>WJXF01000001.1_pt1 | contig 459747 bp, 570 predicted proteins | sample 9263211 | NCBI WGS metagenome assembly WJXF01 (sample SAMN12697362, study PRJNA563984) | aquatic metagenome | isolation source: water sample from a prawn hatchery tank treated with erythromycin, plated on... | place: Australia | collected 2018-10-17
GGAATGTTTTTGTAAGTGTCCAAATATTCCCGATGGCACCGTATTTAAATAGAACATCAAGCTCTCAAGCGCTGCACGCACTCAAGTTGCTGCTTAGCAAAAGAGCCACTCATTTATCCATGCGGCTGGTGATATCAATCATAGAATCGAATGTCGACAATAATGAGCCATTCATTCTAGACCTTGAAACAAATCGAACATTTAGGGGTAAAGTCGATGTAGATGGGCTTCTATCTTTTCTCGCGACCCCCTCTTGCAAATACTTTGCGATTCATAACGTATCTACTCAAAACATCAAAGGCTACACAGCCCATTCGTTGCTTATCTTCGGGCGAAGCTACCCGTTTTTTCTCCCAATTAAGATAGGAAGAAAGAAAATATTCACAAAAGCCAGCGAATCTGCGCTGGAGGTTAACGCTCTGTTTGACATTTGGTATGAAGCAATTGGCTCTGATGCGAATGTCTATCCGAGAAAGCCTACTTTGACCAAATCTAGGTCAGGAAGAGAGCCCGTAATAAGAAGAGCTATTGAAAGCGAGTTCGTCTTGGATATTGAGGAGGCGGCTTTGGCCTGTCTGGGGTGCAGGACGTCTTTGTTTCACATGGGGTTTGGGGATGATGGTCAAAAGCTTCCAAAGAAGTATTGCGAGCCAAAACATATTTTTTTAAACAGACAAAGGGTTGAAGAGATGATGTCACGAACTGGAGACGATTACACTGTTCAGTTAGCCAAGATTTCTGAGAAAAAAGAGAAGGCTAACAATGTATTGATGCAAGTAACGTCCACCAGCGAGCCCAATCCTATTTTGGAAGAAAAAACTAAAACCGAAAATTGGTGGTAATAATGACTGAGAAGAGAAAGACTTTAGAGCAGCTGCTTGGTTCTCGCTTTTTTTCTGAGAGTGAAACGAAGGTAAAGCCAACTCAAGCAGAACTTATGAGCCTGTTTGCTGAAATTAGTTCATATTTTTTCAAACTGTACGGCGATAAATGGTTAAACACCCTAGATGATACAGTTGAATCTTTTTGGAGGCTTCATCTTGTTGGTTTAACTATCGACGATGTAGTTCTGGGAATTGAACATATGCAGAAAAAGGGAAAGACCCAGTTTCCTCCAAACGCCCTAGAATTCAGAGGTTACTGCTTAGGTTACGGCGTCACTGCAGAACCACCAGTGCCCACTGTAAATAAACTTAAATTAATCACATGAGTATAGCTGACTATAAGAATGAACTAGTTCAACAAAGAGGAGATGTAGAAAAGAAACTTACCCAAGCGGTTATTTCTTTGAGCGGTGACTGTGAACCTGACTTAGACCGCTTAATAAACAACAAGGTGTTGGCTAAAACAGTCTCGCTTTTCTCACAAGCCCATCGTAGCGAAAGCGAACACAGTGAAGAGTTTTTAAGAGAGCGAGTTCGTTCTTTTCTGCCGTCTGCTAGAAAGGACGCGGACGACAAAGTCGAGTCGCTGTTTGCATCAAATTACTCGTCAGGTGACCTAGCGAAATTTGTATCCGAGTTAAAGGAAATTAATGGTCAGTTTAGGTTAATGGCTATATCTGATGCTATTGCCGAGCGACTGGCTAACGGTGATTCTGTGCACGACGTCTGTTCTGTGGGCACTGAGATCAACCAACTCTCGAATGACCTGAGTTTGCTTAATGGCTCTTCATCAGTTCGTGTTGGCGACGCTATGGATAGCATGATTACCAACCTTACTAAAGCTAGAAAAGAAGGTAAGCCATTAGGTACGCCCTATCATATCAAAGCATTATGCAGGGCATTGGTTGGTATGTTCCCAAGTGACCTAGTTCTATTTGCTGCTCGTCCGTCTGTTGGTAAGACGGCACTAGCTCTTAATATTGCTTCCAAATCTGAGGACGGAGTGTTCGGGATATTCTCTACAGAAATGTCAGAAGATCAGTTATGTAAACGCTTTGTCTCTATGGATACGGGCATAACTGGGGCAGCGATGCGTGATCCCTCTTCTCTTACCGATACCCAGTATGAGGATATTTGTACCGCTGCAGCTAAGTTCAAAGGTCGTAATATCCACATCAACGACAAAGGGGGGATAACTGTTGAGGAGATACGTGCCGAAGTTGAGTATTGGGTTAAAGTTCACGGAGTTAACGTAATACTAGTTGACTACTTGCAAAGGGTTAAAACGAAAGACCGTCTAGAAGACGTACAGAGGATTGGTCATATCGCTAGAACACTAAAAGAGTTAGCTAAAGACCTAAAGATCTGTGTAATTGCACTGGCGCAGCTCAATAGAGATGTAGCAAAGGACGGTCGTCGACCAATAATGAGTGACTTGCGAGGTTCTGGTGAAATGGAGCAAGAGGCTGATGCGATTATTTTAATGCACAAGCCTAGCCTTGGAACGGATGAGGCGAACTCCCCTCATCCTATAGAGCTCATTATCGCTAAAAATAGGCATGGTATTGTCGGTATATGCCCAGTGACATTTGATCCTGTGTATATGCACTATAGTGATATGACGCCCGAGGAGTTATCTCGTTACCAAGAAACGTTAGGCTAAACCTCTCCCTTACAATCCCCTCATCTATTTTCTACACTTAATAGAAAATGAGGGGTATTGCTCTAGTAAACCTAAAAATCAGAAAAATAAACGACGCTCTTTCGTTCGTAATCTTGGGGCTTTGTCTCCTGATTGGGTTCAATGTCTATACTGCCCTGCACGAAGAAAGAGAATTGTATTTCGTAACCTCTGAGGGTAAATCAATTCTGGTTGAGTATTCTGACCAGATGAACACAAAAATAAGAAAACGTATTTATGAGTACCAAAACAACCGATGATCCAAAGGAGGAGTTAACGGATAAACCAATTCATGAGAAGGCGACGGCTGATGACGTAGCAGCTGTGCCTGAGACAAACAGGGTCTATGATGCCATTGTAAGGAAACAGAAGAAATTAGAGTCTAAAGCCACTAGCGGTCTTTTGCAGATAATTGCGAATGTTGCTGCCATTGGAACCTTAGCGATGGTGTATTACGAGTCAACGTCATTCGAAGTCCCTCCACAATTAATCCCTACCGATGCTCAAGGTTCGTATTTCGAATCGGCACCATTGGATAAAGCACTCCATGATAAAAAAGAACTAAAGCAGTGGTACGTAGATACTATCGCTGAGCTCTTTACCTACACCTATAGGAATATTGACTCTCATTCAGATGAAGTTTCGCACAAGTTTAGTCAGCAGGGGCTAATGGAGTTCGATAAGTTCATTACTAGCTCTAAGTTCGCAACTAAGGTTCGTAAGAATTACGGAATTGTAGAGCCTGTTATAGATGAAAACGTTGAGGTTCAAGAAGGTGTGGTTTTGGGAAGAGCCGGTTGGCAGATGTCCATGAAGATCGCCCTTATGATCTATATAAATGGTAAGCCGATGCGTGCAGGTGTGTACGATATTTCATCGATTGTATATAGGGAGGATGAAAACATCGCCCCCGACGGAATCGTCATTAAAAACATAACGCTTAAAGGTGTGAAATAACAATGAACATGATAGATATTTTATCAGAAATAGAGGAGCAATTAGCCGAAGCTACTGAGCAAATAGACCTTATTGGAGAAGAACAGGCGCAGGAACTTATAGCGGAGGTTGCTCAACTCGAAGCATCTCTCAAAGAGCTGTCTGAGTTCGTTCTAGAAAACGTTGAGGAGTTGACCAATACAAATGAACAAGCATTAGAGCTTGGAGAGAAAGCGAAACTTGTTGTGAAGAGTGTTTTGGATGCAACAGGAGCCCCATCCCCCTTCAACAACCCTAATGGATAAGGTGCTAAAATGATTGAGCAAGAATTAGTTGTAAAACTAAGAGCGAATCGCAAAAAGGTTGAGGAGTTAACACGGACTCTGGCGGTAGATCTCATTGACGACGTATCTTACGAGGAGTCGTCGCTAGAAAAAATGCACAATTCTGTTAAGAACTGTATGGGAGCCGTGAAGGCAATATTCAAGAAAGTGCAAGCAGACAAATTGGATGACTCAGTTGCTGCGTCTGTTGTGCTTATGAATAAGGGTTCGATTCAAGACGCACTGCTAATGCTTAATAGATTGGCTAGAGCAAAGGATGTAAGTGCCCAATTGAAGCTTGCAGAGTTCCATTGTGTGGGCATTTCTGGGGTAGATAGTTCTGCTCAGAATTCCGAGTACGGATTAAAAGTTCTGCGTATGCTTATGAAAAATAGTGAGCCATCAGCGTTTTATACTCATGGTGTTTATCACAAGCAACTGCCAGATCTGCCGACAGCAACATCCAACTTCGAGCAATCTTATAACCTCGGTTACATAAAGGCTTACACTGAACTAGTGTCAGTTTACAAACGCCAAGTAAAGGAAAGTGGGACTGCGGAAGCTCGACTGTTAGCCACGCAAAAACTAAATAACTTAAAGTCAGAATTGACTTACGAATAAATAAGGAGGTATGTCAAAAATATTGTTTATCGCTGAGAAGCCATCTGCAGCTAAGTCATTAGCTGAGGCGCTCGGCAAAAAATCTAACGGCAAGGGTTTCTATAACTGTGAGGGTGACGCTGTCGTAACATGGCTGTACGGTCATGTTCTTGAGTTAATTGATGCTAAGGACTATGACCCTAAGTATGCCAAATGGGTCTTGGATGACCTACCTTTCATACCCAATGAATTCGTAATAAGACCACCTATTGATGTGGTCAAAAATGGGAAAAAGTTAGTAGATAACGCCTATCGTCGTGATCAGCTAGATACGATAATTAAACTAATCGAACAGACAGACGAAGTTTGTATCGCCAGTGACCCAGATAACGAAGGAGAACTATTGGGCGTGGAGATACTTGATTACCTCGGGTACAAAGGAAAAACTACTCGGATGTACCCTACTTCTATGCTCAAAGCATCACTGCTCAAAGCTGTCGATGCTAAATTTGACGCTAGCAAGTCTCGAAAAAACTATTACTCAGCACTATCTAGATCACACCTAGACTGGTTGGTAGGAATTAACGTAACTCGTGCTTTAACGGCATACAACCAAGATAAAATTGAGTCTCCGCTGTATATCGGCAGGGTTCAAACGTTTATTTTGGGTGAGCTTTATCGTAATGAATTGGCTCGTAAGAACTTCATAGCGAAGCCAACTTACAGCTTGTCAGCTAAGTCATCTATTAACGAAGTGGAAATTAACTTCTCTCACAAGAAGAAGCCAGAAACAAAAGAGATTCTGGATCACTCGGATGACACATACGATGCAACAAAGGCAGAGGCGCACATTAAGTCTATCATCGATAAATTAAAGGGTAAGGATGGTGAAATAACGAACTCCGAGAAAAAGCGTGTAGCGAAAGCTCCACCTTTAGGTTACATGCTAGGAGAGCTGCAAGTCGCTTGTGCCAATAAATATGGAATGTCATCAGCGGATGTTCTTAGATACTGTCAAGCAATGTATGAGGCAAAGCACCTAACGTACCCACGTACTGACAATCAATATATGCCTGAGGGTTGTCACTCTGATGGTGAGGCTATTGCAAAGGGTTGGTTGAGTGTAGAGCCTGACTTTGCCAACATCGACGATATGGACTTCAGCCGTAAAACAAAGGTTTGGAACGATAAGAAGTTCGATAACCACCACGCTATAATTCCAACGCCTCTGATACTTGAGACAGCTAAGTTTGATAAGAACCACATCCTTGTCTACGAGTTGATTATGAAAAGGTTTTTGATGCAGTTTATGCCTGACTACGAGGCAGATAATGTAAACCTTACGCTGACAATTGATGACGAGGAATTTAAGGCAACAGGTAGCACTCCAGTAATCAAAGGTTGGAAATCGCTAGAGGATAAAGCTGCGGCTGGAGAAGACTCCGAAGGCGAAGAAGGCGTCGGTGTTACATTACCTCAAGTCGATCAGGGGACTGTTGTTAGTCCAATCGAGCTTATTAACAAAGTTGGTAAAACATCAAAGCCCTCCCCTTTCACAGAAGCCAGACTGCTCAAAACGTTGGCTAACGCTCATAAACTTGTTTCGGACAAAGTGTTGGCTGACAACATGAAAAAGAGAAAGAAAGGCATTGGCACACAGGCTACAACAGCGAACATCATTGAAAGCATGATGCAGCGTGGTCTGTTCAAAGCATCTAAGAAGAACTTCGAATTGCAGCCTAAGGGTAGGACAATTGCGGAAGTAGCTCCAGAAGCTCTACTTAGTGCAGACATGACTGCGGAGCTTGAGTTCAAGTTCCTAGAAATCGAAAAAGAAGAAACGACGTATGAAGAGGTTCTCGCTGATTATACAAAGATCCTCCACGAGATAACTCAAGATGTAAAAGATGGCAAGCACGCCATCGCGAAGTCTCTTGTTAAAAAGTGGGCTTGTAAATCTTGTGAATCAGGTGAGGTTGTCCAGAGAAGAGTGCGCAAAACAGGTAAGAAGATCTGGATTTGCCAAAGCTGCGATAGTTTTTATGAGGATCGTGCAGGTAGACCTGATAAAAAAATCGAACGCATTGCTAAGCAGGAATGCCCGTCTTGTAAAGAGCAAAGTGTTGGTAGGTATGAATCAAAGTCGGTGAAAGGCGCTTTCACATGGTTTTGTACCAATAAGGCTTGTGGAAAACGATACCAAGACGATAATGGAAAACTTAATCCAACTATCCATAGTTGTAAAAAGTGTTCTTCTGATTTGGTTATGCTATTTGCTAAGAAGTCCAAGAAACCGTTCTTCATGTGTACCTCTGAATCGTGCAAGCAAACATATCCTGAAAAAGAGAATCTTCCAGATTATGAATATGAACCCCCGAAGGTTAGTGAACACAAGTGTCTTGATTGCGGTGGCGGGCTAATTAGACGCGAGGGGCAGTATGGTGCTTGGTGGGGTTGTTCTAATTGGAATAGGAAGCCTAAGCCTTGCAAACAGAATTACAAGGACAACGACGGCGAGCCTATTCTGGTGTTAGAGGAGAAGTTTTCATGCCCAGAGTGTAAAGGCACCCTCCAAAAGCGCAATGGGAAGAATGGAGCCTTCTTTGGGTGCTCGAACTGGAATCGAAAAACGAAGCCCTGTAAGAAAACTTTCCCAGAAAAAGACGGAAAACCTGATTTTGGTTCATGATTAATTAATAAATAAAGAACATGCATCGCGTGTTCTTTTTTATTAACTGTAGTCAACCGCAGTTATATTGTCTGGTTATGATTATTCAAGTTTATCAAGTCCATAAACGTTTGTTATAACATAAAATTCATATGCACCTGACACTACGCTAACTTTACTATTTTGTCTTCTCACGTATAATAAACGGAGTACCTAAACCAAATTCTAATTATTTCTATGGAAAAATTTGAAATCTCAGTGAAGGATGGCTTAGCCTACGCCAAGTTCCCTCACAATCTACTAAAAGCTAATATGGCTCAGAATGCTGGCTTCTCTCAAAATCGCGTTGAGGGATTTTGGTCGGCTGGCGTGCACGCCATAAAACCGTTAGTAGAGCGAATTCGTCAAAATGGCTTATACATGAGTCTAGATGAAATTGCCCAAGAGATGACCTCCTTAAACGAGGATGGGAGAACAGACGAAGAAGTAGAGCTCAGGAAATCCATGTGGAAAGGGCACGCTTCGTATGCTGACACCGTTCCAGAAGAAATGGACTTTGCGAGATTTGGGTTTAGAGAAGATGTTGTGCCTTATCCTTACCAGTGGGCAGGTATGGACTTTGGTGTGAATGTTGCGGACGGTCGTGTTTTGATTGCAGACGATATGGGTTTAGGTAAAACTCTGCAAGCAATTGGGTTATGTTCATACTACAAAGACGATCTTCCGCTGGTTGCTGTTGTTCCAGCATCACTGTTGTATCAGTGGAAGACAGAGCTACTCAAGTTCCTAGACTGGCTAGATGATGATGACATTACAATTATTGAGTCAGGTAAGGATAAGCCGTCGGGTCTAGTGTCGATTTGTACCTACGATTACGTTACGAAGCACTCTGACACGCTAATTAACTACATGAATTCTCGTGGAATACTATTATTTGACGAAGCACATGCATTAAAAAGTATGGAGAGCCTTCGTGGTGCAGCTGGTGTTAACTTAGCTCACTATGCTCGTAGGTGCTTTATGATTACGGGTACTCCAATTCTTAACCGTCCAATTGAGATTTACCCTCTCATTCATGCTCTTGACCCTATTTCTTGGGATGACGAAGTTGCCTTTGCCCGTAAATACTGCGAAGGTCATGAGCAAAGAGCTCCTCGGTACGGAACTATATGGTACGACAAGGGCGCTGCGAATCTTGATACTCTGATGGGTGAGCTTAGAAACACCCTAATGTTTAGGCGTATGAAGATTAGGGTTCTAGACCAACTACCTAAGAAGACCCGTCGAGCAGTAACTCTTAATGCGACAAACAACGATAGAAACTTGGATGAGTTTGCACAATTAGTAAAAGATAAGGCTAGACCAATACTAATCTCAAATGACTTCAACATTGCGAGCACTGTGGAGCGTTTAAGGGGTAGTTTTGGCAATGCTGGTGGTCAGGTACTGCAAGCTTACGAAAAGTCAGCCCTAAACAAGATTCCAAATATAGTAGCCTATGTTCTCGATCAGATGGACTCTGCTCCAGAAGAACCGATTCTAATCTTCGCTCACCACGATAAGGTTCTAAGCGGGATTCAGGACGGGCTACTGAAAGCAAAGAAAGATCTAAAGTATATTCGAATTGATGGTTCTGTTACCAATAAGAAGAAGCGATTCGAAATGGCTAAAGAATTCCAAGAAGATGATTCGTACAACGTGGCATTCTTGACGCTGGGGACAGGTTCTGTGGGTCTGAACTTGACTCGTGCACGCAAAGCTTTTGTTGCTCAAATGGCTTGGTCTACAAGTATTTGTATACAGGCAGAAGACCGTATCAACCGTATAGGTCAAGAAAACGAGACTGAGATAACATACATGCTCGGCTATAACGGATTCGATGATTATATGTGGAGCACGTTGGTCTCTAAAAGCGAGATAACAAAGGAAGCGCTGGACGGTCATGATGGTGAGGTCTTCGAGGTTAGTGGAGATATAGCCCGAGACGCTGATGTAGACGATATACTCAGAACGCTTGTTGAGGCTGCTGCCGACGACATCGTTGAGGAGTTGAAGATGGCTGCATAGGTGTGACAGCCCTTTTCTCAAATTTATGAACACAAAAAGCCGAGATGTATATCTCGGCTTTTTTATTGCAGTAACGAGAGAGAGGTTAAGGCATAGCTATAACTTCTGAGCCTTCGATCTCAAGCGTTATATGACCGTCGCCATACTCAAGAATTTTAACTTCTTTAAGTGTTGCCGTGCCGTCCATGAAATAGGTAGAGTCCTCGCCCTTAACCACTTTGATAAGGCGGTAGTCGCTCTCATCGTAAATCACATCATGGATTTGTAGGATTACAATTGCTCGTTTTGGCGTAAACTCTTTTATCTTCGCACCGTAACGGAGTACGCTGTCATCATCACCCCAAGAACGTTCAAACGAAGACCCCTCGATCAAATAATTAGTATCAGGGATCGTGAAAAATCTTGATGGGTCCTCTAAGTAATCACCATCTTCATTGATGAACATTCCGTTAGGATCTTTAATCGCCAAGATGTTGCCGTTTTCATCTTGATAATACGTGTATCCCTTGCTGTCTTTACCAACCCAGAACTTCTCCCCTTCTGCATTTTCGAGGACCTCACCCGCTACTGACGGAGTTTTTTCGGGTTGAGTAATGCTAGGTGTAGATTCTTCGGCTGCTTGTGACTCAGCTTCATTAAATGCTACGCCGGCAGTGAACTTAATGTCACCTGCATCTTCATCTTGATAGACGATGACCTCCTCCCCTTTTTCATTCTTCATGACTTTGGTCTTGGAGATATCTGCATCATGGATAACTGTGAAAGTTCCATCACCGTTGTCGCGAATACTAGCTCCTTCTGGAAGGGTTTCTGCAAGTAGCTCTAGTTCAGATTTGCTAGAAACGTTGCGCTCAATCTTGTAGCCAACAGCATTGGCTTGTGCAATCGAAGCCACAGTAGTGCCGTCTGAGAAGTTTTCAAAAGAGGAACCCATCGGCGCGATTGATTCAATAGCCGCAGCTTGTTCTTGTGTTAAGTTAGCAATACGCGTCGAACCGTCCACCTCTAAGTCCAGCGTAATGGTTCCATCCGCCTCTTCCGCGATTCCAACCGATCTGTGACCAACAATATCTTTGATTAACTTCGCGTCATCCATCGTAATTTTGTTAGTTACGTAGCTTCCGCTGTTTTCCAGAATTGCCGTATGAGTCCCTGAATTTGCATCAAACTTAAATTTGAAAGCATCGTTTGTGGCGCTCTCTAGAAGAACTTTTTGATCCTTGGTTAAGTTTTTGATGACAGTGTCGTCACTAGTTACTACGTCAGCATCGATAGCAAATGTAATCTCACCAGATTCACTTTGGGAGACATTTGCGCTTTCGCCAAACACTGACTTGAGGGCAGCTGCTTGAGCTTGTGTAACTTGAGTCGCATCAATATCAGATACCTTTACGATCTTAGCCGTAGGCGTTTTTATTGCGCTAGATTGACCGCCTCCAGACTTAAAGTTCTTCGCTAGATATTCTTTCACCTTTCGGAAGAATTTATCTTGTTCTTCTTGAAGGCTGCTAACTCGGCGTTCGATAGGACTTTCACTTAAGCTGGATACACCTTGATTCGCATTGCCAGCTAGAATGTCTACCTGTTCCTGAGAGTTTATTGGTGCTGCTGCATCACTTTCATCTCCCATCCTTTCGTATAGAGGTTTGGTAGCAACTTCAAGTGCCTTTGCTTTATCCTCCTCTATCAGCTTTTCCATTGCGTCAGCTTCATAACGATCTGATAGAGCAGTTTTTCTAGCGTTTTCCATAGCGCCCATCTCACTCCATAGAAGCGTCTCGTCGCTAACCGCTTTTAGCTTGTCATTAAAGTCACGCTCAGACATTGTCGTTTCAGCCTGTGAAGCAGTTGCTGTTAGTGTGGCTAGCACTAGGCTAGCCAAGGCTGATTTGTTAAATGGTTTCATCATTTTTTATTTAGTTTAAGTTTTTTTCTAGCTTAATGAAGGCTTGGTTAGCTTCGATTGTTGAAATCTTCATCATGAGTGGCGCAGGTCTAGCCTGTGTGTTGTAGATTAGCGACCTGATGTTTACCGTTTCCCTGTCAAGTAGGTCATTCAACAAGCTAGAGTGCCATAGTGGGCGAATGAGCTTGACGTCGATGACACGCTCTTTAAGAACCTTGCTTCCTTTAAACACCTGATCCTCTACTCCCACAGGAAATCCCTCTGCTTCTTGCGGTGGTGCCCACTCAATGCCGATGGTGTCCTGTAGTATTGGGTAGATGTGGTCTTCTGTTCCTCCCTCTGGAAGAATCGTGTGTTCGTGCTTTGGAATGTCTATGTCCTTTATGCTTGAATACGTTTTGAGGAGCTTTTTGATGTTCTTGATTCTCGGTTGTTCTTTCATCGCAACACTGTCAATTCGCTCGGCGATCTTGTCCAACAAGTCATCGTCTTTTTTCTCCAACATGCCTAGCATTGATATAGAGCCTTCGATTTCTGATATCTCCTGACTAGAAAAACCGAGCTTCTTCAGCTCAGATGAAATTTCACGGGCGACTGATGACCTCTTTTCATCAATCCCTCTTTTCTGATCAAGAAAATCAATTAATGCCAAGTTCTCGTTGGTGACTGGTGAAATCTCAATGATAGCGGTTCCCGCTTGGTTTTCTATACGTGATAGGCTTGCGCTATAACCTTCTTCGCCGCTAAGTAATTTAGTCAACTTGTCTGAAAAAAGTTTGTAGTTTAGTGATTGTTTTGCGCCATAGACTCTTTCGTACTTAACTTCGAAAGTTTGGCGGTTGTATGTAATTTCAGTTACTTTCCATCCACCTAGATTTCGAGGAAGCATGTCGTTAATTGCACGAATGTGGTTAATCACTTCATGGTTAGAGAACTTTCTGGTCAAGACAGCATTGTTATACTGTCCCCTAGCTTCGGTAATGAAAGCCTCGGTGTCCATTCTCTTATTCTTGCTGCCTGACAATACCTTCTTGTAGCTCTGGTTAAGAGAGGCAACCTGAGAGTTGAACATCTGGCTATGCTCACCATTTTTTAGCGATAGGTACTTTTCACTTTCGTGAGTGGCATACATGTAACCCGCACCAAGAAGCAGCGCAGCACTGCCATAGACTCCGATCATCAATCGGCTCGCTAAGCTAGAACTGATCTCAGCAATTACGCAGTTTTCTTTTACCTTACCAGAAACAATTTTTTCGAAAGGTATCTCTTCTATTTTATGCTCGAAGGTGGCGGCATCAAACGAAACAGGTTCGCCGATGTTTATGATTCTTACAGACTCTTCGCCTTGGAGGGCGATTCTTTCTTCTATGTAATCCCTTACGCCGAAAAAGTTGAACAACTTGTCTGAACTAAGCTCGATTGCATTTGACTCGGTTAAGCTGAGTACCCAGTAGTCCTCCTGCGTTACACGCATAAAGATTGTGGCATTTGCTAAGTTGTGGTGACCCAGTATGGCAGCGAGACTTGGTTTTTTATCAAGTGAAGCGTCCGCCACTGCTAGTTGCGATGTGCCGTTCTGGTCAACTTCTAGTCGAGCGCCATGTTTAAGTTCTTCTTTGCTTATCATTCTACTGAAAGCAAGCTTCCTACGAAGCTTGCTTGATTCAGTAAAGTGGGGTTTCCATTGCAGCCCAACAGCAAACTCTTCACCTTTTGAGTTCGATATCAGACTCTTGTTGATCTTATTCCACTCCATATCTACTTACCTTTTATTTAACGATGTATGGTGTTACAAGTACCATGGCAACTTCGCGAGACGTTTCGCTCTTCTCGCCGCCACCAAAGAACCATGAGTCCTCCCCGAAAGCTCCCTCACTGTTACCGCTTGTTTTGGTAAGTGTTTGGATTGAAACTACACGCGTCACGCCGTTAGGTATAATCGACTTAACCTTGTGAGTTTCACCAGTATTGGTTGGTAGCATGATGCTGCCCATATCTTCTTTAACATCCATGTCGATGTTCTCACTTAGAGTAAGCGTACCTTCTACAATTACTCGGTCACCGATAACTCGTGGTTTAAAGATTGAGGTGATACCAGTCTTGTTTACTTTAGTTTCTGGGATTACAGATGTTATTTTGCCTTCATCATCCTTCTCAGCTTCAACTTTATGAATGTACGTACGGGACTCTGCTGTCTGATAAGGATGCGGTGTATTGTTTATGGTTGAGATTGGCATCTCGTAGCGAACGGTCATATTGCCCTGCTTTTGAAGCGAGCCGATCATTGCGCTGACACCTGCGTTTGTGAAGTTCATTGAGAAAATCGAAGAGAAGGTTGCTTGTAGGTCTAAAGAGTTAGATAAGCCTCCTGTCGTAGATCCACTTCCTATGCTCGATAGAAAATCAGTAGCATCGATATCTACACCGATGTTGCTCGATTTATCCAGTGCAACCTTGACGTACTCTACGTCTAGGAACACGACAACTCCGTTAGACTCATTTAGGTGATCGACTAGCTTGCCTACTTTATTAAGAATAGGTTGGCGATCGGTGACAATAACCATTCCGTTTTTTTGGTCAAAAGTCGCCTTACCCTCTGGACTCAAGAGACTGTTAACTGTTTCTTGCAGACTCTTCCAATGGTTAGCATCGTCATTGAATTCAACCGTTTGAGATGTGGCAGCAGATGCGCTAGAACCTTCTTCTTTCGAGGTGGTCTCTGATTCGGTTGATATTTTTGTCTCACTTTTAAATTGGTCGGTGTTGTCTATTACTTCGAAAACAACAGTGTCCAAATCATAAAGGACGAACTGACCTTCTACTTCGTCGAATTTCCAGCTTAGTTCGCGATCTGATGCTAGCAGATCCATGAAGTCAGCAAGTGAGCCCGAGAAGTTCATAGTATTTACGTACAGGTCTGGGTCTGGGTTTTCAATTTCCCCGTTGTAAATCTTCTCAAGTTTTAAGTCGAATGCATTAAGGGGTTCTGAGGTGTTATTTTGACTTTGCTCCTCACCTTCTGATGGGTAGTAGTCGCTTGGCATGGTGTTGATCAACACAGCGCCTTCTGGTTCAGATGTAACCTCTTCCCCAACCATACCTTCTGAGCCAGTGTCGGTACTTTCGTCATCGTCCTCTTCTATCGTCACTAGGCGACTGAACACGATTTTTAGACCGTATTCTTTCAGCATTAATGCAGAAAACTCACGCTCAGTTTTTAGGTCTTGCTGAATGTAAGTAATCGTCTTTGGTAGGTATGTCGGTAGATTGCTCGATTTCTGTTCTGGAACCGTGTATGGCTCCAAGTCAACGAAGAAGTCGTCGACGATCAGACCCGCTTCAATCTCCTCAATGCCTGTGTCTTTTTTTGCATTGACATCGTCAGATAGGTCATTGGCGATGTCTTTATTTTCCATGAATTGGTCGGTGTGCATGTTAGAGCAGCCCGCGAGGGCTACTGCTACACCAGATACCAGAGTTTTTAATTTAAATGGCATTTTCATATTCAAACCTAGTAATTTGTGATGTTGTATTTTTCAGAGAAGATTCTCAATGTCTTACCCTGCTTGTAGAATTTATGGTTAACAGGGAATTTTGCACCGCGATAGCGCTTCAAAAGGTTAGTTGTAACCTCGTAGTAGTTTCCGTATATGTACACGTCTGACTTAATGCTAAAGTCCTTCTTGTACTTATCTTTGATGATGTTATCCACTACGAAGCCATTGGCTTCAGCCCATCGCTCAACGTTCGCAAACATACTTCCTTTTTTAAGTAGGTATGTGTATTTGGTGTCTGGGTCAGCTTTGCCCATAGGGATTTTTCCGCCACCATTCATCCATTCCTCGTAAGAGCCACGACCGTGGAGTACGATTGCATCAGCGAAGTCTTCACGCATCTGAGCCTCGCGTTGGCGATGAGCTTGTTCACGTAGGCGGTCTGCCTCTCTTTCTTTTTCTGCCAAAGATTCCATGTTGATGCTGGCTGTTTTCTTGTCGTCTTTGTTCTGCTCTAGATCTGCAGCACCATCAACAAGCTTTGTTACGCGAGCGTCTATACCTGTCACGTCATCTGAATCCTCAGAATCTGCTTTTTCAGCAAACCAACTGTTATCAATTGCCAATTTCTCGATATCAATGGCATGGCGTTCACAGCCAATGGCCATGCACGTCATAACGCCATCGGCGACGTCCTGTGAATCAGTATTAGTAACGTATTCTTTTTTTATCCTTTCGATTTCTTCGCCGTCTGCATTAGGGTTAGAAATAGCGATTCTCTTTTCGTCAAAGTCGATCTCTGCTTCAATGTCATGGTCAATCGCTATAAACTTAACTAGCGACACCCATGACTTGTGCTGCCCTTTCCATGTGATTGGTGTGTTTTCAGAACCATTTGCGTAAGAGATGTTCCACGCGTCGTTGGCAATATTGTCTACCACGAACACTAGAGGCAGTTCCTCGACGTCAATCCTGTGTAGCTCTTCGTTGGGGGTCGTTTCGCTAGTGACGACCACTTCTGTGAGGTTTGGTTTGTTGGCTGCTGCTTGGCTGTCAGATATGATGACAACCTCCGCATTGGAAGCTGCACTGGCTATGACAGTCAGTAATGCTGTAGCCAAACGGCTCTTTGTTAGTGTCATTGTATTAGTTTATTTTTAAAGTAGTTTTTTTGATTCCCTATGTCTAATGTCGTACGGTTCTTTCTCTCGCGAGCTTGGTTCTCAGCCACTCAGCCCCTTCTTTCATCGATACATCGTAATATTCCATCACTGCCAATACGCTAAACGACGTAGCCAGAAACGTTATAACTGCGGGCGATTGTAGATTTAGTGCGGAACAAAGCAGCAATACTACGAAGTTCGCATCAACAATAAAAAAGAGAGCTTTAGGTGAGGTGTCGACCCAGTAATTGGTCTCATGCGTAAGTTCAACTACGTCCTCTGGGGATTCAACATCATCTATCGTTATTCGTGCCATAATTATTTGTGTTTAAATTCTAATGAGATATTTTCTACCTGTTCCTTGGTGAGCAAGCCTTTCTCGTACATTTGTACTGCATGAGAAGTCATGCTTTGTCCAAATTTGTCGGTAAGCTTTCTTGCGACCTGCGCGATATTAGTTACGTCTGCTTTCGCGAGGTATGATTGAACTTGTGGTGTGATTACCAATATTTCCCTTATCGCAACCTTCTTGCCTTCGGTACTTCTGTGAATTTGCTGCGACACGATCATCCTTGTTTGCTCTATGATGTCTGCTAGCCGTGAGTGTTGTTCTTCAATGGGGAATTCACTGATCATCCTTTTGAACGTGTCAGGTACACCATTCGTGTGCATTGTGGTGTAAACCAAGTGACCCGTTTGGGCTACGTAAAGAGACGCTCTGATTGTCTCTTTGTCCCTAGCTTCCCCGATCATGCATATACTAGGATTCCTACGAAGTATTGATTTCATTGGGTCCACAAAATCCTTGAAGTTGACAGATTTAGCTGATTGCTCAACAAAACAACGCTCAGTGTTGTATTGATCATATGTATATTCGATAGGGTCTTCTAGAGTTACGATTTTCTCATTTTTACGCTCTTCCAAGAGTCGTCTAATTCCAGACGCCAATAAAGTTGATTTACCCGAACCTGTTGGTCCCGTGACGAGGATGATTCCATTTTTGGGGCGAAAGTTATCCCAAATGTAGTCTTCAAAATTGAGGCTTTTCCACTCTGGAATATCCGCGTACAGCTTACGGATAGCTATAGCTGGGCAAATGTTTCCTCTACTCGTGACGGACGTGATATTGACCCTAAAGCGATGTGGCGTAGTTAACGTATCGCCTTTTACCTTGTGCTTTATTTCTCTATCGAAGTCCATGTCTTGTCCGCTTAGGATTTTCGCTGAGCCTGTGTCACTACCATAAATGGCATCGCATAACTCAAACGCCTCATCACGAGTGATGACAGTTGGCGTGATCGCGGTGTAATCAAGGGCGATTTCAGCAATGACTTTTCGATTAGGACTTATGTGCACATCAGACCAATCTTCGTCGACCATGTGTTTTAAGATTTCATCAATTATTTCTTTTGCGTCGTCTCTATTTTTAACTTGTATCATTGCTGTTTATTTAGTTTTACTTAGTACGCCTTTACGTTCTAGGTCATCAATCATGGGCAATACATTCCACTTACCAGTATTTTTTTCGAACTGGGGTAGCGAACGTATCTTTAAGATTCTGATGCCTAAATCCATGCCGTCAGAGTACCCCTCAACTTCATTGCCGGTGCGGCGCACTATTGGCTCACTAATCATGTTTTGTTTTACGAGAACCTCATAGCGCTTAATGCCAAGCCAATCTCGTCGCAGTTTTAGGATGGCATTATCTAATTCGCGACCAGCTAATTTTTGCCCTCGCTTCCACCCCTCGTATACACCTGATGCCCAATAAGTAAGCTCCACTTCATCGAGTGGTATTGAGTAGATAGATGGAAGAGCAATTTCTTGCCTCGATAGCGTTAGATAAGATAGAAACGACACTGGATTTTCTTCGAATCTAGCTTGCTTCTTGGTCTCGTAGCGAGTCGAGATGTGGGAAAACTCATCTCTTTCGTCGTTTACGCTTGTGATGTTTTGGCTCATAGAGATTACAGGAGGGTGAACTTTGCCCTCGCCGATCATTACTGATTCAAAGTTCCAAACTTCTCCGAGAGAAAACTTCATTTCTTCTACAGCAGACTCGAATGTTTCAATCGTGCTTTTTAGTCCTGCTTGTGCACCATACTTTACGCCTTCATTGAAGATTTTTTGACCTCGACGATCGTTATTAATGTCAATTTGCTGCCTTTCCCTAACTAACTCATTGTCTTTCGCATCCTGCTGGAGTGTGATCAAATGCGGAGCCTTAAACCCTAAAATGTGCGTGAGTCTAATTTCAGTTTGCTCGTCAGGGCGTTCATCGTCGAACACAACGAATTGAAACCCATCAGGACTGTTTACCATGGAGTTGTGTTTTACCCTTTGGCTATCCGCAGAGACAACTTCTGATTGTGTCTCTTGGCTGTCAGAGAATAGGCTTAATAATGATTCCATCATTTATTTATACTCTAAGTTGATAACTTTATATTTTTCGTGGATCGTGATTAGTATCCTGTCTTTATGCACCGCGTTTATTGCATTGATGGCGTCATAGGTGTTCTTTACGTTCGAATTTCTTTTCCCTGTAACAGGGTTCGTCAATGTGTTTAACGAAACAAAGAGCTCTCTAATGGGTTTTATAGCTGGTTGGGCGAACGTATATCCCGATGTGTCGGCTATTGATTGCAACAGGGGTATTAGTGGTCCCGTGTAGTTGATGTCAAAGTCTTTCTCTAACCCGAGAGGTATAGAGCCCTGCCTTTTAATGTAGTCATCGTACTCATCTTGAGACATATTCAGATATGCCCGTCCGTTTTCAAGCTGTGCAACGATACGATTGGCTTCTGCTGACACAGCAGCGCTATCAGTTAACTTCTCTAATGCGGTAATAACTGCTTCGTTGGTTGCATCAACATTGCTGAAAGTAAGCTCCATTGGCTCCAGTTGCTTGTTGTTCGCACACCCTGACAAAGCCATTACTGCGAAAGCACAAAGTGTTAGTTTTAGATGGGGTTTCATTATGTCTATTTTTTTGAATAGTAAGAAATGAGGAAGGAAAAACAAAATAAAAAAAAGAGCACTTGGAGTGCTCTTTTTTTACAACCATTAGGTTATGGCTTGTAAGTAAACTCAATGTCGATTGTGTCTGCTGCTGTCGAAGCATCACATGCATTAATTACTTGAAGAGGGCTACTTTCAGGAGTAATCGTTGTGGTATCAACGTCGATTGTTGTCCATAGTTGGCGCTTGGCAATTTTCACAAACTCAGCACATACCGCAGCTGCTGGTACATTTGCGTATGTTAGAGCGTACTCTCCCTGTGAGCCTGTTGCCGTCACAGTTTGCTTCCAGCTACTACGTACGGTAGTGCCACTTACTTCGAATGTTGAAGGTACGATTTTAGAAAGCATTGCTGGAAGATCCGAGAAGTCAGACTCCATATCGTATACAGAAGAGATTTTCGCTTTCAGTTCACCGAGCTTGCCCGCTTCCTGCTGAGCTTCGGTTAGTTTTTGGTTATCCATAAAGCGTGGAACAGCAACTGCACCTAGAATGCCGATGATTACAAGAACAAACAATAGTTCTACTAGTGAGAAACCACGTTTAGTGGAGTTATTGAACTTACGTAAAGTCATAGTTGTTTTATTGAAAGTTAGAAACTAAATTAGTTCATTGCAACAATTGCAGCGAACTAATTTATATATTTTTAATTTGGAGTAACAAACCTCCCTATCAGGTCAATAGCAGTCTCCTTACTTCTCATCAACGACGCCGCGAGATCAAGGCAAAGATTTAGTGATGGTATTTTGTTCTTGAAGATTGGGTACAAATCGATAGATGAACCTTTTTCCGCTATGTATACCCTCAAGTTCTGAGGAGACTCTATAAAGTCAAACAGGTCTAGGTGCCCACTGATTAGACTATTCTCAAAATCATTTTTCCCGTAAACGAGAACTTCCTCATCAGGTTGAATAGACAATTCTAGCGACATTAGCATCCGTTGATGTGCTGTGCTCTCGAATTTCACACTTGCCAAAGCTTGCTCATCTTTCACTATTGGTATTAGGTTGGTTGTTCCAACACCAATCAGATAGTTGGATAGCAGAACGTAGCTCACTTCATTAAAAAGCTCACTAAAGACATGCAGAGTGTTACCTCCGAGACGCTTAACTAATACGAGGGTGCCGCACTTAGCAATTTCAAAAATATCGTGATGAGACAGCTCGTTTGGTTCTTCTATAATTACTAGGGATGGCCGTGACGACTTAATCTCTTCTATTACACTGGCTGTAGAATAGCTACCCAGCCCATTTTCCATAAGGAACTGACCTTTAGCTGTTCTGATGGCAACCCAATTGTCATGCTGCTCTTTCACTTTAGAAACGAGCGAATAGAAACATGCATTTAGAGAGCTTTTGGAGTTACCAGTCATATACATGACGCCAGTGCTACGCTTAGATGCTTTGAGCATTTCGTTAAAAGACTCTTTGCCATATCCAGATCTAAGTCGCGGAGAGCTTTTGAAAAAGGCAGCCGTGTTATCAGTTCCCACGCATGAGTAGACACGTTCTCCGATTCTTAGTTGCGAGTCGTTCGCTAGCCCTAAGAAGTCTAGCAACCCACCCTTAACGGGCATTTCTATGTGCTTTACTTTGTTAAAGCCCCGTTTTTGAGTTTCAAATGCGAGGTGAACTGCGTCATTGATTTTTTGCTTCGAAATCCTTACTTCGTTCGGAGTTAGGGCTAACTCTGTGGATACCATTGCTAAGAGAACCTTATTATGTGCAGGTTTCTCTTTAATAGTTTCTGGCGATTTTGATTGTACCCCGACGTACTCAAAAAGGTTGTTTTTCTCTTTTTTCATCTCAATTTAGTCTCACTTTATCCTAACTTTTAAACGCTATGTTTAAGATTCTCAACCACCCCTTGAAGTTCTCCTCATCAATCTGCTCTATCGTAATGCCGGCTCCCAAGGGGTTTTTCCACATCACAATTGCATCAAATTCGATACGCTTCTGATTGAGAATCATCGAAACCTTTACACTTTGTTTGACGTCTAAGGTGCTGAAATCACCCTCATTAATTTCCATTACAGACATTCCGTCGCAAGAAATGTCGGTAACGTGGATCATGAACTTTTGAGATTCAGTGGTAATGGTTGCCTTGCCAACAAGCTCTTTTCTTGGAAATTTTCTCGGCATTAGTTCTTTTTTTTTTAAATTTATAACGTTTATGATTTCCTAACAAATAAAGTTACGAGGCGGACAAATGAGTTACGAACACGACGATCTCACGAATGATGTAGAGCTCAACGCTTATTCAGACGTTGAGGAAGACAGCGGCATTAATGGCGAAACCGATCCAGATTCAGCCTTCGATTCCGAAGATGAGCACACTTATGAGCAGGAGCTGTCGGAAGATCAAGAATTCAAAGAGCAAGTAAAGAAGAACGTTAACCCTAGAAACGACGCATCTTCTATCTACATGAAAGAGATTGGTGGTCCTGAGCTCAAAGATATCGCGGGAGAGATCGAAACATCTCAGCGTATTGAGAAGCACAAAAACTCTTTCCTGTTTTACTTAATGTTGTTCCCAAGCATTAATGCTTTGGTTGTAAAAAACTACATGGAGGAGAAAGAGCGTGAGTGTGGTCACCCTAAGGTTCAGCCTTACGGTAACTCGGGAGAGACCGATGCGTTTTGCGATGCGATCACTAACGCCTTTATCTCTGCCGGCTCTTTGTACAAAGATGGTATAAATTCACCTCTTACGCTTAATTCGACCGACTTTGCAGGGATTGCCAAGACGTTTAAGTTGTTGGAGCCCAATAACGTCTACAAAGACGTCAAGCCTAGTAAAAATGCAATCAATGGACGCATGATTGCGGAGCCCGATTACGACTTTTTTACTTACGAGCGCTTTGTTAGTGTGCTTAAAGATGGTCTGATATCGAAAAAAGCTTTGTCTACGGTTAAAAAGCTTTTTCCAATATTTGGCTTTAACGTCGATTACAGTTACGTAAAAAAAATTCACTCTGAATTCGCGGCTACATCAAGGCAGATTTTCGAAATAGAGAACAAGCTGACCGAAGTTTTCTTTGGTGAGCTGAAATACAAAAAGAGCGAGTTGCTAGAGCTCTATTCTAAATCAAAGAAGGTGTCTTTTGGTTTAGGTGTATCTAAGCTTTCTGATAGTCAGTACCGACGTGTAAATTACCTCAGACTTGAGTTAAACAAGCACCTTGAGGTACTGGGCGTAAACTACAAGTTCTACCGTGACGCTGTAGTCAAAATTGGCTTTCATAAGAAGAAGGCGGATAATTTTATCAGTGAAATGGTTGTTTGTAACTTACGCTTGGTTATCAAGGATGCTAAGGGTTACAACAACCCATACATTGAGTTCAATGACTTTGTGCAGGAAGGTAACCTTGGCTTGTTGCGAGCAGTAGAAAAATACGACTACCGTCGTGGTCACAAATTCTCAACATATAGTACGTGGTGGATCAAGCAAGGTATTACTAGAGCAATTCATGAGCAAGGTGGTATTGTTCGTATTCCAGTCCATATGGCTGAGTTCTACAAGAAGATTGATCGATACATGAAGGGGGTTGCAGCTCGTGGTGGCAAGGTTCCTTCCCCAGTTGAGATTGCTGAGGCGTTAGGTGAGAAAAATGTGGCTAAGGTTGAGTTAGCCTTGTCGTATGGGAAAGAGTTAATTTCGCTGGAGACTCCTATGGGTAGCGAAGATGATGAAGGTGCGAGCCTTGGTCAATTCTTCACTTATGAAGACGACAGCGTTATTCATACACCTACCCAAGCCAAAGACCATGATGAATTGAAACGAATCTTGTTTGAGTGCGTTAATCGCCTTCCAGAACGTGATGCTAATATTATCATTATGCGATCAGGTATGAACTCAGGTGTGGATAAGACACTGGAGGAAACAGGACGCCAGTTTAATGTGACGCGAGAGAGAATTCGTCAATTGGAGTACAAAGCATTCGGAAGAATGAAAGAGATACTTATCAATGAGTATGGGTTTGATGAAAAACTAGGTCACAAATAAAAAGAAGCCCTCTGCACAATGTGGAGGGCTTTTTTTTATGGGTTTGTTATCTTAATGCCCACTTAACGTTGTCAATTGCAGACCTTATATCATCTAGCTCGGGGCTTCTCGTCGAAATTTCCATTGATAGGCGAGCTGCTTCTTTTAAATGATGCTTGAGGAGTAACTCCTTAGCCTCCTGATGGTCTAGTTCAGCAGACTTAGATAGGTAGCTTAGCCCCATGTTAGGATCTTTCTTGATTGAGTCACCAAAAACTCCAGTGTCCCCCGTCAAAAGCACGCTCCCTATTACTGCCATTGCTTCTGCATCTCCCTGCTTTGCGGCTACTTGATACCACCTCAGAGCTTCTGGTGAGTCTTTTTCAAAGTGCTCTCCCTTTATGTAATACTCCGCTAACTTCTTTGCCGACACTTTCAAGTTGTTTAAGGCTGCTGAGCGAAATAGTTCTTCTGCCCTATTGTGATTAACGTCAGTGTCATATAGTCCAAAGTGGAATACAAACCCGAGAGCCTCGCTGGGCTCATGAATTTGGGAGTCCCTCGCTAAACTTTCAGCGTGATTAAGCGCTTGTGTTACATTCTTTTCAACACCGATGCCGCAGCAAGTCATAACAACGAAAGCAACATTTGCCTCAATGTCTTTATTTTTTACTTCTTCATTAATCGTCTTTACAAGTGCCGTAGTTTTCTCAGGTGATGCGGCGATTTGTTCGAGATACCTGTTTTCAATTCGTTTCATTGCTGTTCGATGTTAGTTTGTTCATTATTTGCTTACATATTAGGGTATTTTGGGAAACATCTAAAATATTCTCCCCTGTTTCAGACTCTTCTAACCAATTAGCTCCTAGCCCCATCAACGTAAACATGTCCAGTGGCAAATCTTGTCGACAGGCATACAGGATAGCAGTATCTCCCTGCTCCCCAATGTTCTTTGCGTCCAAATCAACACCGTATTCCGCTAATAGAGAGAGCATTTCATGACGCCCTCTAACGTCACTAGTGAGCATTGCTGTTTTTAATGGCGTGTTGCCGTTGGCATCAGCTTTATTCATTGAAAACTCGGAGCCAATCGTTCGAGCAATGTATTTCCTTACAGAGTCAGGATCATTTAGCGCAATTAATAGGTTAACGTTGGATACGCTAAAGTTTGGGTCTTCTGTTAACTTATCGAGGAGGTCGTCACCTTGTAATGAGGTAAGTGATTTAAGGTTTACATCACTTCTTTCAGCTAACCGCGCCTCCAGTGCCATTACCATAGTTGAGTTTTCGTAACGCTTGGCGAGATTGTAAATCGAGACCCCGTTTATAGTCTTGTAGGGGTTGAATTCCACGTCGTTTACGACCGTATTTATTCTTTCAACATCGATAGGTTGGGCTCTTATTAACTCGATGATTTCAGCATCAGTAACGGCGAGTGATTGTCCGCTCATTAACAGCATCGCGCTTATCGTGAATAGTTTTCTAACCATAATTCTAGTCTCTTGTATTTATCATTTGTTTCAAAGCACAGCTCTACCGATTCGTATACGTGAGTGTAGAGAGCGCATAGTGGGTCTTTGTTATATAAGTCACCAGTGTGATCTAAGGAGTTTTGCATACAGCCACCTCGACAACTCTGGAAATGAGGACATGTAAAGCAATCGATGGGCATGTTAGTGGCTCTTTTTTCTAACGCATCGACGTTTTCTGAATATATGACACCACTAAGTGCATTCCCTATTTGGAATGCACCTTTGTCCGCCATTTCAGCGCAAAGGTAAAGTTCGCCGTCTGGTTCTAGGTTCAGGTTGTGTGTTGTGCATATGTTCGAATGGGCACAACCGCTGCACTTCATTACGCTACTTAGCCCCATATCAGATGCTTTGGAGCGTACCATAGATAGAAATGGTTCGAGGATAATTCTGTCACTGCTCATGAACCATCGATCAAATAAGTCTTTCTGCGCTTGAATGACGCTGTCATTTGCTTTGGTAACAGAGTTCCTACCTCCAACATAGAGAGTTGTGAGGGTTAGGTCATAATCCCTCGCTAAAGCAATCTCGTATTCTTCCTCTAAGTGTTCTGCGTTGGATTGTTCTACCACGAGTACAGCTGGTGGATGCTTCGGCATTCCCAGTTGAATCACATTCTCCATGGTTTCTTTATAGCGACTGTGGCTACCTCCAATAGTTCTTTGCTTAGTGAAGTTGTCAACACTAGTGCCCACTCTACCTTCAAACAAAGCCTCAACCTTTCTAGCCTTTTCTGGTGAAGAAATTAGGTTGGTTTGAATACCATCTCTGTATTCGGCACCTAGCTTCCTAAATATTTCTCTTGCATACAGAACACAGCGCTCTAGCTCGCGGAATTTCATTGTTGTGATTTCACCACCTAAGTAGTCTCCTGAAATGAACGCTTCACGCATGTTCAGATATCTGGGGAGGTACTCATTGGCTAAAAAGTCCACTGATTTCTTGAACTGCTCAAATGAAATTGGTTTTTGCCTGACTTTGTCGTTGCTGCAGCAATACGAACAGTCGGCATTGCAATATTTTGTAAGTCTAAACTGGAGTGAAAATGATTGTTGCATAGTTAAAAAAAGCGACCTTTAAGTCGCTTTACCGTCAGTTCTTTTTATTTGATTGATTAGTAGCCCAGCAGCGGCTTACTTCTTTTCTTTGAGTGCATCAGCTTCTTCTTTTTCATCTTCTAGAAGCTCTCTAAACTGCTCTGCATGAGCAATGGCGCTGGTGATAATTGCTTTATCAAAGTTAGCGATAGATCCAAAATGCGTCTCGACTGCGTCGTATGTTGCTTTTTTAAATCCGTCTACTAACTCTTTCGACATAGGGAGCACAAATACCTGCATGATGTAATCATCATCAGGAACCCCGTGCTTTGGTGGTTCGTCACTTTCCAAACTTGCCTTGCGCTGCTCTTCGTTACGAAGTGATTCAGTGGCTAGGTATTCTAGGTAACTTGATACTGGATGAATAACTTGAGAGAAGTTTGGGATTGATAGCATTACCTTCGTTATCTCGGCGCTTTCAGTGATGAATTTCTCTTTTTGGGTTTCATCAAACAGCATTGATAGACCGAACTGCATTGTATTTGCCATCAAAACAGTCTGCTTTATATCAAGACTGTGGTCTGCGGGAATTTCGACCACGATTTCGCAAGTTCTAGCAAGAATCAAGTTGGCGATTTTTGCGATGAACTCCTTTGACAGTTTCGTTTTCCCTTCATCTTCGAACTCCGCAATAACCCCCATAAACTGGAGTTGTTTTGGGAGCCCAAGGACTGTGCTGTCTATTTCGACACCCCAAACGTTATGAGGTATTTGATCTTCTGATTTTTCGAGTAATTCAGTAATTTTCATTTTCAACCCTATGTTTTATTGATCTTAACAAATTTCGCGCACCACTACACTCCCCGCTACTATCAAGTTTTGTCACCGACAAGCATCCAGTGTTACACATCACGTTGAATTCACATCCAGCACAGTCAGCAACCCGTTCCTCTCTTGCCTCTAATATTTCATCTTGGGTAAAGAAACGAATGCTTACTTCATTTGTATCCTGCTTCGGGTTGTCGTATTCCGAGTTCAATGCAGTGCATCCCACCTTGTACCCATTTGCGTCAATAGTGTGGAATCTGGTGTCACAGACTCCAGTGGCGCACCCTGTTCGATGATTCGGAACTGTGCCGTCTTTGACAAGTTGTCTTATTGTCTTTTCAAACTCTGACAACGGCGTTACTGGTAAATAGGCACCTGTTCTACTAATGAAATTCTGGAGTACACTGTAGAAAATAGTCATGTATGAGGAATAATCCCCATTCGTCATGCCAATTTGTGCCCAATTCTGCCGAGCCCAGCCAACCTTAGTTAGCCTTTCCAACTGTAGATCGTTTATTCCAAGTGCCCAAAGTTTTTCTAAGAATTCATCCCCGTTCACAGTAAACCATTCGAAAAATGGACGAGTTGTTGTAATAACGAGATTTACCTTAATTCCCGCCTTCTTAACTCTCTCCATATTGGGCCAAAATTCGTTTTCAAATGCCTCATTGGAACCTTTTAGTTTTCTGATACCCAGATCCCATGAGACGCCAATCTCAGCGTCAAAGTGATTTTTGTATAGTTCTATGAGTTCGTCATTCAGCTGTATTAAGTTGGTTTGAATACTGAATTTATAGTTGCGGCTAGTGTCTGCATTAAGTTGGTCGATAACTTTCTGTATGCGTTTGACACCATAAATTGAGGGTTCACCGCCGTGCATTTGCACTAACACCACATCACCTTCAGCCGTTACCTTATGGATGTGTTTAATGACGGATTCTTCTATAGCTCGATGATCAATCGCCTTTGGGTTTTTCGGAATAAAACAATGGTCGCACACCAAGTTGCACGCCTCTGTTAATCTTAAATAGAAAAGATGGTCAAATGGTTTAGAGTCTTGCATATTTTTTTAGGATTTCTTTATTTTTGGCGTCAGCCATTGTTGTTTTAAGATAATTAAGGAAAAGCTTGTAGCCTGAGCAATCACCTTCCGCTATTGGGTTGTTATTCATTATCGGGCAGCCTGTCGTGCACCAGTCGTGGTACTCACAAGTGTCGCAATACAAATTCTTGTGGTTCATTTTATAGTCAAAAATAGCGTCCATTCTCATTTCGCTTATGATGAATGTACTCTCTTCATTAAAGCTTTTGTCGTAAGATATTTTGTCAGGACAGGAGTTTGTCTTGCCGTTCTTATCTATAACTATAAAATTTTCTAGACAATTAGTTCCCCATCGGTCACCGCCGATACCAATGAGGATGCCACTAATCGCGGCTTGTAGGATCGTGAACTCGGGGCAAAATGTATCTTTTTTTAGTCTAGCCAAGATATCGTCAAGCAGTTCAATTAAGAAAATTGAGTGCTCCCTATTTGTGGGTTTGTTAGGATCTCTTCGACCGTAATCGCTATAGCGATCAATTGTTACGTACTCTACTTTTTCTTGAACACAGTAGTTGACTATTTCTGAGACACGACCCAATTCTCTCTTGGACGGTGCAATTACAAACCCGTAAGAGCACTCATGTTTTCGTAGAAGACCAAGGCGTTTACTGAGAAGGTCTCTATATCTTTCTGCAGAGCCATTGAGGGTTCTAGCCGTCAAATCGAAACTAATCCCTGCATGGTTGCCGCAATATTTCTGAATGTAAGTGACCCATTCTTTATTCAAGTATAACCCAGACGTTTGAATACTTTGTTTGCACATTAATCCTCTTGATTGAAGTTCAGACTCCATCAAGAGCATTTTTTGTTCTACAAATTCGATTGGTAGGCTCGTTACTTCTCCGCCATGCAACATTAACAGAACTTTGTCAGTCCCATTTATTTTTGCGAGTTGATAGATATCTTCGGAAACGTCTTTGATTGTCTGATCCGAAATAGTTGTGTGATCATCGCGTACTGATTGCGGAAGGTAGCAATGGTCGCAGCCAACATCGCAATAATCGGACAGTTTGATGTACGCTGTAATCATTGAGAAATTTCCTTAAATATCATCTTCCAAGATCTGCAATATGGAAACTTGCCGTTTGTATCACCCGTAAATAGATAGCTATCCCGAGAACAGCCACCTTGGCACGCATGGAAATAGTCGCACTCATAGCATGACTGGGGCATACTAAACGGACGAGTCTTCATTTGATTTAGTGCTTTCGAGTTCAGAATCTTGTTCATGGAGTCAGTATTGATGTTCCCGAAACGCAGAGATTCTTCATTTAATTCTGCATAGTTATCGCAGTTATAAACATCTCCGTTGGGCTCAATGGATATGAGCGCCCCACCGCAAGTTGACATCCACGGGCAAAGATCGTCCATCGCTCCATTGTAACGTGACCGCATAATGTCGTTTGGCACTATCCCTACATCGGCACCATCTTTTTCCCTTAGGCGCTCTAACTCTACCAAAGTATTCCCGTAGACTTCTGGGTCGAGTAGGTATTGAGCTTCCCCTGAATCTTCTCTAATTCTTCCTACAGGAACTTTGTAGTTAACCCTAATGGTGACCTTACCATCATGCTTCTTCGCGAGTTCGTACAATTTTCTGGCGTAATGGATGTTGTTGTCATCGAAGACGCCGATGATGAACATGTGAAATCCGTCGTTCAGCATCGCTTCAAGGGATGCATGAAATTGTTTTGCGTATGTTTCCGCGCATCCGTTAACCGTCCTACTGGTATCATCAGGGTCGTAGCTAGTGGATACGCTTCCTCTAAATACTTCCTTTAAAACATCTTTCCATTTATCGCTGCGGTATTTGAGGATATTAGTCTGCATCGAAAAAGAGATGTCAGGTCTCTTTTTTTCTACATATCTTTTGGCTTCACGGTAAAATTCAGGGCTAAAAAGCATAGGTTCACCACCATGCCATAACCAATCCGCCCCCTCTGCAAGATGGGGTTCGAGTTTGTCGAAGTGTTTTGTGAAAGTGCTGAACGACCATCTTTCTTTGTCGTATGGTGGTGCACAGCAGTAACTGCAGTCTGCGTTACAAGCTCGTGTGGGCTTGGCTATAACGGTAGAGATTGACTTGAGCCCGACGTTTGGTTCGGGCTCATTGAACATCTGTATTATTTGCATCTGGCACTTTTTTTTAAAGGTTCTGCCTAAATTATAATACGTTGCGAGTCTGGATTGGTGAGTTTTGGTCGATGGATGTCTTTTGGCGGTCTATTTCCGAGCCTAATTGGTCGACCTTGTTGTTGCCTATTAACTGTACTGCTGTTGTCGTATCTAACAAGATCGAGCTTGTTATATCTTCACCATCTCGATTCTGGTGTAGGCACAATCGAAATCCATTGTATAGCAACTGCCTAGCTGCTTGCGCATCCATTTGGGTGCTAGCCATGCTAATGATCCGCTTCATTGCAGTTAGCACACTATCAGCGTGCATTGTTGCGATTACCAAACGTCCATCAAGAGATGCTCTTAGGGCTAGCGCTGCACCTTCGCCATCTCTGATCTCTGAGATGAACATCAATCCTTGCTTGTCACTGGGGTAACAACGCATAGCCATTCTTCCAACTTCTTCATATTCACTTCGATCGGTAATTTCGATTTGCATACAACGCCCCAATCCATGGACTCCGTCAAGTGGCAGTTCTGCGGGGTCTTCTATTGCGAGGCAGAGCCCACCGTAGCGTTTTAAACGTTCTATCAGCAACGCTGCACACGTTGTGGTCTTGCCTTGACCGGGCGCTCCCACTACGAGTATTAGCCCTCCTTTGTTTAGTCTTTGACTTAAACAGTATTGCTTGATCATGGGTGGAACGGCTATTTTTGCGAGAGGTATCATCTCCATCGGTTGAGATCTTAGGTCTGCCATTCGACCTCTAACTGTGTTGATTATAGTGCAGCGAAAAAGCTTATCTCTGTATCGAAGCCTAAAGGACTTTAAGCCTTTATCAATTTTCGCAACAATCATGGCGCGTAGTTCCATCACCATTTTTCCTTGCTCTTGTGATACTGTGTATCTACTTTTGTATCCTACGTAATAGACGTCGCTCTGAGTTGGTTTATCTATGTCTATGTAAATATCAGAAAAACCAAAAGGATCGGTCTTCGTCGGGTTGTTTGTGTCCTCCACGCTTTCTTTTTTTTAACTATAAAAAACTTCCGCGCTATTACAAAAAAAACCAGAGGCGTCCCTCTGGTTTTGTACATAAAGCGTTGAGTTAAACACCCCCGCTTCGTAGAACTGATATCACGTCTTGGAAGGCAAACATTCCGAACACGACAAGACCCACAACGCAAACAATCAAGACTTTACTAACTATCGTAATCCGAGATGGGAGTACCGTTATCGCAGCTTCCATGCTTTCCTCTGCAGATTCCTTTAGTGCGCCCTCAAGGTTATCACCTTGCGCCATAATGGCTAGGTCTTCGCCGATATCTCCTAGAAACTTGGACTTGAAGATACTCGATTCGTCTTTAGCTCCGTTTACCTTGTCCAAAAAATCGGACATGTGAGGGCGTAGGTAGTTATTCGAGTTGTCATGAAGCAATTGGGCTGCGTCTTTTAATCTGACGTTGGACTCAATAAGTGTCGCTAGTGATCTCAAAAAAATAGAGATCTGAATTTGCTTGTAGTAGCTAAATGGCGGGACTTTGTCCAGATTACCCCTAAAGGCAGGTAAACTTGGTATTTGGAGATTAGGTATTGCCCACCCCAAGGCAACGATAGTTGCAATTACTCCGCCTACAGTAGCCACAGGGTTTCCACCTACAGATTCGGTAAGGTCGTAGAAATCTAGTGACAACTGCCTCCAGTGCTCCATAGGAACAAGGCTAGACAGCATAGGTATCATCTTTTGCCTAGCAGCTATCAGCATTGACAAACCCACAGCAAATGCAATGGCTGGCATAATGCTCGCTTTCTTAATCCCACCTCTGATGTTACCAATGTCGGTAGAGAGAGATATACACTGGTCGAATGCCTCTTCGTACCTACCCGTATCCTCACCAGTCTTCAATATCACTAACTCGGTTGGTGGAACCCATCCTTCGAAACAATCAGACAGGTTCTGCCCCCTGCCAATGACATCTAAGCCATTTTTTAAAAAGGCATATCCGGGAGACATCTTGGCGAAAATATCATTTTTTTTCTCTATACGTTCGACCATGTAGGTGAAGATAACCTGAATCTGCTTATCAGCTCGTAACATAGAGCCAATTTGCTTATACATCTTGGTTTTCCCATCCCAGCTAGCAAAACGTTTTTTCTGTAGTTCTAATAGTAATTCCATAACCTCCTATTTCGTTTATTACATTAAGATTTCTCCCAACTTGCCGACTTCATGCTCGATGTCGATTGGGTCGACGATGCCTCTTCGCATTTTATCAATAGCATCCTCGATAGCGAACTTGCCTTGTTGGTTCTTTCTCCAGTAAGAGATTAAATCTCTATCAGCGCCATCAGCGATCATCTCAAGCATAGCCATGTCTGGACATAGCCCTTCACTAACGACAGTACGTCCGATAACACCGTCTTTGCAATGGTGACATCCCTCCCCTTTAAATAGGATTCGGTCACTCTTTAAGTCAGCAACGCTCGCAAGTCTCTCCAACCTTTCTTTATTTTCCTTCGGGTCGTTAAAGCGTTTGTACGCTTCTGTAACCTGAGATGCTTGTTTGCTGGTTACTTGACGACGATCTTGTAGATACCTCAAGAAGTTAAGTGATGTCTTTGAAGTGCTGTATGTTCTGTGAAGATTGTCAATTTGGTCTTTGCGCATAATGTTTAAGCTGCGAAGGATCTCCCTTATTCCCATTCGAACAGGTAATACATCATTCTCAATTGTCTTAGCGCAGTGAGGGCAAATCTTGGGAAGAAGTTTTTGGTAGTAAAGACCTGATATAAATTCAGGACCCGCTAAGGTCTCTCGGTCTATGCCCAAGTTTTCAAAGCGACTGATTGTTTGTATGCAGCCCGACGCGTGGACAGTTGTAAAAACAGGGTGTCCCGTATCAACGATCGTGCGCACCAATTGCGCCGACTGTTTGTCACGACACTCACCTACCATAAGCCAATCTGGATCGAGTCGGAGAGCGCTTCGTATTGCGGCACTAAATGCATCACTGGCATCACCATTCGCGCCTCGTTTTACAGGGATTTGTACAGCGCCGGGGATTTCGTACTCAACAGGGTCTTCTACCGTAATTACCTTAACTTCCCCAGCCCTTTCTAGCATCTTAAATGAAAGAATTGCTTGAAGTGATGTTGATTTTCCAGAACCAGTAGTGCCCGACCAACAATTGATCCCTTTTGTCTTGCTGGTAGAGTATTTTATATTCCTTTGTTCTCTCGCTGAGTAACCGAGTTCTTCGGTCGTCAATGGTTTTACGTTGTCTTGGTCTTTCAGCAATCGGATTACCATTGTAAACCCGTTAGGGTATGCGGGTGCTGTTGCGACGCGTCCGCGAACTCTTGTCAAACCAACAACTCTATCTACGAGTGCGTCCTGAGTCTGATCGGGCTTGAGTGAGGTCGACGCAATACTAGTGAGAACGTTGTAAACTGTGCGCCCCCATTCCTCGCCTTGGAGTGGTGTTAATTTCTGATAGTCTTTGAGTACCCCGTTTATTCTTCTGCGAAGAACAGCGCCGTGCTCTCCTACTTCTAGGTGGATATCCGAAACGTTTTCTTTTAGACACTCAATAAATACGGTCTCTACTTTTTGGACGTTTTCGTGCTCTTTAGACTTATCTTCCTTTCCACTTTGACCTGAGGCAGCACGAGACTCCCACTCTTTGTAGATTTCCTTGATTAGTCTGTCGTTGGGGACGGGCTGAACTTGACGCTTTAGTTTGTTCTCTTGGAGTTTGGCTAGATGTCTTTGCCCCTCAGGGTCCATCAACCATTTTCTTGCACCGAGGACATAAACAATATCGTCAGATGTTTGCGAGGTAGGATCTTTTTTTGCTTTAACGAAAACAACTTTATTTCGAGCGGAAGACGAGAGTTCAAACATACTTGTGTCACCTTTCGGTGCTCCAAGGAGAACCCAATCTCTTCCTAAGTCAGCGATCGACTGTATCTCTATGCGCATTTTAATAGAAGCTTATGCTTTTTTAGCTACATAAAAAAGAGCATTCTGAAATAGTATCAAAACGCTCTTTTTTAATGGCTTCTTTCTACAGTTTAACTGGTGCCGCTGCTCGTTTCTTAGTGAATCGCTCGACGTCCTCTACCTCTCGAATCTGCCCCTCAACTATAAGACCTTCCTCATTAGTTAAGTGTAGTTCCGTAATAAACTCATCTTTTGATAGATTGATCAACCTAACACCCTTGCCTTTCGGGTATACAAAGGATTCTAGTTCCGAGAATTCGTAACGTAGGAGCCTCCCTCTGTTGGTTGTCATGCTGATGAATTTGCTTTCAGTTAACTGCTCAAACGTTAGTATCTTAGCACCATCCGTGAGCTTAAATAGCTCCTTGCCCGCTTTCTGCCTAGAAAATAAGCTCTTTCCTTCGACAATAAACCCGAAGCCCTGATTTTGGGCTAAGAAGTATTTGCTATCTTCGTTCAGACCTACGTATGAAATAACATTCTCACCAGAGGTCTGAACTAGCGAATTTACATGGCTCATTGTTCTTCCGTTCGGGATCAGCTTACAACTTATGGTGATAGCTCTTCCTGTTTCGGTAAGCCCTATAATTGAACCGCTTGATGTAGTTTCAATTGACATGACAAACTCATCTCCAGCTTGCAGGATTTGAGCCGGCGCATCGGTGCCTTTCTTACGAGAGACTATCCAGTTGTTTTTAGATACGTACACCGTGATTGCCTCAGAAGCGGCAGATTCTAATGGTTTAGGTTTTAGAGGCTTTGACTCTTCAATCAGGGTTTTGCGAACGTCCACCAGTTTTTTCGCGTGTGCTTTCATCTCCCTTATGATGAGTGAGTCCAGTTTTTTTAACGACCCAAGTGTTGCTTCGATCTCAGACTTTTCTCCTTCAAGCTTCGTTTTTTCCTGCTCAAGCTTGTCACTCTCTAGCCTTCGTAGTTCCCTTAGTTTTATCTCCATTATATCTAGCGCTTGGCGTTCGCTAAGAGCGAATGACTCCATAAGTTCACTTACAGGGTCTTCACTTTCTCTGATGATCTCAATAACCTTGTCGATATGAGACATTATCATCAAACGACCATTTAAGATCTCTAGTCTATCAACAACCTTACTGTGTCTTGCTTTCAGCCTTTTTGTTACAGTGTAGCGCCTAAAATCAACCCACCCTTCAATTAACTCCTTAATGTTTCTCATCTTAGGTAAACCGTCTACTGATATCGCAAACAGGCTTATGGGGTAAGTTTTTTCCAGATCGAACATCGACACAATGTGAGCCATGAATTCGTCTGGAGTCATGGTACATTTTTTGGGTTCTATCCTGAGCGCACTCCCGCCCTCGGTCGCCAAAACATTGTCGGTGATATCTTCAATCTTATCGATATAGGACTTTATAAAGCTTCGAATAGCAGCCCGCTTCTTTGTAGCTCCGTTACTGGCGTCATTCTTTGGATCTTGTTTCATGGCTTCATTGACAAGCAACAGTACGTCAGCGGCGCAAGTACCCATAGGGAACTCATTGATTACTATCTCCCACTGGTTTCTTTTCTTTTCTACAACCTGCCATCTACAACGAACCTTTAGTAACCCTTTCCCAGACTCGTACGCTTTCAGTATGTCCTTTGAACTTGATGTTATTTGGGCACCCACTGGTAAGTCTGGTCCTTTAATGTATTCCATGATCTCTGGGATTGTAATCTTAGGCTTCTTCATAACAGCCACAGTCGCATCAATCACTTCCTGCATATTGTGGCTAGGCATGTCAGCTCTATAGCCTACTGCAACCCCGTCAGAACCATTTAAGAGCTGTATGGGAAGGGGAGCAGGTAGAAACTTCGGTTCTTTCATTGTTGCGTCAAAGTTTGGGATGAAGTCGACACACTCTGTGTTAAGTTCACCAACAATGATTTCCCCGAGTGGAGCTAGCCTCGATTCGGTATATCGCATTGCAGCTGCACCATCGCCGTCTCGTGAACCAAAGTTACCTTGTCCATCGATTAGTGGGTATCGCATCTTCCAAGGTTGTGACATGAGTACAAGAGCGTCGTATACACTCTTGTCACCGTGCGGGTGGTACTTACCGATAGTGTCGCCGACTATACGTGCTGACTTCTTGTGATCTGATGTAGCTGTTAGTTTTAGTGCGTGCATTGCATAGAGCGTTCGTCTATGAACTGGTTTAAGTCCATCTTGTGTAAAGGAGATAGCTCGCCCCCCAATTACATGCATTGAGTAGTCAAGGTATAGTCCTTTTGTGAAATCTAGAAAATCGTTCTTATTCATAGTTAGTTTTCAAATTTGTTCAGGTCAGCCTCTTCCGTTATCCATGCCTTTCGGTCATCTGAGCGTTTATCGTTTAGTGCTAAGTCGAGCCCTTGGACAACTTCGGGTATATCCTCCTTCGTCAACTCAGGTCTTAGTAGAGTTCTAGTGTCTGGATCTAACGCTGTTTCCTTCAATTGATCAGGGTTCATTTCTCCCAGACCTTTGAATCGCGAGATTACGAACTTTTCTTTGTCGTAGCCTTTTTTCACTAGCTTAGCCACTACGTCATCACGTTCAGCCTCATCTTGCACATAAACCTTTTCTCCTTTTAACTTCCCCTTCTTCTTAGCTTCGACTCGATATAGTGGTGTCTGACAGATAGCAAAATGCCCTGCCACCAATACCAATGGGAAGTGTTTAAGAAATATCCCTGTCAGCAATACTGCAATGTGGTAACCATCGACATCGGCATCTGCTAGTATGTTGATTGAGTGATACCTAATATCCTTTAGAACCTCTTCGGGCGAGTCATCGAGGCTGTGTGGTTTCACCCCTATTACGGCTGATAGGTCAGCTATTTCAGCATTCGTTAAGACATCTACGCCTGTCTGACCCCAAGCATTCTTAGGCTTACCTCTAAGGGGCATAATTGCTTGAGTTTCCTTGCAGCGTCCCTGTTTAGCAGAACCACCCGCAGAATCCCCTTCTACAATAAATAGCTCCCTGTTTGAAGGAGTCTTGCTTGTGCAATCCGCTAATTTATCAGGTAGCGGCGCGGTGACACTATTCGTCTTCCTGACGATTTCCGTTCGTTCTGAACGAAGTCTTTTTTGGGCGGTTGCTATAACCATCTCGGTGATAGACGTTGCCTCTTGGTAGTTGTTTTGCAGCCAGTTATCAAAGCTGTTCTTTACACATAGTTCACCAAGACCATTGATCTCTTTGTTGGAAAGTCGGCTCTTTGTTTGACCGTAGAATTTGGGGCTCACAACTGACGCTGATATTAGATAATGCATGTGGGCAACAACATCATCTCTTTTTATATCGACGCCCTTGGGTAATAACGCATTTCTCGTAGCAAATGATTTGATGCCGCTAAAAATACCCTTTTCAAAACCAGTAACATGCGTGCCACCATCTTTAGTTGGTATTAGATTGACGAATGACTTTTTGAACAATGGTCCAATCGGTGAGAAACTAAGTGCCCATTTTAAGCCTTCCCCTGTGTGATATGACGTGTAGTCTTCGTCGGCACCGATGTATCGACTGTCAGTATAGATTGGGCACTCTTCTTCGGTCTTCTTGATCTTTGAAGTCAAATATTCTGCTAAGCCGTTTTTGAAGAACCAAAGTTTCTCCTCGCTCGGAGAAGTCCATTTGGTTGTGCTTCCTGCGATAATGATTGCTTTACTGTGTAGCAACGATTTAAGGCGTTCTACATCGAATTCAACAGTGTCAAAATACTTAGCTGAGGGCTTAAACAAGACTGATGTCCCGCGTTCATTTTTCTCACAATCGCCTATAACCGCAATTGGTGAACTAACTAGACCATTTTCAAATTTTATCTCGTGTATTTTTCCATCACGTTTAACTTGGACATGCACATACTCTGATAGTGCATTGGTTACGGTGACGCCCACACCGTGCAATCCTCCCGAGAATGTGTAGGCAGATTCGCCGTTTTCATTCTCAAACTTCCCACCTGAGTTCATTGTGGTGAAGATGAGTTCTACAGCGGAGATTCCTTTAACTGGGTGGATATCGACTGGTATTCCTCGCCCGTTGTCTGTTATCTGAATCGAGCCGTCTTCGTTTAGTTTCACGTCTATCTCATCTGCGAACCCAGCAAGCACCTCATCTGCAGAGTTTGAAATCACCTCTATTGCTAAGTGCGTTGGGCTTTCTATCTCCGTGTACATGTTTGGGTTTCGCTTAACGTGGTCAATCCCCTCCAACACGCCTATGGATGACGCATTATAGTTGTCAATCTCGTCCATTATGTTTCATTTTTTTTTCTAGTTAGTATTATAACCTCAATCCTTGAAAACGAATAAACTCCAGAAAAAGAGAACATATAATGAGCGATAACTGGGAAGAAGGCGGCGAAATTGAGTCAACGCAAGAGTTTTCGTCAAATCCGTTGCGCCCCCAAAATTTCGATGAGTACGTGGGTCAGGCTCCTATTGTTGAACAGCTAAAACTCTATGTAGGTGCAATAAATAAAAAAAGAGAACGTGGTGAGACCATTTATATGGATCATATCCTCGTTGATGGACCTGCGGGTTTAGGTAAAACATCTCTCGCGAATGTTATTGCGAATACTCTCGGTGGTCGATTTAAGTTCATTCAGGCGACGACAATAAAAGAGAAGCGCGACATGCTAGCCAATCTAATGACCATTGAGGAAGGTGATGTGTTTTTCATTGATGAAATTCACGCACTTAGTGCTGACGTCGCAGAAACAGCTTATTCGGCATTAGAGGATTTTAGAATCGATATAATTACGGAGGAGCGGACTATAAACCTTCCTATCCCCCAGTTCACGCTAGTTGGTGCGACCACAGACTATGGTAAGTTGACTCCATCAATGCGACAGCGCTTCACTCATAGATTTACCCTACAGCGATATAGTGTGGAAGAGTTGACGACTATTATTGAATATAGTGTCGCGAAATTAGGGTGTACCATTGAACCACAAGCCTCCCGTCTACTGGCAACGCGTACTAAAGGTGTCCCAAGAATCGCTAACAACTTGGTAAAAAAAGTGTCACTTCTGTCAGAATATAATGATAGTCACATATCATTAGATACCGTCGAGACATTGTTTAGGTTGGATAAGATTCATAAACTTGGACTGGACGTCAACGATGTGGCATACCTCAAGGCGTTATCTCAAGGGGAGGTGTTGGGTATTAAGACCCTCTCGTCTAAAGCAAACATCGATGAAAAAACCATAGAAGATTCGATTGAGCCTTATTTGATAGAGAACTCACTCGTTGACAAGACTCCGAGAGGTCGTCGTCTTTCTTCGGCGGGCGTGAATCTCATAGAAAACATACTCTCTACATCAGAGTAGATACTTGAGTGTCTAGGGGCATTATGATGATTAATGCCCCGCTTAGTTAATAGGTTTTGCCTATTGAATTAATAGAAGTAAACGTTTTTGGTTATCAAATTTTGTTTGTAATTTATAGTTATAAGCAAACAAAAAAAAGAAATTAGGTAACTAATCATGATCAACTCAACACTAAAACCATTCAACGCAACATCTTTCAAAGAAGGTAACTTTGTAGACATTAACGAACAACACCTCCTCGGTAAGTGGAGTATCGTTTTTTTCTTCCCAGCCGCATTTACATTCAACTGCCCTACAGAGCTAAAAGATCTTGCAGATCATTACGATGAACTGCAAGAACTTGGTGTCGAGGTGTTTTCAGTCTCGACCGACACGCATTTCACACATAAAGCATGGCACGACACATCAGATTCCATATCAGCGATTAAATATTTCATGGTTGGTGATCCAACAGGGCAAATCACAAACAACTTTGGTGTAATGCGTGAGGGGCAAGGCTTGGCTGACCGCGCTACTTTCGTCATTGACCCAGAGGGTAAAATTCAAGTCATGGAAATTACGTCAGAGGGGGTTGGCAGAAACGCAGCGGAACTTGTCCGTAAAGTGAAAGCCGCACAATTTGTCGCGAAGCACCCTAATCAAGTATGCCCAGCAAAATGGCAAGAGGGGGATAAAACAATCAAACCATCACTAGACCTTGTTGGAAAAATCTAACCTGTTTCCCTAAAGCAAAGGGAGGCTTAACTCCCTTTTTACTCATCACGACAAAAACCAATCAATATACCAACATGATAGATAAACAACTCAAAGAGAGCCTTAGTGACGTTTTTAAGAAAATGAAGTCTAAAGTTGTTCTCACAATATCAATCGACAGCTCTGAATCATCGCTCCAGTTAAAAGACTTGGTGTCTGACTTGGCTGCGTTGAGTGACCTAATTGAAGTTCAAGAGGCGACGTTAGAAAGGGTGCCACTATTGCAAGTGTCCTCGTCTATTGCTGAAAGCCGTGTACGCTTCGCAGGTGTCCCTATGGGGCATGAGTTCACATCACTAGCGCTAGCTATTTTACAGGCTGGTCAAGGTGCGGAACCTAAAGTCAGTAAACAAGAGTTAGATTCGATTAAAAGTATCGACTCAAAGTTAGATGTAGAGGTCTATATCTCACTAAGTTGCCAAAATTGCCCAGAGGTAGTTCAAGGGTTCAATCAAATTGCATTACTTAACGAGAATGTCACTTCTACCATGATAGATGGTAAGCAATTTCAAAGTGAGGTAACTGAACGCAATGTCATGGCGGTTCCAACAGTATATGTGAATGGTGAGCTTTTTTCTCAGGGTAAGATGTCTATTGCTGAAATTCTGTCAAAGCTTGACCCTAAATTGTCCGAGAAGAATAAAGAAACGATAAATGATAAGGAGCCGTTTGATATATTGGTAATCGGCGGTGGGCCGTCTGGGGCTTCTGCTGCTGTGTATTCGGCTAGGAAAGGATTGCGGACGGGCATCGTCGCAGACCGATTTGGAGGGCAAGTAGCTGATACAGTTTCGATAGAGAACTTTATTTCGCTACCTAACACTACTGGTCAGAACCTCGTAGCTAGCTTGGAGAACCATGTGATTGAATACGACATCGATGTAATGACTGGGGAAACTGCTAAAGAGCTACTGCCTAAGGAAAAGACTCAAGACGGATATATCCACATCGTTCTTCAAAATGGTGCTCGTCTAAGAACGAAGAGTGTGATTATTTCTACGGGCGCTAGATGGAAGGAAATGGGAGTTAAGGGGGAAAGAATATATAAGGGTAAGGGAGTGGCTTATTGCCCACATTGCGACGGTCCTTTATTTAAAGGAAGGCGAACAGCTGTTATTGGCGGTGGCAATAGTGGGATTGAAGCAGCTATAGATTTATCAGGGGTTGTTGAGCACGTTACTGTTTTGGAGTTTTCAGATGCACTTCGTGCAGATAAAGTCCTTGTTGATAAGGCAATGGCTACCAACAATATTCAAATCGTTACAAGTGCGCAAACAACCGAAGTGGTTGGTCGAGGTAACAAAGTTTCTAGTCTCTTGTATCTTGATAGAATTTCAGGGGAAGAACTCGAATTAGATGTTGCAGGGGTTTTTGTACAGATAGGGTTATCCCCCAACAGTGAGTGGCTGTTATCAAGTGGGCTAGATATAAATAGTCGAGGGGAGATCATTACGGACTCTGTGGGTTCAACAAACTTGAATGGAGTATTCGCAGCGGGTGATGTTACTGACGTCGTATATAAGCAGATTATTATAGCAATGGGCGAAGGTGCTAAAGCTTCGCTAGCTTGCTTTGACTATCTCATAAGGAACTCTTGAGGCTGGTGGACGTTTAAATGAAAAATGGGGAAAGTTTGTGCTTTCCCCATTTTGTGTGGCTCCAAATCGCTTAACGCATGACTATAAGATTTGCTCTCGTCCTATTGTCTAGTTTATCTGCTAATGCAGCTATTGTTTCTTGATCGCGTTCGTGACGCCCCCTTCTCTTGTTTCTAGAGTTTATGTAAACAGGCTCCTTGCTTTCTGGAGTTCCTAGCATTGCTATGTCCACTTTAAGCGTTCCGTCTCCAAGGTACTCATCTACAGCTACCGATCCCTTTATCCACAATGGCGACCCAACGTAAATATAGTCCTTTATGCTTTCATAAGCGTCTGGAAACGCTGTGGCGCGAATGGTGCCATTGCCGTCCTCTAAAATAAATGCAGCCATCTTTCTTCCGAAGTTTTTGCCTTCCTTTTTGACCTGCATTTCCCTCACAGACTTAACTATTCCGCCAATTGTATAGACAGACTCTCTGTATGGCTTCTCAGTCACAGGATCAATTTTCGAAGGTTGTGCATTGTTGAGATCGGTGTATCGGAACCACGCTTTTAGTTTCTCGCGAGCACCTCCAATATCCAATGGATGTCCAGAGGTGTACATCGTCAGTCGCATTTTCTCGGCTTTTAATCGTTCGTTCGTCGGAAGCTCTTTAGTCTCTTCCTGCATTAAACGAGCTCCAACTTGCACTAATAAGCTTTCGTCGCTTGACAGAAGGTCTCTTATTTGGGACGTCGTCTTCTTCAACGCTGTTTTTGTGATTCGATTAAGTGACGTCAGCTCACATACCGCATTATAAATTCCTTCACGAGTACGAGGGTGAAAGTTATTTATGCATGGTGCAGTGTTGACCAACTTTTCAGGGCAGCTGAGTGCTTCTGCGTCTTTTTCTATAGAGGTTGTTAAGTAATCCAATGTGGTCTCTATTCTTGACGCTATGTAAGCATGTGCCGGTTTCAGCGCTGCATAAATTATCTCCCACTTATTTTTCTTAAGGTCTGCCGCCTTGAGGCTTGATAAGAGAGACACTTCATGCAATTTATAGGCTCTCGACATGTGCGGTTCACACCCTTTCTTTTCGATATCCCCAACTGCTGAGTCTTCATCGACAACTGATTCACTTAAAGACTCTAAGCGCTTGAGATTTGTTACTCGCTCTTTAGCTTCGTTAAGCTCTTGCAAGTACATTTTGTACACTGCACCTCCAGTGTTCCTTGCGGCGATCTCGCGCCTTAACGTATCAAAATCTGCTTCGAGTGCAATTAAGTCATTTCGAGTCCCCTCTGCTAACGTCTGACCGAAGAAATTCCACAAATGCCCAACTCTCTCCTTTTGAGTCAGCCCATCTGGTATTGATAACCCATAGCGTTTTGAGTAATGGATGCATAGTGAGTCGATTATTGTTGAGATTTCTTTCCCGTATCCAGTAACGCTATCAAACCTTCGCTGACATTCATTTTGTTCTGCTGTTGCTAGTGCTACCTGTTCACTTAAAGAAAGTTGTGGAGGCGCTTGATTTGCTGAGTATCCTAACTCGTCGACTGGATTAACTGTATCGAACCGAGTCGGCAAGTTGTCTAGAGCTCCAGATTCAGCCAGAGCGTTTGCGGTAGTGGCATCGAGTGCTGATCCACATCTGACTTTAATATCAAACACATCTGCAAATGAACCATCAATCTCCCGCTCTTCAATGATGCGTTTAGCGGAGGTGCTGCCGACTTGGTGTATAGCCCCTAGACCAAATCTTATCGCACCCTCACCTTCTGGTGTGAACTTCTCCTCTGAGATATTAATGTCGGGAGGTAGGATTGTTATTCCATTTTTCTTACAGTCGTCGATAGTAACCTCTAGATTATCATGCTTATCCATCATCCCCGATAACACAGCCGCCATGTATTCCGTTGGGTAGTGCGTTTTCAACCATGCTGTGTAGAACGATATGTATGCATACGACATTGAGTGGGATTTGTTGAATCCGTAGCCAGCAAATTTTTCAACAAGGTCGAATATTTTCATCGACAGATTGCCATCAATGCCATTTTTTACAGAGCCGCTTTCGAATGTATTTCGCTGTTTTGCCATTTCTTCGGGCTTTTTCTTGCCCATCGCTCTTCGCAACAGATCAGCGCCACCTAGCGAGTACCCCGCCATAGTCTGAGCGATCTGCATTACCTGCTCTTGGTACAGAATTATTCCATAAGTGGGCGATAGTATCTGTTGCAAACATTCGTGCTGATACTTTTCGTCTGGGAAAGAGACCTTCTCTTTGCCATGTTTTCGATCTATAAAGTTATCTACCATTCCAGATTGAAGGGGACCCGGGCGGAACAATGCAAGTAGGGCGCTATGCTCCTCGATATTCTCAACTTTTACCCTTCTTAGTAAGTCCTTCATACCTGCACTTTCTACTTGGAATACACCATGAGTATTTCCATCTTGCAACAACCTGTAGGTATCTTTGTCATCTAACAGGATATCTCGAAGATCGAGCTTTATACCCCTATTTCTGTAAATGTAATGAATGGCAAGCGATATTGTGGTTAAGTTTGCTAGACCTAAGAAATCAAATTTTACCAATCCAGCTCTTTCTACATCCACTTTATCAGGTTGAGCAATGAGCTTTGATGGGTCGCTTGATGGACTTTGCACTGATACGAATTGCGTTATATCACCATCCGCAATGACTACTCCTCCCGCATGAACTCCAGAGCTTTTTTTTCTCATTTCGCTCATTGTTACTTTCTGAAGTAGCTCAGCTGTGGTGGATTCACTTTCTTGCTTAGCGTATACGCTTGGAACCTCTAGTGTTTCTGACATTTTTGCATCTGGAGCTTCTGGATACTCGGCAGTTAAGTCCTCTGCGAAACGTAACGACATTCCCATGGTCTTGGCTACAGCTTTGGTGGCAGACTTGCCCAACATGAGTCCATGAGTTGCAATCTGAGCTACGGATGGAAATTCGGCTTTGGGATCATTGTACTTGTCAGCAACGTATGCAATAACATCATCCCTTCCCATCGGCTCACCCGTAACAGGGTGGAAGCCAGAGCCAAAGTCAATATCGAAATCGGGCATTGATACGCGTTCAGGGTTTAGGAAGCGTTCGAATAGTAAGTCATGGACGATTGGGTTAATGTTCGTTATTTTTAGCCCATAAGCTACAAGCGAACCAGCACCAGAACCTCTACCATCCCCGACGGGAACTCCATTTTCTTTTGCCCAAATAATGAAGTCACTAACTATTAAGAAGTATCCAACAAACCCCATGTCGTCGATTATTTCTATCTCGAAATTTAACCTTTCTTGATATTGCTTTCTTTCCTGATCGATTTGCTGGTTTTGCTGCTGCGTACATTCCTCAAGAGATTCAATGTTAAAGAGTTGTTTGTATCGGATCTCAAGGTGTTCCTTAACTCCCTTTTCAGCAAGTTCTCTCATGTACTCTACGGGTGTTTGTCCGCTTGGTATCGGGAATGACGGTAGGACTGGTTTATCTAACACCATTCTAACTCCTGCACGTTCAACACCCTTAGTGATGTAATCCCAAAGTTGCTCCGCATTATTTGCCAGTAGCGGTAGATCTTTGAATCTTGTGGTAAATTTATCCCAAGGTGTCAGGTCGTGACCACTCATAGCTTCAGATGTGGTGTCCAGATCGTTCAGTTTTACGTCGAGGAGTATTGCTTCCTTGGTCTTGTGAGCTTCAACCTCGTTCTCTTGAACAAACATGGAGAAATTCATAGCGAATGTTGGGGTATTTGTGCTTTCAGCTAAATCCATCAACAGTTCGTTCTTAATGTGCTCGTGGTATGAGTGATATTCTGAGTCATTCTCAGTAGCACTCCTTTCTATACCGATGGCAACTTTGTCAGAAAATATAGACTTAATGGTGTTGATTTGCCTCTCAATGAAGGTTCGAGGATTTGAGTACCTAATGGCGGTGGTGCAAATATCATTGTGGGTGCCGAGGATTGCAAATACTCCCTGCGACTTTTCTTTCAAGTATTCGAATTTCGATTTGGGGAGCTGTAAGCGTGCCTCTAATTCCTGAATAGATTTCTCTTGCCCTTGTAGGTGCGCGTTAGAGATTATTTTTTTGATATTAGTGAACCCTACATTGTCAATCGCTAGTAGTGTAAGTAGGGGAAAATCATGATCTTCAAATGTCGCGAAGTTCTCTAGTTTATCACTAATCTCATTGACAATTTCCGCGTTCACGAGCGCTCTCACAGTCGCACGTTGCTCCTCGGAGATGGATTCAATTGAATCATTGCTAAATGGCTTTGAGTGAGGTTTCTTTTTAAGTGCTTTCAGCGCTGTCGTCAGTTGGTTATCACCTCGCCCCTTTACTGCCTCAATGAAAGCGTCTACTATCCGCTTTCCACGTCCCTCAGCCTTTTTCTCCTTATTAAATTGATTTCTTTTTTTAAATAACTCGATGTAAAAACAATCGATTTCATCGTCGTTGAGTATTTCGCGAAGCTTGTCGGATAACCCTTCATTTTTGAGACTAGAAATGCCTCTGATATAGTGCTCATCGTAAATAGACACCGTCACTCCCAAAATGGGAGTTATTTCGGCTGATTGGCACTGGTCGTAGAATGTCACCATATCCGTGAGAGTGTTGATGTCGACCATGGCTAAGTGGCTTATCCCACAATCAGATGCGGCGGAAACGTAGTCTTTAGTCTTTCCCGTACCATGCAAAAAGCTATGGTGGGTTCTGATAAAAGCTAGCCCTTTATTTTTCTCGTTCATTTGTAGTCGTAGTTTCGTTTAATGGTACATTTTTAACCTCATACCTCTAAGCATTATTACGACTTTCTTTTTGAGGCTATTTTTTCTATTTTTAAGAGAAACCTATGAGATTCTATTTTGAGGAGCAAGGCTACATCGACTTGCTTAAAGATGTGCGTAGCTCAGGACTTTGGCACCCTGACAGAACTTCCGTTGGGGAGTGTTTCAAATTGTTCGCACCTTGCTTGGCATTTGATCTATCAAAGGGGTTCCCGCACCACACAATTCGTTTAATCAGTGCTCGTCTCGGTTTTGAGGAGTTTTGGGGATTCTTGAATGGCGAAGTTAACCTTCATCCTTATCTGACGGAGAGGAATGTTAATTTCTGGGAGGGAAATACAACTCGTGAGTTTTTGGATGGACGTGGTTTGCAACATTTGCCAGAGGGTCACATTGGCAAAGCTTACTCATTCCAGTACCGAAATTTTGGAGGTGATTATTCAGAAATTTCAAAGAAAGAGGGAACTTACAAGCCCGACTTTTCTACTGGGTTTGACCAAATCAAGCACGTAATTGAGGGTTTGCGCAGCAACACTTTTGGTAGGCGTCACTTGGTTTCTATTTGGAATCCACAGCAAGAATCTGAAATGGCACTACCTCCTTGTTATTGGGCGCATCAATTTGTTCCACTCCGCCAAGAAGACGGCTCTATCACGCTAAATTTAAAGGTATTTTCCAGAAGTGCAGACCTCTTATTGGGGCTCCCAAGCAACATAATGCAATTTGCGTCATACCAAATGGCTGTGGCGAAATACTGCGGTTTTGATGTGGGGCACTTAGTAATTGATTTGACTGATGCGCACATTTACGGTGATCAGTTGGACTACATCGATGAATTGGTTGCCACAAGAAAACCATCCGAGTCCGTGTGCACATTTGAGATACAGAAAGAGCTCAAAACCTTTGATGATTTCCTCTCCCTACAGTGGGCTGATATTTCCATTCATGGGCTTAACATGAACAAGGAGCCACTGGACACTCCACTACCAAAAATGGCAGTCTAGTCATGAATTCTCAAGCGATTACAGCTTTCCAGTCCTTCCCTGATGATGTCAGGGAAGATCTTATGCGCGTAATTCAGTTGTATGGATCGGATAAGCTGGTTTTGAAAAAGCGTGTTGCCGATCTTCTCAGCAACCATCAAAAAATTTCTTCATTCAACCGCTCAATTCTTATTCAGTCGCTAGATGAAGTGGTATTTTTTTTGTCCGTGTAATCAATTTTGTTTACATTTAAAAAAAAATGCTTAAGAAGCTTTCCCTCGCAATAATAATTGCCTCGTCTACAGCGGGCTCGTCGCTCGCTTTAGATGTGCCCAGAATATCTTTCAATCAGCTAGTAAAAAGTGACATTGAAGACCCAACAATGAATATTTACCGAGCAGAGCTTGCGTCTAGCATTGGGGACTTCGATACGGCAGCATCCAACTATATAACAGCCATGCGAATGCAGTTCTTGGACGTCACTGGGAACCTAATTGACCTTATATCGCAAAAAAAACTTAGTCCCGAAGTTGCTTTCATGGGTGTGAAGGAATTGGAACGCCTTGCTGGTGATAACCCAGACTTGTCTAAGTACATTGGTGATTTCTACAACGAACCGACAATCAACCAAAATAAACGTGATGCTTTCTTCTGGTATCACAATGCAATGCGTCTCGGCGACAAGGACATCGTAAAAACAATTGCAGATTTTGTCGTCGAGAAACAAGGTGGCGCAAACGAAATATATTCCGAGATTGACGCACTTAGTATGTATCGTTCTTATGTAGATCGACATAAAACCCCTGACATAGCCTTCGATATAGCTGAGAAACTCTATGACGGAGAGAAAATTGAGCGCAACCTAACACTGGCTCACAAGTATTACACTCTAGCCGCCGAAGGTAACATCAATGACGCGTATTTTAGGTTGGCTTACATGAATGAGAAGGGTATTGGAGCTCCTGTTAACATCGAGTCTGCAGTGGAATATTACCACAAGGCTCAAGGCACCAAACATTCTACCGAAGCATTGTACCGCTTAGCACGAATTCATATGTATTCGGAAGGTGCGTTCTCTGAACCGGTGAAGGGTTACTCTTTCCTCAAGAAGGCAGCTGACCGTGGACACTTAGACGCATTGTACAAGGTGGGGTTAATGCATTTCTACGGCACTGACTTCGTCAATGTAGATACTGACATGGCTGTTACTTACTTCGAGAAGGCATCTCAACTGGGGTCTAAGATGGCAACTCTTAAACTTATCGATATCTATACAAATGGAGCGGCGGGGATTAAGCCTTCTAGCGCAATGGTGTCGGAGTTAGTTAAAAGACAAAAATAGCCATTATGCCTACATCAAGAAAAGAAAAGGCTGCTAACCCTTTTAGCAACCATACGTGGAAAAAGGATCTGAACTCGGCAATCAAGAACGATGAGATGTATATGATGTATCAACCAAAATACAGACAAGGTCAAATCGTTGGGTACGAAGCACTATGTCGCTGGGAGCACCCTATCTTCGGAATGATTCCCCCAGATCTCTTTATCGAGGAGGCGGAAGAGACAGGGTTCATACTTGATGTAGGTCGATTCGCTGTGACTAACGCTTGTCAGTTGGTGTCATGCTTAAAGGAGCTAGATATCGACATTTCTGTAGCTGTTAACGTAAGCCCTCTTCAATTAAGAGGGGCGAATGGACTTGATTTGATTAACTATGTACACGGTCAAGCGGACGCTCTTGGAATCGACTACAGAAGCATCATACTTGAGATCACAGAGGGTCAGGAGATTGATAGACCAGATGTGTTGGCTGCTTTAAAGGAGGCTAAGGCTGCTGGCTTTAGGTTGTCATTAGATGACTTCGGTACTGGATATTCTGCTTACAGTGTTTTCAACAAGCTTGACCTAGACCAGTTAAAGATTGATCGCTGCTTTGTTGATGCTATCGGCAGCACAAAGGGGGACGCCATAATCGAGTCGATTATAAAGTTAGCCCAGCGTTTAGGGATGGAGGTCGTCGCCGAAGGTGTAGAAACGAGGGCGCAAGCTGACTTCCTTAACGCCCATGGACCAGTTGTTCTTCAAGGATACTTCTTATCTCCTCCAGTAAAATCCGAAAAGATATTAACTGAATTCTGTATTTAGCTTTTCAGCTTTGACCTGTTAGTAAAAGAAAACCTCGTTGGTTTTCTTTTTATTTTTGCAGCCATTGCAACGTCTACCTCAGGAGTTCTCCGATCTTTCCCGAACCTTCGCTTACCATAGTGGTGGGTAGCTGTATCTGTGCTGGCGTGCCCCATTAGGTAGGCAATTTCAATAAGTGTTCTTCCACTCTTCTTTAGATCGGCGCTAAATTGATGCCTTGTCGAATACAAAGTGATGTGTTTCTTTCGGCGTCGCCACAGTTTTTTGTTAGATCGAAGCAGCAGTTTCCTGCAGTCGTTGTAGAAGGATTCAAACGAGTCAGTGTTGTTTAGCCTTTGGCAGTGTTGAGCAAAAGAAATGATTCCCTTCTGCTGTTTATTAGAAAACGACTTTAGTTTTATTACCCTAGTTTCGCCGTGCGACCTGTTGTTGGTGTTCTTTGCGTTCTGAACTAACAGTGCTTTTTCTTTTCCGATATCGATGACCTCAACTGTCTTCCATTCAACAGGACGCAGCCCAACGAGTATATTCGCATACAACCAATTGGCTAGAGCTTTAGCGTTTCTAGCTTTCAGTTTTACCAAATGGGAGATCAGCATTTCCAGATCTTCGCCCTTAATGTGCTTAACTTTCTGAGCAGACGTGCGCTTAGACTCTCTGTCATTCAAGTGACTTTTATTCGCCATTAGCGTGCGAACTTTTTCACACTGAGAGGAGTTAATTTCACCATCCATCAACAAGACTTCGGCGTGATAGTTGATAGCGGCTCTGTAAGTCCTCCACGTTCGTGGGCTTAGTGTCTTTACCCATTTTGCTGACGCCCATTGAGCTAGACCTACTATCGAAAGTGCATCTACGTAGACGCCTTTTTTCAGTACCTTTTTCTTCACAGGTTCAATATTGTGCCCTGCGCTTATCGCTTCCCTATGAGCCTTAATAGAGAGGTCTACCGCTCTTTTTACATAGCTAGCTTCTGTTTTGGGCTCTCTATCCTGCTGGACGTTTTGCATTATAAACCTGTATTAACTGTTTTTTTATTGAAGCACACATGAAGTATCCAATTGGCAACTTATCTCTATATAACCTTGCTGCTGGATTGTATTTTACAAAGTCTCTGTTGTACTCCTTCACAAATGCTGCGGATAGCGATTTGTTATGCAGCAACTCTGTGAAATGCGCTATTAACTTGAATTCACTAGTGTGCATTACTTCGTTAATGAAATAAGAGAACTGACGTGTTCCCGTCACGTTTTGTTTCACTGAATTAACTCGAAGCCTAGAGCCAGTTAGGGGTGTTAAGATGAATTCCCCGCACTTCGAGTGGTATATACCGTTGCTATTCTTTTTCGACATAACCCTCCCCCATAAAGTTATCAAAGTTATCAGGATCATATATATCAAAAGCCCCATCACCATCAACGTGGCTATCTAGTAGCGCTGTGTAATCGTGGGCACTTGTGTCGCCTTTGGCGATTATCTCGCTCACATCTTTTATCCTAATTAGTTCGGCTTTATGCAAAACTTTACTTTGATGCGTTTCTTTATTCTTTTCATCGAAATAGTGACTATAAAAATCAATAGAACTTCCCTGACCTCGTAAAAGCATACTTTCCAAATTAATCATAAGTAGTCTCCTTTTGGATACTTTTAGTTTCAGGGTCAAGACATTTTTCCCACGACCGTACATTAGGTATAAGCTTCCACTCTCATCAACTGCGACCCTACTTATGAACATTGCAAACACATAGGGGGTGATGGAATAGTCACAAGAAATGATAGGTGTGTTATTTACCCTTCTTCGCCCCAAAGCAAAGCTACTGGATACTTGGGTGTTCAATTCTATGATGCTTGAGTGGTGAGTTGATACTTTTGCACTTCCCGCAGCTAGCATACCTTTAATCCAGATTAAGAGAGCCAATCTCGATGGTGCCGTTAATAAGTCTTCATTTTGCATGTTTGGAAAATCTTTCGATGAGTATAATAATTAAAAAAACGATTATGAAATTTGACCAAGCAGTTATTGCAGCAATTATTCATGACCTGCAGTCGTCAGGCATCCCTTTCGATGAGGTTACTGAGGAAGTAGGTAGCGTAACCAAGAAAACAGCGGATTTGTTTCAGCTACTTAGGTCACGAGGGTTAAGTGAAGACTTATCAATGACTACTTGCTACCTAGCAACAAAAAGCTTCTATTCTGATAGGTCTTTGTCTGTTGATGAGTACGTTAGCGCATTGGATCAGGCGTCGCTCTCTTCTGGTATAGAGCAGCTCAATGCAATTGAGTTTACAATTCTATTCAGAACTGCGTTTAAAATAGACAGATTCCTACTCTGCCTCTTAACTACCGATAGAGTTAGTGTGGAGTGGTTTAATAACTATCGAAAAAAATTCAATAGCCACTTGGGTAAATTCATTGCATCGATTTCAGGTTTTATAGATGAAGTTCATGCACCTAATAAAAAATTTCTCTGTATAAATCTCACAGAGTCATTCCTTTCTGACAACATTACAGACACTCTTGGCTTTATTTCTAAGTCTCCTGAATTAACAGATATATTCATTAAAGACCCAGACAAGTTACTCGTTCGCGTATTCTCAGAAACGGTTAGCCAACTAGAGCTCGCGTTCTATGCTTCTGAGGAGCTTTTGGGATAACGCTCAAAATATTTCTATAATTAAAAGAAAAATGAAGCTAAACAAAACCTACCTAGCGCTATTGCCTTTGTTTGTGGCGAGTCAGTCTCATGCATTTTTCAATGCCACTGCGTTTACGGGGCAATCGCTGCAAGCCTTTGCAGAAGTTGAGGCTGAGTACGCCTCTGCTGCTGCTATGATGGCTGCTGACATCAATATGGCTAGTTTGAACATGTCTTCTACCGTTGGTCAGTCCATGGCTGAGGCTGGGAAATCTTTTGCCATGTCATCTATGCAAGCAACTGTGGATAGTGCGAACATGACCACAACTCAGACTCAGTCCGATATGAATATTCGGGGTGAGCTCGCAGGGCGTAACATAATGGCGAAGCGAGGTATTGTTCATGAGTCTGATACATATGAAGAAATGCAGAAAATTATGGAGTTTCTTCGTAGAGACGACATCAAAGGACTCAACATATCGGACGCAATTTCTTACGCCGAAAAAGAGTTGGATGGCAATGTTGAAGTCAGGACTCAACCTTATTTAATGGATCAACGAACTGAAAGCACCAAGAACATTGGTGAAGTTATCGTACTTGAGAAGATGAGCTGGAAGATTGGTAAGCTAGCTCAACAATGCGCAGCTCAAAAAAGAGCATCTATCGATCAAAGCGAGAGAGTTACTGCTTCAAACCAAACATCCATCGAAACATCCAAAACCACTCAAGCAATAGTCGAGAGCACCAACTCATCTGAGGTGGCAGAGTCACGCCAAAAAAATCAGAAGCTCGTCTCTTGTAATCCAAATGATTTGGAGCTGGGAATTTGTTCACAAGGGATGACTAAAGAGGAGTATGTCGATGCTGTTCATAACCTTGAAATTATTCCCAATGGTAACCTTTCTGCGACTAACTTTTACACGCCTCAAAGTTTTGGTGGGTCAGGTTATTTAGACCCTTCTGACCCAGAAATTGCCTCAAAGATGGAGGCGGCAACCAAGGACGCTCTTAAACCGATAAGTGATGGTGACGGTGTAAATGGTCTCCCAGAAATTAAGTACACTTACAGAAACTCCAAGCAGCTCAATGCTGCAAAAGCGTTCTCTGAAAACGTAACAAATGCGTTTGCTGTTAGTAATCAGCATGTAACTGAGCGAGACAAGCCCGAAAACGCAGCATTCCAATCACTGTTCTTATCGCGACTTGCTTCACTGAACATGGTTCAGGGTAGCTTTGATAACTCGATTAAGATAAGGAGGGGGACAGAGTTGACTAAGGTTAATTCAGGCACAGTCGGAGATACAGTAAAAGAAAGCAGAGATGGTGCCGGTTCGTTAGATCGTCTTCATCATGAAGTGTTTACAGCATCTCAAGTTACCTCGTCAGAAAAGGCGGCTGATCTAGCTTCCTCTGAAAAGATTCTTACGGTTGAACTACTCAAACAGTCAAACCTTACAAATAAAATACTTTTTGAGGACTTGTTGTACTTGGAGCGTATGGAATTGTTGATGGCGACGATGGTGGCTAACGAGGTTAACTCACCCGAGAATATCTCGCAAATGAATAGAGCTCGATAAGGTGAACCTATGAGTAAACTAATTAGAGGTCTAAGATTAAGTGCGCTAGCGTGTGCAGTGATAAGCACTAATGCAGCAGCTTGTTTCCCGAATACAGGTCCTGTGACTACGCTCACTGGTGGCGCAGCATTGCAATTCACTGCACTGAAGCAATCTTTTCAAGCAACGGTAGTGATGCCAACAACACAAACAGTTGTCGCTGCGATAAACAATATGAAAAATGTAATGACCGACTCTAGCACTCAGTTGTCGCAAAGTGTTATTGAGATGAAGCAACAGGAGGTTTTCAACCAGATTGAGATGCAGCGTACAAGGATGGAATTGCTGAACACTTATGAAATAGAAGTGGCACATACCGCTAGGTTAAGTAATGCAGAGATCATCGCTCTTGACGGTGTTGATGGAGGTCCTGCTGAACAATACTTTGGGAAATTGTGTGCTGCTGACAAGGCTCGAAAGGCTATATATGGAGAGTTCTCAAGAACGATAGCGCTTAACGCTACAAAAAATTCTGAGGCAGCATTGGTTCAAGCAACAAAAGACATTCCTCAAACAGCTGCTGCTCGGGCAATTCAAAATAAGCACTACAACAGCTATTGTTCTGCCAACTCTGTTGAGGAAGGTCTTTGCGATGTCAAGGCAACGATTCCTAACGCAGATATTTTATCGTCTGTCGCCACCAATCCTTCAAATGACCCAGATAAAGCAGTGCTTACCCAAAGCGCATTTAAAACGGAATACACATACAGTGACTTTGAGTTACAAGCAGCTAAGGACTACTACGACAATATCCTTCTGTTAAATCACCTCCCTGTACCGAGGTTGAACGGAGTGTCTGTCCAGCATGACGTTGTAGCTAGATATAATCAGTTGAAATCCGCCCAGTCTTTATCCGTCGCTACCTTCCAGAACTCAATGGCGATTAGAACCGCTATTGATGACGGAGATGACTCGAAGAGAATATCAAAGCTAGATCTCCTTCGATTTAAGTTGTTTAAGGCAGAGACAGAAGATTTGTTAACTGCTGCAAATGCAAATGACAACGGGGTGTCAGTGATTTTATACAACTCTCGCGTAATGGGTGATCAATTGCGACTAATGCAGCTGGAAGCTAAAGAGCGCATAGCTAATCTTCAGGCTGCGTACTTAGCTCTAAAACTGTCGTCCTCAGAATACATTACCTACATGAACGGCAAGAAGTAGATCGTTTCCAACAAAGAGGGGCTAATCAGCCTCTTTTTTTTTCTAAAAATCCCTTAACTTGCTAAACTATTAGCAAAACATAGCAATGGCACAAGGCGAAACTCAGGGCGGTAGCACTCAGGGTCAGGATATAAGTATGTTGCTAGGGATTGTAATGGTTATGATTGCAATTCCTCTCGCAATACAGCATTTTGTTCTCCCCTATTATGCCGCCTACTGGTATTACCCCAAGTATTACGTATTTAAAGGTCTCTGGTATTTAACCCAAAATGAATTCACACGCTACTTAGTGGAGCTTCCTTATGTATGGGTAAAGTTCATTATGTGGGATGTTTCTATTAGACCAAACGGTCTTTCTGAGCTGGTGACTGACTGTTACTATAAACTGCAAGAAGTCGAGTTTGATACATTAAAGCAGCTGTCTACAGAACTGTATAACGGAACTTCAATGAGAGAGGAGTACATCCCACTTGGTAGGTTGTACTTTGCAATAATCTGCCCTCTCTATCTATGGATTCTGTCAAAACTGTTTTTTGCGTTGCGAAAGGTTGATATGCACAGGACGGTCTTTTCATTGGACTCGTTTGCTCTAAGAATGTCAGGTTGCATCCCTCAATTACTACCCGTAGTTTACGTAAACCCTCAGTTAGAGCTTGACCTAGATAAGGGACCTTGGCGAATGTCACCAAAGGTCTTTGATTACATGAAACAGCACAACTGTCTTCTTTTCGACGAAGATGACCGCTTCTCCTTAAAAGAGCGAGAAACAACCGAGTTGCTAGTTTCCCAGCTAGGAGATCGCTGGAGTGGATTTGAAAATCTTCCCATTAACTACTATCGCATCGCGGCGATCACATTGCCGATGGTTGTATCGCCAGCTACTGGTAAAAGGGAAACTGATAAGCTGATCGAAGAGTTCTGTGTTGGCTTCAGTAGCAAGCCCCATTTTAGTACAGAATTTCGTAGGTTTATGTCTTTAATTTCTAGCCCCCGTACTTACTTAAAAGGCGGGTGGAAAGATAAGGTTTCTGCGTGTTACGCCGACTTGATGGAATCGCGTGGTGAGAGACAAAGACAACAAAAAGCATTGAAAGCGGCAGACAAGCTTGCTAGACAATATGTGGCGAAATATGGAGCCCATGACAAGGTGACCTCCGTTCTCAGGAAGCACGCTTATGAAATTACAACTGTTAGTGCACTAATTGAAGCAGCTAGAACAGGTGGTGTTTTGCCATCATGTAACTGCCTGTGGTTGAAACCCTTGGATAGAACTCTATTCTATGCGTTTAACAACCTTGGGAGAGATGTTTGCTGGGTCGAGGTTACTGGGTTCTGGAGTCACTATCTAACAGAGCAGACTATCGGCGTTCCTTTTCCTTATCCAAAAGTCCAATCAGGGCTAGCTGGAATTGATGAATATTTTGAAAGCTCTTTCTATATTTACGATCCAATCGTAAGAGATTAGGTAAATATGTAAAAGCCACCCAATTGAGGTGGCTTTTTTGTTCCGTACCTGCCCTACTGACGTGACAAAGAAACGTGATTTATCGCCGTTTGTCGTCGAATTCTACAGTGTGTACTTTTACACTCACCAACTGAGAAATGCCCTGTTGTCAGGGTGTATTTGACACCTTTGTAGTTGAGATTCACAAGCACTTCGCTCTTCCCGTACGTGCCGTCACTTCCTTCTTCTAATCTGACGTCCCACCCCCCATCTTGAAGTGCGAATGCTAAAAATTCAGCTGAACTAGCGGTTTCTTGGTTCACTAAAACGACTTTAGATTTATCTACTAAGGTGTTATTTTTGCCAACCATTTGAACGATCTCTTCTGATAGATTGTTGGACAACTTAGCCTCGACCTTTGTGCCTTTATTGATCAGTGTTTCCGCAACTTTTATGGCACAACTTATGGAACCTCCACCGTTCCCTCTTAGGTCAATAGTTCGTGCGTATGGTAGCTTGCTGTTCGATGCTATTGAGCATTTATCATCAAATTCAATGACGTTTTGTAAGCGACTTTCGTTCGTGCCTACAAGGGTTCTGGTGTAATGGTTGGGTGATGCGTCTAGTGTTTTTATCAGCAATTCTCTAAGATTGGTAGCTTTGTTATCGTGCAAGTATTGGCTATATGCTGCAATCATTGCGGCTGCTGATAATTCTGACGTAGGCTCTATTTCCTGTGCAAATTCTACATATTTCTCTCCTAGAACATGTCTGATTACACTCCTACGATGTAACCCATTCGTTCCGTAGTCAAAGACAGCGATTCGCCCTACATGAGTTAGGAAGTCGTCATTTTCGTTACTATCTAATACGGCTGACTGGGCATTATTGATTGCAAAAAAAGAAATTAATAGTGCTATTAGTTTGTTTTTTTTCATTGACTTCCACCGAATAAAATCAGTTTAAATTAGAACACACATTCACATGAATATAAAGAAAAAAGAATTATCGATGTAAAAAAACCGAGTTAGAATACTCGGCTTTTCCAATCGTTATTTTGTCTCATGATAGGCGATAATGCCATTGACTAGTTGCATCATTTGAGGATAAGTAAAGTAGTTGTTGGGTTGAACCTTGTACACTGATTTTCCAATGACATTTACAATCAATGTGGGCGTCCCCATAACGTCAAACTTTTCAACCAAATCATTGCTGAGTTTCATCATTGGCTCGACATCAACCTTATCAATAGTTCGCTCGATAACACTGTGGGGTAAACCCATTTCGGTCGCTAATGTTGTGACCATTTCGCTTTTTGACGTGACTGTGAAGCTTTGAATTGTCTCACTGTTAAATAACTTTTTTCGAGTCATTTCTGGACTTAACTTCTTAGCATAGAAGTGCATTTTTGACGACCACTGCCACCCATCAAATACAGTCGTCGGGATTGATTTTAATTCTGTATATTTGGGAATGTTTTGTTCCCAATTGCTAATCACTTCCTCAAACTCTAAGCATGATGGGCAATTGTAATTGAAGAAGTATAACACTTCATATTTTAGACCCTCTGTTTTTGAAATTAGCGCCCCTGACTCCCCATTGTATCGATCATACAACTTCATATCACTTGATGCATAAGAAGAACTGAGTGGGAGTAGAATTAGCGCGGCTAGTACAAGCTTTTTTATAGCTTTTTTTATCATAGAACGAGTGCTCCATTCTTAATCATCAAGTCCCACTTATCTGAGATTTGCTGCTGCGCGACCTCCCCTGTTTCTGCTAGCCAATCGACAACATCGGTAGATAATGGTTCTACTTTTACTCTTATGTGGTTGCTTCCCCAGCTCTCTGCGGAAACAATAGATGTTTCGCCAACAATGTTCCCATTTTTTGTCAGCTCTAGCTTGCCCCCGAGTTTCAGTTCATCGTCAAGTTTGTTGTCTCCAGTATCTAGATATAGGTGACTTTCAGAGATTAAATCAATGCCAAAAGCGACAGGTAATGCTTCTTCATTGTCGCCACGACTAATCGAGAAATCGAGTGAATTTTTGATCGCTAAAGCGCTAGAAGTTGCGATTCTAGTCAACTCGCTTGGTCTGGTTTTTAGATCGTCAATCTTGATGATGGTTTTCGTGTTTTTTCTAGGACCTGTTAGGTGACATCGATACTGCCAAATCTGGTCAGAGGCAACGATTTCGATGATTAAATCTTCTGAATCAAGAACCTTATTTAGCTCACAAACTAGTTCATGTTTTGAGTCGTCGTATTTAATTAATTTTGCCCCGATTTGTGTGTCATTTTTTGTGATGATTCTCGATGGAGCGAATCCAATAGCCGCTAAAATTAGAGGGTAAGTTTTCATCTTCTTTCTTTTTTCCTTCACTTCGTTACTGGGACTTAACAAAACACCCTCATTTTTTTGTCCCAGTAACATAGGTAGGAGGGTGTTTTTTAGGTGCCCATTATTTAGGGTGTATCGTTACTTACGATGCGTTGCTATTCCTGCGTAAAAAGCTCGGAACAGAGGCTTTCTTTTGCTGTACAGGCTTAGGTTGGGTTGCATGATTTGCAGCTAGGCTACTGGTTGGGGTAAGCGTTTGTTGCTGAACTTCTTCTTTCGCATTTAGACCAGTTGCTATAACCGTAACCATAAGGTCACCAGAAATATTTGCATCAAGGGAGTTGCCGATGATGCAGTGAGCATCTTTTCCTGCTATTTTTTGGACTTCTTGACCTATCAGTTCAACCTCCTCAAGGGTAACGTCAAAGCCACCACAAATAGACACTATTAATCCACTGGCGTTTTTGATGTCTATGTCCTCTAATAACGGAGAGTCAATGGCATTTCTAACGGCAGATAGAGCGCGGTCAGATCCAGTGCCTTTACCTCGTCCCATCATTGCAATTCCAGAGTTTGACATGACGGTGTTGATGTCGGCAAAATCGATATTAATTAGACCGTTCTCTTCAATTACTTCGCTGACGCCTTTAATTGCATCACCAAGGACTTCGTTAACAGCTGTAAATGCTGACTTCACAGTTAAGCTTGGCATTTCACGAAGAAGTTTGTCATTTGGAATTACGATAATTGAATCAACGTGCTCTTTGAGGTTTTCGACCCCTTCAATTGCGTACTCCATTCGTCGCTTGCCTTCAAATCCAAATGGCTTTGTAACAACACCTACTGTGAGAATTCCTTGCTCCCTTGCAGCCTTTGCAATTACAGGTGCTGCACCAGTGCCTGTGCCACCACCCATTCCTGCTGCAATAAAGAGCATGTCTGCGCCTTGAATAGTTGATTTTATTGCGTCAAGATCATCTTCTGCTGACAGGCGTCCTTTTTCGGGGTTTGCGCCCGCGCCGTATCCCTTGGTTTGATCAGCCCCGATTGCGATTCGATTGTTTTCGGGGACTAAGCTTTTGTGGAGATCTTGCACGTCAGTGTTTACTGCAAAAAACTCAGCACAACCTATCTCGGTGTCGACCATTTGAGAGACTGCGTTACCTCCGCCACCTCCAACGCCTATCACTTTAATTCTTGCGGGTGTCAATTCATTCATTTTTGTTACCTTTTCAATTTGCATTTGTTTATCTGTAGCCTGTAGGTATTGGCGGTAGACTGGAGTTTTTTTGCTTTGTCTACTAGCCATCCTTTTTTTAGATGCGTATTGCGTTTGTATCCACCAATGCCGTCATGGTATGCCAAGTAAAAAGTCTCAGCATCGTAAGCAGAGTGACCTAGTGCTTTGGTGGTCTGACGGAAATACCATCCAATGAAATCAGTGGCATCGTAATACGATGTTCTCTTTGCATTTTTGTTATTGGTTTTTTGCTTGTACTCCTCAAATGTGCCGTCAAGAGCCTGTGCATATCCAAGTGCAGAACTCGTCGCAGCTTCGGCGTCATGTCTAAATGAAGACTCGTGTTTAATTACAGCAAGCTGAACGGAGATGGGGATTCCCCATTTCGTGGCTGCTCGCTCGGAAGCTTTGAACCAGTCTTTGTTTACGCTGAGCATTGCACAAGCATCATCGTGGTGCTTCGTGCGGGTGCTTTCTATGCCAGTGCATCCATTTAAAAGAACAATAGAGACAAACACAGTTGAAAGTCGCTTTACCATATTCATTTTTTTGCTTGGTTTAGGTGCAAGATAGAAAGACTGAGGGGAAAGTTGAAGTTGATGTGTGCGATTTAGTCAAAAAAAAAGACGATACACTAAAATGTGAATCATCTTTTAAACGGGTTATTTAAACAATTATACTAGTAGCTAGGCAAGTTGGTTGGAGCCGGTATCGGCGCACTTTTATTTGTGTGCTCTTGGTTGTGGCGTTGCTGCTGTTCCAGTACAAATTTAAAGTCTCTTTCAACTTCACGGCTCATGGTGGTTGCTGCTGCAGCGATATTTGCCCCAATTGCTTTCATTCCAATGTTTGCCAAGTCAAAAGAAGAGTCATTCAATCCAAAACTAAACTTTTCACCCGTATCATTTAGAGTCGCAACTACGGTAGATTGCTCCGTATCAAAGCTCATTTGAAACGGAACGTTGGGATCTGAGCCGGCTTCTGCATTATCTCCAATGAAATTTCCTTGAATAGTGTTCTTGATGTCATCAAAAGATGATAAGTCAAAAGAGGCTATACCCTCACTGGTAAACCTGTCTATGAGGTTTTCGATTTGTTTGTTAATCATAAAATCATTCTTTATATTTTAAGTATAAGATTTCATGGCAAAACAAAAGTAAATATGAATAGTAAAAAATTAAAGGCTGTAGCTCTAAGGAAGCTTACGGTTGCACAACGGGTTTTCCTCTGGACACCATTGGTTGCCTATGCGGTGTATGTCGGATGGAACTCATATATCAGTAAGTATGGCGTGGATGATTTTAGTTTTTACGATCATAGGGGTATGGTTTCATGTGTTCTATCAGGTGGAGGTGAGCCTTCGTGGACGTGTAAGAATAGCTCAGGTCTAAACATGGCGGATGAAATGCCTGTAGATAAGAAAGTCTGGTCATATGATGATGGAGCTATTACAGTCACAAGGACAGTATCAATGGATGGTGCGAGGTATACGGTGAGCTCTTATCAACTATCTGCTCCTTTGAGTTACGTTGTAAAATAATTGCAAACTCAATGCGATAGGCGGCTTTTTAGATGAAGTCGCCTTTTTTTGTGTGTATACTCGGGGTGTAACTTAGGAAGGGGATTTATGAGCGATTTTACTAGCATTGTTGCGGAAAAGGTAAATGAGGGCATTTTGAATGAACTTCACGGAAACGAGGCAACTATCGGCTCCCGTGTTAAGGATGACCTGTGTACCTACCCTATGAACCAATACCCAACCCTTTCGGTGTTGACTGGATTTAGTTTCAGGTTAGCTCGTAAAGAATTGTTTGATGGTAAGCTTTTCTTGGTATTTGAACACAAGATGGAATACGACGTCGCGACTCGGGTTGTGGTTAAGAACTTGTACAGGGTAAGGGCTAACGACGAAATTAGCTCTACGTTTGTATCTAAAGCTGATGTTGAATGTGCCCTGAGTAGTGTTCTTACCTCATTTCTTAATACGCACGGTAGCGACTCCTTAGTTAGTCGAGATGTTCTAGCTAGTTACTCATTTGAGGATAGCCTTCATGCGTATGAAGTTGAAGTTCAGGACAATATTCATTAAATAAACAAAGGGAGCTTCGGCTCCCTTTGTTTTTTATACTTTCATTAGTGCTATGTAACGCTCTCGTAACACGGCGCTGCGTTTTTCACTGATTGGTTTCTTCGCTCTAGCACCAAAAGGGCAAGTCAGAGTGGCGCTTTTTGATGCGGCGAATAACCTGCATAGAAATGGGCGCTCGTTATATTTTGTGCAGGATTTTGTTTCCGAGCATAGCAGGGAACAGTCCAGAGAAAAGCCACCAGCACTTGTGGTCTTAGTTCCTTCTGGAAGGTTCAATCTTAATGCCTCCACCTGACTTACTGGTGAAGGACCACAGCACTGACCACACCCCTCTTTGCACCCTTCCACCTGAGGAATTTGAGAATAAAGCTCTTTTAGTTTGCCAAGTTCTTTCTTTTGTTTGGAGTTCATTTTCTTTCCTGCAAATACAACAACACCCCTTGGTTAGAGGGGTGCTTTTAGCTCTGATAAATTGGTTGGTCTATCTTTAGAGCTCGGGATTCTAGTTGTTCGGATTGGTAGTCCGAGAGGGTTGGTTGCCCTCGAAGGGAAAGAGGTCTGAGATTGGTTGGTCTCTTTGGTTTAACTCCCCCTTTCCTTTGATTCTTATATTACCACTCTAAAACCTAATTGCAAACAATTTCTTTATTTTTTTAGCAAATCTTTTGTTTTTTTCTACCCTTAATAAAAAGAAGGTTAATATGTTTGATTTATTCAAGCGCGGTGGAAAGCGAGAACAGCTTGACGTCCACCCAATTGTAACGATATCAGGCACCGAAAGTAGTGTTGTTGATTCTATAAAAGAGATTGAACTCGAAGAGGTTTCGTTTGCGGTTGCATTTGTGTCAGCGGATGTATCGTTCGAGAGCGCTGTCGGCTCGATTAAAAATGCTCTCCCTGCAGGGGTTAAGTTTTTGGCTTGTACTGACGCGGGCAGGCTTACATCAGAGGATTTAGATCATTACCAAACTAGACCGACGGCAGCACCTATCGTTCTACAGGCTTATAGTTCTGAGCTTATATCAGATGTTAGTTTGCACAATGTCAAGTTACACAATAACGACAAGAGCTTATCTAAGGAACAAAGGGTTGAGAAGATATCTCGTGAAATATCGAATATCATTCCGAGTTTTCAGACGTCATTTAATGATACGGTCGGCTTTACGCTTATAGATGGATTGAGTGCCTCAGAGTCGTTTTTTGCGGAAGCAGTATTCAAGTCCCAAAAGTTGCCGTTTCACATAATGGGTGGCTCAGCAGGTGGCTCTCTTAGTTTTGATGTAACAAAGGTGTTTGACGGAGAAAAAGTTCAAACTGGTGTTGCTGCCCTAGCGATATTAAAGGTTGGAAAAGAGTACACCTTCGATATTCATAGTCATCATAACTTTGCTCTAACGAACACCTCTTTTAAGGTTGTGGAGTCGTCACTTGAGGATAGATGGGTTAAGCAAGTCATGGGTAATGATGGTCAGATAACAACGTTTACGTCCGCGCTGATGGCTCATTTCTCAGTTTCTGATTTAGAATCTCTTAGTAAAAAGCTAACTGACTACAGCTTCGCGATTAAAATTGATGGTGTCCCCATGATTCGCTCAGTGGCGGCATTCGATGCGGATAATGATAGGGTTAACTTCTATTGTGACGTTGCAGCGGGTGATACATTGTACCTAGTGAAGCGTGAGTCTTTATCAAGTCACTTCGAGAAAGCTAAGGGGCAAGTTAGGTCTGTAAATGGAGAGTTTTTGGGGGGCATTGCTGTTGATTGCATCCTTAGGAGACTGAATAACAGCTCTGAGCTAAACAATTCATTTTGGGGTGCTAATTCCAATGTGATTGGATTTAGTAGCTTTGGAGAGTTTTGGGGATTAAATAACAATGAAACTCAGACAGGGCTATATTTTTACAAAACATATAATGCCACCAGCCGCTCCAAGTCAATAGAGGATTTTCCTTTTATATTTGCGTCTCAAACAAGCTATTTTTCCGAGCGAGAATTGGAGAAGAAACGAGTTCTTGAGGATGTCTACGCCGCAATTTTAGATGAGGCAGTTTCGCTATCTTCACAGGTTCCCGAGCTTCTTAGGTTCTATTCGTTAATAGAGCAATCCCTGCTAGACGTAAACAACAAGACTGGAGAAGCCACAGCAGACCTAGACGGGCAGCTAGGCAAACTATCCGTGATCGCCGACATAAATGACCAGATAATCCCACGCACTTCGATGCTATCTCAGGCGACCAATAAGATAGAAGATGTCATGAAAGTAATTCAAAACATCGCTGAAAAAACGAACCTGTTGGCGTTAAACGCTGCAATTGAGGCGGCTCGCGCAGGTGAACACGGTCGAGGGTTTGCTGTTGTTGCTGATGAGGTTAGGACATTGGCGATATCAACGACCCAATCTCTTGATCAGTCTAGTGACAACATCAGTGGATTGACGTCGGAGGTTGCTGCGATTAACTCTTTGCTTGATGAAAGGAAAGATGATTTTGACTCGGTAGCCAATGTTTCTAACGTTGCTCACCAGTTGATAAATGATATCTCTTATGGTCTTGATGCAGTTCAGCAGAGCCTAGAGCCAGCAATGAAAGAAGCAGAAAGGATCTCTGAGTTAGCCAACGCCTCCAAGCAGCGCATTGAGGGGAGTATTGCTATTAGAGAATTTCTAAAGTAGCTATCAATCATTGCTTGGTAATTGGGTGAGCGAACAGCTCACCCTTTGTCCATCTACTGTTCTTGTAAGAAATACTTCTCATATCCCTCTAGGTGATAAAAGTGCTCAACCTTAGGTGCGGTTAGCATATAGTATTTGCCCATAACTAGCTCGGCGATAGCTACATACTCGGACAAGTTGAAGCCAAATAGCTTAAAATAAATAATATCCTCCACCCCTTTGGTTCCCCACTTCCCAGTGACCTCGTGCTGATATGTCGCGTCCGTGTAATCCCCGCTCTCCTCCTGCCGCCATACGTGTTCTGCAAGTCGATGGTTGCCATCATCCATGTAGAAAAGGGCTAGACCATAAATTATTCGCCCAGTCCCTAGTCGCAATAGCGTTCTAGAGGCATTGTCGTTGCAAAAGGCGGGAACCGCCTCCATCTTATCAACCCGCTCCTTTAGCGCTTGGGGTTCGAGCTCAGTTACTTTGATGATTGTTACCTGCTCACGATTTATGTATGGAGCTAGTACGCTGAGTTGCTCTAGGTGTTTTGTTGTCATTTGACCTCCCTCAACCTCTTGATACATATAATACCAGAACCAGTGTAACCGTCAACCACTTTGTAGGATTTTTTTTCCACCAGCGAGAGGTCTCCCCTCCCCCTCGCTTTTGAGTGAACGATTATAACTTAGCTTACTCAGATGGCTCTTGATTAATTAAATCAACTTCAACGCAGCAAGCTCCGTGAGAGATTTGAAGTAGGATCGACTCAACTAATTTAGGGTCAATCAGATATTCTACCGTCATTTTATCTAGCTCAACCGTTGCTACTACGCCGTAATCAACGGAATCATTTAATACAGTCCATTTGTTATCGTTGGTAAGCTTGTCGCTCGCGGCTAACGATAGAAACTCATTCAGGTGCTCACTAGACAGATTGCTATCACCAAGCTTCACAAGTTCAAGCTTGCCCACCTCGTCATCATAAAAGCTTTGCGTCATCACAACTGCAAAGGTGAAGCTTTGAGTTTGCATTAGGATAACGTCAATGGCAGCCGTGCGCGTCGCCCCAGAACGAAAAGACTCTTTTGAGCACGTATACGATTTTGCTGCAAAATAATTATCTGATTGAGAGTTGTAGCCCTGCTCTAGTGTATCGAAGCCATTTTTTGTTAACGCTTTATGAAGAGAGCGCAATTCCCCGAGCTTATTGGCGATCTTCGCTCCATAAACATACTTAAATAGTTGCTCTGACCCATAGTCGCGCTCACCTAGCGAGAGGACGCCAGTATTTAAAAGGGCTTGAGCAACAACCGCGACAATTTCCTTTGGAGAGCGACAGCCGTCCTTAGCTTCAATTAAGGCACCTTCTAAGTTTAAGGTAGACTCAATATGGTGTTTGTTTAGAACTCCATATGCTTCTTTGCTATCACGGAGTTCAGCTGGTGTTAGTGTGTCGATTAAGGTTTGGTTGCTTGGTGTCATCACGGATAGTCCTATTTGGCTGTGGTTGGAAGTTCAACCTCTTGATATCTATAATACCAAATCAAACATAGCCGTCAACTACTTTTTATGTACATTAAAGAACGCTAGGGTGGATGCAAAAAGACCACCCATCATAGGTGGTCGATTTTATTAAAGTTCTGTGGCTTTGATGATGACTTGCTGTCGCGATCCACCAGCGCTTTGCAGGTACGCTTCTGACGCTTGCGTTAATTTCGGGGTAAATTCTTCGATGTTAATGTCAATTAAGTCGCTGTGGATCATCTCCTGAATTAATGAGAGGCGCTGCTCGTCTGATAACGAAAGAACGAACTCTTTCATGTTTTTAATGGTCGGTGTGCTTATGATTGACTTAGTAGACTCTCTGTCGGCGAGAAGTTCTTTTTGCTTTATGCGACTCTCCATGGAGTCTTTAACAAACAACGGGTGACCAATTGTGTTGAATTCCTCGTCGTGAAACTGAGGGTGTTTTTCTAAGTATTCGTTAGCAAGATTAAGTTGAGCTTTTAAGTTCTCGATGGAGCCAATTGGATAAGGGGGCTCTTGGTAGTTGATTACGAAGTTAAGGGCGTTGATTTTCTCCTTAAACTCCCTGATAGCTAATCTAAGCTCTTCGGTTACTACTATCGTCATTTTGTCGCTCCATCATTTTGGTCAAGTATTTCTGTTTCGTAAAAAACTACTGCTTTCGATAAGCTTGGTTCTAGCCAGATCTTAGATGTCACTACGAACACCACCCCTGCGATACAGAGCGGGGCAATAAATGGATGATTGAAATATTCCATACCTTTAAATAGCCCCCAAATACTCGCCCCGCATAATGCGGCAAGGAACAAAGAGAATTTAGGAAGAAGTTTGTCTGCTAATTTTAAAGTTTTGTAGTTCATGACGTATTTAGCCTTTTGTTAGCCACCAGAGGTTGTGATGGCTAAGTTCAGATTTATAGCATTGATTTTAGTTTGCTGATGAAGTTGCGTAACATAGGTTTCTTATCCTCATCGAGTATCGATTCTTCGAAGATGACTGCCTCTGTCTGGAATTCTCGAAGATTGCGCTGCGATAGTCTGGGTAGTTCACTAAAAAGGTTCCCAGAAAATTCCTCCATACCGCCATTGGGTGGGTATGGTAATTCGTCGCTCATGAATTTAAGTAGAGCATATATCAATCTTTCGTTAGAAAAGATGTTCCATTTTCCACTTCTGTTTTCCATAGCAACAAAGGGAGCTGGCAGCCTTGAGAGACACAAGTCAATCGCCACCACCAAGTCTTGTTCTAGTTGTGGTTTTGTGACGATAAGTCCGTCAAATGTTATCTCACCGACTTGGTTCATTTCGTGCAATAGTTTCAGTGTAGGTGAAACTCTTCTATGGGCATTACCGAAGTATGATTGGTGTGCCATTTGCTATAGCCCTCTTATGTGAATAATGGAGACCTGAGGTCATCCTACTTTGGGTACTTGGTGTGGGGGAAGCTCCACCCTATTGCAGGATTTTCATTGAATCCGACCGCCTTGCCGTTTTCTAACTCAACCCAACAATGTATGTTCTTGTGTTTGAAAGGAATTGATTGATAAAACGCTTGTACATCTGCTTCGCTTTCAAGGTTTATCGAAGTGTGCTCTTTGGTGACTTTTACATCTAGCCACATCTGAAGTTTTTCATCAGATTTGGTTTCAGGGGTAAAGTCGTAGTCAGCTAGCCACTCTCCCAAGGTTTTGCTTGGTTCGCTCATTTTGCGCCCGCCTTACTTTAGTGATTCCACTTCAAGCTATTGATGTTCATATTACCAGAAACGCGTTACAAAACAACCCCAAAACACCAAAATGTGATGGGGTTAGCCTATTCTTTTTCTAATTATCTAACTAAAAAACAAAGTCTTTTTTAGCAATTGGACTGGTGAGATAATTGAGCTTATCCACCAGCTTTCGAAGGTGTGGGTGATCTTTGTTCGCGAGGACATCCCCGAGTGATTTTGGCTCTTGGTTGAACGCCTTTAATGCCTGATATGCTTGATTGGAGAATAATACATTAGATACTGTGCCTTCATAGCCCAGAAGCTCCGCTAGATTAACTCTTTGAAGTTCATGGGCGACCTGTTCCTTGAAGTCCTTCTCGACTGAATCTGATTCCGTAGTGATCGCTCCTACACTCTCTAGAGTCTCTTTTGAAAGTAAAAGCGAACCTATATCTCCACTTGAGAACGAGAAGTCGTCATCGATACCAACTCGAAGCCATTGATTGTCGTCGATGGGCAGAACGCCTCGCCCTGCGTCTTGGGTGTAATACGTCATATCTAACTCGCACGCAAAATGCTCGTCCTCGTTGATTTGATACTCATCAATGAACATTTGGATGTATAGCTGTTTTTGCTCTTCTAGAGGCTTTGAGTTAAACGAGTTGGCTGACGGGTAGTTTGATTTCAGCTTCTTATGCATCTGTCCAAGGGTTAGCTTGTACCCAAATGATAATTGAGCCTTGGCAATATCTGTGTTTTTAGAAAGCGCGTCATTGACTGCTTTCGTGATGTCGTTTTTCATGCCTTCAAGGATGGTGGTCATCGCCTATTTCCTATGTGTTTGCTGCAAGACTTTCTCGCACCTCTTGATGAAGATCATACCACTCAAGGCGTAACTGTCAACTAATATCAATATAAGTTACCGTATTTTCCCTCATTGTGGCTACTTGTTTGTATATCAGGTGAATAGTCAATTAATTGCGAGTTTGTATGGTTTGGGGTGATTGCGGAGCGGGTTTGTGTGTTCTAGTAGGTAAAAAGGCAGCTCCATTGGCTGCCCTTTGCTGTTTTCTAGTAAGCGGGTTGACGGTTGCTGAGGTAACTATGGAAGACCGATAGTAGTGCGGTGAATCCGATGAGCCCGTAGGCGGTTGTAACGTCCACCAGCCCAAGGTAAATCGCTAGAATGGTTCCAATTGACCATGCAGAGCCTAATATAAAGATGGTCTTTGCCATATTGCCCGCAGGATGGTTTTTTGAGGTAGTCTCTTTACGATTATGGTATGTGACTCCAATAATATGAACGGTGATTAACACTAGCATGGTTATGGTGGTTGCCGCGTCGATATGAGTTGGGTGTTGGCTTGTAAGTAGACTTATGGTTGCAAGGCAATATGCAATCTGGGGAACTCCAAGGAGTGCGAACGGCTGCAATACTGACTTTGTGCTTAGAGTTTGTTGCTGAGTATTGGCGATGGTGCTCATGGTCGTTACTCTCTTATTGTTATTTTAAGGAGAGGTGTTGCCCCTCCTCTTTTTAAATTTGTGTGAATTAGCTATTTATTTGTTGTTCACAAATAAGCGATACATTTCCTTGATAGCATTATCTTTCTCTATTTCTTCCTCAGTAGCGTCGCGGAAGGTTGCAGTAACTTCATGGTCGTGGGGACCACTTACATCATAGGTGTGTTCCCACTTACCAGTTTTAAGGTTGATATGAGAGTCTTCGTGGACACCTGCTTCTTTGCACAAGTTCATTGATAGCTTGTGTAGAAGAAGGCTGTTAGTCACGTCGCCTTCACGAACAATGCGCTCCTGCTCATACGGGGTGATAGTAATTGAAACTTGCTGAGTTTGCTCGCCAGTGATAACCATTTTAATACCTACCTTATTGTTGTGGTAAGGACTACCCTTACCTCTTGATACTCATAATACCACAATAAACATAACCGTCAACTACTAAAGTGATTATTTTTCCTACTAGTACAAAAAAGGTCGCATCCTTACGACCTGTTGGTTTGACTATTTAGCCCCTTCCTTATCGAATTCATCAAACAGATCCGACAGTCTCTTTAGCTGATCCTGAGTTAGAGCAGTATGGGGTGATTGGTAGATGGCTTTAGACTTACCTTTGACTTTCATAAGCATTGCATGATGTTCATCATCGCTCTGTTTTAGGGATGCTTCTTCACGAATAAGGATTTCCGACAGACCTTCGACGTAGCGGACTATGCGTTTACAGGAACGTGATAGAGACCCTCGCTCTAGACCATCTTTGTTAAATGTCACATCGCCAGATTTTAGTTTAACTTTAACGGTAGCCTTATTTACTGCACTGACGAGAACAATCTCTTTTTCCCCTGTGTGAGGTTTGATGTATACCGCTTTCGAGCCAACGTCTAGCAGAGTTGTAGTCCATATCGCCTCATAAGCACTGCCCGTTTCGAACTTATAGATTTGCGTGTAGTTACGCAGCTTTCGCTCTATCTCAGCAACGCTTGTGCCTTTTCTTTCTGCATACTGCTCTATTGCATTTTTTGTACTTGGATCTTGGTATTGCATCTTACGTTCCTCAATGATGTCGGTTATGCGTAAGGGGTTTCCTTAGCTCTTAGGGGGTATTATAACAGCGTATGCATAACCGTCAACAATATTGGAGCAGTTAGTAAAACTATTTTGATGAAGGGGTGAGGGGGAGAGAAGACCACCAGCGACGATTGATGGCGGTCTTACTGCCCTATTGGTGTGAGTTAATAGAATGCTGAGTCTTGCAGCTCATATAGATTTCTTTCTTCGCGCTCCCTAACGCCCTCTAAATACTCCTCTGAAAACACGTCGGTTTCGAGAATCTTGAAGCCGATGTACAGCGTTACGGTGGTAGCGATGACTGCTATTGATGCGAGAACTACTCCTAGAGCTTTTTGGTTAAGGCTCATTACAACTCCCTATGTCCTATAAAACCAAAGCCACCCAATCGCTTGAGTGGCATTACGCTGGATGTTCGGGGGTTAGATTACCCACTCTCCTTTTTCATTCTGAGTTGCATCGGTATGGATTCCTACAATCTCGCCATGCTCGTTGGTGTGGATTGAGTCATACTTCTCGCCATTATAGATGCATACCATCACTTCACGCCCTGTGAGGTACTCCCAGTTTTCGCCCCAGTCCTCTGTCGTCTCGGGGTTGAAAACATCCTTTACGTCATCAGGCATGTCGCAACGAGTTTTGATGAACTCAGAAAGTGGAACAAGGTTATCATTTACAGGAATAAAAAGATTGCCACTTTGTGCAAGAACGTGAGCTTGGTTTTGACCGTGAGACTTGTTTACTAGAACTTGGATTGCATTCATTTTGACGCCCTTACTTATTGATTTTAGTGAGAAGCCACCTCCCCACCTCTTGATAATCATAATACCAGAAAAGGCGAATCCGTCAACCACTTTGTTGGGTTTTTCCTGAGTTTTCTAGCTTGACATAGCCATAAGTTCTATCGTTGGTTTTCTGCTAGTTCAATCTTTAAGTTTGAAGCCACCATTGTTAGTCCAAAATTCGTAAGTTCTTGCCAACTAAGGATCGTCACGGATTCACAATTGTCGCCAATTTGCTCCTTAATGATTTCCTCTGCTCGTTCAATGTATGTCTCGTGGTTGAGCTCATAGTTTGTTCGTAGGCGCAGGGCTTCGATGGACTCTTCCTGACCTTTGAGTTTGATTTTTATGCACATGTGGTACTTGTGTTCACATTCTTCCTTTTCAAAGGATTTTTCCATAGTAGGCACCTTAAATGTCGGGGTATCGGTTATTATCGAAATAGGGATTTAGGGATATTGTGGTTCTCGGGAGCCATGAGCATATTTGATAGACGCTTGATGACTTCATCCTTAGAGATAACTTTCTTGTTGTGGCGGAAGACTGTTCGACTAGGGTGTTTTGTCGAAGTGAATGTTTGCCCCATGAACTTATCTTCGTCTTGCATAACAAGTGCGTGTCGCCCCACGATGTAAGTTGTTAATTCGCCGCCGTGTTCGTGAAGTGTGTTAGCCATGGTCTCTGCTCGCTCTGGGCTTATTGGGATCATCATTGCCACCAGATTGTTGCGATGTTCGTTTTGAATATCTTTTGCTTCTTGGTGGATCTTCTGAGCAACCTTATGGAATCGCTTGCGCTCTTGTTCGGCTGTGCGCCAAACCTCTGTAAACACCTCTGTAATTAGGGATGTCATTTCAAGCATCTTTAAGCTTTTGTTGGGATTTGATGATTGGTGAAGACCGAACCATTGGAGTTGGGTTAACGAAAAGAGAGGAGCTTCACTTTCTGGGCAATCCTTTGATAGGTCGGCAGAATACCCTAGAAGACCGACATTGCCACACAGGATTTTTTCGGCGTGCGCTTCTTTATCGGCTAGTTCTGGGGATACTTCGCTGACACTAAGGGAAATTGATGCGCTGTGATTCTCATGACTCGCGGTCTTCGTGAGAACAAAAGTCAGAGCGCCAACTGTGAATGGGTACTTTCTATCAGCCTTAAAGACGGCAAGGCGAATTAGTTCTTTATCGATCATATAGCCTCGTTGTTTGTATATTTGACGAGTGGTCAGTCACCTCCCCTCGTTAGATTCGCAGGAGGCGGGAGCATAGGCTCCCGATTTTTAGTCGTGATAGTTTCTGTGAAAGCTTAGGGTTACGTAGTAAACCTCACCAGTGTCGTTTAGGTGCAAAACTGCATGTCCACCGCCAAAAGCAGGGTTGTCATAAGCAGCTTGGATCATCTTCTTGCCTGTATCTGCGTTGACTCCTACTGAGCCAAGGAAGGTTTGTTCCCAATTATGACTTTTGAAAACTGCATCAACATCGACCAGTGCATGGTTCGCCTTATACTCAACTTCGACTCCGCAGTCATCTGAGATCGTCAATCCGAGCTCTGTTAGTGATGTTTTAATGCTACCTGTATTGTTTATCTTACTCATGTCGGACACTACTGGTTAGAAACTAAGGGCGCGATTAACACCCTTAGGTTATTTGTAAAAGGTTACAGTGACTCTAGGTTGTGGATGGCAACCACAAGGTCTACGACTTTGTGAGCACCTACCTTCTCAATATCGCGGCTGTCGATTGTTACGCTTCCTACGAGATTATTGTCCACTAGGTCTAGGTAGATTTTGGTGCCTAGTTCGGTCTTGATGCGTGTGCTTCCCGTGATATTGTTGGTGTCGAATGTTGCATTAATGGCTTTTAATGCATCAGATGTCTCTAGGTCAGCCACCAGCAAAGCAAGGTTTTCCTTTTTCTCTTTTTCTGCTTTTTTGTCTGCGTCTTGAATGGCGCGAGCCTCAGCAGCAGCTAGGAAAACTTTCTCAATTCCCGCTAGGGCTTTGTCTAGGCTAGTTGGTTTAATGGTGCGCTTACGGAAGTCATACAGACCTTTGTTATCGAAACGCATGGTTAGGATGTAGCCACGGCGTGCATCTGAGGTGATTTCAAATACAGTGCGAGCTGATTCCTCAGTCTTTGTCGAGATGAGCTCATGAGCGCCAAGGTAGATGTCATAGCCACTACCCACACTTGGTTTTGGATCTTTAGCGAATTCAACGACTGAGCCGTATGCTTTTAGAATCTCGTTTGCTAGTGATACACATTCGTTGATTTGGTCTAAAACTTCTTGGCGCATGGCTTAATGTCCTATTGGTTGGTGAGCGCTCTGCTCTACCTAGATGATTTATGCCTTGGGGTTCCCCTTAGCTCTTGATACGTATAATACCACACTAACCGTAACCGTCAACCACTTTTGGTAAGATAATTAGAAAAACTTTGAATTGCTTTTTGCCACCAACTGCGTTTGCCGTTTACATATGGATACAAATTAAGCGCATTTAATTCCCAGATTGCTTCGATACACACTTACGAATTTATAGAATACTGTAAAAGAATCGAAGAGTTTATGAAGCTTAAATACGCAACAATTCCCTTTTTGTTGGCAGCACTTAGTGGGTGCAACACATCGACTAACGACGTTGATCCGGTTATTAACGATACAGTTGAGAAACCAAATGATGAGAGTGCCCAATCACCCTCTCCCTCTAAGCCTCCATCGTCATTCAATCTAACCGAAATTACCGCAAAAGACACAAGCACTCTTAGTTTCTCATGGAGTGGCGACACTGCGGGTAATACATACAGTGTTTGCTTAAAAGACAGTGCGCTACCTGACGGTTGCAATGCCAAAGCAACCATCACCGACAGAAACACTGTGGATGTTACAGGGATTTCTGTTTTTGAGGCGGCTGTAAGTGACTTTTTTATACTCGCAGAAAATGAAGTTGGGAAGACTTTGAGTTCAGAGTTGGGTGTTGAGAAGGCAGTTTCCCAATCACTAGTCGAATATATAAAGGCATCCAACACTGGTGATAGTGACGAATTTGGTTACTCAATTTCTTTAAGTGGTGACGGCTCGGTGTTGGCTGTGGGTTCTTACGCGGAGAGCTCAAGTTCGACGGGCGTTAATGGGGATGAGTCTAATGACTCAGCATCGAGATCGGGTGCTGTTTATGTTTTCCGAAGTGATGGTAGTGAGTGGATTCAAGAAGCTTACGTGAAGGCATCCAATACTGATGCCGGCGATGAATTTGGCTACTCAGTTTCTTTAAGTGGTGATGGCTCGGTGTTGGCTGTTGGTGCTTATTTGGAAGACTCAGGATCGGTTGGCGTTAATGGGAATGAGTCTGATAATACCGCAGACGCATCAGGGGCTGCTTATGTCTTTAGGTACGATGGTTCAAATTGGGCTCAGGAGGCTTACATTAAACCTACAAATACAGACGATGGGGATACATTTGGCAAATCCATACATCTTAGCGATGACGGTTTGACGTTGGCTGTAGGCGCAAGCAATGAGGACTCAAGTTCGACGGGCGTAAATGGTTCTTGGTTTAATAATTCTTCATCGAATTCAGGTGCGGCTTATATTTTCCGCTACAACAGTGGAAGTTGGTTACAGGAAGCTTATGTTAAGGCTTCCAATGCCGATAACCTCGATACCTTCGGAGATTCGGTTGCTTTAAATGGCGATGGTTCGGTTCTGGTTGTTGGGGCAGATATGGAGAGGTCTAGCTCTACTGGTGTCAACGGGGATGGAACTAGCAATCACATGGGGATGGCGGGCGCTGCGTATATTTTTCGTCATGACGGTGCTAATTGGTCTCAAGAGGCTTATGTAAAAGCGTCTAATACTGGGGGGAATGACCTGTTTGGTAGATACGTAACTATCAGTCGCGATGGCTCTGTGGTGGCAGTTTCAGCATATCAAGAGGGGTCTGGTGCTACGGGTGTTAACGGGGATGAGCTTGACCACACAAGTTTCGGTTCTGGTGCTGTATATGTATTTCGCTATGACGGCTCTGACTGGGCACAAGAAGCTTACGTAAAAGCATCTAACACTGGTGATGGTGATAGGTTTGGCAGCTCACTTCGATTGAGCGGTGATGGTTCGGTGCTTGTCGTAGGTGCCCCTTATGAGGATTCCGACGCAGAAGGTCTAGGCGGCGACGAGGCTAATGATTTGGAAGTTAGCGCGGGTGCTGTGTATGTCTTTCGTTATGATGGTTCTAACTGGGCTCAGGAAGCTTACGTAAAAGCGCCCAATGCCGTTGGATCTGATCGATTGGGTGTCTCTGTTTCTTTAAGTGATGATGCTTCTATTTTGGTGGCTGGTGCGCATAGAGAGGATTCTGGTGCGACAGGTTCGAATGGTAATGCGGTGGATGAGTCAGTTTCAAATTCGGGAGCCGTGTATATCTACGATTAACCTGCCTTAGTGGACTATTGTTTTGTAAAACAAAGCGAGGCTCTTTTGCCTCGTTTCTTTTTTTTGTTGATTACACCGATTGCTACGCTGCTTGTTTTGTATTCAGTTTGTTTATTCTTACACTGAATAAAACAAACAATTAACATGAATTTAAAATACGCAACAATCCCTTTATTGGTCGCTGCGCTGAGCGGTTGTAATGTGTCATCCGAGGATATTAAGCAAATCATTGATGATGCCATTGAGCAACCGAACAATGACAATGACTCAGATGGCGAAGGTGGCACCCCACCCACTTCGGTAATCCCACCTCAACCTTTCAATCTCACTGATGTGTCAGCAAATACCTCAAACTCTCTTAGATTCTCTTGGAGTGGTGACGCTGACGGAATGACTTATACGGTGTGCTTCAAGGACACGTCTCTGCCCTACAACTGCGATGAAAGGGCAATAGTTCATGGGGTGAATTCAGCTGATGTTGTTGGGGTTAACTCTCTTTCTTCCTCTGTTGGGGATTATTTTATTTTGGCTGAAAATGCGGGAGGTAAAGCACTTAGTTCCGAGTCTAGTGTTGACAAGAATGTCGCTGACTCTTTGATAGAGTACATAAAGGCATCGGTCAGTGAGTCTGGTGATAGATTTGGCACTTCGATTGCTTTAAGTGCTGATGGAGCAATGTTGGCTGTCGGTGCCGTTGGTTACGTTGATGGGGCTAGACCAGATTTGGATGTTCGTGGCAAAGGTGAAGGTGCTGTGTATGTCTTTAAGAACCAAGGTGACAAGTGGGTTCAGGAAGCACACCTCAAAGCCTCGAATTTTGAATTTGGTGATGATTTTGGAAGAAGTGTATCTTTGAGCGCTGATGGCACGGTGTTAGCTGTAGGTGCTGATAAAGAGCGCTCCTCTTCGACGGGCATCAATGGAGATCAATCGGATAACTCGTTCACAGACTCGGGTGCTGTGTATGTATTTCGTTATGATGGTTCTAACTGGGCGCAGGAAGCCTACGTAAAGCCTTCGAACACAGAGAGTGATTCTGCTTTTGGGTGGAGCGTATCATTGAGCGATGATGGGAGCTTGCTTGCGGTTGGTGCTTATAGTGATGATTATGATGCGATCGGCGTTAACTATGCATTGCCAGTTCACAACGGGAAGCGTAACTCGGGTTCGGTATATGTATTTCGTCATGATGGATTAAGTTGGATACAGGACGCCTACATAAAGGCATCGAACCCCGACATAGATGATTCGTTTGGCAAGGCGATATCTTTAAGTGGCGATGGGGTTACTTTGGCTGTTGGAGCCTTGTATGAGAGCTCCTCTGCGACAGGGGTAAATGGGAACTCCTTGGATAACTCTTCTGATAGCTCGGGAGCTGTCTATGTATTTCGTCATGATGGATTAAGTTGGGCGCAGGAAGCCTACATAAAGGCTTCTAATGCTGAACTCAGTGATGAATTCGGTGGCGCTGTAGCCCTAAATGGTGATGGGTCTGTGTTGGCGGTAGGTGCGGCGTCAGAGCGATCCTCTTCTAGTGGGGTCAATGGAAATCAGATGTCCAACTCGTTTCGTTATTCGGGGGCTGCGTATGTCTTTCGATATGATGAATCAAACTGGATGCAAGAGGCTTATTTTAAGGCTTCAAACACAGGTTCTTACGATCTGTTTGGTTCTGCTGTATCCCTAAGTGATGATGGCTCTATACTTGCTGTAGGTGCGAAGGAGGAGGAGTCTTCTTCGAGAGGGATTAATGGCGAGCAAACTAATGACGACTTTTGGGAAGTTGGTGCTGTTTACCTATATCGCCATGGCATAGCGGGATGGGCTCAGGAAAGCTATGTTAAGCCAACCAATTCATATGATGAGCAACATTTTGGGGGGGCTGTATCCATTAGCGGAGATGGTCTCGTCCTTGCTGTTGGTTCAGAAAGGGAAAACTCGTCATCGAGTGGGGTTAATGGAGATCAAGACCAAGATGAAAATTATGCAGAGTCGACTGGGGCTGTGTATGTCTACGATTAAGCAGTCGTAGACGGCAACAGGTTTGGTTATAAAAGCGAGGCTCTTTTGCCTCGCTTCTTTTTTTATTAATTACGCTGCTTGCTTCGCTGCTTTGTCTTCTGCTTCAAACTCACCAAACAGAGCGTGAAGGCGATTTAGTTGGTCTTCTGTCAGCTCTCGGCGGGCGCTACGTGCGATGGCTTTTGACTTACTTTCGACCGCATAGACTTTAGCCATGCGAGCTTGCTCTGCTTCGTTGCGAGATTTTTCTTCGGCTTGGATTGCTTCGAACAAGCCCTCTACATACTGAACAATGCGCTGAGCGTATACAGAAGATGAATTACCACGCTCCAACCCATCGCGGTTAAATGTCTGCTCACGGTGCCCCATATCAACTTTCACAGTTGTTTTTGATACACCAACAACCTCCAATAGCTGATTTGAAAGAAAACGTCGACCTACAAGAACAACTTTTGAACCTTTTTCTAGAAGGTTTGTTGCCCAACGCTCTTCCCAGTGCTCACCAGTTTCAAAGCGGAACGTGTTTTCATAGTTGCGGAAGTGGTGTTCTGCTGTTTCCGCACTAAGGTTGTTAGCTGCTGCGTATGCTTCGATTGCTGCTTGAGTGTTTGGGTTTGAGTAAGCCATGGTAATGCCCTTCTAGTTAGATAATGGTGGTTCAGGTTCATCCCCTCACCTCTTGATACATATAATACCAGAATGAGCATAACCGTCAACTACTTTTTAATAATTAAGCGTTATTTTTTGCAGAATCATATCTACCTAGAACATCCTTGTATTCTTGTAGAGAGCTAAACTGACAATTCTTCATAACGTACTGGAATTGCTTGGTTGTCATGATGTCGCTGAGAGCACTGACGGGGATGTGAGCGTCGATAAAAAACTTCTCGACGTCACCGTTCGAATCTCGCTTGATGTCAGTTGATAGTTCTCCGCCAAATAGAGCAATCATACGACCCCAAATTTCGGCGCAGCGAGTTGGTTCTTCGTTTAGGTATTCCTGAGTTGGATCGTAGTCCTTGTCATCGTCGTTTGACAGGTTTAGGTAGCGCGTCCCAGTGTCTACGTCTACGCTCATATGAATCCAACGCGCCCAACCGTCATTGGCTAGGTTAGCCCCTTCGCCAAAACACATTAGTGCACTTTCTTGCTTTGTTAGAATATCACTAACATCTGCGATAGCGTCTACATCAGACCCTAGATTTAATTTAGCTAGTAACTCGCTCGTCACCCCGCAACCAATTTCGCCGCCACCATGTACCAGTTGAACTAAATTCACAATGAAAAACCTCTTTTAACCGTGAGTTGTTAAGGCGAGGCTCTTTTGCCTCGCTTCTTTTTTTTTGTTGGTTAAGCCGCTTGCTTCGCTGCTTTGTCTTCCGCTTCAAACTCACCAAACAGAGCGTGAAGGCGATTTAGTTGGTCTTCTGTCAGCTCTCGGCGGGCGCTACGTGCGATGGCTTTTGATTTACTTTCGACCGCATTGACCTTAGTCATGCGTTCTAGTTCTGCTTCTTTTCGAGATTTCTCTTCCGCTTGGATTGCTTCGAACAAGCCCTCTACATACTGAACAATGCGCTGAGCGTATGCAGACTTTGCGTTGCCGTGCTCTAATCCACGACGGTTGAACTTCTGTTCACGGTTACCCATACCAACCTTAACCGTTGTTTTTAGTACGCCTGTAACCTCGACTAGTTCGTCAGAAGAAAATCGACCGCCCAGAAGAACAACTTTTGACCCTTTTTCTAGAAGGTTTGTTGCCCAACGCTCTTCAAAAAAATCACCCGACTCAAAACGGAACGTGTTTTCGTAGTTGCGGAAGTGGTGTTCTGCAGTTTTCACACTAAGGTTGTTAGCTGCTGCGTATGCTTCGATTGCTGCTTGAGTGTTTGGATTTGAGTAAGCCATGGTAATGCCCTTCTAGTTAGATAATGGTGGTTCAGGTTCATCCCCTCACCTCTTGATACATATAATACCAGAATGAGCGTAACCGTCAACTATTAAATTGCACTTTTTTTTAAAAAAAGAAGGACAATCAGCGATTGCCCTACTTCGACTAAGTGGGTTTAGTTACTGATCACCGCCTCAATGGCTTCATCGATAGACTCTGGCGTATCGAATGAACAGGTTTTGAAGAACTGAGCTAGTTGCTCGCCACTCTGGAGGGCATCAAAGCGAGTCATGGGGATGTAGATGTTAAGATCATATTCCAACACGGCTCCATCTTTATCGTCTAAACAATAGTCCAAAAGTTCGACACCAAAGGCTTTCGCCATTTTCTTAAACACAGGTTGAGTATCTTTATACTCTTGGTCGATTATGCTTATTGGTCTTTTTGGGCTGATGTTTGCACTGGAGAAGTTTATAACCTTCTCACCATCGATTACGTAAACCCGAACAAACTGAATGATGTAAATCTTGCCAACCATGACATCTTCCAGATCAACAAGGTCTGTTTCACGAGGCGACAGCGGAGTGAACTTTCCAGAGTGATCTGTGTAAGTTTCAAAGCCTAGTTGGCGCATTGCTTCGGGTGTTACGTTGACACTGAACCCCCCGAGGGGGGCTGAGCGGAGTTCATAAACTTCACGACTTGGTTCTGGTTTCATTATTGCTTACCAACGACCGTCTCAATGGCTTCATTGATAGACTCAGGTGTATCGAATGAACAGGTTTCGAAGAACTGAGCTAGTTGTTTGCCACTCTGGATGGCATCAAAGCGAGTTAAGGGAACATCGATATCAAGCTCATATTCTGAGATGGTTCCATCATCATTATCTACGCGAAAGTCCGAAAGTTCTACGTCGAAGGCTTTTGCCATTTTTTGGAAAGCTGCGCGAGAGTTCTTGTAGTTGTTCAGAGTTCGCTCAACAGTGTCCGCTGCGCTATAGTCGTCATCGGAGATATTAAGGTACTTCTGACCGTTGATTAAGGAAAGTCGCAGGAAGCGGATAACGCCTTCGCTTTTGCTCCCAACGGTAAGGATGTCGTTTTGATTAACAAGGCTATATTCTCGCTCGGAAATTGGGCAAAAGTCACCCTTCTCATCAGTGTGAACTTCAAAGCCTAGTGAGCGCATTAGCTCGGGAGTAACTTCATCATCGAAATCACCACATGCACTGTGGAGCGTTAACGATTGGTTTTGTGTGTTTACTTGAGTTGAAGTGTTTTGCATTGTATACCCTCTAGAAAATTATGATGGGGAGAATCCCCCACCTCTTGATTATCATAGTACCAGAATAGACATGCCCGTCAACCGTTTTTCTATTGGCTAGGTTCTTTTTTTCTCTTTCTAATGTAGTATCGTGCTTAGGGGGAATGCAGGAAGTTTTATATTATGTTGAGTATTTTTAATCGGTTCTTAGGTCGTAGGGCGAATGCATGTGTTGGGCGTAATGCGATTTCATACGAGATGGAGGCGCACCGTCGAGCTCACCTCTTGAATATGATGATCAAGAACAGGGGTAACGTTATTGTTGAAGATAACCTTTCCATTCGGGTGGATGTTGAGAATGAGAAGGTTCAAGAAACGATAAGACGCCATCTAACCGAGTTGAAGAAAGTAGATGACTTGTCTTGATTGCGGCTTAGGGGGGGTAAGAGACCACCCTTATGTGGTCTCTCCTGCGTTGTGGTTGGGCTTAGGCTGCTTCTGAGCCCATCCCCTTATTTTCTTCATCAAACTCAGCGTAGAGGGCTGCTAGTCGGTCTAGTTGGGAGTCTGTCAGTTTGCTATTAATGTTGTTTGATTGAGCGATAGCCAATGACTTGTTTTTTACTCGATTCACCAGTTCAGTTCGCTTTCTGTATTGCTCTTGAAGATGCGCGTGCTCTTGGGTAACGATGTCAAAAATGGTTTGGTTGAATTCGACAATTTGCTTTTGGAAAAGTACGCCTATGTGTCCGCGCTCCATCCCGTCTCGATTGAATGTGATCGTTTTGCCGTTGCTTCGAACCTTTACGGTAGTCTTGCCTACGTGTATCACAGGAACAATACTAGGTTTTGAATCGACATAGAGTACGACTTGAGAGCCTTCTGTGAGGATATTGGTTGCCCAACGACTGTGGTACTCCTCGCCTGTTAGAAAAGCCATTGTAGAGCGGTAGTTATCGACTTTGCGCTCAATGCACAGTACATTCACATTCGTTTCTTTTGCGTATGCGACGATAGCAGGTAGAGTTTTAGGGTTTGAGTAGGTCATTGTCGTGCTCTTTTTTTTAGCTAGTTGGTTTAGTCTATCGGTTATTTTGGGCTTCTAGATGTGCCTTGTGATTCAATTTATCCTCATCCGAAACAATAAATTGCGGAAAGTGTTTTTCTATCACCTCGCTTATGAGGGTGAAGCACTGCGGGCGGTGCTCAACTAGATTCTCTTTTGATAAAAACCCTTCTAGGAAGCGGTGGGATACACCGTAAGAGTGGAGATGGTGCCTTAGCTTTTGATTAGCAATACCTTTGTTTGGAAAGCTAGCGTTAATCTTTTCCATCACGCTTCGAACGATATGTAGAGACTCGTTTTCAGAAAGATTTTGATCCACACAAAGGAGCACAGACAAGATCGTGTAGATATCATCAATGTTGATTTGAAAGTGAATGTGAGCATCACTAATTCGTGATGGTTGATTTTGGTGGTCGTTTACGAGGGTTGTTTTGAACGCCTTGTTTTTTTTGGGTGCTTTTGAATTCATGATTTCCTCTTGCAGTGCAAGTTTGGTGGTTCTAATACTCGTAAATCTAAATCAATGAATCGATCTGAGTGCTGAGCAGGTCGATGCGCTGCTGTTGGAAGTTGATTTGGATTTCTAGTGACTCTACCTTGTCATCGTGGTACTTCACGTTGCTGATGAGGGTGTTTTCGCGGCGCTTCTTCTTAGCTTCCTCAAGTTTCTTTTCGGTGCGCTCCTTTTCAGTTTTAAGGTTGTGACGCTCGTTTTTAAGAGTGATGCTTAGGTCGCGAAATTTCATGGTGTTTTCTCTCTATCTTAAAATGTGGCTTGGGAACCCCTTACCTCTTGATGAATATAATACCATACCTAGCGTAACTGTCCACTAGTTTAAATCATTTTATTGAAAAAAAAGACCACAGTGCGTGGTCTCTCAGTTGCTTGTTCTGTTGTAGAGGTTTCTTAATCAACCTTTGAAGCCTGTTTTGATCACCTCTACTCGACAACCGCTATAAAGTGAGTCATTCCACCATTTAGGCTCATTCACCTCCGTAAACTCGATCGCCTTCTCAGGGCAAAAGAAAAACGCAGCTTCGCGGGTGTCTTGTACGTGCTCTCTATAGCCATCGTCATAGATTTTAAACACGCCATACATCAGTTTTGTGTCCAGTGGGACGTCAGCATAGATAGTGAAGTGTTCAAGGTTGCTGTAGTGGCGGTCGTTATCCCAAGAAACCTTTACTTGGTCACCCTCGACAACGTAGTCACGAAGAACTTTGATGGTTGGTTGGTTGCTCATGTAGGCAACGATAACTCTTGAACCTTTTTCTGGTAGACCTGATGGGCGTGTCATGACAAGCTCCTTTACTTTGTGGTTTCTTGGGTTGGTGGAGTGCTAATATGGTATTAAGTGGAACACTCTCACCTCTTGATGTGTATAATACCAGAGCAAGCGCAACCGTCAACTACTTTTGTGATTTTTATTGAGAAATGATTGCGTAGCTTGAGCAGTTTAGGGCTGATAACGTCCACCAGCCCTTTAGTTTCAGATTATCTCACCATGGTAAGAAGAGGAGCTGTTTCATAGTCAGCAATGTCGACTACTCCCCAACCTCTTTCTGTCTCTGCGTGGTGGTCGTACTCTTCATTCTTTGCATGTTCTTGTTTAGCCATGAAGCCGTCGCGATCTACTTCAACCCAAATTGTCTTGGTCAGATCAATGTTACCATGAGCTTTGATTTTTTGAATAAAGCTGCGTGCCATGTGCTCTGCTGTGATGTTTGTAAACATATCCTCAGTTGTAAGCAATGGTGCTTTGAATATGTTCATGTGGGCAAAAAGGCGACCTTCGTGCTCTACGCATACAAAGCGTGAGAACTTCTCTGTTGCATCAGGATCGTATTTAGTTTGATCTGGGTATTCAATGTCACCACGAGCGATGTAGAATGTTACCTTGTGAGTTTCGATTGCTGGAGTGGTGAACATAACTTACCCTTACCTGTTCTGAATTAATGTTGGTTTGGGTTGCCCCTCACCTCTTGATAAAGATAATACCAGAATGAGCGTAACTGTCAACAACTTTTGTGCATAAAACACCTAAAAGTGACTCTAATTAAACAAGCTTGCGAACAAAAAAGAAGTGAGGTTATCACTTCTTTAATATTGGATGGCTAGCATTGTTTTTGGATAGTTCTTTGTAGGCTATCTAGGTTCTCGAACTTGCAGTTCCTCATTACTTGTTTGAACTGAGAAAGTGTGTGTATGCCATTTAACACAGAAAGCGGAATAAGAGCCGATACTTCGAGGTCATCGCCGTGGGTGTTAATGACAAGTTTGCCGCCACCCAACCTAACCAAAGGAGAAAGAGCCTCATAGAGTTCGCGTTCTTCCTTAATTGGGGTTTGAGGGTCGTAATCTACACACATTGATACAGTGCCATAGTCAAACTCCCAAGAGAGCTCAATAAAGCGCTCACCAGAGTATTCATGGATATAAAAATTGGCACGATTGATCATTGCGCCATTGTGTAGCTGCAAGTGGGAGGTGCGGCACTCTCTCCAAACGTCGTACTCTAGATCGGTAAGTAGGACGGATTCGCCTTGCTTGTTCTTTTCTACTGGGTAACCAAACTTTTTGGCTGCAGCAATTTGTTCTTCACCTATGAAGTCACTGATGTTGATGAGATTTACCATTGAATTACCCTCGGAAATGTTTTGGTGGCTTGGGTCTTGCCTTAACCTCTTGATATACATCATACCAGAATAAGCATAACCGTCAACCATTATTTTACTATAATAACTTCAAACGGTTGTTTTTTAGGGTCGAAGTGCGCCCCAACTAATTTGGGGTTTGTTATTGTGTCCACATGATTTAGTTTTCTTAGAGCTCCAATCATTGATGGGCTAACTGGTCTCTCGATATAAAACCCCTCATTAAAGCGATTTTTAATGTTTTGGTAGGCTTTCTCTAGCTTACCTTTATTGCGCCAAAATGGATGAATCCAAGCCCAACCCAAGCGAGATTGGCTCTCTTCTCGAACCATGCATATAGCTCCGACAAGCCATGATTTCATCGCGCATTCATCTTCGTCATAATAACGATCGGTGATGGTGTGTACTTCGAGTTTCTCCCAACATTCGTCAGAAGCATCGAACGACATCCCGTAGTCACATTCGATTCCGAGATAACGTCTAAATTGAACGATAGGTAGTCTTTGCCATTCTGGGGAGTCAATAGTGACCCACTCTTCGAATTGCTTGCCGACAGGTGGTTTTTGAGGAATGATGCGTTTATGGATTCTTGCATCGTCATGATCTAAAAGCTCTTGTTCGGTCATGTAGTTTGCACTCTGTGTATTAGTGTTTGTTCGTTGTTTTGTACAGAATACAGGAGGGCAATAAAAAGAAAAACCGCCCCCTTTAGAAAAGAGAGCGGCTTGGGGGAGAGTTCTGATTGGTGTTAGTACAAGGTTTCAGTCATTCGAATCAGGTCAATCGCGTGCTTGTGTCCCATGGTGATTGATTCATCTGAGCCCGTTTTAGTAACGACAAACACACTAGCGATGCTATCTACGCTGTAATCAATTTTGCCAACAGAAAAGGTGGCTGTGCCGTCATTGCTTTCAGCGTCCGAATCTAGAATTTTTTCAACGGCTTTTGAGATTTCTTTTGCTTCGGTGCCAAGGTAATCAACTTTCACGTCTTTCTGAATGAATAGGTAGTTACCAGTTACCTTATCAAACTCAAAAGTAAGAAGGTGGTTGCCGCCTGTCGCGATGTTGTTTCCCATGATTGTAGCCCTTTTGGTATTGATGGTAAGGAGTTCATCCCCTCAGCTCTTGATATCCATCATACCAGAACAACCATAACCGTCAACCATTAATTTGGATTGACGGTCATTTTTTAGAGTGCTAGTAAACCAACCCTACGCATTTAAGATAAGCCGCAATGTGCCAAACTTCATCCTGTGTATACCCGAGCTCTTGCGAAATTTCGCTTGAATAACCCAATATTGCCGAGTGATAGAGCGCTCCGCTTAAAGGGTCTTTTGGGCAAAGAGCAAGAACATCGAGACCATAGTCCTTGCCGTGGTGCTTCTGGAATGACTTTTTAATTGCGGACGAGGAGACGTTTCGAGTTGCCACCCACCCGCGAGGTCTTTGATCGTTGAACTGTCTTCTGTGCCACTCCGCAAGCTCAATAAGGGCTCTTTCTTGGTTTTTAAAGCAATAGCGTTCTGCAAACGTCCCTGACGGATCTTCGGAAACATCATGAGCGATGGCGAGAGTAAACATTAACTCCACGACACCGCTAATAGTATCGCTCTGTTCGCAATACAGTGGATAACGAATGTGATTGGATTCGATCGAGGCTTTGAATCGTTCTAGGATTTGTTCGCTAGGTTTATTTTCTACGTAATAGGCTAGGAACGTAGGTAAATCTAGGATTGGGGGTGTTTGGTTGTTCATACATTCATTATCTTCTAATGGTCAGTTTTTTGTAGTGGAGGTCTAAAACTTCCACTTAACAAATGCCACGTAATTGTTTTTAAGTCTTTCACCGATCTGGTCGGCTTTAGCTATTGCTTGTGGTTCACCCTCTTTAGCTCGCAGAAGCATCAGATAACCAATCAATGGAAAGATGGCTACAAATAGCAGCGGGAGGGTCAAAATCGCTATGATGGTTCTTAGAAATATGAACATAGTTTAGTTCTCACGTAACAGGTTTCAGTTTGACGATTTTGTATGTTTTCATTGAGCCAGTAAGAAACTCTTTTGAAAGACGCTTTAGATGCTCTAGAGTGCTGTCCTTTAGTTCAGGGTAGTATTCAGTAACCAAGCGAACAACAGCATCATCACGGGTTTCGTGTTTCCCGTACTGTTCGACTAGAGGGACAGCTTTATCTGGATACATGTAGCCTTCCATGGTTTGTCCGTTTGCCCATGTGCCCGATACTTTCTTGGGCGTGGCAGAGCGATCTGCCACTAATTTACATATAACCCACATAATTACTCCCGTGATAGCTGGTGGTCGACATCATTGCTAACCTCTTGATTAGCATTATGCCCCACAAAAGCATAACCGTCAACTACCTTAAAGGGTTTGTTTGTATTTTTGATGAGTGATTCTTTAATTGTGAAGGTAAAAGGCTATTGCTGCTTTAGCAATAGCTAATTTTGGTGTTGGTGATTCATCGTCTAATCGTAGTAATTACGACTAAAGCTAATGGTTACATAGTGGATCTCGGTAGAATCCTGCTTGTAGTGTAGAATGGCATTGCCACCTCCGAATTTGCGGTCAGAGTACGCAGCTTGGTTAAGCCCTTTTGATACGCTACCGTGAAACGTTAAGTCCCATCCACAGCGCTCAAAGATAGGCGATAGCATATCAAATGTGTGATGAGCGTTTAACCCAATGTCTGACGGGCTGTTGTCGTGCTCTGTGAGTCCGATGGCTAGCAATTGTTCTTTAAGTGATACTTGGGCTTGCTTTGTCATGGTGCGTATCCTTTTTGGCATTAGTGGCAAGCTTTGCTGCCTATTTAATTTGATGCTTCGGGTCTCTCCCTTAGCTCTTGATAAGTATTATGCCCAAAACAAGCGTAACCGTCAACTACTTTAAAGGGTTTGTTTAGCTAGTGGTTTGAGGTTGTCTCGATCGGTTATGTAGCTTCTAACTCTAGCCTTCCCGCTCACGACAACTACACTAGGCATCCCTGAGTTAGCATCCCCCATAATTCGAACAACGACCTTTGATTTGTAGCTCTCGTCCGTGCACAGCTGATAGTCTTGTAGCTCTACGCTCATTCTAATAATCCCCGCTAGAAATGTTTCATGATGGCGAGCCCACTTGCCCGCCAATGGATACTTGATTTATGGCTTTGAGCCCTTAGATGTACAAGTCCAGTCCGAAAACTGCCGTTGCTACTAACGGGTATTCCCCGTTCGCATTCATTCCACCACAGTAGCCATCCATTTTGGCTTCGCTATCTTTGCCGATCATACGTTCTTCGTAGGCAAACTTAATATTGAATCGGCTTTCGATCTCATCGACTAGAGCTTTGTCTGCGGTTGGGAGTTCGGTGATTTTTTTACCTGTCATTCCTGCAAGGGAGATGATTTCAAGATGGTTTAGACCAAGCTTGTCGTAGTTGTAGAGTGTAGATGGGGCTAGGTTAAGGCGCTTCTCGCTAACTAGATTAAGTAGCGATTTGTTTTCGTCAGACTGCCATGGCTTTTCTTTGAATCTAGCGATATCTTGATTTAATTGCTCTGTGCCAAGTTTGCGCTTAGTTGCTTGTGCCATCTTTGGTGCCCTCTAAATTGATTGTTACGGCTACGCTTGGGGCTCATCCCCTCACCTCTTGATATCTATAATAACAGAATAAGCATAACCGTCAACCATTTTATATTATTTAAATGAAAAAAAGACCACAATTTGCGGTCTCTTTTTTCGTAGCTGGTGGACTTTATGCCTCCACCACCTGCACATCCTCGTGTTCTTTCTCGAACTCACGGAACAAAGCGCTAAGGCGATCCATTTGCTCACTTGTTAATTCACGCTGTGGGAACTCAGAGAGAGTTTTTGCCTTGCTGCTGATATAGTTTATCTTTGCTGTCCAAGCGGCTTGCTCTTCCTTTACAGCCTTTTCCTCAGCCTCTTTGATTTCGTAAAGCCCCTCAACGTACTCTACAATTCGCAGTGCAAAGCGAGATCCTGTTTGCCCACGCTCTACGCCATCGCGGTTGAATACTGCTTCACGGTGACCGATGTTTACCTTAACGGTTGTTTTGGTCATATCGACCACTGTGCAAACCTTGGCGCATCCGTAATTTCTGCTGACTAAGACGACCTTATCACCTTTTGTTACACAGTTTGTTGCCCAACGCTGTTCGTAGCCTGCATCTTTCTCAAAGCAGTGGATGTTCGTGTAGTTATCTAGGGCTGCGTAGGTTAGGTCTAGATCTTTGTTGTTAGCTGCTGCGTATGCTTCGATTGCTGTTTGAGTGTTTGGGTTTGTGTAAGCCATTTCGGTGCCCTTTGATATTGATGATGAGGAGTTCATCCCCTCACCTCTTGATTTCTATAATACCAGAATGAGCGTAACCGTCAACCACTTTGGTTGATTTTAAGGCAATTATTTAGGGTTCGCTAGGGTTGAGGGTGGTTGTCGATCGCACGCTCCAGTGCAGCGTCGAACCTGTCCATTCGCCCAGTTTGCAGCATAGAGCAAATAGCCATACCAAACTGAAAGTCCCGAACGGAATCAAGCTCACTACGCTTTTCTCGGATTAGTCGTTTTCGCTCCTTGAGGGTTTTTACTGTCTTTAAGCTTTTTAGAAAATCAATCATAACAGCCTCTTTGCTTTGAGAAGGGGGAATGATAAGGGTGCCCTACAATAAGCACCCTACTACCGTTTTTGATTTAGTAGGGAGGTTCACCTACTTCGGAGATTTCCAACTGGATGTCATTGCTTGTGTCCATAAGGACTTTTCCATCTTCATGTCGCTCGTTCCCGTACGCAAACACGTTTAAGCCGTCATCCTCAAGGATGTGGAAATTGAAGTGGGTGCCATCGCTAAACTCTTCACTGCCCCATTCATCGTAGTCCTCAAATTTAGCGTCGACGGTCTCACCAGTAGGCGAAGTGAAAGTGATTGTTTTGGTGGTGTGATTAACTACTGCAGATGAACAGACGATAGATTCGATTGGTTGGATTGATTCTGTCACTGGAAACATTGTCTTGCCCTTAAATGATAATGCTGAGGTAATGCCCTAGCTCTTGATTTCCATAATACCAGAATGGGCGTAACTGTCAACCATAATTAACAAGAATAATGAGTAAATAGTTAGTGAGCCCTGTTCCCTCTAAATCACTGTGCCACCGACGCATAAATAAGCTCGATGACCTTGTAGATCCCTAATCCCAACAGTGTATATAGGAGCAAGATAATAAGCCCGAGGAGCTGTCCATTGTATCTAGGGTTTAAAACTAAAATGATAGGCATCAAAAACAGGAGTGACAGAATTTTCATGACTTTGGTCTACTTTAACTTTGTTGTCGGGTTTGTACAGGGCGGTGACTACCGCCCCTTTAGGTAATGACTCACTTAGTCCATCTTTAGGTTGTCTCGGTATATCTCCATCTCCTTAAAGAGGGCTCTCGCTTTATCTTGCTTCCACAAGCGGCGTATTACGACCGTATGCGCCTGTTTAGAGTCATTCGTTTTTTTCTCTACCTCTTCCATTGCGATGAGGAAATGGGTCGCCATATGCGTGTGTCGATGAACTCTTTTGGGGTCTTTGATAAAAGATGCGATGAGGGAGCGAGCGTTTGTGTATGAACTGCCTCGCTGGTGGTCGTTGATCAATCTGTTGATTTGCTGATTGATTAGGCTTGTGATGGGTTTGCGGGTTTCAACAATGTTTACGCCATCTACAATGTATCCAAGTGCATCAAACTGAACTCTCATGCCTTTGATTCGCTTAAGCTTACCAGTGATGTCCGTGATAACAACGTTCTGGATTGATGACGTATTTTTTATTACACCATTTGCAAATAGATTCTTCTTTTTATCAAACACAGCCGCATTTCCTCGATAGAATTGTGGTTTGGGCTCACCCCTCACCTCTTGATGCAGATAATACCAGAACAATCATAACCGTCAACCACTTTATATAATTTAGCCAAAAAAAAGACCGCCGCTTAATAGGCAGTCTTTAGATATGGGTGTTCTAGGTGATCAGATTACGCAGCCATTAAGGTATCTAGCATGAAATCTACCGCCATCTTAGCTTGTGCAGGAGAAAGCATTTTATCTTTCGCGCTTTCACCCATAATAGCGCCGATGGATAACTTACACTTTCCCTTTAAGAAGTGAAGCTCTTGATCGCGGTACAGAACGTTATTATGAGACTCAACCGACTCTTCGCCAAACACCTCTACTAGCTCGCTTTTGATGGCATTATGTGACTCTTTTGTTTTCTGAATGCGATCTGAGTTGTTGTCAGCACGTTCAATGAACGTTGCTTTTGCACGCTTAACCCGAGCAACAAAGCCCTCGATTGAGTTCACACGGCACGTTGGGTTGCGCTTTGAGAAACAAGACGAGATGTAACCACTTGAGCGCTCTTCCTTGCTGAAAGAAACGTGGAAGGTTAACTCAGAACCACGGTATTTAAGCTCACCATCAAAAACAGGGTAGCATTGTAGTTCCCAGCGCTCGATCAGCTGCTCGTCAGTCAGTTTAAAAGTAAAGCCAAGCTCTTTCATTTCGTTAAGAAATGTTTGGATGTCTTGTGCTGTTGTTTCGCTTAACTCTTTGCTGTACATGGCTCTACCCTTAGTTTGATTTGTGGTTTGGGCTCATCCCCTTACCTCTTGATGTGTATAATACCATAACAAGCATAACCGTCAACCATTTTATTGCTGACAGGTACGTTTTTTTTGATATTTTTTTCTAACCAGTTACTAAGGGTAGAAGCGAACGGTGCGCTTGTCTTCGTTGTGGTCTTCCGTACACCACTCACCTTTTTCTACATCCTCTACCGCAACTTGAGCTGCAATAAAGTCAAACTCCACTCCATCGACTTTGAACAATAGGTCGTCAGAGGCTATAGCAACGTCCGTCTTTATTATAGGCTTGGGGGCTGCCCCGTCTACGGAAGCCTTGGTGCTCTGTTTCAGATCTTCGAGAAATTCAATGCTAATCATTGTTTGGAATCCTCCTTGGACGGAGGCTAATGCCTCCAGTTTTTTTTCGTGACTGCCTTGAAAACTAGCTTTGTAAGATTTGCTCAAATTGCGACACTCTAATAGCATGGCAAGGCTTGCCCCCGTGCCTCGCATAAAGCTTCACGAGTTCAATATTACTCCGACATATAGCCGTATCTGTACCATTGTTGCCGAAAGCATTTGACTCATTCAGCACATGGGTGATTTGGTTTGAGTCGAGAGCGTGTGTCGCGACATCCATGGCGTTGTGCTCCGCAGCTGTGTCAAAGAAGTTGAAGGAGTCATCATCTCTTTCGCTCGGATCGATCCCCAACTCAACTGCTTTGTTAAAGATTGCCGCGTTGTTGAGTTTAGCTGCTATGTGAAAAAGGTTGCCACCCTGATGGTTACGAAAATCAGTAAGAACATCATCTGATTGGCTTAAAAATGCATCTACGTTTCCATTGTTCAGGAGTTCAATTAGTGATTTATCTTTGTCCGTGACCACCCTTTTTTCTCGATTAAAGAATTGGTCTACAAGGTTAGAGAGATCATCCATATCCTCAAGTCCGAGCTCTCTCGCCATCTGTTCGATGTCTTGAGTCATGTCGTTGATTTGCTCGACAGAGAGCTCATCCGAGCGAATACCATCATTGATTTCGAAGCTTTCAAGGTCAAAATCAATATAGGTTTGCGCCTCCAAGAACACGGAAGCAGCTTTAATCATCGCATATAGTGACGTTCCTTCTGTAGCTTCGTTCAAATAACGGAATTCTACATCAACGTCGTCAACGACAACCCTTCCAGTGTAAGCATCGATTATGTCTAGAGTGTCTTCGCACCAAATGAACTGACCGCCAAATCGAACAAACTTGTTACCTTCATGTTCCACCAGCATATGATCGGACACATTTAATACTGGTGGGAGTTGGTCGCCAATTTCCTGTTCTTCGATGATCGCGGCACCAACTAGGCGAAGTGACCATTTGATACCATTGATTGTCTCATGGCGTTTATAGGCTTCGGTTTCATCAATTTGGTGTTGAGCCATTTTCCAAATGGTTTGCCCCCAGTTCATCATTCCTGACTCTTTGGCTTTGAGTGCACTATCCTTGTTTACGTCGCCCACCCTAGCGAGCATTGCTTCATCTCGATCGTTGATTTGGGAGTGGTTTACTATGAGATCATTAGTTTCATAGTTCTCGATGTTAAGTCCAAATGCTTTTAGGTAGAAGTTATCGATCTCAATTTCATCTGTTCCATAGCTCGCTCCTAGAATAGGAGTTCCACTGGAAACGATTTGCTGTATTGTCGGTGTCGCAAACCAACTTTCATAAAAAGATTCAAACCCCGCGTGGTTGAGTATTACTAAATCATAATGAGATTCTTTAGGGTTAGGGACTGCTTCATCCAGAAGAATGTTTTTGTGCGTAATCGTTACCCGACGATCAATCGAAGCGGGTGACATTGAAAACAAGTTGATGACGTTGAGAGCTTGCGCGTCATCGAGTTCGTTTCCTATGAACGTGATGTTCCATTTGATGTCTGTGCTAAGCAACTCATTGAGAACATAGAAAGGCTCGCTGTCCGCGAATCGCTCGCTCCAATCGCACCCTGCCATCAGAATGTTAATTTCTTTCTTACTAGCAAGAAGGTCTTGGGAGTACGTTTGAAGCTGTTTCGCTAGGAGAATCACCGCTTTAAACGCTTCCATTTGGGTTCTGTTGTCGCATGAGTGAACTTTGGAGGTGAGGTGTATGCCCTTCTCTCTTAGCTTGGCGATTATCTGCTTATAGTTATTATTAAGTAACATCCGTTTGAGACCTTTTATTCGGTGAGTGGGTTGTATCGTGTTGGTGACAATAGCTTAAAGAGCCGAGGATTTCAGTAAGGGAGTCCTGTTTCGCTATTTAGTGCTCAATGTTTTTTTCTGCTCGATGTTAGTTTGAGCTTTTATTTGACGTCATCTTGGCTTCGAACTCTAAGATTTGCTCCATGCTTAACCACTCTGGTTTCTCTTTAAGATGGTTGTGGATGCCTTTCATCACTTCGATATGAACCACGACGTCACCTGCCCACAAATGTTTAACGCTTCGAGCGCCATTTCCAAGGAAGTATTCGCAATCCGATTTGAAACGACCGAGAATTGAGTAGCGAAACTCCATGCTCTTTGATAGGAAATCATCTAGGATGCGATTTACTTCTGCTTGCGCTTGATTTGGTAGGGTTGTTTGAGCCATCTTATTGTTCCTTAGATTTGATAACAGGAGGGTCGCCCTCACTTCTTGATGAGGATAATACCAGAATGAGCGTAACCGTCAACTATTATCTAACTTTTTTAATTAGATTTAGCTCTATGCTGAAAGCCGCCCCTTGACGGCTATCCGTTGGTCTGTATTAGTAGATTGAAATGCCCACTACAAAGCGATCTAACATCTCTTCTTTAACTGTGATGCTATATTCACCGAACTCTAGCCCTTGTTTGTGTGCCTTTGCTTTTTCGTTGACCATTAACTTGTTTAGGTTGTCACAAAGCATGTTAGCCACCTGTTCACTACGAAACGTTAAGCGGTAATCGTTGTTGTGGCAGTACGTGTAAACAACTTCGTCCTTAACGATATCAACGAACTCTGCGAACATCTTAATCATATGCTTTGCAGCGTTACCAAAGATCATACTGTCTCTATCCTGCAATTTTACGGCGATGTTGTTTTCAGGATCTGGTTTAGAGCCGCCTTTGCCATCGCAAACCTTTGGGATATAGGTGCCAATGTTTTTGTAGCCAATATCTTGAGCCACTTTGATTACTTCTAGAACTTCGTCGGGAGTGTCGACGTAGACTGTAATTTCACTAGGGAATAGAGAAAAGATGTTTCGACCGCCAAACAGGGGGGATAGGAAAGCTTCTCGGGCATCGTCACCTGCCTTTGAAGCAGCGACAATACTTTCACCAGACATTGGATCGCTTTGCTCTTTTTCGCACTGAGCTTCTGCATCGTTGGTAAGTTCTGTTAGTTTGGCTGTTAGAGAATCTTTAGTGAAAGTGCGTAGCTCAGTGTACATGGTGCGTTCCTTTTTGAAATTTTGTGGTGAGGAGCACTCTCACCTCTTGATGCATATAGTACCAAACAGATGCGTAACCGTCAACTACTTATTTTGCAAAAAAAACTCTAAACTTTTACCTTTCTCATTCATTGTTGTGTAATCAATATCTTGTAACCACTGTTTGTAAGTAGCGATTCGTTTTGTTAGGTTCGTGACCTTGCTTATGTGAAGTTCTTTGATTGCATCGCTATTGATGATGTTTTGGATTGAATTGCGTGCGAGCTCCATTTGAGACTCGATGTAGTCACGAATGATTTTTGGTTCTTGTGATGCAATTACTAGCTTCTCTTTACTAGAGTTCTGGTAGATTGAGAATAGATTGTTTTGCATGACGATTTCCTTACTTGAGTTATGGTGAGGGCACTGCCTTACCTCTTGATGCATATAATACCAGAATAAGTGTAACCGTCAACTAAAAATAAGATTATTTAGAAAAAAAAAGACCACTTTCGGTGGTCTCTTTCGAATGCTGGTGGACGTTAAGCAGACTCAGATTCAAGCGCCTTTGCTTCCTCGTCAAACTCTCGATATAGCGCAGCTAAACGCTCCATTTGCTCGCTTGTTAGCTCTTTCTGTGGGCTTACGCTAATGGCTTTTGATTTGTTTTTGACGTAGCTATTAGCTTGAACCCAAGCATCATGAGCCTGTTTCTCAGCGTCGTCTTCCGCTGCTTTAATCTCGTACAGACCCTCGATGTACTCTACGATTCTCAGGGCAAATCGAGATGAGGAGTTACCACGCTCAACACCGTCACGGTTGAAAGTAACCTCACGAGAGCCGATATTCACCTTAACAGTGGTCTTTGAAACACCTACGACCTCGCACACTTTTTCTCTTATGCTAAAGCCACCAGTCAAAACGACCTTAGAGCCTTTTGTTAGAAGCTTAGTTGCCCAACGGCTTTCGTAGTGCTCGCCTGTTTCGAAGCAATTAATGTTGATGTAGTTATTTATGCGAGATGCTACAGCAACGACTTCTAGGTTGTGTACCGATGCGTACGCTTCAATTGCCACTTGAGTGTTTGGATTTGAGTAAGCCATGATGTTGCCCTTCTGGTTGATTATGATGGTTTAGGTTCATCCCCTCACCTCTTGATATATATAATACCAGAATAAGCGTAACCGTCAACTATTAATTGGCGTTTTATTGAAAATAATTAAGGGAAAAGACCACCTTGCGTAGCCTTCTCTTTGGACGATTTTAGCATGACTTAGTTTTGATCTTCATTCGAGCCCTTCTCTATCGCTTGCTCGTAGTCAGCGAGCATTTCGTGGAAGTTATCATACAGTTCATGCTCTTCTGCTGCATCGATAATCTGATTTAGGTTGATCTTGTTCTCTATTGCAATCAAGCGAACGTTAAGATTGAACTGCCCATCTCTTGCCACATACCCCGCACAGGCGCACTCATTGCCCTCTTTGCTATCATGGCACGCAAAAATCTTGCGGAACTCGTCACGTTCATGAATGGTACAATCTTTCTTGGGGGCGGTTGATGCTAGCCCTCGCATTAAGGAAAGATCAAAGTTGGGAATGTCACCGCCACCAGCTCTACTGGTTTTTTTCCAAGGACAGTGCTTGCAGGGTTTTGGGGCGAAATAATGTTCAGCCATGTACTTATCCTTTTTGGTGGAAGGGCTCCTCGCCCTCCCCCCTTTTTTTCTTGCTTTAAGGTTAAGAGGTTTAAATGAACCAACCTTCGTACTTATCCGACCAACGCATTATGTTGGCGTGGTGCTCGCTCATATAAGCTTCGTTTGCCTTCCAAGTAGCCTCAGGGGTCGCTGACTTAGTTGGGAGCTTTAGGAATGAAACAAAGATTTCCACAGTGACATGTTGACTCAACGCTCGCACGTAAGCTGCATTAAGTGCGTCTAACTCACTTTCATAAAAATAAGACTCTTTGCCACCAACGAGAAGTAGGTGAGTTACCTTGTGCGTAGGGTGATCCTTGCGTTCGTCGAACGACTTTCTTAGTCGATCAAATGGCTTAATTCGTGCGCTCATTGTGTTGCCCTTTGTGAGTGTTGTTGACTGTGGAAGTGCATAGCTGCCTACCTCTTGATGTACATAATACCAAGAGCATACGAAACCGTCAACTACTTTTTTAAAAGTATTAACAAAGGGTGGTTCGCGTGGAATCCTAGCTCCCTAAGGAGCTAGCCTTTCTACTGAATATGCTGGTGGCGAATAAGTTCCAGACTTCTTAATCTAGCCCTGCTAAAGGTTAGCGTCGAAACGTTCTATAGTTCCTCTAACCTCCAAAGAAGCTAGCAATGCAACAGAAAATAGCGGCTTCCTTATGGAAGTGATCGAGGTCTTAAAACCTAACCCTGAGATGGATTAGCGCTTTAGCTTGATGCCTGTCCAGAAACGTTGTCGGCTAAGTTTTTCCAATCTAACCCAGACAAGGGTTAGCGGTACGACGATTTGTGCCGAACTGATTTGGTTCCCTACTGGGGGCTTTTAACCTAACACTGTGCAGCGTTAGCAATATAACATTTGAGACCGTAACCAGACATATCTCAAAGGAGCTTCAATCTAACCTTACGGGGTTAGCTATACGACGAAGTATACATGAACGGTTAATCGTTCCCGAACCTGTTTTTAACCTAGCCCTGTTGGGCGCTAGCGATAAAGTTATCAAAATCACCAAGTACATGGGGACTATGTACTTTCAATCTAGTCTCATCAAGACCTAGCTGTATAACGTAGGAATAATAACCTAGCAAGTAAGCTTTACCGACTTTAACCTAACCTCCTGAGAGGCTAGCGGTGCAACCTGTAAAGCGTGGGTGGTTTGGCATACGCAAGGGAGGTTTTAATCTAACACCTTTATGGGGTTAGCAATGAAACTAATTTGTGCCACCGATGGGGGTTCAACATGCCAATTTTAACCTAACCTCCTTGAAGGCTAGCGTTGTTCCTGAGTAATTTGGTTTTCTACTGGATCGTACTCGTAACCTAGCTTCTTTCGATACTAGCATAATTAGCATGTCGCCTAATTGAAGCTGTGCGACTTCGCTCGTTCAATCTAACCCTGTTAGAGCTAGTAGTGTAACTTATAAATGGGTTAACTCCCCGCCCATTCCCTGATTTTTAACCTAACCCTGTGACGAGGTTAGCAATAGAGTTTCGACCATGACTTGAACCAATTTGAGACGATGGACTTTCAATCTAGACCAATGAAGGGCTAGCGGTGCAACTAGGTAGAGTTAGGCATTATTGCTGAACTGCACTCCCTTTAACCTAACCTCCTTCGGGGTTAGCAATACAACGTGATTTCGTTGTTGTTGAGTAGAGCTTTGGCAAACTATCAATCTAACCCCTTGCGAGGTTAGCAGTGCAACTAATGTATTACGCCAAGCCTTCGAATAACGAGAGCTTGCAATCTAGCCCGAATGATGGGTAGAAATGATCAAGAGTCTGACTATTACCTAGACCAACTATTCTTCCAACCTAACCTGCTGAGAGGTTAGCAATGTAACGTCAAGTTGTAGGTGACACAAACAAAATGTAATTTCATTCAATCTAACCAAGATAATGGTTAGCGTTGCTACTTATTTGACCCTCACCTGTCCCCTAGAGGTTTTATCTTTTAACCTAACCTCGTTAGAGGTTAGCGATGCCGCTTTATCTTCATTGACTAGAAGGGGGTTGGCGCACTTACAATCTAACTCCTAACAAAGTTAGCAATACAACCTAACGACATTGACGAAAAGGTCGATGGCTACAACTTACAACCTAACCTCCAAAGAGGCTAGCACTGCAATCCGCCACCGAACTCATTTAAGCCAAAGCATCTCCATTTAAAACCTAACCCTTACAAGTGTTAGCGGTTCAACTTTTTGATAAGTGATATCGTGATAAATAGTCTGATTACAACCTAACCCCATACGAGGTTAGCAATGTGACTTTATGGAGTGACAACATCTTGTTTTGCCATGCGCTTTTACAACCTAACTCTACTAAGAGCTAGCAATGCAACATCGCCCCCCCAGTTAGAGTCCTCATAGCCCTTATACTCACAACCTAACCCATACAAGGATTAGCAATGCCACCACGACTATGCGAGGTTTTGTTCAATAGTTCGCGACTTACAACCTAACCTCCGAAGAGGCTAGCAATGCAATCCTCCACCGAACGCATTTGAGCCAAAGCATCTGGATATAAAACCTAACCCCTTGCGAGGTTAGCAATGCAACCAAATGTGCGTGTACTCTTCCCACTCAAAACCATTCTTACAACCTAACCCAAACAATGGTTAGCAATACAACAGTGACAAACTACCGTTCACTTGTTTCCAAGATACCTTACAACCTAACCCCCTGAGAGGTTAGCACTGCAACTTGCATAACCAACCTTTCCGCGAGATTTTTTAAGCTTACAACCTAACCCAAACAAGGGTTAGCACTGCAACGATAATACCTCTACAGCTTCATCTGGTACTGTCAGCTTACAACCTAACCCAGACAAGGGTTAGCACTACAGCATGACAATTCTCGTTCAAGACTGCCGCACTTCGTTCTTACAACCTAACCTCCAATGAAGTTAGCAATACAACAATAGTCTTGTTTCCATGCGTCGACGTAGACCACTCTACAACCTAACCTCCAATGAAGTTAGCAATGCAACATTAAAGCAGGAATCATTTCAGTTCCTCAGTTCACTTACAACCTAACCCAGACAAGGGTTAGCACTGCAACTTCAACTGGTCATTGTGCGTGATATGTGTCTGACCTTACAACCTAACCTCCAAAGAAGCTAGCAATACAAGGTCACATAAGCTCTGGAGCTGATGGACGTACAGGTGTTAAAACCTAACCAGATAATGGTTAGCAATGTGATAAAATCGCGAGGATTTTATGTTTCGCGTGGTGACTTCGCAACCTAGCCAAATAGTGGCTAGCAATGAAAAACGCCCTTGAACAGATTGTTAGGCTAACGCCCGACTACTCACAACCTAACCCTAAACTTAGTTAGCAATACAACTTAGAGGATCACATTTTATTGCCTTTGGCGTCGTCTTACAATCTAACCAGTTAATGGTTAGCCATGTAACAAAGTCGCGAGGATTTTATATTTCGCGTAGTCACTTTACAACCTAGCCAAGCAGTGGCTAGCAATGAAATCGACTGTACTCGATACCGTTCCGTCGTTTAATTACAACCTAACCCATATAAGGGTTAGCGGTGCAACTTACGAGGATCTATGTGGGCAGGATTCTTCTCCTCACAACCTAACCAAGTAGTGGCTAGCAATGCAACCTCAACAAAATGTAATCGTCACAAAAGACACGCTCTTCCAACCTATCCCAGACGAGGGTTAGCAATACAACTCAAAGCAGTGTCTTTAAGCGGTGCGTCGTGCGCTCTTGCAATCTGACCCAAACAAGGGGTAGCAATGCAACCCTCAGCCCGAGCTAGCAAATTAACTTGGTTCGAGGGTTGAATAGAGGTAATAAAGTTCGAAAAGTTGCTGGTGGCTTTAAAGCGCCCAAATCTTTCGAAAAATAACTTGCTGACCTGTTTTCTTCCAGTACGGAGCTTTTAGGTGTCCAGAGGACGGGTGGCATTGTCCGTCTAGCGGGGTCGGCAAATGACGGTACTGCCATGCTTCGCTTTCTTCGATTGTGGCAGGTTCGATCTCAACACTTTTTACACCGCCCAAACCTAGCTTGGTACGTGCACCGATGAACTTTAACTTTTTGAGCAATGCTAAAACTCTCTCAGGTGAGTCAGTGACAACATACCCCTCGACAGTGTCTACGAGTAACACAGAGTCGAAGAATAGGTCGGCTTTGTACTTCCCTGAGTCGGTGGAGACCTTGTTTGGGATTTTGGTCAATTTAGCTTGCACCTGAGCAGCCAGTTCCGTGACGTCCATTTTGTTCGTTTTGGCTACTGTGTATTGAGATACAGAGTTTATCTTCAAGCTACTTGCCTTAAAGCACCAACCATTATCGGTCTCAAGTCGCTCAACAGGAAGATCATGTTGATGAGACCAATCCCCGCCCTCTTCCATGGTGCGGGCTGCTGAAAGCAGACCATCTAAATGGATAGGTTCAATGGGCTTAGCCATTTTACCATCCATACAAAACGTCACTTTAAACGTCTTAGCGCCCATATGCTGCCTCAATTAAATCTACCGATGATTTATCAAGAGACTCTAGGTGAGCCTCAGCACTATCTAGGTAAACTTGCAAGGAATCCGCGAACTCATACTCGTTAATGTCTGGGTTGTATGAGAGCAGTAATTGTTGCTCTGAATCGTACAGGGCAATGACAAATCGACCGTGACCGATGCTACCGTTTACACCAAAGTTGAATCGCTTAGCAACGTCTACCAGACCAAGTAGGAGCAAGCCTAATTGGGCGTCATTCATCTCACGCTCTTTGTTTGTAATCCGAGAGTGGAACTCTGCACCAGCCGCAACGGTTTCGACTTCCATCATATTCTGGATATCGAGCTTTTTAGACATGCTCTCGATTTGAGTCAGCGCTTTCTTAACCATCTTGTTGAGCTCTTGTGTGACGGTCTTGGTTTTTACAGCGTCCGTTACTTCATCGCCTTTTTTCTTTAGCAGTTCCATTGCTGACTTTTCTGCATCAGGTTTTAGGTCAACCAAAAGCTTCTCTTTGATTTCCTCAAGTGCTTTATCCTTCGCAGCTTTAAGCTCTTCATCATCGAGCGCCTCTTTGGATGAAGCACGCTCCGTCTTGTTGAGGGCGATCAGTTCACGCCACTTCTCTAGCTCAATAGTGTAATTGTCTACAACGCGGCTGATGCCATCGAAAACAGAGCCATCTATGGTGCTGTCTTTTGAGATCTTAGTAAAGCGCTTGGTGACTCTCTGCCCTTCGCTAATTGCCATCTCAGAAAACGCATCTGGAACATAACCGTTTTGAATATTTCGCTCTGAAACTAGGTTAATTGTTCCAACGCTCAACTTAGAATTGAGCAGGTATTTACCGCCACCTAGAAGACCGATAAAAGGATGTTCTAGTGCTTCATTAATCATCTCAATTGTTGCTGAGTCAGAAGCGGGTACACCCGTCGCTTTAGCGTTTAGGAAGCCACGGGCTGCATCAGGGGACAGTGTAAGACCGCTATCAGCAAGGCGATTAGCATACATATCTGCGATCGCTCGACGTATGCGTCCGCGAAGACCGTTTGAGGTGATGGATACTTCAAGGTAGGTTTCGTTACCTGACTTGTAAAGCTCTCTTGTCGTCGGTGTTGCCGTTCCTGATGCAGCACTTACAGATGCATCAGGGATATGCATTGGAGACGTCGTTTTAATGATTAGGTTGAATTCTTGTGTCATGGGTAAAGTGCCTTTTAGTTTTAACTTTTTGGAGAAATTTTCATTGATTCGTAGCTGATCCCATTAATCTCTTTATCGAGTTTGTTGGAAGTTTCTAATGCGTGCATTTTGTTAAGAAGATATACCCACCAAAGTTCGCCATTGTTTAGTTGGGTTAGTTGCGATTGAAGCGCGTAGAGCTCTGACAACAGCTCTTTTGCGGCGTTCGAGAACTCTTGGTCGTCAGTTAGTGCTCTAACCGCTGTGAGCGTCCACGGAGAGATTTGCCCCATTTCGCTCTCTACAAGCTCGCGGACGTTTTTGTAGTTGCCCGCAAGGATTGAACTTTGACCGTTCTTTAAAAGTGATAGGCGTGTTGTGGTTAGCTTCATTTTTGTCAGTGGTACTGACTCAGAAGCTTGTAGGAGCATTTCAAATGATTTGGCTTTTAGAGCTACCACCGTCTCTAGCACCTTATTCACTCTATTCTTTACGATAAAGAACTCTTGATTATCGAAGTTATAGGTAAAAGCGTCGTTTGAGAATGAAGGTTTTGAGCGCCAATATACGTGCGCTTGTTTAGCAGTGAAGCGAGTGGCTACAAACGGTGTTGGTATTGGGTTATGCCAAAAGAAGTATGCCTCGGAGTCCTTAGCGAGTGAAAAGAATCCTTCCTCTGTTGCTACAGAGATCTTGGCGTCGCGCAAGTATTTTGAACCTGAGCGACAAAGGATAAAGCATCGAGAGCAAAAGATGTTCCGATCATTTTTAAGGTCGGTGTGGTTTGTGAATTTTGCGGTAGGCTTTTCGTTGATGACGTAGCCTTCGGTTTCAATGTGACCACAGTGGGAACATTCATGAGGCTCTTCGGAGGTTGCTAGCACCAAGTTTTTTGCGTTTACTTTAGGGTGTTCACCCTTCTCTTTTAGAGCGAGAGCGGCTTTGTTGTCACCACCAGCGTTGATTGCAAGCGCTACAGATAGGTCATATGAGTTCATAGGTTACTTTGCGCCCCCTTTTGTCATGATTACCTTTCCAAATCCCATATTTTTGAAGTAGCCGATGCTTATTGCGTGACTGCGAAGGCTGAATGGGAGTGAGACAGTTAGAGATTTAAATCCCCATCGTAGACCGCCCTTATTCCCGACTTTTGCTTTGGCTGCTGACGATGATGTGTTGTGCATCCATTCGTTATTTTCTGACATCATGGCTTCCATTTTTTCGGTATCGCCTAGTAGTCGAATGTTAGCTGTTTCATTGAGCAGTTCTGGGCTAGCTCCTTGAGCCTTGAGCTCTTCGTACCATGCAGCTTGTAGCTTTTTATTAACGAGTTTTACTTTATCCTGCGTGGTTTCTAAGTTGTTCCAGACTTTTTTATCTTTGTGCTTTAGAAGCATAGGTAGTCGGATACTTACTTGGGTTTGTTGTTCCCAATCGATTTGATATTGACCGTGCAGAGACTGGACGTCTGATGAGACTCCTAGATCGCTAAATGCCACGCGAATGTCGTTTGCTATTTGCAGAGCTTGGGGATGGCAAACAACAATTGATGGGGTGTCTTTTACTAGTTGCCAACGGCAGCAGTTAAGTTTTTCTGCGCCTGAGCTGGTGGACGTTATTGGTAGGTTATTTTCTGTTTTATTGAATGTAAACCGAAGGTCATTGAATGCGTCGGAACCGAGGACGATGGACTTTAAAGAAGCCAATTCTCGATGAGAAGACATTGTCAATGATGATAAGGTCACTTTTATGGCAGGGTTAAGCTCCCCAGATTGCTCTATCATTCCATTATCTCAAATATATGTTTTAACTCATATTCCCAAAAAATTCCTAGACGGTCAATAAATAAATATTTATTATCCAAGAATCAGTTGGGCAATTAAGAAGGAATACAGGCATATGGCTTATAAAGTTGCCTTAGACGAATCAGAGTTGTTAGATTTTCAGCATTTGGCATCAGAGCGCGGTACAACCGCTTCTGCAACAGCTAATGATCTAATAAAGGATGCTCTGGAGCGAAATTTACCTCCGAAGTTAAAAGCGATCTCTACGACTAACAAGATGCCCACGTTTCAACTAAGGTCGTCGCTATTAGGTCGAACGAAAAAGCATTTAAAACAGAACAAATACTCTTTTGATAAAGACACCTCTCAGACTTTGACGGGCTTAATCCGTTCATCTTTGTACCAGCATGACGATGATATTGATGATGGTCGAGGTGAGGTTTTTGAATATGCGACTCAGTTCTTTTCTAGGGTGGGCATGGTGCCCCGAGAAATGCAGTTGGAGTTAACTGACCGCTTGATAAGGCAACAAAAAAGTGGAATGGTTTCTTTGCATGAGGCGTCTACGGGGATTGGTAAAACTGCCGCGAAGCTTTGTGCCGCTTCTTATTTAATTGATACACAAAGTGTGACATCAGTATTAATTGCGGTTCCCACCAACAAGCTAATTGAGCAGACCATTAGCCAAGGGAAGCGGTTTGGCTTAGAGGTCAAAAAGTTGAAAGCAAGATCTGACTTCATATCAGATACCGCCATTGATATTGCTCTTGATGACTACCCTGAGCACGCCAAGGCACTTCAATTTATACAAGATGAGGTGCTAAAGACAGGGTGTCATGAGATTGCACTTTTATGTGATGATGTTAAAGAGGCTGTAGCTAAGTTCCCTTTTCCTGTTGGTTGCGATCACAACACCCCGAAAGGTGATGCCGGCATCGCGGCTTATGAACAGAGTTATTCCAACTTCCATCCAAATGGAATTATGTTAGCCACACATGCAATGCTGGCTCGTGAGCTTCATAGGCTTGTTTACGGTAGCTCAAATGCAATAGCTCAGTATGGCGAGCGGTTTAGCTCGAAGTTAGGCTATGACTTGTACACAAAGGTTGAGCGAAAGAAGGCTAATGTTGGGGCTATTGCACCAAAATATGATGAATGGCTTTGTGATGAATTGGAGGAAGCATCTAAAGACAAGTTGTTTGAACTGACTGGCTTGCACCTCCCTTTTTCGTTGGGTAACCGTGAAAAGATGTCGCTATTCATAGATGAGGCGCACCTCTACCCCGCTCAAATTGAGTTGGCATTATCTAGCAGCGTGAGTATCGATTTGTTAATTAAGCGACTCTCATCTCCCCCAAACATATCTGGTAGGCGTAGAGCCTTTTTAGGTGCAGCAGAGCATCTAAAACAGCTACGCAATGTTGATATGAGTCATTCTGGTGACATTAAGGGCGTTTTGGAACAAGCTCTTGATGATCTGAAACGTGTGAGTTCTGCTTCGGTGGCTGGGTTGGATGCTAAGTCACAGTTACGCTTTAATCGCATAAAAAGTGCAGTGAATCACCTGATTGATTTCGCCACCAGCCCTTTCGAGTGTTCGCTTCGTCGTAGTCACCGTAGGGAGAAGCTCTCTCTACATTCATTAAGTAGCTTTATTCTACAGTTGGTTTTACTTCAAGCGACCCACCGTTTCTGCCACTCCATCAGTTATATGAGCGCCACCCTAAATGACCACTCAGGCGACTACCGCCTGATCCGTTCGGGGTTGAGATTGAACTCTCCTAAGGTTTCTGAGCGATTGGAGAAGAATGAGTCTTTGATTGCCCCTTGGTTGTACCAAGATGTTCAGTTCAAGGTCTACGATGGATGTAAGTCGAATGAGGATTATGAGTGGAAGGCTGAGCGAATCTTTGAGGAATGGCTTGATATTAAAGGTGGGACCTTGGTGTTGTGCAATAGCTATGTGGAAATTGAAGATACAGCAGCGAGGTTAAGGCAGTTGAGTCCTACTCCGAAAGTTATCTGCGATCAAAGTGGTGTCAAGTCAAATAACGCTAGTGAGTTTCTAAAAAGCTATCGTAATGGTGAAAAACCTATTTATTTGGCAACGGGCGCGGCATGGACGGGTTTGGATATGACGGACTCAGAGGTTCCTGCTAGTGAAGATAATTTGATACAGCTCTTAGTGGTAACAAAAGCACCTTTCAGTTACCAACCCGCTGGGCGTTCGGATTTTCAAAACTATTCGTTTGCGAAACGTTCTTCCGAAGCTCTTATCAAGTTGAAGCAAGGTTTTGGTCGATTGGTTCGACGCGAAGGGCGTGAAGGGATGCGTATTTTGTATTTGGATGCGAAGTATCGATCGCCTCATAGAACCATCTTCAAACGCTATATCGAGCGAATGTATAAGGTTTAGTAGACTGATTATTAATGACCAACGATAAGAGAGCGCTACTGCGCTCTCTTTTGGTTCTAGCTCAAAAATGCTAGCGACGTGACATGGTTGGTGCGGCATTGTATGTCGCTGCGGATTCTTAACCTAACCCTCATTGGGCTAGCGGTGCTACGAATACGGTGATGCATACGAGTATCTAATGCTTTAATCTAGCGCAGTACAAGGCTAGCATTGAGCCCTTTATAGCGCCTGTAGACAGCTTCCCTAAAGGTCTTTTAACCTAGCCTATCAAAAGGCTAGTTATGTCAATTTAGGGCGGAAACAGGCGGTTTCCTCTCGTCATTTTAATCTAATCTGTTGGATGATTAGCTTTTCAACTGTTGAAGACATGAGTTGTGCCTTGCAAAATGCTTTTTCAGCCTAACCTTACTAGGGTTAGCTAAGTGACTAAGTGCGTCATCGTGAAACACAACCCAAGTCGCGTTTTAACCTAACCCCTCAGGGTTAGCAATGAAGTTATTGCGGGTGCGTATATTTCTGCGTGTCACGGACTTTAATCTAACCTTTGTGGTTAGCTATATGACAGATTGAGAAAATTCACTTAATGATTCTTTCACCTCTCAACCTAACCTAGTAAAAGGTTAGCGGCGAGTGACACGATACTAACTCCAACGGCATAACCTGTAAATCCCAACCTAGTCCCAGTTGGTGACTAGCGATTAGATGTCATGGGCGTGAGCGTATGCCATTTATCAAAGTCTTTTCAGCCTAACCTAATGCGGTTAGCGATAGCATGAATGAGTATAGCGCAGAAGTGTATTTGAGTTGAATTCAAAATTCGAATGGCGCGAAAAGAATTGAGAGCGGTGCAGCTCCCAATAGCTGCACCAGACTTGTCGATTAGAGAATTGATGACGTTACGATGTTACGGATTTCTTTGCTGATAGCTTCATCGTTTGCGAACTCTTCTGCTGTGCCTTTTTCGACCACTTCGTACCACGCCTTAATGATTTCTTCATTTGGCTTAGCAACGCCTTGGATTGCTGGGCGCAAGCCTTCATCACTAGGATTGAGCTTCACGAAAACATCAATGTACACCTCGAAGTTTCGGATTGTCTGGCGGAACTCCATTAGCACGTCTTTTGTGCCACCATTGCCATCAGGTGCGGAAATTGTGCCCACCAACTTAGTGATGTTGCTTGACTTGTATTTAAGCTTGCGTAGAAGGTTTAGCACGTAGTTTTCGTTGTCATTTTGCATGGCGGTGTTCCTCTAGAACTAATTATTAAACTTGGTGTTTGTGACTGGTGAGGCTACCCTCACCTCTTGATATCTATAATACCAAAATATACGTAACCGTCAACTACTTTTGGGGTTTCTTGGTTATTTTGCCAGTACGATTATTCGGGATATAGAAGTCCACCAGTCCATTTGTTCTTTGGCTGGTGGATTATCGAATGAGGATTAATTTGAACTTTTGTTAGTAATAGTTCTTTTCTAAATCCTGAGCAGCGATCGCATTGAATGTTTTAACGATGCGAATAATTTCGTCATGAAAATGCTCCATTGCAGCTTCGACTTCATCGCTGTCATCTACGACCTGTTCAAAGCACTCTGTTAGGTCAGCTTGTAATACACCCTCTGAGTTTTCAGCCACAATGTAGTTTGTGGTGCCGTTTTTATCGACCAAAACACAGTTGCCAAAGTTTGGGCTATTTAAGTCTGTGTTTTGGATCATGAGCGCTGTGATATCATCGTCGTCGTCAATCAGCATTCCAGAGAGTTCGTCTTGTGCCTTTCGACCTGTAAGCATCTCTAAATTTGATAATGGCAATTGGTTGTCCTCTTTTTGTTTGCGCGGGAACTGGCTTCCCGCCTCTTGATACCTATAATACCAAAATAAGCGTAACCGTCAACAACAAATCCCAACTCATTAAAATAAAAAGAGACTACCGAGGGTAGTCTTCATTCAAGATTGTGAGTTAGTTGATCACTTTCTCATTAGGTAGTGAAGGGATAGTGCTCCCCTTTCTTGCTCTTATTTGATGTAGAAGTGCAATGGCATCGTTCGCCAACTCCTCTGCCTCTCTAACCTTGGGAATGTCCGAAAACTCCGTAACAGGCTCAAGAACCTTGTCCTGAACATAATACATGCTACCAAAAGGTGAGCAAGGGTAACCGATATAGTTAGCGCCCTTGTTGAGAGCTCCTTTTGCCTTGACGCACGCCTGAGAAAAACTGCCATCAATAAAAAAAGGGGTATCTCTATCCACCAGCCCGACAAGCTGACCGTCTTGGTCGATGAGAGCGTTTCTCGCCATACCTTCGTCATAAACACGAACGGCGCTAAAGGAAGTGTTTGCTGTTACTGATTTTAACTGAGACTGAGAATTTGTCATTGTAAGGCTCGCTATATACGTTTGAGTTAGAGTGATAATGAGCCACCTTACATGGTGACTCAGGGTGAGGCTCTATTGAGCTGCAACCTCGTCGAGTAAGCGAGTTGCTTCACAGATGGTACTGAAAACCTCGTACTCCTCGTCACTCTCTTTGCCCTTGGTTACTCTTCGAACCTCATCAATGCACGCTTGAAGGCAGTCGTACCAGTGGGTAGCGGCTGCTTCGTTATGTAGAAACTTTTTGACTACATCTGCCTGAGACTGGCTTAGTGCGGCGATTAATGCGGTAACTTGTTGAGCGAATGTCATGGCAATAACTCTCTGAAATGGTAGGCACCCTTGCCTTACCTCTTGATGCTCATAATACCAGAGCAAGCATAACTGTCAACCATTTATTGGCTATTTTTAACCAATGCCCCGCCCTCCATCGGGTGCCATTCAACTTTAATTTCCTACCGTGATACTCTTTACATCAGTAATCATGAATGGTGATGATAGTGCTTCTTTGATGACGTGCTTGGCAAAGAACGGATCTGTGATGTCCTGAGTATTATCTGCCATTGTAATTAAGATGATACCTTCATCCTTTTTGTTGCCATTAGCAGTCTCAAATGACACTTTGCCTTTAACTTTTAGTGTGTTGAGTAGCACCTCTCTGAGGGTGATGTATAGGAGTGGTAAATCCGCGCTCACCAACTGTTCTTTTAAAACGACAATAGAAATTGATTTCATGAGATACCTTTGGGGTGATGGTTCTGTTTGAAATAATGGTTTGAAATCCCTGTTAGTGGGGCTCCCCTGATGGGCAGCCCCGAAACAACATTTAGCCTTGAGAGTCTAATAGCTCTTTGATTTTTGCCGCTAGCTCTACATTTGAGGTGGAGATGGTCATCTCGATCTGATTGTTGTTCAACTTAGTTCTTTGGGTGAAACCTTTTCCGCTTGAATAGCAGCTGTTGTACTCAAATTCAAAGCCGCGTTCCGTTAGCTGTTCAGTAAGACTATTTTTTTCTTCTTTTAGTTTTTTATCTCGCGCCCGCTTCTCTTCTGCAGCTTCGAACTCTGTTTCTGTATATGTTTGGATCTTTAGCAAGCGAGCAACGCTTTTGTCGTCATACACCAACTCGTCACCGTTTACGATTTGCTTACGCAGGGAGCGCTGAACAATCGTTGCATCTGACAATGTTGACGTTGTGTTCATGATAATTTTCACAACCAACTTCGAGCTATGGCGTTCTGGCTGTTCCACCAAAATGCTGCCACTACGATTGTTTCCGTTGCTGTGAACGTATTTGAATGGCGTAACCACATTGAGAGCACGGTTGGAGGTTAAGCCGAACTTAATGGAAGCTAAGTTATCGCTTAGGAATGATTTTGCAGTTTCAGTTAGCTTCTGTTGTTGCTCGGTGTAATTTGCGTGTCGCATATCCGTGTCCTCTGTAAATAATTTGGTGGGCTGGGATTGCCTCACCTCTTGATAAGCATAATACCAGAATGACCATAACCGTCAACTATAAATATCATCTTTTTGGTAATTTTTTCAGTTTGATAGACGTAAAAAAGCGGGATTAAGTTCCCGCTTCTTTTGTTCCTGACCTTACCTTTTAAATCAAGGTGTTGGGATCGTCTATTTTGGTGACTGTAATGGTCGAATCAGGATTGACGAGGTAGCTGTAACCTTTGACGATTTGATGATTTTTGTCCATTAGCAGTTCTGTGTCAGATGTGTAGTCTGATAGGTTTCGCAACACCTTGAGCTCACCTTTCATTTTTCCATACCAGATCCACGTCTGGGGCGTGTTGCTAATGTATTTAGATTCGAACTTGAGTTCGTAAAACTCTTTGATTCCCATTGCTAGTTCTCGGTTAGCGTGCTGAACACATCGAAGGTTGAGCTTACGCAGGTAGCGCATTACCTTCAACTTTTTTGACTCGGAACTTGGTCTCGTCCCCAAATGTGTCAAATAGATGATTAACCATACGCTTGAAGGTCAGATTTTTTGGTAGGTGAACATCTTTCCAAGAATTAGAGCAACAACCATGTTCTCGCACTTCGATCTGTGTGTCTGTGTCGACAAGTTTCATCAATGCCATGATGTGTCGGTAAGTGTAAATTCGCAATGGGGCGTTGTTTGGTAGTTTTGGTTGGCTCATGGGATTACTCACTTTTCGTTGCGATTAATGGCGTTAGAGATAATTTCTTCAAGGTGGTCTGAATCAGGAATTAAAATAGAAGACATTGAAAACTCCATACCATTTTGAAACGACTGATTTAGGGTGGTTTCACCGCTGTTTGCGGATAGGGTGTCGCCTCCGATAAAGATGGTTCCGTTGCACAGAATATCATCAGTAATCAGTGTTTGGCTCGGATGGTTTGGGGTTTCGTTGAAAAGGCTCATAGCTATCAAGTTCCTGTTCTTTTTTTATGGAGAGAAAATCTCTCCTCTTGATAGCCATTATGCCAATATCAGGCGTAACCGTCAACTAAATTCTTTATTTTCCCAACGTTTTGTTAGGTAACGTTGTAACCTCAATCTGAGAAATATGGAGGGCGAACCCCCTGCTTGGTGCTAGGCAGACATTAACATGCAGCTGGTGGTTTCAATAGCTTCTAGCTCTTTGGGTGTAAGCTTAGCGTGGGTGAAGTTTTTTGCTTGGTGTTGATCGCGGGTAAACCCATCATCTGTCCAGAAACCACAAATAGGGTCTAACACGTTAAATTCCTGTTCGCCAATACTGTTCCAGTCGATGCTCATGGGGATACCTTTTGATTTATGCTTTATGGATAGGTGTCACTCATTGCGACACCCTTTCCTCTTGACACTCATAATACCAGAGCAAGCATAACCGTCAACCGTTATTTGCTATTTTCAGCGATTGGTAACTCTTTGATAAAGTAGAATGATAGGAAGTCTTCATCGGAGTTCTGCGTGACATACCACTCGATGATCTCAATTTTCTCTTCGTCAGTTTCGTAAGCATCTAGTTTAGCTTTCGCTGCATCCGACAGCTCCCCTACCGACTCCAGAGAGATATCTAGATAGCTATCAAGAAAGTGATCGGGCATATCTTCTGCAATTGCGCGAGCAATGGGCTTCCAGATTGCATCTACCGCTAAAGAGTACGTATCAAAGAGCTTTGGCGTAAATGTCTCGGCTTTGGTTTCTGCGCTTCGTTGCTGATCTACATGCAGTGCGGCAAACACTGTACCTGAGGATTCGGTCACCTCTTCTGGCTGTTCACCTTGGGCTTTACGAAACTCTTCGAAAACTTCCATGATGTTCCAGCCAAAGGTCTTATTATTATCAAACACCCACTTACCGAAAGCTTCTACAGTCTCATACTCTTCGGGCGTGAGCTCTTCTTCGATTTGGTAAAGGAAGTCATCAGGGTTGTACCCCTCATTGCTTACCGCTCGACGCATTAGTGTGGCTGATTTTTCGTTTAGTGACATCATTGCTTTGTGACCTTTAATTTTGAACGAATTGAGTGATGGAAAACTTGCGTGTTGTTTCTTGTGCTACTTATTAACGATCAATTCAACGGGGCAAAAATCTTCCTCTGGGTCGAATTTGCTTCGCAGGGTTTTGAGGGCTTCTTCTATTGATTCGCCAGAAGCGTAAGCACCACCCATTTGGTAATCTTCAACTTCCCAAACGGTGCCATCAAAGCTTGCAACAACGCTGTCCATGTAATTACCCTGCTTAGTGTCAAAGCAAATGTGTAGCGGTTCTTCTGGGTTGTAGTTTTCACTTTCAACAAAACTGATCGCTTCGTCTTTGGATTCAAAAAGACCGTCTCCCTCGGGGGCGAGTTGGTAGTTTGTGCTATAAATGAAGTCGATTAATAGCTTGGCTGCATCAACACTTAGTGTTCTTTCCATTGTCTTTTACCTAATGTTTGTGAATTGGTGACGAGGGAGCGTTAGGGAACCACAGGAGCTCACTTGAGCTCACAGGAGTTTTGGTTTAGCTGTTCTATCATCATCTGACGTTGATATTCAGTAATCCCAAGTTTAACGGCGTTGGTTGCTGGGTTGTTGAATACTGATAGAGCAAAGTCTATTTTACTTTGAGTGGTTGCTTGCAGCACTAAGTCAGTAGCTTTGTCGATAGTCAGTTCCATATTTGCGCCCTTTTAAATTTGTGGTTTAGGTGTTGGTAAAAGCCCCACCTCTTGATAAGCATAATACCAAAATAAGCGTAACTGTCAACCATTTTATTAATAATGTGTATTAAAAAAGAACCCCCTGTTTATCTGGGGGCTGACTGAGTCCTGAATCGATTCCGTCTTCTCCTCGGCATTTGTATTTTTTGATGACCGCTTGGCTCTTGAGGGACTTCTGGTGCGTTTTTATTGATGCTGGTGGGTGTTTTGCTTATAGACTTCATAAGAGCGCTTGTGAGCTCGTTAGCGGGCTCTTTGGGCTTTAATTCAGAGTGATAGTTTCTTAGGGTGGAAAAACCAAACATTCTCCTGCGAGTGAGTTCGTCTTTGTCTGCGTGCTCGGCATAGCGCTCAACATATTTGGCAAACTGAGTCCTAATTTTTCTCTCGTTCTTTTTTACTTTGTTGTACTCTTTTTGACTGCGGAGCGTAAACGCCATGTGCTGAATATCTTTTTCCTCAACGAGCACTGCCTTTGAATAATCGAGTCCATTCCACTGCTGATCTTTGAGAATAGTTTTGAAACCATGGTCATGATTCATGTTGCTTCGAAAGGGAACGGCGAAGATTAGTCCGTTATGTTTGATCGGGACTATTGCGTAATACCGCTCTTTCTTGTGCATAGTCTGTTCGAGCTGGCTTACTCTTTGGTAAGCTTCATCCGTCAATCTTCGTATCAGCATTTTCTATAAAGATACAAATTCGGAGCGGGGTTGCATACTTTAGATGAGGAAATTTTGATAGATATCAGGTGCAAGAAAGCCCTGACGAGCAGGGCTTTTTGCGTAGATATTGAGTTGAGGTTTGGTACACCGTGAGGTGATGTTTAACGTGGGGATGCCTCTACCGCCACTAATTGAGTTGAGGTTTGATACGCCGTTAGGCGATGTTTTACGTGGGGATGCCTCTACCTCCACCATCTACTTTTTAACAGTATAAAGAAAAGCAATGCATGTCAAAGCTTGTCTCTAAACTTGATGGGTATGTTACCAGAAAAATCATACCCGTCAACTATTTTATTGAATTTATTTAGTTTTTTCTAAGCCACTAGGTAAGCTAACAACGTCCACCAGCCAACCTAATCCCCGAATTAGAACATAGGGATTTTAGACATCGCCTCGCTGATGTTCGACCAACGGCGCAGTCGTGCTACTTTCTTGGTTACGATTTCTAGTCGCTCAAGCATTTTTGACTTAACTTCTTTGTCTGACTCTACGCTGATGTCCTGAGTTAGCTTCTCTTCGCGGCGTACCTCTGAGCGGAAATCATCCTTTAGCTCTGGTAGGTTGCGCTTGTTCACTTCAATCATGAATATGTTAAGTTGAGCCAATAGATCTTCTTTGCTTACTCGCTTACCCTGCATGTCTTCAATAGACTCAATCCATTCGCTGTCCGAGTACAAACCGATGTTCATGATCTCTAGAGCTGTTAGCTCTGCACGCTCAGTGTTTACTGGGCAGCTGTCTACGCAGCCACAATCGTCATTGTCACCACATGTACCAGAGTAACGAACATTGAATTTAGCTGAAAGGACTGTGTTAGACATAGTGGTGTTCCTCAATAGGTTTTGACTAAATGGTCATTGAATTATGGTTTGGGGTCATCCCCTCGCCTCTTGATGTAGATAATACCAGAATAAACATAACCGTCAACCATTATATTGAAAATAATCCAAAAAAAACCGCCTTAGTTTAGGCGGCTGTTAAGTATGGGGTGTCGATTGATATTATCAGTCATTCGATGAAAGTTTGCGGGCTGCAACAACAAACCCGAGCACAGTCAAAACCAACAAGCCTAAGTGAAAGGTTGTAAATGCAGCTAACTTAGAGACGATACCAAACTTCTCCGCAATTATCGGGGCAATCATCAACACTGAGCCGATAAGTAAGTTTTTTGATTAGTCATGTTATCTGTTACCTCTCGGATGAGTTTCTCGTAAAGCTCAAGCTTATTTGAATTTTTTGTTTAATAGGATTTTGTCATGACACTGGTCTAGCACTTCGAATATACCCGCTGCATGGTGATATGTGGGAGAGTTCTTAACCCAATCAGTTAAAGAACTGTACTTCGCCGCGTCCTGAATACACATTGCGGGTGTTATCCCAAAAACATCAACTAGTCGGGCACTTACAGTCTCGTTCTCATTGCTGAACTCGTAGCCCTCGTGAAAGATTGACTTAAAGAAGCCTAGTAATGATTCCAGTGATAGATCATGCTCTGCTAGTACGTCGGCAAAATGCCCATGATGGTGGCAATTGGCAAACAAATCTAATTCAAGTGTGTCAGCATCGGTTGCATAGATGTATTTATTGTCGCTGTTAAAGTGAAAAACGACCGTGCTATTTTCATGCTTACCCAGTACAGCTTCATTCGTAGATTCGGCAATTTTGACGATATCTACTGCGTATTTGTCAGATAAGTTGAGAATTGTTGGGAGTTTGTCTTCGAAAACATTTGTTTCAATTGGTTGGTTTTGCATTACGTAGCCCTTTTGATTGGTGTAGGGGTGCCTTTATCTCTTGATAACCATAATACCACCAAAAGCATACCCGTCAACCATTATAGTAAGAATGATTCAAAAAAAACCGCCCTAGTTTAGGCGGCTGTGTTGTTTGGTGTAATGCCTTGTTTGATATGGGAGCATTTGATTCAACATGAGCTTGAGGTCGCTATTAAGCCCAAGCTTCCTAGCGGGGCGCGATACTTTCGTGTTGGTGCTAGGGGTGATATTTGCATAGTCAAAATTAAGTGACCTAAGGACGCCCTCTAACTCATCATAACGCTCGTCTGAGACGCAATTGAACCTCATTAGTCGCTCTAGTAGGTAAACGGCTGCCCTCTTGGAGTCGCTAGGTAGACCGTTAACGCTTGGAGACCAGTTTTCATGCCACACAGCCAAAGATACCGCCTTGAGATCATCAAAAGACGCTAAGCTAAAATCTTTGGTTACTAATCGCTCGAAAGCTTTCTGTGTGTTCATGGCTCTATTGCTTTGTTTCCGATAATTCCTGTATAGCAAACTCTATATTGCTTTGCAATCGATCTGGTGTTGGGCTGTACTCTAATGCCTCTTGCGCTCTGGTTTTAAACTCATCCAAGGTGAACTGTTTCGACTGGTATAGACTAAGTATATCATTTACATCGTCTGGGGTGCATCTGCCGAGTTTTGATACGGCGATATCAACGGCGCTAACGAGGTAGATGTGAATAGTTGATTCCCCTAGTTGCAGGGCTATCGAACTCTCTCGCCAATCTGGGTGCAAATCTGGAATGGCAGGGTTGAAGTTGTTGTCAAAGTATAGCTCTCGGGTTCTACCGCTCTCGTCAATGTATTCAACAGGTTCAACTTGGATGATGATGCTATTTAGGTCTAGTCCCTTTACCGATTCAAGCTCAACGTCGAGATCATTGCTTCCTCGTGCATTTGTGTAAATGTGGACAGCACAACCGCCGAAGATAAAGGCTCTGATTGCACCCGCTGGTAGTCCTTGTTGAGTCGCTTCTGTTATCTCTTTGATTTCGTGTAGCAACTCAAAGATAGCTTTTGATAATGGGGTTTCTTTGTGAAGTTCGTTCATGGTTATACCTTAATCCGTTGATGTACATAGTACCACGAAGAAAGCGAAACCGTCAACTAATTTAGATGGATTAATAATGGGGGTTTGTGTGTTAGCTAACCAACCTCTCCTACTCTGGGGAGGTTGGCTATTGAATCTGGACTAAGGCTTAGTCGTTGTCACGTTTAGCGACAATCATGATGTATGCGTTATCGACCTGAGTTGCAAAAACTCGCTCTTTGCGCCAGACATGGTACTCGACAACTTTGCCCTCACCGCCGTTGTAAACTGCTTCCTCAGAGTGCGGAGCTGCATCGTATGCGCATCGGTTGCTAACAATTACAAAGTCGATTTCTTCGTACTCTAGTTCCACGGCTTCGATCAGCGCTTCTGCTTGGTTAACCAGTTTAGACACGGTCTCTTCCAATACCATGACAACAAGCTCACGCATATAAGCGTTGAACTCAATGAACATTGCTTCTTTGTAGTTCGAGCACTTAGAGAAGTCTAGTTGGTAATCTTCAAGCTCAATGTCGCCCTCAACATCACTGATAAAGCTCATCATATCGATATTGGAGTCGAATGTAAGACCCAGTTGGACTTCGCTGGCTTCGATCAGATCGCGTATCGAGTCTGCAGCAGACGGAAGTTCAAAGTCTACGTCAGAAAAGTCAACAACCGCGATAGCATCTGCGATGTGAGCTTTGATTTTTGCTGCGTGAGTTTGAGTTGCTAGTGAAGTCATGATAAGTGCCCTTTTAAGGTTGGTTATGCTTTGGGGTTTCCCTTAGCTCTTGATGCTTATAATACCAGAATAAACATAACCGTCAACCATTATTTTGAGGGTTGGGCACTTTTTTCGGGGGGGTGATATCTGCCACTTAGCTTACTGGGGATTACCAGCACACCTTGTAAGTTTGTGACAACTCTGTCCTAAGTTCATTATCCAGCGTGCTAGCAGCGTGTCTATCCATGCGCCAGCCTCCATAAGGAAGCCTCTCGAACTCTATTAGCTGTCCCGACATATAATCCTCACCTGTCCATGCTGATAGAATGTATCCTATGCCTTTGTGGTATTTAGATTCAGTTTTGAAACCTTGTTTTCTAAGAAAGGTACTAAGTCGCATAATAACTCCTGTTTCACCCAATAGCTCAATAAGACTAAGGCTCAATTTGTAGCAATCGATAGTCTACGTAGGGCGTTACATCAGGGATTTCCATCACTAAGCAACCCTCACCCTGAATCTCCATTGAGATTTTACCATCAGTCTGGTGGATGAAGTCTACGTGGCTAAAGTTATCGCACTCTAAGCGAACTCGAAAACTGTCGCCCTCTTTGAATACTTGTGAAATTTCGTGAGGAATAAGGGTCATGATGCCGTTATGAACAAAGTATAAGGTGATCTCTACATTCGCTAGTTTAACGTTGATTTCTTCATAACCACCGTCAGACAAGTTTGGCGTTGCGTGCAGCATCGCCACTTCTAGCAAGGCTTTAAGCGTCTCTAATTGAGTGCTTTTTTGTAGGTTGCTGTAAACTTTTTTGTCAGACATTGTTTTTTCCTTGGAGTTATCGCTTGTAATGTGTCGCTCTGCGCCTTGGGTGTGCCCTCGGCTATCAATTTAGTGATAGGCTTTAACCGTATTATTTAGGGGCTTGAATGTGAACCTTGGTAAAGGTGTCATAAATACTCCCTGTCACCAAGTTTATCGCCATTCCATTAACCATAAATGATTCGGTCACATCTTCTAGGTTGGCACCACCGTACTTTCGAACACTCTTAATTGAATCGCATAATGAATCAGAAAAGTGATGCTGTAACGAGACAATGATTGACGTCCTAGCATAGCCCTTGATGGTCAAAGCTAAGGGAGTTTGCGCCCTAACCGCTTCGATGATCATGTTGATTTGCAGCTTATTCATTTCATTGTCTCAATAAGGTTGGTCTAGGGTGCGGTAGTGCGCCCTATTGCTGGTGGACGTTTTATTTGTTCGCTTGGTAGTTGCGAGCGAACTCAATGAGTGCTTTGGCGAAATCGGCGTCTTGCGTTATGAATTTTAGCTCTGTATTGGCGCGGGAGTTAACTGCTACGCTCATTTGAGTCTCTTTATTGTTTACGCTCTCATGATGATAGTTATCGCTGATGCCAATGCTGTTTAGTTCTTTTTTTACATTTTCGTGTTTTTCAGTTTGTTGGTTTTTGTGGCTGCAAACTGCTTCTTCAAACATCTCTTCAACACGCGAAATAACTTTACTCAATTGAGCAACGTCTTTTTGGTCGAATTTGTGCGATTTTCCCGCTTTCACAACTCGTTTGATTGAGCGTTCAGGCTTGGTTGAGTCGTCATTGTTAGGGGAGTTTAAGGATATTTCAAGAATTAGCTCATCATCGTTGCAACTCTTGTTGTCTGGGTTTGATTGCACCGAAACTTCACCCCAGCGAGTTTGACCGCTAGTGCTTGTAAATAGGAATGCACGACTAGCCTTTGAGTTGAGAGGGTGGTTGAACTCTTTAAACCCAACATTAGTCAGATTAGACGTTAGGAATGGTCGGGCTGATTCTAACAACTCAAAGATTGTTTCTTGGTTTATCTTGTTCATGGTGGGTTCCTGAATTTGTTGTGGCGACTAGAGTCAACCTATTTAAAATTGAATGCCTTGGGTATACCCTTAACTCTTGATGCTCATATTACCACACTCACCGTAACCGTCAACCACTTTATGAGGTGATTTTGCAGTTTTTCTAAAGAGAGTTGCCATTCAAGGACAAATGACCCAATTAAAAAGACCACCGGCAACGGTGGTCCTTAGTTGGTAATTAATTACAAAAGCCAAATGACTTTTCTAGAAACTGTTGGTGTTCAGCTTTGAGTGTTTTGAACTCGTTTTCGACTGATTCAAAAAGCTCTTGCATCTTCGGTAGTGACTCTTTGTATTGTTTGCTGTTCTTACGGGCTCCAGAATCTTGTTTAGCCATAATTTCGATGACAATTGTTTTACCGTTGCCTGATGGCGTTCGACCGCCGCGTAGGTCACGAGAAATGCTTTTGCAGAAATCACCACCAGCCTTTTTAAGAAGTTTCACGATAGGCTCTGATAGTTCGAAGTATTTGTCTTCTAGTGCATCCTCGCGCTCGGCACGCTCTTCAACTTTTAACTCGTGGTCTGTTTTACCGCCGTTCTTTTCTCGCTGCGCGTCTAGTTCAGCTTGATACTTAGCCTCCCGCTCCTCTCGGCGCTTCTCTGCACGCTCTTGGCGTAATTTACGCTGACGTTCTCTTTCTAGCTTTTGGGCTTGAGTAACAAGCTCCTCTTGCCCTAGCTTGTCAATGCAGCTGGAGCCAACACTGAACTTTTTGCCCTTGGCATCCCTTAGAACAAAATGATGAATGATTCCCGTACCACAATGATCACAAACCATACGGCAGTAACTTGGGCGTTCCTCCATCATGCTGTTGTAGGCAGACGGATTCGCTTCAAGAATGCCTCTAGATGGGGCTGACCAAATACCAGTCAAACGATAAGGTGCTTGACCCATTTCAAAATGCTTGTGAATTACTTCGGTTTTTAGTTCAGTCATCTTTGTGCCCGCCTTTAGAAATTGAATGCCTTGGTTACCCTTAGCTCTTGATACACATAATACCAGAATTAGCGTAACTGTAAACTACTTTTTTCGTAATCAACACAAAAAATAGAACCCCCCTCGATGAGAGGTTCTATTTCAAACTGCTAGGTGATGCGATTAAGCGATGGAACCGTCAGCCTCGAACTCTGTGTCGCTATCATTGAAGTAATTGCGTAAGAACGATTCTTCTTGTTGCTGCTCGTACTCAGATTCTAGTGTTTTATAGATGTGCTGCATGTAATCTCGACAAGCCTCTACGACTTCGTCCTCGACATCACCCTCGACCATTGTCGAGTTATAGTTCCCTGCGTAATCGAAGTTAAAGGATGTGCAGTTGTGGTGCTGGTAGTGACCTTGACTCTTTATGCTGAAAGGCATGTTGTACTGGTACTTTCGAGCAAGATTCATCAGTTTTTCTGCGAAATTATGTAGGTCTTCGTCTTGTGGGAACTCCGCTTTCACCTTGGCTAGAGACCCTTTCTCGTAGTTCCACGAACCGACAAATTGTGCGCCATCACCTTGGTTCCAGAAACCACGGTAATGGATATCTAGTTTTTGACTGTAACCATCAAAGAAGCCAATCATCTTCAACTTCTCCTTAAACATCTCGATAATCCCGTCATGCCAACTTTCATCGCCCGTTAGGTAATCTGCATTCTTTGTTAAGATTAGAGCTTGAACTTCTGGAGTGTGGTCGCTGAATTTTTTAGCTTCTGACATTTGATGTTTCCTTTTGGGGTTTGTGTTTAGGCTCTTTGCCTTAACTCTTGATAATCATGATACCAGAATAACCATAACCGTCAACCATTATTATCTTTTGGGATCACAAAAAACAAGCCCCATGAGATGAGGCTTTGATGAAACGTTTGTAAATAGACTGACTATTTGGTTATGGCTCAGTAATGTTTTTAGTGTTTGACACTTTGAGGCTTGTATTGGTAAATGTCCCCCTCTTCTCGCTTAACTGCCTCCCAAGAACCATGAGCAGCTAGCTTTTGCAGTAAGTACAGACCTTCTGGGGAGGCGCTAGACATAGGATTTTCAGGGTTTGCGAACTTGAACACGTTAGGTAGCGTGTCTAGGAACTTGAAGAAGTTAGCTCGGGTCATCGTGCACATATCTTCCTCGACCTCTTGCGTCTCTGAGTCCTGACGAACAATGGCTACCAAGTCGATGCCATCAAACAAAAGTGCTCCATAATCGTCCTCACCGTTGATTGTAATGGATGCAAAGATGAACTCTTGATATGGCTCGATTTCGATTGGCGGTATGCTTCCTATATCCGCAAGATTGTACGACTCATCGTTTACAGCAATAGTGCTTATTTCCCAAACAGCATCATGACTAGCCAAAGCTAGGCATAAAGTCGCAATATCTAAACTTGAGCAGTTACTAGCAAGCTCTTTGAGGTCAGTTAAAGCCTTATCTTCGATTGACTTGTTATTCATTGTTGTTCATTAGCCCTAGTTGTTGGTTGGTGTGGTTTTGTGTGGGGGTAATTAGCCTTCTATTTCAGATTATTGTTCACCATGATAACTTTTCTTGCAATAACCCAGCGGTCAGCCCCACAAACTTCGACGGTTACCAGTTTACCTTGGAAGGTTAGATCTACTTGACCTTCGGTCAATTGAGGGCTCGATAGACTTACCATAAACTCTTCGCTGTCCTCTCGGTGCACTGTTAGGATGCGATCGCATTCAAACTCCATTTGCCCCCGACCTGTACCTAGAGTTAGTGTAAATGAGGCGCTAATATCAATGTTGACGTTAACAGTCTCGCCGTCACGCGAGGCGTTAGATAGAAAATCGGTATCAAGACCTGTCTTGGCTACATCAAAGATCTTCATCACTTGGTTATTATATTCATTGATAATTAGGTCATTACTCATCTCATCCCCTTGATAATATTGACGATATTTATACAAGAGCAATCATAACTGATTAACAAGCAAAAGGGAGGGTGCTCCCCTCCCTTTCAGTTAGATTTTTCGACTTGGACTACAAGCCTTTTAGCTCTTTAATCAACTCAACCAGTTCGGCGTGTCCGCGTTCGCCCGCATAGTGAGCTAAAGACTGAGCCTTGGCAGCACGCAAGATAAACGTGATTTCGGCTTCGGTAACGCCGTATTCTGCTATTAGGCTTTCTTTGTACTCTTCAACAGCAGTTGCTTTTTCAGCTTCGTATTTAGCTGTGACCGCTAGTTCGTCTGAGCCATGACTGACAAGCGTGAACGTTAGTTGGCAAGCGCCGACTCCATCAGCACCGTTTAGTGTGAGGCGGTGAGGTGAGTCTTCTGGGCGCTCAGTTGAGAACACTTCTGAGTCAGACCAATGTTTATCTTCCCATGCTACATCTTCGTCAGAAGATGAAAGCTCGTCAAAATCAACTTCGATGGACGAAATTGCAGAGCTTGCGAAATCATTTTCGATGGTCAAGAATAGGCAGTTAAAATCTTCTTGGTTGCTCATGTGGACTGTGGAAACAACAGGGTCGATACCCACGCCAGATAGCATTACTGCGTATTCAACAGTTGTTACGACTTTGCCTTTTGCTGGGATGATTAGTGCAGATGATGTAGTCATGGTATTGCCCTTTGTTTTGGTGGTGAGCGCTTTGCTCGACCTATTTAATATTTATGCTTTGGGTCTCCCCCTTAGCTCTTGATGTATATATTACCACAATGAGCATAACCGTCAACCATTATTTTGTATTTTTTTGCGGATTTTAATTTGTGAATAAAAAAAGACCACCATTGCGGGTGATCTTCTCTTGTTTCCATCACTTGATTAGGTGATTTATAGAGCCTTGTTTTAGGTACTGCTCACTCATAGTGAATGATTGTTGGCATCTGCCTCAAGCTGTTTTCTTTTTTCATCAGCTACTAATTCACCTTCAACCCAAGAGTCAACCATTTGGGTAGCAGCCTCGATATACTTTTCTTTTAAATCTTCTCTGAGAGTACCCCATCGAGGCGCACCGCTAAACCCCTGTCGTTCATGATCTTTTTGGCTCAAAATGCTTGCCAAAAACATTAACGCATTATCTTTTTCGGACATCATATCTTTCTCGCGTGTACTAACTACAGACAAAGATTATGCCCGAAATGTATTTTGTTACATAGCGACTTTTGTTTTTTAGGTCGTTGTTATTTCAAAAAATGGCTAAGGTCTTCGTTTGAATAACCTTTGACCCACTCATCGTAGTCTACATCACCATTTTTCTCATCAACCTCAAAATCTTCGTAACTTCCGCTTTTCATTGCGATATGGGCTGCGAGGTCGCGGCGCTTTACGACAACGGTTGTGATTTCACAATTCAGGGCGGCTGCTAGATTACTTGCGACTTCATTGACATCATCTTCACCTATAGAGCTATACTCGTTCGAGCTTATTAAGTGTTTTTTATTAACAAACACGCTCTTAGCCATAAAAGACGATGGGATGTCCGCTTGGTCTACAATGTGAATTGTACTCATGTGGTGCTCTCTATATTTTTGAACTTAATTCTAATTACTTGGTAGAAACTTGTCTGAGATGAAAAATGATTTATTTCTATCTTTTAGGTCTTTTTTAACCTGACGAATCTGTTTTTTTGTTGGTTTACACGCAAGCAGAATAGATCTTCTCTGTTGCCCACCATTTACGATCTGACTAGCTGTAAGCCACCACCAGCATTTGCCTTGTAGCGGTGCGTATTCAATCTCGACTTTGGTTGCGTAGTTCTTTTTCATCGTCTCGACCTCGCTTGTTAGTTAGCGTATGAAAAGCCAAATAGCATGATGCCTACAATCGCAAATGCTGCAGCTAAAATGGAAGCAATCAAAGTAGATAAACTCGACTCAGTGATGAATTGGTATAACTTGCCAGACATTGAGAAAACCCTCTAAGGTAGTAAATGCTTGGACTCTCCAAGCTCTTGATGATTATACTACCATATAGATCATAACCGTCAACCATTAATTAATAAATAAACACAACCAACGAATGATTGTGTTTTATATACTAATTCAGAGCCGATAATTGGTTAGATCTCGTTAAAAGATTTAGAGATCCCTTCGTAAGTCCAATCCTCATCCGCTGTTGTTAGCATTGCGGAAACAAGGTTTTGCTTACCATAATTGGTCTCTGTTGGGTTGTCGCGCCCCTTTCCGTAATGAACCACAACGCTGTCGTTTTCACCTAATGACCATGAGTCTTCATTTACGTCATAAGCGCTTCCTGAAACGGCGCAGAACACATCCATGCGATTGTTTAACCAAAGAAGCACTGAGAGAAAGTTCTTCGCTTTCTCCTCTTCAATGCCGCCGTCGATTGCCGTTAGCATTTCTAGATTAAGAGTGACCTCTTCATCACTATTGATGTCGATGATGACCTCGTGTAGACCTAAACCTAAAAAATACGAACCAGTGTCGTGATTATCTTTGATGAACTTTGTTAGTTTGTGGTGAACTTCCCAGAAGTTGTCCACTTGAGTTTCGATAAAGGCTTTATTGATTTGTGTTGTCATGCGAGCTCTTTTTTTTAGGGTTTGATTTGGTGTGTGATGCTATCACGGAATACAGATTCATACCCCACTATAAAGTCTCTTTAAATGGATCTAATTCTCACAATGCCACGACTTGTGCTCAATTCGCCATCAGACTCTTTGATTGATTGCTCTAGGTTCGTTAACCAGTTTGAGAGCCCATCTACACCCTGCTCCGCAATAATCTGCTTGAGTTGCTCTTCCTGATCAAGAATAACAGACAGCTCCCCTAATTGGGAGCTACGCCAAACGTTCATAACTTCATCGTATATTTGAAACATAGCTAAGCCCCCTCTTAACAAAAAATCACAGGTCGATGATGATCATGTCTTCTGTGATTTCGACATCAGTCACAGTTTCGTCTAAGTAGCCTTCTTGTACATTGCCGCGTACAACAACATCCTTTTCAAGGTTGTCTTTGATTAGTTCTAAAAGGTCTTTTCCTTTCATCGGGACGCCTCCTTTGTGGTTGCATTTTATGTAAGTTGAACGAGATTTGATTTTCCAATTCAAATCCCCTTTTTCAATGGTGAGAGGTTGCCTCACCTCTTGACCCATATATTACCACACCATGCGTAACCGTCAACTAATTTGGCATCTTTTTTTAAACGGAGTCGCTTCACTGGCTTAACTATATGATATAAAAATCATATTATTCTAAAAAAGGTAATGTCATTATGATTTATATCGACACTAAAGAAAGTGCGGACTTGTTTGACACTGTTGAGTCTAGCGGTCTGGTTGTAGCGGATGCCACTCACGGTGCTGATCGCTCTGTACAGAAGTTTAACTTGGTTTATGACTCAATGAGCGATCTTGCTGATGGACGAACGTTATTGGAGGTCGATGTTATTGACGATGGTAGCTTCCAGATCATAGGGGGTGAAGAGAAAGCGAGGGTTGATAAGTTTTACCCAGATGTAGAAGGTTTGGTTGCTGGAATTAGCAAGATGGTTGAAGAGGATAAAGCCCTGCATCTTAAACAAGTTCAGGAGCTATTTTCAACTAAGAAGACGAGCCCTGACGACGAAGCCGCCCCTTCTTCCTTGGCAATGATTCTTAATGCAAGTGTTGCCGCAGAGAAAAAACCGACTGAGTCAGCTCAGTTCAAGCCGAAACCAAGCAGCCCTAAACCTATGTAGTCGTCAATCAACGGATTGATTGTTAAAACCTTGGCAATGACCACCAGCGATGGTGGTCATTTTTTCGATTGGAAGTTTATTTGGTTGCACCAGAATGCAGCTGTTCATACTTACACTCAGCAATTCCTTGACCATAGTCGAAGTATTTTGCGAGATCACAAGAGTAAGGGTTTGAGGTTTTTGTGTTGCCTTTACGCCATGCCTCCAGTCCTTCTAATGTAACCTTCATACCACAACCCCAAAACTCTTCATCAATTTGTTCAACGAGAGCTGTGTCAACTTCGCCTGTTTCGTTTAATCGAACAAGAAATTGCGGCATTTCGACGGGTTCGAGAATTTCGTTGTCATTAGGGTTAACCACAATACCGAGGATTTCTACTGTTTTGCCATCCCATGACTGTCGAGCTTCATGGTTATTAGTGTTTTTGAATACTGGTTGCTTTTTTGAAGTTCGCATGGCGTTCATTCTCTAATTGTGGTGAGGGACATTCCCCAACCTCTTGATATCCATAATACCAAAAACATCGTACCCGTCAACCACTTTGGTGATTTATTAAAAAAAAGACCACCTGATGTGGTGGTCTTTGGGTTGGCATTGGCACACGGATTCGAACCGCAGTTTCCCAAGTCGTGGTGTCCTATCTCTTAGACGATGCAAGCAATTTGCTTACAGACCGATTTTAACGGAAATTTCCACTGTCAAGGTGTCCTACCTCTAGACGATGCCAATATAATTGTGTTGGTTGATTAGGATCATAATGACCAACTAAGCAACCATTTGTTAGCGGCTATGATAGCACACCAAGCATAACCGTCAACTAATATTATCAAGAATTAATTAAGGGCGATATGCCCCCACTCAGAGGTTCCAAATTCAACACATTGACCGTCTTCTCGAAAGGCTAATATGAATCCGTCAAGTGACACACAGTTATCGATACTCCCATCGTCCGATCTACCCTCTTTTAAGTTTGTTTCGTCTCGGAAAACCACTGCGAATGTTGAACCTAGCAAGCTGTTGATTGTGCGACAAAGGTTATCATCTCTCGTCAACGAGCTTTCAGTTTTGCCTTTATCTGAAACGACAGAGATTGATTCAATGTTTAGGGGGGTAACCCCCTCCTCTTTTAGGTACGCCGTTATCGAAAACTCGTGGTGACCATAAACTAGGGCTGGAATGTTAACGTCCATTACTTGTTCCTTGTTCGGGGCTAATACCGCCCCTTGTCAGGGCGGCTCTTGGTAAGTTAAGCGTGCTTTAGTTTAATGTTGGCAACGAACAAATCTAGTGATTTTTTTTCAACATAACAATCATGTGTCGGGAAACCCTTCTTGCCATGCTCCTTCGCTAACTGCGCGACCTCGCCCAGATATTTGTTTACCGTATCTACAAGCGCGTACGCAGCATCTTTGTCGCGAAAAGTGAGTTGATAGTCGCCAATGTAGCAATAGGTGTGAACAACCAAGTCCTTATATTCATCAACCAGATGAGCGAATAGTTTAATCATCCCCTTGGCGCAATCTCCGATGATCATTTCTTCTTTAGCTGAAAACTGAACTGCTAGATTGTTTTCTGGATCATTTTTAGAGCCACCGTTGCCATCACAAACTTTAGGAACGTAAGTGTGAATGTTTTTATAGCCTATGCCTTGTAGGGCGTTAATTACCTCAGTTGCTTGCTCTTGCGTATCCACGTAAACGGTGTTTTCCGATGGAAAAAGAGAGAAGACGTTGCGACCCACAAAAAGGGTTTTAAGGAATGCTACGCGAGCTTTATCACCAGCTTCTGTAGAGCGGCGGATACGACTTTCGGCGCTAGCGGCTCCTTGTCCAGTTTCACTTGCCGTTTCTGCTACATCTGTGATGTTCTTTAATTTAGCTGTTAGTGACTCTTTAGTGTAGCGGTTTAGTTCTGCGAACATGATGCATTCCTTAATATTGTGATGGTCATTTTAGACCTTTTGGCTTGGGCTCTCCCCTTACCTCTTGATACTCATAATACCAGAAAAAGCGTACCCGTCAACTAAAATAATTAAAAATAACCCCAAAAAGCCCGCTTTTTTTGCGAGCTTAAATTGATTGCCTGTTGCTGGTGGCGCTTTAGTTAAACATCCCTTCATGTAGCGCATCCGAGAGCACATTTGCAACGCTTCGAGCCATTGCTAACCCTGTGAAGTATTTAATTGAACACACATACTCGTAAGCATTGGTTTTGGAGTTTCGCACTAGGATTTTAACCAGTTCACCTTCGTTTTGACCACGAGTTGCCGCGACTAAAAAGTCGCTATAAGGGTGTGCGAACTCTTCTTTTAGCGGATGGTCGAATTTGTTGTAGCTGACGTGTTCGCAAGCACCGTACGCAGTTGTCTCTTCACCTTCGACATCAACCTTAGTCTCCTTTAAAACAGCAATAATTTGCTCTTCTAACTCAGCGTTGGTTAATACTCGATCAAGAGTTAGGAAGCCTTCTTTTTCTGGGTGCGGTTTGTTGATGTGAGTGCGAATTTCCATGGTGTTCTCCAGTATTTTGGTTTGTGGTGAAGGACTCCCCTCACCTCTTGATGCCTATAATACCAGAAAAAGCATACCCGTCAACCATTAAGTTAATATTTGACGAAAAAAGCTCACGCAACGGTGAGCGATTATCTTTGGTGCCCCTATTCGAGGCTAAATTTCAGCTGTCAGGTTTTTAATTGCTTGGCTGGGTGAAATGACCTCAGCCCAGACGGGGATCTCACTCTCGCACGGCAAGAATAGTTGTTGTTTGTGGTTCCCGATCGAGATAGTTTGACCAGCTTCACCACCTTGATTGCCCAATTCTTCCAGAACATGCGCAGTCTTCTGAGCGGTTTCCCAGTCTTCGAATAGAGTCCCTCCAGCATTTGCGATGGTGGTAACATCTTTTTCTGACTTAACCATAGAAAAGGTTAGAGAGCCATCTAGCACTATAATGGTTGCTGCTTTAAGACCTGTATATGTCGTTTTCACAATAAGGATTCCTTGGTTCGGTAGTGATGGTGACGCAAAAGCGTTACACTGTAGCGTCAGCCTATGGATCAGTAAAAGTAGCTTGTACTTTCGATGACCGTATAATCTTCTTTCGGCTCTTCAACGTGAGCGTGAACGTAAGCGATTCGATCGAAGCGGTCTGAGTTTAGAAAGGTATCCATTTCGATATCTTTGTCAGAAAGCTCTGGGTAGTCGCTCTTAATTTCGTTAGCAAGACTGTTGATGTATTCCAAGTTTCTGCCGTAGCTAGAAGAAAATACAAATATCTTGTTGATCCCCTTAACGAAATACTTTTTGATTGTTAGCGTTTTAGGCATTGTTTTTTCCTGCGTTCGAGTCTGTTGGGTTATATCTAGCGGGCATTTCTGCCCGCCAATTGCTGTCTAGTGATAGTTCACGTTGTTCTGTTTAAGAATGGTGTCACCAAGTGTCTCTTCAAACTTATCTGCTGGGCGTGGAGACTCTGATTTATTTGTGACGCCAGATGCTAGAACCTGACCGATATCGTGGTTTGTTCTGCCTGAGCGGTAGATGATATAGCCTTTTGGTTTGCCGCCCAACATAGTGTTTAGGATAAGGTTGCGAGCGGCTTTCATGTTGTTGCTCACAGACATGCGACCGTCTAGCTGAACGTATGCGTCTGAGCCACATTTAAGACCAAGTGAACCGTCTAGTTTGTTCTCTAGCTTAACCATCATGATAGGCATATCATTTTCCTTCTTAACATCTGAAATTATGGTTTGGGTCTCCCCTTACCTCTTGATAGCCATAATACCAGAATAAGCATAACTGTCAACCATTTTTAGTGATAAATATCGGTATTTTGTTATTAAATCAGCTCACATAGAAGTCACTATGAGTAAAATACGTTGTTCTCATCCAATGCTTTTGTCCCTTGCGATTCATAGAACCGATCTCTTACTCGGCGACTCCTAGAGCCGTTTAAAATGCCACCAGCTAGAATGCGCCCTAATTCCCTCTCGCTGCCACGTTTCGCAAGATAGATGATGTAGCCCTTAACATTTCCAGATGCAGGGCTTAGGATGTAATTGCGAGCCGTCTCCATGTTATTGTGGATGGTTTTTCTGGCATCAAGTTTTACATAAGCACCAGAGCCTATTTTTAAACCGATAGAGCCATCTGGCTTTTTTTCGAGTGTAGCCATCATAACTGCCGATCGGCGGACTTCTGGACTAATCATTTGCTGTAATTACAAACGAACGCGCACTCAGATCTTTTTCGACGTCCCATTTGTACCCTGCATCTGTAACGCCATTTAGAAACGGTTCTATGGCAACATCACTAATGTTTTTTGTGTATGTCTCATCGCCCTGATTGATGATTAGCATTGTGGATTTCAAACTGGCGAGGACTTTTGCTTCTTCGTTAGATGCCTCGACAGTGTGAGGTTTGTGGCTAAGGGTGACTTTAATATCATTAGTCCACCCGTCGAACATACGGTGTTCGTTGTCGAAGTTGATGAAGACGGCTTTGTTATCGAAGTCGATAGAAATAGCGCCACTGTAAAGCTCTATGCACTTCTCAGCGTATGTGCAGTTTTTTAATGATTCCATAGAGGTTCACTCCTATTAATGACTTGGTGTTCCTATGCGCATGTTGGCGGCAAGATTGCTTGATAGTGGCAAGGGAAATCACTGGTTTTGGGGCGGCATTGAATATTGGGCTCACCGTTAAATTTCATGTTAAGACCATCGCGGTCTGCTCGAACTAAAGCTCTTGCTGCGGTATTAAGTAGGTAGCTCCAATCAAGTTCATCTGGATGCTTTAGTTGGAATTCTAGGTCAGAGCGAAGTTCTTCAAGTGTAGCGCCCCCTGTCTCGGCTTCAATGTGAGCAGATAGATCTAGCAGCGAGTCCCACAAGCTATGTTCGGCTTCGATTAAGCGTGGAGTTGTCTCTGAGGGTTCTCCGTCGAACTCTCCTAGAACTTGAACCGTCTTGCCGCAAGAGGTTACTTTGATGTCCTGATGATAGTTTGATTCCCCATTAGGGAAAACACTCCAAATAGCGCCGTTAACACAGGTAAAGTATCGAATGTCTCTCATCTTTGTTCTCTCGACAATATGTCTTAAAAGGGTATATGCACTACAAGGCAAAGCATAGGTTTGAGTTTATACTCTGTGGCGTCGATCCTAAAGCTTGAAATTAAAAGGGAGCGACAGCCCCCTCCCTTTGATTAATTTTGTACTACTCGGTCTCAATACCTACATCGTTTACTAAAAAGGACTCTAGTTTGTCATTCAGGATACCAAGCTCATCACTGTCCAATTTAATGCCTTCTCGCACAAGTGCGTCCTTAACTGCGTGTACCACGTTATCTAAACCTTCTTCGGTAATTGTCTTAGCCATTCTGGGTGCTCCTGTTTATTAATGAGTTGTGGTTGTGGGCTGGTGGACGTGCCTAGAACACTTAAAGTTAGTTGCCCATTTCCCTTTACAATCAGATAAGTGTGGACAGCGGTTATCACCACAATCGAGCTCATCGTTATTAAAATCTCTATAGCGGAACCATCCCCAATGGTGTGTGCGTAGTATATTACGCCTCCGCAAAATAGATTACCTATTGTGCAAATCACGTACGCCGATGTGTTTTCGCCTATCTCGTTAAACAAACTACTCAGCAATTGAAGGGTGAGTAGGAAAATTAAGTTTGATGCTAACGTCATCCCTGATTCGTGGTAGTCAGGAGTAATGAATGTGTTTGCGGTCAATGCGTACAAACAAAGGGCACTTTGCGGAGCGCCAAACGCAATGATTGAATCTGATATTTTTTGAAGCAAGGACTCGCCTTGCTGCACTACAGCGGCATATTCTGACATTTTGTTGCTCGATAAATTGTGGTGAGACTTTTAGATCTCACCTAATGGTTGAAACGATTACTTGATTACAGCTTGGAGAATTTAATGCCTTGACCTCGCCCGTGGTGAAGATTCCCATCTTCCCAAAACGCTTCCGTTTCATCGTCAGCCCCTTTAAGGGTGCGAACAATAGTCGGCATTGCGAAGTTACCGACGCGCTCTATGGTTCGCTTTGTTTCAGCGTGAGGGTTGCTTTCCCCTTGAGCGGCGTTGTAACCGTCAATAAAAGCTTTGGCGTCTTTGCGGCGAGGGATGTTTGCGCTTCCTGACTGGTAGTTGCTGCCAGAGTTGTAACCACCAGAGATTACTTCATCGGTATCCTTATCTACAACGTACCAACAAGGGATATGATTGAAGTGTTCACCCATGCCCAAGCTGTTAACTCGCCACACATAGGCTTCTTTCTTTTTTGCTACCAAGTTGCGCGGTTTGCGTGTTTTGTTTTGCTCGGACATTTCTTTTTTCCTTAGTTGTACTTTATGGTGATTGCATTGCCTCACCTCTTGACCCATATACTACCAAGCCAAGCATAACTGTCAACTATTATTTTAAATTTCACATCTGGATACAAATTAGCCACCTTTATTTCGTACATTGTTTCGTCGTATTCCCTTCAAATTTATAGAATTTATGTAACAAACAAAATATTTCATGAAATTTAAATACGCGACAACTCCCCTTTTGATAGCTGCTTTAAGCGGATGTAATGTTTCCAGTGAGGACATTAAAGATATTGTAAGCGAGATCAACAGCCCACCCCCACAGCCTGAAGTGGACTCTGGTAATGAGACAATAATCCCTGAAAATGGTGGTGAAGAAGTTCCACTACCACCACCGCCAACACCCTTCAATCTAACAAGCATAACTGCAAAAGATTCCAACACTCTCACCTTTACATGGAGTGGAGATCCCGATGGCATCACTTATAGGGTGTGCGAAAAAGATGTTGGACTTCCCAACAATTGTGCAGTGAAAGCAACGGTAGTAAATAAGAATTCGGCAGATGTTATGGACTCGAATGTTTTTCAAGCATCCTCAGAAGAGTTCTTTATTTTAGCTGAGAATGCTGGTGGTAAGACGCTTAGTTCTGAGTTGGTGGCGGATAAGTTGGTGGCGAACTCTTTGATCGAATATATAAAGGCATCAAAAGCCAATGGAGATGATGTTCATGATGAGAATGACTATTTTGGATTCGCCATATCGTTAAGTGGGGATGGTAGCACTTTAGCTGTTGGGGCAATTTATGAAAGCTCCAGCGCGACTGGCGTCAATGGAAGCCAACTTGACAATTCCTCTTTAAAGTCAGGGGCAGTATATGTGTACCGTAGAAGTGGCGCAAATTGGGTGCAAGAAGCTTACATTAAAGCGTCGAACACTGATGCTAATGATAACTTTGGTAGTCAAGTTTCTTTAAGTGATAATGGAAAAGCGTTGGCGGTTAGTGCTTCTGGTGAGTCTTCTAATGCAAATGGTGTCAATGGAAACCAATTTGATAATTCGTCGTCAAAATCAGGTGCTGTTTATGTATTCCGTTTTGATGGAAGCGACTGGGGACAAGAGGCTTACATTAAAGCTTCAATCGGTGACAGTGGCGATTTATTTGGTCGATCAATTTCATTGAGTGGGGATGGATCTTCTTTGGCGGTAGGTGCACTCAATGAAAGCTCTTCCGCAACAGGGGTTCATAGTGGATTCTACACTGCCCATTTTGATAACAGCGCGAAGATGGCAGGTGCAGTATATATGTTCCGCTACAACGGCTCTAATTGGGCGCAGGAAGCTTATATCAAGGCATCCAATACTGATGCCTCGGACTATTTTGGGCTCCCCGTTTCACTGAATAGCAATGGTAGTGTGCTTGCTGTAGGTGCTCATGGTGAAGATTCGGCAGCAAAGGGGGTTAATGGCAATCAATTAGATAACTCCTCATCAGCATCAGGTGCAGCCTATGTGTTTCGCCATGACGGATCAAACTGGCATCAAGAAGCTTACATCAAGGCATCGAACACTGATGCTTCGGACTTATTTAGTCGATCAATTTCTTTGAGTGGTGACGGAAACACGTTGGCGGTATCGAGCTCTACGGAATACTCCTCATCTAAGGGAATTAATGGAAATCAACTTAATAACAGTGCTCGAAAAGCAGGTGCGGTTTATGTTTATCGCTATGATAGTAGTGCTTGGGCTCAGGAGGCATACATTAAGGCTTCCAATGCAGAAGAACAAGACCAGTTCGGTCAGTACGTTGCGCTAAGTGGTGACGGAAACACGTTGGCTGTAACGGCGATTGGCGAGGATTCGGATGCTAGGGGAGTTAGCGGTGAGCAATTTGATAACTCGTCGTCAGGATCTGGTTCTGCATATCTATTCCGTCGAGATGGAGGCTTTTGGGAGCAAAGGGCATTCATCAAGGCGTCGAATACAGATTCAGGAGATGGATTTGGTTATTCTGCTTCACTAAGTGATGATGGCGGTGTTTTGGTTATTGGTGCTCCTTATGAAGACTCAGGCATTGCTGGGGAGCAGCTTGATAATAGTCAAAGATCTGCAGGGGCAGCTTATATTTATGACTAGGTAGAGCGCGAGAGTGGAAGGCAGGGTTATCCCCTGCCTTTTTATTTTTAACATTTCGTTTTCATTTGTACACTTTATAAAACAAGCAATTAAATGAAAATCAAATATGCAACGCTACCCCTACTAGTGACACTACTTAGTGGTTGTAATGTTTCTAGTGAAGACATCAAAGAAATCATTGATGATGTTAACGAAGGCATAGAAGCCCCAAGTGAAGGTTCCACTGAGCCAACCGAACCACCAGCCGCTTTTAACCTCACTGAAATCACAACCAAGGACGTAGATACACTTACATTTAGTTGGAGTGGTAATTCTGTTGGCACCACATACAAGGTTTGCTTGAAGGATGTATTGCTTCCCGATACATGCAATGAACTCACCAGTGTTACAGGGGGCAACTCAGCTGATGTCGCTGGCTTGGATGTTTTCGAAGCGTCTATAAGTGACTTCTTCGTGATCGCTGAGAATAAGTTAGGGAGGACGTTGAGCTCAGAAAGCCCAATCGATAAAGCTGTTGCAGCCTCATTGGTTCAGTTCATGAAAGCGTCTAATGCTGCAGAAAATGAGCAGTTTGGCAAAAGTGTTTCGATTAGCAATGATGGGAAGACTGTTGCCGTTGGATCTTGGTTTGATGACTCGTCAGCGACAGGGGTAAACGGCAATGAGCATGACACTGCGGCATCGGCATCGGGTGCTGTTTATGTCTTCCGACTCAATGATGATGGAAGTTGGATTCAGGAGGCTTACATCAAGGCTTCTAATACCGATGAATCTGACACTTTCTACAATGTTTCTTTGAGTGGAGATGGCAAAATGCTTGCTGTCGGTGCTGGTGGTGAGAGTTCTTCTGCTAGTGGGATAAACGGCAACCAAATGGATAACTCTGCAGCGAGTTCAGGTGCGGTTTATGCGTTCCGATACAATGACGATAGAATTTGGGTACAAGAGGCTTATATCAAGGCATCTAATACTGAATCCTCTGATGGGTTTGGAAAGAGTCTTTCTCTTAGTGATAATGGTCATACATTGGCTGTCGCGGCGACGGGTGAAGACTCATCATCGACAGGTGTTAACGGGGATGAATCAGACAACTCAGCTTCTGCTTCGGGTGCTGTTTATGTGTATCAATACGATGATGGTAGTTGGACACAAGAAGCCTATGTAAAAGCTTCAAATACGGAATTTGTAGACAAGTTCGGCTCATCGGTGGCATTGAGTGGCGATGGAAAAACCTTAGCTGTTGGAGCTGATGGGGAAAGTTCAAGCTCGGCTGGTGTGAATGGGGATGAGTCGGATAACTCCTCTACTCGCTCAGGGGCTGCTTATGTGTACCGATACGATGGTGCTAATTGGGCTAAGGAGGCTTACATCAAGGCATCTAACCCTGATGTTGGAGATGGCTTTGGGGGGTCTGTTTCTTTGAGTACGGATGGTAACACGCTTGCCGTGGGTGCTGATAACGAGGACTCTTCATCGACAGGAGTTAATGGCTCTCAATTGGACAACTCTACCTCTAGCTCGGGGGCTGTCTACGTGTATCGAAGAAATGGTTCTAATTGGACTCAAGAAGCTTATATAAAATCTTCGAATCCTGATTCGTCTGATTATTTCGGTCGTTCTTTAGACATTAGTGGTGATGGCAACACTCTAGCGATCTCGGCTTATTACGAGGATTCTTCCGCAGTTGGGGTGAATGGTGATCAGTTGGACAACTCAGCATCTAAGGCAGGAGCGGTTTACCTGTACAAATACGATGACTCAGATTGGGTGCAAAGCGCTTACGTTAAAGCTTCCAATGCAGAGGGGGATGATAGGTTTGGTGACGCATTGTCATTGAGCAGTGATGGTAGTTCGCTTGCTGTGGGGGCTGGCAGTGAGAGCTCATCATCTCAAGGGGTGAATGGGGATCAAATGGATAACTCTGCGTCTGGCTCGGGAGCCGTTTATATATACAAGTAGCAACATGATCTATTTACAAGCGGGGCAAGAGCCCCGTTTCTTTTTTTTGTAGATTGTTTATTTAAGCCCAACTTGGCTTAGTTCCCTCCCAAACAATCTGAGCGCCCGTTTCGTCAGCGACGTCCTGTGCAATTTCATGGGCATCTTCGGCACTAAGGTAGTCACTTTCATCCGAGAAATCATACTCTTCTGCGTCACCTTTGAGGTGAAGAGAGTAAAGGGTTTCAGCGTCTCCATCACGGCGGTGTTCCATGCCTTCTTCATCCATTTCGTGGATAATTACTTGATTTGGTTCTTTTGCTTCATTTGGCATGTGAGGTTCCTTTGTCTGTCAGTGATGGCTAACCAGTGGATAGCCTATATGTCTATTTAGATTATAGCGGGTGACCGCCCTACTTCTTGATAACCATAACACCAGAAAAAACATAACCGTCAACTACTTTGTTGTTTAAAGCTCAAAATAACTAAAGCTTTAACTTGGGGATCAGGTTGGCAATGCGCTGGTTGGCTCGCTCCGCCCTGCGCTCAATGTACTCTAGCTGTGTTTGTAAAGGGTATTTAGATCGCATCTTTTCTGAGTTGTTCATCAGTGAGTTCCATGCAGCTCGCCATTTGAAGTCTGCCTCATACCGTGCGACTAAGCTTTGTCTTTCTGTTCTTGTAACCATGTAAGAGCCCTGAGCGTGAGTATCAAAATAAAAAGCCTCCCTTAGTCAGATGGTTTAGGAGGCTTCGCGTGCTTCTAGTTAAGGTATGTGGCTTGAGCTAGCAGCTTTTTCGCTTTATCACCATGATGAGCATCCCAAGTCCAGTTTGCGCCCATAAACGAAACCACAGTGATAACTTTGTCATCCACATTAATAACTCGGTCTTCTTCGTATGTCGTATCTTCCCACTCTGGTTGGTAAATGGCGATATGACCCTTTTCGTCATTGCGAGTTGGTTGGCAGTATTCTGATAAGCTCTCATCAGCCTTCACCGCTTCAATAACTTTTTTTGCTACGTCAAGTTCAAAGTAAGGGATTACCCAACCATTCCAACGGATGTTCGGGTTAACGTACGCTTCAAATGTAAAGTTAGGGTCTTCTTCTAGAGTCACGACGCACTTTACGTATTCAGTTGGAATTTCGTCTATTACTTCGAAGTCCTTTGGTTCAATGGCGTTGTTCCGTAATAGGTATCCGCCGCCGATAGGAGAGACAATTAGATCACCAGAATTTGAGACATGTGGGCGGAAAAATTGACGAGTGCCCTTTAGCTGCAAGATTTTGTTTTCAGAAATAGTCTTGGCTAAAAACTGTAGTGTTTGAATGTTACATGCCGCCAACCCCTTTTTAGCCTCCGACACTATTACCTTATCTATGACGGCTTTGATGCTAGGTGACTCATTTTCTAATTTCGAAACTAGAATTTGAAGTGCAGATTCGTTGGCTAAGTCTTTCATCGTTTGATTCCTATTGACGGTTGGGGTAACTCCCCACCTCTTGATACTCATAATACCACAAAAAGCATAACCGTCAACTTGTTTTTATTATTTTTTGTCCACCAGCGAGAGCTACATCGCCGCCGTATTATAGGCAAAAATCTAAAACGGCAAGGTCTAGGTTGTCGAGGATGAATTGTTGAGCTTCTTCTAGACTCCCTTTTTCCCAATCGCTATACTTGCACTGCTGCGTCTCAATCCGAACTGTGTACTTCGTTTCACCATTGTCGCCCTTCTCGGTAATTATCGCCCCGAAGCACATCGACAGTCTGTTAAACAAGAAGATAGGGTCATCATCAAGCTCATGCCCCCACTTTCGAACCCAAGCTAAGTCATCACCAGTTTGCTCTGCTTGATCGGGTAAAAGGTAGAAGCTCTTTGCTTGAAAATGGAAACGAGTATCCGCAAAATGTTCCTGAATATCTTTCTTTTCTAGTGAGGTCATGATCGAGTTCTGCCTTTTCTTTTTAAATTGAAGGGGTTGCCCCTCCCTTATGCGTTCCAATAGGTCGATTATTTGTTTTCGTAGATTGTGCTGTTACCACCGAGTGTAACGCCAAGTGTTTTCAATAGAAATTCTTTAATTTCATCACCGCGTAGGCGCATGATCATTTCGTGAGACAATAAAGAAATGTATTGGTTTGTAACCGTAAGGCTCGCGATTGCAGTCTTTTTTTCATCGCAGTAAATACCAATGTTGGCGTGACCATATTTTGGACGAGTCCAAACGTCATCGACAAACTGATTTACCTGATTTTGGAATGACTCTACAGTGTGCTCTCTGTGCATTTCAACGCGGAATGATGCGTCGTATGTCTGTGAGATTTCAAGAAGCTTTGAGGATACGTCATCTTGAGTGTTGGCAGCGTCCGAACCCGTTGTGATAAGTTTGCCTACTAGGTAGCCACTTGTAAGACCGTAACCAGTTAGATGTAGAGCCATGATGTTGTCCTGTATTTATCAATGTTTGGTGATACGACTTGCCTCACCTCTTGACATGTATAATACCAGAACAGGCATAACCGTCAACCATTATTTTTATTAACCATTAGCCAACACAAAAGAAATTTTTCAACAGTAGTTCAGGGCGCACTGTGGTTGAAGTCCGTGCGCCCATATTTGTTAATAACCTAATAATCCATTCATACCGTAATCATTTACAAATGCCTGTACTTGGCTTCGGTATAGAGAGTGAATTTCTAACGCTCGTGAGATCTCGTTATTCATTGTGGCGAATTGGTTAAAGCGATTTAACAGTCTCGATTTATTTAATACTTCCGTAGCATCTGCCACAAAGGTGGCATTTAATCGACCATTATCTACATACTTGCTTTCCGTATCTAGTAGCCATTTAATCCAGTGATCTAGTTCATAATGAATTACGTCGCTGCTATCGAGGTACACTTCTCGGTATTCGCGGTACTCATCAAGAGTGATAACCGAACGATGAGCCGACTTTTCATACTTTTGCTCTATAGGAGTTCCGAATGATTGGATGATCTGCTTCGACTTCTCTATATCAGCTGCTTTGTATTGACTGTATTTTTCTTTAAAGCGAAGTAAAAGTTTATACTGATCTACCCAAGCACGATGATCTCTAACTAATAGGTCTATCGCCTGTGTTTCAGTCACATTTCCACCCCAAGGGTTTCTTAATTTAAGCTCAAAGTCTACCAGTTCGTTGATGGCTTCTAGCCAATCTGGGTGTATTAGCCCCAAGTCAGGAGCATCACAAAGACGGTTGTAACCTCGACTAAAATCACATGGTTTTTTTGGGTTTAGGTTCAAGGTTACAGTGTAGAAGGCGGAGCTAGCGTACACATCAATGTTTTCTTCTACAAAGCTAGCAACGTGATTATAAAACGCATCGCCTGTCGATGGATGGTGTTTGCCTTTGATGTCGAATGAGTTGTCTACTTCTTCTTTTTTAATAGATGTGACGTTTTCACGCTCAAATCCGTCCGACAGTATGTAGGTTTCAGTTTCTGGATCTTTCACCCATTGATAGCCTGTACCATTACCTAGAATAACCTCTCTCAGCACATGCAGACGTGATGGAAAAAGGGTGAAGTGGTTTAGAATCGAGCTCTTTACATGCTGAGTTACAATATCCATAGCGTATGCCTTGTTTGGTTCCTGCGTTCGTCAAACTTATGATGATGCGAATTGCCTCACCTCTTGATGATCATAATACCAGAATAACCATAACCGTCAACTAATATATTCTCCACATCCAAAAAAAAGACACCCTCATGGATGTCTTGCTTCTGTGTGAGTTTACCAATATGGCTGACTTGGGTTCACTTTCGACTCAGGTGATAGCCTAGATCTGCGCATTTGGATTGAATTAGATCGATAACAACAACAGTCTCCCAACGAGTTAGCTCAAGGCTTAACGAGAGGTTGTGTAGCCGTTCTTGCGCGATGCGGTACTTTCCAAACTTGATTGCTGACACAATAGGTTGAATGTCTCTGTGAATACGATGGGCAGGGCTTTTGTAAGACAAAGGTCTGCGAGGCATTGCTAGATTTTTGAGTAGTCCCATGTTCATTCTCTCCTAGCCACCGTGAACGATATTGCAGATGAAGCAAGTTGAAAGCTTTTCTACGGCATCGAAGAACTCATCTTCATGAATTTCGTTGCCGCTATCTTCGTTGATGTATGATTTAATTGCACTAAACAACGCTTTGTTTGCGTTGTCGCAGAACTTATCTAACTCAACTTCTGATGGGTACTCGTTCATGCCGATGATGGCTTCCTGATCGCCATAGCTCATTTGCGCAGTATAGCCCTGTAGTTCCGCGTGAGGTTTCGATAGCACTTCGTCAATGAACACTTCGTGGGCGTCGATACAAATACCGTACTCTTCCAAGAACTCTTCTAACTGTAGTAGCGTTTGCTGTAGATCTAGCTCGAATTTGGTTGGTGTCATGATCTTGCCAAGTGCGATTAAAGTGTTCATTGAGAATTCCTTGAGTTGATAATTTTGTGGCGGGGGTGCCCTCGCCTCTTGATATCTATAATACCACGCAATCCGTAACCGTCAACCATTAAACCACTTTTTTACAATAAAAAGGCACCCGTAAATAGGTGCCTGAATATGCGAAATAATCTTATGATTTTGCTCTTCCTAAAAGAACGCTTTGGAGCATTCCAATGTGTTCCAGAGCCTTGTCGTATACATGGCTGTAAGTATCATGGAACTCTTTAAAGATTGGGCTGTTTAATTTCTGTTGTGCTATCGCGTCAATCGCTGTAGCCCTCCAGTCGGTACTATCAACAATGTCCATGTCGAAGTCGGGCTCCCACCCTTCTCCTTCGTTTGTTCCAATCGTTAGGTAATAATTTCCACTGTCGTGAGTGCGATCTATTGTGAAGTGAATGTTCACAGATTCCCTCTCACCTCCAGATTCCTCGGCTGTGCGATAAGTTGCTTCGAATTCGAGATCGAAATAGTCGCTTGAGTTCCAAAGGTGGAAGTTGGCATGGTTTTCAATGAGATGCAGTTCTTCTTTGGTGAATGTGTCTGCTTTAAGGATTTTGTGCAACAAGCTCTCAACGAACGGCACTTCTGTCACATAGTGTTCTGCTTGTGCGTAGTTTTCAAAGCCAAGGTATGTCGCAAAAATCTGCTTGGCTTTGTTTAGCTTGTTCATCGACTGCAAATTGTGGCACTCAAGTAGGTGTGTTCTGTAGTGCTCAAATGCTGCTTCGAGATCCGATTTTGTGGCGATGTTAAAAATTGGGTTCATTGTAGGCATAGTCTTTATCCGTTGTGTCGGCTTTTAAATTAATTAGCTCCCTCCGTTACCAATCACCAAGCCAAAAAATAAAGAATGCTTGATGCAATGATTTCTGTATATGTACTGACTATTTCAGGAGGGGTCTAGCGCATCCGCTATGTACGTCCGACAAACTCTAGGGATGCCGTCCATAGACAAGATACTACCACAAAAAGCATAACTGTCAACTAAATAAAGAAAAACCCGTCAATCAGACGGGCTTATTTCAAAGAGGTTGGAAAACATATAATCGTTCAACACGATGAGCGTTCCATCTTTGAATTTAACGATGTAACTACCGTCCAAACCCATTAATGGCAATCGTTCTGGGGATGTGTCCATGATGAATGGATCGCCCTCATTGTGATAAACCATCTCTTGTCTGATTTCTGGTAGCGGCGTTCCACAAAACACCATAATTTCGTAGAGGTTGGCGTCTTTTGGTTCGATGCGAAGATACTTTAGGTCTCTGTGAGCTTGTATAGTCAAAGTGGTCTCGACCTCCATGCCTTGCACTCCCGTTTTATTAGAGATACATCACCAACAAGCATTCCTTCTTCAACTTTAAGCTCGATTCTATGCTTACCATAGATCTCTAACTCATCTAGTGCTTGTTTTGATGAGATTGTTTTCACTAGTGAAGAGGTTTCTCTTGTTTGCTCTTTTACGCCGAACGCAATGAAGTTTTTGCACTCGGAGATGTATAGGTTAATACCGTAGTCTGTCCCGCCCCAGATGTCGCAAAGCTCATTAACGGCTAAGTTGTTTAGCGTGAAGGTATTTCCATTCAAGGATGCGAACATCGTTTCAGGTTTCTTTGGGCGATTGTCATGTCTACCATCTACGTCTGTTTCGATGAGTTTCCATTTCATGGTGCAATTATCCTCGCTGCTGTGGGTGCGCTTTCATTGCTTCGCTCCAACCCATTTTTTCTGTTTCTAGGTAACGTTGCCATTGCAAGCCAGTTCGATTGTCGGTTACGTAAGTTTTGCACTCAGAGATAGAGTAGCGGTCTTCAATGTTATCACCAAATTTCCATGTACGTGAGGCTTGTCCAGAACGAACAAGGCGGATGCTGACGTTGCCTCTTTTTGACACTGCAACAGTTCGACCTAAATCAAAGCGAAGTACAAAAGCAGCTGACTTTGTTGGCTTTCTTTCTCGCGTTGTCCAAGAGATTCGATCAATGTCAGGGAGAGCAGCCACCAGCGACCGTTGACCAGCGATATCAACGAAATCGGTATCGCACTCCAAGTCGTCAACATCGATATCGTCTCTACCTTCGAAACGTGCTGGGTCTGTTAGTGGATTACTCCATAATAGGCTTAGCATCTCACGCTCTGTTGGTAGTCGCCAAAAGTCTAGATTCTTCTTAATGCAAGAAGGGCAAAGAGTGGTCTCGTCAGTCTGCCACCCCTGCTCTCTTGCTTCAAAGCGAAACAGTTCAGGCATATCGGTAAAGAGTGAGTTATCTTGGCTATCACATTGAAACTGTGTAGTGCACTGGTTGCACTGAATCGTCGGGCGGCTCATGGTTGGTTCCTGTAAGTTATTTGCTCTGGTGATGGGTCACCCCACCTCTTGACAATCATAATACCACAACAAGCATAACCGTCAACTAAAAAATAGATTAAGTAATAAAAAAACCTCCATGCTTGGAGGTTTAAGGGGTGTTAAATAGTTAGCCTTAGCGCACTTACTCGCTAATCGACGTCAATGATGCCTTTTGCAACGTCACAACTGTTTAAGCATTCATAGCCGTTTCCGTGCTCTTCTTTTGCCATAGATAGAGCTTCTTTTTCTGATTCGGCGATCACGGTCAAGCTGTCTGGTTGATAAGGCAATTGATTTACATTGGTATTGCTAAGAAAGAATACTTTTAACATTGAGTTTTTCCTCGCCGGCAAAGGCAATAAATGGTCAATTTGGTTCGGGTCAACCTCACCTCTTGATAAGCATAATACCAATCAAGGTCATAACCGTCAACTACTTTAACCCAAAATAATTGTTTTTTGAGCTAGCAATTCGCCCAACCAAGTGATTGTTTATGGGTGCCTCAGACATACTCAGACACCCATAAATTTTAGATTCGAGTAGAGTCGCCGTTGGAGAATGTGGTTCTGTGTGATGTGCTATTTATAGCTTTCTCGTAGGCTTCGTTTGATAACAGTACGACCCAGCGAATTTTGTACCCGTCTACTGTAGAGTAGAACTGCATTGAGCGTCCACCTAGCGACTCCGATTTGAAAATTTGCAAGCTTGATTGAAAGTCTTCTTCTCGGCTACCAATGTAGCGACCAAGGAGTTCTTCAAGTTTATTCCCGTCCCAGTCTGGAGCAAAAGAGTCAGATGATGCACCGCGTTCTTTGTGGTAGATGCGCACTTTGTCAGGGATGGTAGAGAAGATGACCTCATGCTCTGCAAGCGGCGTATCCTCTTTGTTTAGGTCGAAGGTGATTGTTAGATCAACAGGGCTGTAATTGATGTCGATTGTAGTAGCGCTTGGCAGTGTATTCCAAGGCTTATCTGCGATAAGGGAAAAAATCTCATTAGCTTTGTTATTAGCATCAATGCGTTTTTGCAGGAGTGAGTTGTCAATAAGTGCGGATTGGTTATACATAATCGTAAGTCTCTGCTGATTTAATATTGGTAAGGGGAACCTCACCTCTTGATTGCCATAATACCAAAATAATCATAACTGTCAACCACTTTATTAAGCCCTAGCTAAAATTATGCCTTGGATTCGACTAAGGCATAAAAGATCGATTTTACTGGTTCTATCTCTAGATCCAATGCGTAGTCCATTTCGGTAATGAAAGGGATGAATTGATTTTTAAAAAGTTGGCTATCAAGTGACTTTAGACTTAGTTTCTCACCTTTCGCCGTATTCAGCTTTTTGACTAGTGAGACAATATCAGCTTTGAGCGATTCAGCGTTATCTGGTTGCTCAATTAATAGGTAGTCCTTGATGGCTTGAACCGCAACAAGCGACTGAATTCTGTTGTTAGTCATGTCGTTATATTTCCTTTATGGTTTAATGCAGGGTGAACCCGAACTCTTGATACATACAATACCAAATAAAACATAACCGTCAACTATTAATTAGTAGTGAATGCAAAAAACCTCCATTCAGGAGGATTTTGGGTGCTCTGTGTTTTTGATAGCCAAAGTTGAATTTAGTTAAGCTGATTAACCGCCTCCACGGGGTCTAGTGAAAACTTATGTTGACATGGGAATGGGTGTTTTAACGTGCTGTCGTCAACCACCAGCTTGAACTCCCATTGTTTGTAAGTGATGGTCGCGTCATACACAGTTTGCAACCAGCTTCTTGGGACTTCAAAGTAAAAAGAGTCCATGTAGATACGATCAGGGTTCCATGCCGTGACAGTAATCCCCGAGTCATCATCCAAGTGTTCTGCTAGCCGAGTATTGGCGTCTTTGCCTGACTTGGTGAGAGTAAACGTCTCGCATTCGCTGTCGTTCAGCAACTCCGAGACTTGTTCTAGTTGAAAAGCGAGTATGTCAATCATGACGATTTGCTCCCTATTACTAAGGTTGAGCGGATAGAATTGGGCTAAATATTTCCAGAGAAAGTTTTGGACTCAATTGACCCTGTTGTAGTGCACTCTACCCCTGATTCGGGTATGTACATTACCAAGTCGTTGTCGTTGTGGCGCTTAACGCGTAATAGTGTGTTTTCACCCTCGGTGTTAAAGAACGTCATAGTTTGTGCATTACCGACCTTCACTGAGTGGCGATTCAGCCCAGATCCTGAAATACACTCGACACCACAATCTCCCGACTGACAAGTGTGTACAACCTTGCTTTGGTGTAATGGTTCTTCTGATATAGTTAATCGTTCATCAGCATGAAGTGAGCTTGAGACTGTTAGTAGTGATGCAGCTAGGATTAGTCGTTTCATGGAATTAATCTCTTTTCAAGTTGTTGTGGCTGTTGAGGGTTCACCAACCTCTTGAGGTCTATAATACCCGCCAATACGTAACCGTCAACTACAAATGTGCTTTTTTGCTAAAAAAACCTCTCATTTGAGAGGCTTACTTTAGAATTACTATACTCTTGCGCCATTAAGTTTTGATAGCCCACCTTGCGTGATTGTGTAGTAGATGGTTTCTTTTTTGCCGCCGCGACCTGTTGGTTTAGTGTTTTGCTTAACTAGCCCTGCCCTGACGGCACGCTCAAGCTCTTTCGCCATGCCGTTGTTTTTGCGCTTCGGTAGTATAAATGCTTCGTTATTTGCAATGATCTCAAGGAGCTTGAGTTGTGTCTTGTCTTGTTTCATATTTCACCTGAGTATTCTTTAAATAGAGCGTAATGCACTATTTGCGTTCACTTCTTCAACCTTGTTCGCTAAGGCGTAACTTATCAGATAATCCATCTTTCTATCGTCGAGAAACAGCTTTTTAGGGTTTCTAAAGATTTGTACAGTCGTGACAATTGCCTCAAAGGTAGCTAGAACTAGGTGAAGTGCAAACCACACCAATGCGTAGGGATAACCGAACGCACCTTTTAGGAAGATAAGTGTTAGTTGGTAGTTACTGTTCACCCAGTGTTTTGGGGTTAGGTTGTCAGCTAAAGCAACGGTGACTAATCCTGCGAGTAAAGATACTGTTACGAGGTAGTATAGGTTGATCACTAAGAGTGTTTCGTTCATGGTTCTATTTTCCTTTCAGTCCATCTACAATTTCACGAACTCCAGATATTTGAAGCTGAATGAGTCGGTTCACGTTTGTTGTGTCTTCGGTTCGAGTGCTTGTTATTAGTGTCCTTATGAGGGTTTGGTTATTTACCACCTCTGCGGTAGGCTCATCCGTCGGGCGTTGTTCGCTATCATTATAAGCCCAGTGTTCATCAGCACCGATAATACCTTGTAATACAGCTCGAATAAGTTGCTTGGGTGTCAGTGGGGTTATTTTTGATTCACGCTGGATTGCTGCATGATTAACGTACCGATCCCAGTTGTCGTCTACGCATTGCTTTGATAGCTCTAGTAGCAACTGATTTCCTTTTGACAAAAGAAGCCGATCTTCATTGTCGACACCTTTTGTTCGCTCTGGGAATAACACTACCTTACTCAAACTTTTTCCTTTCTGTGTTTGGGTTGCTTTGACCGTTAAGCCCTAATTTCTGTAATTTGAGAGACTCCACGTAACCTCCATGTATGATTACACTTTGGATTCCCGCATTCAGCTATAACGTACTCTGGATCGGGTTCCATAACATAACCATGCTCTTCAATCTCACCACCTTTTACGCAGAACTGATACTCTTTTCCGCCCCAAACCTCTCTATATTGAATAGGTGGTGACCCGCATTTTGGGCACTTGATGTTAGAGTGATTTCGTTTGGATTGAGTCAAAATAAGATTTCCTTGATTAACTTGGGGCTATGACATTTCCAGTCGTACAATGCCAGAGCGAACATAGCCACCAACCCTATCGCTCTCGCTATTAGATTTTGTTAGACACTGTTACGATTGCCATTAGCTTGGCTTTAGCTTCGCTAGCGACTTGATCTGGGATTTCGATTACCTTTCTTTTTTCGGGCTGCTTGCATTGCTCTGAAAAGCTTGACCAATTAGTTTGAGGATCATTGTAGCCTGTTAGGTCTAAACGACACTCTTTTGCGTTCTGTCGCAGAGTGAAGATGAACTCTTTGTCGTCTGACTGAACCTTAATATCCATCATATATCCTTTTGCTTATAGCGGGTAGCCGAAGCCACCCTCTTGTTGTTTTTTTTGGAGAAACTAGCTTGATTGTGATTCTTGGATAGCTTTAAGTCGATATGGGTCGATAACGAACCCCGTCTCATCTAGAGGTTGTTTATTGTATGCCTCTAGAGCTGCCTCAAGCAATTGAAGCTCATAGCCTGACCCATTAAAGTCAGAACCAATAAAGCCGCCAATGCTATTGTCTTCAATCCCGATCATGCTTTCCCACTCACGTCCTGTCCAGTATTCGGAAACGACTGTGTGTACACCTTCACTAGCTACGCGAGCTTTGATTTTTTTAGTCTCTGCTGCTGAGAATGGGCTGTAGTCATAGTCGTAATGCTCATCCAGCTCCTTGGATACTCGGATCTTACCTTGGTTAATTGCGGCGATGACTTTTTCTACACGTTCCTTTTCTTTGTGGTAGCCTGTTTTTAAATGCTCATTTAGCGAGTCAATCGTGCTGAGAGAGAAAAGGTTTGCAGCAATAGAAACAAGTTGATTTGCTTTAGTGAGAGTGCTCATAGAAATATGCCCTGTAGGTAGTTAAATGGTTAAGGGGTTTCCCTTACCTCTTGATATCTATCATACCAAAATAAACATAACCGTCAACTAAAATACAAAATAAAGTCGGTTAATCTTTGTTGTTGCGACTGCAATCTAACCTTTGGTTCGGGGGACGCCGATAATGGCAGGAATTTCTGTGCGTCCTGCTTTGATGTATAAAGCAACGCGATGCCACCCATCAACAATGAAGCTACGCTCTTCCTCGTAGTGAGGTTGGTAGGCAAGTGCGATTTGTACGGGGGTGTGTATATCCCCTCCATCATTAAGCATTCGCCAGATGGCACCCCAAGATTCAGGGTCGGTGTCTGTTGGTGATTTGAAGTCGAATTCTCTCTCTATCCACCAAACAAGATGATCGTAGAAATCAGCGTCACCAATATTCTCAAGTAGAAAGATGCCCTCGTACCAATCGAAGTCCTCTGGATTCATCTGGACGTCGGTATCATAGTTGTAAGCATCATCGTAATCCCAATCTATGTTGTCAGGAGATACTGTTGCTTGATTGAAGTTGATGTGGCTTTTCGCTGCATCGAGAAACATGGTGTTAGCCTTTTTTGATGTAGCTGGTGGAATTAACGTCCACCAGCCTTGCGTGGATAACCTAGTCTTCTAGTGCTTCAAGTAGCGAGTCAGCGTCTACACCGTATTCGCATACAGCTAAAATGAACTCGCTTAGACAGTCATTCGAATCAATTGTGCGCCAATCATCTCCATCCAGTTCGAGTGTTTGACCTGTATTACACTTCACGGTAGCACGCGCTGTATGTCCTATTGTGTTGTTATAAAGTTCCAGTTCAAATGTCCCCAAGCGGTATTCGGTTCGACTAACACCGCCCTCGGCGCATTCAAGCTCAAGACTGAATCCAGAAGTTGCCTTACCGTGTTCAAGCGTTCCCTGCTTGAGAGACGAGATGAATGTTCCATAATCGTTATGTGCTAACCAAAGTATTAGTGAGTCAAGACTGATCGTTTGATCGTGTGCCTCTCTGAATGCCTTAATGTCTTGGGTGTAAGGCTTGATATAGTTGGCAAATTCTCTGTTCCCGTAGAAATCAGTGTCTTTGACAAACTTGGGGTTTAATACAACAGTCATCATCAATCCAATGAGATCGGGTTGAGATTGTGATAGCAATTGCTTGGCAAGGTAATCTAGTGAATCATATTCTTTTAAGCTCTTTAGATACGGGCTGTAGTCGATATCAATGCTCATATCGCTTCCTTTTTTGGTAAAGGTCGCGATTGCATGGGCACCCTTTTTGAAGTCGATGTCGTTAGTTTCAGTCGACGCATAATCTGATTCAATGCGTGGCACCATTTCTATGTCAATGAATACGATATCATCGGTTTCTTTGTGTGTAGCGTAATTGCCAAGAGTTTCGCTAGCAGCGCCCATTGCGTCATCGACATCATTCGCAAGCACATAGATTGCGACTTTTTCATATGGCGTATCTGAGCCTTGATTTCTAAGCTCGTAATCAACCTTAAAGATCTCGTTATCGACTGTGTGTTCTTTCCAGTATTGGCAATCAATGAGCGTATATTGCTCTAGTCCGCCAAACCCAATAAATCGCTCTTCATTAGGCAAAGTAGTTTTAAGTTGATTTGGTTCACCAAACTTAGAGACCCACGTAATGGCACCCGTACCTTTGTTTGCCGTGTAAGCGAAGTGGCTTGATGCTATTTGTGAGAGGGTTGCCTCATCTACCTTCAAGGAGAGTGACGGCGTTTCAGCGAAGGATTTTTCTAGTTCGCCCAATAGAGTATTGAAGTCCTTGAGCTGAAATAGTCGGGCAAACTTTGCATTGAAGACATTTTCACTCATGCCTTTTGCGCCGAACTCTTTGTCAGCCCAAACCTTTAGGTTGTCACGAACCTCTAGTAATTCAGCCTTTGATTTAATTTGGTTGATAGAAAACATAACCGATCCTTATTTGGTTTATGGTGTTAGTCATGCTCGCTCGTTATTCATGTAACACCTTCAATAAAGATGCAGTGAATAGTTTTTAAGTGATTACAAGGTGAAATCAAGTGCGTTTGTGCCAACCAAGGTTACTGGTTTGAGCGAGAGCAGTTCCGCCGAACACGCTAGGTCTTAAACTATCTTTCAAGCAAAGCCCTTAGCTCTTGATTCCTATAATACCAAATAAAGCATAACCGTCAACCACAAAAGAGCCACAAGTGATCTGGTTCACAAAATGTTTTTGCCATACTCCTACTTTTACTCAATGTCATCCGCTATTTAATCGTTTTTTTGAACCCCACTCCGTTTTACATCTCACTTCTAACACTATGAATTAACAAAGAAATCAATAAGGGTATTTTTTGCTCTGGTAGGACTAGATCTCCCTTTAACAATTTGGTACATAAATAGATAGCTCGATAAGGATAGTTTGTGTCTATTGGCGTGTCTGAACAGCCAGTGAAAGTTATTTTAGAGTCGGTAAGCTGGGATCAAAATCTACTGCTATCACCTACAAATAACCTCTTCTCACGATGCAATTCTCCGTGTTTATTGCGCTGCCCCACAACGTTATTATTCTGATTAGGACATTACAGTCCAGAGGGGAAAAGTTGGGAGGCTTGAGACAAGAACCGTAGCTTGTGCTCAAGGTGCTATTAATCAAAGTGTCAAAGGGAGGCAACTCACGAACTCAATTACTCGATACGATTTTCTTGAATAAGGAGCGTGTCTACGGTCAACGACGTTCAATTTTTTAAGGAGATTGTTACATGAAGAATATTCATATCCCTATTGAAATTGATGGACGATACGTAAGGAAGTCCATTGTAACTAGTCTTATAGCCTTCGTTACTGGTGTTGTGGTTTTTTTGGCTACTGTGGACGGAGCATACGGCGCTTTAGTCAAGTTGAACAAGTTATCTGATTTTGTCGTTAAAGAGTATGGTTCACCTCTGGTGAGCAAAGCATTAGATTTTGCAGACTCAACCGCGACGGAGTTTGAAGAGCTTGTAAGCAGAAACTCATCGCCTAGTGGGGACACTGACCCTCCCCCCGCCGCGACCCTTCTAGATTCTAGATCCATAGAATTCAATCGCACAGTTCAACTCGATTCGACTCCTTTAAGGTGCCGTGTTAAAGCCACCAAGCTTCATGTGAGAACTTACCCTAGTGCGAAAAACGAACGTGGTGAGCTTCATACACAAGACGTACAAAGAACGCTCTTTGGTGATGGGCAAACTTTCGTTATTGCCTACAGAATAAAAGGAGATTCAAACTGGTTTTCGATCAAGTCTATTGAGTACAAAGACTCGGTGGAGTCAGCAAAGGTGCCTTGGTATGTGACTTTGTGGGGTCTTGACCATGATAACTGTGATGAGTTGCCTTCATAGGCTAGTCATTAAGACCCCGCCTCGGTAATGGCGGGGTCTTGCTTACTTACTGCTGTTAGCGGTAGCAATAATCATCTTCTCGACTTCAAAGTGGTTCATGTAACCCCAAGTGCTCTCTGGGAGAGTAAATCCTTGTTTGGCTACTAATCCAGTGCGAATGTAGTGGTTGTTTAGGATGTTGGATAACTCCTTGCCGTAAGTGCCTGAGTTACACACAACTGATAACTCATCTGCTTGTTGAGTCACAGGCAACTTTAAGTCTGCACCGCACGTTTCACCAAGAGTCAAAATCCCTTCTTTAAGCAGATCCCAACGTTGAGCACCTGCTGCCACTGGAGTCAAATCACCAGATACACGCTTTTGTTCTGTTTCAACTAGAGCTTTTGCGATGTCTTGAAGAGTTTTTGTAGTCATGTTCATTTCCTTCTGGAGTTAGATTCGGTGGTGATTGCCTCACCTCTTGATATTCATAATACCAGAATAATCGTAACCGTCAACTATTATTTTCGTATTTTTGGTCGCTATGCTGGTTAACACCCTCATTGGGGTGTTAACCAATAGATGACTCTATGTGTGAAAGACAACTAGCCCTACCACATCGAAATCTGGGATAATTTCGTTGAGTCGGCTTTCATCCCCTTCTTGGATTTCAACAATGATCTCTTTTGAGTCCAAAGGGTGTTCGCTCCATGAGAATCGTTGCTTAATTTTGTCCATTTGCTCTGACGAAATTTGTTTAAGTGTTGCGGTGAACACCTCGCCATTTTCTTCATCACTCGCGTCAGCCTGTTGATTTAACTTATGCTCTAAAATGCGATAGCTTGCTTCTGTGGTTTCATCATTTACCAATTCGAAGTACCAATCAATCACTTCTTTTTTAGTTTCTAGTGACGTTGAAGCGAACAGCTTATTAAGTTCTTCTGTTGTGATTGGTTCATCGTCGTCACCAGTAAAATCAAACAAGCGGATATCAAATAGATTATCTCCAATGGCTTCTATGAAATCATCTAAGTAAAGTTCTTCAATCTGACCAGTGCGTTCACCATCACCCGCAACGTGGTGCCAAAGCTTTAAGATCGCCTCTTCAAAAGACCCGTGAACCGTTTCAGATAAGATAGGTAAACAGTTAACTTTGTGTGGACGTACAAGGTAGACTAGCGAAAAGACTTTCATGTTTGTTTCCTTTTTTGTTTGTGGTGCGCACCGTTGCGTCACCTATTGGTGGCAATTATGCCAACAACAAGCATAACCGTCAACTACTTTATTCAACAATGCAGTTATATTTGAGTAAACAGCGTGATGCAGGAACAGCCCTACACCACCCTAGTTGTTGCTCGTATTCAGATTGAATTTAAAGGTTAGACAAAACCTTCTGGTTTAGACCCGTCACGCACAAAGTTAGCGATAAGCTCTCGTCGGGCACCGATTGGCATTGTTTTAAAACTGTCTAAGTTGTTCTCATAGAACTCTATAGCTTTATTTTGGACGTCAGCCATGTAATGACCACCTGCTCGATCAAGACCACAGCCCACGACACTGCCGATATCATCGCCATAGTAGTAGCATAGAATATCGCGATAGTTACTGTTTTCGTTCGGTACATTTGAAGTCATGGTTTGTCGTGCTCCTGTAGTTTGATTAGTTACTGCTTGCGACGGGATCTCGGTAATATTGTGGTGACCTTGCACGCCGTCACTTTCAATGACGACTTTAAAAGCGGCTTCAATAGCCTTTAAATTCCTTGTCGCCTCTACAAGATCTAAAAACTCCGTGGCATATTGAATGTCTTTTGCGACATCTTCCCAATCAAACGAAAGTTTGTTCATTACTGATTCAAACTGCTCATTGGTGAGTTTGCTAGCGATCTGACTTGCGCTGTGGAGTGTTAGAGAGGAGTAAAACGCTTCCAATAAGTCACAAAGAGTCATTTTCATTAAGTGGCGATAGGCTTCTTCTTCGCTATTGTGAAAAGTGACGCTTAGGCTGTCAGAGTTATTACCTTGAAAGTTGTAGCTTTCGGATAGAACCCACGTTGGGCTTGCTGGTGTGTTAACCGAAGTCTCTTGCGAGAAGAAAGCATCAAGGTTGTGCTCATTGTTCTTGAGGTGCCCGTTAGAGTGCTGTGGGTTGCTGCCGTGGAGCAATGTTTTTAGTGACTGATTGACGATAGACAGGCGTTTCGACTTTTTGCCTAGTGGATTTCCATTAAAATCCTCAATAATCTTGATGATGCGAGCTTCTAGCTCTTTGCGAGTTACGTTTAATACTAGCATTGGTACAGTTCCTATTTAATCGTGGCATGGCGTTCATCTCTCTCCGCAAACCACTTAAATAGCATGTACTAAAAGTGTGTTGCATTGTGTTTAAATCATTTCGCCGTGCGCCCTTTGCGCATGAGATGTGACTAGGGTGATATCCCTCGGTAGCGAACTCAGAGAGTCTTTGACTCAATCAACAAGCTATTGATTTTCATACTAACACCCAAATCATAACTGTCAACCACAAATTAATTGCTAGAGAAAAAAATGCAAAAAAAAACGGCGACCCAAGTCACCGTCATGTTTACCTATCTTGTCGAGCTTAGTGCTTTAGATGTTTTTGTAATTACCTTCATCATAAGCCTTCATGATTGCATCTTGACTAAAGTCATCAACCACAACTTCAATTTTCATATGTCGAGCGGTGTCGACAACCTTTACATGCAAATCAGGGAAGAGCTCAGGGTCACCTGACACAGCTACGATTTCAGCTTCAATTGGTTGACCATCAGGGCTGTAATGACGACCTGTGTTGAACGAAAGTTTTTTACCTACTTGGGGGGTTTCCATTTTGTTTCTCCTGACTTTTATGCTCTGGCTAGGTTTACCTAACCTCTTGAGACTCATAATACCAGAACCAACATAACCGTCAACTAAATTATCAAAGTTTACCATAAAAAAACGGCAACCAGTGTCGCCGTTTGTTTCTGAAAACTTCATTGATACCTTAGTCGCTACAAGTAGAAGAATCGCTACTAGAATAGTCAGGAGATGGTGAAGGTTCATGGTTGCGTTGGGGTGTATCGTCTGTCTCATACGATGGTGATGAATATGACGGGGACGAGTGTGAATCTTGAGGTTCAGGGATGTTTAGCTCAGCGAGGTTAATTTCTATGTCCTCAAGCTCAGGGAATGCTCCATTGAAATCTTGTGGCAGGTATATGTCGCTATTATCAAAGCCAAGTTGACCATCGATATCAGAGGCAGCTTCGGAATGAATTGTGCCGCTTTCATGTTTGCCCAAGTTTTGTTGGATAGACGGAATAAACTCGCTTAGAACTGCTGAACTCATGTTCTCTCCATCAAAGGTGCTGTCAATAAGCATGTGCCATAAGAAAACATCAACAGAGGTATAACTACTGTAATTGTAGTGTGCACTCTGGATCTGATTGCGGTTGTGTACACTCCACGAATTTGTGTCGTGAAATCTCTTTAGGTTGGCGTCCATTGAGCGACAAAATGCTTGCTGGTTGAATTTGACTTGGCTGTACGATGAGCGTGTTGAAGCCTTTCCGAGTTTCGAAACTGGTTCGCTTAGTTCTGCTAAGGCTTTGTGAATGGCAGCTTCTTGTACCCGAATTCCAGACATTATTTTATCAATAGCTTCAATTTTCATCGTTGCCGCGTAGAAATTGTTTGCATTATATTCATCAGAAACTCGTTTGATGAAGTTTCTCAGTGCCGAAGGTGAAGAATTTTCAAAATCAGCGTGCACACAGTTAGAAATCACGGTTGACAATATGTGACTGTTTGTCAGGAAGTGCAAGTCGTCTTCGATTTTATCAATGTTCCTCTCTATGGAGCGTCTTTGTGCCCACAATCTGCTTAAATTCAGTTTGTACTCTTCTATGCGATCTAGTTCGGTGTTGTGTTCGACGATTAGGTCGCTCGTTGCTTTGACGTAAGCTAGGAGGTCTTCATAAGGCGCTGAGGGAATGCCCTCGATTTCAGAAGTTAGCGCCATCATTTCAGTAACTGTCTTCTGAATTTTGTGAGATCTTGTCTTGAATAGTGAGGCAATTTTCCCAGCGCCTTCCGCTTTTTTTGCTTGCTCATTGGTTGGTGTGAAATCTACGTTCAAGTTAAACCAAGATTCGATTGCTTTGTTAAGCAGTGGGAGCTGTTTTTCAATTTCGTTTTTTCTATTCGCGTTAGCAGCTCCAAAGCTATCTAGTTTGGCGTAGTCAAGTTCACTTTTAGCGAGGTTCTCTTTTAGTAACTCTAGATTCTTTTCTTTTTCTTCACGAAGACCGACAAGCTCAATTATTTTACTTTCTACAGCACCCTCGGGCTGACCTAGCAGTTCGGCTAGATCTAAATACATGGCTTCTGAAAAAACAGAACTTTTTAGAGCACTATGAACGTCGGAACACAAGTGTTTGATGATTGTTATGATTTCTGTAGTCTGTTCATCTCTAAGCTTTCTGTAATGTGTTAGAGAGCTTTCTGTTGCTCGGAGCTCATCTTTGTACTGCTTCTGGTAGCTGAGAAATAAACTGTACAGTTCTCGATAGTTCATAGTGTCCATTCGGTGAATACTCTGTTTTTTTAGTCGTAGTTCGACGTTTGAAAGATTTTGATAGGCTAGCATAAAACGGCAGGGAGAGCTGCCGTTTTGCAATCAACTTATTGATTTAAGATTTTTTCCAACTTTTCTGGCTCAATATAAAGTTCGTATACGGATAGAGTTTTGATGTCGAGATATGTGTGCCATCCGCTCTTGTCGTTGTCGGACTTATACTCAATTAAAATGCCCTCCCAACCCTGATGACCGCTCATTGCTGTGATTGTCTTGCCACTGAGGATGTACTGATAGTCATCTTTAGGAAGCGTAGAAAGATCTTCGCCGATAGTAAGAACTTGACCATTGAACTCGCCTTCATTTCCATAGAACGGAGCAAGAGCACGCTCCAGAGTTTCATAACCATCACTGCCGTACTTTTCTGCTTGGGTGTTAGATTTTAGGTAGTTGATTAGTTTTAATTTTTGCTCCGACATCTCATTGCTCCTTTAATTGAATTACCTATTGATGAACATACTACCATGAACTTCGTAACTGTCAACTATCTAAAGGGAAAGTCCTTCATATCTCTTGTGGAAAAATAAAGAATAAGTTTTAATGCCCTCTCTTGATTTCCTAAAGAACAGATTGAAAAAATGACGAAGACAATTGAGGTTGATGAGGCTATTTATCTCGAAGCTGAGCGTTGTAGTGACGACGGTGTTACCGCAGAACAGAAAATCGCTCACTGGATAAAGATGGGTAAGCTTCTTGAGGACAATCCAGACTTAACTTACTCATTTGCTGAGCAAGCACTTGTGGCATCTGAGGAGGTTGAGCAGGGATTCGTTAAGCAATGCGTTCGCCGCCTTAAACGTGAGTAGGCTTAAAAGATATAAAGTTGGATACCTGTAGGATAAATGTCCCCTATTGCGATACGTAAAGCCGCCCTTTGTACAGGGCGGCTTTATTGCTGATTATGGTGCCTATTTAAGCGGATTTAAAAAGTTGATTGCGTCTTGCGTATTGCTTAATTGCTTCTTCGCTGTACACCGATTTTTCACCTGTTTTTACATCTTGCATAACCATAGGGTATTTACGGCGCTTTCTCGCCAAGCCTACAAGTAATAACTCTTTGCCGTTCAACTTCATGGGTGTTTTGAGCATCTCTGGTGTAATGAAGTCAGCCCCATAATTCATCATTTCATCAATCAGATCGAAGAACTCTGCATTGATGTAGTTGTCATTAAATGCATCGCCAAGGATTTCTTTACCTTTCTTAACTAGTGCCAATCCGTTGGTGACACTTGATAGATCAGTGGTGAATTGCTTGCCGTCAGTAACACGTTTGATGAAAATACATGACTTCTTTCGAGAGTTCAGTACGTGACCAGACAGCTTGAACAGCTCTGTGTTGATCGGAAATACTGTTTCAATGTCTTCGTCAGTTAGGTTGTACTGGGCTTGTTTCTTTTTAAGTTCTGCCATTTCGGGGCTTAAAAAGTCAGGAATCTTAGCACAAACTGTGAATTCCATTTCGCCGTCAGACATCTCTCCAGTGATTAGTTCGATGTCGATTCCGTGCTCTTCTTTGATTGTATCAAGTGTTGCTTGAAGTTGAGCGCCGAACGCTTTTTGAGCTTCTGAATTGAATACCACAATCTTAGTCATGTCTTTTTTCCTTGGTTCTTGTTGTGCCAAAAATGGCTATTTTTTCGTATTTAGCCATAAATGGCTAAATGTTTCAGGGCTAACGCCCTAGCTCTTGATGCGTATAGTACCAGAGCAATTGTAACCGTCAACCATTATTTTTAATATAACCAAAAAAAGAATCCCTTTGGAACTTGCCGATCAAGAAAAAAAAGGAAAACAAAGGGTTACACTGTAACCCTTCATAATTTATTCAGAAAGAACTATCTGGTCGCCATTTAGGTTGATATGATTTTTGACGACATTGAGTAGTCTTTCGTTGCCCAAAATCAATTCTCTCAAAAAGGCTTCACTGTTCTTAAATTCTGTAGGCAGGTGCTCAAAATTGTGATGAAGCATTTGATGGCTCATGGTGGGACTAGACAATACCGCTAAGCATTCGACCTTATTTTGGTACTTGGGCGGAATTAGTTGAATATCTTTGCACTTCCCCTTCCAGTGCTTGCTCCAAACCTCCTCGGTTAGTAGAGCATCAGGTAAGTATTGGATGTTGTTGTGGTTCAATATTATATTTGTTGTCAGCATTGCCTCTGTTATCAGATGGGGCGGGATAAACTTTAATGTCGATAGTTCAAGGTCGATGGCTAGTTTACAGAGTGTTTTTGTCTTACCTTCGTCTGGGATAACCTCAAGCCTCCAAGGGTCTGTTTGGATAAGTTTAGAATAAAAAGACTCTGTTAAGTATTGTTGCGGGACTCGCTCAATTATTGACTTGACGCACTTCATGTGGGCTTTATGGGATAGTTCGTAATCATCTCTAGAAAACACTGTAACGCTGGACACATGGTCTAGAGAAAAATCAATGAACTCTTGGGTTATATCGCTAACTTTTACGTTTGCTAATGCAGCCAAGCCCATCTCGGGATGCTTTAGGGCGATCTTTTCTGCTCTTGGGCGGTCATCAAGTTCACTCAAAAATTGTGGGCGCTGGTGGGAGTGCATGACTATTAGCTCATCCGTAAAGGCTTCAATCGGAATGCGGCAAGCAAAGCTTGGGTTTTTTTCGATTATGTCTAGTGCCGTTTCAGAAGAGATGTATTTGGGGTGAATGTACTCGACAATATGGAAGGCGTTAGTTACAGCAATATCACCAGCTTTATGAAGGATTTCACTTGAAACACCTTTAAAGCAATCGTGATCTTCATACACTATGTTTTGAAGTAAGTGGCGCGGTATTTTGTTTAGAACGTCAATGGATGCTTTTATCTCATCATTGATAAGCTTATTGAATAGTTCTGCTCCAGTTGGCGGTAATCGGTTTCGTTCTAGGAATGTTTCCCAATTCAAATGCGGCTCCATGTTTTTCCTTTACTTGGTAACAAGCGGCGGCTTTTGCCGCCGTCTTAAACTGGTCTCTTATGAGGGAAACTTATCTTACATTAATTCGTTGAGTTCCACCCCAATGTAATCACGCATTATCTGAAATCTCTGATCGGGACTAACCTCAGACCAATCTTTGTTCACCTCCCCGCCATCCAAATATAGAGAGAAATAGACTCCCGCGACGTCACCAGATGTCACGCCTAGTAGTTCCTGTAAGTTACCGAGTTCAGCGTCGCAGATATAATTAGTCACTGAGGAAATTGCTTGGCAATAACAGAATATTTGGTTTTCTGAATCGGTGGCTTTAAGCATGTTGTCCATGCAGATGGCAGCAAGGTTAGCTAATGATTGAATTCGGCTGAAAGGTGTATCGAGCTTTTCCCAGTGCAATTGTAAGTTCTCTAGCTGTCCTAAGTTGCCTTCGTCACTAAAATCAAAGCCGATGAGTGATAGTAGACGATTTAGTTCAGGAGATTTTTTGTCTAGATTTTCTTGTTTAGAAACAAGTGAAATCAGTTGTTTTACACCTAGTTCGTTACATGTGTTTTCTTTGTTTTTAAATAGATGTTGGTTGTTTAAAAAGAAGTCTTTGGCAGCGTCAATTTTGTGATCAAATGCATTTTTTGAGACTTCTCCCAACGATTCTTTTTTTTGCCAAAACCATTGATCATGCCCACCTAAGTTTGTTAACTCATAACCAGATTCTGAGACAACAGATTCAATCGACTTTAGTGACAAAATCGAGAGTTGATTATCAGATTCGTTGATGGCGACTGTATTTTTGTCGACACACAGCGCTGTGAACACTTCTTGTAGTTTGCTGGGATTATTGTTGAGTACATCATTTACTTGCGCCAACATGTGAGAGTGTGAAAGTCTGACTAGCATGGAGATTCCTTTAAATTAGGGGGTTGTGGCGATGGGGTCGCCGCCTCTTGATTATCATAATACCAAGGCAGCCGTAACTGTCAACTGACTTTTATGTTGAATGCAAAAAAAACGACAACTTACGTTGTCGCTCTTTTATCACAGGGTGATGAGTTGTGTACATTCCACCAGCTCGCCATCTTTAAGTGTACAGTTTCCTTTAATCTCAACTGTTAGTTCTATCTCCTTGGGCTTCAAGACAGGAAGCATGATTTTGAAAGGAAGGGTAACTTCGGCGTCCTTAGTTAAAGAGACGGGTTTCGCCAACTTAACTTCGTCGATAGTGGTGACATGTACACCATGCTCGCTATTTGGGTTGGAGAGGTTTTTTCCTTTCAGAAGTATATTCTTCACTAAAAACGAGTCGCCATGGTTCCCAAGCGTAAGTTGCCCTGCGATGGCGCTTTGATGCTCAGAGCCATCACTTCCGAAGACATCGAGACTGCTACCGATCTCATCGATCTTTATAGAGCTGTAAAGCCTCGTTCGTTCTTTCATAAGCTTGAACGCTTTGTCGGCGCGAATTTGCCTCTCCGCCAAGTTGTTAGCTTTCTTTTGGTAGTGGTTCGATTTCCGACCATAATAGATTGCCACTCCAACACTGGACGCTGCGAAGAGTGCGGCGAAGATAGTCGCTAAGGATACTGCATGAGGGCTTGGGGTTTGGCTGATGAGATCACTGATTAAGTTCCAGAACCCAGATAGTTTGTTTAATACGATTTCAGTTGCTTGATTGGACATTCTTTTTTTCCTTATAGTTATTGAATGCTCTTGTTATTTATGAATATTATCTCACCAACAGTGGTATTCTGTCAACGAATTTGTGACATACATCACATGGCATTTTCAACAAAAATTAACAACTTATATTCAGCTACTTACGCAAGAAAAACCGCCATGGGGCTGCGAACAATTAAGCTTATTTTTTTAACCCCCTGCTCCCTTAACTTCTGAACAGCCAGATCAGCTTCGAGTTGGGTTTTGCGAGCGGCGGTTCGCTTTTTGGGGAAAATACCATTTTCTCTGTAGTGAATGAGGTATGTTTTTGGCAAAAGTCTCAGTGAGTTTTGATTTTCAGGATTCACTTCTGGTTTCCTTTGGTTTTTGTGGCTGAATTAGCCTATTGGGGTTTGTCACGCTCATTTGAGCGTGACATCAGAGGTTTTATCACCAGTATCCTTGCTCTCTCCCGTAGTTGAACTCTTCTTCATCCATAAGGTGGAAGTCGCCAATTTCTGCATGACGCTGAGAGCCATAGGCAGGGTCGATTTCAGACCAGTGTTCTTCGATGTTTATTTCTGAAAGCTTTGTTTCAGTGATTGTTTGAGCTGCCTTTTTTAGACGCTCTGGGCAGTTAACCGTGGTTTGTAGTGCGTATCGACGACCTGTCATTAACTCTAAGACAACATAGTAATCTAACGCGCCATTGTGATTGTTTACATCAGAGCGAACGAAGGCTGTGTGTGTTGCGGTTTTTTGTTTTGTTTCCATGATTGTGCCCTATCTTAGTGCGGCGCGGGACTCCCCTCACCTCTTGATACCTATTATGCCAACACAAGGCATAACCGTCAACCACTTTATGTAATCATCCTTCTATTAAAATTCACAACTCTCTACATAGAGGTTATTTTTCAAGTAATCTTCCCATGTGACGGTTGGGTTGGTTTTAATAAAATTATTGTACTGATGTTTAATATTTTTCTCTCGTAACCTGTTTATTTTTCGTTCAATGGTTTCGATTTTTTGTTGGGCATCTCTGGTTAATGAATATTCACTACCGCTTGACCACGCTTTAAAGCCGCCAGCGACATTCTGGAAATCTTCTTTGATGCAATAGATAGCCGCCTTGCATTCCGATATTGTTTTTAGTCGGACAACAGAAATCGCGGAAAAATGCATAATTGTACCTAGTGTTCCTTTCTAAATGGCTTGGATAGCCCCGCCTCTTGACGGTCATATTACCAAAACGGACGTAACTGTCAACTAAGGTGGTCGTTTTAAAGTCAAAAAAAACCGCTAGCAATAGCGGTTTGTAATGGTTAGCTTTCTCAGTTACTGCTTAAATGAAACTGGGATGTTTTGCAGTCTCTGGGATGACTTCTCAAGTTCGTTCGCCAAATCTTCAAGCGAGTATATCTTGCTTAGGTTGTTCGTTGAAGCATTTCTGATCGACTTAATGTTCTCCCTTATTTGATGGGCTGAGTCACTTTGGGTTTCTGCCGAGCTAGCTGTTTCATCTGCGATTTCAGCAATCCCCTTGAGGGCAGTGGACATACACTCGACCAACTCCTCTGTTTCAAGGGTGCTTTGTAAGCTTACTTCGCTTGCCTCTTCGCTGTTCTTCATCGATTCCGCTAGCTTCTCCAATGACGATTGGATGCGAGATATAGAGTCTTGGATGTCTTCTGTTGCTTGTTGAGTTCGACCACTTAGAGCCCTTACTTCGTCAGCAACCACAGCAAACCCTCGCCCTTGTTCACCAGCTCTAGCCGCTTCAATCGCTGCGTTGAGTGCAAGTAAGTTCGTTTGCTCGGCGATACCTTTGATTTCTGACATTACGTTGCTAACTCCACCAGCCATTTCAACCAAATCTCCAGCAACCCGTGATGAGTCCTTAACTTCGTTCGTCATCGACTCTACTTTCTCTCTGGTTATTTCAATGGAGCGAAGCGCATTGGAACAATCAATGTTCGAGTTAGATACTTTTTCTAGAGTGTCTGCGCTGTTCGCAGAGACATCTGAAATAGAGTTTGCCATCGCCTCAATGGCTTTAGATACAGCAGAGATCTCCTTGTCTTCTCGCTCGATGTTTTGCTTTGTTTCTTTTGATAACTCAAATAGTGATGAGGCGTTGTTTAGTATGGCTTTGTTGCTATCGACAACACGCCCTAAAATGGTTCTTACTCGCCCCTGCTCAAGCTTTAGGTGGTAACCTGAGATATCACTAGCATCTTGGCAAAAAACAAGTCGAGAAACGCTGTCGTACTCCTCGCCTAGTTTGGCATCTCTGTTTGGGTTAGATACAAGCTCTCTCCAATAAGCAGAGTAAAAAGCCAACGGTGCCACTGATAGTAGGTAGGGTGATACGCACAACCCTAAGTATAGCGCCACACCAAACCCACCGATGCTGATCGCTAACTTGGTTAAGCGGTGTTTGTTGATTGAGGTATTGACTTTCCTCTTTGCGCCATTGACCAACTGATATAATGCCTCGGCTCTATCCTTGTATTCTTTAGCCAAGTGAACACGAACAGATTGATAGCCAGTTAATTTTCCATCTGTGTAGATTGGGCTTACAAACGCATCAACCCAGTAATAGCGACCGTCCTTGGCTCGATTCTTCACTGCCCCACGCCAAACATTACCTGCTTTTAGATTTGTCCATAAATCAGCGAACGCTGCTTTTGGCATATCTGGGTGACGGATTATGTTGTGTGGCTGACCTATCAACTCTTCCTTGGTAAATCCTGCTATCTCGCAAAATACCTTATTGGCATACGTAATGTTGCCGTGTAGATCTGTGGTGGAAACCAGCTCCTCACCAACTGGGACAGGGATTTCCGCATTCCTTATTTTTGTGTTCTTCATAATCAGTAATATGTTTATAAATTGTTATACAAAAATAGTGGTTTATTTCCAGCGATTTGTAAAAGCACGAGGTTCACGTTCTACGGCATCAGCAACCAATTGTAATTAAAGGAAATTATTTAGCAGCTAAAAATAAATAGAAAAAGCACGAACAATGCGTGCTTTTGCTTGGGTGGTGGGGTGTTAAGATAACTTTACAGGTTGCTTGTAAGTGTGTTTCGTCAAGCGAGTGGGTGTCGCTCCCAAAATTCGTTGCGCTTAACCTCGCGATGGGGATACCCGTAGTGTTTTGATAGAACATCCATGATTTCGCGAGCCTTGGCTTTCTGTTTTTCGTCGTATTCGTTGATGGTTATCATAATTTCCAAAGCACCATCAAGCCCGAAGATATCGATGTAATCGATCTGGTTCCTAACCTCTTCCAGACCGCGATCAATATGGTGACCATAAGGTTGGCGTAGATATCCCGTCCCACGCTTTTTTGGCACCAGCACTGATATGTGGTTGGGGAAAATATTCCAAAGTAGTGTTTTTTCTGTCATGGGGAGACTCACCGTGTCGTTAGGAGGCTTGCTTGTTTGCTTTCCAAACAGAGAATCCGAGTTCTGTGGCATAGACCTCATTGCTGCGGTACTCACTGAATGCCACGAGCTTTTTGTGCACAAGACCGTTAAACGCACGCATATCAAAATGCTCACAACACAAGTTGTCATCCTTGCGTTTCCCCGCATTCTTCCCTCTTGTAATTAGGGTGTTGGTTACAACGTCATTTAGTTGATGTTGTTGCATCTGTGTAAGGTTCATTAGTGACTCCTGCATCGTTATCTTGATGTCTATAATACCAGAACAGACGTAACCGTCAACCACTTTATTTAGATATTTTCAATAGCACTTTCCAGTGCTTTGTCGAAGGTAGAGAAGCGCCCTGCTTGAAGCATTGCCGATATTGCTAGGCTTAACTTGAAATTATTGGTCTCAAGAGAATGATTTCGGCTTTGCCGTAAGATTGCTTGTCTTCGCTTTAGAGTTTTAACTTTTTTTAGGCTTTCTAATAGCTGTTTCATGGCGGGGGTTACCTTTTGTCTGCTTTTTGGGGTTGCTTTCAGCGGCACTAATGAAAGTGCCGCGTAAGGTGACCGACTAAACTAATCGTACAGACTGAAAAGGTGCTCCTGTGACGGCACCGCCACCACTGCTTCGGCTGTTACTAAGTTCGATGTGACAAGGAAGCCAGCCTGTAGAGCGACCGACTTTGAATCGGCGTTTATCTCCGTAACGATCTACAACTTCGACTCTTTTGCCTTCTAAGCCAATTAGCTGACTTGTTAGCTCACACTTGAACGCGATTCCATGTGTTTTGTGTATCTCTTGGGCAATCTTCTGCAGCTTGGAGAGTGTGTTGTACACCTTCATTGTACCTTTGTACTTTGGCATCTCAGGAAGCGGTTTGGCTACCATTGGTGATAACTCTGCGTGAAGGGCTTTGAGCTTGTTGAATGCAACGTCGAAACCAAGGCACGTCACGAATTTACCGTGATCAATCGTGTACAAGCGAGTTTTACGGTTTGGAGTTACAGTTGGTTTGTTAGATTTGGTAGCCATTTTTTCTATGCCCTATTCTATATTGATTATGGTAGGGTTACCCCGTACCTCTTGATAACCATAATACCAAAATAAACATAACTGTCAACTAATTTATTTTCTTTTAATTAAACTTATTCTCTTGAAATAACCCATCTTTCTGGTAGTATAAGAATCAAGAGGTGAGTTAAGTGACTCATCATTGTTATAAGGTTAAGGCAATGAATTCAATTCCATCAATCAAAACTCTTTCTTCACAGATCCAAGCTGTAGAGGCTGCTTTTGGTGTAGATGCTTGCATCGAACATGCTGAAAGAGTTTACAGTCAGTCTTTTCGCTCTGAGCCAATGCGTATTTGTGATGTGTTGAATGCAAACTGTTCTAGTCAAGAGCAATACTATGCCGAGTTCAACGAACTAGTTCGTGAGGTTGGCGGTTCACTTATTGAGAGAATGTATACTCTGGCAACAGGTGTAGAGAGACCTTGTTTGGATGAAGAGGACGAAGATGATCAAGATGTTAGCTTCGGATACGGACGTGATGAGGATGATGAGTATCTTGATATGATGGCTGATGCCGATTTCGAAGCATGGTCGTTTGCAGTTCAAGAATGGTCGAGCGCAGCGCGGACGTGGGCATCAGAGAACAACCTAAATATACAGGATTTGATTAACGAAGAAACATTGGTTGTAGCACTGTGCAACTACAAGGGTGAAGGTGAGGGTGGATACGAACTGTACGACGAGCATATTGCCAAGCTTCCCGTGTTTGTATCAAAGCGACATAGCTTCAATATCTAATGGGGCTCCAATGCCCCTATTTGATCACACAAGTTTTTAAGCCCTTTCTACGAGAGGGCTTTTTTGTGTCTTCGATTTGGGAAAGGGATAGCTGGATGAACAAAGCCCCCCTGACCTGAAATACATAGAACTGTATTTTGCAGCCAAGGGGGTGTGTTGATCTGTAAGGTTGTTATTTGTTGATTCGAGTTTGAGCTTTAGTTAGGAGTTCAGTGTCAGCTTCGCCTATTTTAGTGAATTTCTCGGGAGAAACTGTAGCGCTCCAACGCATGTCAGCGCCGCGAGACGAAAGTACAAAAGGATCAAGACTAATAACGACAGCATCTTCGTATAACTCACAACCGCTTCTCAGTACGTTCTCTGGGTTAATAGGTTTGACGATGTCGCCGACTTCAAGTTTATGTTCCATGGTGTTCTCACTTAGTTTAAGAATGAGGCTCACATTACTTTTTCAGTAGTGAGTTAAGGTCAATATCAAGCAGCTCGACTATAGGTTCGAACTCTTTTAAGATTTGCTCAGTGGTTTCTTTGCTCTTTGCGGCAAAGCTCTTTAGGAAATCAGGGGATGTGGGTTTGGTTAGTACCCCCTCCTTCCTGTTCACCGATGCAAGCTTGCCGTAACGCTCCATTGTGCGTTCGATAGTATTGATTCCGTACCCGTCCAATGTTGTAGTTTCATTGAGTAGAACACATGAGTGTACGTCTAAGCCAGAGCTATCCCCGTAAATAACTAGGATTGGCAAGTTATATGTTGAGTGCAGAGCCCACGTCAAGAGGTGGCAATCTCCGTGACCAAAGCGCATTATAGCGCTTTCTGCATCATAGTTTTCATCATCTAGAATGGCGTCCAATAGTGGTTCTAGGTCTTTTATCATCATTGGTTGCTCTTGATTTGCGGGAAAGCCCACCTTGTTTGGTGGGCGAGTTTTGGGTTAGTGTGCTGCGACGTACTTTTCTAAATCTTCTGGCTTTATAACGCCATAAACCTTGCCGCTTTTTGTGACAATCGAAACGCTTTTAGTCTTGACGTCTGCTGACTCAAAACTTTCTGCGACAGAAACAGGTGATGACAATGCAACAACTACAACAGGTAGTAAAAGAGAAAGTGGTGAAACTTTTACAAGGACTTTTTTAAGAGATTTCATCGTAATTTCCTATTTTTGGTTTATGGTTTGGGCTTGCCCTTACCTCTTGATAGCCATAATACCAGAATAAGCGTAACCGTCAACTTAATTTTGAAAGTAGTTTCTTTTTTTTTATGATTTGATGACTTAAAGAACGATGCTATTAACCGCGAGACCAATTTATGAATACACTTCCCTCTTTTAAAAAAACAGAGACAACTCCAATAATTGAGTACATCTCCGATTTTTTACACCATTCTGATTATGCGGCTATATCAGTTCTGTTTTTTGCCATGTTCGGTGTAGCTGTGTTTAAGTTACTCAGGGCAACTACAACCAATGATGATTTGCTGCGTTTTGAGCTACACGTTTACTCTGTGATACTCACGATAGTTGCTTCCCTTTTTGTTGCAATGTTTTATCGAGGCATTGATATGGTTGAGATTAGGTCAGCGGATTATAGAGACTATAAGGATGTCGTTTGTAGTCTAAGTCCTGAGGTTTTGGTTAATTCACTAGAGAGTGATCAAGTTACTGGGAAAGAAAAGAACATTGTATTGAGCTGCTTGAATGATGGGTACAAGGGTTGGTCTAATTTGGTAACCTTTAAATAAATCATGTACAACCGCAATCAAAACAAAGAGTGGTTCTTGAGTTTAAAAGAACTATCGAGAATGAACGATCAAGAGTTAAGGAAAATCTCAGTCTCGCCGATGTATCGTGAGGCTACGAGGCAGAATGCTTGCAAGTTGCTTGATATGCGTAGAGGCAGAGGTTGATTGGTTTATACGTCCACCAGCAAGCAAACTCAGTGTTTTTTTGGGGGGGCTTAACTTGCCTCCCCTCCTTTTGATAACAAGACTGCTAGATTACGACAACCGCTTCACGCTGAATACGCTGAATATCTTCCCAGTAAAACGTGTGGGTATGACCGATCATATTCTTATCACGATAAAACACGACCATTTCTGACTCTTCGAGGAAGTCTGTGAATTCCTTCACCTTGTAGGCAATACCTCCAAAGATAAATACGGCATCTGGGATAAAGCTTTTGTCTTGCTTGTAGTAAGACTTCACCTCAACGGAGATAGTGTCTGTTTGTCTGCTCATGATGTTTCACTTATTTTTGTGGCTGGTGGACGTCCAACCTATTTGTGTAAATTTAAAACTTGATTGCTTTAAAGGCTTTGACGGTCTCAATGCACTTAGGGCAGGTGATTCCTCCGCGTTTCACAAGCTTGCTTGCCCATTTTGCATTAGTGTCGTGATCCAGTGCTTGTTGAGAGCACAGAACCCGAGCTGTATCGGCATAGGGAGATGGGTCGGCTAGGCACCATTGTTGCTCCTCTGAGGGAACGTCGTTACCGTCCTCATCGACGAGAATCTTTACTAGTTCTTGGTTCATTTTGGCTCTCCGTCATTTCTTGATATCCATAATACCAGAAAAAACATACCCGTCAACTAGTTTATTGGAGCGCCGACCTTTGTTAGGTCGGCGAAGCTATTCAAGTTAAGATTTGCTTTCGATAAGCTTGTATAGGTGCGTTTTGACTTCTGACTCTTTTATGTTTTCCTTTACGTCTTCCCACTCTCCAGAAAAGTATACCTTTCCATCTTCATCTAGGGCGTAGGCTTCATCATCATAAGCAAGGTCTTCATCGTCAAGGTCAATCGATTCTAGGCACATTAGATCACCATCCCAATTAACGATAGAGGCACCATTGTTCCCTGCGTCTGAAAACTCATCATCAAGATTAAAAACAGATTTTTCGATCCACCCATTATTATCAACAATGGCGTAGTTGGGGGTGTTTGTGAAGATGTTAAGTTGCTCCTCCTCCCCGTAGCGCTCAAATGTATAGGAGCGCTCAGTGCCACCGTCAAAGCCTGTATAGTTCCCCTTCTCAACACTATCAGAAACACGGTTCAATCCATCAACCAGATCTGATTCATTGCGACCAGTGATTTCTACTGTCAGGGTGTATCCGTTCCAGTCTTTGTTGTGCGGTGATGACTTGCGGAATGTGCCATGCGGTTTTCCGTTTTTGATTAGCTCCCACTCTTTCTCTATGTTGATGTTCTCCGCCATTTCAGAGAAAGCATCAGTAGCAAACCCGTAGCTTTCGAAAAAGCCCAGCGAAATTTCACTGTAGATGGGGTTATCGCGGTCTCCGCCAATTTTTGTACGCATTTGGTAGTAGTCTTTCTTCAATAGACCATTGAGCGTTTGGTAGTCTTTGATGCCGATGCCGGCAGAGATAATATCGAGCGCATGGGATTTGCTGCAGCCTGTTTTGATGAGTTTTTTCATCATCGCTATTGCCATGGGTGCGTTTTGGCGAACAGTTTCTGCAGTTACTTCTAGTTTTGGGGATTCAATGTTGGACATTGCTAAGTTCCTCTATGTTTTTACGCTGGTATTGGTTTGCGCTTGCCACGTTAATCAGCAATTCCAGCTAAAACGAATAAAGAAATCGTAGCTAAAACTTGTTGAGTTTGTGTGTTGAATCAGTAGCTCTACCGAGGTGTAATACCTTGTGGCAAGGGTGAGTTAACGAACAATCGTCATGCTACATACTCATTCCATGGTGGCGAGCCCCGAGTGCTAACCTCCTTTGTTGGAACCCTTGTATTATGCATTAACCATAGCGTAACCGTCAACTACTTTGTTTATTTTTTGTTTTCTAGTGAAAAGCAGATAAAGTCGCGGTAGTATCAAATGAGTTATGTGGAATAAGAAGAGATTCGATGAAGGCAACTATTCACCTCCATTTAAAGCCGAAATGGCGCGATGAGTTTAAAGAGGTGGTCAATGTCGACTTGCCAGAGGAAGTGCTCGCAGATGAAGATGAGTTGCGTGAGGCTCTGATTCATAAACCCGTTCTAGTGGATGGCTCCTACGGGACGGATGAATACACCTCTCGTTACTTTGAACCGTCAATATTGGAAGATCAGGTAATGGAAAAGCACGATATTGAAATAATGAACGACTTTATAATTGAGAAAGTCGACTTGAAGCAATAAAGAAAAGGCTTGCGTCCTGCAAGCCTTTTGGGAAATTAAGTGTGCATTACTTGTTGCCGTCTATTTCGTAAATGCTCACCTTTTTTGAGGGGCGCTGCGCTCTATCGATGCTCTGGCTCGTTTCTTTTAGTTCGGGGTGGAGAAATGCGTTGATTGCCCATGATAATGCTTCTATGCGATTCTCAACCGCTTCTTTAGCCCCAAACTGATCCATGTATTCAGTGGCATCATTTAAAGCTTTAAGCTCCTCCTCAGCCTCTTTCAGGTCGCTCCGACTTGTGATTTCCATCGTTACAGACCTGTTAGATCAATTTTTGCTGGTTCTTCACCGTATTTAGATGGTGGGTGGCGCATGTCGCTGGCTTGTTTTAGAGCTTGTTCGGCATATTTAATTTTAAGTTCCTCTGAAAGAGGAGCGTAAAACGTGTGTTGAACGTAATCGTAGTCCAGTTCATCGCTTACTGTGATTGTTGTTTCGTGGCTGTCTTTGGTGTCAGTCATAACAACGACTGCAATTAAGCCGCCTTTTTCATTGCTGCGGTAACGACAGGTTGTCTGTTCACTAAATTTCTCAATCATTTTCCTACTCCACTCTAATTATTGTTCGCTTAGTTGCTTGTTTGCCAATAGGATGGCTGCACAGGCTTCATCAAAGAGCTCTGGGTTTGTGTTTGGTGAGATAAATTCGTTATCAAGGGTGTGTTTTAACACAATCTCATCAAAGTTGAAGTCATCACTTTCAAGTTTTTCTAGCTCGACACGGGCATCGCTATTGTTTGGCAATGAAATTGCCTTCTGAGTTAACTCAGCAATGTATGATTCTTTGTCTAGAGGCTCCCAAGGGGTCATTGAGTGTGTGAAAACAAGTTCATTGATCACTTCACCATTGATTGACAGTAGCGTCTCCTTTGCCTCTTCGTCTTGAAACCAAGCAACATTGTACGCTGTGTTGGTAAATAGCTCAGGTTTGATGTCACCATCTTCAATCCCGTTAATCGCGGAGTCCACAGAAAGTAATTGGTTAATAATATTCATTCGTTGGCACTCATCTGACGTTACGCCATTTTGTGCCAAGCACTCGTTAACGATGTCTGTTATTTCTTCGAGTTTATTGCTGAGTGTGCGTTTTAAGATTTCTGCGTTCATAGTGTTAGATCCTTAGTCTTCGAATGTGGCTCTTGCCTCTTGATTTCTATAGTACCAAATAAAGCGTAACCGTCAACCATTTTATTACCGTTTACAAAAAAAGATGAATTTATGAGTCACCTTTTTTAACGTTAAATTGCCGATCGCGTATCATTGAAATATTCAACAATTTGAACTTTGTACTTAGCTTCAAACTCTTCAATGCTGCCACTAAACAAGTTGCTGGTGGTAGCTTTGTTTTCATCTAAAGTGTTGATGACGATGTCGTCTACATCGTAGCCTACAGCATAGCGTTGATTGTTGAACTCGTAGAAAACCCAGCGAAGACTTGAGCCGTTCTGAACCTCAGTGGGTTCTCCCACAGATTCTTCTGGTACATTAAGCACCGTAGCCAAGGCTCTATCATGGTAATATCGAGAGAACATTTTTTATCCTATTTTTGATTGATGATGGTTAGCTTTCATTAGGGGTGTAATTTGCACGGGCTACACAAGCTTCTTGAATGAAGAGTGGCATAGCCTCTAACTTATTTACATGAAAAACCACATCGTCAATCTGAATTTTAAAGTCACGTTTTTGGAACATTGCCTCGAACTTCTTTGCATTCTTCTCGTATTCACAGTAACCAAAGTACATAAAGTTAACCCCGAAACCAACGGTATCAATTAATGTGACATCAAACTCAAAGCTGCTCGTTGGTGTTTCGTGAATGATGAGGGTGCGGCGCATATTGTCCATTAATTTGTCCTATTTAAAGTAGTTCGCTGAGCGTAGTGTGACAGTGGGTTTGTTTTTTAAATAACTAAAATTCTCACGGAAGAGTCACCAGTTTTTGCTGTATCGCATCGCTTGAAAGATAGCGAATGGATGGATGGCTTGGCGTCTTTTTCTAGCTTAACCACATCACTGCAAAGATAGCCCGACTTAGTCTTTGCCATCACTACTGTGTCGATTCCATTGTTTGCTGTTGACGCCATCGCGATGCCGATACCACCAGCAGCCAGTAGTGAGATTGCGATTGATTTTTTGATTAGTGATTTAAGAAACATACTTGACTCTATGTGTGTTGCGGTGAAAAGAATCACCCGTTATTGGCTCGGAACCACTCCTTACCTCTTGATGCCAATAATACCAGACCAAGCGTAACTGTCAACCATATCTAACGTTTTTTTGGAAAAATAAAAGCGCCATCAGGCGCTTTTTTGATAAGGTGACTAATCGTCTTCGTTAAGGTCTTGAGTACCACCGAGTGAGATGTCAAAGCCTTGTTTGGCATCCCAAATGGTAAATGCCCACTCAGAGACCAATGGGTCATAATTGCCGACGCGGTAGTCGTAAGGCGAGTCTGCGCCATCAAATCCACCTTCGATGCACAATGATTCGATTCCGCCACTATCCAAGGCATCTTGAATATATGAAATTAGTTCACTCTTATTGGTAAAGTCACAATCCCCAAGCTTCTCGCATTTTGCGCCGTTGCGTTCTGCCGTTAGGACATACCCCCGACTGATAGGGAAAGAGTAATTCTCTTGCGCTTCACGCTTGGCTTCGTCTCTATAGCTAGATACCAGTTCGAGTACATCTCCGTAAGTGAACTTGGGAATGATTACTTTGTGTGCTTGAGTCATGTTTTTGCCTTATTCTTTTTGCCCCATAAACACGAGGCGACGGCGTGTCACTGCCAGTGTTATTTAATGTTAATTCAATATGATATCGCTTTACAACATTTGACTAGCTCGCCTTTTCGAAATGCTCCTTTAGAACTTGGAACTCGAATGGGCTTAACTCACTGGTGAGTCTTTCAAGGGTAATTTCTCGCAAAACTTTGTCGAATGTATTGGGGAGTTTAATTTCTCGGATCACAACAACGTCCACCTTGCTAGTATCGAAGGAGATACCTTTGGGCACTTGACCATAGTGTTTGTGGTTTTTGAATGCCCCCGTTGATGAAGCATCATAGGCTTTGGTTATAACGTCAAACCCCACTAGTTCTCGAATGGCTGTCTTTGTCTTGTTGAAGTAATACCCGACATGCTCTTTTTCATGACCTAGAAAGTATCGGTTCCCTTCTGTGTCTACGATGGAAACTTCAAAACCAGTCGTTTCTTGTGTCGCGTTCTGAGGTAGCGGAATCTCCATAGCTCTAACCTTTGTTTTTTTGTGCTTGAGTTAAAATTTCTGGTTCGAACCAGTTTGCAGGGCAGACTTTAAAGCAGAGCTCAGCAACATCACGCTCAGCTCTTAGTTCGCTTTTAATGCTTTCCATTCGCTCCTTGGTGACATCTTTCGTGATAAACACGTAGATGGACACTCCGTCAGTGCGAAGGTCTTCTGAGGTGGGGTATCCTTGGGCATACCAATTGTTGATCTCGCTCTTCTTCATGCAGCTCTGAGCCCATTCCTGCCAAAGGTCGCCACTAAGAATTTCAACTGACTTCGCCATTATCATTACCTAAAGTTTTTGGCTTGGGACTACCCCTCACCTCTTGATTGCCATAATACCAGAATAAACATAACCGTCAACTAGTATCTCTAAGATTTGGCAATAAAAAGCCCGCAAACGATGCGGGCTCAAACTATTGGTTACTCAGGTTTAGTTCCGTATTTTTGAAGAAACTCTTTACCTTCTGACATGTTGATGGATGTCAGTTTGGTTTTATCACAATATCCCGCGTGCCCCACTAGAAGGGCGGAGAGTGTGTATTGCTGCTCAGGGCTGAGTTCTCCCCATGTTAAGCTCGTATCGAATGTTAGCGAATTTTCTTTGCCCAGTATGGCGTTGAGTGAGTTCCATAATTTTTCTGCATAAGTGGTTGCTCTTTCTAAATCTAACTTATGCCCCGTGCGAGGTCGCGCAAATTTAATAGAGCCAGCAACACATTTTTCGTTGTAGATTTCGCCATCGTCGTTTTCGAAACCTATGATGGTGTGTTGCATGGTCTGGGCGACGAACACACCAGTTTGGTGATTAGTCCATCCGCCAGACCAATATGAAAAATCGACTCTATCGCCGATGGAGGGCTTACCCTCGCCGTCCCAATCTTGAATCTTTATTTGGGTTAGCCCTTGTTGCAATTGTTCCATAACTCCTCCGAGAGTTGCTCTAGAAATTGTGTGCTAATACATGCTAAATCGATACGCTATGGTATTTAACCTTTAGCGCAAAAGGTTACTGTTAACTATCAAGAAGAGAAAGCCACTACTCTTAGCGGCTTTTTTCATTATTCTATTTGTAGTCTGGGTGAGATGGTAGGCTCTCGCTTAACCAAGTTCGGATGTAATCCTTGTCGGTGCCGTTATATTGGTTGTCGAAGTTTTTGATAATCTCATCTTTGTCGTAGCTATATGAGTCTTTCACGTCTTCGACTAAATCAAACTCTTCTCCATCAATTTTGATGCGGCAGTATAAGGGCTGATCCCAACAAAGATTGCTAATCGTCTTATTCCAATCTTCTGCATTTTCCTGACTTGGCTCTTCACCGTTTTCTGCAAACACTTCGTTAGGGATCACCACTGTTTTTACATCACCTTGGCAATAACCTTTAGTTTCAACTTCGTAAAAGTCTTTCTCGTAGTGCTGCGCTAAAAAATGAGAGAAATTCTCTGGGTTGTTTTCATATTCCTCGATCGCGTTAAGCATTTCCTCTGCGCTATCTCTAACGCTACACTCCAGTCCTTGAAGAAGTGATTTAACACGGCTGTAGGAAGCCAAGCTAATATCTAGTTCATTAACCTGCTTGAAGTAGTCACGGAAAAGTTTGTTGGCGCTATTTGGGGTTTTGTAGGTTGGTTCCCAGTCGCTTACGTCTAAGTTGCCAAACATTGAGAAAACAAGTGTATCGTTCACATCAATGATGGATTCATCATAATCAGAGCGTCCTCGATCGCCGTCCCAAAAAATGTCTAGTGAAAGGTTTACGCCAGAAGATGATTGGTCGAAATTATTGATTGACATGGTTTTCCTTATGTCTGAATGCAGACTGATTTTTTGTTAAATGCTGATACATCCATCAGCTCTTGATTGGGTAGGTTTCGCAACCTACCTTTTAGGTCTATTTAGATTAGCGTTTGTAGGTGTCTTCTACATGGTCAAATGATTGCTTGCCCTCCCAGCTAAATCCATATGTAACATGGTGTGGGGTTGTGTATGTTTCAATCTGGCGAAGAAAGCTTGTGATTTCATTGCTTAGCTCGGACTCACTCAGGTTGCGGCTAATCGAAGATGTTGGAGGTGTTACGTCGCCGTCGCTAAAATAAGCAGGTTCTCCATCACCAGAGCCCACCCAAGATGCGATTTCTTCGTGAGTAACTCGGTGGTACATGCCGATCGACATAATCCCCATTCCGTCAGTCAAAATAAAGCAATGACGTTTGTAGCGAGCGTTAAGGGACTCAATGAAGTTAGACACAATCTCTTGAAATTGAGCCTTGTACTTGTTCTCGATAGCTTCTACAGCAGCTTCCATTTCTTTTGCTACTGAGTTACTAAGTTCGTTAATCGCTTGTGAGTTGAACGTTGTCATTGCTATGCCCTTTTTTTGATGGCGGAAATATCAGCCTTTTGAGTTTATGCTTTGGTTTCCCTTAGCTCTTGATGCTCATAATACCAGAATAAGCGTAACTGTCAACTACATATGATAGGTAAACAAAAAAAAGACTCAACTTATTCTTTGTTGAGTCTTTTCATTTGCTTAGTTAGGCTGCTAAAGCGATAGGGTTTTGGATCTCATTGATTAAGGTCGCTACATCGTCTTTTTCCAGAGTGTAGAACTGACCGTTGTAGACAAAGCCGTACAACTTGGACTTTTTAGAGAAGTCTCTGTACATAGCTGCTAGCTCTGTTAACTCATTTGTGTCATTTGCAGAAATTACCCATGCGCTTTTTCTTGATGGGTGGGAAACCGCGTTGCTCGTTTTTGCTGCGTCGTATGAGCTATGTTGATTTGCGTTATAAAAAGCGAAAGTAACAGTGTTCATAATTGAGCCCTTAGTGTTGGTGACAGCTAACTGCCAAAATGGTCAGGTCATTACCCCAACCTCTTGATGAACATTATACCAGAAACAGGCTAATACTCAACCAATAAAGGACAAAAAACACACAAACCAGCCCAAGCTGTGAACTATTAATTTCCGTTCGATTGGTGGTTGTTTTTCAAAAACACTTAACGATGCGCCCATCCCAGAACAGACGCACCAATACATAAAAGGCTATCGAACATTGAGTCGAGTATTCAAAGCTTTTAGTTCACGCTCACGCATCTTTTCAATCGGAGTTTTTTGCGCGTCATGGTGCTTGTCTACTTCCTTTTTAAATGCTTCTTCAAACAGTTCGACGTGTTCAAGACTGACACCCATTTCATCAAACATCTCTAAGAGAGCTAATTTGGCGTTATAGAAGCCGTTATAGGCTTCACCGCTTCCAGACTTGATTCTTGCATTAGCCATAGCTTTTCCAATGGCTGTAAAATCGGATTTCTTCATTTCGGTTTTCCGTTCTGAGTGTCTAATTGGTCTCTACAAGCTTTTTGAAGTCGTCCGCATACCCTTGAGATACTAATTCGCAAATCGCTGCCCCAACGTGTTCACGTTCGATTTTCTTGGTGAATGAGGGGTACTTATAAATTTCGCCACACTCACCTTTGTCAACTGCTTTAATGAGCGCACTTTGTCGGTCTTCAACCACTATGCTCAATAGTCCAGCAGTATGCTCATCTAACCATCCGCATTGTTGAATAGTGATAGGCATAATGCCCTTTAGCAGCTCAACATTCTTCTTGGTTAAGTTGTTGATGATCCATAAAGCCCACTTCTGGGTGTGAATGTTATCAATTTTAACCCAGCACTTTGTCCGAAATTTCCAATCATGCTTAGGTATAAGGGGTAGAGATGCGTTGCTCATTGATGTATTCCTGCGTTTTCGTGATGTTTGTCGCTTTGCTAAAAAAACTTACCCGATACCCCTCTCCTTGGCGTATCAAGTAAATCAACTGACTACTGCGCTGAGGAATCTTCGGCATCAGGCTTGTACTGACACTCACCCGCATTATTTACGGGCGAACCGCACAAGCTGCAATTACTATTTTCATCTAACAATACTTCATCTGAGGTGTATTTCTTACATAGCGGATTGTTCATTATTCTTCCCGTTGTAGTTTGGTTGCTCGTTTATTTAGGAAGGGGTATCCCCTTTCTGCCTCTTGATGTGCATAATACCAGAATAAGCGTAACTGTCAACTACTTAGTTAAAATTAATTGAATACGTTTGTGGCAGTCAGTTTCCGTTAAAATAAGGGGTGGAATTCTTATTAAGCATATGCCTTTAACTTCTGCTTATCCTCACTTGGTAGCCAATCCGCATCAAGCAAATCGAGAGCAACTAGAGCTCTGTAAGCGACTTCGTCCGATACATATCGAAGCACTGAATAATAAGCATCGAGCATAATATCGCTGCTGTCTGCATAAGCTTTGTTGTCAGCTAACTGGTTGTTGTCGCGTAACTGCTCTACTACCGTGACGTGCGAAATAAATCTGTTGACGGCGTCTGTTACAGTCTTTGCCTTATCTACGATTGAGTGAATGTTTGTCATCGATCTTTTCTCTTTTTGTTAGTGGGCTCTGAGGAAGACAGAGCCTGATTACTATTGCTTGATGGCTGTTTGAGTACCGTCAACGAGCTTGTAGTGAATAACGACATTGCCAAGTGGAAAGGCAGATTCAAGGGAAATAGCGTCATCAAATTCACGATTGATCGTAAAGCCGTGTTCCTTGAGTTTTTTTATGTATTTGGATGGGCAGCTAGGGTATTGCTTTTCTTCCATTAATGACGTGTAAGCGTGCTCTTGACCGCCATCGTCGATGTGGAGGAAATAGCCATCGAGTCGCGAATCAAAACCGATGACAGCTTTCTTTCCGTTTTCGTAGATGTGATGTTGGCTCATATATCTGCTCTTTACGATATTGGTGTTGTTATGCCTCGGGGATACCTTAGCTCTTGATATGGATATTACCATGATAATCGTAACCGTCAACTACTTTATTCGTGTTTATTTCAAATTCTGTCGGTTGTTTATCTGGTAAGTGAATCTAAAATTTTAACGCAATGAGTCAGGTGGGCAATCAATGCAAGATTTAACCGAGGCAAAATAATCTTTGAACTGCTGCTCTACGTTTGTTCCAAAATAGCCGTTGTACTCCAAGTCGCTAAGGCTGTAGTTGTAGTTGTCATGCTTGTGCATAAATTCAAGGCTACGATGCTTCTTTAAGTACGCTTTTATCCGAGCTCTCGGCAACTTCATTAGTTCCGAGATAGCCATTCGTTGAGGGAAGTGCCTATCGAGATAGACCTTTTGATAAGAGCCTAAGTCTTCTATTTGTGCTGTTACCATAATAACTCGCTCTTGCAATTACCTAACCATTTTGGGTGCTTCTGTGGTACACAAAACCCAATTAAATATAAAGCCGCACATGGCGGCTCTATTATAACTTAGCTCTAAGCAGCTTGATCTTTACGGTTGCGATAAATAACTTCGAAGCGATTTAGTGTGTAGTTATCGTAGCGAACTGTGTTTTCCTGTTCGTCGGTGGAAAGTGAGCTTGATGCTTTTGAGCGGAACTCGATGTACTCTCCAACCAACTTGTCTTTTCGCTCGATAAAGAAGTTTGCAAGCTTGTCAAACACCTTGATGTCTCGCATACCTTCTTTGGCATTTTCGCCAAATCCATCTTTACACATGACGCGTAGTTTTACGTACTCTTTTCCATTTTCACTAGGGTAGATCCCCAGAATAACGCCAGTGCCCGCTAAAAAGGCTTGTTGATGCATAACGCTCGCTGACGCCTCTTCACCACCAAGGACGTTGACAATCGTGTTGTCATAGTTCTTGTAGTTGCCATTAGTCGAAGCTTTTGATGAGAACTCAATCAATGAGCCAGTGAGGTCGCCGTGCTCTTTGATGATTCGAGATGACTCTTCTTTGTTTAGTGAAACCCATCGAGCTCCTGAGATTCGACGTTGAGTAGGATCGTCTTTTAATGGCTCGAAAGTGTTAAGTTGCAATTGAACAATGGCTTTGTTTACTTTGAATGTTTTTACTGTTGCGATACCTGATAGTGTAGCTAGCATAGTTGGTTTCCTATTTTTGTATTATGGTAGGGTTCCTACCTCTTTGAACTGAGAGACCATCCCTCAACTCTTGATACTCATAATACCAGAATAAGCATAACCGTCAACCATTATTTGTACTTTTTTTGCGCTTTTTTGGTGGGATGGTTTGGCAAGGAACAAAAAAACCCCAACGTGTGGGGTTTTTGTGGTGTAGATTCGGTTTAAGTGGCGCATAATTCATTGGTTGAGACGATGCACTATCGACACCCCCACATGTTACATAGTCCCCAACTCACTTATTCTACGAAACAACCAGTCGTGAGTAACTTCTAGTGGTTGCATCGTTTCTGGATGTTTTTTGTTAACCAATATCAACCGCTCGGCAGCGCTAGATTTGACAGTGTCATTGATAAAGCTCCCATATGTGTTTGTTTTGCAGCTCTTAATTATCGAATTGTAAGCAAAAACAATGCAGCTCTCGTCGACAAAGCACACTATCGCGTCCTCCTCCCGTTTGAGGATAAAAATCCACTCATTGCATCGGCGACCTACGTAACCCACCGACACGGTGCGCTCGGTGCTGAGTTGAGCCACAAACTCAGTTAAGTCGACGACATTTACGGAGTTAAGCACTTTTGTGGACATTTCTGCTAACCGTTCCCAATCTTCTTCTTGGTAGATTGACTTATCTGGGATCTGCTGAGATTCCATATTTACCGCCGCAAATTCGATCCAATTGGGGAACAGTTGACGCACATTTGTTTGTTTAATGATAGCGGCTGTAACTAATGGGGGCTGTGAGAATACATTGGGGTGGAGTCGTTTGGCGCAGTAGTAAATCCGCGATCCAATGCCTAACTGTACTAGACAGCCAATGACATCTATAACCTCCATCTCTCTCTGATCTCTGTTGATTGATAGATTGTGTTGGTCATAAAGTTCAATGTGTCCGTCAGTGTACTCTATTAAGATTGCTAGTGTTTGGCGCTCCAGTGCGCTAGGGCTATGAGCGCCATTGACTGCAAATGTCACGGCTTGAGGTTTGTTTCCATTATCGAAATTGTTTTTTATCGTATTGATGATCTGGAGGCGTTTTTCGTCAGTGCTACCTGTGACTTCGCAACGTACAACGGTTGTATTTGGGTTGGTGAAAGTTTTGTTCAGTTCCAGCTTATCCATGTCTCGCCCTTTTAATCTGCACTTGCCACTCGCAATACTTATAGGTTATTGATTTAACATATGTAAATCAACATTAATGATTTTTTGATCGATTAAAGCCACCTTTAGTAGATGGCTTTAATGGTCATGATAAGCGTTAAGCGGCTTGCTGTTGATTTGGGGTAGACTCTTTTCGCTTTCGGTAAATGATGCTGTTTTCTAGCATTGAGTAGTTTTCGTAACTAATCGTTTGATTGTTTTCACCATCTTTCAGCGTGCTCGTGGCTTTTGCGCTGAAATTGATTAGCTCGCCGATCAGCGTGTCTTGGCGTTCAATGAAATACTTTGCGCTGTTGCCAAACACTGTAATGTTTCGCAAGCCTTGTTTTTGGTTATCGCCATAACCATCGGTTGATTTGATAAGTAGCTTGACTAAGTTTCCGTTCGGGTAGATGCCAACAATAGCGCCAACACCTTTTAGGGTTACTTGCTGTTTAAGTACCGCGTTTGAAGCGTCTTCACCACCTAGCACCTGTAATTCATTAACGAAGTATACATTGGCTTTTGACTCGCTAGTCGAAGCTCCAGCTGAGAAGCGGATAAGTAGTCCACTTAGCTCGCCACCTTCGGCTACTACATCGTTAGAATCTTTTTGGTTTAGGATTAACCAACGCTGACCTGACCACTTGCGCTTTGAGGCGTCCTCTTTGTCTTGATCAAACATAGAGATCAGCAGACTTACTCGGTTTGTTTCTGGGTTAATGTGTGTGCGTTTTACAGTGGCTAAGCCAGATAGTGTTGCTAACATAAAATGATGTCCTGTATTTGTATTTGTGGTAGTTGCCTACCTATTAGTGATAGCTTCGGTTTTTTCCTAGCTCTTGATGTGTATAATACCAGAATAAGTGTAACCGTCAACTATTATTTGATGTTTTTTTGCCCTTTTTCTCCTAGTGAAGAGTGAGATTTTGAGTTTGACTCCCCAATACGGCGCGAGACATAATTTCTGAGATATCACCCTCTTTGAAAGTATCTTTCTCAATATCTGACCCGTCATCTTTGTAAAATCTGACAACCCACCAACCACTTGCGACGCGTTCGATTAGGATTCGTTTTACGTCAGACTTTACCACCTTGCTTAGTTTAACGATCGCACGCTCATCAGCGCCAACACTAGAACTCAAGCTTACAATATTACCGATGCCAAATACTTCGTGCTTTGCACGCTCTAGACGATTTACAAGGTTGTTCATGATGTTAATTCCTTAGCAGATAGACTAGTGCAGTCTGTTAAAACGTTATGGTTGAGCTACTCAACCTCTTGATACATACAGTACCAGATCAATCGAAACTGTCAACTACTTTGTGTGTTTTTTGCAAAAAAAGGCGCACCGTTTGGTACGCCTGATTGTTCTGTGCCTACGAGTCGCTATCTGTAACTAGGTGGTGTTCGTGATCAGCCCTTACTGCAACATCTAACTCACCCAGTCGCTTGACGATGTCATTCAGTGCAAGGTTTAGGTTATAGTTTCTATTGATTCGAACTTCATCGATCTCAAGTTCATTTCGCGCAATGTCTAACATTTGCCATAACTGACCATCATTCCCCATCAATACATCAAATAGATCAAAGTGACCGAAGATGCTCTGCCCCATGTACGCAGCAAGGAATAAGTTGCCACCAGCTTCCTCAATCGCGGTCAGGTTCAGTTTTTCGATGATATATGGCTTGTAGGAATCTTGCTTTCCTTGGTCATCTGCTTGACTCAAGTGGGTAATTTTACCGATCTCACTGTCAAGCATTCGAGTATATTCGTGGCTTCCGAAAGCTTTATGAACATATGCTTCGTGGATTGGTTTGAAATTGCTATGAGAGACCATTTTTAATAGTTCAATATTCGCCGTCATTGCACGCGAGAGAACACTGTTAAGCTTAGTTACGTTCTTTGCCATGATCATAAAACTAGGTGACCAATAAGTATTATTTTCATTGACGTAAGTAACACTACCCGTCGCCGATGTGTTTTCAAATTTGCAGTAGAATCGAGGTGAGCCAACTAAGTTTGTTAAGTGAATATTTCGCTGAAAATAGTGATCAGATTCTACAAGTAGGTCTATGATTGATTTAGATAAGATTTTGGCTGTGTGTTCTAGTTCTAGGATTGTTTTGAGTGCCATTTTACTGCCCTTAGTTTGGTTGGTGAGGTTACCCTCTCTTGGTTAAAGATTATAAACCCAACCAACCATAACCGTCAACTAATTTATCATTCCATCGATGACAGAATAAATTCTGCGAATGGTGTTATGTTTTTGTTTACGGATGCATCCTCAAGCGCTGCTAGATAAGAGGTGCGTGTTTCGTGTTTGATGACTGTCCAAGGGTATCCACCTAGCACCAAAAGGAAGTTCATTAAGAACCTAGCCGTTCGTCCATTGCCGTCTGGGAATGGGTGGATGTAGCCCATAAGTAAGTGTCCCAGAACAGCCTTAACTGCATAGTTTTCTTCTTCTGCAATGAGTTCTTTTAGTGTGTCCATGCAATCCATGAGTTGCTCAGATGCTGGTGGAACGTGCATTGAGGTCTTTATGTATACAGGACCTTTCCGATAGCCCGCCAAATCAGACTCAGCGATAATACCCGCAGTGACACAAGGGCTGAATAACGCTGTGTACCATTCACTGATCCCTGAGCCAACAAAGTATGCGAGATCCGAGTCGTTACCGTCCTGATAGATTTCTTCTAGAAGAGACTTAACTTTATTGAACGCATCATAGTAGCCACGGGCTGCAAGGGCATCCTTTTGCTCTCGGTCTGCTGCGATTGTTTCTGGTGACCAGTCGCCATTAGAGACTTTTTCGATTAGTTCGGGGGTTACCTTGTAGCCCTCAATAGACAGCGAGTTGTAAGCGTCATTGACGTATACTTCCGACATCATATTGAGTGTATCTGTCACACCAACTTTGAAAAAGTCACGTTCGCCTTTATTTGTCTCGAAGACTTCTGCTACAGAATCTCGCATACTTGCCCACATGGCTCGAACACGTTTGGCGGAAGGGGCTAATTTTCGATTCTCACCTAAAGCAAACGGGGTTTCTTCGAAAGGGTTTGTTGGTTTGGTGGTGCCAAATCCTGCGCTGTTCATGATGTTTTCTAATGTGCGGCTTTCCCCTCTCAGTCCCAATGCTTTGTATGCACCGACCAAACGTGCGCCCGAGCTAGCATTCTTAGTGTGCATTAACGCCTTTTGCACTTCGTTTATGTCAGATTGCTCTAGTGCTATTTGCATACACAAAGGGTCACTTTTAAATATGCGTGGTGCTGCTTCCATGAGGCTGCTTTCGAGAGAGTGTCCCCAGACGAGGTTGTTTAGTTTAATCAGAGAGTATGGGCGCTTCTTAGAGGACATGATTAGTAAGGTCATGCCGTTAGGTAGAGCCACGTTGCGAGGACTGGTTACAGGGGTGTATGCGATGATTTGCTTAGGTAGTGCGTTGTTTTCCGTTAAAATATCAAGGGATAGCTCTGGCGATAGCCAGTAGTCGGTGCCGAATTTGTCTTCGATATATTGACCGACAAAAGCCCAGACCGACTCATACCATAGCGCAGACTCCCCTGCCTTCTCCGCTAGCAGATCTGCATCAAGCAAATACCAACCTTTTATAATCTGCTTCAAATACCCCTCTTGGACAAGCAGCGTGCGGTTGTTTTTACTTAGGTTTTGAGAGTGAACAACGTTATTCACTACAGCGTCGTGAGCTTCTCTTAGCGCTTCCGCTAGTCTTTCTTTTTTGGTTTTAGCCATGGTTGATACTCGTAAATTCATGCTTTAACTAGATTATATAGCACAAAAACGTAACTGTAAACTATTTAGCATTTGCAGACTTAAAAGCTTAGCATTTACGGACTTGAGCGCTTAGCTTTTATGGATTTTAGCATTTAGCGTTTACGGATTTGAATACTTAGCACTTGAGGATTTAAACATTTAGCGTTTATGGATATTTGCGCTAATGAGGTGGGGAGTCTAGGTTTTGGAGCCACTACTTCGTAATGACTCCTTGTTTTTGAGTTAGGAAAGTTTAACTGGGACACCCTTCTCTTCGAGAGCGTTTTGCACTGTTTTCATGATGGCTGCCGAGGTTTCATTTTGGATCATGCTGATGCGTGCCAATCCGTCATCTCCACCTTTTTGGAAAGTAATGGAGTGAGGAGATTGCACAATGCTGTTGGGGTCAAGATCCCAATCGTCGCCAGACTTAACACTTAAAAAACTGAAACAACCAGTGGCAGACACGAAAACCTCAGACTCTAGATCTAGCACCGAATAGATGAAAGTGGTGATTCGTGACTTATTGCGAATAAAGGTTGCTTGCATTATAGGTTTTCGCTCTTCATCTTGAGTCTTATTGTCGTGTAGTTCTCGGTCTAGTTCGCCCTTAAACACGATTTGATGAAGTTGTGAGTCGATAACCCCGTTGATTGCTTTAGCTGTCACAGCAAGCGCTAGGTCAAATTTTTCTTCTTGAATTACCAGTTCTACGGTAGAACCCATTGCTCTATCTCCTTTGTTTTGTTGTTGGTGAAGGACTTTCCTCACCTCTTGATTGGCATAATACCATAACTGCCAACTACTTCAATAATTAATTAGTGAATTGGTGGCTCAAATGTCTTTCCTTTAAAGTGATGCTTAAGTGCATTGTGAAGCAGGTTGTGGGCGTCGACGTGCTCTTTCGTGTATGCGACTCTAAACCGCTCCCCGTTTCTCATTGGCGTCTCTGGGCTTATATACTCCAGTTCTTCGCCATACATCCCTTCATCCTTATAATCTGAGGTAGAGGAAAGACAAATGAAGGGGTTGTCTATGAATGTGTACCCCGCGTTGATGAAGGCAGTGGCGCTTGACCAACTAACAACAGTTAGCTCACCTGTTTCAAGTTTTTTTACCGCAAAGATCTTAGCCATAAATCCCACTTTAAATATTGTTGTTTGAATACGTTTGCTAGAAGTCAGTAAGCTACCACAAAACGAAAATCGGTCAATTAAGTGTATAGCCCCCTGCCCTTGTCATAATGCGCATTATTAAAAAGCGGATCACCTAATCCGCTTTCAAAGGCATTAAGTATAACTAGAACTTGTTGAGTAACCGAAATTGTCTCGGAGTGAGTCTAGGTTGTCGCAGTCCAGCTCAAGAAAATCTAGGTCTTTTGAAAGTGCTTTAGTGATTTGATGTCTAAACAGTGGCTCTCCAGACGTGAGTACATGATCAACCTTTTCAAGGTCACTAGCCGATTCGTCATGCTCAAAAATCTCAAAGCTGTATATTTCTTTGTGTGTTTCTAGGCAGATGTATTTGATGAGTTCTGGCTTTAGGGCTTTTCCTTTGCTTGCTTCGGGGAGGTATTTCAAAAGCTCCATCCAGCCAGTGACGAAACCTACGTAAGGGTTTTTGTTTCTGATTTCCAACAATAAAAAGTTTCGATATATAGAGCGAATCAGGTCAAGATATCGATAATTAGATGACAGTGTCGAGGATAGCGCTTCCGATTGACTTAACCAAACAGTTAATGTCCCGTCGGCAACCTCCATGCAAGAATTAACATACGCTTGTTCCGCATTATTCAAAGTCTCCCCATTGATTGCCATTTCGACAATTAGGTTTGGTAGTAAAATTGGGTAATCTGTCATTTTTAATTCCGTCATTTAATGCAACAGTAATAATATCCCAGTTAATTATTATCACCTCTTGATGAACATAATACCAAAATATTCGTAACCGTCAACAATAAATTAGTGTCTTTTTTTATTATTAATTTAAAAAAAGAGAAATTTAACACCCCTTTCCACAAAAGGGCTGAGAGGCTATTTGACGGGGATGAATTATAACAAAATTAGCATGAATTGTTATTTTACCAATAAAAAACAAGCACTTCACCATAAAAAATATTGACTTGATATATTTGATTGTGGTAGAATAATGACCGTCCTCTGGACATTAACCAAAAATCGGAGTAACTAATATGGGAAATAAAAATGTAAATAAAAAAGAAGAAAACAAGAAAATCCAAGAAGCTAAAAAGCACGTTGGTAAAGTCTCTTTAAGATTAGCAGACTTTATATTTTACGCTATCGCGGAGCAACTGTTCGGTGTTCCATTTTATCTAACTGACGTAGTCAAGGTGCCAAAGGCAATATTTGAAAACACGAAAACGTGTCGACGAATTAATGACCTTGAACTCATAGTAAAGCGTTCCATTAAGAATTATGTGAGCAAATGGGATATAGGTGAAACGAAACACGAAAGGTTGAAGCGAATTAAGCGAGAACAATACTTAATTAAAATGACAGAGGAGAAAGTGAAAAGAAAAATGCTTAACAAAAACACCGTCACTATTGTTAATGATTAATAAAGCATAGTGGAAAGAGGTGGACATAGGACGTCCAGCCTCCAGCGTGCAACAACTGATTGTTGATAAAGACCACCTATCCCTTGTTCAAATCCGAAAATATCTTCGCCGTCTCCTCACGACACATGTCGCAGTAAAAAACCGTAGTTTGTCGACTCGAAATTTTAGTAGTTTCTTTGTATGGATAGGTCAGCCCATTTTTGCTTTGGTTTAGTGACGCCCGATCACAAAACGAGCAAGCACCCGCCCCAGAAAGTGCATCAATTGACACTCTCTCTACCGTCATTTTGTCGTTAATTTTGCGAACGTCTGTAGGTTCAGTCACCATGAGATCTCCTAGAGGAAGTGGCGAACCGGCAGGAACGCCACTTGTAGTTCCAAATAGTAATGCTTTATACCTTTAGGAAACGCTCAGGAAAGAGTGTCCCGTAGCCAGATACGACGACCATTGGTGAAGTAAGTGACTCTTCGTCGTAAACTTCATCCACTGTGTATGTGCGTCCTTTCTCTAGGGGTGCTTCCCAGTCTTGTGACGTATCACCTTGCTCTTTGGAGTTGACGCAAACAATTTTGTCACCAGAAAAAAGTTGATTGCCGTGGGTGTCAGTTGCGTAGCGACCCATGATGTCTGGATTATCGAACTTGTTCTTGCCCGTTTTTGAAACGTTCTGGATGTGAGATAGCCCGATAGTAAACGAAGCTTTTAGTACAGGGTTATCCCTCACCAATACCTCAAGCATACACTCAATGCCATCAAACATAATGATGCCAGAAACGTCAACGATCTCGCCATCCTCAGGACGACAAAACGAGCCTTTGATTTCATCACCATCAAAAGCATCAATGCCGCTACGGTATTGGCAAACAGTGTTTGGATCGACAGCTTCTGGGTAGTAAGAATTGTTTGTCATCTCTTCTGGAATCACCGCGCCGATTTTCTGGATGGCATGGTTAGTGACAGTGCCATCCGCTAGTAGTGCTCCACGGACATAGAGACCAGTGACCCATTGACCATCAACAAGGCGCTTGGCACGGAATAAGATTTGTTCTACTGACATTGGTTAGGTTCCTTGATATTGAATTTTAGTTCTGCGCCCAGACTAGGGCGCAGTCGATTTAGGCTAGGTACTCGGATTCTGCCGCGTCAATGCTGTGCATAATTTTGGCGAGTCTATCTTGATTGATGACTTCTTTTAGATCGTATTTAGATAACGATGTGACGAGTTCTCTAATGCCATCAAAGGTGCCGCACGATTGATTTACTGTGCCCGAGTCTTCGGTTAAGCCAAGATTCGAGAATACCTCTGGGTGCGCTAGGAAAACGTTGGCAGCGTGAGATTTACACGTTTTGGCGTTTTTCGAACTGATTGCAAGATCTAGGTACTCGTCAAACATAGCCTTTTCCATGTGCTCGATGGCGCAAAGACCGCCGCCGAATTTGGCGCTAACCATGATTGTTCTTTTGCCATCTGACATCCCTCGGAAGTCTCGGTGTGTTTGAGACCAAATAAGGTCGATAGCTTGTTTCTTGGTTAGTGAGCTGGATGTAACTTGTTTCATTTGCATACCCTGTTATGTAGTTGGTGGCTTTCTCAGCCTCTTGAGCTATATAATACCAGAATACACATAACCGTCAACCACTTTGTTAAAATATAGGGCGCTAAGTAGCGCCCACAAAAACTAATAACGACTTGATGATGAAACGAATAAACTAAGGTGACTGTCTTCGACTTCGTAGCCAGTAATTGCGTAAAGCTCATGATCGTTGTCGATTAAATAGCACTGTAGGTACTCGTCCATTGCTCCTGTGTAGTTAAGATCTCTTGATGAGTCCGTGGTCGCACGTTGTTTTAGGGTATCGATGTCACAAGCACTTTTCGCTTTTGAGAAGATCTCAGTAACGGTGATCGGTTCTCCAGACGCCTCACAATCCAGCGTCATACGCTCTATCATTGTATCGGAGTCGAATGCTGTCACTGCGTGTGTTTTGTTGTTATCAGTGTGTTCTACAGACAATGTTTGGATGCCCTTTAATTCACAAAGTGTGACAAAATCAAGAACTGTCAGTTGAACAAAATTTTCCGTTATGGAATCTCTCAAAAAAGTAAACTTATTTGGGATGTCATCTTTGGTCAGAGAGCTGCTCGGAGTAATCGGGTAAATGTCTTTTATTGTTTCGAATCCGTCTTTATCCAACTCAGGGTTTACGGTGTGAACATAGTTATTGCTGACAATAAAAGTTTCACCACCATTCACCGATAGAGTTAGCGCACCGTTTGGCACGCTAATGGTCTCACCTTTATTTGTTGTGAAAGAAAACTGTTTGTCCGTTAGTATCAAATGATTCATGACTTGTTCCTGCGTAATTTTTTGTAGCGAGCCTACTCGCTCGCTTATTCATTAAAGGGCATTTCTGCCCTTTATCAAAGCTGTTTAAGATTTAGATAGGCGCTGGATTTCAAGCAGCAATACGTGATTTGCAGCGGCAATTTCGATGGCTGTTGCTTTTAGGTAAAAGCTAGAGAAAACGCCCTCATCGTTGATGTCATAGCCCAGAGCTTTGCATAGATAGTTGTACGTGCTGCTACCCATTTCAATGTCTGCTTCCGAAGCCCAAAACTCTTCAACGTGAGTATCCGCGATAAGCAGTCTTAGGTGGGAATTGGAAAGAGTAATTATGTCATCGAGAGCTTGGGGGTCTTGGGCACCTCGGATTTGTAGGTTAGCCCACTCCTCGTGTTGCTGACCGATGGATAGGATTTCCGCGACTAAACGCTCTGCTTCTTTGTTTGTTTGCTCGTCGAACTGCATTGCTGTTTCCTTAATTTTGCTAAAGCTGGCTTATCCAAACTTCTTGATACCTATGATACCAGAATGAGCATAACCGTCAACCACTTTAGTTTATTTTTGCACAAAAAACACGGATTCCTAAACGCCCGCTAAAAGGTTTTCCCGCCCAAAAGAAAAGACACCGAACTAGCGGTGTCTTGAAAGTTTTATTTAGTATGCTTTGAAGCATTTCTTGTCGCCAGAATCAACGTCACCTAATTCTTTAACAAAGCGCCCGCATATTGATGCTGACAAGTCTCGGTGGTAAGTGACTGTCATTTGTTTTGATGTAGATAAAAACTTTTCCACTTCGTCATTTGATACTTCGTAGTAGAAGAACTCGTTTTCTTCACCCTTTTTAAATGTGTCAATCTCTACAATCAATCCATCTTCTGTGTACTCGTGGACACTAGTGAAACCAGCCTTTTTAACTTCTGAGAACTCACCCATAACTAGAGCTTTGAGGCTATTGCTGCCCTCACCGACTGCATAACAAGCACCCACTGTTAGGCTTGCTGCTGCAACTACTGCTAATGCGATAACTTTTAATGCTTTCATGTTAATACCTTTTAAAATGTGGCGGCTAGCAACTAACCGTAAAATGATTAAGTAAGTGTCTTTCCCTTACCTCTTGATAACTATAATACCAGAATGAGCATACCCGTCAACTAATATTTGAGTATTTTTTAAGTTTTTTTCAAATAATTCAGTTGGTAAATTCCTGTTGGTCGCACCTCTCGTAAAAAGTGCAGCTTGATTAATGGATTCAATATGCTGATGGACACCGTAGAGCAGTCCTTTCGATACCTCGCCAATACAGAAGAATAATTGTCCAGTGGACTTTAAATATATTACCGTTTGTTAAAACAACAATATGGTAAAAATTAAAGAATCACTTCTGGTGGCTGTAGCATCTACTATTGTTAGTGGTTGTGCCATGAACGGAGTGCCAAACCCTTTTCCCGACATACCAGATCCTGTGAGTAAAGGCGTGGAGAAAACATTCGTTGGAGTCCCTTTACTACTAGCCTTGGAGGGTTCAAGAACGATCTTAGATGATGAGTGGGTTTTGACGTCAGCACACAATGAGCTGATCTTAGACGCAGTAGGTAATGAGTATTACATCCATCCTACGTGCGACATAGCCTTGGTGCGTAGAAATAACCCTATGCCTGACTATGAGCTTGGTATTGTTAACCTCAAAGAACCATTAACCCATGTAGGATACCCGATTAATATGCCGCTATCCGCAAGTGATGGCATTTTCCACCGAGACCTCATTGCAGGGGATTACCCTGAGTGCCAAGTCTCAATGTCGTCGGCAAGCTTGGTCTCAGGTATGTCAGGTGGTGGTGTTTTTAATGACCGTTGGGAGCTTGTCGGAATAAATCAAGGGGTTTATATGTTCACCGATATAACCTTTGAAGATGAGGTTTACAAATCACCATCAGTGTTCGTGAGTTTATTGGCTGTTATTGATTGGATTGAAGCTGTTACAGGAAAAAAATACCACCTCAATAGACTAGAGCGTGATTGAGATTTGTTAGTAGCGAACTGACAAGTTTAAAAGCTGGTGGACGTCCACCAGCTTAATGAAGCGCACTATTGGCTATGAGTCTAGTTCGACAATAAAAGTATTTTCCGCAGGGACGTCAGCTGTCCACTTCTCCGCTTGCGCTCGGATAATGCTTCCCTTTTCTGTAAAGGTCACGTCCTTTAACTTTCGAGTAAAGTAGCTACTGTCTAGTGTTGCCACCAAATCACTTGTTTTAAATGTTCCGCCTTGGCGTTCTTTGATAGCTGCAGCTAACTTTTCCGCGAGTTGATGTTTTTTTGATGTAGTGAGGTTTCCACTGTATTCAATGAAAGCAAAGTGCTTGCTTAGGGTTACGTTTAGACATTTAGTAAAGGTTCGATTAATCATTTATATTGCCTTAATGTTGTGGTTTAGGGAAAGCCTCAACCTCTTGAGCGTTATATTACCACAATAAGCATAACCGTCAACTTTTATTAAATAAGCACTGCCCCCCAGTACCACTAATATGACTTAGATCACGGATAATCAATAAAGTCAGAAGCTTTAATTTTTCACCTAGTGCACCATAACGTGAATTTCTGTGCGTAACAGTTGTTGGTTTGCGCATTTAGTGTCGATATAACGTGAGCTCATGGGTTATTTGCTGCTCACAATCATAATAAGTAAGAAAAACCGAAGTGTTGGGCATTATATGACTAGATTTGCCATCGCGGTTTTTGTTGAATTACTATTCTGGCGTGTTAAGTCTGGGAGTGGTTATGGAACGGATAACGACCAAAAAACGATATCGAGAGATTGTTGCGGAAGCGAATTATATACGCGGCTTGAGAGACTCCAAGCAAGCCGAGGTTCTATTGATTTACAAGAGAATAGATAATCGCATAGAGACAGAGTCTTTCTTTGCTCGCGTAGGTGTATTGAATAAGCGTATAGAGCGCATGTTAAAGCGGTGTGAGTGCGTATTGAACGTTCGTACTATGGCATATTATAGTGGTGGGGTTGAGTCTGAGAGATATAGAAAGGCACACGCTGTAGTAGGCGGTATATTGAAAAAGGTTGCGGATGTATCTGCCCGCAAAGATTCCTTGGTGAATCGCAATAAGCAGCTGTACATAGAGAATGAATCTGACAAAAAATCAGCATTAGAGAAGTATGAGGTGATGATGGCGCACCACTACAGCCTAATCAAGCTAGAGGCTAGCCTAAGTTCTGCGCCAAAATCTCTTCGTACTATTTAGAAAGCTTGAGCCACTGGTAGTGCAAACACTTAGTTCAAAAATTAGAGGACTAAGATTCGAACTCCAGTAGTTTGGCTCAAACCCTCGCATCGCACCATATCCAAAGAGTCAATAGATGGTGTTTCATCTTCTTTGAGTTGGAGCGTCTGGCTGCACGCATAACCATTGTCGAGTTTAGTCATGACTATTGTGTCAATGGTCGGGTCGTCTCCTGCCATGGTTGTGGTGATTCCCAACGCAGCCAAGGCAGGGATTGATGCCTTGGGTAAGAGAGTGTCTACTAACATGATATTGCCCCTTGGTAATATAGGTGGTATTTCTACCACATTCGGTAAGAAACCCTTTCCTCACCTCTTGATGTCAATCATACCACTACATTCATAACCGTCAACTACTTTTACGTTATTTTAATTAAAGAGGGAAGATATTACTTTCTGTTTGGTTTTAATGCTTTGCCTCTTTTATGCTTTGAATGGTTCGAGTTTTAGGCTCTATTTCGATTGCTAGATCATTGAGTGCCGCGTGAGCGCCATCAATAAATGATGTCACACAAAGGTAGTTAAGTTCTCCGTACAGCTCTTGCGCGGTCTGTTTGGCGTTCTTGAAGCGCTCCCCCACCTTTAGATTCTTTGCCCAGTTATTTCCTGCTTCTCGGGCTTCCTTTGAGCGATTTTCTGTTACTTGATCCAGTGACATGGTTGTTTCCTATTTATTATTGTGGCTGAGTAATCCTCAGCCTATTGATGATGAATGGGGTTGATTTGAATGTATTACTAAAGTGAAATCGTTACGCCCGATAGGGAGGTAGAGCTCACTACGTTAGCTTTCAATTCTCTCAATTGATTGCAGATCTCAATATACTGACTAAGCTCTGTGTTTCCGTGCAGCATAGCCATCATCTGGTTACGTAGTTCATAGCCTTGGGTGAACTCTGGTGTGGATTGGTCTCTAATCTCGTTAGTCGGGATCACTTTTAGCCAATATGACTTTAGAGCTTCAAAACGTTGATTGTATAGGTCGTGTTGTTCAAGTGCAGGATGTGATAACGCGATGATGTCCGACTTGTACCCGTTTTTGAAACTGATTTTTGCAGATTTAGCTTTCGCGGTATCAAGGATTTGTTTGCGGATTGCTAAGGCTTCTTCTTGGCTTGGAATGGCTTCAAGCTTTCGCTCGTTCGCGTAACATGTGTGGTCGCTAGATATGACAAAATAGTTATCGTGAATTTCTCGGGTTGTTACAATTGAAGTCATTTTTTTGCCCTAGTTGGTAAATGGGGTGAGGCACAACGCCCCACCTCTTGACTCCCATACTACCATAAAAAGCATAACCGTCAACACAATTAGATTATTTTTGTCGGTTGATATGCTCACTCAGTTCAGCATTTAGACTTATAAATCGGTTGCTGTACTCGACTGCTAGTGCCATGTCGTCTAGTTGAGCTATTTTTGGGCAAACCATGGTAGCGTTTTTTATTGTCTTTAAATCCTTTGCAAACGCATCAATAACGTTAGGAGGGGTCGACTCTGTGGGTGCGACGAAACCTAAGTGTGTGTCACCAGAGAATACAAACGATTTTCCAAACGTCACTGAGCCAAGGGCGTCCTTGCGATGCTTAACACCATCTACAAAATAGAATGCCTTAGTGGTGCTTTCTACCGTGTGCTTTTTCCACACGGGTAAGATAAACTTGTTGTGAGTAAAGGCATCTCGACCAAGTATCTGCTCTATCGAGAAGAGAGTGTCGCCCTTTTTGATTTTGCTCCATTTATCGTTTTCGTTCATCACTTAGCTCGCTTTCGTCGTTCCAGTGCACGTTTTTTTAAATCTCGATGACTTTTTTCCACTTCTTCTCGGGATTTTCCCGACATTAACATTTTTACTTGGATAGTTTGATGATCGAAGAGTCCGTCGAGCCACGGGTCGTATTGTTCGCTGCCTGTGCTGTTTAGTTCCCCCTTTGTACCAACTTCAATGGTTTTCCCATCAAACTCGAATGAAAAGGGAGCTATGTGCCCGAGTCGAACCCCAACGCGCAGCTCACCGAACATGGTTGTGCTTGCTACGTACGCTGTGTCTCCATCTTTTAGCGATTCGCACCATCCTTTGGCGTTCCAATCGGATACAGCGTGTTTATCATCTGCCGTAATGACGACATTAAGTTTTTTCATTGTTACTCCTTTAGATTGGTAACAGCGTGTTTTTTAGACCGCCATATGACGGTCTAAGTTGAGGCTAGGTGAGCCGCTCAATCGCAGCTTTTCATTGGGTGTTTAGTTTCGCTCATAGTTCGCTACATCGGAGCGGAAATCAGCGATTGAATACTTACCTTGAAGTAGCTCAAGTAGATAGTCTTTGGGATCTTGTTCTGAACCAATAAACTGCATCATGTCATCCATCGTCAGGGATTTGGGGTCGACGTTACCGCTATCTCCAACAACTACATCAAAACAACCGTCGCTCTCACAAAGCTCTTGGGCTTGTTTAATTTCCACTTGCGTCATTTTAGAGCCGTCGGTTTTTGAGATCGTGATGTAGCCACAACCAGATGCTGTAACTTCTGTATCACCTGAATCTGCCGAAGCCGCGCATAAACCATTAAGACCAACTACTACTTTAAATTTATTGTTCATTAAGTGTTTCCTTTTTATTTTGGGGCTCATAGAGCAAGATGGGGACTACCCCCTATTGTTATTTCAGTAAGGGTTATTGGCTGCATAACTCATATGCCGTTGACCACAAGGAGTCTTCTAAGCTTAGGCTTACTTTGTTATTCACCTTTACAATAAAAAGAGAGCCAATGAGACGAGTGAAGCGCATATTATTTTCCTTTGTAGTTCGACGGTCATTAAAGCGACCTAGTTATGGTATGGGACTCCCCTTACCTCTTGACTAGTATATTACCACAAATAGCATAACCGTCCACTACTTTTTTAGGGATAAATAAAAAAAAGAGGACAACCGTCCTCTTTTCACTTTGCGTTAAAATTTCAAATCAATTCGCGAGCAATCATTAATGCTGTGAGTTTTGAGTTTTGGCAGCTCTTTTCTTCTAGGTGATCTAAATAATCATCTTGCTCTTCCAAGTCCGAGAATAGCTCCATTGCTTTTTCAACTTTGCTGGTGAAGAACGTACGCTCTAATGCCGAACCGCTCCGTAGAGAGTCCATGTATGTCTTTTTGCTTTCGATTGCATCTTGGAATGCTTTGTCACACTTATCGAAGTGGTATTCTGCTTCTTCGTCATCAAGGGTGTTTCGCTCAGATGCTGACACGGCATCTTCTAACGTAAGGATTTCGGGTACATTGAGATGGCTCAGATGGCTTGACCACGCCTCCTCGGCTGCCACTTCATCCGCTTTAAGCCACTCTTTTGCTGTTTTAACGATGACTGTCTCATGGTTCTCAACTGTGATTCCATGTGAGATTGTTTCTTCGAAACTATTAAAAGATTCTTGTAATTGTGGCATTTCAGTTCTCCTATGTTGGTTTCCCCAACAGTTCATTGCTGACGGTGACTTCTCACCTCTTGATGCTTATATTACCACGAAAAACGTAACTGTCCACCATTATTTATCAAAAAATAAAAAAGCCGTCATTGACGGCTTTGGGTATTAGTTATCGTGAGCTAGTGACAGGTTTGTTTCTTTGTCGCGCTTGGCTGTCTTGTGCCGACCTTTACCGATAAGGGATATAGTTATCGCTAACATGTAGATTGCCATAATGGTGATGCCAATTGCATTCATGAATAGTGCAATTGGGGCGTTGCCCTCAGCTATTATTATGGAAGTAAAGGACGCTATGCTGCCAATTAAAAGCAACAACTTGCCATGTTTATGCATTTTGATGGGTGTGATGTAATAACCACGTAAGGTGTTTTCTCGATTATAATCCGCTTCTTCTGTGTTAAGGGCTGATTTTAGACAGAACCCCATTGCTATTACTGCGGCTATGTAGTTAAAGATAACGAGAAAAAAAGCCAAGGTGTATCCAATCAACTCTGATAGTTCACTAGTTCTTTCAATTGATGACGTTGTCGCTTGAGAGTTTTCGTTGTGTGACGTGTAAAGGGCGACCATCACCGTCACGGATACAACCACGACTACAAAGGCTGTCGTCTTGATGTGAAGCCTAAAAACATGCTGTTTGGGGTTGTTTTTGGCTTCAAATCCAAAGTTTAGGATTGCATGTTTTAAGCCAATTCCAAACGAATACTGGCTTAGGCATACATATAGAAATATTGCTGTGATAATGTAGGTGAACCCAATGTAGATTGGAGGTATGACAAGTGTTGATATGCCGATCATTGTCAATATATAGAGTGCGAAGCACAAACCAACCTTTGAGTACAATGTTTGATCAGACAATAGACTTTTTAGGGCTTGTTCGGGTGACATTTATATAACCTCCATTTCTTTGCTTTGTCCCACTTCTTGTCTTTTTTCTTTTGCATACTTGCCCCTGCCGATCATAAAGATTGTGTAAGCGAGAAAGTACAAGGTCGAGATGAAGTATGAAATAGCAATAATTGACTTAAATAAAGCAGGGAAAACACCAATAAATGCCGAAGATAGTGTAGAAGCAATAAAGCACGCTAGAATTATCTTCCTACCATTTTGATGACAATATAGTGGTTCTAAAAATATGCCCCTATCGCTACTATCTGAATTGTGCACTTCTTTTTGGTTTAGTGCTGAACAAATAACAACATTCGATGCAATAGCACTAACTAGTAAAATGACTAGGGTCGATAATCCACATCCAAATATTTTTAATGCGAGCAACGCGCCCCCTGAAAATTGGGAATCAAGGAAGAACACTAGTGACTGGGGGTGAGTAATACCGTCAAAGAACCTCATTCCACCGATAACAGCGATTTTTAAACCAAAGACAATGTAGAGCATTAAGAATTGGACAAGGCAAATGATTAAAAATACAAACGACGCAATCAACATTCCGTTAATCCAATTCCTCATAGGAAGCTGTTTAGGGTTGTATTTTATATCATCCAGATAAATTAACGTGGCGACTTTAAACCCTATATTAAATGAGTAAAGCGACGTACAAAGATAGATACAATAAGATAAGCAAACACCAACTAGAAATAGAGTAACTATGCTGTAACCAAGTAGAGATATTGGCAGAACAATAGCAAACACATACAGCCCAAGCTTCGAAAATAATGTGTTAAACCTTAATAGATCTCGAAATATTACTTCCATTATTTAAGCCTCAGCGATTATATCGTGTTTGTTATTGTCGGTGATGTCTTCATTTTTATATTGGTGTTTGCCTAGACCAAAGTCATCAATAACATAAGCGGTCATGTATATAACGGAAAACAAACTTGAGGTAGCCATTAAGGCGGCTGACAAAACTGGTTGCAAAACTGTGACACCGTAACCCAAAGCACCAAGTGAGCAGTTTAGGGTAATGATTGCGATCCCATGCTTGTACGCCTTGATTGGTGAGATGATTCTATCTAGCCCATAGGTTGCTGTGGCAAAGTTTTTGTTGATTGGCGACTTGTAGGTGAATAGTGATGAGAAGGTTGCGACTACCCACTGACAAGCAAATAATGCGAGTATATTAAGGGGCTCAATCGTGGGTGTTGATGACGAGATTGTCATTTTTTCAGTGGACAGCGATAATAAAATGAACGACCAAAATAGAACCACTAGTAGCAATATAAAAATGAAGATCTTGCCCATAACTTTAAACGGTCTTTGTAGGGGGTTGTTAAACAGTTCAGAAAAGTAGTTAACTACACTGATGCGAGCATTTATTCCGTAGCAATAGCTGCCCACCAGCGCATAGATCATTAGTGAATTCACCATTAACATGCCAAAGCAGTAAAGTGGACTAAATTGACTCATAGCCAATGCAGCTATAACGATTAAGTAAAGGCTATAGTAGATGCCTATCTTTGACATTATGATTTTGGGAGAAAGTAGCTGTATTAGTGTCGTGTTCATTTTGGGGGCTCATTTTTTAACAACATAGATTTTAAAGTTCGGGCTACCACCTGTAAAGACCGATAGAATCAGGTGGTACTCTTTGTCTGAGGGCGACTAACGTTTTAATGAAACGCAAGTAATATTTGATTTGATGGTTGTTGCCCCAAAGATTTCTTGCGCCATTCTTATTACCCCATCATGGTCTTCTAGCACCACATCGCCACTTTGTAGTCTTAAAGTATTGAAGACATCCTTTTTAAATTCAGAGCATGGTCGCGTGTCGTCGACACTTCTCATGAAGATGAAGTCATATTCAATGAGGGCGAATAGCGGTTTAATTGTCTCTTTGTAATAGCTAATTGGTCTGGAGGTTACTAATGCCGTCAGGTCAGCATTTTTTTGTTCTTTGAGAAACACCTCTAGCATGGGGGTATTTACTTCATCATGAGCACACAATTGGTTGAACTCGTGCCAATCGAGGTTGTTTTTTGGGTTAGCCGGCAAGGCGTCTTTTCTCTGCTCATTATTGAGTAGCGTCCCATCTAAATCGCTCACTAGAATTTTCATTGTCATGCCCTTCTGATTCATGGTGACGACGCCACCTCTTGATATTAATAATACCAGAATAATCATAACCGTCAACTAAAAAATAACCTACTAGTTAAAGCTGGTAGGTTATTTTTAATTAAGTTTGGGGATGACCCAGCGATTTAGGATTTTGGATTTATTTTGGGAATTAGCTTTGTTTCGACGTATTTGGTGATGTCAAGTGGGTCTATGTTTCCGTCGATAGTGGTAGATTGATCTACGACTTCTCCAAGCATTTCAATAATACCTTTTGCTTGCAGCTCTAATATCTGTGGTTGAGTCAAAACATCAGTAACATCAATTAGACCCGACTCATTGCTAGCCTTAGCCATCAGAAGGCAGCCCTTTTCGGGATCAACCCCTGCTCCAACTGATAGTGACATTTTGTTGAAGGCGTCATAATTTCGGCTACCATCAGCTTCTTCGGAATAAGGGATCTCATCGAATCTCACCATTACAGAAATAGGCGCATCTTTACTAAGACCTTCTTGCTCACACATTTCAACCAAGTTTTTAAGGCATCCTAGCGTTAAATTTTCACTGCTCATTGAGTTTATCTCCAATTAAATGCTTGTTATGCGCCAATTGCTGCGTAATATCCGTCAGCCTCAACACGTATTTTGTCACCATCAAGTTGTTCCACTTCAACTAACGATGAGCCAGTAATGAAGCTACACGCCTCAGCACAAATATCATAATCTTCGCTATCAATCACTGCATTGATTGGATCTTTGTAGTTCTTGGGTGGAGAAATTAGCGTGAATGCAGTCTGCAGCTCCAAATATGTATAGCCTAGATCTGAAACAACTTTATTAAGGTACTCTTCATCAAAATGTTCCAAAAGCTTGGACTTTTGATCACCGCCATCAATGATTTTTTGCATTGCCTTTGAGATGTGTTTGGTTTTATGACGAGGTTTGAACTCACCTGCTTTTACGATAATTTCCACCCATGACTCCTAGATTTAATTGGGTTTATTTGTGGCAGTGCGTTCGCCCTACCTCTTGACGCATATACTACCAATTAGAACGTAACTGTCAACTGATATTTTAAATGTCATGTAAAAAAATGCACCTCTTGAAAAGAAGTGCATCCAAAGTATCGCTTTTGTTAAGCATCTAACACAACTTGCTTGTTGTGCTGTTCGTGCTCGCGCATGTGGTTTTCCAATAAGCTATCGAAGTCGACGGGGGATAAGTTTAGTTGGGGGTAACTGCCCTTGCTTACTAGATCGCATATGGTTTCACGAGCATATGGCAGCAAGATATTTGGGCAATACGAGCCGATGCAGTGGGCTAGTTTAGCTCCCGTTAAGTTTGTCGGGATTGAAAAGATCCCAGCTTGGGTTACCTCTACTAAGAATGCCGTTTTATCTTTAATTTTAGTGGTTACCGAAACTTTCAGAGAAACTTCAACAACGTCCCCCTCGGGATTTAACCCTTGGCTGTTGACGTCAAGCTCTAGGTTTACTGATGGATTCCAGTCTTGTTGAAACATTTCAATAGAATTGGGACTCTCAAACGAAACATCCTTTAGGTAGATTCGACTAATACCAAAATTGGATTCTTGAGGCGTTGACGATGCGCTCATGCGTGTTCCTTTTTATTTGTATAAATATGAGGTTAGTTACTCTTTTTTAGATTCGACAATAGTAACAGTGTGGATGGGGTGAAACCAGAATATTAGACGCCCACAGCGTCGCCCCTTTCCATGCAGGAATAATTGTGTGCGATGAAGGTTGGGGGTGCGCCGATTGCTCACCTTTACCTAATCGGCACTCTAAAGAAGTTAATATTGCATGTTAGTTGTCGACTAGATATTGAGATAGCAGTCCACTTTCCACTCCGTATAGAATCCCACCTAAAGCAGCCATTAGCATCCGATTTGAAGGCGTGTGCTCGTTTTCTCTGGAGTAGGTTGCGTTGCCCCAACAAACGCGATCATGGCGACGTCTGTTTCCTCGATCAACCCCTGTGTAGTACAGGTACACGGTGACACGATCACCATCGATAACTATGTCCAGATTCTCTTCACAATAAAACTGGTGAAGGCGCTTAATGGCACTGAATGGGTTTAGGGCGTACTCAGTTAATGAAAGCGGTGGACGGTATTTATGCTCTTCGTTCGTGTTGTTCTTGTGTGTGGCTAGAACGGGAGATAATTGGATGTAGGTTTCTCCCAGAAAGGCTACGTGGTTCAGCTCTGCGTCTTGGTCATTGGGTGTCGGACACCAATCGCTTGCTTGGGTGTTGTCTAAGTAATCTTTCTCTAGGTTGATCACTTTGGAGAAGGGTAAATTGACTCTCATAACGTTGGTTTCCATTGGGGTGGTGTTTATCCATGCGTTTGGGGAGTGAGAGCCGATATGGTATCGGCTCTCAACAAAACACTCACTAGATCTCCATAAACTCTACAATCGCGTGTTCTTTCATTAGGTGTTCTTTTGCTGCTTCGAAGGTGCTGAAGCCGTATGTTGAATCAAAGTAATAGCCATCAATTTTTCCCATGTTAGTGATGCACCAGTCATCACGTTGAACAGCGCCATCATAGCCCCCAGCAATAGCGAGGATTCGCCCATCCTCTCGCTTTGCTAAATGAGATACTTTTAGTTTGCCGCAATATGATTGTGCGATTTGTGCTGCTTCGTTTAGTTTCATGCTAATACCTTGCTTGTCTAGAGTTTGGTTTGGACTGCCCTTACCTCTTGATTTGTATACTACCAGAGAAAGCGCAACTGTCAACCATATAATATGAAAAAGATAAAAATAAAGGGCTATATTTAGCCCCCTATTTATTAGTGACCAGACTAACTAGCGCCTGAGCTTTCTTTTGCAAACGCCCCTGCTGGTAGCTTCCATTTCTCATTATCTCCAAGGAAGATTGGCAGCTTATACTCAGGGTCAACGGCTTGCTTTAAAGCCTCCTCATCCTTGATTTGAATGGGCTTGGCAGATTTGGCGCGTTCAATTACATTTTTACCATTTCGATGAATTGAGAGACCGAACTCGTCTTCATAGGCTGCGATTGGTGTCAGTTTTTCAGGGAAATAGTGGTGAATAGTTGCAAAGATTGTGTCTGAGTTAAAAATACACGTCTGACACGAGCTTCGCGACCACCCTAAGCGGTATGGGACTGGTGCGATGATTCTCCAGTCTTCCAGCATTTCCCAGATTTGCTCTTCCGATAGGTGAAGAACAGGTCGCCATACGTCCACCCAGCGAGGTGTCTTAGGTCGTCCAGATTTACGCATAGTATCAGTGCTATGCGGTTCAAACTGGTTGTATTTAGCGCGGTTCGAGCTTTCCTCTCTTCGTTCGCCCGATACATATAGAACCTTCTGACCAACAAAACGTGGCTGGGATGTGATGATGCGAGAACCGAGGCTAATTTTAAGCGCAGAGCTACACCAGCGAGTTTTTAGTGATGCTGCTTGCTGTGGGAATTTGCGACGGGTTGAAGGTTTTGAATAAGACGCTCTAGGGAGCTCCATTAGCCCCTCAGGCATCTCAATCATGTCGTTCTGGCTTACGCTGTTCTCCTTTAGCATCTCCCCTTCAAAGCCACCTTTGAGCCAAGACATGTAAAGGGGGATGTCCAGAGCCTTTGCTAACTTTACTGTGAAGTCCTCCATGAAAGCCCAATCCATTAGAGTAGATCCTTCGTTGCCATCGACAAGGTGGTGGTGAAGCTCTATTTTGCTTTTTGGTACACCTCTATCAAGTAGGTATTTTAGGGCAGCGAGTGAATCTTTGCCGCTAGACATGAATACAAGAAAAACATCGTATTCATCAAGGTCGATTTCTGGTGCGTCAAAGTACACATTAGGGTTTAAGTTTGTAACTTTAATGATTTCTTGAGAACCAGTAAGGTGAGTCTTTAGTGTTTTGATGATTCTGTCATCATGTGCGTCAGAGCGAGCAATGTTCATTGTGAATAACTCTCTTTTTATGGCTTGGGACAACCCCTCACCTCTTGATATTCATAATACCAGAAAAAGCATACCCGTCAACTGTTTTTTATGTTTTTTTGAGGGGCGAGTTGCCCCTCATGTTTGGTTGGAAAGCCTTATGCTGCTTGGTCGCCGAAGTATTGGCGTTCTGTTTGGAGTTGCACTGGGTTTAATGGAAACCCGATGCCCATCAGAAGCTTGTGAGACGCTAGGGTTACGCCTGTTTGATTCATGATCATGTTGCCAGTTACACTGTCAATGCAGCGACCTTTGAATTCATCTGAATCACGACCGAAATCAATGTCACCGAGACCTTTTAGGTTAACGTCACGAATGTCTTGACCTTTCTCTCGAATTACATTGGCTGTTACTGACATCGCTTTCATCATCACTGTATGGGTTGTGATGAACTCATCGCGGTAAGAAGCGGCATTTGTCTCAGTGAATGACAGAGCTCCCCACCCCATCGCTCTTGAGAACTCAACGAATGCGCTGCGTACGAACTCTTTGTTTTCATCGCTGAACGATTCATCGGTATAGTTCTTGCCAAGACCAAGCATAAGCTTAATGCAGTCTTGGATCGTCTTTAGTGGAAACAAGAAGTCGGAGCCTTTAGCGATTGTGTTGCGCTCGAAGTCGACTAGAGACTTGAAACAAGTGAGCTCCTCAGCTAGTTCAACAGCGAAACGCGCCAATGGATCGCGGTGGTTGTACGCGATAGAGATGCTTGCAGGTGGCTTGCTCATGTTGCCATTCATATCAGCAAAGCCGAGCTGCCTCTCTTCCAAGGTTAACTCTGCGAAGATTAACATTGGGATTTTTGCTTGTTTTAAGTCAATGGATGCATACTTTTGCTTCTCCTTCGGGAGCTTCTTGTCCTCGGCGAGCAACTGTAGCGCAATCGCCAAGCCGCGAGATCGGTGTTGACCGTCAAATAGAAGGATTCGTGAGTCCATCGCAACAACGAGTGTGCCAATGCTTAGTAGGTGCTCAACATTTTGCTCAGTCATTTCTGCCACTGAAACAAACACTGGCATGGCATCTTCATCTGGGTTCACGATTACGCCTGATACTGTAGGGCAAATCCAGAACGTATCTTTTACTAGGTTAGACAAAATGTAGTGTGCAAAGTCTTCCGCTCGTTTCTCGTTGATTGAGCGCTGGCTGCGATCCATGGTAGAGCCCGCGTCATCAATGTTGAGCATACGCACTAAAACGCTGATTGGAAGTGACAGCTGATGAAATGGCTTATATTGCTTGCCTTGAGTTGCAGCAAACTTGTAAGTGAATTCAGAGTTAATGGTCAGTTTAGACATCGTAAGCCTTCTTTTCTTATGGTGAGAGCCATCCCCTCACCTCTTGATGTGTATAATACCAGAATTAACATATCCGTCAACCACTTTATTGCAATTAATAAAAAAAGACGCCAATTGGCGTCTTTTTTCTCTATTGCGCTATGCACGTATCACAAACTAACTGGTCGTCGACCCGATGGGAGCTCTCAATATCGAAATACCAATTGCAACGTTCGCATTCAAAAAGGTCATAATTGCCGAGGTCTGCACCTTGCAAGACAATAAGTTCGTAGGCTGCTAGCATAGCCTCGTGCGTTGTCGCGTAGCTGTTATCTGAATTAACACCGTTTAGCGAGAAGAGCCATAAGTTATCGCTATATCTAGGGCTCTTTTCATAGGAAAGCTCTGATTTCGTCGCCCACTTTTCGACATCCTTGATAGGCACACATGTGAACTGGGGTTCACCCCCCTCTTGGGTTGATAGTAAAAAAAGGACTTCTTTTTTATTGAGTGAGTTGAAAATTTTACAGAGCTCACTTGGTGATGAATTCTCAACTGCTAGGGTAACCTTTCGTATTGCATCGACAATGCTAATGGGTGTTTGGTGGCTATTGTTCATCGCGTCCTCTTTAATGAAATGTTAGCTTGGTTCTAGCGAGTTTTTTGTTTGTGTTGGTGAAGGCATCTTGCACCTGCTGCTTATGATCAGTGGTGCCTGAGTTATAACAATCGTACATCGATTTGTACCCTAACTTCTTAGCCACGCGGTTTGCTGCTTTTGTTTTGCTTGGAATTTTTGGGGTTGGCATGATTGGTTAGTCCTGCTCTTCGATGGCTTTAAAGCGCCACCCAGTTTTATTAAATAGCTCGTCAGCCACTGCCGAAGTAGCTCTTTTTCTCTCAAAGATAAATTTAGAGTGACTTTTGTTAAGAGTTTCTATGTAGTCACCCTCAAGCTTTTCTTTTTTTTCTAAAGCTTCGAAATAGGAAGCTGCTAGCTTACTATTACCACTTAATAAGAGTCGTTTCATTAAACGGTGTAGTTCGGCTCTGTCTAATCCACCACCTTTTAAGTCTTCAATGGTAAGTCCGTTGTCAAACCAACCTCTGATGTCAGTTAGAAGTTCAAGGTTGCTGGAGCTGGCGATCACTTCCCCGTCGATTGTTAGGGCATGGGACATTTTACCGATGCTCTTTAGTGCTGTGGATTCGATTTTTGTTTTGTTGATGCACATTGATTGATACTCGCTATGAAGTTTTTTATTTCATGGCGGAGCAAGCCGCCATTTGAGCCCTATACTGAGAATGCTTGTTTCAATTGTTCAAGCCAAGTTCCCACAATGCCCTCAAGCTTTTCTTGACCAACTTTTGTTAGCTCTCCTCCCTCAGCCTCAATTGCATGGTATTCGCCCGCGATTTTGACTTGAGCATATTCTTCCACCAAGTGTTCATAGTGGTCACCGTCATTGGAGGGGGCGCAACTCACGATTGAGAGACTCGATAGAGAGATAGCGCAATGGCTTGTGACCTCTCCCTCCTCCCATACACTTGTATAGGTTCCACTTAGTTCAATATCCAATGTCTTATTGACCGTTACACTCGTCATTTTTGTGATCCTTAATTTGTGGTTAGAGCCACCCCTAACCTCTTGATGTGGATTATGCCAACAAAAAACATAACCGTCAAGTACATTAACTAAAATAATATAGTTGACAGTTACGCTTTGTATGATAGTATGACATCAAAGAGTTAAGAATACTTGGCACAATTCATTAATAGGAGATTAAAATGGCTGGTGTTGAAGCTTATGGAGCTAAATGTCCTTGTTGTTCAAAGGCGATGGTAAGTAAACACGAAACAGGAGTGGGATGGCTGGAGTTTGACGCTTGTCCCTCATGTGGTTTTTTAAACTGGACTAGCCACGACGTTCGTGGTGATGGCGACCAGACTGACGCGGGTCGAAGCAAGGTTTGGGAAGATATTTTACATCATTACCACTGCGAAAACCTTCCTGAGCTAAGAAAATTTCTTGGTGGTGATGAGGTTGATTTAAATGAACCTACTAAGTTTGATTACAGTGGTTATTCGGTAGAAGAGCTTAATGCCAAGCGTGTCGTTGAGCCAAGCGTGATTCTGAAAGATCTGGTTGAGCTAAGTGAAGGTTCGTCTGATCCAAAACCTCCGTTTTAATAACCCCCAAGTTGACGAAACGAAAGTGCGCACTTATAAAGTGCGCCTTATTATCATAGGGTTAAATGCATTTAACCGCTTGTAACGTCGGTTCCTCATCGCCTGTCATTGACGGGGTGTATTGCTTTCGAGTACAAGTCCCTTTTTCAATATTGTAACTAATCACGTCATACTCCAAGTCATCGAACCATTTTGCCACCAAGCTGCTACTTAGAGGTGTTGTTAGAGTTCCACTAATCAACACATTTGTTTGACTGTATTTAAGTGGGTGAGGTTCAAAGCTATGTTCAGAGTTGCATTCCAAATGCTTGAAAGTATAAGTACGCTTTTGGTCGCGTGTTTCACTACTTGTTTGACTGAAGCAAATGTCAGTTTCTTGGATTTTGTAGTATTTGGCGTTAGCTTCATGATTTGGGAATGATGAGCATCCTATAATAAGGGTGGACGCTAAAGCCGCTAAAAGTGCTTTTTTCATTTTGGGTAGTTGCTTGCTTTATTTCCGTGATGCATTTGAGTTGTTCTTTGTGATTCGGGCTTCTAGTTCGTCTTCTAGGAGATCAGTAAAATTGAAGTTATCTTCCAAGGCTTCAATTATTGTGTGGTGCCAATCTAGTGCACCCTTGTCGCCGTTGTGAAGGGCTTTTTCTACACCGACTAGTTCATGTCCTTCAATAAAGTGATCTGCCACGATTCTTATGATCTCGGGTAAGGTCTCGCTGGAGAGTTTGCTGTCCATATTCTTCCTTTAATGAAATGCAAGTGCTGGTGGATATTCCTGCCAACACTTGATAGCGTTATGGTGCGGTTCTGACGACCCTAACACTTGCTATAGGGTGAGGTTCATCGCCCTTTGCCGCAAACAAGATGGTTAGGTGGGAGTGGCTAAGTATAACCTGCCGATCGCTATCCTTTAAATCTAATTCTATGGCTTCATTAGATTTAGAGTCGATGACCCTCAACTTGCCATTTCTAGCCTCTACAACACAATGGTTCAACGACATCTGATTGGTTGGAGTGTGACTCGCTAAAATTAGCTCTAACCCCGTTTCACGTTCAAAAAGTAGGTATTCAAGTTCGTCCATATATGCTTTTTTTTGGGTATACATACATGGTACATTTTTTGAGCACCCACCATAAAATGGGATTTACATGTTCGGGATCAATCGAACCTCATAGGGTTGGATGTCTCGCTTGATACGAGCCCCCGAACCATACACTAAACTATCAGCTAAAGTTCGTTTAATTTCGCCGTCTTTGTAGTCGCCCCACATACGTTTATTGTGCAACTGATCGCTATCAATTGCTAGTTCACGCAAAGGAACCTTTACTGCGTATACGGAAATTTCTTTTGATGGGTAGGCTAGCTCCCCAAATGTACGAGCACTTTCTGGGTATAGAGATAGGCACACGTAACCTATCTGCGACTGCAACGACTTTTTTGTCTTAGCTCTGGTTTTTTGCAAGCCTTGGTTAACTATGTCGTGTTCAGCACTTGTTCCATGATACATGATCACATGTTCGTTTTTGTATTTGCAGGAGTGTTCCTTTAACCAGCGATTTAGTGCGCCGATGTCATTCCGATTGAGGTTTGTGAAGTTGACGTGATTGTGCATAATCTCTTTGAGATTGTGTCCATCATTGGAAGAAAATAAGCTCTGTATCGTGCAAAAATCCATTGTTAACAAACTCCTATTTAGTTGACTTAAATTTGCTTGAAACCAAGGGGGTTTGCAACCCCCTTGTTTTTGTCAGAACTAAGCGAGGAAGTCTTTGCTATATACGTAGCAGACTTCTTTGCCTGACAGCGGAGAGTAGAAAATGGATTTCTTGTTTTTAGGGTTTTTGAATGTGCCATCGGTTTCGTTTTTGTTAAAAAACAGGTGTTCACCCCAAATGATGCCACGATCTTCACAATAATATTCGAACATGTCTGTTCCGCTGCGGATGTCTTCGTTCCATCGAGATGTTACGCCGCGAAGGTTAAACTTCCAAGAGGAACCTACTGAAAGCCCTTTTTTCTTTGCTTCCTCCACTTCCATCAGAACTTTGCCTGACTTAGGGGTAAGTTTCTCAAGTACCTTGTAAAGGCTTTGTGGAACTTCAAGGTAAGCATACGCTACGCGAGTGCCGTCAATGTCCCATGCTTTGCCTAGTGAAGCATTTGACAGCACGTCCTTTAGTTTGGAGAACGCATCAACAGACACCTTTGCTTTAAGTTTTCGCATAGGTTGAGTGTGAGACTCTTCGAATGGTAGGTATTGACCGCCTTGGTAGATCTGTCCATCGATCCACTCAAAGTTATCGTGAGGAGCGTGGTATTTGCCACTTTCGTCAACAGTAGGCTTGAATGACTGAGCGCGTTGTTCAGCTTGCTGACGAGCGTCCTGTTCATCTGCGTTGAACTTTGTGATTGCTTCTACAAACTTAATCATTGACATAATGGCGTCTCCTTAGACAAAAACATGATGGGTACAACACCTCACCTCTTGATACCTATATTACCATTATTTTCATAACCGTCAACCACTTTTTTAAAAATAAATCAAAAAAAAGACTGCCATGTATTCGGCAGTCTATTTCTATTCGTTGAATTTACGTTTCACATGAGCTTTAACGATGTTGTTCATGGGTCGTGGTGAATGGATCTATGTGTCGGGATTTGAATGGTTGGTAACCACGAGTTTCGTAATATGACACCTCTTTGGCTAGGATTGTGTCTTTGTTGTGAACTGTAACTTCGCCATGAGCTAACTCGTCTTCACTCATGCGCTCTACTCCACCGCCAAACTGTTCATCATGAAGACCAACATAGTAGTGCTTTGAGTAGTCAATTGAGAAAAAGTAGTTCAACGCCTCTTGTTTATTGCGAAAATAATGACACTCTAGTCCATTTTCATCATCTACGGCTACGCGATAAAAATTCTTTTTGGGTTGTTTTCTGCGCTCTTTTCTCCACATTGCATAGTTCTTGTTGGACAGAAATGTCTTCCAAGGGTTTACGCAATTTTTGTTATCACCCGTGTCCAAGTAAGCTTGGGCATCTTGGTGTGTGTGGAAGCAATACGACCACTTGTGACATTCATCGGGTTCGCTAAAATAGATGCTTTTATCGAAATCACAACCTTCGACCTTCCCCTTTTTTACAGTGCCATCTCTGTCACAAATAAAGAATAACTCAGGGAATTTCTCGACCACCTGATATTTATGGTAGCGTGAGGAATCTTCTTGGATTCTTTTTGTTTGTTCACCTTTCATGAAGGCTCCTTATTTTGTTGGTAAAGGCTTGCCGCCTGTCATGATGGTGTACATTTGACGAGCTTGGTGGTCGAAAAATCCTTCGACGTGAGGATGCATTTTACCCTTTGAACAAACTGAAATCTGTTCGCCCTCAAACTCAACGTCAAACGGTTCAATCTCTTTTAAAACTACGCCTTGGCGAAGTTCGTTGAACATTGATAAGGTGGAAATGTATGCGGTTCCGCCGCTTTCTAATAGATTCAGATACCACTGTCGAACAGCGTAATCGCTAATGGCATGAGTGCTATCCTTTGTGAATACTACTTTCAATTTTTTCATCGTTACTATTCCTGTGCATTAATCATGGCGATACCGCCTCTTGATGATGATACTGCCACCTCCAGTCATAACTGTCAACTTATTTTCGAACAATGGGAATGTAGTGCCTTATCCAGATAAAAATGTCGAGCGGATTGCTTTTTTGATTTCTTTCATAGCACCTATACATATGCCAAGCGCCGACAACCATCCAAGTTGATTGAAAAACGCCAAAGAGCTGGAGTACATCTAGGCTATCTTGGATATACTCCAAGCAGGTGATCGCCCACATAACTGCGAGCGTAATGCAGCACCAGCGTTTCTCAGACCTAAAGTTGGCATTCGCGTCCATAGTCATCCTTCTGGGTAAAAATCAGAGTTCTCTTTCAATCGGGTGAGTGTCTCATGTTGTTTAGACGACTAGCAAGCATTGTCTAAGTTGGCTTGTCGCTATTCTAGCTTTGGGTAGTTTTTCTTTGTTGTTTTACGAACGCGCTGCATGTCTATGTCACATACTTATGAGTTATCAGACTTTTTTAATAAATTTAGAGTTTTTATAGTTGACAGTTATATCTCAGTCTGGGTAATATCCACATCAAGAGGCGATAAGCCGCAATATACAAAAGGTATTAAAGATGAGTTACGAATCACAAGACGTTCAAGTAGCATTTATTGGATACGGCATTGATGCCTCTGTGGCTGATGTTCAATCGCTGACTATTGTTCCGAATCCAGCTAACAAGAAGATCCATCAGCGAGCCATCGTTAATACGGTGAAAAGAATGATGGAGCATGATTCAGTGCATGTTACTGTTGTCTTTGGTAAAGATAACCAGACAATGTTTATGAAAAGCCCGTACAGCAACGATGTGGCTGGTTGTGTTAAGTTGGGAATTAAGGCTAGTATGGATAACTCTCTGGGCAATGACATTGAGGTCATTGTGGGAGAACTAATAGAGATGGAGACGGGTGATTGCGATGAGTAGCAACTCGGTGGAAACCAAAGAAGAGTTAGATGCCGCTTTAATCAGTGCTGTAGAAAAATTAGAACCTTTTGAAATTATGGATTGCATGGCTAGAATGCTTTGCTCTATAGCGGTTCAGCATGGACAGCCGCTAGATTACAAATGCGACTTGGGGACAGTCGTTGTTGTCCCAACGCAGGGGCAAATTGTAGACGCTCCCAAACACTAATAACTTTCGCCATTTCATTATTCCGCCGCATATTGGTGGCGGATTTAGGAACACTAAATTGAATACCGACAACCAAACTAAAGAATTCCCATTAATTCACAACTATCCTTTGGAGCCTATGTCTGAGGAAATGTCTAAGGCAATGCTGCACGCAACTTTGGACAAATCTGGGGATATGAGCAAGCAAATGCTTTCTGAACTAAAGAAGCATCGTTTTTATATGATGTACGATAAGTTTATTGAAGCACTTGATTTGAAACTAGATGTGCAATTAAAGGTTTTCCTATTTCTTGTAATTGCAGATACATCAGACTACAGACCCTTCGGGTTCGACATTTACTTTTCAAGCATGGGTCAGTTTGCCAAGGATAATGAGATTGCCCACTGGACTATGCATGATTTTGCCCGCTTCTTGCCTAATGGTTATCCTTCTACTCAAACGATGGAAAAAATTTGGGACGACATTAAACAGTATCAATATGCAAACAAGGATTAAACCTGTGTTATCTTAGTCCGAGAAAGGGCACTCTATGTAAGCGGTCAATAAGTTGACCGCTTTTTTATTATCAGGAGCAAATTAGCATGACGCTACACAATAAATTTTCTAGACAGGTTAACGTTGTCACCGCAGAGGGCGTGCGGTCAGTCCCTGCTAGTAATACGTTAGAACAACTCCCTCATCTTGCGGTAACAATGACTACTTTTGGTCGTTTTGAGGTCACATACCTGCCAACAGGACATAAACTTGTTGGTGGGTATGAGCGTGCTGTATCTGCCATGATTGCAATGGTAAGTCTGCAGCTGGCTTTCAATCAACTAGGGATCGTCACTGGTGGAACATACGATGAATTTAGAAACGAAATGCTGTCAAAAGACGGTGAGACAGAGTCACTAGGGTCATCGATATCAAGTTGGATTCAAACAACCAATACTGTAATGAGTGTGGCTGGTGAGTTCCCGTGGGAAGGGGCAGAAGACAGTCCATATCACGAATTGTCAGGGCTGCTTACTAAGTTAGGTGTGGATCTTTCTGAGTTTGGTGTTAGCAGTTGATGTGGTGAGCTCTCACTAATGCGACCTATGCTGTTGATGTAATATTGGATAGTCCCAGAAAAAAGGAATACCTTTTAAAAAAGACGAAAAACCATGATAAAGAGATTGAAGACCAATAGCATAGTAGTATTTGATTTGGAGATGTGCTGTTGGGATGATGGAAGGAAGCCCAATACAGGCGAGATCATCGAGATTGGTGTGTGTCAGGTTGACACTAAGAATTTAACGATAACTAAAGTAGCGCAGTATTACGTCAAGCCAGAGCGTGATGAAGTATCCGAGTTCTGCACTTCATTAACAGGAATAACCCCAAGGACAATCGCTAAACAAGGAAGACCCTTGCGAGAGGTGATGGCTACTCTAGATAAGCACTTTGGTTCGTCAGGAAAGATTTTTGCGGCTTGGGGGCAGGATGATGCTGTCTTGAAAGAGGAGTTGAAAAAGAAAGGGGTGAAATTTGTCATGGGCGACTATATGAACGTTGCTAACATGGCTCGCCTACTTCTTGGTGAATCTAGAAAGTCTCAGTTAGACGTCATGTCTGAATTTGGTCTTGAGTTCGAGGGTTCCGTTCACTCTGGTGTTGATGATGCCAAAAATCTAGCGAGATTGCTAATTGAGATTATGAAGAAACTTCGACAGTAACTTTATATGAGCCTCCTGATTGGAGGCTCTTTTTTTTGGCTGGTGGACGTTTTAGTTAGCCTTAGATTCTGTAAAACGACCACCGTCTTTGCTAGTTGTATGAGAAAGGTCGGGGGCTAAAATTTGGGCACCTCCACCCCCTACCCTACAAGTAGAAAACTAGTCGTTCCACTTTTCCTGTTGTTGGGTCTCCGCGTCGTAGCCGTTCTCTGGAGCCCAGTATTTCAGATTATTGCTAACTTTGTTTTCAACCTTTTCTACGATAACGCTCGATAGCGCATGAATAGGCTCCATGTCATGATGGCGACGCACGTTAGGGTAAAATGACTTGCCAACTTCGCGATAAATGCGAGCGACAAGTGACCATAATACGATTGATTCAACCAACGCCTCATTTTCTAGGGGTTTGTCGTTAATCCCCGCTGCTTTGGCAGCGTATGCCGCGTATCTGGCTGTGTTAGTTACTGCGAAAGCAAGCTTTTGTGACCCGTTGACTAATCCAGCGACGCGAGATTGAAGGTGATCTACACTGGGGTTTGTGTTCGTTGCCATTGTTGACACGTATTCACGAGAGCGCTGTGTAGTCTTCTCCTTGTGCTCTGTGTATTGTCGTTCGACTAGAGAGTCAAAGATGTCTTTTCGAATAACAATTCTTGAGTAGCGCTGCACCGATCGTTGATTTACATCCATCAAACTTGCACCTGCTAGATATGCGAAGAGTTCTTCTCCGCTCTCGATTTTTTCAATATCCAGTAGGCGCTCTTGGTTTGATACCCTTGCAATGCAATCTGTGTCTGTAAGGAACTCGCCTCTTAGAGCTTCGTTAAATGAGTCTCTTTTGAACAGGTAATACGACTTACCGAAATAGATGGGTGCATTGTCCTTTTCTTTTTTTACCTGCTCGTTATTCATCAGTGAGCTGTTTACATCATCCAAAAAGATACTGCATACACTGCGTGAGGAGTCAGAAAGTTTGAGCTGCCCATAGTCCTCGCAAGTGGCAATCATTGGGAGCCAAGCGAGGTTACAATGTTCGCTTTCGCCGTAGACAAGAGAGCTATCACCTACATTTCCGTATGAGACGGGGATAACAATTACTTCATCCCCAGAGTTAATTGACAAAGATGATAGGTGGCAAGTAAGTGATATTGACATATGGGTTACCTTAGTTTGGTTGTTTTGCGGTGGATTAGCATCTCTTGATGCCCATAATACCAGAGCAAGTGTAACCGTCAACAAATTTATTCAATGAAATTGAAACTACAACCTTGTATACTGCCTTTTTGATTTCTCGCTTGGCTGTATATGAAAATAAAGAAATGGATTTGTCGTACCTTTGGTCACAAGACCTTAGGGGGTGGGGTTTTAGGCGAATTACAGTCTTCGGGTGTGGAAGTAGTGATAGATAGGGGCTCTAAAAGGTACATCGTTTATGAAACTTTCATTCGCCCTAGACGACTTCACTGTACCAGATGCAAGGAGTCGTATTTGGGGATCAACGCTGATTACCATAGAAAGCTTGCGGTACACGATTTTCCTGATGGTCACGCAAGTTTAATTCGTCAATATAACCCTAGTTGGAATTACATGGTTTGCCCTGTGCACCTGAAACCATTCGTCAAATTTGACACTTACTTCCCCTACCACCATGAGCGTAGCGAATGTGTGGATTGCGAAAAGTGAGGGTTGGGGCTTGTTGGTTGTTAGCTCCAGTCCTTTTTGTTTACCAGATAAACGTTAGCTGTAAGGTGGGTTAGATTTCGGGATGTTACTGTCACTCGGAAGTCTCTTTCAGATAAGCGTTCGACCGTTCGTTCGAATTCTGCTCTCATTGGTTTAGGTATCATTGGAAAGAAGGAGTCGTCAATTAAAGATGCTATGTCATCATCTTGAATTTCTGAGAGACTATCGTAAGGAAGGTTGATGGACTTCCCAGTAAAGAGACCTTTGCATGTGCTGATGTTTGCCTTTATATCCAAACCATTGTTATTCATAGCTTTACCTTTATTTTTTGGAGTTAATCCTATCAAAAATCGATATTATCAATGCATAATGTGAGCGTCAACGTTCCCAGCTGTTTAGTAACCCAAGCGAGCAACAATACCTGATGTATGAAGTTGCTTTCTTTATTTTATTCAATATATCTCAACGACCTCTTTTTTATCGTTATAATAAACTCAGTTTTTTCATAATGGTGATATTGTCATGAATTTTCATTCCAGTGCAAGCACGACCCAGAGTGGATTTAAGGTGCTGAGCCCATCATCTATCGACACAACAAAAAAAGTTATGGAATTCTTTTTCCAAGCAAACAAGTCATTTTATGAGGCGATGAGGTTGAAGGATTTTGAGTAGTGCAGAGATTAGATTAACTACTTTGGGTGGTTTGGAAGTAAGTTTTAGCTTTATTGATTTTACAACTCTGGTAGTTAAAATGCCTCACCTTGAGTTTAGGGTAAAGGTTTTTGGATCAACTACGTGTCATTTTGAGATAAAGGACGATAGGATTTCTTGGAGGTTTAATGGCGGTGACGATCGAGGGGTTGTCCTGTTGGATGTTGGACAAGAAGAAGGTCGCCGCCTACATGAATTCTTTTCGGCTAATGGTTATGCCTTAGGTTGGTTCCCAAACTAATCAATTACCCATTACTGAAACGAGAGAGCTCAACTTTTCTCAATAGAGGAGCTCTGATCCTTGCGTACACCGTGAACGTCGGAGTTAATAAATCCAAGCGTGATGTGCAGGTCTTTAGGGGTGCACCCCAGATTGCGGATTAGTGATGAGGTTGGGGTGCTGCTAACAATGCAAAAGTAAGCTTCGCTCTCCCCTGCCTGAGCCTTGCCTAAGCCATCGATTTGAAATTCCATTTCTTGACCGATTAGCTCATTTAAAGTTGCTGGTGGCAGTGAGGTGCACTCTTGCCCATACAAGACGGTAATGTGATACTCATCGCCGTCCCGTTTGAGTTTATTCTCGATCAGCGCATTAAATTTACCATTATTGTCGATGTAAATTTTTAGCGTGTCTAAGTGCCTCTCGACTGCCTTTTTAGGTACGCAGATGGCTAGGTAGCTTGTTCCGCTATTGCTTTGCTTTATGCAGAGCTCTCCAATCACGAAGTCACTTCCATATGTGCACATGCCTCATCAATCATTTTGGCTTTAACGAGAACTTGGTATGCCGATTGACTCGATTTAAAGAAATCTAGTCGAGAAGCGTATTTCTTCGCTTCTTCTGCTGCTTCTTTTGTAGTGAAGCGGCTGCCCTTTTTCATGTGCTGCGTAATTTCGTCCATGATGCCTTGTTTGTGTGCTGTAACATACGCAGAGCGGCTTCCTCGGTCAAAATCGGCTTTGGTTTCGTATTTTGCCGCCTCAGCTGCCAATGTTTCTTTATTCCAAATGAAGTTTGGGTTTACCCCCATGTGCTTGGTTACGCTAGCCAAGATGCCCATATTTTCGGCAGCAACGTAAGCAGGTGTATTTCCCACCAAAAAGTCACGCTTTTTGTCGTACTCACTTGCTACCTTTTCAATAGATTTCTTAGTCCATTTAACACGTTCGGTGAAGGCTATGCGAGTAAGCTCTTCGATGAGCCCAGCGCTAGTTGCGAAGTCAAAAGCAACAGGCGACTGTTTCTCGAATTGATCCAAGCTTTGATACTTTAAAGCCTCTTGAATTAGAGTTTCAGAACGCCATTTTCGAACACCGATGCGGCGGCTTTTTGGCATGTGTTTACATACATCGTCCAAAATGCCGTTGATGCTCGCTGTCTCGTAAGCATTTCGCTCTGCTGCTCGGAAGTCCATTCGGTATTTGTAGCCTTTGGCTAATTCGTAGATCCATTGAAAATCTTTTTGGTCAGACATTTATTTGCCCTCCATTTTGAATGTGTGCTTAATATATGCGATGTATTTAGATTTCACATCGTCATTAGCTGTAAGTTTACTAAACGCTTTGAAGCTTTTAAGTAAGAGCGGGTTACTATCAATAATCACTGCACTCTTACTAAACTGGTGCAACTTATTAATGATGTCTTGTTGCGTTTTGGTTGTAGGTGCCCAGCGGCTTGGGTAGTAGTCTTGAATAACGACGCTGTTATGAAAATCTTCACGGCTGAATTCAATTCGAGAAAAAATTCTATCTGAGATTACTGTTAACTTGCCGTTAACTCCTGTCCATTTAGCGACTGAGTCGACAACTTTGCATTCTTCACCAAACATTTGTTTGAATGTTTTCTTGTAGTTAAGAGCCAGCTGGTTTGGGCAAACGATGACGACATGAGAGCCCAAGCTAAGAGGGTTATGCGCTGTAAATTGAACAATCGGCATTCCCATGTTGAGAGATAGTTCGATCGCAACTACGAAATCAAGATCTTGGAACATCGCGCCAAGGTTTGGGCATTCGCCGTCCTTGAGAAAAACAACACCATCATCTGTACAATCGGCAAAGCTTGGCTTGAAAGGGAGTTTAACCACATCTAGCGCCATATCGGGGATTGTTGTCGTGTTGTTCTTCATGGTTGTTGTCCTAAGTTGTTGTGGTGTCCCCAGCGGAACATCCTATTACTTTTAGCGTGATTCGGTTACCTTCGTGGTGACCTTCACTTCTTGATGTTGATACTACCACCAGTAATGCGTATCCGTCAACAATTTTATGTAGATATTTTGCCTTAACCCAAAAACGCAGGGCGCTTATATGCGCCCTTTTGTTTATAATAAAAACTAGTAGGAAATTTGATGCTACATTGGAATTTTTGGTACAGCACTTTCTAGATGACGCACTGTTTTTTCTAGGTCTTTAATGCGGATTAGCAGATCAATGATATCCATGCCTTCTGCTTCTTTTCTCAGCTGCTCTCGGCGTTTTTCGTTCTCGTTTTTTAAGCGAAGTGCACTTGCTTCGTTTTGCTTTCGACTGTAGTCCAAAAGCTCTTGGTAATGGTACTCAAACCCAGCGGTGCTCTCGATATCCCAACACGGGTCATTGTCCCAGTCAACTTTAAGATCTTGGATATCATCAGCAGATTTCGGCTCTGAGGTAGTTGCATTGCAAAATGATACAACGTTGTTGAATAGCTCGTACACTTCCTTTGATAATCCAAACGCGGTATCACGTTGACTTTCCAAGTCCACGATATCACTGAAACGTAAAATGCTTCGGTCATATTCAGTTTTCACATTGAAACTGGTGTCATTAAAGAAAAAGAATCCTCGAAACTCCAACTCTTCTTTATCAAAGGTTAAGTGGCAAGTGACGTCCTTATAGTCCTTGCTAGGGATTGTTTTGATGAATGTCGTAGTAACTAGGGTTTCATCTTCTTTGAGGTGCTTATCAGCGTTGTCCCAGCTCGCATATAGATCTTGGATTGCCTTAATTACCTCTTCACTTGTTCGGAGACCCTCTCTTAGTTCATCAAACACACTTAGAGCGCTTTCTTTGCTATTGAAGAATTGTTTGTTTGTTTGGACGTCTTTTGTATATGAGGCTACAGAGAATTCGCTTTCATTTTCTTGAAAGAGTGTGTAGCTCGTATCATTGGCTGCAGATAATGTTATTGCTAGAGTTTTAAGATTAGTAGACATGTTATTTTCCTATGTTTGATTGTGGACTACCTCTTGATGCTTATACTACCACTACTCATAATGACATTTCAAACCTTATTCATTGTCTTTTCTAGTGAGGTTTGTATATTTGCTGGTTGGTCACATCATTACTGTGCAGCAATGTTGCTAATGTGTGCGGGTGGTTAGGTTGAAGAGCCGTCATGGTAACGGCTCTTGGGGGTGACGATTGATGTTTATTTGTAGATGTAAGCAGCCCCAGATCTCGTTTGAGAGTTGTCTTCGCGGTCTCCGTTAACTCCTTTTGCGGAGGAGCTTTCTAGTTCAGCACCTGCAGCCAACGTCCCTCCATCAAAACTCAAACTAACTGCCCCACCAAACAAGTCACTTGCTTCTACGTTAGGCGCTTTAATATAAGACTTTTGGGTCCAATGGGATTCTTCGTAGCTAAAGAGATAAACAGCTCCTGCTCCAGATGCAGAGTTGTCCGTTTGGTTTCCATTTATGCCCGTGAGGGATGAACCCTCTCTACTTGCACCCACGGCGAGAGTGTTTCCGTCTCCACTTAATGAAACTGAAACTCCAAAGTAGTCTGTTTCATCTGTGTTGGACGCCTTGACATAAGCTTCTTGCTCCCAATTAAGTCCATCAAAATGGAATAGGTATACAGCGCCTGAGCCAGATACCGTGTTGTCCCACTGCACTCCGTTTACTCCTGTGGAGTTTGAGTCTTCCCAGTTGGCTCCGACCGCAAGCGTGTTTCCGTCGCTGCTTAATGAAATTGAGTATCCGAAGTTGTCTTGAGGGTCTGGGTTGGAGGCTTTGACATAGGTGTTTTGGGACCAACTAGAGCCGTCATTCTTGAATAGATAGACAGCGCCTGAGTCCAAATTTGAGTTATCTGTTTGATTGCCATTTATCCCTGTGGAGCCTGAATCTTCTCCTGTTGCGCCCACCGCGAGAGTGCTCCCATCTCCGCTTAGTGAAACAGATATTCCGAAGTTGTCATATTGTTCAGAGTTTGAGGATTTTACATAGGCTTGTTGCGACCAGTTGATGCCATCATGTTGGAACACATAGACTGCCCCTGAACCTGCCTCGGAGTTGTCGGACTCGTTTCCTCCGATTCCTGATGCAGATGAGTCTTCTCCTGTTGCCGAGACAGCAAGGGTGTTTCCATCATCACTTAAGGATAGAGTTCCACCAAATCCATCCCACGCCCCAGCATTTGAAGCTTTTATGTATGCTTCTTGAGCCCAGTTATTCCCGTCAAAACGAAAAACATAAACAGCACCAGAATCAGATGCAGAATTGTCAGACTGATCTCCGTTTACTCCTGTGGAGTTTGAGTCTTCCCCACGCGCTCCAACGGCAAGAGTCTTCCCGTCTCCACTAATGGAGATGGCACGAAAAGTATCACCACCATCTGTATTCGAAGCTTTTATGTATGCCTCTTGTTTCCAGTTAACCCCATTAAGCCGGTAAACATAAACAGCGCCAGAGGCATTAGCTGAGCTGTCATTCTCGTCACCATTCACACCCGTGGAGCCAGAATTCTCAACTTGAGATCCGATAGCCACGGTTTTTCCATCATCGCTAAGAACGATTGTGCCGCCAAATTGGTTGTTTGATTCTGTATTGGAGGCTTTAAGGTATTGGGTTAGAGATATGGCGACAGCTTGGTCGATAGAGGTTTCTGAGCTAAGTGTGGCTCCCTGTGGGTTCTCGGCGAGAACAAAGTAATCTTCCTTTGATGCTTCGAACACGCTTAGCCCAGAGACATCGGCTGAATTGGTGTTAGAAACGCTGATTTGTTCATCACAACTATTCGGCAGCGAATTGTTTTTTTGGCACACTTTGTAGGTGATACCTGCCGAGTTGCCGCTCCACGTATAAGTTAGGGTGTTAGCGTCTTTTGCGGTTATGTCTGTTAAGTTAAATGTGGCTGGTGGTTTTGGCTTGCCGTTATCGGGTTGCTCTACTTTATCGGTGCCATCGTCAATTACCCCATCTAAACGGTCGTTGGATAAATTGCAGCCGCTGAGAGCGGCTACAAATAAGGGTATTGTTGAATATTTCAGTTTCATCTACTTAATTATTTTATTAATTGTATAAATGAAACTACGTTATTGACAATAGTGGTGCAGGCTGTGTCTGTGGCACCTAACTACAAGGGTTGCTGTTGCTGTGGTGGATAAAAATCAGACATTCTTACTTGATGGCTTGAGAAAATACTTAATCGCTCCTCAAACAATTCAAAGATCTGCTTAGCTCCATTGAGTTTAGAACGTTGATTCTCGTTCAAGTTGGTCAGAGAGGCTATGGCTGCGATTCCATCTAAGTTCTCCCTAACCGTACTTGAACCAAAGCTCTCATTTTGACCAACGACGTCCACCAGCTGATCTACTAGGCTGATTATGCTTGATAGAGTCTCGCTTGAGACTTGCTCTTTGAGCATTAGATCGAGTCCGTCAGGCAGTCTCTTTGGATTCCGTTTCTCGTGCAGTTTGTGTTGTATTGTTTCTGCAATCAGGAAATCTCTTACTTTTGGATTTTCTGTGATGAGCTTACCTGTGCGTATAGGCACAACAACCCTCTCAAAACTTCTCTCACTCTTCTTCATACGACCTACGTGTGATTTCACGATATCCAGCAAGCCATTTTCGCCATAGTGGGTAGTCTGAGGCGTTTGAATCGTGATTAGGGAGCTCAAGCCAGATTCATCCAAAGATCTGAGGTGTGGAAATGTTTCAGTCCAATCCTTTTTAAGATCTTCGTAGACCCGCCGGCGTTTATAGTATTTTGCTACGACAAGTAGCGATGTCATCCGATCTTTGATCGCTTGAAGCCACAGTGCATCCCCAACCCCTTTTTTGACCATGGTTAGCCCCTTAATCTGATCTTTAAGGGCTCTAACGGAACTTTCGGTATCTAAGTTAATGGTTTGGGTAAAGTTCACCAAATAGCTTTTGACGATTTTAATATGTTCAGGTCTTGTTTTTTGCTTGTACGCATCGCGAAGGCTTATGCAGTATACAGATGAGGACTTATTTATTAAGACTTGTGTGGATACCTCAAAATCTCGCCGTTCGGTGAGCGCTTTTCGGACTTCATCTTTGTTTCTGGGTTTTTGGTCTAGCTCCTGCTTGATTAGGAGTCTTTCGGAGTTAGCAGATAGTAGTGACCTTAGCTTTTCCTCTAGCATGGGTTGGCGAGCGCACTCAGGTTGTAATCTTGTTAGCCTAGTAGCTTGCAGGGAGAGCTCTAGACTAGTGACAAGGTGTTTTTTAAGCACTGCCTCTTCGCTTAGCAGCTTGTCGAATGTCAGCTGGTACTTGTCGGACAGACCCATGCTTAATAGGTTCGTTAACCGATTGTATTTTTCATTGGCTTTTAAGACGGTCTCAAGCTGATTATCAGGGGTTTCCATGGACTTCTCTAGTTCTCGCATTATTAAAGCGTCAATCTGAGACTCTTGTGCGGTTGAGTATTCCATTATGGTTATTACTTTCAGTCGCGTCTTTTGTTTGGTGCAAACGAAGACTACCTCTCTCTTGCTCACAAGCATTGTGGATTTCTTGGAGCGGTGCCTTTTGGATAGTCGAGAGTTAATCTCTTCTCTGCGCTTCTTGCCTATAGGGGATAGCTCTTTTAACTCTTCACTAAGAGTGAGATCCTTATGACGCTGCTTGAACCTTTTTCGGGCGTGGTTCGTTAGTATGAAATTCCCGATTACCATTAATTTGCGATTCCTTTATCAAATTACCCATACCAGAATGGTAATTTAAGCACTGAAAAATAGTGCCAACAATGGTAGCAAACATGAGAGAAAACATGAAGATGCAGAGTATAGAATGAAATTATGAGCGGGTGGTGCCACCAGATTAGGTGGTGGCACCTTACAATTATGCGGGGGTGAAAAAGTCTTCCATTGTGCGATGGACTGCTTGTTTGGCGACGTCTTTGGTTAGTTGGCTTCCCGACTCGCTACGTTCCAATGTGGAGAGCCCTGTATCTATCTTCCAGAAATCCTCAACAATTGAGCCATAGATGGCACCGCCGTTTGGGTTTCTTTGTAGCGAAGAGTGAGTCATTACATATTCCTTAATGGTTTGGGTCACCGAAAACTGGATAGCTGGTGACAAATTACAATTAGTTGGCGTCGAGCCTAGTGGTGGCTCGCTGAGGCAGACTATTGTTTAGTTAGATTAGCGGCTTGAGGCTTTCTTCTTTTTTTTGCTTCGATCTTCATCGATAGCATCATTTGAATAGCCAAGGTATTCGTTAAAAAATTGGCGCTGCGCTGGTCTCTTTTTTATTGAGCTTCGTTGTCGAGCATTTAACGATGCAAGGTTGAATATTCTTTCGCGACCACCGTAGAGGCTGGAACTAGCGACAAAATCCAACATTTGTTTGTTTGAGGCAAACCCCCTTGGTTGCTCAATATCCTCAAACCCAATCATGTCCAGAGCTTCTCGCCAATCACTGGTCACAACATGCCTTGTTTTGCCAACATTAGGGATATTAACAGAGCGATAGAGCCCCATGTGACCTAGCTTTAACCCTCTCTCCATAGCGTAATAGCCTAAAAGATTGCCTAAGTCGCCATAAGAAAAATATTCGTTGGCAAAATCAACATCGGAGTCGACAGCTATAAAGTCGACTTGGTAGTTTACGTAGCGAACAGAATACACATCCCCACTTTGCACTATTTCGCTGAAATGATTTTCCAGCATAGTGACAAATTCTTTTTTTTCTTCTTCGTTTGTCAATCCAACAATGACATCCAGATCTCCAAAGCTATCCTTATCTTTAAGCTGCTCAGGAAAACGAAACTCTATGCCCGATATCGCTCTAGATAAAAGCCTAGAGATTTGTATTTTAACAGATTGAAGTACGCCCGCACTCATTCTTTGGGAGTCTTTGATTGCGTTCCCGCCCATTCACATTATTCCTTTCGTTGCGACTAAACTTATCAGTCACCATTCTTTTTCTTTCTTGCAAGACGAAAACATCTGCACTCGGTTATTGTGCTTTGGTGGTGGAGCCACCAGCAAGTGGAAAAACGGTCGCTATATTCCCGTATTTAAGCTCCGACATCAAGCTACTTCTTTGAGGGGGTAGTATATAACTCAGGGAGAATGCGTTGAGCTAACGATTTTGCGTTTGATAGGTATGCATCGACTTCGGATGCAGTATCCCCTAACGAGTCACCATCTTGTGTCGAAATAGAGACGTAGCCTTTGTCATCAATGAAGTGTTTGACTGCATTGATGACGTCTGATTGCGTTTTTATTTCACCCAGTACCTTATCAATCGTTAGATAAGAAAAGCGCTCGGCTAGGGCATAGTGAATCATGTCTGAGTAAATGGGGTAATCCATTTGAATGGTGAACGCCTTGGCTTCGAGGTTGGAGAGTTCTGGGGTGTGTTTTTTGATAAGGCTGCTTGCTTTATCCAAGGCTCTTTGCGCTTGTTCTGCCGTTTCTACCAAGCTGTCCATGCTTTCTTGTTCAATCAGTTCGATATAACCATGCTGGGCAACTACTAGTTTGGTCATCACTTTAAGGGTATTCGCGCCTTTTTGTTTAAGCTCAGAAACTGCCTTACTAGAGTCGGAGAGCAAATGGTAAGCTAGGGAGAAGCGGATCATGTCTCCTGTAATCTCGTGCCTCTGTCTGATTAAGATGGCAAGTTTTCCATTTGACTGATTCGTGTATGTTTTCATCGTTTTTCTCCGTCTTACGCCCTCTACCAGTGATGAGTCAATGCTTTCTAGGTGAGTGAAAATCAAGTGATGTAATTGTTTCCATAGGAACTTGTTGCCCCCTTTCAATATAGGAAGTAATTCCATCTTCTCTAATAGATAAGTTTTGCCAAACTTTTGGTCGTTCTCCATTATCGATGGGATATTATCTAAGCCATCGGCTATTTTTAGGGTTTTCGCTCGATCGCTAGCCTTTGCAAGATGGGATTTGTCTATGGCTTTGCGGGTCTTTCTGTTTCCGTCGGTTTTTTTGCTGACGTTAGTGACTTCTTTAACCAAAGAACCCACGCCCACGCCTAACTTAGATGAAATTTCTTCATTTGTGACATCTGTATCTTCTTCAACGTCGTGCATTAAAGCTGCAGCAAGATCTTCGTCTTCATCAGTAGCCGTTTTTACAATGTGCATCACGGCGATAGGATGGGTTATGTAATCTTCATTCGTATATCGTCTGAGCTGTCCTTTGTGCGCTCTAGTTGCGAGCTCTAGTGCTCGCGTTACCAAGTTACTCATTTTGCCTTGCTGCCTTTATGCTTTGATTGATGTTAATACTACCACCAAGAACGTAACTGTCAACTAATTTAATGTCACCTAAGCTAGTTGGATGAGAATGTCTTAACTGGCAATTTATTTGATGGTTTAATGCATTTCATTGGTTGCAAGGTGCTCTTTTTTTGGACAGTGTCGTTGGCGCTGGGTGTGCATTATTTCTCTGGAGCGTTATTGCCTGTTTTTCTGCTTGTGTGGTGGTATTTATGAGGTTTTCAAATAAGGTGGTTAGGGGCACTATTGTTGCTAGCTTAATTGGTCTTTTAGTCGTTACTTTTGTTATCTCAGGAGTGAGGTACTACTTAGACTACGAACGCGTAGCAGATGAGCTAGATATAGTCGCAACTGAGTATGAATCGAGAGGTATTGGGGTTGGAACGTGGGCAGCTATAGGTACTTTAAGATCTAGGTACGATAAAAGTGGATATTCCGATTATCAGTTTTCAGTGGGTCGTGGATATGAGATGACGTTCTTTGGTGATAGGTTGAAGTTCATTGATCGTAACGCTACGGTACTAATGGAAATGAGCTATGCCCACCCTGATCATCCAAGCGTGAGAATGTTCTGTTTTGCTTTTAAGCTAAAGTCTTCGGAGTACGCCAAGAAGCAGGATTATTCACGCTGGGGTTCTGAAATTGAAACTTATCACAAGTACACAGGTGGTGATATTAAATGCGCAGCTGCGAAACAGAAGTTCACAGAGGGTTTGTACGCAGTTGAAGAGTATATTCATAATGGAGTTGTCTACAAATGGCGAGACAGCCTAGTTAAGGCGATGAATGGCTCTAATGCGGTTTCACTGACCGAATAAAACAAGAAAGCCACCCCAAGGAAACTGGAGTGGCTTTCTACTTATTCTCTATCGAGGTTATCATCCAAACCGAGAAGTTGCCTCAAGGCTGAGTATCTAAATTTCTCTCTCCAACCCATCTCAACGTGCTCTACTGACTTGACGAAGCCTAGTAAGACCTCCTTGTTGGTCGAAACTTTTTCTGGGTTGAGTTCTATAGCATTTAATGCAACACCAACGGGTCTTGGCAACTTGGATAGATCGTAGGTGCGTAATAGTTTATACAACTCTTCTTCATTTCGAGTGTTGTTCGCTGCTGCGAACTTTTTCAAAATATCCCACTCACTTTCTGCAATTTCTTCTGTCAATGCCCTATTCCTTGCGTACAGTTAGATTAGCAACTCTTTCTCAGTAACACGTCGCCAGATTTCGTTTTAATAGTTAAGGTTTCTTTACTTAGAGTAAATGGGAGTGGGGTTTGAAAGAACCCCTCTCGAACGATATTCGTTGAAAAGGAAATGGTTTGTCCTTTAACACGATAGAAGTTTTTTCCGTAGGTTAGCGATGTCTTGTTTAAAAGGTTTTTGAATTCAAGTGTGTAGTAACGTTCTTCGATCACCAATTTCACTTCGTAGGTGCTGTTTTTTACCACATAGGTGCCTAGCAGTTTAGCTGCACAGAATTCAACTTCTCCCCAAGCATCAATTTGCTGCTGTTGATGTTGAGTAGTCGTCATCTCTTTGGTCACGATGTCAGTCATTGATTGGATGGGTTTATTCAACCCACCCCAATCATAGGAGGAAAGCTTCCCACCCGAATAGATTGCTAATACGCCAACGATGAGCGTACGAATATCCCACCCTACTAATGGAGAGATCACAAAGAGGAATAAAGCCCCAAGAAGGCATAGAATGTAAGAGATAGTTTCCATTACGAATGGAGTGTTAAATCGAATTGCCACTATTGAATACTCCCAAGTGTTTCGGTAACCAGTTGTTTATCCATCTTGTATTGAGTTATTGCTAGAAACGCTATTTCGCCGCCCATGTTGTGGCGATCAACCATGCGCCATTCGGATGAGTTGAGTTTCATCTTCACTGGTTGAGGATCTGTAATGTCCGTGCACAGATTGCTTTCCATGGTTACTGATGCAACATCCCCCTCTAAACAGTCAACACTGGTGATGGGTTTATGGAATTGCCCTTTGTTAGTCACGAACTTCGCTTCATTCCCCTCGTTGTCGCAAAGAGAGATAAGTAGGTTGTCTGTGTAGGGGTTTCCCTTGTTGACGCAGCGGCGTATTACGTTGAAAAATGTTTTTGGGCTCACAACAGCCAACCATGAAAGTAATGACTTGTGATCCACAGTAACGGAAAACGTCGTGAGGGTGTATCTTCGCATCCCGTAGAATTGGAAGAGGTCGCTTATCTTGCTCAGGTAGTAGCTGTATCCACAGTCATTGGTGTCAACTGAGTGGAAAGCAAGGGCGTCAATTCTCTTTGTAAGGCAATCAGCAACGTAACCCCCAACATCGTTTGTTCGTTTAAGTCGGAAGCTTTGGTTTAATAGGTTGTACACAAAAACTTCGAGGTCTTTTTTGCCTTTTGACTCAGATAACAGGGCGTTAAAGTGGAATCGAGCATCGAAGTCTATGCTATCGCCAGCCCCTCCCTTCCAGTCACTCGCTGTCATGCTAGCTGATATAGGGTTTGTTTTTTTGTCATGGGCTTTGACCTCATCCAAATTTGTGATGATGGGGTCGTTAATACGATGGACGCGACTGTACTGGCTGTTGATCTCTGCGCCTTTCTGGGCTAGTTTTTTTAACTTGTTTTGCTCGCGATTCCATTGTTCTGGAATGGTGCTTTCATCATCCAAGTGAACCTTCATAGGTGTGTCGACTTTATCGATCGAATTGTCAAAAATGGGATCGATCGTCTCACTGGAAGCTTTGTTGGCTGCTTGTAGGATAGTCACCAAACTTGGAGTTAGGGATTTTCCCAAGTGGAGCTTATGATTTACATCAAAAAGAATGTCGTTGCTCTTATTTAGGATGTCCGAGATTGCGCTTTTTTGGTACGAATTGATCCCAAACGGCAGGGAGTCAATCGCGCCCAATACTTCATAGCTTGCTGCGTGAGCCTCCAAATCAATATTAATTCCTCGCTCCTTCATTTGAGCGACAAACTTTTTGTCGGTATCAGTAAGTCCTAATGAGTTCTGGTTTCGTTTGTCAAACTCCCCTATCAGCGTAACGAAATCTTTGTAGCCCATTAAATCGGCAAACTTTTGGTTAACTTTGTGCTCTTTGATGCTTTGGGTGTTTTTCTCTTTCTTTAGCCAATTCCCAAATTGGTCGCGAGCCGAAAGTAGTTGTTCTTTCGATAAGAACATATCTAATGTAAACATAACAATACCTATCGCTGGTGGTGTGATTTGTACATGCTCATCCGTTATTCATGCAACACCGTTAGCGCTTGGTGTTATGTGAATTAAAATTGTGTAGTGAGCGTTTGCACCAACTTAATAAAGTTTGGATGAGGGTAGCTTCGCCAAGCCCGTATGAATCCATTTGTTTTTCAAAATGGGGTCAATTACGTCAGGATAAAACCTTAGAACGAATAATAACACCCATCACAAACCCTCGCAATATCTTATGTATAAAAAAAGAGCCCTAAAGCTCTGTTTTATTTTGAATTACAGCAGTTTGTGATTTGTCCATATGACTACAAACATCTTCAAGAATTTCATATCGCTGAGCAGCGCAGTATGCTCCGTGCATCTTGTTATGAAATTCAGTTCTTGTCGTGAACGTTTTGGCAACTTCCCTCACTTTTTCCTCAGTCCATTTAAGATTACCATTGTCACGATTCATATGAGAGCAAATAGAGATGAGCCACCCATGGCGAACTGCTGCGTTGTAAGCACTTGGCTCATCCGCTTTAAAGCTTTCAAGGTTACAAAAATTTCTTGCAAGTTCTGCTAGTTTTTTTTTGCTCCACCTCTTTTGAGTTTTAAGATTTTCGAGCTTAAAGTTCATGTCAAAATCTCCTGAAATACGTTAGCTTCGTGAGGTTGAGCAATCCACTTTATGGACTCAACTTGTTGCCCTGTTAGCAATTTATCGTCTCTTTCCTTCGCGTCAAATAAAGGGTGGTGTAACTGGCTCCACTCTAATGCATCTGAGCGTTCAAATGTATAAGCCTGATCAGATACACTTGTGCACATTGTTGTGACTCTCATGAGCCCGCGACAGTAGTTTGAACCGAATATGGAAACAAAAGCCTCGCCGCTGGATTCGATGGCTCGTTCAGCATTGCTTACAAGACGGTCAACTGAATTTGGGCACTGATATGGATGCAGCCACTCAAAGTAAAGCGATAACTCTTGAGCTTGTTTAACGCTGGTTAGTCTTAAATACGTGTGATGGTTCGCGAACAGTATTTTTATATTCTTTCGCCAGTTGAATTGCGAGAGGTGTTTGTCCCTCTCGGCTATTAGGTTTGCGTTTTGTTTTAAACTTTTTAATTTACTGTCTGGCATTGCGTGAACTCTTAACTCTTTCTTTGAGGTGATTTAAGCTTATCTCGCGAAATGACTGGATGCTAGCTTGTTTAGGGTTAGGTTGTGTATAGGATTTACTTTTTGTAGCTTCGAACAATCTCTTGATGTTAATGCTACCAGCAATGTCGTAACTGTCAACTACAAATCTTATTTTACTGAATGCGCGATAACGCTGGCAAGATTTCGGTGGTATATTGACGCTATCCTGATTAATGAATTATGTATATGCGTATTGTAAGAGCGAGCTTAGTTCACCGATTTCATGTTAGTGACGGCTGGACTAGGAGTGAAGTTTCTAGGTTAACTAATGCTGGTAGCGTGTCTTATGTTGTCCCTCGATATTATGAGATGGAAAAAGACGACGAGTTACTAAAACGCGGAGACTTTTTTTCGGCTCCTTTCAAGGTTTCACATTTATATGACGACTGCGAGTTTTTGGATTGCGATTACTATGCAGTGTACAGTCAGGAGGTGCAGCTCATAGAACGCTTGATCAATCAGCACGAGATACATTACCCCTCTTTTGCTTGAATACAGAGGGGAGTCCTACCGTCCTCCCCTATTTTTCAGTGTTGACTAAGCTACCAACAAAGATTGCAATTCAGCACCTTTTTCTGTCAATTCAGTTCTTTCTTCATTCAGCAAGCCCCTCTCCACCATAAAGAATGTCGTGTTATCGTTGTCGAACTTGTTGAGTGCTATGCATTCAGCCATTGGGTTGTTAATTGTTCGAACATCCTTATGATCGTTCAACTTCAAGTGTTCGTATCGGATCAGTTTGGGTGAGGAGTTGATTGAGAAGTAAATCCCAACTTCCTTTGCGCTAATTTTGCAGGATGAGAAAACAGCTCTGTCATGATCAAGTATTTGTTTTAGGTCTGTTCGAGATTTTGCCATGACTTCTTGGTATTGTTTGCCGTTGGAAAAGAGGGCAAATAATTTCATTTTGTATACCTCGGGGTTAATTGACGGTGGTGCTCACCTCTTGATTTTTATAATACCAGAACAAACATAACCGTCAACTAAAAAAATCACATAAAGGTTCCATATTTTCCCTCTGAGGTTATCACAAGCTTCGTATTCTCGTACTCAAACTTGCTCGCTGATTCTGGGTGAGCAAGTTGCTTCACAAAATCATAGCCCTCCGACTCTGGAAACTTCCCGCTCTGATCAGGAACAAATACCTGAACTAGTTTTAAATTGTCGCTTGGGAGTTCGCTGGAGATGAACGCGTTAAGAGCAAGATGTCCGCGACCTATGATTCCGATAGTAGCCTCGTAGTCTAGTTCGACTATTTTTAGGGGTAAGGTTATTGCTTTCTCAACCAAGCCCGTTTGATAGCCATCCTTGTTCCATTTGGCAATAACAGCATTAATCACTGTATGTGCAACTTGCTGTAAGTGATCTGGGCAGTTAATGACAATGTCTGGGAAGCCTTTTATTCCAAGACCTACGCTATAGTGATTTTCTCCAACACTCAAAATAGCAGAGCCATGTTGATCAATTAACTCTTTGACTCGCAAAGCGTGCTCTTTTAGTTCTGGTGGGATTTGGATGTCCATTGTTTTTTCTCACTCCGACTTACTTCGAGTTGCTACCAATGTAACCATTTTGTCCGCACTGATTTCTGCGAACCCAAGACTTGTGCTTAGTAGGACAGTCTCTTCATCGTCTTCGTCTTTGGCAGGATTTAAGACGCAACTTTTTATGGTTACGACCGCGCCACAATCTTCTATTGGATCTAGTATTCGCATACCAGACATGATGTGGCGAGCAAATATGAAACCGCAAATTGTAATATCATCGCTTGAGGTGTGCTGAGGGACTTTTTGAACAATAACTCGATACTCTTCACCCTCGTTAAGTTTCAATAAGCATTCGGCGCTCATGCCACCCATGAACTTAGACTTGCCGTTATCAGCGTTGAGTGCCACGCCGTCACTCCATACAGAAACAATCTCCTGATCTTCGACTGTGATTTTTTTTGCTATACCTGTGAATTGCTTAACCATCAAGTTATTTCCTGAGTTGTTAGTGGTGAGACAGCTTCACCTCTTGATTATCATATTACCAAGAGGGTAATAACTGTCAACCATTTAGTAATAGGTATGATGCATCAATCAACATCAGGTGAATCGATTAGTTCGAATAGTTCAGGGTCGTATTGAAGCCCTGTAGGAGGGCATCGCACTTCGTTCATTGGACATTCGTACATAAGGGTGCGGTTTTGTTTGGTTAATGGGTGGCTATAAATGTTTTCAATGCCTATATCCAAGCCAAGAAGGGCTGTAGGAGCACCATCATCATTTAGATACATTGCTTCGATGCCAAACACAGAATCTTTACCCAGCACAGTGGCGCGAACGATTCCCCCTTTTCCTATATCTCGGTGAGTAATTGCGCGTTTTGCTAGCTTCCGAAGATCATATTTCGGCTCGTCACGTCGCTCTTTGCAAAAGTCTTCCCATTTTTGCTCAAGATTTACTGGATTAAGAGCTTTTAACACGGTTTTTCTTACTAATCCTAGACTGTCTAGTTTACCTTGGGTGTGAACTTTATTGTGAGGGTAGAAATCTTTATCCCCCTTGAAGTGTCGAAAGATAAAGCCTTCGCTTGTTTCAATGCATTTGTTCCAGCCGCCTTGACTGATTAAAACTAGTTTCACTTGTCACGCCCTTTTTTGGTTGTGGCTATACTGTTAGCCTATTAAGAATTTAGATACTGGAGAGAATACCACAAAAACCATAACCGTCAACTAAAAAATCCGTTTGTTTTTTGGTTCTGGATTTGCGGTATGTTCTGGGTTGAACAGTTTTTAGGTTATGGTCATAGCTCGTGTTGGAGGTCTAGGAATTCTTCTCCAAAATAATCTAAGAGAATAGCTTCTTCTTCCTTCGTTCGTGTCCCTAAATACGCCTCCCAGCACTCGGCAATATCATCGTCTTCGTACATAACCATCGATGAAATTGTGCCATCAGGATTCCACTCAACTGCTTGTCCGCGCAACATACCATGAAGGTAAAAAACTTTGCTAGAGATGCGGTTGCCCAAATAATAGGATTTAGCCTCGCCCTGCTCGCATCCTAATGTATAAACTCCCCATGCTTTTTTATCTCCATTGGGGTATAAAATAAGGAACTCGCCGTATTGACGACCATCCTTAAAAAAGATGATATGCGTCAGTTTCTTCTTTGTGTACCCTTCGTATTTGTACACTCCACCGCTTTGTGACAATGTTTTTGCTTTGATGTGATCGTCTATGATGGTATCGAGTTTGATTGAATCTAGGTGTTTAATTGTAAGTTCTGGGTAGTGGTGTTCCAAGGTGTATTCTTTGATTGGGCGACGTGCTCGCTCTGTTGATGTAATGTACTCAGATTTCAGTTCCCAAAAAACACCTTGAATTGATGACAGGTGCGCATCAGATCGCTCATTAACTTCGCTAGTGTTGAAGATTTTAGACCAAGACTCCAGTTTGTCATCATCGTTGCTCTTTTCGATGTTGTCTAAGTTGGCACCATTTAGGACACAGCTCCACATGGATTCATCTGACTCTAGAACTAACGATGTTGGGATATCCAACTCAAGTAAAACCCCGTCACTCCAATGCCATGGTTCGGGTTTTTGCCCTGCTACCCCATTAATTCGAGTGTGGCACCACATAGGAGAAATTGCGTCATGAGGTTTTTTGAGCCCTCTTTTTGCCATGGACGCTATCATGAAGTCATATGCTCGCTCGTAATCGGAGCATTCTACACATGTGTACTTTTTGTCATCACAAACGAGCCTACCTTTTTCAATGAGCTTTTTGTGTGCTTCTTCTGATAAGTTTATCCAAGCTTTCAAGTAATTACCTTTTTTAAGTCATGTGTTGTTCAACGAAGTTTATCCATTTAAATAATGATTTCGTTTGCGTCGGTGTTAGTTCTAGGGATGTTGCCACAAGCGTTCGCCAAAAAGAAATGGAGTTGTCGCTAAGGAAGTGTCTTTAATTTGGTTGTTGTGTGAGCCAGTTTTTCATCGCCGTTAGCTTTTCCTCAGATATCGGTTGTAGTGTGTCTACTTTTTTTTGCCATTCTTCGTAGGTTAGGCTTTTGAGGTGTTTGATTCTTCGTTCCTTTTCGGGAGTGGGCATATAGTTTTCTGCAAACTTTATTAGACCATCTATCATTTTCTCCCAGCTCTCTTTTGAGTTTATAATTTTCGGAGAGAATTGCTCTTGTTTCCAGCGTTCTTCCATTTTCATTGTTTGTTCCAGCTTAGTGAATGGTTTAAGTCTGTCTCTTGGTGGCGATAATAATAGGCAAAAAAAGGGGTGAGGTTAACCCTCACCCAAATGACAAACACAACACTGTTGAAACGACTAGTATAGTCCCCTTGTTTGCTTAACTAGTAGCTAAGCTAGTTGGCGATCGTTTAGCGCCTATAATGGTGCTAAGGCTAGTAGCGATCATTCTTTTAATGGCTGTTAACCTTATTGCGGCATGAACATCTTAACAAATTCAGCGCGGGCTGCTTTTCGGGATTTTGGAGAGTCGTCCTTTAGCCATTGAATAAAGTCAGCATTACGCTCGCCATCTTTGTTGATTTCGTTTACGAAATCCGTTTGCCAATCTTCTCGGTTGGTAAGGTAAGCGTTCCAAAAAGCGCGGGTTGTTGGTTGAGCTAAATAGTCAGGGATGTCGTTCACATCAATTTTCTTCATCGCATCGACGACAGCAGGACCTTGACCAATATACTTGTTGTAATGAGCGCGGACTGATGCCGCAGATTTGTAGTGTTTTGTAATGGAGAGGCTATCAATTTTCTCTTCACCCATAAGAACAAGAGTGGCGTGCTTCTTGTTTTTTGCAAGCATTGATAATGAGACAAGCTCAAGGAGTGTTGTCTTGAAGGTTTGATCAGCCTTAGAGACAAGCTCCACGCCTTCAAATGACATACGCATTGGGGCTTTAATCGTGTAAAAATTGTTCTTTGCAGCAAAGTCTTCAAATGTGCTTGAAGTCGTACTCACAAACCACCCACCATCAGCTCTCGGGGTTAAGAGGTTTTCTGAAACAAGAACATCTGTAATAGAACCGATACAAAGCCCGCCACCTGTCATTTTGAATGATAGCTCAAGAAAGCGTTCTGAATTTGCATGAATAATATCAACTACCTCTCGTGAGGTAATAAGTGCTTTTTTGCGCTTTGCTGTCTTTTTCTTTGTTGATTCGTTTTTTTCTTTCGTCATTATAATTTCTCGCTTTTGTGTTGTGCGTTTTCTTTATGTTGAGGATTCTTGCACACAAAACCATTTATGTCAATAGTTAACGGTTATGTTTTTTTAATTATTTTTTACGCGAAAACCCTTACCACAAAAGGCGCTTGATCAAACGACACTATCGTAGACGGATATGAAGGACATGAACAAATCCAATAGTATGAGTTTAGGGGGTTGTTGAATTAGGTTGAAGGGTTGATAACCGTGGTTATTGGGACGAGCGTATTTTTTTATTTAGCAAACCCATAAATTGACGAAAAATCATTCAAATTTATTCTTCTTTTCTTTTCTTTTTATCCTACCCTTACAAAAAGAAGTCGTTATGAAGATACAAACTAAACTATCAATTCTTATTGGTGCCGCCATTTCATCCCAAGCGCTTATAACGGGAGCCTCTTGGACAGGGATCGACCAACTAAAAAGCCTCAGCAATACCGAAGTTATGGTAAGTGAGTTGGATTCCACATTGCTACAGCTCAGGCGTCATGAAAAAGATTTTTTTGCACGTATGGATGCGAAGTACAAAGCCAAAATTAAGGAAAGGGTTGGTGAATTCAACAGTCAGTTACGCACGTTGATCTCTGATGCGGAGCGACTTGGATTGGATGTTCATGGTGATGAATTGGCTGAAGCCATCGGTAATTATGAAAATGACATGCTCAGCATAATAGACTACTACCAAAGGGTCGGATTAAGTTTTGATGATGGTGAATATGCTAAGTTCTTCCAAAGGTTAGATAACTTGGTTGAGAGTGTCGAGGATGAGAACTCTAAGAGTGATTTAGCCTACGGAGGGCGATTAGTTAGGCTCTATGCCATTACAGGGGACACATCGTACTTACGCGAATTTGACGAAAAGGTCTCTTCCCTGCCAGCTGACTTGAAAGAATCGCAAGAACTACTCGCTCTTGAAGAGCATTTGTCAAAGCTTGTTTACATGCGATCTTCTATTGGGAATAGTCCTAAAGAAGGGTTGCATGGAAAGATTAGAAAATCGGCTCACATACTAGAGGCTGAGTTAAACACCCTACTAGAGGGAGTTGCAGCTGAGTCTGTCGAGTTAGAGGGTGAAATTAAGCAAATGTTGGCTGGAGTTGTTGCATTTACCTCTTTGTTTTTTGTTCTCGGTTTTTTTGTGACGGCTAGGTACATAAGTCGAAGAATTAAGGCAGTCGAGAAAGGGATTCTCTATGTTCATGATTCTAAAGACTTAGGTTACAAGCTCGATGATAAAGGCGATGATGAGTTGGCGGGTGTCGCCAAGAGTTTCAATGAGTTGATGGGCGAGCTTAGGGATGTAACAGTGGGGATAGTTAACTCAAGCAACCACCTCGATACGGCTTCGAATCAGTTAATATCGAACTCTAGCGAGGTTCAAGAAAGTTTTTCGAGGCAGCAAGATCAGTTAAGTACCGTGGTTGCAGCTATTGAAGAGATGGTCGCAACTGTATCAGGCATAGCACAAAGCGCTTCGAACTCAGCTTCATTGGCAGCTCAAACCCAAGACTCCGCTCACAATGGACTGAGTGGTGTAGAAAGAACTTACAATGAGATAAAAAGACTGTCAGCAAACCTAAATAACTCAATTGATGAAGCAAGGGCTCTATCTATGTTGTCAGAAAACATAGACCAAGTTCTAGACGTAATTGTTGGAATTGCAGAGCAAACCAATCTATTGGCTTTAAACGCTGCCATAGAAGCTGCTCGTGCTGGTGATCAGGGACGTGGTTTCGCTGTTGTTGCCGATGAAGTACGTGGACTAGCTCATCGCACCCAGTCCTCTGCACAGGAAATTTCAGAATTAATCGACACGATTAAAGGTAAGACTGCAGCTGTAGTCGGCAACATTGAGAATTGCACTGTAGATGGAATTAATGCGGCTGATCAAGCTAAAGAAACTCTGACTGGGATGGCTGACATTATCGAGCAAATGTCGGGGGTGATTGATTCTACGCAAGAGATTGCAGCAGCGGTTGAGCAACAAAACGTTGCTTGCCAAGAGGTTAGCAGCAGTGCCCAGAACGTTTACACAGATGTAGAAAACGCCTCATCTTTGACTGAGCAAACTTCGGAAGTTGCGAAGTCAATTGAGGGTGAATCAGAGAACCTGAAAAGTTCTGTTTCGGAGCTGTTGAGTAAATAAGTCAACGTTAATTCAAAGCCTCGGTTCGTCCGAGGCTTTTTTGTTTGTTAACATGAAAAAATAGTAAAATATAAACGATCGGTAGGTGTATGAAAGCTTTAGAATACTTAAGAGTGTGTAGGCAATATTCCCAAGATTACAGCGGGTATGAAGAAGTTGTGGTTGATGGGATATCAAACACGATTAAGGCTGTTGAGAAGTTTCTAAACTCAAAATTAGTAAGGCAAGAAAGTGACTTCAAAAGTGTTCTTCCAAACATTTGGGTTACATTGCCTGTTGAAGAGTTCAATTGTGACGATGACTTACTGGCAATGGTGTATGGTGATGGGTTTCAGGCTGACTGCATAAGCTCTGAGGATAGAGAGGAGCTATTATCCGACGCAAAGTATGAGGCTTATCGTTTAGGGAATGCATATTCCGTTTCAGGGAAGATCAGCATTTGGCACAGTCATGGCGGAGCAGATGAGGTTAGGGTTTTTCTCGGAGATCATGGTTTTTGTTTCAGGGTTGGCGAAAATAATATGGTTACGGTCTGCACCAAGCATCTCTCCACCCGCGCTGCCACTTTAGGAGACCCTTACATTAAGTTTCTCATATTCGTAGTTCATATGCTGATTGAGCAATACGAGAAGATGAGTTCGATGGGTTTGGATAGTTATTATGAATCGCTAGAAGTTGATTTGAGATATCGATCGGGATGGCTTAAAAAAAGTGATTTTGATCGTCAGGTTGAAGGGTGTTTTGGGGGGCAGTTAACGCTTAGCTATGAGGAAAGAGCTAGATTCGAGGATCTTGTTGAGGGCTCTGGTTCAGAGGGTTCGGACGCGGGGATACCAATGACGAGGAGCTCTTACTTGGATGCAGTTCACATTGCTCTATCTGCCATTCATTGTGATGCCAAAGAACTATCTCCCGTTGAAGCTTACAAACGATACGCGGATGGTCGAGATGAGGGTTTGCTTGGGATTGAAGATACTGAGGGTGCCTTTGAACAATGGATGAAAAGGCGCTACCGAGACACGAGCTATGCAGAAATCTATCCGACTTCTAGTAAATCATCCGCTGTTTTTCTTTTCGTGACGGGATCTTTAGGTGCGTACCGTTTAGTTGTCCGCGCATCTCCGACGTCACCGAATTACGAAATTGCGATCAAAATGGCGGTTCGTTTGATGGGGAGATATCCTGTGGACGTGGCGGAGTCGGCGTCCCTTCTTGAGAGATTAAATGGAGATTCTATTGTCGTTATCCCTAGTGAGTTCTCAGGATTGGTATCTGCTCGCTACGCTACTCCACCAGCAGCAAAAGAGAATTCAGTTATTGAAGGGGTTTACTTTGATAAGACGTTGTCAGAACTAGTAAGTGGAGGGGTTGCGGTAAACCTATACAGCTTTGATGAAGCCCCATAAGAAGAAGCCTATTCGGCTTCTTCTAACTCAGACTCTTGAGAGTCAAGGGCGGCGTCACACTCATAGCACCAAAAGCGATTCGTGAACTCGATGTTGTCTTTTTGCGTAACAGGCATACCGCATACTGCCACTTTCTCACTTGGCTTACATGCGTGTATGTGGCGATCTTTTCCGTAACAGGTGATTAATGCTTCACTATAAGTCTTCATAGTTTTCTAGAGTCTACCACCTGAATTAAAGATGCTTCATAGCCATGGTTTTCTTGGCTCTGAGCGCTTAGTCCAGTAGCTACATAAACCAGTTCTTGTGCATCAAGAACACCCTTTTGGGTAAGGACTTCACATAGACGACCAAGAGAATCCACCGAGCGCTCTAGTTGATTCTCAATGTCAGTGTTGTCATCACCATACAGAACTTCATCTAAAACATATTCATCGATTCTTTGGGTTTTGGGGGCTCTTTCATCGTTGCTTTTGTTCAGGGTTTTGATTTTCATTTGTGAATTCCTAATGATTAACTGCCCGATTTCTTAGGTTTAGGCACCATCCCCATGGCTTCCCGATACTTTTCATCCCCCATGTTCCATGCTTTCACGGATTCTAAGTCACCACTCATCTCGGTAAACATGCCCCAACAATCTTCTGTCAATTTGTCTCTATCTCTGGCTGCATAATAAGGGCATTGCCATCGGTTTTTGTGGCTTTGGGGTGCGACGTTATTCACTGGGAGTTGTCCGCATCCATCACAAGGGTTGCATAGGTGTCGGTAGTAATGAGGATCTCGGGGTCTTTTTGCCATAATGGTTCTCTAAATAATTCGCTACATCTGACACTGAAATGCGATGGTCATTACCGCATCACTAAAGTCAGAATCAAATAAACCGCTTGAATCATCGGTTTTCTTAAATTGTGCGATAGCACTTTCCAGATTGTCCCCAAAGATGACATGAGTTGACAAGACATCCTGACGATTGCTCTCTCTTTGTGAAAGGTCTAGAGAGATAACAGCCCAGTATGAGGCACAAGTTCGCTCAGATAGCGCCCTCAAGTCACTTAGATGTAGAGTTATCTCATCATAATGAGGAATTCTTTTTTCTGACATTAAGCCAAATCCTTGTTACTAAGTTTCGGGGCAACCCCACTTCTTGATGCCCATTATACCAAAGCAGACATAACCGTCAACTACTTAAATAGCAAGGCACCATGGGTGCCCTGTTCCAAATTTTTATAGTGAGTCTAGTTCTTCTTGCGTTACCATTTTCCCATCAAGGGAGAGGTGCGTCAGGTAGCGGTAATGAGCAGATTGGATGTATCCACCAGCGACGATGAGTTGTGTCTTACCAGACAGGTTTAAGCCATCGTCGTACGAAACGGTAAAGTGTGCTTCAATGACCCCGTTGTTGGCACTTAAATGCTGATGTGTGAGTGTTGGATTACCGTGGTTCTCGTTTATAACTCCAATTTTGTCATGTAATCGGAACATGAATTTTTGAGTAAGTTGATTTCGGTAATCTTTCTTTAGTTCTTCGCTACCGATCTCCCATCCACTGTGCAATAGGGTTACTAGCTGTCGAAGTGATTCTTTCTGGTTTCTTGCAGTGCAATAATCCAAAGGGCGTGCGAATTTGCTGTTGTTGTAATCTTCAAAAAGCTTCCAGAGGTTAGCTACTAATTCCTCTTCAAGTTTAGACATGAATGGGTCAAGACTTTCCACCATGTTATTGAAGAACTCTGGATTCTTTTTGACAAATCGAGTGGCTGCCTTGGTTTCTGATGATGTCAGTGTCATATCATATACGCGCTTAGGAATTCTGACATTCACTGACGCGCAGATTTCCTCAAGTTCCTCAATGGAAATGTCACCATCCAAGAGTTCTTGTGTGTAGACATCCCTTTCTAGGTTGTAGCGGACTTCTGATTTGTGATCCTTGTTTGTTTTCGACCAGTCCATGATTCGCTCATAAGATAGAAGGGGTTTGAGTGTTTCGCAAATCTCGGTGAAGCGCTCGTGTAGGTCGGTAGGCATCTTAGCCGTTGGCTTTAATTTGTGTGCTTTAAGCTTTTCGTCGACTGACTTAGCATCACGTTCTAGGGCGCTCTCTAGGTGTTCCAATTGCTCAGGAGTCAACTCAGAAGGTGTATTCACATTAAACAATTCAAGAAATCGTTCGGTTGTATTATTTTTCTCTAGTTCAGCGTATTCATCCGCAGTAACGAAATGGAAACCAATGCCGTATACACCATGAATAGGGTTAAACACGAACTTTTTCTTTAAAAAGTCTCTAGCCTCTTGGATTAGGGGAAAGATCGTTGTTTTGTATTCTTCCAAGGTTAAGTGTCTGATTGGAGTCATGTTGGTTTCCTCTAAGTTGTGATGATGAGTTGCTCACCTCTTGAAACCTATAATACCAGAAAAAACATAACCGTCAACTAATAAATGAATAAGAGAAACTAATTTTGTCGTATTTCATAAATTAAAAGAGCGCCAAGCGCTCTTTGAGGGTTAATTTCTCACCTTGAAGAATTCAGGCTGTTTCGGTCTTCTTGGCTGCCCTTTGATTTCAATATTAAATCGCGTCGTTAGCTCCGTGAATTCTATACCTGACTTTTCTGATATATGCCGCATCATGTTTTCTGCGAATGCGCCAAGGGTTAAAGATTCGGAAACCGGTATTGTTGATTTAGCTAATAGTTTTTGATGGAAACTTAGTTGATATCCATTTTGGTCAGCGTGAGCCTCCAATAGCATTGAATCAAAGACTTGCTTTACGGATTCGGGAGTCACGTCACCTTTGCGCATATCAGGTCTGGTTGAGGAGATTAAGGACTTCATGGCATCAGTGAGCTTTTCGAAGAACTTGGCTAATCCAGCAAAGCGAGTTTTGTCATGGCAGTGCTCTACGAAGGCGAGAGCTATTTTTTCGCTAGCTTTGTTGCGATAAAAATAATCCATTTTTGTCCAATCGTCAGGGTTTATTCCTGCGAATGCCGCTAGCTCATTGAATTCTGACTTTAACTTGTTCCCATCTGGTAGATCTTGATATAGGTTTCCGTACATTTCCATTGTCGAGTAAATGAGGCTTTCTACGACAGTCCTAGAATTAGCATTCGCAGGAAGGTTTATTGTTGAAAAGTCGTCGTAGAGAGGGCTAGTATCGACACTGGGTAACGGTTCGGTAAATAGTTGCTTTTGCTCGTTGTGGAACTTAACAGCGCTGTAAGCGCCTTGTGGGATGAAAGCGGTTGGTATTGAAGTGAGTTCAGTCAAACATGTGGGGAGGTGCTTAGATCTCTCGTCCGCTGTTAGGTGAAGTCGTTCTTCTGTTGCCCGTGCTTCTTTTTCTCCGTATGTCTCCCTGTAGAGGGTGTAGCCTGATTCCTTGATCAGTCCAATGTCACTGTTACTTTCAGTCATTAGTCTTCGATCATAACCGGCGTCATACAGGTCATCTTCGTTTTGGTGGAGAGTGGGTATTATTACGTCATAGAGTTCGTCGTCAGGGGCGTTAGATAGTTGGAAAATGCCTTCTTCGTCTGTGTACTTATCTCTTAGAGTTTGTATATATAACTCTCGCTCAACCAATAGCTTCTCGATTAAGGGGTTTTGTTGGATTTGTTCTTTTTGCTTAATTCTGTTTTGCACCGCAGAGAAATAGTTTAGGTCTGCAGCGTTGAATAGATTTTTATTTGAACCTTTGGATAGATCACAGATGTGCTGGATTGTGTGTTGTGTTTCGTGGAGGACTGTTGATTTTATTTCAGATACTGAGGTGTGTTCGTGACCGTATATTCTCAGTGTGTGCATTGTGCTGCCATCGCCTCCCTCTGTTTCCATAGAGCCCATGAGCTTACCTGTGCTTTCGCTATCAGAGGTTATGAAGGGAGTTGTGCCTAATCGTGTCTCCATAGAGACATAACTGGAGTACAACTCAGGTATGTCGAACTGAATGTAGCCATTTTTGAAGCACAGTGGGGTGGGCAAGCTTTTGGGTATTCCTGAGAAATAGAATGGAGATGGGTTGATAGTTATCTCCTCCCACTCGTCAGTTGGTAGGTTGAGTGCTTCTATATCGAGTAGATCTGGGCTGTCGGAGAAGAAATGTTTTAAGTCATCTCGATGCACATTTTCAATTAGGCAGTAGTCTATGTCGCCGCTTCCATAAAACTCAATAGCGTACTTATCACCACCAGCATAAGTAAGTGTGATTTCTTCGACATCCATTGGTTCCTTGGGTGCCCTCAGTATCATTCGCATGAATTCGTCGCTAAATTCGAGACTAGAGTCGTCTAGTTCTGTTCGCCACTTTCCGTCGAGTCCAAGGAACCAGCCTGTATCCTTGAATATTGTTTCGTTGCTTGCACGTTGCTCTTCAAGCATTTTTTTCGCTTGTTCTAGCTCCGCGTCTCGTCTGTGTTTAACCCCTTTCTCGCCTACAAACATTTTCTAAAAGGATACAATTTTAAACACCTAGATTGCTACGCCAAGTATTAACGGAGAGGGATTTTACAAATCTCCAAGATTTCAACTCTTGTTGAAGCAAAAAAAAGAGCTAGCGTATAACGCCAACTCTGTTTTGAAAATTAAATTGCAGCTTTAGTTAAATCAACCCAAAAATCTGTTTTTGCAGTAGCTATTAAGAAGGTCTTTTTCCTTTATTCTCGTTTCGTTTTTTCCAGTCAGAGATAGACTCATCCTTACTTTGGCTGTAGGTCACGTAACCAAATGGGCAGCTGAAACTATCATGGGATACAACATGGCGATGAATTGCTGTCGTAGAACACTGCTCGCACAATTGTTCTGGGGTGCAATCGCCACAGTATTTATGCCCAATTTCGGTATCAATGTAGTAAACAGGGTGCTCACCACAGTTGAAGCAAGTTAAGTTTTCCAACTTGGTTTTTGATTTAATTTCTTGTCCATTAACTGCGGACGTATCGATTATCTGTTCGCCAAGGCTTTTTAGAAGCTTTCCGTTGTCAATCGGTTCTCGGCGAATTTTTTTGGAGATTGTGGTTTGGGCTGTCAGCGCATCGATTAATAAATCTTTTGCCTTCTCATGCGCTTCGTGAACTCTTTCCTTTAATGCATTGATGCCCTCTTCAAGCCCATTTTGCGCACTTTCATTTGATGATGGATCGACTAGGAACTTGTATTCAAAACAATCATCGAGGCTATCTTCTGCTTTGTGGACGACATTTAGCTCGCTTACGTCATGTGTTTTACCAGTAGAAAGCTCGATTACCATGGCGCGGCGTTCAGTATTACTGGTGTCTTCATGAAGCTTTACAACTAATTCCGTAGTGTGCGTAATGTTTAAGCTTCCGTACTGGTCGATTAACGATTCATGAGGTAAGTCGCTTCCAACCAATGAAGAGATGTTAGCTACCCCCTCAGCTTTTAGTGTCACTAATACTCTGTTGAGCTCAACGCTCTGATTGTTTTTAGGCATAACTATTCCCTATATATAGATTGGTGCTTGGGTCGACCCGAGCTCTTGATGCAAATAATACCAACAGCATCATAACTGTCAACTAATTAATTAAAGTTTTGGTCACATTTGGACAGCTTCTTGAAAAGAACCCTGCTTCGCTTTGTTGGTGCTTGGTTTTTTTTCTCCAATGTCGCAGATGTAGATAGTGATTGCGCTACCTATGAACCAAACCGCGACGCTAGATAGTGTGTATAGACCTATTCCACTAATGTAACCTAAGTGTTGAGCTAGAAAGCCTACGGGGAGAGCTGTAAGCAACAATAAAGCCCCCTTTGCCCCTAATAGTTCCTGTACAGCGTTAATGATAAGTCGGGCTGAGAGTTGGTCTTGCCCCCTGCCCGTAGCATTTAGTCGACTATTGACGGTTAATACTATGGAGGCAAACGGGAAGGCTAACACACAAGTGATAGCGAGAACCCATGAGAATATGGACACCGTGACATTGTTGTGATTTGTAGCGCTAAGCGTGAACAGAATAGAAGAATCATTGTTGAGTGCTAACTGGAGGGCTCCCTGTATGACGTACATGATGGTGATGATTCGGTAGTTTGCCCACTTTCGATTGTATTTAATCTCATCCCAATAATGTCTCAGGCTTACCTTGAATCCAGCGTCAAACGAATACTTCCCAAATGCTGCATAGGTTAGAAATGGCGTAAATATTGTTTGTATCGCCAGCGCCATTGAGACACTCGGGGTGAGCAGCATGGCTAAGTATTGGGCTGAGAGCCAAAGCCCAAAGTATGGAAAAACAAAGCTAAAAGAAATAAGTCGCTTTAGTATTTGGTGAATGCTCATCGATTGTCTCAGAAAGTTCTAGTGCTTGGGTTGGTAATAGTAATTTGGTGCTTATGCTGATCTTATATCACTGAATGTAGGTTAGGTATTCAATATCTGATTTTCGGCGTTCTTGGGACTGTTTTATTAATTCAAGGTGTTCTGGGCTGATCTCTGGATCATTACGTTTTTGTTCGTACCATGTTGGGTCGAAGGTTGATTCAAGTAATTTAAGTGCGTCAGCCACAGTTATGTCTTCATCGATAAGATGGCAAACTTGGTTTACTTCAAAAAAGTTGTTGTAGCTGAATTTCTCATTCGAAGCTAGGATCGTTACGGTGCGACGGTCATCCGTAATGTCTACGAGTCGATGACATATTGATGGTGTAGATTTGTTTGTTACTAGTGCAATCATTGTTGAATCCTTAATTGATGGTTACTTCAATACATTTTGTTTTCACTGATCCAGTGTCCGAATAGTAGCCGCCGCATAGCTTGTCAGTAAGAAAGTCTCGCTCCAACCACATAAAGTGATATTTTATTAGATAGTGCGCTTCACCACCCTTTTTGGATGGTGAAGGCGTAAGTTTTGCTTGGAATTGAGTGCTATCACTATCGAGATATAGGTGATAATTACCATCTTCAAGGTGGATTTGTTCGACTCTAACTAACGTTGATGTACCTAAGAAAGAAGCGACACAAATAAATACGAAAAATGGCAAAAGTACGTATACAAGTAAGAGCGTTGCTAGCTGCTTGCGCTGTAGTGGTGTGTTTGAATACAGTGAGAGAATTGGCATACGTCGTAACCTGTTGTTAGTTGTGGTAGAGGGGCTACCTATTGATACGTATAATAACACACCTCCACTTACTAGTACAACAGTTAACAGTTACAAAAAAGCCATTACGGTGGCTTTAGATATCATAGATTGGTTAGTGAACCAAGAGAAGTATGTGCATGATTGCTCTGGGTTGTTGGTATGCTCATGTGTTCACAGACGTCCTCCAAAAACCCCTTTCTTCTAGCCCAGTCGTAAGCGCCTGAACTACCTTTGCGGAAATCGGTTCGGGAACTGTATTTACTCGCTTCTCTTGACGCGGATAAGAGGCACCACTTACCTACTCGTTTGTCTATTTTCTTTTTTTTGTTTCCATTTTCCATATGCAAGCAAACAGCGTCGAGGTAGCCACCTAGTCGAGCGGACTCATACGCCCTTCTGTCGCCAAGGTTGAATGCAGTTCTTGTGGAGTAGTTTGTCGCTATCTGTGCAACCTCAACCCTAGATAAGTTTTTAGGGAGAACAAGGTGATTGCACACTTCCTCTAAAATACCTTGTTCTTTTGCGCTCTGGTAAGCACTTCTGGAGTGGAGTCTGAAACTTTCGAAAGTCTTGTGCCTTTTTGCCACTGACTTTAATTCGTCTAAGCTCAGGGGGTGGCTCTCTTTTTTTCTCGCTGATTTGGAGATTAGACTTTCTAGTTTAAATTTTTTTTGGCTCATCCATTGATGCTCGCTAAGAAACCTTTTACATCTAATAAGAAAAGTATCAACAACATCGTTCACGAGCAAGCCAAAGCGGGATTGCCCCCTCGTTTTTGCCAGCTGCTACCTCAACCTAAGCTTATCACCATCCGTACAACAACTTGCCTGTCTCCATATCTCTAACAAAGATGACATTTTCATACATGTCTAGTGGCGGAAACCTAACTCCAAGATGGTAGAACTTGTACGTCTTCCCACTTACAAGCTTGCCGAATGTATTGGCTACCTCAGATCTTAGATAAAAGGCGTTTGACTTCATGATGAATGCGCTTTTATCCGTGTAGACAAAGTGAGTCTCTATATCGATCGGCATTCCAACCATCTCTCCAGTCGTGGGATCTAGTCGTTGTACAATAGCAACATCTGTTGGTTTCGTGTTGGTGTCGTTGACGACAACGATTTCTTCCTCCAGAAGAAGCCATCCAATCGCAACCCAAAGAAATACTATCCCAAATGTACTTAAAAAAAGAATGCGCTTCCAATACACCCTCGCGTCAAGAAGAGCTTCTTTTAGGAGGGACAGATGTTCAGTAAGCATGTCTTGCCACACTTCCAATTTTTTCATTGCTATGCCTTTTCAATTAAAACGATGTTTTTGAAGAGTCATTTTTTTTTGAACGCAATGCAAAAATTAATGGCAAATTCCGCATTTAAAAGTTAGATCTAAAGGTGTGCTGCTAGGGCTAGTACGAAAGCTAACAAGAGGCTACACATTTACAAGTGATGAGGTTGGAAGTTTAACATTGCCTGATAACATCCACACTGACGACATCCCAAAAGCTGTTCACACTTTCATTACTGAGAACAAAGCTAAGTGGATTTCAGCAAACAACCAAGACTCTGTTGACTGTGCATGTGAAGAACTTGAATCTCAGTACGATGTGTTTGACGACGATAACTAAGGGGTAAATAAAGTGTTATGAATAGACTAAAACTTGAGGGATTCACAATTATCGCAGTACCACAATCACCACAATTTCCAATGCAAATTGTTATTGATGGTGGTAATCCATTGATGGTTGATTTGCCAAACACAGGCGCTTTTCATCATTACACCACAGATGATTCTGAACATCACTCAGTGATGTTCAAAATGGACAATAGAACAGAAAATCATCCAGAAGTGAGTTTTGTTTTGACTAATTCTGAACTGGTTCATTTGCAAATGATCAGTTTATTACCAGTAATAGATTAACGGAGAAATATTTGTGAAAGATTGGGAGCTTGAATTTTCATCGCCAGAGGCGCTTTACGACGCGCTTATTGAAGCTAGAAAGGACTGTGCATTTATGGTTGAAGTTGCAAATGCCGAAAATATCACTCCTCTCCAAAGGCATCGAATGAATGAGCTAGTTGTTCGATACACACCTAAGTTAGAAAAATGGCTTTCGCTTATCAATGATGATAATGCTCACAATGTCATAGTCATTGGCCGAAAAGGAAGTTTCTTTAATTGTGATTACGATGATTACTTTGACGCAGATTTAGACCTAGAAAATTACGTCCCTCAGTACAAGTTCAAGCATGAGGGTGAAGGTTGGATATTACGTGAAGTTAAATCGGGCGTTGGTAACTTTGGTCACACTAAGACTATCAGAGAGCAAATTATCAAATCGGTCTTAGAAACTGGTTTTGAATTTGTAATCGAAGATTAAAGGGGAACTTATCGTGGCTAAATCAGTTGCAACAGTAGCCCACAAAGCGGCATTCAGCGCATTGTAGATATCAAAATGAATGCAATCGTGGGCATTATTGACGATTACGCCATTGCAAAAGGTCTGGTTAAAATGCAGAGCGTTTGAATACTGAAAATGCACGGTTGGTTGATGCGCTCCACTATATCTATGAGAGTGGATACTTATCAAGTGATGATGTGGTTGATAAAGCGCGATGGGGGTTGGGTTTGGATGTTGAAAATCCAAAGAAATTGCAGCTTTAAAGCCGAGATTTAGCTAACCAAGGGGAAAATGTCGTGGCGAGTGGTTTTGCTTGAGTACACTTGGGCTACTACCTAAGTGTACTCATTCTGGAGTGATTTTTTAGTCTCGGGCTTCAAGTTATTGTCGAAGTCTCTTTAAGCTTGATTGTGTTAGCTATCGATAGATAATGCGTCCGAAATGATATTGGTATTAAGGGGCTTTTCGATAACGAGCACAGAGTCGTCGATGATCTTGAACTCGTCGCTAAGTGAGTGTCGATCGCCACTTTCATGCCACGCTGTAACTTCAATATTTTCTGGTAGTGTATCATTTATTGCTGTGGCAGAGATTTCAATGGCGTTTTCAATAGCGCTTCCGATCTTGGTTTGTGCTAATTGCGTGCATGGTTGCTCTGGAGCACCCAAGTTCAGTTCGACGATACCATGGTTTTCAACCATAGAGATGTCCAACTCCTCGAACGGGTAAACTTCATCCCCTAACTTTACCAATAATGCGTTTGATGGATAGTTTGCAACAATGTGCTGTAAGGTTTGTAGCTTCATGATTTAGTCCTACTGGTTTGTGGTTTAGAGCCTTGCGGTCACCTCTTGATGTTTATATTACCACGCCTAATCTATCCGTCAATATCTTTTAAAACAAGAAAGGCGGAATAATCCGCCTTCACTATTGCCTTCATAAAAACAGGGGTTGAGTCTTTACTCCCCCTCTTGACCCACTAAGCAGCGACCCTTGCCTAAAAGCTCACCTTCTTGGCTGGACACTTCAAAATAAACCTCTACAGGATCACCGCTATGTGAATTAACGTGGTAGAAATTGGCGATGTAAAGAATTTCGGTGATCGCGTACAGGTTGGTCGACCATGGTTCGATATTAGAGTTGGGAAAGTTGACGACTGCTTTGAAACCACCTCTAGCTTTATCGACTAACTCTGTCAAATTACTCGGTATGAGGCTGGTGATCAGCTTCAAGTTGGCTTGATTTAGGATATCCAGTGTTGATGATAGATCTCGCTGGAATCCCATAAGGTTCATTGTTGTTGGATGAACCTCGCCAAAAGGGATCGGAGTTGGAAAATCTGTGGCGAAAATATCAATTATGGATGCAACTCGTTTCGGGTCTCTGTCGCCATAGATCGCCTCTATAAGTTCACCAGAAAGGGTGGCTTCTTTATCGTCGCAACCGATTGTGAAACCATTGTCTGGATTAATGGTTAGCTTTAAGTTGGGGATTAGCATGTTTGATAAGTCACAAACGACCGCTAGTTCATTGTTTACTTTAATATCCATTGTTTTAGCCTTTTTTGTGGCGGGGAAGATTTCCCCCCGCCTATTGGGCACTAGACCCACTTAAAAACACTGCCCTTACGACCAACCATCTTGATAGATTTCCCTTCCAAGTATTGCCAGAAGGCGTTTTGTACACTGTCACAGCGTTGGTTTTGAGCTTTTTTGTAGCACTCCCAGCCAAACTTTAGCTCTCCAAGGTTCAATAGAGGGGCGTAATTTCGAAAGAAGTCGAACGCAAATTCTATTGCTTGTTGATAGTTATCGTTAAGTTGAGGGTAGCACTTTATATATTCATCAAACCTTGAGCCCATAGATATTTTGGTGACACGACCAACATCCCCATAAACCTCCAGTTCGATATGGTGATCGCAAATACTTCTATCTGAGTAAGTTTCTGTTGGCTTCATTGCTTAATCTCCTGCTGTGTGATGAATTTTGCAAGCCTTACGGTAGATTTGGCAACACAAGCCTTTTGGTTACTCTTGAGAAGCCTCTAGCATTTGCTTCATCGCTTCAAAAACCTCCCTCTCCACTCGGCGCTTGTATGACTCTTTGTTAAACACAGTGATACGGAGCTGACGGCTGAACATTACCTCAACGCAGTCAACGTTGTTCTTCAATAGTGAATTGATCTTGCGGACAATTGACTCACAATCCGCCTGAAAACATTCTTCATCAATATTTTGCTTGGCTTGATAATCGCAACGATGGAGGTCGACAAAGCGCCCTTCTTGGTCGTAAGCGATAACCACAACTTGACTCATTGGCATGATTTAACTCCTTCTAGGTGCCCCACCAGCGGGGCACGATCAAAAATGTTACTTATTGAGGTTTTTGTTTTGCGATTTCAGAATCTCAGTGATAACGTCAACAGCGTAATCTCGTAGCTTTGGTTCGCTAACCATGTCTACGGGAACATTACAGTCAACCATGCAAGCTCGAACGGCTCCAGAGAACCATAGGCAGTGAGAATTTACTGTTTTTTCTTGAAACAGTGTTTCTTCAATACGACTTTTAGCGATGTCTAAAAAATCTTGTAGATGACGGGTGTCATCTGACAATTCAAAGAATGCCTTCATTTGGTCTAAACATGGGTAGATGCTTGCCGCCAATGTTTTGTTTTCTTCGTTGATGATTGTTTCGTGAAGCGTTTGAACAAGTTTAAGTTCTGACATTGTTGTCTCCTGTTGAGTTATTGTGGGCTGAGATACAACCCTATTTAATGATTGGTAGCCCCAACCTCTTGATAGATATAATACCAGAATTAGCGTAACCGTCAACACATTTAGTGTATTTATTTGTTTAAAACGCAAAAAAGCCATGACTTAGCATGGCTTTTTAATCTTCGTCGGCAGGGCATTTTTCAGCGTCGCTTAGTGAGGTGCCGTCCTTTAACCACTAAGCCATACACAATAAAGGTAACAAGTTGTAATCTAAATGCAAAGGGCTAGATTTCGAGGTTATCTGTATAGCCAGATTTCCTTTTTTCTTCAATGCCTTTCATGACAATGTAAGCCCGATGCCCGATTCGTATCCCCGCGTAGACAAGGAGAGCGACACAAACAATCACAAAGCACATTATGGAAAAAGCCCAAGGCTGCTTTTCGATTGCTACAAGTAAGTCTTTAAAGAAGGTAGTCACGTTTAGCCTAACATGTCCTGTATCAAATGACGGTTGAATACTACTTTGATAATGGGTTTGCTCTTGTGAGATTCGGCGCTTCGTGCAACTGGACACATCGAAAAGCCACCGTTTGCCTCGAACGACACTTGGGCTTCTGAGATTTCATGTGCCATGTCGCAAATAGCAATTTGTTCAGAGGATAAATCATCGAAAGCACCGCTGTGAAACTTGGCTTCAAGAGCTTTTTTATTTCTAACACTCAATCCCTTTAGCTCATCACTACTTAGTAGTGCCGAAACATCGACTTCTTGGGTAAGATCATCAACGCTATCAACTTTACTTGCGAGTGCGCATAAGACCTTTGCTGTCAGTGGCTGAAAATTCTTGTATAGGGATTCTGGAAGCTTCATTGTCTTACCTTTCGTTCGGTTAACTAGCCAATAGGGGATTAAACTCCCTCGCTGGGATAATTTTTTGAGTTATTATTTCAGTGAGAGTCTGACCTATATTACGAGATAACGTCGCCTCTGTAATGTGTTTTGTTTCCGTAGTTGTCCCAGTGCCATCCACCAGCTCTGCTATTAACTTCGAGTCATCACGACTTTCTTCAAGGTTACTCCAAATCACATCTATAGCACTTACCGCTTCATTGGGGCTGCATACCATTGTTCCTAATAATGTAGGGGTCGGTGTTTCAGGATCTAAGAATAAAAACTTGATTGACTCAATAGTCGTCTGTGTGGTGTTCATTTTCTTCATTGTCCATATCTATAAAATTTTGCTGAAAGAACTCTAAGCCTGTGTAGTGTTCAAATTTGTAGTCATCCCAGTAGGCAAAGTGGAATACGTTTGCAGGAGTTGCTTTTCTTCCGAATAGCCAACGGATACGCCATTTCGGGTCGGAGATGTGATTTTGCTGATGCGCCAAGAATGTCTTCTGTAGCATAGCCCATGGGCTAATGGTTTCAGTGACCCCGTTTCCTTCAAATATAAAAACAGGTGTTCCTTTGGGTAGTTCCCCATAGAAATCACAAACAGGGTTGTCTAGATTCGTACACCAAGCAACATTGGGGAAATACTCAGCCGAAGCCTTGCATAACTTCTTTTTAATTCGTGGATTACTCATTTCTCTATTACCTTGGCAGTTAAATGACGACAATTTCAGCGAGTTAATGTTTGCAGTCAATGGTGAGCAAATCAAGCAAAATTGTATCAGGTGGTGATGCCCTTCTTTACTATCACCTTCTTAGATTTGTGTAAAATTTGATGTCGTCTTCTGTTTTTAATTGTTCAGCACTTACTGATCGAATGATGTAATCTTCTTCCATGCGTAGGATGGATGAGTTGAATACAGGGCGGAGGTAAAAAATCCAGACAAAGGACACTCCTGTAAAAAAGAGAAGTTTCATTGCTGAGTCCAAGATTTGGAACGCGTCTCCACTTGAGACCATAGCCAGTAGGGCATGAAAGCCGCAGATTGCAAAGGCGATAGCAAAAAAATCCACCAATTTGATCGCTGTTTTAAATTTCTTGTGAAGCATGGGTTATGTTCCTTTTTTTTGTGGCAAGCCTAAGCCAACCTCTTGATGAACATAATACCAAAAAAAGCTCTGCAGTCAAGATTTAATTTAGTTAACAGTTACGAAAAATAATCAATCTTGGTTTAATGTGATTTTAGTGAAGTCTCGTGCGGATAAACCCTCATTCCTGTGATGGTGTTTTCATAAGCTGATAAATCATGCAAGTATGACCAGTCATGAAAGCTACTTTTTGTTTGCATTGCCAAGCCATTGATAACGGCGTCAATGCTTCGCCCTGCATAATCTTTTTTAGGTATGAAGATCTCTCTGATTGCTGTTAGCATTTTGCACCTGCGTGTAATTTAGTTTCATAAAATAGCTCTATAATTATACAAAAGCTAAGCCAACGGTCAAATTTGGTAATAATATTACAACAACATTGATGTAAAAGCATGGAGTGGGGCTTGCCAAATTCTAGTCGCTAATCGTGGCGATTTGTGTGAACTTTTTTGCTACTACTAATTCGCCACTTTGTTGATAGGTGATCAAGAAATTACCATCTTTGCTACTGATATATTCGTAAGGGACGGCGTTATCAGGGAAAATCACTCTAGCGCCTGATACATGATGATATTGAATAAACCCATCAAAAAACTCATAGCTTGCTCTAGCTCTGAGAACTTGCTTTCTCGACGGAAAAGCCCAGAAGATGTGAGTTGTTAGGGTGACCTCGGCATCAACTTTCCCATCTATAAATGTATAAATCCGCCTTTCGAGAACCTTTTTACCATCAATAGAAACATATTCTAGATTTTTATAAGTGCCATCAGGTGTAGGTTGGATTTGTTGCCCTCCCCAATGCTCAGAGAAACCCCTTAATCGCTGCCCAGTTTTTGTGTAATCGCTCACGACATCAGGTTTGTAAAACTCGTGATCATTGCAACCCAGTAAAAATAGGCTGAGGCTAACTACGCATGTCTTTATTTTCATTTTGATACGTCTCAATTATTTGGGTTAGCCATTCTATGCGATGGGCGGCGGCGTTTCTGTAATCTTCCCAAGGGTGATCGGCATTGCCGTTAGTCTCGGTGAAAACGGCATTCGCTAGGGCGTCATCCGTATACTCCCCAAGAGTTAAGCTAGCTCGCTCGTATTGGGTCTCGTCAGCGTCCCCGATGATCGAAACAACCTTTCTTGATAGCCAGCGTATACGCTCTTTTGCTATCGTGTTGATGTGAATATCTTTGTGACTCTGAAGCAACATTGTGGCGACATCGATGTGGGAAAGGTGGCTCATTGAAATTCTGTCAATTCCACTTGCGAACTGCTCCCCAAATGGGTCTTTTTCACCCCTTTCTCGCCATACTGCAGCGGGTGTTTTAATCATATTATGTTACTCGTGAACTAAGGTTTCTGACAGGTGTTTTGTAAACCCTGCTCTTTTTAATAATCAATTCAAGCCCCGTTGACCGAAATGGCTCTTTGCTTTGTTTGGCTACAGTGTTATTGGAGCGCTGACTAATATCAAGTGTGTTAAGTATTGACGGGGTCTCTGGTTTTATTGTCAGTTCTTTTTTTTCATGAAGTGTTTTTTGAGGATGTATTCTATCGAGCCACCCTTTTTTCTTGGCTATGTGGAACGTTTTGCTATCTGATGATGCCCATGCGGTTCTAGATGGGTATAAAGAACCGATAATAAAGATGTCCTCATAACGACCAAACGATCGCTTTCGATTATTAGTTGGATTTCTAAACAAGTTCTCTAGTCCTTCGGACTGCAGCTCCACCCTCTCAAAGTTCGCTGATAGGGATAGATGTTCTTTTGTTTCGCAATAACCAACCCAACCATTCACGAAAACAAATTCATAAAGTGGGCAAGCTAACTTGGACCACTCCGTCTTATCTTCTCGAAGGACTGATACCTCTTTAGCCTTTTGTAAAGTGTGCTCCTTCGGTTTGCACCTCTTGTCAAATTTGGCGGGTGGGTATATTTCGCGTATCCATCCATTAACTCTAGCGCAACGGTATGAGTCAGGTCTCTTAAACTTCCAAGCTTCCTCTGTTCCGTATAAGTTCCCATGTTTTTTGCACTCTACAAAGCTGAAATAACGATTTGCTATAGCCTCTGGAGCTCGTGCCGGCAACAGGTCATCCATCAAGCCCAAACGTTCGGCTTTCGCATAAGTCCAGTAATCATAGTGTTTCCAATCGCTTGGGGTTCTGTATTTCAACGCCTCTCTCGCAAGCTGGTGGAACTGATCAGCTGTCAAAGTCATTGTTTGTCCATGCATTCTGTATACTTTGTTGAGATAATACGCAATTGCAATCAAATGGAAAGTAAATTCTAGGTTGCCTCCAATAGGTGGATAAAAAACTTTCAAAAAATTAATCTAAATACACAAGATTAAAAAACCGTAAAATGAATCTAGAGAAATTTAAAAAAGAAAAGTTGTACGAACCCAGACTAGACAGCTATTCCCTCGTATTGCGCCATGGGTCAAAGCAGATTTTCTACAAGAAGCACTCGCCTTTCGTAAGTGGTCAGCCTGTAAGGGGGGATGGAAAGCGAAAGCTAAAGCCTGATTCGATAGTTGTTTTGCCTCCGAAGGAGAGTTATTTTGCTGCTTTGATTGATGGTGATTGGTGGTGGGTTGAGGGGTGCCCTGAGTGTAATGGTCAGAAGCGTTCATGGTCAACGTACATAGAGTGCTCCGAGCACAATGTTTGTAGAGACTGCGGGGAAGCCTCCAGTGACGCGTCACGCCCCCTGTGGGCTCAGAGGGATGGATGGCAGTGCAATGACTGTTATTGGATAGAAAAGAATCTGGTAAGGCAAGAAGCATTAAGGTGCTTTGATGAATCATCTTTCGTTGAGGGGAGTTATGTCGATCTTGATGGTGAGGTTTTGTGTCCGTATTGTGGTGAGGAGCATTACTATGAGTTTGATGGTGATCTACAGATTGATGATCAGCAATGCGACGTATGCCTACATACTTTTGCTCTATCCGCTAAAGAGCGCGGGGGTGATGTGTTATTTACGTCAAGGCGAATAGAAGAAAAAGAACTGTCTGACTATGAGCCTGAATAATTACTACAACTACCTAGATGAGGCTGAGTTCGAGGAGGCTTTTGGGAAATACCTTACTCTAAAGGAGCGAAGAGGTGAGGAGCCGAGATTGACCATGGGGCAATACAAATTTCTTGGCTTTGGAGTGTTATCAAGCGTGGTCAGAAAAGAAATATGCCGCTCAGTTGAAAAGCCCAAAGCTAAGGTGGGTATGAACTCTGGATGGGGTTTCAAAAAACAATGAGGCGGAGGGGAAACCCTCTCCACCTCTCTTTTATCGCGAAGCTTTGGGGTTAGAGCTTGTGAACTAGAAGTTTGCCGCCTACTTCCTTGGTAAATGGCGCACCATTCTTGCAATTCCAAGCAAACAACTCTTTCATCTCATCTACGCTATACACCATAACCTTGCTATTGCTAGATTTCAATTGAGTCCTTGCGACGTGCACCTTATCTGATGGAACTTCCAAGCAATGGGAAAAATGATGCAAATCTTTGCCTAAAGTGCATTCGATGACCACAAATAGTTTTGCTTTGGTGTCAGTATTTTTGAGCAATCCAGTAAACGTGTCACCGATATAGCTTTCGGCATCAGAGTGGTCAGCCACGATCTCGAATTCTGAAACCTCCGTGCTCACTCCTTTTAGAACCCCTGTCGTTTCATCATAAGTGATCATAAATGTCCCAGATTGTGACTCTTCGTAACCATCTACCTCAAAATATACAGTTTGTTCTGCGTAATTGAGTCCGTTTTCGTTATGACCATAGAAGGTTCCGCTGCAATCCTCGACGCGGACGTTGTTGTAATCAACCATTGAGAATAGGTACTCAAGTAGTTCTTTGGGGTCGCGGCATTGAGATAGTTGATTGTCGCTTGCTTTAGGTAGGGATTCTTCAATGTCGCGGCGAACTTTATCTATAAGAATGTCCACATCGCGGAGTAGATTCTCGTTAGCTTTCAGCTGGGAAGAGATTACGTTCCACGAAAGTCCGTGTTCGCTTTGGGAGATAAGTTCCATCATGATGTTTTTATCGAGTGTTTTTTGGAGATTCCCTTTGTGGTAATTGTACTCTCCTCTTAGGCAACCTAGAGCATCCTTTTTAGGCGTCATGCCGTTAAGGCATTTAAGTAGAAATTCAGCATTCATCGCACCACTAATTTTTGCAGCTAGTTTAGTAAGTGATTTCTTATCGTAGTACATAGTTTGTCCTTTTTTTCTTGGTTTCGTTCGGGGTGTGTCACCTTTCACCACAAACGCCAAGAACTCTAATAAAAAAGAACATTGAGTTGCGGATCGAATCTTTGCTTAACCATGCTTGGTGACGGCTACGCTGCAAAGAGAGCGTTATCAAGAGTGAGCATCAACTCTTGATATAAATACTACCAGAAAAACCGTAACTGTCAACGACAAAAAATAAAAAACCCAGCTTTCATACTGGGTTTTTGTTTGGGCGAATGATTAGTTGGATTTTAGGTTTAGTAAGTTCGCTCGTTCTTTGACGAGGTGAATCGCCGATTTTAGCCCTTGGTTCATCACTTCTTTTTTCGCGGCAGTTTCAAACCACTGACTTTTAACAGCATTGTCTCGTTCTTTTTCATTCGTGGTAATTTCAGCCTCTAGATCTTTGATAAGGGCTCTTGCGTCGATCAGCACTTCACTCATATTTTTTTCCTATGTTGTGTTGGTGGCGCAGGGTTTGCGCCTTCATTTAAAGATTATGTGGGTTTATATAGACGACGTTGGTTTCATGTTGTCGCGAGATAACTTGACTTACTTGAGCTTCCCCAAGGCGGCTAATTACGGAGCCCCAAATTTTAGAATTATGCTTATCCGATACTGGTGAGGAATCTTCGGGATTTATTGTGAATTCACAATGTCCGTTCGGGAAAGAGGATGAGACTTTGTTAATGTAGTCTCGTGCGCTAGTTGCGGTCACGTTATTCATCGTTTGGTACTCTTTGGTGCATTGATGGTTGAAGAATCAACCTCTTGGTAACCATTATCTCAAAACAAACCGTAACCGTCAACTAACTAACAATGTATTTAGTTTTTTAGTCGTTACCAAGACCAATGAAGGAATGTGGGTGTAGACCATGCTTCTCCCAATCCATTGATTTTCCTTGCTCCTGCATTGATAGCGCTAGTGCCGCCGCTTTGATCTTCCCAAGGAATGTAATGTCTGCGTCATTGGTGCCGATCTCTATCGCATAAGAGGTGTTTGGGTCGAGGCTTTGTTGCTGGATTGTGTTTGAGAAAGCGTTAATGAGTCCGAATTTGGCTGACGGCATAGGATTCTGTGACGATTCGTGGATGCCCCTCATTGCGGAATAGTTGAAACTGACGATTAAGATAGAGTTCTCTGTTAGTGAGATAAGTTCCTCTCGATTAGCAACGATATCTCGGACTTCGCCTGTTTTGTCGTTTCTTAGTTGGTAGTTATATACCGCATCTCCCCTCTTAGAGAGGAGCTCCAAGTATTCTTTGGCATACCCCTTTGATATAGCAAACTTAGATAGAGATTTCTCGTCATCTTTTACTCGAAGAGATATGTGATTCTTATATTCGATTGCAAACAGTTGTGCATCGAACGAGTTTAGTAGCATAGATTTGTTGAAATTGATGATACCCATTATTTGACCAATAGTTGTTTTAGTTTATTGAATTGTTGCACTTTGTACCGATGTGCCAATCGTGGCGTAATTCATTACTTGATTGATTGAGCCATTAGGGACTGTTATTTTTTCAACAGAGCTTCCGTCATCCCTGTAGAACCTCACGACCCACCAGCCGTCACTTATAGCTTCGATTAAGATGCGCTTAAAGTTAGAGTTTAGATGGCTACAAACCTTTATAATTGCTCGCTCCTGAGCAGCGTTTTCGGATTTTAGTTCAACAATACTGTCTATGCCGTAAATCGTGCTCTTGCACTCATTTAGGCATACTACTAAGTTACTCATTTCCTATCCCTCTATCAACAATGTGGGGAGGCGTTAGCCTTGTTGTTTGTGCTTGTACTTCAAGCTCTTGGGGTAAATCTTCAATTCTGTTGGATTCAGTAGCCCCCCAGAATTTGAGGGGCTGCAAGGTCAGTTTTTAAGATGTTTGCGACAATGCTTGCAATAGAGCATTTTGGTCTAGCTTTAGCTTGTGGACTACGTTTCCGAGCGCTGAAAATATTTGATTGTTAAAAGGGGTTGTGAAGCATAGTTCAGGCAGCAGTTCGATAGTCGCTCCGTCAAGCTCAACCTTAATCGACATCACCTCAAATCCATGAGGAACACGGAAGTCCCCGCTTTCAATGATCTTGTTGCTTACCGTGCGCTCCTGAACATATTCAGATGTGGTTGTGCCTTTCGCAATCAATACCTTCGTAATCACCGATGTTGATGGATTAATGTCAGCAAAACCATCAACTGATTCGATAAAAATATCGCGTAAAAGGTAAGAGTCGCTAAACGCAATAAAATTGATCAACTCTTGCTTATCAAAGGTGACTTCAATAAATTCCTTATCTTCCCAGAGCTCGATGAAGTCGTGCATTTCATCCGCTCCTTTAACTAACTCTCGAATTACACCACGGTTAGATTTGTAATCTTGGTAGATTGTTGTTGCAATATTTTGGTTGTTATCATGATAGATAACATGGACTTCCAAGTGATCGCAGAGGTACTTTAGAGCGTCTTGCTCATCCATTCTCATCAAACCTAAAAAGTAGTATCGGGCATCAAAGGTGGTCGATGCGACGCCCTCTTTATCGGGAAGCGATAGTGTCGCAGTTACGGGGTTGGAGCGGCTTAGGATGTCTTTGTACATTTCGACGCTCCACTCTCCACTCAGCCAGTTTGGGTTCTTCTCTTTCATGCCAGCCAATGGCTTGCATTGATGAAGCTGTTCAAACTTACCCATGAGCGTTCGGTAGTCTGGTTGCTTTAGGAAGGCTGCAAACTTGGAGTTTAACTTTGCTTCTTTGATGTTAGGAGCGTTATTTTCTTTGCAGAGAAATTCAGAGAAAAGCTCTCGTGCAAAAAGTAGGTCTTCTTTAGAGTTGAATAGTGCAAGTGGGTTCATCATTAATTCCTAATTTGTATGTGGTGTATATCATGCTCATCCGTTATCCATGCAACACCAGAAATCAGGTATCAAATATGAATAAAACAACTTTTTAGCGTTCGTTGTTGCGTTTGTGCCCACCAAAACTTTTTGGTGTGGATGAGAGGGAGCTTCGCCAAGCCTGTCTGACCCTGATTATTTTTCAAACCAGACCCAATGACATGTAAGAGTTTCCTCTTAGAACGAATAATAACGCACATTTTACATAACCGTCAACTACCATTTGATGTAACAGGACAAATAATTTTAACGTCTGTCCCCTCCCACTCACCGATAAGCTTTTGTAGCCCAAAGGTCTTGGTAAAGTTTATCGAGCCAGTTGTTGTTTTTTGCAGCTTGGTATTCATGGGGGGCTTTCCTCTTAAATTCTGATATCGACATGTATTTTTGTGCTTCTTGGTGGCAGGTTCTATACGTTATTTTTTTTGGTAAAGGCTTAAAGTGTACGACGACTTTGTCATGCCACTTGTTGCTCTCAATTATTTGACTCAGATTTGGGTATCGAAGCATAAACTCTTTCATAGTTGATACTTTTTTTGCGGCTTTAATGCAGTCGTAAAGGGAGTGCCCTTTGGTTGTGTAAAATGGCGCTAACTCTCCTAGCCAACCTTGCTTCCTTGCCCTGAGATAATGGGTGGGTGAACATTTTCGTAACTCTGTTTCGGTCGCATACATTGAGGCAATGGCTTGACAGTTCTCTAAGCTATTACTCAATTGTGGGGGCATCATGTGAGCGCACACATCATTCAACCATCCCTGCTTGTATGCCCTCTGGTAGACAGGTGATGAATATTTTTGAAAGTCGGAGCGTGATGAGTATTTTAGTGCGATCTCTAAGCACTGTTCTTTGGTTCGAGGTTTTGCTCTCTTCTTCTGTATCTCGGGCTGTTTTTTGTCTTTTGGTGAGAGCTCCTCGTTTGAAAATACAGCGTAACAATCTGTTAGCCAGTTTTGTCTCTTCGCCCGTTCGTACACAGAGCGATCATGACGCTTGAATGCCCTTTCATTTGTGTATTTTTTTGCTACAGCAAGACACTGATCTTTTGTGCGAGGAGGTGTTTTTTGAGGCATGAATGCGCAGATTTCATCCACGCAACCTAATTTCTGAGCTGCTTGGTAGTAAGCTGGAGAATTTAGCTGGAATGCACGGCGACTTTGATATTTCCTTGCTTCCACTGCACATTCAAGCTTTGTCTTAGCAGGGCTTTTAACTACGGTCATGTGGATGCAGATATCATCAAGCCACCCCTTTTTAGCCGCTCTTTTGTAATGGGTGGAGGAGTGTTGGCTGAAAGCTTTGCGTGTCGTGTATTTCTGGGCTTCTTTTTGACAATCAATATAGCTTCGACCCCGAGAGCCTTTTTCCATGTGTGACAGGCAATCGTTTTTCCATTTTTGAGCATAGATTCGGTTGTAGATACTGGGTGCATAGTGCTTCAGCGAACTTCGGTCCTTATAGCAAAGTGCAATTGATCTACATGTTGGTTTTGTTATTGGGTGTGTAACCCGAATGTGTTGGTAACAGTCCTCCAGCCAACCTTGTCCCCTCGCTCGCTCTTGGTGAATCGGGAATTTCTCATTGAACTCTTGTTCTGTTTGGCAATGCCTAGCGTAGTGCACAACATCGTCATAACCTAGCGACATAATCTCATCGGGTGAAGCTGTGCTTTGTCGGACTAAGCCCAAGGTGACGGTTGTTAGCCAATTATTCTCTTTGGCAATATGGGTATAGCTTGGTTCGTTGGCAATGAAATCAGCATAGTAAAGATATTTTTCAGCTATTCTAACCAACTCTAGTAGCGTGTAGTTCTTGCGTTTACTTACCATGTGGCGGCAAACTTCGTCCAGCCAACCTTGTTCTCTGGCGCGATGGTAGTGACCGCTCGCATTTTGCTTGAATTCACTGCGATAGATATAGCGGAACGCAACGTTAATGCATTCTGTCTTTGTATATCCACGCTTAGAATCTCTTGGCGGGGTTTGATTCTTGCTGTCAGAATTGGGGGCTTCTACTGCATCCATTAGCTCAGGTAGCCACCCTTGTCTCTGCGCGTCCCTGTATATGGATCGGTGTTCTCGACGAAAACGTTCTATGTTATCGAAGGTTTGTGCCAATTGAATGTGCTGTTTTTTTATACTCATGACTTATGCTCTATTAATAGATAGGCTTAGAGGTCTCATTGCACGGAGTTAGGTTGCGGGGGGATGCTTAGTGGTCAGTTAAGCATTGGTTAGTGGTTGCGTTCAGATTTTATAGTTGAAACTGATGGTACGATTCAAGTCACAACTATATTACCATTAACTTGTTCTTGTCCAATGGGAATCCTCGCCAAACTAACGAAAGTGAGGCGAGAATAACGGTTTCACTCTTTGTTTGTTAAGCTACGCGCACTATCTAGTGCTTTTATAACTCCCTTGCGGGACTTGTAGCCAAACTCAAGGGCTAATTCAGATAGAAGCTGATTTACGTTCTTGGCTGCACCGATCCTTGATTCGTATTCATGGAGCATTGATTGGTACTTTTTCTCAATCGTGGCACTTCTGGTGCGCTTCGCTTTTGGGGTTGTGATGATTTTTTTATCTCCCAAAACATTGTCGATTGTTTTCCTTGAAACCGAGTAGCGACTGGCGAGCGTGCTGATAATGCCCCTAAGTTCATCGTTTTCGACAGCTAAGTTATAGTCGTGAATGATAGCGGTATTCCTTTGCTCGATCTTAGACTTGGGTTCAGACCAGAAAACTCCGCACCTTCGCTGGTGGTGGGATAAGGACTCAAGTTGGACACCAAAGTAATTAGCAACCTCCTCTCGCGAGAACAAGTGCTTACGTTGTCCAAACCAAGCGAGATCTGTGTCAATTTCATCAATTTTCGATTGTTTTCTACGGAGTTGATTTCGTTTTGACGCCTCTATACTTCGCTCTATATTTGTTTTGCCATCAACGGTAAAGTTTGGGGAGCCGCAAAGCCTATCTAAGTCCGAGGTTATGCGTTCAACAGCAACCTCTAGGGCGGTAGCGAGTTTTCGGGGGGTTGTGCCAATTTGCCAAAGACGCTTAATTCTGCGTTCATAAGACTTGTCGTAGGACTCTAGGGTAAGTGAGAGATTGCCATCAATTGATGATGCGCTAATAACAGATGTTTTCATGAAAATATCCTGCTGTGATTAAAAGACAACAGCACCTCACCATTTGAGATGCTGTTATAGGCGCTTATTTGTCGCCTAAAGATAAGCCGTTGTCGTAACGACGACCTAGCACCACGTTAAAGCAGGTTTCTTTGGTATAAATGTGTTCAAACTCTTCAACGGTATAGCATTTATAATCGCTGCCGTCGTAGACTCGAAAATGATCCCAGTCTTCCAATTCTGAGAAGAAGCGGTGCTCTTTTGACATCTTGAATTGTCTAGGGAACCCCTCCCCTTCTTTGTACTGGTGGTTGTACTCACTCATTACATCGTTGTTAATCGCTTCATAAAGATCTTCTAGGAGAATTGAGGGCTCGTTTGTGTCTTGTTGCTTCATCTCCAGTGAGCGTCTTGCGTGATTAATCACGTTGATGTCCAGTTTTTTCTCCGCTTTCCCTTTGTGATTTAGCTTCTTGTATGCAGATAGAATTTGCTCATTGCTTAGGATGCTAAGTAGAGACAAATCCTCATAATGACGCACTGGAACCGAGAGGAAGCAAAGCTCTGAAAAGTCTTTGTAGCCCAGTTCAAAAGAAATTGCGTTCAGCGTTGCTTGTGGTGGATACTTAGCACCGCTTGCTTCAAGGGATTGGATAATTGCTCGGCTCAGGGATTTAGTGTCAGTCTTGAGGGTTTCGATCTGAGTTTCGTTAAAGCGAGGTTTTGAAAGCATAATAAACTACTCTATTGTTTCGTCAGTATTTAAGCGCCGCTCCCCACTGACAACAGAATAATCATTATTAAGTTAGCAGTGTTTTGAATTGTAAACCTGTGCGTTAGCTTCGCTCTTGCGGCGTAAACAGGACTAGGCTTGCCCTTTAAACTTAGAACGAATACTAACACACAATTCATAACTGTCAACTTATTTATCAAGCAGACCCGAGCATTTCGGGTCTACCAACCCTCACTCACTAACTTTCTCTTTTTCAATTGCTTTTAGGCATTTCTTACATGTCACCTTTGTTTCGTCTTTAGTTACATGCTGCTTGTAACCGCCACATATAGCTTGATTGCTAGCAGTTGTAGCTTCAATGTAGTTTTTCGCCACCATGTCCCATGCCTCTTTGACGTAAACGTAGTAGTGGATTTTGTTAAAGTGCTTATTGCAATTCGTGGTTTGCATTGGGTTTGTGTTACCTGTGAGTGTACCTAACGATTCCACCAGCAATTATCGCACGCTGATATCGATTGGCAAAGGTTTGGGTTTATTCGGGTTTACTACCTCCATTTTGTATAATGGAAATAAACAAGAATTATGAACCGATTTCTCGCTGCGGCTTCTGGTGCGAAAGTTCGAAGGACATTTGATGACGATTTCCACACCACAACGCTATTCTCCGAAGGGAAGGCTGTCTTTTCGGTTAGAACCTCTGTGTGTCACGTAAAGGGAATTAAAGGGGGTGAGTTTAAAGCTGAGTCTTGTCTAAGCTCTGATTTCTTAAATGAGCTTCGAGGGTATGAGGAGGGCTCCTTGGATTACCTTATTCCAGCGATGGATGCCGTAATAAGACCTGCTATCGCAGAACAATACTCATTGGATGGGCAGTCATTCTATTGCTTTGAAACAACAACTCCCATAGAAATTCTAGAGATGGCGACTAAATATCACAAAGGAATGCCTGTGGACGAAAAGGGTGACGTTATAGGCGGTCTCGACCCTAGTGCGGTGAAGATTCTTCTCCGAGAAAACGTTGTAGGTTTGGATTTTGAGTACGACATAGGGAGGGTTGAGGTAGGTCTCAATTCATTTGAGCACAAACTCGCTTTCGCATCCGCTCTCGACTATAGAGAATCAGTTGATACGTCAAAACAAGTGAATGAAGACTACTTGAAGGGTCTACCTGATGAGTGTGAACCAACCGACTTCGTAGTACCTGCCAAGAGAAAGGTTGAGGCTGCAATGAGCATCTCTCAGTCAGAGGAATTGCGGGATGAGGTTAGGCAGATAAAAAGCCTGACTTCGAGCCGACCAAATCGTCTTGCAGTCACTGTGTGAGGTTATTCTTGAGCGTTAGTTCTTGGATCTTATGCTTGAGTGTGCGTTCATCCTTGGTTTTAGAGTACATCAAAACGTAGCCACGGTCGCGATGCAACGATTCTATCAATTTCTTAGCCTCTCGCTTATTGCACACTGCGAGTTTCTTAATCGCGACGAACTGCGCCTCGACTCCATTAACTTTCCCGCTTCTTACGCTAGGGTGTATTTCAAATTCTTGTTTGCAAACGTTGGTGATCCATTCCAGTGATGTGTTGTCCCAGCTATTGATTCCCTCAAAAATTCCGTAGAACCAAACTACCTCAGAAACGTGCCATGAGGTCTTATTCCCATTGTAATAACCAGAGGCACGCTCCGCTATAAAATTCCCGTTATAAAGAACCGCTTCTCCTACCAAAAAAGGGGTCGGTGTTTCAAACTCGAAGAGATCAATGCTCATAGGCTCTCCTACTCAAACCAAAAAGTGCATTTGGTGTTGTTCCAGTTCGTGCTTGAAGTGAATGGGTAATTGATTTTTCTTAGGGTATCAATAAAGCTAGTCAAGGGTTCTTCGGCACTTAAAGTGGGTGCTGTAAATAGCTTCGTATTAAGGACTATTTCGAACGTTGGGTAATATTCGCTCTTGACCTCCTTCACCACTAAGCTTGAGCCCTCTAGGTAGTGATTGAGGTCTTTGAGAAAGACGTTTTCTGACTCAGTGCTGGAAGCGCCTTGTGCTTTCGCGTGAGATGTGCTTTTTGTGTTGAGGTTCAATTCCTTGTCCATCTTCTTTCCCAATTCGATCTGTTTGTAGTTTCAGTTGTTGCTTAGAAGTCCGCCCCCTTCAAAAGGAGGTGGACTAAGATTAACGCGGTAGGCATTCTTTTATGTAGGTTGCCAATAAGGTGTTTGAGTCATAGTCGATGTGAATTCCCGTCCATTCAAGATCCCAGTCTTCGGCTTTAGGGTCGCCAGATGCAAACTCGAAAACGATCAACTCTTCGAAAGGTTCACCCATAACGTCTCGGGACACTTTGACTCGATCCGCCCCCGTTAAAATGTGAACTTCATTATGGCTGGTGCTTTCTTTGAGCTTGCGAAGTGCATACTCGATAGCACCTGCATCGATATCGTTTTCGACGATTAACTCTGCACGCTCAGTCCCCAAGCACTCAACCTCTCGTGTAAACGTTAACTTAGCACCTTCTGGGCACTTAGTAACGGCGACCTTCGATTTTGTCCGAGCGCAATAGAGGCTTTTTTCTACTGATGTTTCGTTCATTCTTAGCTTCATTCTTGGTTAGCCTCATTCTGATAGGTTATCGTTTTCGTTATGAATCTTTTGTCGCGACTCTTCTCTGCTTACGGCATAGAGTAAACTATTCATTTCAATCTGCATGTGATCAAATAGCCCTTTGCTCCATTTATCAAGCTGACCATATTCGTTACATGTGATGACTTCACCTTCATATTCGAAGCTGAACTGTTCGATCTCTTTGAGTCGGACGCCAACTAGGATTTCATTGAACATGGTTGATGTAGCCACGTACGCGGTATCTTTGTCGCTATTCAGCAGTTCTTGATACCACCCCTCTACGTCCCACACTGAAATTGCGTGAGAGGAATCTTTGGTTACGACTACAGTTAGCTTTTTTTTACTAATGTCGGGCTCTGCACTCGTAGTTTTTGAACAACCTTTGGGTTTCAGGCTATGGCGGTAGTTTCGAGACTCTTCTCTGCTTATACCTTGGAATAGACAATCTAACTGAATCAGCTCTTGATCAAACAAGCCGTTGTGCCACTGATCGAGCTGACCGTCTTCGAGACATGTTACAACTTTGCCTTCGTATTCAAAGGTAAACGGTTTGACCTCTTTGAGTCGGACACCAACGCGGATAACAGAGAGCATGATTGATGTAGCCACGTACGCAGTATCTTTATCGCTACTTAGCAGTTCTTGATACCATTTTTCAACGTCCCAATCAGAGATTGCGTGAGAGGCATCTCTCGTGAGGATTACTTTTAACGTTTTCATTTAATCAGTCCGTTATGCTGGCAATACGTGTGTGTTACTTGCTAAGTAATTGCGGTAGTAAGTCTTTTGTCCGCCTTCTCGCTCTTGTTTTACCGTGGTGGCTTGAGCCTTAAATTCAACTTCACGCCCTATCAGCTTGTCGCCTTGGTCTGCAAACCACTTTGCTACATTCCCACTGACGGTAATAAAACGCTCACATGTATATTGGCGGTTGTTTCTGTGGCTTTCTCCAGAACAGACTAGTATACGAGCTAGGCGACTAGTTACTCGCTCAATTGAGTTGATTTTACCTGTCCCTGATAGAACGATATTTTTGTCAACAGAGCTAAGTTTGGCGCTACCTAGAATTTGGAATGTGTTTGCGCGGTACTCTTCATATGTACTGTTTTGTGAGTTACTGCCCATTGTATAAGCTGATGCTGTTACATGCACAAGGCAGCCCTGAGCACTTTGGGGTTCCTTATGCTCATCTAGGAACTTTTCAGACTGCTCTCGTGAGAGGTTGATCCATCGGCTACCAGATGTATGAGTTTGTTCTGAGCTGAATACGACTTGTAGACTTACGTGACCACTATCTTTTGCTCGTACGTTATGGATTTGAGCGATACCAGAAAGCGTGAATAGCATGTTTTTTTCCTTCTTAGTTTGGATTATGGTCGATAGATTCGACCTCTTTTTTGGCATAGGTGGTGTTGCAAGATTTTCCCACCCCTGCTTTAGAACGAATAATAACTCACCCCACACGAAACCGTCAACTATTATTTTCTATAACGTTGAATTAATAACTTTTATGGGTGATCGTTTGTACTTTTTCTGAGTGTTCAGCTTATTCAGCATTAGGGCTGGGTGTTAGGTGAACAAAATCGAAGGATATTGGGGTTTTAGGATCTGGTAATTTTGGGGTAACTTATGAGCGAAACAATAGGTGTGAAAAACCCTCGAACACGGAGCTAGTTGCCCAGAAACCAAGGGGAGCTTTAATGAATAGAATATGAGAATGGCTGGTGGACGTTTACATCTTTCGATGAGATTAGAGACTGTTCCTCCAACGTTCTGAAACCTCTTCAAGTGCAAGTATTCTAAGTTGCCCATTGTTCTTGGCATCGCTCAGGTCGAGTCCTAATTTATGCTCTAGATCTGCTTTGATGGGATCAGTTTTACCAGTCAACAGATTCACGAGTCCATCAAGCTCTCTGTTTGAAAGTGTCTTTACAACATGCTCTTGGTGTTCATCGCTGTTGATTTTCTTCTCGATTAACGAGATGAGTTGTTCGTATTGAGTGTGAGTCATCGCGGCGAATGACCATTCAGTGGGTTCGTGTCGATGGGATTGGTATAGATTTACATAGATGCCATCAAGTTCAAACCAGTAGTCAAGATTGTATGATTCAAATGAGCTCTCTAGAGGTTCGCCGAAAAGTTTCTTCATTCTGTTTTGGGAAACTCCCTCAATAGAAGAAATTCTCTCAACGAGAGAGTCTGGGATTTTGTGGCACTTGCTTTGCGTTACATTGTTTATCGTTTCATTCATATTTGGGGGCGCACCCTCCATTCATTATTCCGAGATGACCCAAAGTTCCCTTAAAGAACCCTTCCGATGACAATTATATACGCCCAAAAGAAGAGTTCACAAGTTCTGGATAAATTGAGCACACGAGAGAGCTAAACGATTGGGCGTGTTTGAAGTGATCGCTGGTTGCCCCCTTTTTTAGTAGGACAGCCTTAGCCATTAAAGGTGACGTTCTTTAATCTTCCAAGCGAGTGCCCACATTTCACTTTCGTGAGCCAATAGTGTTTCACCGCTAACTGTAATTTGATAAAGGGAATCTACGATCCGAGTAAAAACCATAATGCGTGACCTTTTTTTGAATTGTGGTTACAAAGCAACCTATTAGGGAGGGGGCAATAAATTCGCCGCCAACAGTACGAATAATAACAACCATTACATTCGTTATCAAATGATTTTTGCTCATGTGAACTTCATATATCAGAGTGCGGTTTACTCCCCTTTTGTAGGCTTTTTCGTTAAGATATGGATGGTTTGCTGAGAGGGGGTTCTTACGTCCACCAGCTTTTTTTTGCGTTTGGGGTAAGTGTATGTGCTGGGTGGCGTCTTCATGAGGTTATTGGTGGTGGTATCAATATTGGTAACGCTATTTTTGGCTCTAACTGAGTTTCTTGATGGTGTTTTAGATGGAGGTAGTTTCGCTTACTACTCTTATTGCATCTGGATGTTGATAGGGTGCTTGAATGCGCTAAGTCTACACGATGAGGGTAAACTGCGAACATTAACGGAAGCTATGCTTTGGCATAAAAGGTTTGTTGTTGTGGTTAAAGGTAAGTTGGGAAAATCTACTTAATGGTCATGGGTATTCGTGACGAAGTTTTGAATTGAACTTAGGTAAAGTTAATTAAAGGTATTTCGATGTACAGCAAAAAGGTAATTGATGGCGTTCATATTTTGACAGGGAGCGTCGATGCAATTGAGGTGTCTGAGATGATGCTGAAATTTTCAGAAGAAGAAAAAAAAAGAGGCAATCACACGATTGCTGATGCTTTAATTGCAAGTCATTTTGGAGCTGCAATGGTTTGGGGGGTTGACTCTGACTGCGAAGCTTTGAGGCGTAAGCTTGGCTTGAAGGTGAAGGGTTAGGTGTCCACATGGGGATGGCAACAATAACGCCAGAGTCAGTGCTCTATTGCACTCAGCACCCCTCCCCTTTTTCATCACTTGATAGAGCTTATGCTAGGCAAGTTTTGGAGATGAGAAAGGTTGGCAAGTTAGATGAGCAACACCCTAGTGAAAAGAACTTAAAGGTGAAGCCCAATACCAAGGAAAGGGGATCTCATAAAAAACCGTTTTATCAAGGTGGTCGGTGGTAGTTACATTAGATTAAAAAGGGGGCTGTTAGCCCTCTTTTCTTTTTTTGATATTCGGGTAGTAGTCCTTGATGCTTTTTTCCACCTGTTCTAGGGCTTCTCGCATCCCCTCAATTTCAGTGAGAACTCGATCTGCTTCGGATTCACTAACTCGCTCCCCTATGGTGGAAGTGAACTCTGTGAGCTTTGTTCGACGTAGTAATACCGCGCCCCAGTGATGCTGCACAAGTCTAAATAGGGAACCTTTACTTAGAGACATATTTTATCCTTATAGCGCTAGATGCGCCCATTCTTGAATTTGCTTGATTTCGCTAGTGTAGAAAAACTGAAAGTCGACTCTCATTTTGTTCCAATGAGGCATTTGTGAGTTATCAATAAAACGGCTGTGGTAGTGCTCTGTTACACGCAGAGATGTCCTTTGCTGTTTAGTGGGTATGATAACAGCTATGTCTAAGTCACTTCCTTCTTTATTTTCTTTTCTTGCTACGGAGCCAATAACGAAAGCAGTGATGACTTTCTCTCTTTTGCTTGCTGTCGGATTATAGTGGAGCATCCTTCTAACGTCTGTTAGTGTAGGAAGCGACATCTTTAGGTGTTGCTCTAATTCGAGTCGTTTTACGTGGTTATTGTGTGGTTCAGGGTTTATTTCGATGCCCATCTGGTTCTTCTCTATGCACATGATGAATCTCTACCTCTTGATAATTATAATACCAGAAAAACCATAACCGTCAACTGCGTTTTGATTGTTTTGTGCATAGCCAAATAATGTGTATTCTTCCTCAAAAATGAGTGAATTAAAAAGGGTTAGGCTGGATAGAGCTCTCTACACATTGGGAAGCTTTTCTTTATTAAAGTGGGTAACGTTATACTGGTTAATCGGGGTAATATGTGCCGTGATCGTAATGGACACAATGGAAAGGAGGTCAATTGCTTTTGCTGTAGGTGTGGCGACAGATGTTGTCGAGGGTTATCAAGGCGTGAATTGTACTTTTGACGGCAAACATTTGTGTGCAGATAAAGAGCACGGATTGGCTCAGCTTAATCAGGTGGAGTTTTTGAATCTACTGCAGTTATCGGAGGAGATGGTTTGGCGAAGACCTAGTTATTTTCCCAGCGAACTATTAAGTCATAATGACGAGCGTTACGAAGCTTACTTGGCGCTTTCTAACCAACCATTCGAGTTTTTTATTGAGCGAGAGCTGGATGGCAATTTAAGTGGTGATTCCGAACAAAAGAAAGAGCGCATTCGCATACTCAGGGATGTTAAGACCCTTGGTAAGAACTCTATGGATGTTATACGCGAAGAGCTTAGAGTGTTTTTTACGCCTTTACCATTTGCCCTGTGGTTGTTATTTGCTGTACTAAATTTGGTCTTAAATAGAGAGTATATAAGATCTCGTCGTATGGCTCGCAATGATGTGCGTTGCCATGAAAGAAAGATGGCGTATCGCTACAATTTATAGCCTTGAAAAGAAAAGAAGCTGGGTGCAGCTTCTTTTTTTATGGATTGGGTTATGAGGGGGGGTTAGCTAAACCATAATGGCGCTTTTAAATATCTGCCATCACCTAAAGGGAGATGAAACGCCCCTATTGTTTTATGTTCGCTAACCTTTTTAGAGTCATCTAGGACTTGTCCGAGTGATGATTCGATGCCCAAGGTTGATATTGATGGTGACGGGCAGCCCGTTGCTTCGTCTCCTTGGATGATATCTAATTTAGCGTGCTCAATTTGTGCCAATTGAGATTTGATAATTGACCAAGACTCAGGGGTAAGTTCTTTTTTTAAGTCATTCATCAATTTTTGATTGGCTTCTTGTTCTCGCTCGAAGTCGGCTCTTATGTCAGCGTCATACATATCCATCTCCCTATCGAACGATTCTCGGCAATCGTTGTGGTTATCTGATGCGGTTATTTTACCGTCACAGTATAGGCAGGTTTCACTCATAGTTATTCTTTTCCGCTATAGAGCTTAAATTCACTAACGTTGAAGAAGCAGACGCTTGCCGGTACATCTTCACCATTCCATTCGGCAATGTTATCAAACGAGTAGTGGATGGGATTGCTTCCTCCATTGTGCAAGGCTTTAAGGTATTTGTTTGCTGTTTCTTTTGCCTCATTCAACTCAAAGCCATCTGTTGTGTGCCCCTTACTTTTCCAGCGTTTAGGGGACTCGCTCTTTTCTGAATGTGGTGGTGGTGACAATTGGTAAACTATCGGGTGGTATTTGTCCGTTTTTGTGTTTTTTAACAGTAATACCACGGGCTCTAATAGAAGCATGGTTACAGTCTCCGTGTTAAATCGATATGCATGGTAGCACACAATGTGACGTAATCTACTCCCGTATTTTGTGTCAATCGCAATTGGGCGAGTATTTTGGACTTATCTTATTTATGAGTCACAAATCTCGGGCAATTTTAATATCAATAACCAAAATACTAAACTAATAGAAAATGTCCCGTCATAACAGCGTACCCATACACACCTTAACTAAATCCGAATTCTTTGATTTGGTTGACCCCAAGAGAGAAAGACATGATGACGACGCCTACAGCGACAACGATTTAGAACGTATTGATCGACTAACAAAGTCAATGAATTCGATGGATAAACTTGAGCTGGAAGATGTCGGTAGGTTTGATGTCCATGGAATACGTTTCAAACTTGTGAGGACTATTGAGGATCGGGTTAAAAGAGATGCTTATAAACGCGGAATTAATGATGAGGGGTACGAGGACTATCTGAGAGATGATAGCGGAGAACTCGTGCCGATGAGTGATCTTGAAAAGCTGGAAGAAATTGAAAAAAACGGCTGGTCTCGTTACAAATACGAGCACAGGATTTATGAAGAGTCGACTGGAAAGTGTGTGGCTAATACTCAGGATGAGTATGGCTGCTTGCTATTCTACTCCGCGAAGGAGTATGCGGGGTTCGGTCTGGGTCAGAGGTTGATGGAGGCTGATTTTGCGGTTAATGGCTACAGACATAGTGGCGGTTACACTCCATCAGGCTTTAATTCGACCGACTTGTTTTACGACAACCAAATCAGAAAGGCTCTCGCAAATGGGGAGTTTAGTAAAATGGTCAGATCTGGGGAAAAGAATATCTCTGAGGTAAGGGAATTGTTAACTCAGGCTAATGTCATTAACTGGTACAAAGATATAGATCCAGAGGAGATTAAGAAATACTCGTGGTACTACAATACAAAATCACGAGCTCACAATGGACTTAGTATCGATGAGGCTATACAACACGCAAATTTCCTTCCAAGGAAACACTCTAGGTGCAAGCTTCCTGACAGAGCAGATAAAAAGGATTACACCTTTGGAAAGGTGAAGGATATGCTTTTATGTACCGATGGTAATTATGCGATTCTGTACGACAGGAAAATTTACGACCTAATGCAAGACGAGTCGCACATGAATAGGCATGGCACAGATTTTGTGGATAAGGCTATTCTCGGGTATGTGTATGTGGGGGGTGTTTACGACCCCAACGAAACTCCGAGGTTGTTTGGTTTATACGCCAAGTCAGAGCCTTTGGAAAAGTTCATGCATCAGGTGGCACTCAGTCTGTATGAAGGAGATGAGTTGAGGCTCACGCCAGAGCAAAGGGCTGTGGTAAGGAGTATGAATCTAGACGGCGTGAATGAGAGAGACGATCTAGATCGTAGTTATGTATCCTTAGATAAAGCTTCTATCGACATAAACGGGATGACGAAGTTGGAGCGGGCATATAGGGCTATTCATGGAGATAGATACGACGAAAACCATGTCATGATTCAAGAAAGGGCTTACGCTTTGGCAGAGTATGCTAAAAATGAGGTAAGGCATTACAAGCCAAAGCCTCACGAGCTAGAGAACAAAGTGAAAGCTTCTCCCTTCGCGAAGTCATTGGTTAGGGCGGTCACCAGTGACTCTTTACAGTCGCTGGTGACTAATGAACAGACCTCACCTGCGAGACGCAAAAGTGCGGCTCCTAGAGCACCCTTCTAGTGTGTTTATTGTTCATGCTGCCTGAGATGAAGATTGACACCATTTGATCTCATTGCGAGTTACGGTGTAGTTGTCATAAAAGGTAGTGCCATCGCCTTTCTGTTTGGTCGATGTCGACGCTTTTGCTGAAAATTCTAAGTTGTGACCGATTAGTTCGTCACCTTTCTTGGCAAAAAACTTCGCGCTGTTCCCCGTAACAACGAGGTTTCGACCACCCTTTAGAACCTCTCCTTTGCTTTTCTCGGTGCAGTACAGGTGGATTAACACTAGCTCACCAACAGGGGTGATTGAGCGGATGTTCCCCACTCCACTTAGTGTGATTGATTGAGCTTTCGATTCTGCTCCATGGAGGTATTGGATATCAGTTACTTCGTAGGTGTTTTGGGTTTCGCTTCCAAACTTGGTCGACACAGCCTTGGCAGAGAAGTTGACTAGTGTGCCAATTAGCGAATCTACGCTATCACCGTATTTGATTAAAATCTTGTCAGACTCTTCACCACTTAGCTCGACGGTTCTGTTTCCGCTTAGGGTGAAACCCGCACGTTCATCTTGGCTAAAATTGATATCTAGAGATACAATCTCGTCTGGTGAAATGGTGATATTTTTTACAACAGCTAAACCTTGAAGTCGAAGTAACATATTATTTTCCTTTGTATTTTTTAGTCATGGTCTCTTTCAGACCTCTTTACTGAGGTAGCCCTCCAGTATTCAGAACAAATAGTAACACACATTTCATACCCGTCAACTAAAAAACAACATATATTAAAAAAAACGAACTCATTTAGAGTTCGTCTTTATGTCCGTATCAATTAAATATCTTTAAACCAATACCAATCCTGATACTTGGCTGGCTCTTCCTTTAGATCTACCTCTTTGTAATCTAAAAACCACCACATTCTTGAGAGGTTTCTTAAAGTGTAATTGGGTTGACCTAGTTGCTTCATTGCAGTGCATTTCTCTTTGCTCATAGGTGATCCATCATCATTCGTGACAGAGCCATAGGTATCGCGAACTGGTAGATGGGTGCACAACTCTACTCGAAACCCGTCTCTTGTGAGTTTGATGTAATACTCATTAAGTAGAGTGTTGAGTGGGTTCAATGAGAATACTCGATTCACCTCGAATTGTTTTTGATGGATGTCTGTGACGACATTTCCGTTTGCAGTGTCAATGACACCGACTCGTATCTTTGCAGTAGAGCCATTGCTAAAAACATTAGTCGTAGAAATAGCTACTGGGTATGTGACCTCGCCATTTACAAAGGCGTCCCATCCAAGGTCGCCGTAGAAACCCTTTTCTATGTCAGTTTTGGTTTTGATAAATGAAAACGACAATATAGCTAGGATAATCAAGCCAAAAACCCCAAGGGTTATGTTTCGTAAGATAACAAGAAATAGCTTGAATCCTGACCGTTTCTTTTCTTGTTTCTTGGTTTTTTCTTGAGTGGTGATGTTTTCTTCACCTTGTTTTTGTCGAGAATTTGCACCTGAGTCAAGGAGGGGATCAGGTTGGTTGCTGCCTAGTGGGTGAGCGAGGACTGGTTCGATAATCTTTCCGTCTTGTGGGAGAGCCTTGCGAATTACGAGTTTGGAAATTATAAGTGCGATAAGGGACGTTAAGCCGATTACAGCGCAGTCAATAACCATATCGGTTGAGAAATCTCGGAAGCCATGAGTGCTACCGAGCACACCGTATCGAATTTCATTTATTTCCTCGTGGTGCGAGAGGTATATCTTCCCATAGGTTATTGGCGCAATGCCTATGTGCATCCAGAGCATCATATTTGAGATGAAATAGCTTCCTGTTAGAATCTCGGCAATTTGGTTTGACTTTACTTTAATGGGGCGAGTTAGGATGAGCTTGTCTCGCATATACGTAATGGCGACTAGAAAAGCTGTACCGACTACAAAAAATGGGGCGAGCTCGGTACTGAGGCGTAATTGTAGCGGAAAGCTTGCCCAGTAGGCGTCAATCGTTGCTTGGTGACGAATTCGATCATAGATCTCAAGGTCGACGTTGCGACCTGTTTGGGCGCTGAGGAAATCGATGCCCATGTAGAGTGTGATTGCTACCATAAAGGTAGCTATGGCTGCCCCAATAAAGAAAGTTGAGAAGTTCTTAATTTTCATTTTATGCCTAAGTTTTTCTGTCCACCTAGCGTGGGAAATTTTTCTTGTCACGCTTGGATAGTTTTGGTTTTGTAGTTAATTGTGCAAGTGGGAAGCCCCTTATCTTTTCTAAGCTGACACACCCCGAGCCAAATACCCGCAACCGCCTGAATAGATGCATCGGGGATAGAGAGGGACTCTCCTTTTTTTAGCGCGACTCCTTTCGCTGCGTAGTTTATTAATTGTTCTTCTGATAGCATGACTCTTCGTCCTTTTTTGATGTTGTGTTAGGCAGCTCTAATTATTAGTACGCATTATAACTCACAAGCCGAACCACTCAATAGATTACACACTTTATTTCATGCGTTACTTATGATGTTTTTTCATCAGAATCTAACGGTATATTTTGTGGCGTATCAGTGGGTTGGGAGTTCTCCGCTTTCTCCCGTGCATTGGCAGCTATGTCTCTTAACAAGTCGGCTCTGAACAATGCTTGATCTTGTTCAAAACTAGCCTTGTCCGCTAGTTCACTCCATGTGCGTATGTTTCTGTAATCGTTCATGCCACCCGATTGCTCAATAAGTTCTTCTTTAGCGGCTTCTAGTTCATTCGACATTGTTTTTTTCCATTAAGGGGATAAGAAGGTTTAGGATCTCGTGTCTAATGGCAGCCCTATATGCCGTTATATTAGAACGTTTAAAGTCATCCTCACTTGAATATTTCATCGCTTCACTCGTTATGTTTGGGATATCCCAGTTATGCCGAGGGGTAGTTTCCATGTGCGCACAGATATCATCTAGAATGTTTCTTGTGCGTGCTTGCTCATACGCCTTTCGGTTGCCCTTAGAGAACTCTGTTCTCGTGGTGTAATTGTTGGCGATTTCAGCTAGTGCTTCGTTGGATAGCCTCTGTCTATTGGAAGTCGCCATGTGTGAGCAAACCTCTTCCAACACCCCCATAGATAGGGCTTTATCGTAATACTTTCGGAACTTTCGCTTAAAGTCCGTTTTGGTGTTGCAGATTTTTGCTTTTTCTTCTATCTGTTCCTTTGATATTTCTATGTCTTGTGCTGAACTTGGGGGCTTCATATGCTTGCAAATGTCGTTCATTATTCCGAGATCACAAGCTTTTCGATAAGCTGTAGGGCTACACTGTTTGAAAGCGCTTCGTGATTGGTGCTTCAAAGCCTCTATTGCACATGTCTCCTTGTTCCATTTTGAGGTGTGCTGGGGTATGGCAATTGGGAGAATTTCGTCACAAATCTCCTCCCATATCCCAAGTCTTCTTGCTGCATTAGCCGCTCCCCGACTCCCATTTTGAAAGTCTGTCCTCGTCGTGTACTTCTTCGCTTCGCTGCGAATGGATTTTTCATTCCATATTGTGGCGTTTTTGGGAGCCCCCATATGCTCACAAATCGTCTCCATAAGTCCTAACTTATGTGCTTTGTTGTAGGCGCTACGGTCACCTTCTTTGAACTCTGTTCTTGTTTTGTAATTCGTTGCGACAGAGCGCAGTTCTTTCGTGATTAGTTCAAGTTGCTCGGGCGTTAAATTTGGTTCATTAGAGGAGGCAGTTTTTGGCAATTGGGGCATGTGAGAACAAATCGAGTCCATAATGCCCAGTTCGTGTGCCCGTCTGTATGCTGTGGGGCTTTGTAATTTGAACTCCGTTCGCGTTTTGTGTTTCTTGGCTTCTAGTGCGCAGGTCTCGTCATTCCATGATGATGGGTTCTTTGGCTTTGCCTCCATGTGTGCACACACGTCATCCCAAATCCCTCTACGTTTGGCTGCTGATGCGGCGGCGGGGTTCCCTTTTAGAAAGTCGCTACGAGTCGAGTATTCTTTGGCAGCATCGTGAAGGGATTCCTTTGTCCAGCGAGGTGCATTTTTAGACTGTTCCATGTGTGAGCAGATTTCATCAATGACACCATGACTGCGAGCTAACTCATATGCTTTTCTATTGCCATTTTTGAACTCAGTGCGTGTTGAGTATAGATGAGCTATTTTTGATAGCTCGTCTAGCTCCTCTCCTAATAAAACTAAAGAGGTTTTCATGGTGCGCGTCCTTCGTGATTTGTTAATTGCCAGTGCGAACGAATAATAACACACACTGAGTTCGAGGCAATGGATTTATGATAGGCTAACCAAATATTAAGGTAACATCATCAGGATGTTCGTTCGCGAACGACTTGGCTTGGTTTACAAGGTGTTCCCCAAACTCAAAATCTGATTGCGTTGATAATCGGGAGTAATCCATGTGCATTTCCGCATTTTTGGCAAAAAACACACAGTCAAAGTCTGTGTGAAAGGTGTTGTCGCCACCAAGCCAGTTAGTCCAATAACCAGATTTATCTCCTTCGAACATATACCTAAATACGATACACTTTACCTCCTTTATTTCGGCGACTTTATTGAGATCGGCATACATGGTCTCGAAGTCGCCGTTCTCTACCTCTCGGTAAAAGGAGGGGGCGTTTTCCTCGTTTTTGAAGCGATCGTATTCCTCGTCAGTTCCTGTCCACTCAACAGTTGTAGAGTTCAACCAATATAAGCTATTAACCGATAAAACATCATTCTCATCGCCCTCGTACGACCCCATCCCTAACTCAATAAATTGCTTGGCGGTAAATAGCTTTTGAGGCATTGTCGGTAGTTCACCTAAGGGGAGTCCTAGTATGTTTCTAAGAGATTCGAATTTCTTGTCATACTCGAAGCAAACTAGAAAATCACCTTCGCTGGGGTGCGTGCCAAACTTGTTGTATGGCTCCATCTGGATTTCGTTTGGGTCAATTTGATTTGTGAGGATTGCAAAGGATGTATAGTCACTCATAGTGATTCCTGATTTTGTCTGATCGTTTTTTTGTTGGCTATTATTGTATTGTGATTTCGAGGTGTTAGGTACAAATCTCGCGTGATTATTTTGATTGCTCGATCTATGGTGGTCTGGTGTCCGTTTACCGTGATTCTTTTTCGTCCTGCACCAATGCAAGTGGCGTCTATGATTACATTTTCAAGAGAAACACCTAGCTCGGGTGAGCGGAACTTATCGTATTTCACTTTCGAAAAGGTGTGAGGTTTCCCTGAGTTTTTTATCTTCTCAAGGATAGCCTTCGCGAGACTCGGGGTTATTGTAGTTAGTGAAGATCTCAACTTTTCGGCGTCCCGTTCTACTTTTTCTGCGACGAGTTTTTGTAGTTTTTGACGCCTTTCTACCTCTTCCACCAGCCCCATGAAAACTTGCTCTTTGTTCTCTTCAAGAAAAGCTATTTTTTCGAGCATGTTCTGTTCCGCCGCCACCTTGCATCTCAAAATGTTTGCATCCATCGTTTGTAGATGGTGCTCCACAGAAATGGATAGTGATAAATCGTCAAGTTCTTCGATTGAGGACAGTTTTAGTGGCAGATTAAAGCTTGCGTGCGCAATGATGTCAGAGGTGTTTTTTTTTCTGAATGCGCCTCCTACTTCATACCTAATTTTGATTGAGCATTCCTTGATGGAGGCAATGTAGCTTGATTCTCCATGAAATAGTTTTGTGTTGAAATGCCCGTTTAATAGTGAGCTGCTCATAGTGGTCCCTATTTTGACTTATTGGTTGATTTCAACCATCTTTAAGGACAAATAATAACACACATTCACAGCCTAATGAGAGCACTAATTCTTTTTTTTTGAAAGCGTTAACATAGAGTTTCTGTTATAGTGGGCGAGGTTAATTTGTTGAGTTTATCTGATGTCATTTAGTAGTAAAGTAAGATTCCATAACAGGGTTTTGGAGGGTTTTGTTATTCTCGGTATTATATGGCTGTTTTTTGCCAAGCCCTTGAGCCAAAGCGTTCCAACAATTGATGAGTCACGTTTACGTCAATTGGAATGCATGGACGCTTTGTTAACGATGTCGACCTTGGTGGATAGTGTTGTTTCAGTGGACAACAAGAGAATAGATTCGAATACAGCTGTAGGTGTTGCATACCCTGCTATTATTGAGCTTTGTAGGCGTTGATTGGAAGCCTTGTGCTTGTGCTTATGCCTAAAGCCTCGGAATTAAATGAGGCTTTTCCCGAATAACAATAAGTAACAGTGATTCCGATTTATTGGAGTTTGGTGTTGTTGGGGCTTTCTAGATGCGCCTCTTATATGGACTGTGTTTTTCTCGGTGTATGCTTTATGCAGCGCAATCTTGGATGTCTATGCTGGATATATCGTCGAGTTTGGTTCTCATCGAGGTAAAACCGAATAGCTTGAATATTAGGCTGTTGGTATCTTCGTTGGGCAGTTCTCTTTGGAGTTTGTCTGATAATTGCCTCACGCAATATGTCGAGGCAGAAGATCCGTCTTTATTTATTGCTTCTCTCACAACTAAGTCAGCTACCGAGCAAAAGTAGCCATTACGGTGCTGATTTACCCATGACGCCATAACACTTTCAGTTGTTGTAGTGTCAATTGGATCGACCAATATCTTCGATAGATCTGCTTGTATCGCCTCAAAGAAAGAATTTCTTTGGGGGTAGTATTTTTGGACAGAGCTTTTGGCGACTCCTAGTTCCTTCGATACACTGTCATAGGTTATTGCTTCAGCTCCGTGTTTTAGTAGCATGTAAAGCACGGAGTTATTGAACCAGATAACTCTTCGAGCTTTTTCCTCTTTGCTTATTCTCACGTATCCGTCTCGGTAGGTTTTTATGGGGTCGGTGATCCTATCATTTACGAGCAACAAAGCAATGTTATTTCATAGATTTGGTTTTTTTAGTCAAAAAGTATTAGATTCAAGACTGCGTGATATCATTCCTTTTGACAGTTTAAATACGTATGCTTAACAAAAAGTGAGTAATTTGAGAGAGATAGCGTTGTGCATGTGCAACGTTCAAAAAGGGTGTCGTGATTATGAGCAGTTGTCCCAAAATCTTTTAAGGGAAGTTAGGGTGATGTCTGGTGATAGAGGTGAGCAATTTGCGACCAAGGGGAATTGCTTTAACTGCTCTTATGACCTTGTTATGAGTGAGCCTACTAGGTATGAGTTGTGTATAGGGGTTGCTGATTTTATGGGGTTTCCTTTGGAGCATGGTTGGGTATTTGATAAGGTGGAAAACGCTTATATTGATACGACTATCCAGTTTAAATCCGAAAGGACATATTTTGTTTTAAAGCAATTTAGCTTTGAAGAGCTGTCTAACAAGGTGGTGAGTTTGGGTAAAGTTCCTGACTTTCACGACGTAAATATGGAGCAGGTGAGAATTAGAAGATCGGCTAGTATGAAACGAGATGTTAATCCTGCAATCCCAAACCTTTAACATATCCCCGATGAATATGAGACTTTATTAACAGTGAATATATATTCAATCACTCAGTTTCTAAGAATTAGTGTTTATATAAAGCAGGAGCACTTTGTTGGATGTGCTCCTTACTTCCCTATTTAAAGGGCATATCACCACAAATCTCAGAGAATATATCCAAATCAAGGATCAGCTTGCTTAGCTTTGGGTTCTCTGACGACAGCGCTTTGAAAGTTGGGTATTTGGCTGCCTCGGCTTTGGCTTCGTCAATGGTGAGTTCATCTGTCAATGGCATCTCAGAAAGCTCACTAGAGAAGAGGTTGAGTTCCTTTGCGTGGACATAGGTAACTTTGTCAGTTCTTTCGGCGTCGAGCATTGTTTTGAAAGATGAAAGCTTGCCCAAGATGGCTTGTTTTTCTTCATCAAGTTTCGCGGCACTATCCTCCATGTGCGATGAAACAGATTCCAAAATTTGCATCTTTCTGGCAGCTATGTACGCCCCGTGAGCATTTAGTTCAAATGACTCCAAGGACTGATGCTTTTGAGCCTCTAGTTTTATGGTGTCTCGATCCCAGCGAACTTTGGTTTTGCTGGGGCTCATGTGGGAACATATACTATCCAATATCCCAAGTCTGCGTGATTTTTGATAAAGAGCATTATTGTTCTTCTGAAAAGCTTGGCGTGTGGCGTATTCTTTAGCAACTTTTGCAATCTTAGCGTATTCGTCATTTGAACAGGTTGCGCTCTCCACTTGGGGCTCGGTGCTCGCCACAGATTTTTTACCTACATCATTCATATTTATCTCTACTTTAGATCTAATGCCCGCAGTTGTGTCAGTACAAGCCCAACTCTTGGTCTAGCGCCGAAAGTTCGTCAAGTGCATCCAGTTTAGGATTTTTCAAAGGTGATATGCGGCTTTGGTTTATAGTCGCGAATGCTTTTCCATCAGTGAGTTGGCAGCAGCAGCCGTCTATATAATTGACAGTTAATTGTTGTCCAACGTCCCATGGGAAACCCTCTGAGACTGATTGCCCCGTAGGTAGTTCTTCAAGAATAACAAGATCACCTTTTTTGTACATGTTTTAGCCTTAATCCTATACTAGTTCGAATAATATCACACTTATCACATTGTTCAATTTACGCCACCATGAGCTATCAGGTTAATCTTGATGACGTCGAGATTTATTGAGTAATTCAAGCATACGTTCTCTGTCGATTTGGCGACTGCTCGCGGAATTGGGTTTTGATTGGTAGTAAGAAACTTGTCCATCTGCACTCACTTCTTTAAATATCTCCACTTGTTGTACTTTCAACCTTGTGACGAACAACAAGTTGACTGTGACCTTCTCTTCTTTCTCAATTTGTTCTAGAAGAGTATGTTGAATGCTTTTAGGTAACAAAGGGTGTTTGTCTTTAAGGTTTGCAAGCTTCTTCTCTCGCTCAGATTCTTGGGTAGTTATTTCCAGTTGATGCTCTTCACTAGCGATTACATGGAACTCTTCGAGATCTTCGAATGAAGCCTCGCAGGTCTCTTCTACATACTTCATAAAGCGAGTGATTGAACTCAGTAATTCGATAGAACGATGATGGGGGTGCGCTGGGTGCTCATTCCCTTTTGAGTCAATCTCAGAGTAAGAGTTAAAATCTGCCGACGTCGCGACTGTTCCCTTATTTTTGCTGTATATTGCTGTTACAAGTTGTCGCCCCGAAGATGGATCTGATAAAGAGAGAGTTAGGTAAGCGTCATTGCTATCTGAATAATATTGGAATTCAGAGTCAAACGTAAGCCCTCCGAACATTTCGTTTTTTTCGCTATCATTTAGGTAGTTTTTTTTCATTACTTGATCTTTTTCTTTATAGCGGGTGAATCTTTTTTCATGGCTATTGTAGTGATGATAACAGAATAAATGATAACACACATTCAAGTGTCTTCAATTTTTTTGTTAACAGTTTCCTTTACTTAGTCACACCCCCTTGCTTTAACAGGAAAATTAGATCAATCTAATGGATTCATTAGAATAACAAGAACACATTATGGAACATTACAGAGCTGTAAAAATCAAACCCAAAGGTACGCTCGCCTATCAGATAGAAGAAATTCTCAAATTTCTTAAATTACATGGTTATTTGGTGGAGTCCTTTGGATTCGAAGTTCGAATTCGTGGTAAGAAAACCGATTTGGGTACATTCCCGCTCAATATAAGCTGCGCGGATGAGTGCATTGGTATGTTTGCAGAGGATCTGCTCATTGATTCCAATGCCAAAGTTGCTCGAAGACCCGTTACATTGCAATTGTTTGTTGAGGATTAACTGTAGGCGGATTTAACTCCGCCAAGAAAGTAGTTGACAGTTTCGTTTTGGGTGTTATTATTCATCTTAATAGGTCGTGGACCACAAATTGAATAAAGGCAGCAAATGAAAACTAAAATTGGCAATCTAAAACTTCACCTTTCTATCCTCAATGGATTCAAAGATTTTGAGATAACATCTCTATTTCAGCCCTCTCATAGCACACGCTACGGCTATCTTTTGATGGACGGGCTTCCCTTTGTATCTGTAGAGATGTATCAAGATCAGCTTGTGGAAGGACAGCAGGAAAAAGCTCAATTTGCTGCAAATAGCCTAGTGTCTAATACGGGGGCTTACAACGCGTTATTGGTGGCAGAATCTCAACGCCCCGAGCAGGTTATGACGTTCTCAAAAGATCTACTGGATCACGCCGACGCAGAGGTTTTTGATATGTTTGGAAAGCCTCATATTTACATCGAATCAAAAAGCACTGCCCCAAAGCCTTTTCGATTCAATATTTGGCATCACGATATCATGGATGATGTGTACAACGCGGTAATACGCCCTAAAGTAATTGGGGTTAAGCCATCAAGTTTTGAAGAGTATTATCGCGAATACTGTTAGTTGGGATGGGATTGAACGAAACTTAATTTACAAATGAGTTCGCTGAAAGATGGTATTCAGCTACTGAACAAAACTCTTTGGTCTCCGCATCGCCAATTGGTGCGGAGACGAAGCAAAATACCCCCTCCCCTGCATCTTCAATCGGGTTATTGTTGACCTTTAAATAGAGGCGATACAGACCGTTTATCTCTCTAATGGTTGTATCCATAAGCTTGATAAAACTTGTTCCATCGCCAAGTTCTATAACCAAGGGATCAACTCGAAATCCTCGGCGTTCGCTTCGAGCTGTAATGCTTACGCTTTTTAATTCATGCCAACTACCTTCACTTAGTGAAATATTTTCTACTTCTGCGATGTAATCCCTCCCATGATTGCATCCTGTATTGATGAGCACTAGGGGGAGCATGACGAACCCAGTGATTATTTTGCGTATGTTCATTATTGTTGTGTTTGTTTCGGTATTCTAAGGATAAAAATATACCTCCATATTTTCCATAGCTCGGCAAAAAAACAGTTGACAGTTTCGCCTATTGGTAGTTATTATACGTACCAATAAGCGAACACGTCGCTACAAACCAATTAAGGAATAAATGATGGGTAACACTAAGCGAATCAAATACACACCTCTTTCGACAGAAGACAAGTACCCTGCAACAATCGCAGTGCCGATGACTATTACTGAGTTCGATCAAGACAAGATTAATATGCTCACTTACGGTATGGGTCATTCCAATACTATCTACTCTAAGAAGACGGGTAGAAGTTATTCTCAGTTATATGGGGCTGCGGCGGTTACAACTAGTGGTGGTGAAGTTGTTATTAAAGCAATGTCTGAAATGAGCTTTCCCGAAATTAAAGGAGCTTTTGCAAAACACATCCCTAGCGTCAAAGAGCTTGATTGCGGCAAGGAGGTTGTGAAGATTCATGATGCATCAGAAGTGACTATTGTTCCCGCTGGATCAAAGTTCAAAAAATATCTTTCTGAATTGCGAATTGCTCCAATCATCACTGCTGAGGGCAAGTTAAATACTCAGTGCTTAACAATCGTAGAGTATGCGGAGAATATTGGGTTTCCTGAGTCAGAGGATGAAGGTGGTGAAAGCCATGAAACGCTTCTTCGTGAACATTTTGAGGGTAAATTTCTGATTTACCACCCTCAAACAGGCACGCGTGTAGAGTATGAGATTGGTGCGGAACACCCATTTCATGTTCAGTCTCTGACCACCGAATACGAATGTGATTCTTTATTGGTCGCTCTAGTGACTCAATTTGATTGGGCTGTCGATGAGTGTGATTACTAATGAATGGTGCGGTGCAGTTGTGATTGATTATGTTTATTGATGACTATAACGGCACTGTGCTAGGTGAGATTTTATCAAGCGGAAAGGGGTGCGTGCCTGATTCGCTTGATGGCGTGTTTGGCTCTTCTGGGTTTAGGAAGTGGAGCTCCCTTGGTGGAACTTGTTATCAGTTCAAAGAGCTTGTGGGTGTTTGCTCCACAAGCGAAGAGGCAAGCCAACATTCATTCTCGCTTCATTTCTCCATAGATTGGGGTGAGCGCTATGCCTACTTTGGTTTGGGGCTTGATGATGGCAGTGGGTGGGAGCTTTCCTGTCCTGTGTTCCTAAGTAAGGGTGAGTCATGGGGCGACGCGATAAGACGCATTTTGGTCGCTAATGTTGAGTGTCGCAATACATCTCATTATGTGGGTTTGGCAAAAAAATTCCCAGATGAACATCAGCGAATAATTGATGCCGCAGACAAACTGTACGTCGCATTGACGGCAGCAGTTTCTGATACTTTGCACTAGTGTGTTAATATCTGTTTATCGTTTTTTAGTGGATGAATGTTAATGAGTTTTTGTTTCAGGGTAACAGACCAGCAAGGTGAAACAACTAATGTAAGTTTAGGTTTACCCCACAGGGTTCTATTCGATGTGTTGGATGGACTGTCGTTTGCCAAGGGGTTCTCTCCTATCACTGTTCCTGATGGAGACTCACTCAGCGAGGTCAAAGATCCGTTTGTAGAATTTTTGAGCCTGACGTTTGGGCAAAGCCCGCATTATTTAGGTTTCGTTTTGGAAACTCGGACAAGACTTGCTTTGCCAAACCAAGAGGTCAGCGCCCTAGAGAAACTTATGTTGGCGAATGAAGTTTCGCTTCCTTTTGGAGATCTCAAAGGTGTCAGTGATGAATTGCGAGATCTACGCTCTATTGCCTTAAAGGGAAAGCCTCACATGGTCGTTGTGCTCTACGATCAATTAATTGAAATGATAGACGCAATGTGTGACGGTGAGGTTTTGGAGCTTGTCAGTTAGATTTGCGTATCGAGCTATTTTTTATATCATTCAGATAAGTGGAGACTAGAGGTAGCCTCAGTCGATAACCACAAATACCCCGTACTAGGAAAGCAAAAAGACCAACCTGATTAGGTTGGTTTTTTTGTTGCTTCCTCTTGAAAATCCTACCTTTAAAGTAAATGAGACAAAAAGTTCTCGATCTTATTGAATTATCGACCCAGAAGCTTATTGAGCGTCATGGTGCTGGCTTGATTGATGAAGAAGATTGTTACGAGATAGGTTGCTACTTAAAAAGCGTGAAATTCAGTGTAATGGCGGCTGACGAAGGCACTGATGAGGGGGTGAACACTTTAATGCTCGCATTAGAGTTTATAAAAGAACTAACACACGATGACTAACGAAGAGAGAGAGCAGAGAAGCGCTGAACTCATGGAGGCTAAAAAGAGACGATTGGCGGAGCTTGCTTTTGAAGTGATAGGAAGTCAGTCTGTAGGATTTGGGCTGACCGAAGAGGCTACTCTCCTAGAGAAGACTCATAACCTAGTTGATAAGAATAAGTTCGTAATGAAGACCTTGGCGACTGTGGCTCTTGGTGTCGTTGGCGCTGCAATTATGCCGGCTAATGAGGCGAAAGAGGTTTTGAAAGAAGTGAAGGCGAACGTCAAGGATGGTGCGGCTGAGTTTATGAGCTACGAGAATTTTGAGCTTTCCTTAGATGAAGCAATGGACAGTCTTGGTAGCTTTGGAATCGATAAAAAAGAGATAAACTTTTCAGAGCAAGCCGATGCCATTATTGATGAGATGTCAGCGAAAAAAGCGGTAGCTAATGAAGCTGGGCAATACAAGGACATTAACTACTCTTCAATGAGTGTGATGGAGGGTAAGTTAACTCAGGTGGAAGTGTTGGCGAGCACATATGCTGTCAAAGACTACTCCTTCCTAACTCCTCCTGAATTGACTCTATCCGCCAAGGAATCCCACGTAAAGGGCGGGTTTGGAGAACTATTTAAATTAGATGGCGACTCCTACACTTTTGACTCCCCTATGGTTAAGCCTCATGAACTAACCACAGAGATACAGCAAACAAATGACGCTATCTTCACTCAAGTTCACGGTGGTGAGGACGGTGCTCTTGCTGGTGGCGGGGGTCTTGTGGCTGCAGCTGTCGCGGCAATAGTTATTTCAAAAGGTCTATCTAAGATTCCTAGTGTTTATAAGCTTTTCAAGAGAAATCGAGATTTGAATGAGATGACGCTGACGAATGATTACGCCGACAACATCCACCAACTCGCCGACAACTTACGCTCGTTGTCCGATAAAGATGCGAGAATCGACGCCCTCATGGAAGATATGTATACGGGGGATATGATTAACGATTTCGATAACTTACTCACTACGGTAATAACCACTCCACATCGCAGAATCAATGGACTCAGTGACAAAATTGTTCAGAGAATTGATCCACAGAAGTATGAGGAGGCGCGAGAGAAAGTTGCAGCCCAGAGTGCTGACTTGGCAAGAGAGTTAATTGCTCACGAGTTGGCAACCAATAACGATATGGGTACGGAGCCTTCGGAGATGGCGCGGCACTCTAATGACTTGGCGAATTTAGTTATTGCCGCTCATGAAGCTGACAGCAAGGGTTTTGAGTCATCTCATCCGAAGCTATTTAGGCAAATGCGACGAGCTGGCATCATTCCAGAGTCAAAGCAAAACATTAAGGGGTTGGGTGAGTTGTTTTCTAGCAGAATGGACAAAGTTAAGAGGGTTTTTGGTATCAACAACGGTGATGTTCTGCAGCAAGCAAAATTAGCAATCAACATTAAACGAAATTTAGAGGGAGTTGCGGGGAAAGGCATGTCAGCCCACCCAGAGCAAAAAGAAATCTTGCACTCTATATCAAAGATTGCTTCTGAATCGGAGCCTAGTCCTGATGTTAAGGTGGACGTTCTAGATAGCGTTAAAATGAGCTGTAGGGGCATTGAGAGGTATCTTGGTCTTACTCCAGAGATGAGACCTTCAATCATAAACGCCCCTCGATAATATTGGTTCGTTTAGTCAGGGGGCGGTAAGCCTCCTTTCTTATTTACCTAGATCGTAATCGTCATTGATCATTTGAACTTTCTTGTATGTACGCAAAGAGAGTTCGAATGCAATCTGTTCCCGAGTCGCTGTCCAAGCAAGATTTCCATCCTTCATGACGTGAACTGCGATCTCCTCACCTGTTATGTCATCTTCCTCAATTTCGGGGTAACAGGAGCCCTTTAGCTCGCCGTGAATGATGTTAAACGCTTCTAGTAACTTACTCATTTCTTTGCTCAATTCTGATTGTGTGGAGTTTTTTATTTTTTGGATTAAGCCTTGGCGATTATCTCTGCCGCTCGTTCGACATCGTTAGGGCTAATCGAATTAACGCTAACGAGTTTGGTTAGTAAGTCTTGCAGTTCGCAATTGGCTTCCGCGACCTTAATCATTTGATTTACAGCATCTGAGTTAAATGCATCCTTACTGCCTTTAATTTCCCCCGCTCTGCGTAAGACTATTCGGGCTTTGGGGTGAAGTAATTGACTCGTGATCATTAGGGGGGTTCTCTTGTTGGTGAAAAGATGCTAACTGGCACCTTCTTGGTTTTATTTCATGGAGACAAACTACCATAAATGACGATTGAGTAACGAAAAAAGCTAGTCATTTAGACTAGCTTTTTTATTTGATTGTTTGCGGCTATCCAAGTTTTTCCAGCATGAGCGATTTTAGCTTCGTGGAGTATTCTAACGAGTTTTCCTCGCTAGATGAAAAGTCGAAGTCGTTGTTTAGTTGCCCGTCTAACACCTTTCCCATCACCGCTGTTTTGGCTTTGTGTCGTGCCCAGACATCGGTATCGATCGTCTTAGCCATAATCATATAATCAATATCAACAAAGTCACCTCGGCTAGTGATTCGTAAAATGCGGTCTTCCGTTTGCAAGTATTTCTCAGGTCGATCGACAACATCAGTGATTAGCATTCTATTGCTGCGAGGCAAGGAGATGTTCTCGGCTGCGGCTGCGATAGAGCACACTAGGAGGTCGTATTTTCCTTTTTCAAAGTCTTCTTGAACTTGGAAGCGTTTCTCCGAGTTCGCTTTGCTATGGATGCGACCAACCCTAACCCCCTCTTTGCCAGAAAAATGATTGTAGATACCTTCCTGAATCTCAGTGCGGTAAGAGTAGACTACGAGTGGTCGGAATTCTTCGTCATCTTTGTTATCAAGGTGGTCTTCACAGTATGCGATAGCAGGGTTCACCTTTGCTTCTGCCACAATGTTTTGAAGAACAGTAGAGCGAACTAGCATGTCTCCCTCTGAAACTCTTGCCGTCTCTTTGGCAACAGCCATCTCCATAAAGTCGGCTTTCTTCGCTCGCTTTTCACCAGAAGGCAGCTTCTTAGATTTGTAACTCTGCCATTCTTCCTCTGCCCGTTCTTTGATGCCTCCCAACATTTCCTTAATGAATTCTTTCTCAGCCGCTGCATAACGCTTTTCTATCGATTCAGGTATATCGATTGTCACAACGTTTCGGCGCTTACTTGGGAGCTGCTCTCCCACGTCTTTGCGTGTTCTTCGAATGAAACAGGTTTCCCGAAGTTTTTTGTTTAGAGCCTCTTCGTTACCGCTACCGCTATAATCATATTTATTGAACTCATTATAGTGACCACCACAGTAGGTCTGCGTGAAGTTGAAAAAGCCACCAAATTCATCATCCAGAAGATCTAAAAATTTTAGCTGATTGATTAAATCTTTTGGTCGACCAGTTAGGACAGTGCCTGAAAGTAAAAGGCGAATTTCGAACTTGAAATGTTCTTTGAGCTCATTTGCAGCGATAGTCCACTGGGTTTTCTCGTGCTTAATTCGATGAGACTCGTCCAAGATCACTGAATCGAACTTCGCCGACTCTATAAGCTTTTTCGCAAGACGTTTTAGGATATCGTAATGAACGATGACATAACGAGCTTTTGCAAGTTTAGCTGCATCAAATTGTCGGACTTTTTTGATGCGATATACATCGCCTTTGGAGACATCAACAAACTGATTGATGTGCTTGTCCCAGTTTGGGGCAGCTGTTGCTGGGCAAAGGAGTAGTGTTTGCTCAGCCTTGTGGTACTCAGTTACTAGCAGTGCCTCAATGGTTTTACCAAGTCCCATTGTGTCGCCGATGATGAATCGCTTGGTTAGTTTGGAATACTCGACAACTGTATACTGGTAATCATACCCCACCCCATTCATCACTTGTTTGATGGACTGATCTAAAACGTTCGTCTCACCAGACAGTTTAAATAGGGTCTTTTTATTTTTCGAAAGCGACGCGGATCTGTGAGATATTTCTAAACATAGTTTTTCGACCTCATTTGAGATAATCCACCCTAATTTTTTTAGTTCAGAACAAGCTTCTGGTAGGTACTTGCTCTCCAGCAGTGACCATGTTTGGGTTGCTGGGTGATATTTGGATTTTTTTCTTCCAAGTGACTTAATCTCGCGATAGTCATCCCAGTTGAAATCGAATGAAGCAATGATCTCCCCGTCGTCGTTAAAGGAAACGCATTTTTTATCATCAGTTTGGGTCAGCTGATCAGCAAAAGTATTTAATGATTTTTGGTTGTCTTCCGTGATTAGGAAGTTATGCTTTTTAATCGCGAGGTTCATGACGTTGAGGTTAACCTCGATGTTACTTTTGGTTAGTGTAACGACGTGCCACCCATTATCGCGATCAAATCGTTTGTTTTTACACTCTCTTAGAGTAGAGACAATGTCTTCGTCATAGGGGAAGTGGTAGAAGATTTGATTACCGCCAAACGTGATTTTTGGTCTTGATGCCTCAATTGCCTCTGTTGCAAGAGCTACAAAGCTGTCAATTCCCTCAAAGCCCTTTAGCTTACTATCGATAAACATTTCTAGTTTGCTGTCCTTAGCAAACTGTTTGATAGCGTCAATTGCTTCGATTCGGACTATTGGTGCTTGTAAGTTCTTGAGGATACTTGGTAGTTTTACTGATTGATATTGCCCAAGATCAGCATCGCTATTTGAGTGCGGTCGGATTTCATCCAAGAGCTTTTGTGCTAACGGAGTCTCTAATAACGATTCAATAGTTGCGTAGCGCCCTTTTGGTGTTTTGTGTACATGCAAGGTGAATGAAGCTTGCGATGGCATGTCGAGTTCTTCGTATCGAACATTGAATTCATTGATTTTTAGGAGTTCAAGCAACTCCGAATCAAACACTTTGAAAGCTACATCGAAGTGCTGGTGGGTGTAGCCATTTGTTCCTTCAAGGAGGATGTGTGGCTCTTCGTCATGTAGGTTTGGGGTGTAGCTAAAAACACTTTTGTTCTCATTTAAGTGAGCCACAAGAATGTTGGCAAAAAGAGCTACTTTTTCTCTGGGAATGAAAACCTCAACTCCCACTTCAACGGGGATAAGGTTGAACTCGCTATACATCTCACCTAAAAATTGGACGAGTGAAGATAGGATGTGGCGATCTTTAGGTGTCCACAGCATTACGCCACCCTTAGTTGTGTACAGCATTGGTGCAACCACTTTTGAGTGGTGTTCAGAAATTGTCGCTTCGTCAGAGACTGTGGCAAGGGATGCTAGCTCTTGATCGCTAATAGAGAGTTGTCTTTTGTGATGCCAAAGCACACGAAAAAGAGCTTTTTGCATGTCATCATTAAGTTGTTTAACAGGTAGGGCGTTCAGTACGTGACCTAACGATGCAGTTGTTTTTGAAAAACCTAGACTGTCCCGAGTCATTGCGTGATCGCAATTTTCTGCAATGCTGCTAAGTAGTGCCTTACCTTTGATGATGTCCATAGTAGGTGCCCTTTTTTGTTTGTTTGTGTGGCGAAGCTCTGACTCTTCACCTCTTTTTGATTAGAACGAATAATAACACACATAACCAAAATAACAACAACTTAATTACCGATTGGTGATGTGATACCATGGCGACAATATTGGCTTTATGGTTTTCAGAATGAAACGTTTACTCAAGCGGACATTTGTTGTGTTTGCGGCGCAATGCCTTGTGCTCGTGGTGCTGTTTTCTGCTCTTCACTTTTACTCAAGTGATCTCTCCGCACAAGCGATAGCAAGCTCTTGGTTTTTTGTTGTTTTAGCGCCTGTCATCACATCCGTAAAAGCTCGTAATGTTATGAAGCTTTTCGATACAGGAAGAAAGGTACAAGACTCGATTAAAGTTGCTTTGTTTACTGGTGCAATGACGATTATTGGGCTACTGGCAACGTCAAAGTTCTCGTGGTTTATCGTGAAAGCATGTTACGGGTTTGATTTATACTACAAATCTAGTAAAGAGGCTTACGAGACAGGCTTGGGGTTGATTTGGGGAGTTGGATTTGTGTTTGGTACGGTTGCTTTAGGAACCTTTTTGGAATCAAGGGTATTTAAGACAATTACGGCGTCAGAACAAAAAGGGGCTTAATGCCCCTTTTTTGGTTGTCGGCTATTAAGGTTGGTACTCAGCCTTGTGCTTAGCCACAGCATTTAATCGAGCTTTGTGGGCATCTTGCCGACCTCGCTCTGTAGCCATGTTGAATTCGCTTAGGTTCATATTCTTTAAGACTCTCGCTACGCTTAACAAGTAGCCCGCTTGCGGATATGGTTTGTTTTCTAAACCGAGGCGACCGCGAGCGTCCGACTCCCCTGCAATACAGAACTCAACGAGACGTTGTGGTGCTCTCTTGACGCCGAGCTTAGTGTGCAGCTCAAGTAGCTTCTTGGGACTCATCTCCATGCTTCGGTGAATCCTAAGATGTTCCTCACAGAAAATTTCTGCAAAGCTAGCTGTGCTGTTTGGAACTCTTAACCTTTGGCACACCGCCTTCACTAATGGTACACCTGCCCTTTCATGATCAATGTGCTGAGGCAACTTACTCTTTTCTGTTACCCCTTTCCCCAAGTCATGAAGCAATACACCAAAAAGCGTATCGATGTCGTTAGTTAGTGATTTTGCAACTTTTAGGCTGAGCATTGTGTGAATGCCACAGTCTATCTCAGGGTGGTGCGCTTCTGGTTGAGGGATTCCCCATAATGCGTCTAATTCGGGTAGGAACACCTTCAATGCCCCGACATCATGAAGACATTCAAAGAATTTTTCAGGAGCATGAGTTTCAAATGCAGATTTAATTTCCGTCCACACACGCTCTGCCTTTAAATGTTCAAGTTCGCCAGATTTGGATATCTGCCCCATAAGTTCCAGTGTTTCGGGTGCTATCTCAAATCCCAAATGGCTGTATCGAGCATAAAACCTAGCCGCTCGAAGAACTCGCAAAGGGTCTTCGACAAAAGCTGGGGAGACATGCCTGATGATTCGATTTTTGATGTCTTCGCGACCGTTGTACGGGTCAATGTAGGATTCGCTTGATTCGTCAAAAGCAATCGCATTCATGGTGAAGTCCCGACGAATTAAATCCTCTTCAATGCTTACTTCTGGAGACGCAAAAAACTCAAAGCCGCCGTAGCCATGTCCAACTTTGCGTTCTGTTCTAGCAAGAGCATGTTCATCGCCTGTTTCTGGGTGGAGGAATACGGGGAACTCTTTTCCTACAGGCTTAAAGCCTCTGTTCACCATTTCCTCGGCTGTGGCACCAACGACAACGAAATCTCTATCCTTCGCTTCAATACCTAAGTGGGCATCACGAACCGCGCCCCCTACTAACATTATTTTGGTCATGTGCCCTCCTTGTTTTGTTTGAGATGTTCGGGATTTATCCCTCTAATGGTTTCCCAGTGCACAAATTTAACGCCATTTACCGCTACAAAAGGGTATGGGTGAGTGAAGTACACTAGCTTGTTGCAGTTGGTGCATCTATGTGGGATTTGGTTGTGCGTATCAATTCTCTTGTCTGAGTCCGATACGTGGTAAACGCCCTGCTTACAATTACATCTAGCATTAACTAGTTGTGCCGTTCCGAGCCTCTTGACTTCAAAATTGTCGTTATCCCAATCCATACACGCTTCGCCATAGTGGTTTTAACTTTAATCTATCACGAGTTTTTTGGAAGAAGAAGGGTTTCCCCTCCTTCAACCTGCTGATTTAAGAAAGCTTATTGATCCAAAACTCCGAAGTAGTAATACCATACACCACTGGTAATTTGTTGCTATTGTGTTTTTCTAGCCAGCCAACAACGTTCGCTATACCCGACGCTGATGTGTTGTGGTATTTGATGTAGCCTTTCGCGATTTCGGTTAAATTGGCTACAGAAAGTTGTGCCCCTTTTAAGGACTCGATCCACTCGGAAAATAATGCATTTTTACCGCGTAATTCGATGAATTTAGCGACTGACCCAAACTCATTTTTGTAGTCTGAGTTATTGAAAGCATTTTTGATAAATGTGTTTAGTGAAACAAATTTTGTAGCCATTTCTTGAATTCCCTTGGTTTGCTAGATGGTAGGTTTTCTACCGATTAGGTTATCTCTAACCGTTGGGATGAATTATAACTACCTTTTCATTATTTTCAACAGTATTTCTTTTTTATTGAGGGGTGGCAGCTTTTGATAGAAAAAGCCCCGCTTTTAGTGCGGGGCTGGTGATGAGGTGTGGTTATTGGTCTTGTTTGCGCTTAGTCCAGATAACGCGGCTTTGATTAACCATATAGTTTTCAAAGAAGTTCTTGCCACTTTCGCTTTCGCGACTATCTGTGCTTGCTTTGGCTTTGAATTGAAGTGATTCCCCAATTAAGTCATCTCCACGAGAGATAAACCACTCTGCTGATTTACCTGTAACGGTCACCCAGCGGTTACCAGAAGTTTCATCTTCGCCATAGCGCTCACTAGAAATAACTAACAACTTAGCTAGCTTGTCGGTGACGCGACTCACTTTTCGAATGTTGCCAACACCTTTCAGGAATATCTTCTGATTGTTGACTGATTGAGCAGCTTCGGGACCACCTAAGAAATTGATTTCGGAAACGCGGTAGTTGTCGAAATAACGTTCGCCATTTTTGTCAGTGATTGCTGCAGCTGTAACTTCCACCAAAAAGCCTTTCAGGGCTTCTACGCCACCAGAATCCCGAGACTCATTGATGACATCCTGAGATTGGGCTTTGGTTAAATTAACCCAACGATTACCAAAGTTTTTATACTCGTTCTCCCCACGCACTGTAGTGTCAGAAAAAGAGATGTTTAGCTTTACAAAGCCCGAAGCCTCTTCCTTAATATCTCGGATTGTCGCCAACCCTGATAGTTCAAAAAGCATTACACTTACCTTTCTTTTTTGTTGAAATGGGCTAGTGCCCTATCGATTTAGTTTTTACCTTGCGGTGCGGGCTTCTTGGAAACTGAGGGTGTTATGGTCACGCTCATTTCTTTTTTTGCCTGTACATTTTGTGTCTATTCTACTTAGTTTTTTTGATTAATGGGCTTCTTTTTTTTCACCCGTATTCTTTCTAGATATTATTTAGCGGAAGGTTATGTATTGGCAGGTTTTTTCGATTGGCAATAAATGCCCTCTTTGAGAGGGCTGTGGTTTCAAGCGTGATTGTTAACGTCCACCAGCGATTTCAAAATCCAGCGTTAACGTAGGTTGCGATCTCATAGAGAGCTGACTTCTTACGTTTGTCAGCGCCCTTGTAACTTGCATAGAGTTTTTGGGTGATGAAGTACATAATCATTGTGCAGTCCTCTTTTTTAATTGCGCCTCCGCTTACGTAATTAACCAAGGAACGAACTTCCGCCTCAACGTCACACAGAGTGATCTTAAACTCGGGGTCAATTGCGAGGTTGAGCTTGCTGATATAATTGCTACTCAAGATCTTACTCTCTTGGGCTGAAATTGCTTCGTTTAAAGCATCAACGTGGGTGGAGTTGCATTTTAGACTTGGGGTTATGTGTGCGGACAGTGGTGACTTCATCATTGCTCCGAATAGTTTTGATGAATTTGTGCAATTCTCTGCTTGCACGCATATAGTTTGTCATTCATGTAGTACCCAACAACCACCTCTTGGTCGTCTAGTGTATTGGCTTTTTCTATCGCCGTAATTTCTCCTGAGTTGATAGCGATATCAAACATCTTAGTAAATTCCGACAGCATCATTGGTAGGTAGGATGCTGGCTCCAATGATAATTGGTTGGATTCTGGGTTAATTGAATGTGGGATCATGTGCACTCCTGTTTAATCATCTTAAATACATGATTGCACTTAAATTACAGGTGTGACAAGTGAAGTTTTGGTGAACTTTTGGGGGTCTTTTGGGGTTCTTTTTAGAAAGTGTGAACTCAAGGCGGTATCTCCACCTTGAGTTTGTTTTTACCTATTGTGTAACAGGAAGCTGAGCGTAGTCATCGACGATATTTGAAACTTGTCGCAATGTTTCTTCTGGTGATAAAGCGGATGGAGAAATGCTATTCGAGACTTTTAGGCATACCGCTAATAGTTGGTCGTCAGATAGGTGATGATAGTTTGCTTTGTGCTCAACAACTTTAAACAATAGACTTCGAAGGTAGCTGAGTGAGGCTTTGTCGCGATCTGTCGGTTTGGCGGCACTCCCTTGTAGCGCTAGGTCTGATGTTAACTTTGCAAATGACTCATCAGTAAGCAGCCATGCAAGGGCTTCAATGCTATCGCTCTGATAATTCTTGGCTAGCGCGTCTGACGCAAGAGTGCAAAACGCTGCGTTATCAATCTCCCCATTGTCAAGAAGCTTCGCGATATGCTCCCGCGCAGAATATGGGTGAATGTGGAGCATTTCACATCGTGATGTAATTTGCTCAGCAAGTCGTTTTAGTAGTTCGAACTCCTTCCCTAGAAGTTCCATACCGCTGCTGGTGAAGCGCTCAGACTTAACAGTGATGCTATTAACCATTATGCGGTCTTCACGGGAGCTTTTGTCATCGTTTCGCTTTAAACCTGTACCCATAGATGTCTTTACAGTCTCAGCCGTAAGGTGCATCGAGAGTGACTTCGTATCGAGTGTGATTTCAATTTTTCGGGTTGCACCTGTGCGAGTCGGTTTGAGTGTAACTGATTCAATTAAGTCAGTGGGTGTTACTGGGAAGTAACCCATAGTTAGTTTACTTGGATTTAGTTCTATCATTATCTTTCTACCTAATCTATTAGTTCAATTTTTTCTTGTATTCATCTGGGGTAAGTTGTCGGATTTTAACTTCATCGCCAAGTACCTCACTCGGGGTGCCACCGAACTCAATTTTAAAACGCAGTTCAGCGAGAGGGGTTACACCTTCATTAGATGCGACCAAATCAGCATAGCGCATCGCGGGGAATGGTAGCTCTTCGTGTCCTTTCACGGTTCTGGATAAACCAGCTGAGTTGAGTGGAAGTCCCTTGGCTAATAGTATTTGAGTGCCTTTTTCATCTTTCATTTGGGCAAGTGTGAAAGACTCCTCATAGTAATCACTGTCAGAAAGTTCGATTTCTCTGAATAGCCCGCCCTCAAAGTGCCCTACCACCGTGTAAATTACTTTGTGGTTGGGGTAAAGCTGCGATAAAGCTTGGTCTATATCAGCAATCAACCCTTTAATCTCGAACTCGACTTCATAGCCGAGCCTGATGACACTGTCGTGTGTGGCGGACTCATTTGTTTGCGACTCTTCGTATTGGATCTGTAAGTTGCCAACGGTGATTTGCTTTAAGTTACTGCTCATTCTACATATGCTCGACTTGAAATGTTTTTGGTTCTTCGGATTTCTAGTAGTTGTCTATCGATTGCACTGTGACGTTTAAAAGCCATTTCCTCTAGCGCAATCAGTTCCTCTATTTCTATATCACTCGGATCGTCAATCCAATCCTTTAGCCCCTTGTTTGTCCCGATACCAAGGGAGCCAACATTTCGCTCACAGTTATCCAAAAACGCTTGGATTAGCGCTTGGTTATGACTTACGATGGCAAGCCTCTTCACACCTTTCATTTCGTTAAAGGTTTCAGCGATATGCTTACCGAGTGCTCTTGCGTAGCGCGGCGATAGTCCGATGTCAGGTTCGTCTAGGAGTAAGAACGCCTTGCCGCTTGTCTTACTTGTGGAAGACAGGGCTCTCAGGGTTGCTTTAAAACTAGTTACGCCCGTAGATTGCTCTGTTTCATCGCCGTAAATAGCTGCTTTTGAGAGTCCAGAGCAAGAAACTCGAAGTCCCATATTCATAGCCTTTGAGTTCCACTCGTGCCCATGGAATCGAGCATCAAGTATTCTTCCTATAAAACTCTTTCCGCTTGCGTTGTCTCCATAGATAACAACAGCTTCGCAATCAGTGTTGGCTTCAAGGTGAAAGGTAGGGAACACGTCGGTGCCGTCCGCCATCTTTGCCTGAACAGCCATATGGTCATATGACGCGATATGCTTTAATTGATCGTATAGAAAGGTGTTGATAGTTAATTCCTTTTTGTTTTGTGGTCAAAGTTTTAACCTATAAAAAAGCGGCTACGCTTGGTACGAATAATAACTCACACCAAACGTAGCCGTCAACTACTTTAAACCTATTTTGCTCTATTTTTTCTGAGAGTGAGGGATGCCGAGGCAATGCAACTTGATATCCTCTTTGTTGAACCAATGCTCTTTTGGTTTTTCGTGCGTGAATCTTATGCCAGAGTGACTTGGTATTGTTTCGGGGGCATCGTCTATCCAAAAAGCCACTTGATCAACCTTGATTCCAGCTTCCACCAGCGCATCCTTTTTTTGCTTCCCACTGGTAAAGATTACGTCACTCTTATCAACCCAAGAGAGTATGTCGTCACTGTCATTCGGAGAGCGCAGCGTGATGACCATCGGCTTTAGTTGGATCTCTTTGAATAATTGAAAGATCGCGAGGAAGGTTTCAGGGGACAGAGACATCGTTTCATCCCAATCGATCATCACGTACATAGGTTTTAGTTTCGGCTGCAACTGAGCGAAGTCACCTTCCATAATAGCTCCTTTAAAGTAATTGTGATTAGCAAATCCAATCTTCCTCGGTGAGTCCTTTCTTCATTAATTTACTAAGAAGTTCAGGGCTCATGTCTCGTTGCAAGTTGTTGAAATCGTCTTCGTACTGCTCTAGCCCCAATTCATAAAGGTCTTCTGAGCGAACTTTGCATGACCAAAACAACTCTGTTTCCTTCTCGAAAGTCGTGATGATTATGTTTTTGTCGAGAGGTTCATAGTCAACAAGGAAGGTTCCTAGAGAATCGAGCTCTATCAAGTCGAACCAATTCGATTCAAACTTGAGTTCTTTATTTTTGCCCACGAAAGGGGTTATATCGGTAAGGTGAGCGTCTACAAGTTTTTGCACTTCGTCAGATGAGGCATTGGTTAGCATATTAGGTGTGTGTCCTAGCTCAAATGTGCCTCGCTGAACCCCGTTTGCAACACTGGCTATATAAAGTGTGTATTGCTCGCTTGAGTCTCTGCCAATACGTAGTTGGATGTCTCCGTGTTTTTTGTCGCGGTGCTTTATAGCCCAAGTGACGTGGTTTGCTTTATTCATATGGTACTTCCATTTGTGGTGGCTGGTGGACGTTACTTCGACCATGTTAGTGGTTTATCATCACTCCCAATGGCAATATAGAAACCACCATTAAAGTAATAGCCCTTTGTGTAGTGATTTTCGGGAATCTCAATGCAATCTTCGCCAAATGCGTCATCATTCCACCAAAAGCGTGTAATCCCTACAAGTTTCAGTCTTTTTGAATTTTTTGGAGGATTATCATTATCAAGAACGCCAGCAAAGGGTAAGAACATAACTCCCCCATCTGTTCCGACAGCTGGAATCGTGTTGTAGACGCCGCTACCCTTAGTAATAGCCTTGCGATCATTCATTAAAATTGTCTTGCCGTTTGAGTTATAGGCAATGCTGACAGACACAACTACCTCTCAGTGTTTAGCTGATTTTTAGCCATTATATACTAAAAAAAGAGCCTGTTGCTCAGTTTACGAGTAACAGGCTCTTTATATTGTGAGAGGAGTGAAATTGCTTTAGGGGCTATTCTTTCACTGAGGTGTTGTTGTTCCAGACCACAGAGTGACGCTTTGCGATGTAATGATTAAGGACGAATGTTTCTTCGTCGGTGTCATAAGCATCTTCGTCGAACTTGGTTCTTGCATCGGCGATGAAATCTAGCCAACTACCTACAAGTTTATCTTTGTTTTCCAAGTACCATTTTGCGGCATGTCCCTGAACACTCACCCAGCGACTGCCTGTTGCGGTTCTGTTCCCTTGAGTTTCACTGTTGGACAGGCAAAACTTGACCGTTGTCTTGTCCACGGCAAGTATGCTTTTGATTTCCCCAGCACCTCGCAATGATGCCTTGCACGCTTCAAACGTTTCAGCGCTTGTTGCGTTACCAATAATTTGAATATAGGTTGCTCTGTATCTGTCGAGCAGATCTCTTCCCACGGTCTCAGCTTTGGCGGAAAAATCCACAAACCAACCAGTCATGTCCTCACTCTGATATTGGCGAAGGTAGTTGTTGTGCTCGCTTGCGCAAACTATTGTTCTATAGCTGGTAGTTGTCGTTGAACTCTCACCTTTCTTGATTACTTCGTTGAATTCAATATCAATAGTCGTAGTGTTATTGTCGTTAAAGACGCAACGTTTGATTGTTCCACGCCCCAATAGCTCTAAAAGCATAAATTTCCTCATGTATTTGTGGAAAGCTATCTTCCCTACTGCCCAACTAAGTCACTAACTGCTTTTGTTGGTATTTCTTAGTAGAAACTTTGTCATAAACAGGCTGTTCAATAACGCCATTGCATGAATTGTCGCGCTTTGGGTGTCTGTTGGCACTCCCGTTACAAGGTAAGCAGCACCATTACAGCATAGGATTGATGTCATAAAAGCTCTTAATGTTTGTACTACTCGAATAGTACGAGCATTTTGTTTTACGGCAATGCTTGTTGCTGGATGAGGCGATGTAGTTGTTTCTTGTAGTGCTTCCATAGTAGTTCCCTAGCTTTAATTATTCACGCTGTATTCCTTTTGTGTTCTGCTTAAAGGAATTTTATCCATCAGGCTTTATTTTGTCGTCGCCGGCACAACCGGGTGCAAAACTGAGGATGAAATTGTTTATAGTGTCGCCTTATTCGGCGATGCTTCTTCAGGTAGATGCTTAATCTGGTACGAATAATAACACACCAATCACTGCAGAAACAAGGTGAGGTTTGAATTATACCCAGTTAATTCGTACCTTTAGAGAAAATGACCAATCATAAAGATTCTTCATTAGAGGGTAATGACGCTCTCGAAACAGCAGTTGTAGAGCCGAAGGTGGGCGAAACATCATCTATTAAACCGGGAGCAGAAGAGAGTTTGGATGGCTCTGGACGTGATGGCGTTAATTCGGCTGAGCAAGATGATGCTTTGGAGCCATTAGCTCCAGAACCAATTGAAGCGACTAAGCAAGGGGTTCCGCGCTCGCTATTTATCGCATATCTAACCTTAGTCCTTGGGTTATTCACTTTTGGTGTGGGTACTATTATCGGTGTGATTATTGCGACTATTAAGAAGGGGGACTACCCTGCAGGTAGTTTCGAGTACAGCCACCATAGGTACATTCAGAGATCGTTTTGGTATTGTTTGTTGTGGACAATTTTAACTGTCCCAACAATGTTTGTCGGGATAGGCTTCTTCCTGATTTACATTCCTTCGCTATGGTACATCTATAGAATTGTTAAGGGGTGCCTGAGAGTTGCGGAGGGGACTAACATGTATCCTCATGAGAAGTATTCGTAATTTTCTAACTAAAGAAGCGGGGTTCAATAAGAGCCCCGCTTCTTTGTTGTTGCGCTATTAGAGCCCGCTCGAAAGCAAGTTTAATCGATCAATAAGCTCCATTATCACTATAACGAGACAAACCCAAAGTGCGCATGTGGGTATTGATCTAGTTAGCTTTTCTTTAGCCTCTAGCTTAGTTACATTACTCGTAAAGACAAAATCGTCTTGATTAAGTCCAGAAGTGTCGTTGGAGAAAAACTCTTTGATGAAATGGTCTAGTGAGAAGCGTTCTTCCGCCATGACGTACACCCGTTTTTTTCGGGGGTCTTTGAATACTGAAAACTGAATTGTAGATAACAGTGACAGTGCTGACTCTTTAACTTCGGATAATGTTCTTCCATGAAGGTTGACGACAATGTCTGGAGCTTCGTTCATTTTTTTCATAGTCAACTTTGCTCTCTTTGGTAAAACTGATGTTTGAGCAAGTGTATCATGAAGTTAATTGATTTAGTGAATAGGTTGGTTCACGATTTGCACGTATAAGGGGGTTAATGTGTCAATATCCAATGGGGTATTTTTTGAATGCGATGTGCAGCCTGATATCGTTGGGCGATTTTTTTGCCTTGTCGATGCTCTAAGGGAAGATTCGCACGCTAGCTACAATCAATCATCTAGGAGATGGAGTTATTACAGTAGTTCCCATCACATAGAAATTGGAAAGGATGGAAGATTCACGAAACTCCACAAGGTGGGTACAGTTTGCACGACTTATGGTGAAACTCGTTTTGAAATATGCGAAGAGTCGTTGGCTCTGTTCGAAAAGAGGTCTTTAGCAAAACGAGGAGCTTAGCTCCTCGTTTGTGTTTTTGCTAAATGATTAGCCAAATCGGTGGGCTGCCTTCGACTTAGATTCTCTGGTAACCTTCAATTCAGGGGTAATGCTGAGGGCATCGATAGCCTCTCGCACCACGGTAACCTGATCATTGCTCAGCACCTGACTTTCGCCTTTTTCTTTTACCTGCCCTATTTCAGGAAGGTATGTTGTCTGGTCATTCTGGTAGATTAGAAGTTCAGGTTCTTTTGACTCTATAAGTGTGATCGCAGCTTCTGCTGCTTGGTCTGAGTCGAGTTCAAACTCAAAATCTGTGTAGTCCCCGTGAGCATCGAGTTTTGTCGTTCCACCAGCCACGACCTCTCCAACAATGTTGTAGACGTTTTCTACATTGAAGCTGATGTCCACTGCGTCTGGGATTTCGCTGAGGATGAAGTCTGCGGGCGTTCCTTCAAATCCCTCCTCTACTGCTTGGTCAAACCCTTTCAGTAGTGGAATGGCGTCATGGGCGACAGCTGCTGCTTTTAAGACTTCAAGTTCAGTCTTCTCGTCAAGATCTTGCCACTCACCGTCTTTAACTCGAATTTGACTCACAATCGGTGTGGCAACTCGAAACTGGGCGACGAGTTTTTCTTTTCCCCACTCATTGTCGATTTCACCTACCACCTCATAAAGGGGAGACCTTGTTTCGAAAGCAACTTCTTTGCCCTTAGCGCCGTTTAGGGAGATAGAAGTAACGTAATGTTCACCTTGAACTGTGCGCTGAGATGTACCCTCGGCGGCTGCTAATAACAAACTTTTCATGTTTTCTTAAAAGATAACCTTTTTATCGAGTCTCACGAAATACAGAACACTTTGATGAATTGTCCATCAACCCAAGGACTTTGGGATACTGGCGGATGTTTCTTTATTTTTCTAAAACCCAATATACAGTTTGTTTAAAGCGTGAACAATTCCGTGACTTGTAGCCATCTTGATCGTTAGTTATAAAAATAGCCGCAGTGTGCGGCTATCTGTAGTAATTTTAAGCGGCTTCTTGCAATGCCTTGCATTGGGTGAAGTCGAGTTGCCTCATCCCCCGAGTCATTGCCACATAGAGGAGGTTGACCTCTTCTTTTTTTGTGGTTTTGTTAATGCTTCTGAAATCATCAGCCAACTGAACGGAATTCCACTCTTTTCCTTTTGACTTGTGCGCCGTGGTAAACACGATGTCCGCGTCCTCAATGCGATCTACTATATTTGCACCGCTCAAAGTTTTAGCTAGCTCATCAACATTGTGTTCCTTGGTTAGGTTGACCAATGTCTTCAAACTTTGCCCTTCGGAGGTGTTGGAATACTCGACGACATCATCCCATGTGTTAAATATCGCTAATTCGCTTACGTTGGTCTTCACTCCTTTCATTAGCTTACTCGTTCCTTTGAGCATCGCTATTAACGACTTGGAGCCTCCGATTATCCCGATTTTCTTATGTGGGTTGGCGTTAATGTATTCAATAGCTCGGCTTACCAATGTGGCGTTGGTTCTCGATATAACTGCGTCTGGGTGCTCTATTTCGCCAAGTTTGGTTTCAATCTTGTCAAAACCATTGATGGTTATTGTTTTGTTATATGCTTTGCTTAGTAGCTTGCTCGCAAGGTCTGCAACTGAGCTCCCGAAGCGGAAACTTTGACTTATTGTGCAATGATTATCGACCCTGATCTTATCAAATGCATTTACGGCACCTCGCCACCCATAAATGGCTTGGTATTTATCTCCAACCCAAATTAATTGAGGTCTTTGTTGGTTCTGCATAGTTGTAATAAGGGCGTCATCTGAATCTTGAGCTTCATCTATTAGGATGGTGTCGTAGAAGTTCAGGTTTGGGTTTGATAGCGTCCAGATTTTAAAGTAGTGGTTGTGACAGATTGGGAAGTCTGACTCTTTGTCTGATATCTTACTCCAGATCACTTTCGCTAATTCAATTCCCTTGGTTTGAATATCGTCTAAAAGGTCTTTGTTTTTTAGACCCTCTAATATTGGCGAACGGCGATGCTTCCGCGTTATTGTTTTATCGCTGCTGCTGCAAAAATTGCCCACGATATCCAGTGCATAGTTGCAGAGGCTCGTATCAGTTAATGCTTCTGTGGTTGGTATCGTCAGCTTGTCTTTGATGGATGAGCCGTTTATGTAGTTTGTCACTCGTTGAGAGTCAAATCCAAGACCACCCATTACATCTCTGAAAGCTAGGGCATGAGATGTTTTACACTTGGTGTTTGAAGGGAACTTTTTGGAAGCCTCTATTTGAATAGCTTTGTTGTAAGCGATGTAGAGGACTCTCTTTCCTTTCATAACTAGGCGAGCAATTGCGTTCAGAAGTGTTGTTTTACCACTTCCTGCAAATGCTTCTATTGAAAGGTCATCCCCTCTCCCAGACAGGTCAATCGCAAACTCCTGCTCATCGGTCATCGAGAAGCCGCCAAAGAGCATCTCAACCTCTTTGGGGTCTAGCTCTCGTCCCTGCTCTGCACAAACTGCTTGAGTCGTCATTGCATTGTGAGGAATTCCATTTGCGTGAGGATCTTGCCCGACAACGCCTCCTTCTAGGTTCGACACTGTTGGGGTGATAGCTTCTTTTGGTGGGACAAGACCGTTTGAGTATATGAAATTTTCTAACTCTAAAACCCTCGACGCCAAAGCGTTATTTGCCGTTGTTAGTTCTACGACAATAGTGTCTTGAATGGCTTTTTGATACGTAGCGTCAACGATCTTAGAGATCGTTTTCGAAACGCCGCTAATAGCCATGTTTTTTATTTCTTCAATGCTTTCGGGGTTGCTATTCATTCATTACTCTTTTTGGCTAGGTCGTTGTCTCAGCGTGAACTATTTTACCTTTAGGGGTGAGCATCGAGCTAAAACTCTTTTCCGCAATGGCATTGGTTTGTATAGCCCAAGCGCCTCCTGAGTGGATTCACAAAAATCAATGTCTTCTTCTTTTATGGACTGTGACCAGTAGATTGTCTCTGTGTAGATGGTGGTATCCATGTTGAGTGACTTTGACCTCTCGATGCCATCTATCATTTGCTGCTTTCGCTCATTAAAAACCGAAGAAAACACTTTCTCTGCTTCGATTCCTTTTTTTTGCAAAATCTCTGCTTCTGAATCATCTAGAAGCCAAGTTTGCTCACCATCGTGCAGAATAATTTGACCTTGATACTGCTCGACTTCATAGCGTGATTTCTCTGATGTGTACTCACGCATGTGTGTTTTGTTGATTACGCCTATCTTTAGTCCGTTTTCAATAAATGTCAGGTTAGGGTTCATATTGTTTGATCGCCTATTAGGTTTTATGGTTCGTCTAAACGTCTTTAACAGGTAGTGTCGACGACTAATGGTAGTTATTATACGTACCAATTAGATAGGCGCAATATTTTTTAGGTGGCGTTATAGATAGTTTTTGTGCATTGCAAAAGTTATGCTGAAACTAAAATGCTCGTTTTTTTATCGATTATTTTAGAAGGCGGAAGTCAGGTGAGGGAGTGATTTCAATTGAAACATTGATGTACTTTCCCCTACTTTTTTGTCTACACAAGGCATCTATTGTTTGCTGCGATTTAGTGTCAATTACTGAGCAGTCAACGTCAAAGCGGATTGCTCAGGTTGGCTGGTGGTGTTCTTTTGCCCTTATTGCTTTGCCTAGCTACCTTCTCTCATCCTTGGCTTATGTAGAGTATTTTGGGATCAAATCAGAATTGTCCTTGATAGGGTGGCTATTCTCCGTTGCTTGCAGCGCTGTCGTAAGTTACCACAATGTATTATCGAGTAGATATCCAACTCTATTTACAAAGGTTGGGGAACGCAGGATTCAGCTAAGTGGGCGACCTGTGCGTGCAAGCGAGGTTTAGATTCGGTACTCAAGCTTTAATTTATAAAAATGGGGGATTCTTGGCTCAAGCAGTGGTTTTTTTTGTTTTTCGCAGTATTTATTTAAAAACGATAGCGCCTTCCCAGCAGCCTTTTGAGTTTCGTGAGGCTCATACAGGAATCGATTGATGAGTTCTTGCTCTAACATTTTTGAGGTTAGTGTCCCGTTACGTGCCTCTGGGGATTTTAGTGCAAATTCTAGGCAAGCTTTCGTTCTAGGGCTAAGTTCTTTCATTTTGTTCTCCATAAGGCAGCACAGAGCCATCTTACTATAGGTTTGGTGGAGGTTCATTACCACTGACGCAAAGTCAACTGGAGCGCCATGTGCATTAGTTGCAAAACAACTTGTTTTGTTTATAAACCTTCGTTTTCTCGTTTTTTGCAGATACCAAGGCAATATCATCAGTGGGGAGCCAATATCATTGAATTTTCTCAATGAATAGCCTTGAATTTTACTGTAGCGGCAGCCCCCTACTAAGCTCAGTCTTGGAGCGGTTACTCTGAGTTGAGCCAAGTGATTAATACGAATAATAACACACCTGCCGTAACTATCAACTATATAAGGTTTATTAATTGAAAATTAGTTTAACTAGTGAAGAGGCAATTCGATTAGCGGGTTGCTTGACGACCATAGAGCGATACTTAGATTACACCGCGACGCAACTAGAGGAGAAGATTAAGCTCTCATATAAAAACGTTCGAGAAAAAGCTGGGGCTGACTGTTTGATTGTCGATCTTGTTGGAGATGGAGGGGCGCGTGAGGTTTTAGTTGATATGAGAGCTGTTCACCCTACTGTTAAGAGGTTTTTCACCGTCGTCAGGGAAGCTCAGGAACTTTCAATTCATCCTGTAATTGAGCTAGATGGTGTATTCTTTAATTCGTTGCTTGAGCTGAACAAAAACCAAGCCGATTTCCACATTATCTGTCATCGTTTTCTGGAAAATGAGAGTGATTAAACCTCTCTTAATGCTCGTTTGATAGATTGATGAAGGCTGGGTTATTTTGGCGTTGCTTGTGCTCTACTCCCACTCTTTGTTTCTAACCGCCGCAACAGGTCTGTTAGGTATCGTTGCTCACTCACTTAGGGCTGCAATGAAAAGAAGGCGCTGAGTAACCTCAACGCCTTTTAGTATTATGATATTGTCTAGTATTGAAGGTCTGAATTTTTTAGGCTTCGAACGAGACGGTTTGGCACAACAAAATTGTTGTTTACAAGTCGACCTGAGAACTCGCGTATAAACTCAACACTAAGGTCAAACATTTCTACTGCGCAGCGAACCATTGCTTCATGCAAGTTTTGATAATACTCAACTTCATCTTCGGAGTATTCGCTTTCCGCTTCGCTTAGTGTCTTCAAAATCATTGTGTAGATGTTAGTCATGCATCCGTAGTGCTTGTCAGTAATTTTGTCGAACGAGACTACTGTGCTGAGGAAGATTTCCTTGTTGTCGCCAAGCCAACACTTATGAGTCTCGCTTTCACCAAGCTTGATGGTGTAATCAAGAATGGTTTCAGGATCTGGAATAATCTCGTGCTCATAAGCAATAGCGCCTAGTTTTAGTAGTAGATTTCGGTCGTTCAATGTTTCCAAAAACAACTGGTGGCGCTTAGTTGTTTTCCTATCTGAAATCTCTCTTCGCGTTAGATCGAGTTGTAGGTGCTCTACCATATCCTCCAAGCTAAGCAAGTTAATATCAGACGGTTCATCTCCCAGTACATGACTTTGAATGAACTCCAGTGAACTTTTAATTGATTTGATGTCGTTGCCCAAAGTTTTGATGAACGACATTTGAATCACTGGGATATCTTTATCTTCTTGAATGATATTTGTAGCCCCATCTAAAGCGTGGCTTAGTTGGTCTTCAAGGATGCACGTAAAGTGTTTTTCTTTCAGTAGCTTCTCAATTGAGATGTAGCGGTTGTTTGCCATTTTAAGCAGTGGTTTCTTCGCGGCGAACTTTGCTTCTTCAATATCGCCTCCGATGATGCGCATTAGTAAACCCTGCCGCTCACAGTCCGAGAGAGTTTCTCTCTCTGAATGCATTCTTTTACGCAGCTTTTCACCCAAAGCATCTCTAACTTTTTGCCAAAGTGTGCACTTGTGTCTGATGATGTCATTTCGTGCTGTGTTCACTTCGAATGGAGAGCCTACATCAGAACAAATGATGCCACCAAACCCAAACTCGCTAGTAATAAATGAGCGAACAAAGACCCCTTGGTTGTACACAAAGAGTTCCCCAGATGGTTTAAGGTTAGCTCGAACCCCTTTTACACCAAGATCGTGCTTGAGCTCATTTAGTGGGCGAGAAATTTTCTTGCCGTTGAAGTAAACATCGAGCGGCGCGAAAGCACACATTTTTGCTAACTGATTTGAGATGAAGCCAATGTCATTCATAGGGATCGGATCGTAGAACTTGCCCTCGATGCGACAGCCGTCAACGAATTCATTAGTTTCTTTAATGTCCCAGTCTTTGCCGCGATTCTTAACATCAACTTCCATAGAGATGTTGTGAGTAAACCAATTGTTGGAAGAGAAGCTCCAAAGTTGAGCACGTCCAATGCCAAACTTACCGTAGATGCGGTGGTTATCTTCTGGCTTACCATGGTCAAAGCCAAGAAATCCAAATACTGGCTCAATACACTTCACTTTTTCTTCGTATGAGTAGGTCGGATCGCCAAAACCGTCACCGTCATCAAAGATAGTGTAGTCGATACCATTGTTCGCCAAAGTGATTTCAATTTTCTTGGCACCAGAGTCAGCTGCATTCATCACATACTCTAGAAATGCCTTTTCAACAGAACCAGCTTGATTGTAGATTGCCTGATAAAATAGTTGGCTACCTGCTTTGATTGCCTTTCGTTCTTTCTTCATTTCTGCTTCCTATGTTCGGGGATACCGAAGTTGAATTGTTGCCACCCGTTGTGACATATTGGAATGCATAATAACACACATTTCATAACCGTCAAGTAAAAACCGACATACAGTCAATATATGTCGGTTTGCTTAGTCTTTACTTTAAAAATGGCGGTAACGGGATTTCGTTTTTGATCAAGCGTGATTTAAAGGCTCGGATGAATGCTGCGGTTGCAACGTGTAGTTCGCTACCGTATTGCTCTAGCATCGTGATGTAGTTTTTGTAAAAGCTAACCGAGTGCATGTCGGTATTGTTTTCATCGTGATTGTATTCGTGCAGTAGGGTGCACATAATTTGATAGATAAACCCTTTGCTTTTGGCACTCTTTAAATCCTCGATGAATTGCTCATTCAGCGCAATGAAAGATAATCCGTCCGTGTAAGCATCAGGAGAATTGTCTAAGTTTTTGCACACATGAACCTTTCTCTGCACATTCTTAGTGTGCAATCGACCTGTTGATAGCTGATGAAAGATCGGCGAATGTACCGTGGTTAGATTGATTGATTGCAAAAACAACTTTTGAAACTGATCCAACTGTCTAGTCGGGATTAAGTTTTGTGTCACCCCTAAGCGAGCAATCAGTGTAGAGAGCTCTCTGTAGCGAAGTTCTTCTTTGGTGCCCCAGCTACTACTCATGTAAATGTCGTAAAACTCATCGAGCTTTTCTACAAACCCTTCTTTTGTCAGCGACAACTCTTCCGTAAAATCACTAAATAGAACAACTGCTAAATTACGCTTCTCCACAGATTCCGCCGCTGGATCATACACCTTGTCTACGATGGAAAATGTTGTTCCAAAGAAGAGATCGTGAAGGCTCACATATTTGTGGGTGATCGTTTTAAAAATCTTCCATTGAAATGGATGTGAGTCCTCCCAAGTGTGACCTTGCTTTAGATCTGCTTCGCCAGTAGCAAGCATTCGAATTTTGGTTTTGCACTCTTCATCGCTAACTTTAGCTTTACCTGTTCGACTTTGTGTTTTGGAGTTTAGGCAAGAGTGCTTGTTTAGAAGTTTTCGAACCTTCTTCCATAGGTTGCACTTTGATTGAAGTACATCGTTTCTGGCGGCGTTAAGCTGTAGTGGGAAGCCGATTTCGGTGCACACTGTCCCGCCCACTCCGAATTGTGTGAAAGGATATTCACGAACAAACACCCCTTGGTTGTACACTTTCAGAGATACACTGTCGCTAATGATCAGATTTGTTTTAACGCCTTTGACTGCTTGCTCATCGCCACACTCTGAATCCAAGTCGCTATTCAGTTGTTCGTCATTAAAAAAGACGTCAATTGGAGAAAACAGCACAAGTTGCTTTAGTTGTCGCTGAACCTGAATTAGTTCAAGTTTATTGATTTTGTCATACAGCTCACCTTCAATGCGACATCCATCGAATGACTCTTCGATTTCTTCCATGTCGTACGTAAGACCTAGATTCTTTAGGTCAACATCCATTTTAATGGAATGAGTGTGCCAAGTTGTTTTCGAAAATGCCCAAAGTTGGGCGCGACCTACACCAAATTTTCCGTATGTGCGGTAGTTTTCTTCGTCAGTGCCGTGATCAAACCCAAGGTGCCCGAACACTTCTTCAATTTTCGCTTCTTTTTCTGCAAAAGATAAAGTTGGTTCAAAAAAGCCGTTACCATTGTCTTCAATCGTGAAGTTTTTGCCATTCTTGTCAAAAACAATTTTGATGTGTGTAGCGCCAGCATCGGCGGCATTCATTACGGTTTCGGCGAAAGCTTTTTCAATGGAGCCTGCTTGTTCATAAATAGCTTGATGAATAAGGTTAGTCCCTGATTGAAGCTCTAGGGTTTGAGATTGAATTGCCATACTTTGATGTTCCTTTGTCGATTGTGGCTTCCCTTTGAGGAAACCTAATTAGCACGAATAATAACACACATTACAGTTAGTGCAATGTATTTTCTTTATTTACTGATGTTAGCCACTTAGAATACATGAATGTTTTGTGTAGAGGTAAATAATTCTATGTCGAGGTTAATGATTCACGGTGTTTTGGGAATGCCGAGAGATGGTTGGGGCGACTCAGATTCTGTCGATGCTATTCAAAGGGAGAGCTACTACAAAAGAGCATCTGAGATAATCCAAAAGCAGGATGACAATCTAGATGAGGTGAAGAAAGATTTTGAGTTGGTAGCCAAGCTCCTAAAAGGGCACGGAATAGCTGACGAAAGAATTGAGAGGCTAATAGAAAAACAAAGGCACGTAGAGTAAGTTCTCCAGTCTTGTGCCCTTGCTAGCCAATTTATAAGTTCGTGAGAGTCGGGGTGTTGCGAGTTAAGGTAGGCTCTAGCATTTCACAAACAACCGATATGTAGATTTGTTTGTTGAGATCGTTACTCTCCTTGTTAAGGAGTAACAGCAGTGCTTTCATTGGATTGTATTGAAGCTCACCGTCAACATCATCGTCGACATCACTTTCAGGATCATCTTCTAAATCTTCGACAATGCACTTCATTAGCTTAATAAGCACTGGTATTCGTTGTTCATTGTACATATGAATGAAGCGCTCTTCGCCAAGAACGCTCACCATCCTGTCACGAGTCTTATAGATTTCTTCTGTGATGCCGATAGCTCTTCGAACTTTATTGGACATTAGAACACTACCTTTTTTGACTCACCGACCATGTAGAAAGTAGGCTCCACCTGATGTTTCTTACACCAGCGATCCAAGAGCTTATGCAGTTCTCGCGTTAGCTCTTTCTCTGCATCTTCCGACACGTCTGGGTACTCATCGGCGTGTTCATTGTAGTTATCTTGAGCGTTTACTAGCATGTGCTCAGTGATCAGGTCTGCGTCTGGATAAAACTGACTGTTCACCGCTCGTTTGCATGGCGCTACAAAAACATGGTCTTTGTCCTCACCCTGTTTGATGGCATCTTGCACTGCCAACTCTTCGGATTCGAATACTTCGCTGCGGAAGTTTTGGTTATCAAAGCTATAGCACCATGATGTATTTTCTGTCATCAGTTTTATTCCTTTCTAAAATCTATCAATACATTATTCAGGCTTAACGCCTAGTTTGTGTCGAAGAGCGTCGGTGTCGGATTCTTTGCCCCAACAGAGCGCTGCGTTGAGGTGGTTTGCTAATACGCAATCTAAAACTATATCATCACTGTCTTGGCGTTCAGCCCAGTTTTTCATAATGGATAGCCCTTTTTCGAAATTTACTTTTCCACTTGTGTAAAAAACGCCATCCATTACTTTTACTTCGGATAAATAGTCCTCTTTGGACTTTGCTTCATTGATGAATCGTTCGATGTTATTGAGTTTTTGGCTTGTTGTTAGCTCGTCGTTTTTTGGTGAAAATCGGGGTAGACTATTTGAGTTATAGTCACGCGCCACTTCTAGCACGTAGCCCAGTTTGGCAGCTTCTCCCAGTGTAACAAAGCCTCTGAGCCAACCATGGTATTTTCTGTCTTCAAATTCATCCTTCAACATTCTGAGTTTGACTGTCTGTGCTTTGCTCAATAAATCTGTCTCAGTGTAGCGAGCAAAATTGATGTCTCTATAGAAGCTTTCAAGCCCGTAAGTTTCTTCGATAAAGTCTTCGATGACGTCTCGGGTGTGAACGTCTGACTCCGTTGATTCGATGCGATTGATGTCCGTTGGCGAATTGAATACTAGGAGTTCTGGCTCATCCTCATCAATGTCCGAATAAAACATCAATCTTGGGGCGCTGTCCTTTACACCAGCAATCAGTGCTTCGAGAAACGATTGTTCCTGCGCTTTTACGATGGATTTGTGCTCATGGCGAGTAAGCTCTCGGTTCAGCTCAAGCTTTTTTTCCGCGAGAACAATAGATTTAATCGGATATGCCTCTATAAAACCATTGCTGGCTCGTGCTGCTGCGAATCCAAGCTCTTGCAATTTTTCTACGGTAAGCTCGTTGTCGTCTTCTTTAAAAAAGTAGCTAGCTACTGCTGTTCCCATAATATTCTCCTATGATGTTTTGTAGTTGATAAATAACAACTTATTTTCGACTTCCTGAGAAGCTCAGTTGATTCGGATTTCAGTTTGCTCCATAAGGAATGCGTTGTATTCACTCTTGTTGATCATACCTGCAATATAACACGGATACGTAGAGGTGCTGTCAGATTTAAATTCCACGCAGCCAACAATAGTTACTCGAATGCTTTTTAAAAGACCGCGAGAGCGGCGAGTAAATAGTTCGAGTGCTTTTGAGGTTGGTTTTACCATCCAAGCTTCATTGTTTTCGACTGACTTCCAACCGATCAAGAAATAGCCCCGTTTGATGGCATCGTTGTATTCATCAGTATGTTGGGTTCCAGACCGATTATTGGCTATGACAACCTTAGTGACTAATGCTTTTTCAAAAATATCTTTCACTGAAATTTCATGGATGTTCATCTCATCGAACATTTGATTTTGCGTGATTGCCATGATCAGCTTCAACCCCCAAATTAATTAGAATGAATAATAACACCCAATACACTAACCATCAAGACACAAATCATTGATTTGGCGCTCAAAGGAGTGACTGCAAACACGCCCTGCGACGTACCTGCTTTTGCCTTCTGTTTTATTCGAAACAAATGTGATGCAGCCTGTTCTGCTGATCTCCACTCTGTTAACTTCGTGCTTGGTGTTTTGAAAGAATGCGGCTCTTGCTTTCATTGTGATTCGAACAAGAGTTGAGCTTCTAGGGAATGGGTCTTTTGATACGAACTGACAATGAACATAGCCATTTTTTAGAAAGTGGCTATGTTCGAGAGATGCGTCGGCGGCTGGAACGTTTACCGACTTGTCAAAGAAATCTTTAACCTGAAATAACCCAATCTCCATTGGGTTAAACATGTTGTTTTTGTTCATTTAATTGCCTTAATGGAAGCGTAAATCCTGTGTATAAAGCAACTATCCTTGTTTGGCGACGTGGAATGTACCACACCTTGTTTTGTAACACTATGCCGCCAAAATGTTATTGGGGTTGAATGGGTAAATATTCAGCAGATTCTCTTATTCTCTGTACTTGAAAATCAATCTGTGGGTTATGAATTACTGAGTCAATATTCAAGATGTCTAGTGCTTGAACAAAATCATAAATAGAGAATCCTATCCGCCCATCTACCGTGATAGATATTGGGTTGTTCGCATATGCATGTGCTCCATCGTCAATGATTACTGACCGACCCTTGAATTTTTCTTCCTTTAGAAAGGGGGCTACAAACTTTGTATATCGATCACCTCCTAAGCCAGAACTGGAGCCAATAAGCCAACCGTCTGGGAAGTCCGCGTAATTTCCAAAATAATGGGTAATTTCAGCTATTGCGTCACCCTTTCCTCCCCAAGAAGAGATGCAGATGGCGTAGGTTCCATCAATCTTCATCAACTCTGCTAATAATTCAACTGAGGTCTGGTTAAGGTAGATGGCGTCAGCAGGATTGATGTGCTTGTATCCATGTAACTTGAATTTCTCTAGAAACGCATAATAGCGTTGTTCGCTGATCATGCAGTGCCGTATCGAGTCGCTGAGAGTCTGGTCAATATCGAAAAAAACGATATTCTTTATTTTGTGTAGGTTGACATCAGGTTTGATCCACATCGCGGGCTCCTCTTTCTCTGAAAAAATACCAGAAAAAAAGAAAGACTCCAACTAAGTGGAGTCTTTTGATTAGTTCCCTCTCTCATCTTTTTTTTGGGGGTTAGAGCTCCCCGTAACTGCTATTTACTTTCGATTAACTATTTATCGTCAGTATGCGCACATTCAGTGGCGCATTTGAGATGCCGTTGCATGGCTTGAGTTCCAAGCTATCTTTTGAAGGAACTTCTCCTTCTGCAAGCTGAATGACATCAGTACATAAATAGCTGCTATTGCTAGACTTAGCGATAACGACAGTATCAATCGTTGCTTCGCTACTGGTGACCATGCCGATGCCAAATACTGAGGCAGTGGCTAGCGGAAAAAGCTTCTTTGCAACAAGTTCTACAATCATAATTTTATGCCCTGTTGATTGACCCCAAATTTTAGGAGTGTTCATCAGCTCAAGGTATGAAAAGTAACTAGTGTTCATATCATTATGAAAAGGGGCATATTCGCAACCTTGTCATCATCTGAGCTGTCCAAGTAAACACTTTGTGTTTACAATTTCAAAAAATACCAACCTACCACCCAATAGTCAACACTAAAATTCAATTATGAGGAGGTCCACCAGAAACAATTTTATGTATGCCGTTTTGATTCGCTCGCGAAATTCCTACAATAACGAAAAAGCATAATGAAATATCGAATTCTATCAGTGATAGTTGCGGCTACTCTCGCTGGTTGCGGGGGCGAAACAACAAACCCTCCTAGTGACAGCAATCCACCAATAGATCCAAATCCAACTAACCCGATTGAGGAGCGAGTGGATGTGATTCCAGTGATTCCTGATGGCAATGACGGCACAAACGCCAACAACCCAATTAATCAGCCCGCAACAGATTTTTACCCCCAGAGCAGCTTTACTCCAACTGTAAGAAGTGAGAATTGTCGTATTGCTAATGCCCCGAACTACTGTAGCGGAAGCGATCAGGCATCCCCCCTCTTATCAGCACCTTCACTGGGGGAAGATTTAACCGTATATGAGCGTGCGAGTTCGGCAGGGAAGAGTTTTGAAATTGTGTCTTTTGACAAGTTTGATGGCATTAATAGCATGTTTATCCAAGATCACGACATGTTAAGACATGTGTTTAAGGAAATGACTGAGGATTTGGCTGTTAACTCCGCAATACTTAGATTGTTAAGCACTCTTTCTTATGCCGGTGTATCCGAGATTACAAGTAAGGCTGATTTGGGAGGGACGCATCTTAATGCGATCTTGGCAAACGAATATGCACAGTATGCTGAAAACGGTGTGCAGCCAACGATACTTTCCTCTGCTGAGTATGACTCATTTCCATCTAACGCTCTTAGCTCTTACGGTTCACTGAATGCTGCTCTCAACCAAACTTTTGAAGGTTACACTGCAGCTGATTTTAGTAGAGTTGTTTCTGCCGCAGATGCCATGTATCTCGCGAACCAAAACATCTTCACCGAAATATCGCTAAACGATAGAGTTAGCTCAATTCTTCCTGCTGCATCTGTTCTAGAGGATTCGGCAAGAACTTATCGAAGGCTATTAAGCGATGGTAGTTTTGATTCTCAGGTGTACCCTAAGCTAGAGATAAAGAGTTACCAATTGTCATCAGGTGATGCCAAAATTCCTGACCACTACGTGACGACCAAAGGAATTAATGTGGGTAAGTTTTCCGATTCATCACAACATGTGTCGAGTTCAAATCGCATCACTCATAAAATGGCTTCGAATTACCTTGCTCAGTACATTTTTTTGAACTCTGTTTACAAATGGAATGAGGATTTCGGGGCTAACTTCTCGTATGAGGATCTTCGAGACGGGAAATACCGAGCAATATACCACGGGTTTGCTCAATACTTTTCTGACCAGAACTTTGCGAACCCAGCAGTAGACAACGACTGCAACCCTTTTGCAACAAGTGCAGGAGCATGTGCCTACCCAAACAACTATGGTTCGTATGGACTGATGTTCGAGGTGTTGATGTCAGGGGCGGGAGGGACTCCAGCGTCGTCAAATTCGGCTATAAATACTCTCCTTAATAATTTAAAGAAGAACGCTTTCTCAGCCTGTCAGGGGACTCCATTAGTTGGAGAGACAGATGCGGAAATGTGCATCAGGGAAGCCTTTGATTCTGCTGGTTTCGTTGACTCAGTTGGCGACCCTGTGACTGTTGAATATATCCAATCCAATTGGTCTAAGATTAAGTCAGATTACATTGCGAGTGGAGCCACTTCCGACAGTTTGGGCGTTACCTTCTAACTGTCTTGCCAAAGGATAAAACGGGCTCGATGAGTCCGTTTTTTCTTGTGACTACCTAATGGAGCTACGGGAAAAATACGTGGTTACACTCTAGGCACATGACACTGCCATCAATAATTGGATCAAGTGAATCTTCCGTTTGGCATTTTAAGCACGTATTGTCAGGTACTTTTCTCACATCTTCGATCGCCGCGCCGAACTTGGTTTTTATCATCAACCCGATAACTTCATTACTTAAATCTTTAGCGCTCAATCTAACCTCACACTCTTTGTGCAGGAGCTCCGCCGTTGATTTAGTCTCTTCGTCAACGACTGTGCTGATCATTATAAAGCGCAATGTATTCATGGCTGAATTTATCAGGTCTTGCTCAGCTCTCCATGCTTCCATGTGTTCATCGTGAGGGAGATCTCTTTCGAAGTGGCGAGGGGTGTTGAGGATGAAACGGTAGCACCCCATCATTTCCTCTTCGACTTCCTGCTTGCTCCAGTTAAGAAATACTTGCTTTAATCCTTTGGCGCGTTCATCGGCACGCTGATCAAGGTCTAGACTCATGTTGTACCCCCTATCATTGTCCTTTCTGGATGAGGTCATCGAAAACGCCGTCATCGATACCTTTAATTATGCCTCGCGTCGCAAGGGTAACGTCACTCTCCCCCACCCCGAGCATGTTAACCCGAGCGTAGTCACATGTAGAGTACGAGTAGTGTAATCCATACTCTTGATTCTCCTTGTTTGGATAGACCCATAATTGTGATGCTTCTAGGGTAATAAACAGGTCAGTGTTGTGGAATGTTCGAAATAACGACACCAAAGAGCTAAAGGGGTTTAGGTGGTAATATTTTGATGTTGATGGGCGCAGTTTATCTAGATCGGCGTCATTATCGACAGGGGTGTTTGTGCGCTCAAATACTAACCCAAGAAAACTGATAAAGTTATCTGGAAGTTCATTGTTGCGTCTTGCTTCGTCCCAGTCAATTACCTTGCCTTGCGTCTCTTTGAGAAAGTTTTGCTCTAACTCCAAAGCTTTTTTACAATCTATTTCAATCGCAATTCTTTGATGTGTCTTAGACATGTTTGTGTGATTCCTTTTTTGCTCTGTGGCTCCCTGAGCCTGATCAAGACGAATAATAACACACTTAACTTTAAAAGGTATATCAAATACCAAGATTGCTTTCGTTTAAATTAATATAAAAAGAACGCTTTATGATTGTTATCGATAAATCTCAACTTTCACAGGATGCCCTCATAGGTTTGGCTCAAGGCTTCGTTTTTTCGAGTATGGGGAACGAGTTTGATGAGCAGCCAATGGACGAAAAAGTAAGACTTACGCTAGCGGCACTAGACCGAGGTGAGTTGAAAATCATCTTCTCAGAGCTTCACCAAGAGGCGTCAATAATAACAACAGAGTATTTCAACAAAAATACGGGTGGCAATGATGGATGCTAAATCGGTAAATAGCGCAATTGCGAGATTGGAGACAATGCTGGAAGCTCAAAAGGCAGGGAAGTTTACGTCTCCGAACAGAAAGTTGGGTGGCAGTATCCCAAAGAGGGATTTTAAAGATATGCCAGACGACACGATTTATGCATCACTGCCACCCGAGAATGAGGTTAATGCATTGTGATTTGAGGATTTATTTCTGGTGGATACTCATGAGCCATAGGTTTTAGTACAGTCTCTATCTCAATGCCGTACCTCTTGCCCCAGTCTGCATCATCAAGGTAGTGTGCGACGAAATGTCCCCGAGACACCTTATGTATCGCAACGTCAGGATCTAGTGCCACTTGATTGTACTGCTCTTCTGAGAGTGGCTCGCTAAAGACAAAGCAGCAGAGTTGTATCCGAACCTCTTCCCCTGTGATCTTGTTTGTTGTTGGTATGTATGGTCGATTTTTATTGAACTTCATTGGGGTTTACGCTCCATCGCTTGGTTAAGCCCATTGTGTAGCCAAAATCTCGCATCTTTTTGATTTGACGCATCCGTATCGGCACAAACGCAATCAATGTTTGCATCTAGTAGTTCAGATGACAACTTCAAGCATCTTTCCATATGGCTGATTCGGCTTGCCATTTCGTGCATTAATTTGCTTTGGCTAGATCTAGGGAGCATTGATTCGATCCTAATTTCCTCATCAACTTCCTCTTCCGTGTCAAAATAGGAAACCTTTGCTCCATTTACGGTTAGCCACCAACCAATAACTTCAAGATTTTCCGATTTTGAGGGTTGTTTCCCGTATACAGGCGGCTCTGATTTCATTGTTTAGCGTTAGTCCTTGAGATAAAAGTGAGTAGCCTTAGCTACTCAAAATAAGAGGCTTTAGTTAAGCTCTGGATAGAGCTTTTGATTTGCTCATTAGTGCCCCTTGCTGATCTGATTGTCTGATTTCGCGTTTTTGCGAGCTTCTGCTAGCAATGTTGGTAAATCCTTGCCTAGCTTGGCTACAACAAAGTCGCCAGAGACTGATTTGTCATCGATAATTGAGCCATCGCGGTCTTTTAAATCCGCGACAAACTGGCTATCACCTTCGAATTCAGGGACGTTTTCCCACTCAGCTTCCAATTGAGCTTGTGAGGTAAATCCAGCGCCGCCAAGTTCGAGCATTACGTTGTTTGCTGTGTCAGCCATTACAAGGCTGATGTAACCTGCGCAATTTTCCATTGAGATTACTCCTGTGCGTTTTGTTTGTGCTGATGAAGAGAGTTCACCAGCTCTCAGAACTATATTGGTTTAATTATTGATGAGGTTTGACCCACATGGCGTCAACTAAATGCTCTGTTAAAGCAGCCATCATAGGCTTCAATTTTAAAGCTGAATCCGTGACATAAGAGGCTTGTGAATCGTTCGACTTTGTTTGTTGCATTGAGTCCTTTTGCTGCGTTTTAGATATGCTCTCTATCTAAAATTTCAAAGAGACTATCAAAACGCTCTGTAAGCTCATCAGCACCCTTGAATGCTTGTTCAAAATGCTTCTTTCGACGCTCAATGTGTGACTCTATTGCCTGTCTTGCCATCAGGATGTATGGCTGAATGTCGGTGCCGCTCTTTACGACTATTACTCGCCTGTTGCGAAAGTTGCTACTTTCGGTAATCTGTTCTAAATCTGTTTGATTGTGACGGCGACCATCAGCTTCAAATGATTTTAAACCTGACTTGTCTACCTGAATATTGCGCATGACTTTTATTGTGATGGATTTTATGCCATTAGCTATTGCTATATCGTCAGGTTGGGTAAACGTGATTTTGTCCACAGTGTCGTTCTTGGTGATCATGGTTTTTTCCTTTAGTTTATTGTGCTGTTGGAAAACGTCCACCAGCTCTCAGAACTATATTGGTTTAGTTATTGATGAGGTTTGACCCACATGGCGTCAACTAAACGCTCTGTTAAAGCTACCATTATTGACTTCATTTTTAAGGCAGCATCCGTAATGTAAGATGATTGTGAATTAAGTGCTTCATGAGCCTTGTTCTTATCAGAATACAACGGCAGCCATACATGAATTCGGGCTGTTCCACGTTCCGTTAGTTCAAGGTTTTCAAAACTGTGCTCCCAACCAACACGGATGTGAGGAAATGTTTTCCACAGTTCAAATATGTTGATCGCGTTATAAATATCTTTAAGCTCAATAAAGCAAGCTTCGTCTTCATCCACAGAAATGTCGATATCACAGCGCAACCCACTAGCCTTTTGTGAGTATGAGAAGACAATATCGGAGTTAATAGGTTTTACAGCGGAACCCCAGAACACTTCATGCTGATTGAATGCACTCTGAGTATAAAGTTTCATTCCTTCATCTTTCCAATCTGAGAGTTGTTTAAGGGTTGGTGAGAGCTCTTGGTGGGCAGCTATTGGGTTGTCGCTAACTTTGATTAAAGCTTCAATTAAACTGACCTGACAGATTCCCTCATTCTCAGACACTTGCATCATTACCTTGCCGTCATGAGTAACACCAAAGTGCTCGCCATACTTATCAGAGGAGTAATTGTGGTTGTAGATAAAGCAAGCATAAACATCATCGTCATCACTCCACTTTGCAACGGAGTACATGATGCTACTCTTTTCTCCGCCCTTAGAGATGTATAGCTCTTCTAGTGGCATGGGTACTTTAAAATGGTCTGTCGGGTGAATCATGGAAATTTCCTCTCTCTTATTAGTACGCATAATAACACACCTTTACCAATTAGCAACCACTCAATGGCGGATTGCTCTCATTTATTGGCTACTTGGCTTTCGAGAGATCGTTCATCTTTGCCCACCACTCTTTAAGCCAGATCTCAGCATCTTCTTTGGTGCCAACCTGTAAACTCTCCTGATTTTTGGGGCAGTTCCCCTCTGCGCCATGCCTTGTCGTTTCGCTCGGGAAGTATGTGGCTTGGCATCGATAACTTTTGTTGTCATCGATCCAGACTTCAACGTAACCATTCCATCCTTGCGCCATGCCTAAGCCATAGTTTTCAGCGACTGAAATAATGTTGGCTATATCTACACAGACTTGAAGGTCATAGTCTACCCTGAGTTTTTTGGCGCAACCGCTAGCTTTAATAACCAAAATTTCTTTATTATCGAGGTTTGGTTTGCAGCTATCTACGCAAAGGTTGATGTGTGACTTACTTGATTCCATTTGATAGTTCTTTTAGAAAAAGATCGCCTTGAGGAAAGAGTTTGTCAACTTTCGCCATAGCAGCTTTAGCTGATTTGTGCGGTCGAATTTGTTCTTCCATTGCAGCTCCGCTTCCTATCCAGTGCTCTTTTAGAGTTTCCCCATCTTCGCCGTGGTTACGAGCTACTCTCGCGCCATCCTCTCTCTCGTACCACTTGTGTGGATCTCCAAGGTTGCATTGGCATTCTGATTCTTTCCAAATAGCTATGGCAACATCCCTCTTGCTGAAACAGACACATTATATTTTCCTCCAATTACTTGTGCAGTCTGCAAGCTAATGTTTGCTAATGCTGCATTGTCTGTCATTGGATGATAGTGATAGGATAATAAGGTGCTTTTGGATGCATTCTCATCGACAGCCATTACGTGATGCGAACCAAACAGGTCGGTTTCGATACATAATGAAAACTTACCGTAAAGTTTCTCCAGTGATGCCCTAGCTAAATCAACCAGATCATCATTACACTCACCTTTACCATTTAATCTATGGTGAACATAATCGATTAGTGCAGTGCTGACCGCGACCTCTTCTGTTGAGTCCCCAATATTGTGGATTGTCGCAAAGAGAAAGTGGATTGACTCTGACGGGTGTACGGTGATGCCTATGTGCCCCTCGTCGCACACATTCAGCACCACAGCTTGATGTGTTTGTTTTTCTGGTGATTGATTAGTGGTAGTAGCGCCCATTAAGGCTCCTTTATTCGTATTCCCAAGCTTTTTTTAGCTCAAAATTCATATCTATTTGGTTCGCTCCAAGATACTCCCACCTATGCAAATTATCTAGCAAGTCTTTCGGTATAGATTGCATCTTTTGAGCGACTTGAATGAATTCGCCCATTTCAGGAAATGCCGTATTTAATACAGTGCCATCGTCCCTTTGGCAAAGACATTGGAGTGTTTCCGTTATTAGGTGGAGTGCACCGAACTCAGCCAGTTCATCTATAAACGACTGAACAATGGAGGCGTCCATTAAATAAAATTCTTTGTCATCCAGTGGCTCGCTATAGCAATCACGAGATACATATGGGTAGAATTCCACAGGTTTGTCTTGTTTAATGCCCTTTATTAATACACTCATAGCTCTTTATTTACATGTTAGGTTTTTATGAGTCGAGGTTGATCTGGTTTGTTTTCTACCATTTTCACCAGAGCCTTGTATACCCTGCTCATCGCCTTGGTAAGCTTTGGGTCAATGGGTTGTCGAGTGGATATTCTTTTGGGTGAGGGGGTTGCCATAATCCTAATGTTTTCGCTAATTTTGCTCCATTTCAAGCGACTTATCTCAACCTCGGGTTTGTCGAAGAAACCATAGTATGTTGGTTCGTATGAATTGAGGAATTCCGTCATTTCTTCATCGGAAAAATTGTGTATTGAATTCTCTTTAATGTGGTGCAGTTTGGTGTGCGTCACACTTGGCTCTTTTCTGAACTCCAAATGGCTCATCAGTATATTCCCATACTCGGGGTGCATTAGTGCGGTGGTGAATAGTATGGTTGTGACTCTAGAGTCTTCTTCGGCGAGTTTATTTAAGAGTAGCATTGATGCTCTGCCATTCGTGTTCAATGGAGCATTCAGCAATGATAGCTTGTATAGGAATTTTTGATTGTCAAAAAAAAGAACCTGACACGATCTTGCCATCCCGACCTCGGTCACGACGGTTCCGAACATTTCTTCGACATTGGAGTCGACAAACTTTGATGATGTTCCGTTGAGGCGGAATTCTCTTTTATTCATATCTGCTAATTTTACTGCGGTCAAATTTGCTTACATGTTAGCACATGGCTGGTGGACGTTTCTTTTTTTAAATTGTTAACAAAATGTATAATGAACGAAAAGCTAACAAGATGACCAAACTTTCCAAGATTTCTGCTGCCTTGCTTCTATGTGCAGCGCCGACGGCAACCTTAGCCTCAAACAACATGATTGATGCTCGCGGATCTGCCATGGGTAATACTGGTGTCGCATCTGCTGATTACTTATCTGCGGGACTGTACAACCCAGCCCTGACAGCAACATTTAGGGATATTGATGATGTAGGTATGTTATTAGGAACCGTGGGTGTGGAGTTTAGAGATAAGGACGAGAACGCCACCCAAGTTGACGAGGTTCAAGGGCTAATTGATGATTTTGAAGCTGGTGGGTCTGTAGATGTTGGAACTATTGAAGAAATTAACGATATCTTAGATGCTCTTGAGGGCAATAGACCAACCACAATAAGTGCAAATCTTGGCTTTGCCATTGCAATCCCGTCAAACGTTGTATCCACGAGTTTCTTTAGTAGGGCTTATCTAGAGGGGATTGCTGCCCCGCAGATAGCACCAAATACAGGAGACGACCTGCTTGGCGTCATTAACCGATATGACAACTCAAGTGTAACCCTCAAGGCGTTTGGGTCGGCAGAAATAGGTTTGGCATTGGGTAAGTCGTTCAAAATTGCGGGTCAAGATGTATCATTTGGGGTCTCACCTAAGTTCCAGCAATTACGAACCTTTTCCGTACACTCAAGTATCCAAGACTTCGATACCGATAATGCAGAAGACAGCATGGTCGACAAGAGTGCCTTCAATATGGATCTTGGCGCAACGTGGCATTATGGTGATAACGTGATTGTTGGGATGTCTATTCGTGATGTCATTGAGCAGCAAATCGAGGTTCATGATATAAGCGGAAATAGAATTGACTCGTATACTCTTAACCCTATGACAACACTTGGAGTTGCATACAATGGCGATTTCTTTACTGCAGCTTTAGATGTGGAGTTAACGAAGCAGGAAAGGTTTTCATCACTAAATGATGAAACGCAATATGCAAGATTCGGCGTAGAAACCAATTTTTGGGATTGGGCAGCACTTAGGGCTGGCTATGAAGTCGACCTAGAAGATAACGCAGAATCTTCGATATCTGCGGGTGTTGGTTTGAGTCCATTCGATCTTGTGAGCCTTGATATCGCGGCAAGTTATGCGGGTGAAAATCAAGCCGGTGTTTCAGCCAACTTGGCTGTAACATTTTAAGCAAGATAAATTAGAGAGCTCACCTTTGGTGGGCTTTTTTTTGTTTATTAAATTGATGCTTTGCATGGCTAAATGCTACCATGTTACAAAACAACCCTTGTTAAAGCCTTAAATGAACAAGTTCAAGCAAAAAAAATTCAATCAGTACGAGCAGTTACTCAATAGTGCCATTGGGTCCCTTAGTATAAGAGACCACACCATCAGGGCGTTGAGAGAAAAATTGCTCACGAAGACCGATAAACCAGATTTAGTGCAACCTGTTTTGGATCGCTGCCTAGAGTTCGGCTACTTGAAAACTGATGATAAGTTCGCTGTCCATGCAGCGAGCGTTGGTTTTAGGAATGATTATGGTGAATCTAGGGTTCGTTCGGACTTGAAGAAGCATGGCATCGATGCCCACCATATCGATAATGGTGTGGCAACAGCGATGGAAGATGTCGGTTATGACGAGCAGATATCGCTTGTTCGGAGATTGGGGGCTTATCACGACTTAACTTTGGTGACCCGAGATGCAATTGAATCCGATATGACAAAGTACGGATTTAAACGTTCTGATGTAGATAGGCACCTGAGAGATAGGGACGATTACTCTAAGTTAAAGACAAAGGCTCAGTTAAAGGGAGAGTCAGCAGATTTGGAGAAGGAGATCGTTAAGCTCGCAAAAAAGGGGAAAGGCGGTTCATTGATCAAAATGGAGCTGAGGGCAAAGTTCGTCGACGTTAGTGAGTTCGACAGGGTTTTGTCGGAGCTTGAGGCTGATGGTTCGGTGGATTTCTTCGATCTTTGTGTAAAGGCTTTGGAGAAAAAGCGCTATGACCTCAATGATTATAAGGGGCGTAGCACTGCTTACGGTTTTCTAACTCAGAAAGGTTTCAATAAAGACCAAATCAATCACGCGATTGAAATTGTTAAGGGGTGATGAATAAAAAGCCACCATAACGAATGGTGGCTTTTAAATACGGAATTAAGTCATTGAATTATGGCATATGGGCGCAAACTTCATCCCGAATCCCTAACGCACCAGAGCGAGCATAAGCGTATTCGCTACCTCGCTTGAAATCAGAGCGAGTGCTGTACTTTTTAGCCTCTTCCCTGATCATGTCTTCTGTCCAACGCTTTCTAGGGCTCTTCGGCGGGTTGGGCACATATGTGTCGGGGAAAAGTTCTTGGAGAATTTTCAAGCGAGCGGCTTTTTGGTACATATTTGGGTGCTTCTGGTTAAAGTCGCCAGAAGATTCGCACTTGGCGGCAGCCTTCCTGATCTCAGACTCAGGGATTTCAGCCTTGCCATGCTTCATGTGCTTTGTGATGTCATCCCAAATCCCCAAGGAACGCGCCTTTCTTACTGTTCGGGGATCGTTTTTGGAAAACTCTGCTCGGGTTTTGTATTTTTTTGCGACATCAGGGATCTTATCAATCTCCTCCTGAGTCCATGTCTGGTCTTTTTTTGCCATGAGACCTCTCTTTTTACTGAGGACGCCAAATGAGTACAGCTTAATGGAGTGAAGTTGTGCCTCACCCCTTCGCTCTACCGAGATGGTGTCAAAATGTTCGTGTTAGGATGAATTGTAACTCACCGCGCTGTTACCTTCAAGTTAATTAATGAGTTCGCTAGAAAGGTAGCTCTGGCGGCAATGAAGACTCGAATTCAGCGAATTCTGTCTCTAATTCATCATCAAATTCAAATAAGTTCAAACTGCACAACAAGTTGTCATGGTCTTCTTTGAATCGATACCAAGAGTTACTGCGTTCATCTAAAAATAAGCACACCCCCAGTACCTTTATTAGTCGGTACGAGCCTGAACCGAGTAAACTTCCTCTCTCTGAACAGGAACCACTGCTAAAGAGAAGGTCTATTGTAGGTTCAGACTCTCCTTTCGTTGCTGCAAGATAGATAGTGTCAATTACTTCACTTTTTCTATATTCCGCGTGACGGGAAGGAGACCAGTTTACAAGTTTGTTAATGTTCGTTTTGGTTGGTTTGATGAATGTGGAGTTTGCGATTGCTTTTGTCGCAGCACTGACCAAACGTTTTTGCTCTCTTTGATGCTGCGCTTTAGCCATTCTTGTATCAATAAACACTTGGTTGTCAGAATTGTGCTTATCGACAGCTTTGCTTTTTAAAACTCTATTCACTTCCGAATTGAAGATTTCTTGAATTACAGAGATGCCCTTTTGTTTGGCAGCTTCACCCAGAATAAACTTCGAACTGAAAGCCAGCCCAACGTCATTGCTATCGATTTTTTTTACGCTTTCTAAAATGGCGTCATAATCAGATTCGGTTAATGGGGATGTGGAAAGGTCGCTTTCTGTGTAACCAGCAATAAGTTGTGTTAGGTTCATGGTAGCTCCTTGATTCATTAGTACGAATAATAACTACCAAATCAGTTTATGGCAAGAAAAAAAGAGCTCCTAATTTAGGAACTCTTGTCTTTTGCGATAAAAGTTTAATAGCGGAAGTTACCCCGCAGGTTGGATAGCTTTTGCTGCTAAACCTTTTTCTGTTTCTACTGCTTCGAAGGTTACTTCTTGGTCGGCTCGTAGTTTGCGATAGCCTTCCATTTGGATTTCGCTATGGTGAGCAAGGTAGTCGCGACCTTCTGCATCAACGATAAAACCAAAACCTTTTACGTTACTGAACCACTTAACGGTTCCCTTCACTGAATTTGCCATCTGACACTCCGTTCTACTTTATATAAAAATGCTTACAATCAGCGACATTGCTGATTTGGGTGTACGTCGCCTCTTTTTCTTTGAAGATCGTTTTGTCTCCGAGGCTTTTCCTTCATACAGCTTGAAGGCGGTGCTGATTACAACGAAGGCACTTGGGTGAAATCACCTAAGTGCCTATCATTGTTGTAGTTTTACTATAAAGATACGAATTTTGGCGGTCAACGGTAATTTGGCGCATAATGAGAAAAAAGTTGAGTATTTTGACTAACTTTTATCCCTAACGTTTCATAATGGATACACTGGCAGAAATGAACACCCTTTTCTATAAGCCTCAGTTGCGCTTAATTTTTACGTCTACCAAGTGTTGTTTGGTATTCCTTGTACCACGCATCCCTAATTTGCAATAGCACTTTATAGGTAACTTCCGCATCATACAGAGCTCTGTGTTTCCTAGATTCATCGATTTCAATCCCCATCGAAGTTGCGACTCTCATAAGTCCCGTTGAATTCTTCTTGTATGTCAGCGTAGAGAATACTTTCTTTAGGTCTATGGGCTTTATCTCTTGGAACGGATTGTCGACGCCATGATATTGAGAGTCTTGTTGTAGCTGTCTCATGTCTCCACCACCCCACTGGACTGCTATTGAGTTAGGGTACTTGTACAGAAACTTTGATAACTGTTTGGCAACGATTGGAAACGGGTGGGCGCGATTAATACACTCTTGCGATATCCCTGTTATTTCAACGCAAACGGGCGTTAAGGTGGGGTTTATTACAGGGCAAATAAGTGATTCAAATCTATCGACGATGCTGAGTGTTTTATTGTCAATCACACAAAGTCCAATTTCTATCGTCTCTGAGTCAAACGTTATCCCATTTTCATCACACGTCATTTCAAGGTCGTATACAAGCATGTAGTCATGAGTTGTAAATAGATGAGCGAGGTGCTTTAAAAATAGCTCCCTGTCGAGGTCAGGCAGGGATTCTGCTTTGATTAAGCGGGTTCCATTTTCTATCAGTGCCTTAATCTTTAGGCATAGAAGTGGGTTCTGTATAAAAGCCTTGTTTTGTCTATTTTTGTTCACCGACAAAAAGCCTTCAAGATTGTTCGACTCTACTACTACTTCTGGTAGAACGATCTGAGAAATCTCTATATTGTCATCCAACTTTAAAGCCGATAGTGAACTGATCAACTGGTCTAGGGCTGACTTTAATGATTTGACCTGTCTGTATTTGAGTTTTTCCTGAGTCTCCACCTTCGTTGAAAGTTCGGATAGCCATGTCATTATTTTCTGCATCATTAACCTTTTAGCTTTGGCGGCTCTAGTATTTCATTTAGAATTTGAAAGTGCCCGCTAAACCCCAAGTGTTCAGGGGCGCAGCTTGGCGCACTGAGGTCAACAACAGCAACTATGTCATCAAATGCTACAGTGTCGTTCCTAGAGTGGTGTCCTTGAAGCCAGATTAAGTCTGCTTGCTTCAATTCATTGTCTATGTTGATAATGATGCCATCTTGATAGTCGAATTCTAATTCACTGAAAACCGACAGGTGCCTAGCTTCCTTTTGTTTAAATATAACGGTGTCGCCATAGAATAGTCGAGCCTTCTGCCCCTCAATTAAAACTCGTTTCGAGGTTCTGCTTGCCCTATATTCACGATGTTCATCTAGCCGCTTCCTTCCAGAAATTTCATTCCAACCAAAAGTTGTTCTTTCTTCAACAACAAAGCCTTGTTCCAGAAGATTCTCAATTTCTGGGATCTCATATGTTAAGTCGGAGTCTGTCATTTTAATTGCCCTATTTCTGTTATTTTCTGCGGTTAGTAGAAGTAGTGGTCTAAGTTTTCATAGCCAGCTAGAACGACTTCTTTCCCAAGCCCGTTGTCAAACAGCAATCTCTCTAGTTGATAGGGTAAATATGCCTTATCTTCTTGGATGAATACTTCCTTGAAGTGAGTTAGCGCGACTACAACAACGCCTCTAGACTCTTGGGGAATAAACCCTATCTTATCGCGAATCAAGAGTATGTTGTTTACTAGTTTTTGCAACTCATAAGAGGCAGTTTCTTGGTTGTCGTACATTGACTGACGTAAATTGGTGACACCAACCATTTTGCCGCGTATTTCAATCTCTTTCTTTTGTAGGGCAGACTTTGCTTTTTCCAGTTGTTGTTCTAGTTTTTTTACTAGAATAAATTCTGCGGTTGCCTCAATCTCGGTATTTGCATCATTCCAGTTCGAGGTTCTTTCAGTATTTTGGGCACTCACACCTTTAACGACAGTCAAATAATCATTAAGGAGATTTTCTGATTCTTTCGAGTTGTCGCTGAGAAGGGACTTAAAGTCCTCGTGTATTTCAGTAAGCTGATTGTTTACGAACTCTCCTGACCCGAGGATGAACGTATCTACGATTGCTCGACATTTTTCTTCTGCGTTCAGCCCTGAATCTGTGATTGCTTTTAGAGTACATGTAAACAAGTCCAAGCCAATGTACGGAGAGTAGATCATTGACGATTTGTTTTGACCTTTATCTGTAAACGTCAGTTTTACGCTCTCTATGTCTTCCTTTAGCATAAGCCCTACGCTTGGGTGCAAAAGTCGGGGTGAATTCTTGTCGTGGCTGCTGTGACCGTGGTTCTGAATGTCGTTATGATGAGCGAGAATCTTGACGATGTCATGTTCTACGCCCTTACGCTTGTAGTGGATATGACCTCGTCGCTTAGTCTTTTTGCTTGCTTTGTTGATGTGCCGTGACTCGTATTCACAGCCTAATAGTGCCAATAGCGGATCAACAAGAGATGTGAATTTTGAACGCACTTTATTATAAGCCATTATGCTGCCACCACTTTAACAAAGGCGTCTGTTTCCCATCCCTCTATTAGAAGTGGAGATGTCATATCATCAGCCTTAAAAACGGATTCTATTCGTTCAATATCCTTATCTTGAATGCCTTCGATTTCCATAACGAAAGCCGTATCCGTGGCGCATGGTCTTATGAAGAGAGCAAATGTATCTTCGATGATGTTCTTTATAGCCTCGAAACTTTTTTGCTCTACGTGAATTGTTTTGACGGTACTTCTGTTCACTTCTAGTCCTTAATTTTTTGTGGTGAAACTCCCACCTCTTGATGCCTATAATACCAACGGAATCATAACTGTCAACCATTTATTTAAATTGGTGATAGTAGTGATCTAAGTGTCGATTTAATGAACGTTATTTCTTGAGAGTGGGAGTACACCCCTTCTTTTTTATAGATTGCTAGGTTCGCATCAATTAGCGCGATCAACTCGGGGTCTTCGTTGTTCTCAATCATCTCATCGCGTACTATGAGGCATTTGTTGTAGTGTCGAGTGCGAGTATGCAGTGCCCTGCCTTTCTCAGCGGTTTGAAGGCGTTTACGCTGCAACTTTGATGCTCGGACTTGTGTTAGGTAGGGCTTTAAAACGGCAACCCAGAATAGAAAAAGCAACGCAGCGCAGAAAAAAGACGGCGCAATAAGTGTCGTATCTATATTCAACATTTTAATGTACCTTTTTTTCGGTCAGGTTCTTGGTTGAGACATAGTTTGATAAGAAGTCTTCATATGTCATCTTTTCTACGTTTGGAAACTCACTCTCTACAGCGCTAAGGTTCCAGTCCTTTACCATGTCTTCGCTAATGTAAGTTACTAGAGCCCACTTCATATGGCGATAGTTCTCTTCTTCTGGGTTCTCAATGACGAGTATCGCTACTCCCCCGTCGTGACAGAAGACTTGTCGCTCAGTGAGTCCGACTGGGCGAATCATTTGGGTTATTGTTGTGACGCCTATTTGTGTGTCCAAATCAGTCACAGCTTTACCCAGAGAGTACAATGCTGCGTCAACATCGAAAGATTTGTTTCGAACCATCCACCTTAGAATTGCGTGCTTGGTGATCACGCGTTTTGTTTCTAGGGTGTCAAGGTGGTACTTGGGTTGTCGAGCCGTTGAAATAAAACCCATGTAGTTGGAGAGTACATGAAATTGACCGCTAACGAAGGCTACCGACTGTACGTTGATATGGTCGTTGGGAACTAGGGTTGATCGGACTACTGTTGAGAAGCGAGCAAGTCTGCTCTTCAATTTATCAAGAGTCTTTGTCTGATCGATTACTAAGCTTCCGCGCTTTCCTTTTTTGGTCTCAATAGTCCAACGTTGAGCTGTTATTTTTAAATAGTGGTCAGATTTTGATTGCTTCTCTTTGATAGCATCATCTAAAGCCCAATAGTATTCAGCGGGGATGTCGATGTATTTGTTGATTTCCATTTATGCCCTAGTTAAGTTGCGGTGGTAGCACCTAATTAGGATGAATAATAACTCACAAATCAAGTTGCATCAATAGCGTGAATGCAAATAAAAAGCGGCTAGATTGCCGCTTTTTATTGGAATTAGTTTCTTGAGAGGTACGAGGTATCATAAAACTCTTCATCGTGCTGGAATTCAAGCTTTGACACAAACTCACAACCGCTTTGCAATTCATTCTCGTCAGTAATTGTCAGGTGTACGAGTTTTACGCCATATTCCGAAACATAGTCGGGGTGTGCATTGTAAAATGCAGGGCTGATTGAAATGGCTCCAGAAACGCCAAGCGCCCGACCATAATCCACCAGCTTCACCTCTATAGATTCGGTGTCGAGATCTTCAATGATTCCGTCGTCAAAGCCATCTTCGAGCCACTTGTTTACGACCTTGGTTATTGTGTTAAAACCTTTGTTAGAGGATGATTCACAAATAATATCTGGAAGCCCAAGTTTTGATAGTCCCATGGTGTAGAAATGACTATCTTTAACGGCAGCAATTGCAAAGCCGTGCTGTGATGCGATCTCGTGGTACTTAGATACGATATCTGAGATTTGTTGGTTCATGTATCCTCTGGAATTTAACTATTTTTTGGCTTGTTTAATCGTAAGACTAAAGCAAAAAAAAATGCCAGTTAACAAAAATGTTTTGGTTACGGTTCTTTCTTGCTCCAGAGAATGTCGTAACGTAATGATAAGTAGCTCTGTAGGGGTTTGGTTAGCGCCTCGCCTTGTCGGTTAGTTTTGATTGTTCTAGCCTTGGCTGCAAAAGAAAGGTGGTTTCCTACCAAAGTTTGACCGTGAGCGGCAATTTCTTGTGCAGAGTGCCCGCCGAAAGTAATTCGTCGCACGCATACTCGTTTATCCTTCTCCCTTTTGCCGCGTTTTTCCTTGCTTTTCACGACCACATCGATGGAGCCATTGTCGAGGTTGGCAACTTCTATAATTTGCGCAGTTCCGCGTAGTATAACTTCTTTGTTTATGACAGCTTGGGTCATCACTTCGTCAATAGGGAATTGTATCTCAGTGACGTTGTATGTGTTTTTCACACCAAAGCGGGTGTCTTCTGTAGATGCTGCTGCGACAAAATTGAACAGCATTCCTTCCGCTGTATTTCCATTTTTCTCAATAGCTTTCACTAGTCGAGTTGAGTGCTCTCTAGATAGAGATAGTTGGCGTGTTCCTGCTGATTTGATTTTCTGATCACCCCATGTTCGGGTATCACTAAAGGCAGCGACTATTCGAGCAAAGCCTCTCTCGTTGATGTCATATCTAAGGATTTCAGCAAATCCACTAAGTTCTGGTAACATTTTCGTCGCCCTTATATCTGTTATTTAGTCTCACTGGAGACTTCTTTGTGTAACTAGAGTTGCCCCCCGATCATAACAGGGGGCGTTTATTATTCAAATTATTAGTAGTCAATCACTGATTTGGAAGTAGTAGTTTGGAGACAAACTCTTCTAATTCAGGGCGATTGGCAACGATGCTGTTGACGGCTCGCTCGACATCCTTTGTGGATGATTGGATGATTGCATTGCTCAGCTCTCCAAGGGCTTGGTTGTATGGTTCCTCCCTGCCCTCTGTAATTGCACGAACAAGTTTCTCTAGATTAATTAGTGACTCAGACAAGCGTTCTCTCTTTTGCTTGCTTTGGCTAGAGTTGGACAACTGTGAGTTTATGTCCTCGATAACTTGGCGGATGTCGCTTTGTGCCTGAGATGCCCATGTCATATCAATCCCCTCATAGGTTAGTTCGTCATGACCGTACGTCTTGAAATGACTTTTGTCTGTGCAGTGGTTTAGGAACCGATCTACTGTACCTTTGACCCATTGCTTTGTTGATGAACTTTGCATCAACTCCAAATATTGTCTAGGTGTTAAACGGAAATCGACGATGCTACACAGATTAGAAAATGATGGTTCTGACGACTCTATAGGGTTTATGGATGCCCATTGAACCTTGAATGAAACGTACCCTGTCTGTGTTTTTTTGTCTCCAAAAAACTCACTAAATCCATCCGATGTCGTGCTTAGTGATACAAGTCCTTGGTGGGGGTAGTTTACTCGTTCTTCGTTGGTTGCGTATGCTTTGAAAAACCGCTTCATTTCATAGATACGATTGATGTCCGTTAGCTCGCTGTGCTGTCTTTTGGCTTTTACTTCGATGAAGTTTTCGATGTCAGAAACCAGTTTTTCGATGAGTTGAGCTGTTTCATGTCCGAAGTTGTGTTGATAGATTTTTTCTACGTCGCTGTCATTACGCCCGCTAGACCGATCCTCAAGTTCAATCCAATCTTTTCTAGATATAGAGTTAAGAGTGCTTACGATGCTGACGTATACAGATGTCATGTCAGACTGCATGTTTTTAGCAATAGATGCGAGATCGTATTGGAGGTTGTCGAGAGCGTTTGATTCAATGAGGTTGAGAGTTTTCTTAACCTCTTCGTGAAGGGATTTGTTGAATCTTACATTCCCATCCACAGCGGGTGCCAATAAATTTTTAAGGGTGTTTAAGTTGGTTAAGATGCGCTCATTTTTTTTCAGAAGTTCTTGTGAGAACTGCTCGTTTGCAGAGACATAAGGCTCTTGTGGTGAAGTGATGTTGTAATCACCTACTTGTGTGATTGTGATCGGAGAGCCCTCAGTGTGAGAAGCGCTAGAAACAAGCATATTGCACAACATTTCGTCAGAAATTCTGAACGATGTGATTGGTTTCGCCTCGTCTGGAATCCAATCTCCGTCAACCAATTTCGCCCCTACAATTTGCAGCTCCTTGAAAGACGGTAGCTTAAATTTAGTGCCAAAGAGATAGACTCCACCCTCGACATGTCGATCGACGATGCGACAGAACGAGAAAGGGGATTGGTATTGCGAAATCACAGCGGCGGTGAGCTCGCCCACTTGATTGGTTTTGTTCAATGCAGCCTTGTGGTCGTCATTGGCAGTCTGTGGGCAGTTTCTTTCCGCTTGTAAGCTAGATAGAAGATCTACAGCTAGCTTTGTATATTTGAAATATCCGTCAGTATTAATTCTCATGTTCTCTCCTGCGTATCTATTGTGATGCGAATTCACTCGCTCCTATTAGTACGCATAATAACACACCAACCTAGTACAGCAAGCACTTATTAGGATTACTGCATTTATTTTCAAGTGTAAGTGGGCTCTTTTATGTCAGTGACCACTAACACTCTTTCCAGTAGCTTTTGACATAAGCATCTTCTGAAACTGGTGTGTATCCGTGTTTTATCAGCATCTTTTCCAACTTTGGATTTTGCACAGACTCAAATTCGAGTCTCCCCCATCCACCAGCAGCTACCGACTCTAAGTGTTGTGCGATCGCTTTAAAAAAGCCTTTTCCTCTAATGTTCACAGAGGGTGAAAGTACGACAGAACTAAGGCAAAGGTGAAATGAATCTCTGCCGTTCATCTTCTTTTTAAGATAGAGTTCGGCATCATCTGAGTATATCTTTTCTGCCCAAGAGAGCTTTGCTTTTTTGGCGTTAGTAAGGAAATTCTGCACATCCCTCTTGATGCTGAGCAGTTGGGTTTCGATGTCATCGCGCTCGTGGTATGGGTCTTCTGGAAGTGCTACGAGTTCTTCATCGAACAAATACCAGTGATTGCATTTTACCTGCTCATTGATGATGAGTTGTAAGTATTTACTATCGCCACTCGTAATTAGTGGCTTGGGTAAAGACTCCAAATACAGTGAAATAAGGCAATCAATTGGTGTTGCACCGAATTCAATTACTTTAGCCGTGACAAACGGGACAAATTTTTGGTCGTGCAGCTCTTTGTTCATTGCCCCTTCCTAGAGTGGTTCGCAGACTTCATGTAACACCCCTCTGATTTTATAACCGAATAGGGCTAAGCAGGAGAGGCATATGTCCATCTTGCTGAGTGTGCCCATTTCCCCAGCTTCAATGTCATAAACTCTAAATATGCCATAGTGCAATGCTGTCTTAATAACTCTGACATACAGGTCGTATTCTTCATCAGATTTTGGGGCTCGATTCTCTTCGGCGATCACACGGAGTGTTTCCATTCCTTCGACCATTTCAGCGTATTCAAGTGGTTCTGCTTCTCTGACAAAGTGGCTAAGTGCCGAGGAGAATTCACCATCTTGCTCCGATAACAAAAGTAGCGCCTTGCTGTTCTCAGAGTGAGGGGGTGTGTTGATGGTAACGATGTTAGGGACGACAGAGTCAAATAGGTTGCCCATATGTTCAGTGTACTTTTCTGGATATTGTTTTGCCGCTGCGCCGCTTGTGAGTACCTCTGTGGGTGTATCATTGCAGTCACAATGTTTAACGAGCTGGTATCCAAACTCTTCTTTAAGCAACATCCTAATAATTAAGTTTTCTGGAAGGTCTGCGCGATCCATTGAGTGCTTGCTTGAAAACGACGCGTCTCCCAATTCAACGTAATCATGGGCAATTTTGTAATGAAACGCATCATCATTGATCAGCTTTTCGATCAGAGCCCAGTTAAGGTTCATGGGGGAAGTTTTAATGCTGTTGAAATAACTTTCCAGTGAAAACTGGGGTTCACGAACTCGCCCATTTACCAGATTTCTTATAGGGTAGAAAATATGCTCGGGTGGGTCATTTTTCTCAATACTGTCCATTATTTCCAGTAATCGAGGGAATGTTATCTCAATGCTTTTGTCTTGCACTATTAAGTCCTAGTTAGCTCGTTGTGTACTTCATTTTATTAGAATGAATAATAACACACATGCGACCTAGTGGGCTAGCACTATATTTGAGGTGGAGGTGGGTCATCACCCATCATTATTTGGTGCAGATAATGATGGGTGATGGGGAGGGTATTTAGGTTTCTTTTTTCTGCAGCTCTTTTAGCTTTTCATTGATATAAACGATGACTTCGTCTTCAAGTAAGGGGCAGTCACCTTTTAGTTGAGCCTCTGCCTCTGAAACCATTTTATTCCACTCATCTTCAAGGTAAGTTGCATCTACATTAGTCATTTTGATTCCAGCGCTTAAACTCTATCCGCTCATCAGCAATATAGTAGATCGTGTCGCCGCCCGCCGCACTCTGAGACAGCGGCGGGTTTAGGATGATGTCATCCTCACCTACCTTCCTGAGCCCAACGATGGTGCCATCAACATCTTCTTTGAAGCGCAAGAAAATATCTCGGATGGTGAATTTTTTTACGTTTTTAGGTACATCGATAGCGTATTGCGTTTGCCCTTTGTGCGTGCTCACGAGCTCGCTGTGCAGTTTGGAGCTTCCGCTATCAATTACAGACTTGGCAAGTAACTCCGTGGACAGACTGGCAATGCACTCCGAATTTTTACAACGTCCTTGAAGTATCTTTGCCTTTACCTCATCAATGAAGTGTGCGACCAAGTGAGCGTCCTTGTTGAGCTCTTCCACTAGCAAGGCGATCGCTAGGGTCTCATCATCAGAATCGGTATCTACTACTATCGTGGATGCGCTCTTAATACAGACTCTAGAAAGCTCAGCATACTCAGTAAAAGAGGTTACATTGGCAAACTCAACCGTATCTGGGATTGGATTTTCTTGTTCTTGTACAGACACTAGAACGATTTTTCGGCTCTCCTCCCTACTAATCTCACTTACAAGTAAAGGGGTTCTTTGGCGGTTATATCCGATAATTAAGATGTGGTCATTTAAATCCATGTAGTGTTTACCTTTTTGTTTTCTATACCATACGTTAAAAGCGGCGGATGATAGTTTGGCGACGACAAAACCGAATAGTGTGATTCCAAATGGGAGCACAAATAGTAAGGCGAACAATCTGCCGGCATTTGTTTGAGGGGACAGATCGCCATATCCCACTGTCGTCATTGTCGTAATGGCGTAGTAGAAAAAGTTTATTGCATTATCGACCAGTGACTGTTCACCAGATAAAGTGAAGCCGATATAGGAGGTTCCGAGATAAATTGTCACCAATGCGAGTGTATTGATCCGCATTAGAGCTGACATAATCTTGGAAACGTGAACATCCCAAAAATACAGTAAGGCTTTCTTCATTGAAATCTCGCTTAATTGCTTGTGATTTGATGACCTTTAACGACAAAGCCTGTGTATGTCACAAACTCGTGCTCTAGTAAGTTGGTTGAGACATTTTCTTTCTCTTCTCCACTGACTAAGAGCATCTCTTCGCTACACTCTGAATTTTCAATTTCACGACGATAGAGCATCACAAACTGATCTGTTGTCGAAACGCTACCATCATGGTGGTGCGTCTTCTCGGTCAGGATAACGGGCTCATCTTCTTCGAACGATTTTATGTAGGTAAAGTCATCAAGTTGGTATTCTTCTTTGGCGATTTCATGCCTAACGGTTTTCATCCATCGGCTTTCGGGGATGTGTTTTGCGTCATAAATGTACCATAGGCTAATTTCTTGAATGGTTTCCCCATACATATTGAATTGGAGGTAGCCTTCATCATCAGTGTAATATCGGATTATTTGATGATGGGAGTCGAGTTCGACAACCCCTACTGCTTGTATGATCTGGTGAGGATTCGCGCCATCTATCACAAGTGACTCTTCGGCAAGCTTTAGAGATAGTTCATTAAATGTGAATGAACCGCCCAAGCGGAGCCCCATCACTTCTGGTGGAATGTTGTGCTTCGCTTCACGGCTTTGTATTTCTTTATCGCTAGAGAACAGTTTTTTTAATTTCTTGAACATGGGATTTCCTTATAAAAATAGCGACCTCACGAGATCGCCATTTGTTTTTTTGCTTGGGAGGCAGTGATTATTTGCCTAAAATTCTCGCAAGCTCTGCTTCTGCAGACGTATCGTTAAGGGCAGCGTTTATTTCATCGTCCAGACTCTCTGGGGAGTTCGCTTTTTTCAACTCCTTCGCGGCTTCGATTTCGAAAGATTTCTTGGATTGCTGCGCCTTTAGTGCTTCTAGTGAGTCAATTGCGCTACGTGTTTTGTTATTGGAGCCGCTCACTACTGACAGTGTTGCCTCTTGAGCTTTCTGCATTTGAGCTCGACTGTCAATAAGCTCGATTTCTGTTTTTAGCTTGCCAATGGTCTCTTTGTCTTCTTGAACTGAGTCGCGCATGATTTGAACACTTTCTGTGTATTCTTTCTCAGTCGCTAACGCTTGCTCTAGTTGTGGGCGGAATTTTTGGATATCGGCTACTGCCTTCATCGCTAATTCACTCTTACCTTGAGCACTGAGTTGGCGAACCTGCTCTTCGCGCTTGGAGATTTCTTCTTGTAGATCTACAACTCGCTGAGATGCTTGCTTCTGGCGAGCGAGGACAGAAACCAAAGAAGAGTCTGTTTTTCTGATTTGCTCTTCTGCTTCGCGTATTTTTTGGTTTGTCTCCGTGATAGCTCGCTTGTTTGCCTCTTCGTCAGTGAAGTCGTTAACGGAGCCTTTTAGTATCGTAAATAGTCGTTTTAAAGACATGATGATTCCTTTTTATTTTAGTAGTTCTTCTGATAGCTCAACAATTTCAGCTACGTTATGGAATAGAGTTGTTATCTCTAGCTCAATGTTCTCTATTTTTGATGTGACAGATAGAGCTCCGAAGGCTGAGTAGAACGTTTCACCTCCAACCAATGTTTTACCAACAGTCGTGAGAGGGAGAGACTTCTGAGCGTGCATGAACATATTGTCGGTTGCAGCTTCGTCCAATACCGAACGTACAGGGTATAGCAGAGACTCCACTAGTAGTTGTGAATCTGTTTCAACAAGTATTGCTGTTACTTCTTGCTGGTTTGTGATTACCAAAGAGTTTTCCTGCTCTTCCAGTGCCCAATTGTGGTGTGTTTGTTCAAGATGAGCTTTGATATCTCTGATTAACATAGATTTTCCTTAGTTAAGAATGATGTGTGGAACGAACCGTGACACATCGTTTGTGATTAGTTTGTTGGATTCTCGAAATGAGATCCCGCACCCCACCTTTCCAATCAACCAACTGCCTATCACGCAGTAGCCATTATTGAATTTTGCCAACGGGGCATACTCCTGATGGATGTAACCTTCATCGCCATAGAATCCGTCAGAGCCTTCTATAACCTCTCCTTCAAACTCAATGCTGATGTTAGCCCCTTCTCTTGAGTAAATTGGCTTTGTGACCCTTCTCTTTAATTTTTTGGAGTTCTCGTCCCCCGCGAAGTAACACGCAAGTAGATTGGGGTGGTTGGGGTTTAGTTTCCACAATATGGGAAGCAGTGCCTTTGACGACAATATAACCTTCCATAGTGGTTCGATAAATTTGCAGCCACTGTCTTTAATGTAGTCAGCGTATTCATCAAACAGGGCAAATTCATATGGGTATAGAGAGAATAGGTTTTGAATAACCTTCTTGTTGTGATCGGCAAACTGGTTGTCTACTGTTAGGTGAATGTCCGATACATCAATGATGACCGTTTCCCAACCAGCATCCTCGGCACAAGCCGCTAGATAAGTCACTGTTCTTCGGTCTTCTGAGGAACCTTCATCACACACGAAGTGCAAAACAGGCGTCACAGGTTTCTTGGTTACTTTTAGGTAGCTGAATTGAGTAATCAACTGCTCATCAAGTAGGTTGAATTGGTCGGAATCGCTTGGAAGCAGCCCTTTGTCAACATTCTGCTTCATCCAATCCCATGCAGCAACGCTAGCTTCAAACAAGCTTGTGGGTGTCTGGCTGTTGTACTCTAATACCTTTGCGGGGTTCGCTCCGTCCCACGCAAAATCAAAACGTCCGTATAGGTATGATGGGTCATTTAGGAAGCTTTGTTTTAGCAGTTCATGATGTCTCTCTGGCACACCAAAAAGGTGTAGTAAATCGTTATCAAAGACGTACTTCACTGCATCAATGAATAGTAGGTGAAGCTCCTCTGAAACTCGGTCAATCTCGTTGACTTGATCCATTGTAACCTGAAAAAACTGACTCTCGTCCCAATAAGGGTGAGAGTCAGAGACTTCATAGAAATCAAAGCCAAGCTCACACAACCTTTCTTGCCAAGAGTCCCTTGGTTTAATCGACTGCTGTAGCATTATCCGCCCCAACCACCTTTTGCTGAACCGGTCTTGCCAAAGCCTCCCTTGGAGACTGTCTTCTTTGGTTTGGCACTTTCATAAGCTTTCACTTTTTTAGTTGTAGCCTTTGAAGTTTTGTTCAATGTTGATGGCACGCTTTTGTAGTGAGATTTTGCGTTGGGGCTTGAAACCCTTGATGTACCAGAAGTAACTGTGTAGCAGTTTGAATTATTACTTCGAAGTTTGCAGTCCTTGTAGTTGCGGTAGTGGGCGCTGCTTGATACATAGTCCCCTGTTTCGTCGAGCACCTCGGCAAGAATGATTGCTGCAGCAATGGAGTTCGCATCGCCTTGGCGAGTTAAGTGTTTCTCCTGCTCTATCAGACTATCGCGAGCTTCCTTGTGCCCATACGTTGCTCGTGGAGTCCGAAGTTCGTCTGGTAAATAAAGAGACTTCCCGTCGATATTCTTCATTCCGAGAATGGCAAGACCGTCAGCGCTAAATGCTTGTTGGTATAGCTTTGAGCTTGGATCTGACGTCGTAAAGAAAGGGATTGTGTAAATCTCTTTTTCAGATTTGTGCGTAATAAACCCTGCCATCTTTGGTTGCCAGAGCTTGTCTTTCAAAACGCAGTTTTCAAAACCAAATTCAAACTTACATTGAGACTCAATCAGATATTTGATTGATGTACGTCTAGCTTCTCTTTCTGCAAAGTCATACGCTGGCTTACATTGAGAGCCGAGCGTTTTTTCACAAGAATCTACACTGGTAAATGCTAGGTACTGGGGTTCTTCGGGAGCGCACCCAGTTATTGCAGTGGCTGCAATCCCGATTCCTATGAATTTAACTGTGGGGGCGCGATCACCAATTAAGTGGCGTGCAAGGTTTACTCTTCCTTGTTTTTTATTCATGGTCAGACCCCTAGTACGTCATGCAAGCCGAAACCATAAGACCGAAAGAAACGTAGAATGAGGCTGCGATCACTGCTGCTGGGATTTCGTTTTTTTCGATACGCTCTATAAACTTAGGCATGAATACAAAGCGAATAATTAGTACAGATGCTATTTGTGTGAGTATCGCAACGACTCCCCAAACAACAAAATCGTAATAGTCGACTGCGTTTACTACAACACCACTAATGGCTGTTGAAAAACCAAGAATGGAACCGCCTAACGCGATTGCCGCTGCTGTGTTCTGCTCTTCTTTAATTAGCTTCCATTCGTCATAAGGGGTAATAAAAAGAATGATGTACTTGAATACAAAAAGTCCGAAAACCGCAGTGCCAAAGTGCTTGGTAAAGTTGAGTAGTCCGTCGATGTTGATGTAATCGGCTAGATAGAAGGCATCCATGATTAGATTCTCTTTTTTTAGTGCTAGGCACTGATTGGTTAATAGAGCTACTTTTTATGCAAGCAGCAAGTTTGAAAATTATGCCAATGAATAGAATCGCTTGCAAAGAGAATCGCCCTTACCCCTAGTGGTAAGGGTTGAGAGTATTTTGTGGGGGTGTATTTAAAGTTGATTGACCATATTTTCTAGTAAAAAAAGACCGACACATTTAAGTATCGGTCTTTTTTTATGCGATTCGTCCACCATGAAAAGCGACTTTGTTCATTCCGCTATCGTAGATGTGTTGCGCCCAAATTCTTTTTTTCTTAATTCTAGAAATTTGAGGTTTTGGGGGTTGGAGAACCTTGGTGTCCATCCATCTGTCCGCGCCTTTAATGAAGCTAGGCTCTTTTAGCCAACTTTCGATTACGTCCTTGTTGGTGAAAAAAGGCTCCAGCTCTTCGTTACTCATGATCTGCCATGAGATGCTCTCAGAGGCGACATCGAAGTCATCTTCACTGTCAAACTCTAGTCCACTGTAAAGAACGGTTCCTGCGTTTTCAGGCACTTCAATCTTTCCATGCTTTCGCTTGTAGCCATCAGGAATGTCATAACGCTCCCCATTGAACACTATGTCTCGGTACGCTCTTAAAGCGGCATGAGGTTCAACTTGAAGTCCTCTGATTGACCAATTCCAGTCTATCCAAGCAATGTCTTGATAGGTGAAGATGGTGAACTGAGCGTTAGTCTTAGCATTGTCAGCGTCAATGTGAAGTCCTTTTGCAACAAGCTCGGCTTCATGAAGCGCTCGTTCCTTTTCCCTTTCTTGAATGGTTAGCCCTATTTTTAGGATGTCCAATAGGTAGGAGCCAGAATGACACGCTGCCTTGTAATGAGTTAGGTTGCTTGGTGTTTGAGGTATCCAACTGCGGTTTCTTGCATCAATGTTATTCTCTAGCATAAATCGTCTCAATTCACCCAACGGCTTCAAGTGAGGGTGAGAGGTGTAAATGCCTTCATCCAAATAGGGTTTGTCATTCACCATACAGTTCCAGCAGCCGTCACGAGTTCCTGAGCAACTAGCGTCCCCAGACACCACGGCACTACATTCACCGCCATTCATGTCGTTGTAGTAGCGCATAGTTCCATCAAATCCGTCCTTGATGCCTTCAAAGCGAGCGCCTTCGACGTTTTCCGATAGCATGAGGTATGTCCATACATTGTCGGCAGTCCAATCCATTATTGGGTGAATTAGGTTGTCGTTGTTAAACTCTACAATGTTGGATGATGTAGCCCCAATTTTAGCAAGATTACGTTTTCGGTTTTCTGATTCATCCGAGCGGCTGCCAAGGATTTTGGTTAGCATGAGCCCACTTTGCTTAGCCGCCTTCTCCCATGGCGATAACGCCTTCTTGAGATTTAAGATTTTCCAATCCACGGCGCAACCCGAGGACACCCCCAGACGCACGTCCCAATTAACAATGGAGCCCGCTATGACCTTCCCTGCCCAGCTCGACTGAATACTCGGTTGGGACTTGATTACATTTAATTTAATCCCGTTGGCTTTGGCGTATCCCTTTGCTTGGTCGATCTCTTTAGATAAGTATTCGGCTTTAATGGGTGATTCGCATCGAGTGTCTGCGTACGCAATAATAAAGGGGATCTTTCTAAGGTTCGGGTTTGATTCACAAGCTCGCTTCCAAGCGACCAACGCCAAAGACTTTGATGTGGATGAATCCTTGCCTCCTGAGAATAGCATTGTAGGAAGCACTTTATTATCTAAAAACAAGTCAGTTAAAGTGTTGATCGCCTTTTTAGCCAATAGTTTTTGACGTTCAGTTTGAGCGGTGTCAGATGTCTCTTCGATTTTTGCAAACCAATTGGTCATTGCTGCGTCCTTTTATTTTTGTGGTCAACGTTCTTGACCTCTTCTAGAACGTATAATAACACACCAAACATACCCGTCAACTAATATTGAGCAGCTAATTAGCGAAATGTTCTGTTAGCTTTTCGCACAGCAAGTCAACGACCTCCTCATAGTTCTCAGAGCCGACAGCACCGAACTGGCTTCCGAAGTCATCAATTACACCAACTAATGCGCCCGTTTGAAGTTCATGCCAATCGCAGTAGTTAGAGTCAATGGTGAAGCCCTTGAGGTCTTTGGAGTTTGTAATCCCCTGCTCTTTCGCTAGCTCAATGGTTCGCTCAATTGCGATCTTTAACGTATTTTGGAAGATTGGTGCTTCAAGCATATTCATGAGAGAGTCCTTTTTGTGTGTGTTTGTAAGCGCCCTAAAATAGAGCGCGTAAAGTGTGCTGCTCATCTTTTTTAGTGAGGTTAAAGCTCCTCATGGAGTGATTAAACTGAAAGGATACGTACACCAGTGGGGATATCCTTGGCACCACATGGTTTTAACTGAATATCTTTGAGCGATGGCTTCGTTATGTTGAGCTCTAAAGCTAGGGTGGTTGAACACAAGAGAGTGTCATTTGTAGTGGTCGTGATGACGGTGTCGACAGTGGGTTCTTGGGTTGGGTAAGCACTAACACCAAGTGCCGCAGTTAAGCCAACAGAGAGTAACGATTTGCTTGCCATTCCAGTAATCATAATTTGCCCTTTTGTGTAAAATTGCTAGACATCTAGCTCTTGATTTCCATACTACCATCAGCAACATAACTGTCAACTACTTTTTGGAGTTTAGGTAAAAAAAACGCCACACTATCATGTGGCGAATATTAACACTCCCCCCAGACACTTAATGCAAGGGGCTGTTGCTGGTGGTTAGGCTACTACAATCATGCAGCGAATACTCTCTTCCGCTGAACTAAGTAGAACCTTTTTGGTTAGCTCGTCATCAGAATACTGATTATTTTTTGCCACATCGGAGGCTGTGTTTTCAATTGCCATGAGCACCATGATATCAGGACTTACTTCATCGTAGTTGGTTTCGACACCTTCGTTTGCAAGCTCTGAGCGGAGATTAGTTACGTGTGCTTCTAGCTCAGTGGTTAGTTTACCCAATGTAGCTGCGATTAGATCTTCGCGCTCAACCGTTGTCAGTGCCATAGTTTGTAATCCTTTTGCCTTTTGTTTGTTGGCTTGGGGTTGTGCCCTTACCTCTTGATGAGCATTGTGCCAAACCAAGCCATAACCGTCAACTAAAAAACACAGAGATACGTAATAATCGAGTCAATCTCTCATATTTCTTTTATTCTTCGTCGATATCGAACCCGACCCCTGCATAGTTTTCAAATCGAGAAAACTGACCTTGGAAAGAAAGTCTGACACTGCCAATTGGACCATTTCGCTGCTTACCTATGATTACCTCTGCTGTGCCTTTGTATGGGCTGTCAGGGTTGTATACCTCATCTCTGTATATGAACATAATGAGGTCGGCATCCTGCTCAATAGAGCCTGATTCACGCAAGTCAGAGTTCACTGGTCTCTTGTCTGAGCGCTGCTCTAGGGAACGGTTGAGCTGCGATAGTGCTATAACAGGGACTTTTAGTTCTTTCGCCAAAGCTTTAAGGGAGCGAGAAATCTCAGCGATTTCTAGTGTGCGGTTATCAGAGAGTGAAGGGACACGCATTAGCTGGAGGTAATCTACCATTATACAGCTAAGTCCGCCTTCTGATTCTCGGGCTACCTTCCTTGCTTTCGCTCTCACCTCTGTAGGTGTCAACCCTGAGTTGTCATCGATAACGATGTTGTTTCGTTCCAGCAACTCTCCCATTACAGAGCTCAACCTCGCCCAGTCTTCATCTTCAAGCTGACCTGTTCTTATGCGTGTTTGATCAATTCGCCCGTGCGACGCAAACATCCTCATCATTAATTGATCAGCGGGCATCTCTAGTGAAAAGACAAGCGCCGTTTGTTTCGGGTGGTTCATTGCGATGTTCTCGCAGATATTCACTGCAAGGGTTGTCTTACCCATAGATGGACGCGCCGCGACGATAATTAAGTCGGAGTCTTGTAAACCTGCCGTCTTCTTGTTTAAGTCAATAAACCCTGTGTCTCGCCCAGTGACACCATCGTGTGGTTTCCCGTACAGAGCTTCAATTCTTTCAAGGGTATTCTCCATTACACCACTTATTCTAACGGGATCGGTGCTAGCCCTGTTTTGCTCCTCTGTGATGGAGAATAGCTTTGACTCAGCTTCATCTGCCACCTCAGACGCCGTTCGACCCTCTGGGTTGTAACATATGTCAGCGATATCATTGCTAGCGGCGATGATTTGGCGCATGGCGGATTTCTCCGCGACTATTTTGGCATATGCACTAGCATTAGCAGCACTTGGGGTGTTCTTAGCTAAATCGGCAAGGTAGGCAAATCCGCCCACATCATCTATTTGATCACTATCTTCTAGTTGCTCAGCCAAAGTGACTAGATCGAGGGCATTGTCCCCTTCAAGTATTTTACGCTGAAATTCGAAAATTACTCTGTGTGGTCGGCTATAGAAATCTCTTGCTTCAACAAGGCTAGCGACCCCATCCCAACGAGAGTTATCAATTAAAAGACTTCCGATTACTGATTGCTCCGCTTCATGTGAGTATGGCGGAGACTTAATTACTTCATTGTCGCTCATCAGGAATATTGCTTTTGAGGTTATTTGGTGCGGATAATAACAGTTAATGGCGGTGCGTTGAAGCCCATGGTGGGCACATTGCTTGCCCACCATATTGAATTAACTCTTTTTTTATTTATATGCTTGAATCTGTTTTAACAGAGTCTGCAATTCAGTAGCCCATCCATTCATGACTTGCTCAAAGTTCTCTATTTTGTTCTTTTGCTGAAACTTAGCGAACGAAAATAGCATCAAGTTTAACGACTGGAGAGCGTGCTTGGCTGTGCTCGCTGGATCTAAAAGCTCCAACTCGGAAATGGACATCTGACTGATCTTAGACATAGGGAGCCAAACAGCATTGTACACCTCATGTAGCTTGTTGATTCTAATAACAATTTGTTCGCCATCGAAATCGAAGTCTAATAAGTGATCTCCGTAGTCGAACTCACTTTCAACGATAATAAATGGTCTATTGACTTTGCGCTGAACAAATTCATCTACATCTTTCTCGCCTAGCTCTTGAGCCAAGAACAACAATTTCTCTGCACGAGCTGCCGCTTCTTGGGATTTGTCTTGATCGCCAAATGTCGCATGAGTTAGGTTTAAAAAGCTTTCAAGGCTTTCAACCATATTTTCAGCGGTCTCAAAGTCGACTTCTTCGTTATCATAGCTTTTCCAGTATTTTTGAATGGTCGTTGTGCTTTGAGCTAGTAGAGGTTTCACAACTTCGTGAATACGTTTCGTCATCTCATCAGAAAGCTCTAATCCGCGTTTAATGGTTCGGACACCAAAGTCATCATCGAATTTTGGCGAAAAGCTAACCTCAATGCCAACGAAGCGGTCTTGAGGCTGAGAGCCTCGCCCAAAGATCTCGGTGGATGTAGAGTATTCCACTTCTCGCCCAGAGCGAAGGTAGGTAATCTTACCTTGGTTTGCCCGAAGTTTAAGTGCTCGACCTAGAGAGTCACCACTCATACTGCGTCCACGGATAATTTCCTTCGGAGCCAGTGTTACAGTGAGTGTGGCTTGTTGACCATCTTTTTCACCAAGGATGTATCGCTCACAGTAGTAGTGCGGTTCATAGTGATGTGGCTTGACGCCCTCGCCTTTGAGCGCGGTTGTGAGGATTTTGTCGTTGTATGAGCCTTTTAGCTGCAATGTAGGGTCAAAATACTCTACTTTCTTTCCACAAACATACATTTCGTAACCAGCGTACAAAAACTTTCTGAACGTTCGACCAAGATCGTGCTTTAGATCAGAGATGGTCATGTTGTAAGAGCGCTTCTTATTCCAGCGATCCAGTTTTGACCAAACGATGATTGTGTTTGCATCCTGCGGGGCTTTTTCGGCAACTTCACTAGGTAATGTTGCTTTTTTGGGTGGCTTAATCTTCACTACGTCATCAGATTCCATGACTTCATCTAGGTCATAGTATGTGACGTAATAATCGTCCGTTCCTTTAATCCGACTGTAGGCAGTGATGCGCTTACAGTGACAGAATGCCGCTAGTTTAGCTCCCTTGCCATACTTGCCAATGCCAGTATCGCCTAGCCAATTACTTGAGCAACCTTGCATCAAATATGTGTGCAAAGTCGTCTCAGCATCCATACCAACGCCGTTATCGCTAAAGATTAAAGACTCTACAGTCTTGCCTTTTGTGATCGTATCAAAGTAGAAATACTCTGAGCTTGCTTGAATGGCGTTGTCAGCCACCTCGGCAACCGCTTGGTAAAGGGTGTAGCCTAGATCTCTGTTTGAAATGAGAGAGCGCTTGATATCAATTGGAAGAATGTCTTTAAGCATCATGGTTCCTTATTTTTTATTTCGGTCGTTGTGCCGATAGGTTGTGCTTTGTTAGAATGAATAATAACACACATTTCATACCCGTCAACTAAAAAAAACAAAGAACAAGAAAAAAAGAATCACCGTTGTGTTAGATGCTTATAGCGATTAGGGTACTGGAATAGTTTTCCTGTCGTTTTTGCCTTTCGCAGCTTCTTTTCTTTGATCAGCAAATCAACAGCATAATCAGATAAGTGAGTTTTGATGAGTTCATGTCGCTCAGAAATGGTCATTGAGTGTTTTAATTCAATTTCGCATATGCACGACTCCTCCTCATAGTCTTTTTCCAGTCGTTTTCTAATTAGCTCTAGTTCCTTTAATGGTTCACCAATTCCCTCTTGATGAAGAATGGCGTAGTTGCAGTCGCTCTGTTCTACTTCGGCATACTGTCTGAAATTTGAGTCCACGGTCAGTATTTCCGTTGTGATTACTGCACCACCAGCAATTTCAAAATCTTTAGAAAGTCGTTCAAGCATTTGTTTGTTTTTGGATGCTACTGCATAAAAGAAGTAATCGTGAGACATAAATTCTTCGTCACGAATAGTGAGGACGTAGTACATATTTGAAATCCTTTGCGCTTTCGTTGTGGTGAGTGAACTCACCTACTTTTCTTTGGTTCACTATCGAACTGAGTTTTCCATTTTACACGCGTGAGGGTTATGCGCAATGAAAATAAGAAAGTAAAATAACACCCATTCTGGTCGTATTGAATTTGCTTTAAATCAATAAACATTCAACTAAGTTAGAATTTAGACTTGGTGCTATTGCGATTTAATTGCCCCAATTTGTAATTTTTAAGTATAAGAAATAAAACAAATTTAAGGTACATTATGTCATCAACTTTCTTTATGCCCACCGTTAATATCGTGGGTGAAAATTCCCTAGATGAATCTCTCGAAAAAGTATTTAAGTTGGGCTTTAAACGAATTCTGATAGTTACAGATAAGCCTCTGGTAGAGCTTGGGTACGCCAAAATTGTCCAAGATGGATTAGCGAAACATGGAGTGAAGTCATTTGTTTTTGATGGTGTTCAGCCCAACCCAACCGTGTCCAACGTCAATAAAGGTTTGACTGTATTTGGCGACACGGGCTGTGACGCTATTATCGCCTTGGGTGGAGGTTCGCCCATGGACTGTGCGAAGGGGATAGCATTAGTTGCTTCTAATGGAGGTGATATTACACAGTACGAAGGTGTAGATAGATCCATTAAGCCGCAAGTGCCCCTCATTGCAATCAACACAACTGCGGGGACAGCATCAGAGATAACTAGGTTCGCAATAATAACAGATGAAACCCGACATGTGAAAATGGCGATTGTTGATGTGAATGTCACTCCGTTGATTTCTGTTAATGACCCAATCCTAATGAAAAACATGCCCAAGTTTTTAACCAATGCAACAGGTATGGATGCACTGACGCACGCTGTCGAGGCGTACGTTAGCACTGCAGCGACCTCCATAACAGATGCTTGTGCAGAGAAAGCTTTTGAGATGATTAACGCGCACTTGAAAGCGGCGTACGACGATGGGAATGACATGAAGGCTAGGGCTGGTATGGCAGAGGCGCAGTTGTTGGCTGGTATGGCATTCAACAATGCTTCTCTTGGTTTTGTTCACGGCATTGCCCACCAGCTTGGGGGGATGTATGACCTACCTCACGGAGTCTGCAATGCAATCCTGCTTCCGCACGTACAGAGGTTCAATCTTCCTAATTGTGCGGACAAGCTAGCGAAGGTTGCTGAGAAAATGGGAGTTGATACCCATGGATTGAGTGACCTAGAGGCAGCCGAAAAAGCTATTGAGTGTATACAGCGCTTATCATCTGCGGTAGAGATTCCGTCAGGCTTGAGGGAGCTTGGAGTTAAAGAGGAAGATTTTCGTGTGCTTGCGGAAAACGCCCTAAAAGACGCTTGTAGTGCGACAAACCCGCGTAAGGGTGAAGTTGAGGATGTAATGGCTATTCTTGCCGCTGCTATGTAGCGGGCTATGGGGATAAAAGCCTACCAATCTCTATTTTAAAGTCGAGGTGGTAGGCTTTAGTTTTGGATTACTTATGAGTCACTTCCAGTGTATGGCAATGTATTTCCCTTAACGCTGCAAGTTCTAAATTGCGTTCTTCAATGGCGGTTTCTACACGTTTCAACAGATGCTCCGTCATTTCATCTTTTGCGAAATCAATGTCACCGTCTAAATCTTTGCAAACGATTATCCAATCCATGTCATCAAGCTTTCCCTCTACGATTTTTCCGATATCGTCCTGTTTGTGGCTCGTTTTTCCAACCGTGAAACGGGACTTACCAGCTTTCGTAGCGACTAAGTTACGATAGATCTTAATGTTGCAAGATACCTTTCCTTTGCGGGCAACAAAAAAACCGCAGACCTTTGCTACCCGTTCGTTATTGCTTACTTGTTGCGTAGACATCTAAATCCTCTTTTGTTGCCAACTTTTTCTTTAATCCATCCGATTGCTTTTGGGCAAACATGTCGCCGTACATTTTGGTTACCTCAGACAATTTTAAATCTTCTCTTAAAAAGTCACCATGGTCTGAGAAATGGTAATCAGAGCAATCGCCATTGATGTATTTGCATATCACCTCAGTGGTCATTCGGTGGTGACGGCTCATGAACTCTGATACGAGTTTATTGAGTTCGTTCTGTTCTGCTGACTTATGTTCAGCGCTTCGCATAACTAAGATCATTGCCGCCAACGGGTTGAATGTACACTTTATCAGGTTCGGCTTGAAGCCAGTAAGATTTCGGCTTGTATCGTTGAAATCACCGTAAGATTGCTCAGATCGATCACCTCGTATTATGAATGAATACGCTCTTAAAATTGGAAAGGCGTAATGCTTCATATTGTGTAGCTTGTTGCGTGGCGCGAGATGCTGAATTTTCTCCATCATGAGTTTGATCGCTGATACCTTGACGTCCAAGTTAGTGCTTACTTTTGCTTCATCAACAATCTTAGCGAGAGTCTCAATTTCGTCCAGAGACTTTCGATTTTTTGAACTCTCGATTAGTTCCATAGCTTGCATAGTAGGGACGACAAAAGATTCCATGTTGTTCCTGATGAAGTAACTGGATGTGTCTTTTTTCATGTAGTCATGAAGAACCTCAAGTCCCGATAATTCGTTCGAATCAAGGTTTGTTAAGGTTTTAGTCCCATCTTCATTAAGGATGAAACAAGATACGCCATAAATAGCCCAATCAGGGTTGTATATTGGCTTATCTGACTCTGGGATGTCTGTTAGGTAGCGTCTGTAGCTAAGAGCCTCTTCGTTGTCTCTAGTAACCAGAATGTTATGTAAGCCGTTATGCCCAATAAATAAGCGTCCAGTATCTTTGTTTTGCTCGATGAGCTCGTCTGTAAGCTCGCAGACGGATTGCTCGGCGATGCTCAGTTCTCTTAGTTGACGTTTGCTCAGTTTTAGTGGTTTTAATGGGTTCAATCCATTCTTCAATGCCCAATTGAGTACAAGTGAATAAGTATCGTCAAAGCTGCGGGTACTATCTGGGAATGCCGATTGGTAGGATGCTATTGCGTCCTTTGTGTTTGGCACCAGAATGTTGTTGATTGCATCTCTTGCGCTCACCAGTTGGCGCATTTTATCTTTTATCTCTGGGCGTGCCACTCTTGACTGTAGCATTACCTCTAGTTCAGATGGATTAATGGCGTTCACACGGATGAGGCTTTCGCAATCATTAAGGGCGATGGAGGTTACTTTCTTCTTGTCTGATGAGTATGATGTGCTGGCTACGCTAACGTTGACATAGGGGGTCAACTTCTCATTGATCGAAACCAATTTAAGATCACCAAAAGACGGTTCATCGAACGCCCAATCCTGTCGAGGGTCACGGACGCTCTGTCCTCGACCATAATAAAACAAGTGTCGTGCCGATTTGGTGGTGAGGATGTCCCTGTCACACAATATCAAGTCGCCCCTTCTCGGGGTGTAAGTGAATAGACCATTCAGCCATGCATGGGCGCTATTGGTTAGTGTGCCGTTACTTACTAGATAATCCTCATCATTAACGAAGTTGATGTTTTGTGCGATCAAGGCAGGGTCAAATAGTGACGCTAGGTGCTGGTGGACGGGAAGCTCACCAAAAACAATAGTTTCTCCGTGCTCTTGGCGATCGAGGATGCCTTGTAACACTGCTGCGAACTTTGTGTAGTTTTCATTCAGTTTCTTTAGTCTTTTTTGAGACTTTGTTAACTCAGCATCGTCAATCCCTGCAACATGCTCGAAATACGAGTCAATTTCCGACTGCGTCGGGAACAAGCGTTTCTGTGCGTCAATCGGCGAGAATACCGCGCTCAAGCGTTCGCCGTCTTTGATTAGCGTGAACGTTTCGAAGTTAGGCTTGTTCTGGAAAGCGTCCCAAAATGGATTATCTGAATACGTTTTTTGCGTTCTTCTAGGGCGAGCTACGACTATGCAGCGATCTGTCGGTAGAATGCGATCCCGAAACCCTTTATCGTTCTTCAAGCGTTCGAAGAATAAGTTGGTATCACGATAATCGAACTCTCCGTCCGAAAATAGTCGATGAGTGACCATTTCCTCATCGCAATAGATGAGACAAGAAAATAAGGTGATTTTATCTTTGCTGGTGCTTTCTGGGGCATCAATGATTACTTCTACATCAACGTTTTCACCAGAGTACAAAGTTAGTTGTTCAATCTTGCCATCTACATCAGATACTTTTTCTAACATAGAGTTAGCTAGACCTTGTGCAGCTCTCGCTTCTTCTGAGTTGATGCTTGCGGCGCACTTCATCGTGAAGTTAAGCTCTTTCTGCTTTTCTTTGCTATAAACAGAGATCACTTCGCCAAGGTACTTCTGGTTTTCGAGCTGCTTTTTGATGACATCGATTGAGTTTCCACTGCTTGTCTGGACAATGGAGTGTGTATTTGATTTTGCAACAGTTGGTGAGGGAAGCTCTGGTACTGTCAGGTCTAACTTTGATCTAGCTTCAACAACGGCTTCATTTGTCTCTTGAGCAATCTTTTCCATTACTGAGTGCGGCGATACGAGTGCTTCTTTGATTGATGCTTGGATCGCCATGGTTTTATCAGCGAGGACTTTTAGTTCTGTGTCTCGCTCTGAGCGAGCATCTGTGGCTGCTACATGCTTAAAGTAAGACTCTAAAACGCCTACGACAACTGACTTTTCTTCGTCAGATGAGTTTCTCAGATGAAGTGGAATGAATAGGGTCACATTGTGAACTGAATTACTGATGTGGTGAATGCCCAACTCTACGATCGGGTAGATTTCACCCTTGTTGAAGTGGATATCAAGAGTTTCATCACCTCCAAGGTAACGAAAGAATTGTCCAAAGTCGTATGTGTTGATTTTCTCGGTTCTTGAGAATTGGTCGTCAGTGTGCTTTTGAATGTTCACAATAATATTCCCTAATCTTCATTAGTACGAATAATAACACACATAAAGATTGCAAGTCACTAGATTATTATTGAAGTGTGACAGGTATTTAGCGATTTCAGGTTTTATGGGGATAAAAAAAGAGAGTCGGTTATCGACTCTCTTTAGTTCAAACAAAAATCAAAATGCGGACGGCAATATTTCAATTTGTTCTCTGGTGTCAGGTAGGTGTAAAACTTGTGACCAGAAACAACCTTTCCTTTTTCAACTACGAATTGTAGCTTGTACTTTCTTTTTTTATCAGTAAGTAGTTCCACTAAAACTTTATCTTCACCTAACGTCCCGCGAACACTCGCAACGCCGACACGACTAACTAGGTAATTTTCACCTTTGTACCAAGCAACTCGTTTAGCCACGTAGCCCTCTGGCAAAAAGAAGAAAACTGCCACTAAAAACACCGCTACTTTAACTAAAAACTTCATCATATTTCTCTCTCTTTGTATGCCTATATTATAACAATTCACACGTTACAAAACAACCCTTTTGAACAAGTTAAACCAACATTTAACCCTTACAAAACAGCGACTTACAAACAAATTAAAATATTATTTCTTAGTGTAATTTCTAGCTATCGTATAAGTAGTCAAGTAGGTTTGCATTGCCAAACTTCATGAAAAACGCCAAGCAAAGCTTAGCCTCTCTCTCGCCCAAATCTGAATCCAATGCGCTAATAAATCGTTGATAGTTTTCGTCCGACGGATCACTCTCGAATGACTCAAATGCCGAATGAATACTTTCGCTAAACGTTGATTTCATAACAACCCCATTATTTGTTTTAGGCATTCCGCCGTTGACTTAAAGTAGTATACAGTTACGCTTATTGCAAAGCAATGGTTGTTTGTATTTATCATGAATATTCAGCAACTTCCGAGATGATATAGCTAACTATTAAGAGAAAAAATTGTGAAACATGCGATGAGTTCCTACTCTACTAAGAAATGCTTGAGACACTCGCACCTCTAAATGAAATAACGGAACTCAGTAGAACCGATGCGCCTACATGGGTCATCATCTTAACCAAGTTCAATGTCATATTCCTCGGCGTACTATCGCTGTTTGTTTTCGTAACAGGAAAGGTGACGAAAAGGCACTTACTGATTTCCTCTCCGCTAGCGCTAACCGGCGTCTTTTTGGTAGACCCGTTGGGTGCCGTTCTGCAATTATCCAATCCTCAGCAGTTGGTTGTTTATCCACTGATTGGCGTCTGCTCCGCGTTAATTACTCAGTCGCTTATACCTCGATACAGGAGCTTTGGGCGGATTCTCATGGCTGTGATTTGTTTTGCAGTCCTTGTGGGGTCACTTTTGATTCACCTTGCAACGATAAATATAAAAATGGACAGTCAGGCTCGTATGCTAACAGAGCACAACTATATGATGGCTGACATAACATTTAATCGAAACCCGACGGCGCAGGATCTCTTTTTGGGGATGTGCAAAACCCGAAATGTTTATTGTAGAACTGAGAGTGAAGTGTTTATACCGAAGTTAAGTCCATTCATGGATGAGGAAGATGTTTACGATGTCTTGAAAAGCGCAGGAATATCCGATCGGTTGGTAGATGGAGGTAATAGATTTGTTGTTTTCACTAACCTAGATGACCTATATGGCAGTGAATTTCAGGTCGCCTCTTTCTCGGTTGATGGTATAGAGAGGACTATTGTTGACTTCGACAATGTAAATAGATTCCACAACGAATCTAAAAACATCGTGTATATCTGGGTTGGGATATTGAGCGCCTTTTGGATCTATGGTGGACTTTACATCCATTATTTCCACGAGAGAAAGTTTCGCCAAAAGCGTAGTCGCTCGATATAGAGAAAATGAGGGGGCTTGACGGCTCCCCTTTTTACCACTCTAACCCTGACTTACTTGGCAAGCTTTTTTGAGATACATCAGGGGTGGCAACGCCGCGAAATGCACAAGCCAAGCGCCCTCGACCCTCATACGTCTTGTAGTAATGTTCGGGTAGCAAGGATTTGTGAAAATCGTCGCTCGCACATGATGCCCAATCCCATCCTTTCTCTGGATTGTCAGGTGTACGTTCCCCAATATAAACAACAGGTTTGTCAGCCCCCCAAGTGATCAATGCTCTCTGAGCGCCATTGTCAGCCGTTGGATAGCTCATTAGCAAGATGTCCACAGTGTCGTAATACTTCTTTATGGCATCTACCGCATTCAATGGCTCAACATCATAGTACAATCCGTATTCATGCCCATCCATTGAACTTAAAACGCTGGTGGAGCGTACATCAACGCCTCTTTGGGATAGCTGCCCTGCCAAGTATCCTCGCCCGCCAAATACCTCTAGAACCCTTTTACCCGATAAGTCATTAGCCAGTTCATCCAAAAATGCTTCGGTTGGAGTAAAATATACGCCTAATGGGGCTTCGTTCATGATCTAGCCTCTATTGATATAGTTTGGGTGGGAGGTTACTATAACACGGCGTTACAAAACAACCCTTTTATTCCTACAGTTTTATAGGTAAAACAACAAAATGACTATGCCGTCTGAAATACATTTAAAAAAGTTGATTAAGAACCGCCTCTTGAATGTCATTGATAACCAGATGGGTGAGTTAAATTCCGATAATTGCTCAGAACTCTTCGATAATTCTTCTTTAGTGGCTGTGCCATTAACCAATGAAGAGCTAGCACAAGAAATATCGAATCTAAGGGGAAAAGTTGAATCTGGAATTTTGAGTTATGTCACCATAGGAACTATAGGTTCGGTGCTCTTGCACTTCGCTGTCCTGAGGATAGGTGATGTTCCGCTTCAATGTATGTGGGATAAGAAAAATCTGAGAGAGTTTTCTAAAGTCAGTGCTTGTATGTAAAGGTGACGTCCACCAGCACTGTTGATAGATAAAGAGGGGTAGATCCCCCCCTCTTTCGGACTTATTTTCGAGATCGGAAATGTTCTTTGGGTAGTGATGATACCAAGATTATTACCAACAATAGGAATTGAAGAGATAGACTAAATAACAACAGTCCTGAGTTTTCAATTAGAGTTACGTTAATGTCAGCATCCTTCCCTGATACGGAAGCCATCATCTTGGCTGTAATCCAGCTATTCTCTGTAAGAATCAATAATGCCGACATCGCCCCAAAAGTGGTTAACGAACTAGCAGCAACCACAATCTTGTCTGCAGCACTTTTACAGTTAAGGGATGACTTGACTATCAAAAACCCTATAAAGGCGAAAGCAATAGCTTTGACGACGTTCGATGCGGCGTCTGTTAGTGTAAGGACGCCTGAAAGTGCTAATGCAGGGACAAACAACCCAAAGGCACCAATAAACAGAGCTAAACTTTCTTTGCTTACTCTCTTTACCAGTAATAGTGATATTGATGAGATAAGGGCTGCTACATAGAAAACCATTGTAGCTATTGATACGTTCAAGAGGTTCTCTTTCCTACCCCACAAGTCAGTAGTATCTATCAGTAGAACCAGTAACACCACATTAGGGATAATGACCACCAAGAACTTCGATAGTGTAGCGATGATAGTTTTTGTGGTGTCGGCAGTTGAGTTCGAGCGCTTTGAGACAAAATAAAACCCGATGCAAACACATACGGTTGTGTAGATAACGGTGGTGTACCAAGATTCTGGTGAAAATCTATAACCTACATCTGTAAGGAACGCAAAGAACACCCCACCCAAGCAAGCAAGCAACTTGGTTTTGTTGGACTCAGGGTAAACCTTTCTCCTGCTGAGCTTGTCGTGGCGAGTTAAGAGATAAGCGCCAACTGTAAACCAGAATAATGTGATCATACAGAATATGACTGATATGGTGTTGGTAAAGTTATGAAGCCTGTATGTATGGTCAAAGGCTATTAGTTTGTAAACTCCGATCTCCCTATCCTTGTAGAAGCGGTATGTTTTCCAGTGCCACTTTCTGATGGTGTTCTCTATGTCAGATGACATGCCTTTATTGAATCCATTCGGGTGCAGTTTCCCATAAAAAGGATTCGCCCAGCCATCTAATTCATACTGCTCTGCCAACTCCAATATAAATTCTGTGGTATCCATCTTTTCATACGGGAACCTCTCCCCCTCCTTCCAAGACACACAGTTATACTCACGTTTATTCTCGCAATTATGGGGGAAATTGGGGGCTAGTAGGGTTTGCTCCATATCCATCGACGTATATTGCTCCTCATGAGCAAAAGTGTGGTAGTCATTGTATATAAAGCCATACGTGTGATAGGCAAATCCCGCTAGCGAAAGTGGAGCTAATATCGATAGGCAGATGATGCGAGTCGCGTTCGTGTACTTGGCTGTTAGGTAGGTAGCAATGATACACATCATCGCCATTAGATGTACGAACACCGTTATCTTAATTGGACTGTAGATTAGTGGGTTCGGTTCATCATAAAACATTGCTATGTGAAACCTAATGATAGACTCAGGAACATCGAAGCCATAGAAAATCGTCGACAGTAGGGACGCTGAGAGTATGTATGCAGGTTGATACTGACCTTTCAATATCGTCATGATAAGGAAGATCGGTAAGGATGCGCTGAAATATATGCCGAAGTCGGTTAACCAACCGTAGTAATTGGTGACTTCAATTGAGCCAAACTCTATTGAGCTAAGAAAGCACCAAGCCAGTGCCAACCCAATCATCGCAAACTGAATCGGCAAAGGTTGTAGCGATTGGTTTTTGTTGAATTCCATCATTTTTAGAAAGGTTAAACCTATCTAGATGTGGATACAAATAACCAAGGCTGGTGGACGTTATCTTAATAAGCTCTGTTACAGATTGAGTCTAATTATTCTCTCTGCTTCTTTCATAGCGTCAGAGAAGTCACTTTGCTCGATAATCTTGTCGAATTCCTGTAGTGGATTGTCGGGATTATTGAACAAATAGATTAAATCATGAAGATTTCCTTTTTCCAACGACAATGTCTTGTGGTGAGGCTCTTCCCCCTCTTCAATAAACCCGCTATCAAATTTAATGAGGGTTAGCACCTTGTCTTCGTCGATTTTGATAAACGTACGCTCTGGATGAGGTTTGGTCGACTCCATGAATATCGGTAGTTTGATTTGTTTGGACTCTTCACTCTGCGCCGATGACTTGACTACAGTAAGGGTTAGTTTTTTTGTGGCGTTACTAGTCATTAAGAAACCTCATTGCTGATTCCAGTTCAGCGTTAAACTGCCCCTCAGTTAGAGCTTTTGTAAACTGATTTCTGATGTCCTGCCTATTGCATTCAGTCAGAAGCGACAGGTGATCCGATATCACTGAGTAAGACTGCGAGTCATTACAGAATGTCACGATCGTAACTCGTTCGTCGACGTTGACTTTGAGGTACTCTGTGGTGTCCCCCTCTTCCTGCTTAGCAAAATAAGGGAGTGTTATCTCATACTTGTAGCTATCTTCTGAAACACTATTATTGTTTCTCGTTTTTATGGTGATGTAAGCCATTAAATCCTCTACATCGCGTCAGTTTTATTGGTACGAATAATAACTCCCTTTCAAAAATCTTGCAACAAGGGTTGTTTTGAAACGGCTTTATGGTAGTATGACCATCAAGAGCTACAGAGTGTGGCATTATACAAATAGGATGGAAAAATGACTTCTAAAGTAATTTGCTTAAAACACTACTCACAAATCGTATTCCTTGGAGACGTGAACCTTCTGTCAAATGACGTACTTCTTTCACTTAAAGACAAGTTGAAAGAGCGGCTTGAGCATCTTCGTTCATGGTCTGTTCTGTCTGAATCATTAAGTGACGAAGATTCCATTGATGAGATAGAGTCGGAACTTTCTCAGCAGGAATCAGGGGAAGTAATGTTGGCGCTAAAACTTACCGTAGACACTTTGATGAACCCGAAAGATCTGATTCATTCTATTGAAGATTCCCTATCGCGCCACCTCAATGAAGATAGAGCCTCTGGAAACATTGGTGAGTGTCTACCAGATGGGTTGGGTCTGCAATTATTCATTCCGAAGTTTACATCGGAGTTAGGTTGTGAAGAAGAGGTTTTGTGTAAGGCGTGCGGGGGGTTGTTTATTGTCTCTGACAGCGGGGTTTCAAATCATGTTGATTGTGACATGAACATCGATCATGAGGTGGATGCCGACCACGTAGCTTACTAGCTAAAAATTAAATAGCCTCCTTACGGGGGCTATTTAATTAAAACCACGCCTTTATAATTAAGACCTGTATGCTAACTCATCATCAAATGCTTTTCTTCGCCACTCATGCATTTTTATCGTGCCTTCGTTGACTCCCTTTATGATGTTCGCAATATGTTCGCTCGTAAGGTCTTTTAATGCCACCCACTTATGGGAAGTCGTGCCTTTTTCTAAAACTCCCCAGTGACACCCCTCTCTGACTCGTTCGTGCGGCTCATCAGCAAAGATTAGCATGTCCGTAGCGCCTTCATTGCGCGTTTTTGCCATAGGGAAGTTAATGCCTCCATCCAGTGTGTAAGTCCGTCCATTTTTATCTACGTGCTGAACAAAATCATGCTGGTGGTGACTTGTTAGTATTGTTCCGTCAGGAGTTTCTATTCGATTCAAGACGCACTGACGATCCGAGCTAGTGATAACCCCATCTTCTATTCGCAGGAGCGTTCCACGACTCTCTAATAAATAGCGAGAGCTTTCCGTTAGTCTTACTTTAGATTGAATGTCACCGTCTTCTAGGCGAAGTAATGGGCAGTGTTCGCCATCAAGGTCAAATTTAGAGCTTAGGATGCCCTTGGATAAAACTGATTTCTCATGATTTGAAAGCTCATATATTTCACCAAATGGAGCATCTATCAGTTCAGTAATGATTTTATTGAGTAAGGCGATCTCCGCTGGGGAGTAATAGCTGGTTAAGTCTCTATGAATCATAATCTTCCCTAAGTGGCGACCTAAGCCGCCACCTATTAAAAAAGGTTAGAAGTTGATGTCCGTAGACATAGTTTGCGGAATTCCCATTCGACGAAAGTTCTGCTTGGCTGCGTCTTGCTCAATTATTTTGTTGATGTGTTCTTGGGGCATCAATTCTGTTTTGCCATTTAGCGTGTAGCTAAGTTTACCTGTGGCAATAAACTCACCATAAGCCGTGAAGTTTTCAGGGCGTCCGAGTGATAAGTATATGCTGTGGTATGCTTTCAGCTTACCGAGTAGATTGTGCTCTCCCCCATTTTGCTTATCTATGAGCTCAGCAGAACGTCTGAATTTCTTAAACTCCTCAGAGTTTGGGTCAATATTGAGCTTGCTCATCAAACCTTGAACAATTGGATTATCTGAGAAATCGTCATTCGTTTTCCCATCGGATATACCAAAGTCTGGTTTGCTGAATGTCTTTTCGTTAGCCAGATGCTGAGAGTTGTTTTGAAAATAGTGCATGAGTAAATCTTCGGATTTATCTACAGCGAAATTGCGACAACCGAGCACTTCGAGGTTGTAAACAACATCACTCTTTCGCATAGTCTCAAGCGGCATTTCCAAAGTTGGCATCCAATCTTTATCGATATCTTTGTTTGCATCCACAATCATTTTGAAGCTATGGGCAAAATAGTCACGCAATTGTTTAGTTGACGAAATGGCGGCGTCACCAGAGCAAAAGCCAATATAGAAAACGTTTCTGCACTTGCCGAGCAATGGCGCTAATAGACCCGCTGTAGCTACCAATAGTGATTCTTGAGCACTGGTTCCGTGTCGTAGTACCGCTTGCTCATTCGGGTCAATTTTAAAGAGTGGGAATTCAACCATCTCACCCGCGATGCTAACCTTAATGCTTTGTCTACCAACGTTATGTGAGCTGATAGTCTCGTTTGCGGGGATTGCTAAGGAAATCCGCTTAATAACGCTATCAGGAACAGCTAAATCAACTAAATTCGCCGCTAAATACTCAATAGCTGCATTGAGGCGATCTTCTTGCCCTGATGCAAGGTTAGAATGTTTAACTAATACAATAACGAGTTCATCGTCTTCATAGGTTTCCATTAATCGAATAATGGTAGATGCAATTAGTGTACTGTCTGTGCCCCCTGTGTAGTACACAAAGTGCTTTGTTTTACCATCACCCACTTTTTCACGACATACCTCAGGCTCAGCCGCTTTAAAGCCTTGGTCTGTGAACTTTAACTTCCAGTTTGGATCAAATGTCGTTTTTTCGTTTGATTTGAAAAAGGGTATGTCACGGCTTGCTCTGCTCATAATCCCATCTTCATTGTACGTAAGGCAGTCAATGACAGATTCCAGATTCGAGGCTGCGTTGAGCAAGTCTTCGCTACCGAAATAACTCAGATCGACCTTATTTGTCCCGCAATGCATGTACGGCACAATAGTGGGTAGAGAAAAACTCGCTTTCGCCTCGTCAGGGATAACAGTGTCGAGACCCCAGCATGATTCATTAACGTCAGAGACGTTGAATTGGAGCGAACGTTTTTGTCCTTGTTTGCTAACGATCTCGTACGAAAGGCTGCTTCCAAGCTCAGTTGCGAACTCGGGGTAGCTAAAGGCGATTCTCAGTCGCTCAATGATCATCGGTTGCGTGTGGATCTGACTCTCGATTACACATTGGCTGAGTACCGCAAGGCTAGAGCCCTGTGTTTTCATCAGTTCCTCTGGACGACCTAAAAAAGTGATATCTAATTTTGATGATGGGTCGACACACAGATTCATAAGAGCTGTTTCAATTGTCGCTTTACTTACGCCGATTTGGGGTAATATTAGAGTGTTCTTCTCTAACATGTTATGTCCTGTTGTGTGGTGTTATTTATTAGAACGAATAATAACACACCAAACAGAGTTATCAACACTTTCTGGTTAAAACAAATACCTATAAACCCAGTTCTTCTTGAAAATATGCTCTTAGATTCGTGTGTACTTTTCCCAAGAGGTTGAGACCATTCCATAAATGTGGAAATCGGAGTTCGGACGCCCCCTTCGGGAGACCAACTCCCCATATTTGGTCGTTCTTAGCTGCCTCAACAAAGATCATGCCTTTTGTCGACATTAAATATTCCTTCATAGCTGCGTTCTGGGAATATTTTAAGTAGTTTCCAACGAATACAATCGTTTCTCTTACGTCATTCCAAGTTGCATCAACAAACCCGCTCACTTTCTTCCCTAGAGCCTTTATTTTCCATTGAATGGATGACCACAAATTTTGAAAACTTACCTCTCCATTCATAGCCTTGCCAAGAAAAGTTTCCATCGCTTTATCGGTCGCGTAATCTTTGCTGAGTTTTTTGCTGAGCAACACTTGAGGGGTAATGCCATTGGTTGAGAATGACTTGAATAGCAGTGTATTACGGAGTTGATCTAGCTGGGCAAGCACACTGCTACAATTGAACAACATAGCTTTTTGGCTCATCATGAAGTGCTCACATGAAAGGTAAGTTCTATTATCGCTAGGATCGGTGAAAATTGATGGGTGCCACTGACTTGCCGTGTCCCACTGCGAATAAAATGTGTGGACAGGCAGCGCTAGATGAGCTGCCTTAGCTTTTTCAACAATTGGGCTATACAAGTCTTTTGCTTTCATAGAAATCTAGTCACGAATGATTTGGATGCTAGAATCAATAGAGATGATTCTTTCCGATAAGAATACATTGTTTTCAGAAACTTTTAGGGTATCAATCCTTTTTTTAATAACAAATACCACGGGTGATTCACCATTTTTACACTTCCGAGTCCCCACCTTTTTCGCGGTCGCCAGATCTTGTGAGAGGTGTACTTCGTTACGTGACATAGGGCGGATTTCACCACACTCTAAGATCAACCTTGCTGCCTCAGGAGAAGTGCCATGGTATAGCTTTTCAGGTTGCTCAGCCGTCTTCATCGCAATGCTTACATAAGGGAGTGAGTGACCTTGGAGCGCCCTGATTACATTATGCGAATGATCAATCGCGTAACGAGTTTTATCGTCACTGATGACAATTAAGTCGAGTGTCGCTCTATTAATGTTTGTATTCGATACCAGTGTGCTAATGTTGCTCCAGCCTTGAGTGTCAACTGTCAGGTTTTTTAGCTCTGGTTGGTGCCTAAGTAGTCGGGATAGTTGGCGGCTTTTTGCGATGAACTCGTTAAGCACCTTCTTGAAGTTATAAAGGTCTCGCAAAAGTGAATGGCAATTAGCATCAGATGATAGCCTTAATTCGTCTAGACGCTTGGGCTTGATTGAGTCGACTTTAATTCGCTTGCGGGAGCACAATCGAAAGTACCCCTTAACTTCAAACGTTGTTTCGTCAATATAGAACTCACAATACTGATCAGTGTAGTGGAGCTTACTAGACAGCTTGTTGGTAATCGCGATTCCAATTGATGCCGCAGAGATTTCCTCTCGCATGGCTAAAAAGCTCTGGTGGATGCTGAGTTTGTCGACCGTTTGATAGTTGCTAATTGTTTTCACTTGTAAACTTCCGTTCTCTAATTTTTATAGGGCAAAAGAGGTGATTTCGCCGACTACAATACCGCAACCTTTGCTGGTGAATTTATATGGGCACTTCTTGCCAAATTCAAAATGTTCTAGCTTTCGTCTAAGTAAGCTGCCAAGACCCTCTTTGGTGCCTTTAACTACAACTTCTACGTTTATAGGGTTGACGCCGCATAGAGTGTGCGTCTTGTGAATAATGGATAGCTTGTTATCTACTCGAATGGCATGGGATGGCGGTGCAATGAACATGAAATTGTCTATTGTCACTTTTTCCGACGTTTCAGTGCCAAATTCGCTGTAAACGGGTACTGTTCTTTTTTTTGCAGGAACGTATCCGCGAGATCGTCCGTCCCCATTGGGGCTCTCTAGATATCCTAAGCGGGCGAGCTTATTGATGTAGTAGGCGGCTGTGGTTTCCCCTTTGCCAATTGATGCACCCACTTCTTTGGCTGTTGGTGGCGGGAGCATTTTTTTAGCGTTGCTTAAAAATAGAGAAAGCACTGCTCTTTCTTTTTCTGGGATTAAGGGGAAAGTATTGATGTCGCTTTTGCTCATTATTGTTCGTTCCGATATTGTTTTGCTGCAAACACATTGAAGGTGCCCTCTGGTATGGTGCATTCTTGTTCAAGCGCCCCTAAACCTGCTATGTCTTTCCGCATCTGTGATGTGATGATTAGCCTTTGGGTTGGCATGTGTTCAAGGCATTTATCGATTACCCCTAAGCGTATCGACTTCTGGTATGCCTTGATATCATGGTGTATCCATGAGGCTAGGTCTGTGTGTTTGCGTGCTGATTGGTGGCACTGTTCTGCCTCTTCTTCTGCACTTACTGAAATGGGATGTTGAATCAACTTGGTTTCCAATAGCAGTATAAGTCCATGTTTTGCCCGCATTCTACACTAAAGAGAGCCCTTTCCATACATAAAATTCCGTTCAATCTTGCTCCTCCTTTTCTGTATGTGTCATGTGCAGCGGAGACCACTTTTTTTTGAGTAGCTTTGATAATGGGATAACATTAAAAAAAAGATTATGTTCATAGCAATTTTTGGAAAACCTAACTGCCCATACTGCGATAAAGCAAAAGCTGCAGCAGCAGAATTTGTAACTCTTCGAGATGGTGCAGCGTTTCGTTACATTGATATTACCGAATCAGGGATAACGAAAGCAGATCTATCGCGACAAGCAGGAAAAGAAGTTGAGACCGTTCCTCAAATATTCATCGGCAACGAGCACATAGGTGGCTGCGATGAGTTTTTGGCGCACTTGAAAGAGCAGTTTTCATTCGAGGCTCAGGTTTAGCTTAATAGGCGACTCGATTCTTTTTATATACTTTTAAGAGATTGAGAGTAGACGCAAAATGGGAAATGCTGTTATAGTTCGTCTCGAAGTTTAGCCACTTCTACTAGACTGTGTGATTAATGGTTAACAGCAGTCTGTCGTGACTCCCAAAAATTGTGCCAAGGTCTGCTAGATACCTTAAATGAGCCCCCCTTGTCTGGGCGAGAAGCACGTAGAGATGAGATTAAAAAGGACCGCTTTTAGTGGTCTTTTTTTTTGTTCGAAATACGCATAGTTGTATATTTAAAGAAAAATACTCCTATGGTTCAACAGACTTTTCACGCTACCGAACTCCATAAAGAACAAACCTTTGCCCCTTCCTCATATGAGAGGGAGGTAATGTTTATACCTATCTTGGATGATGGAAAGGTGCTGATGTGTGCAACATTAGTAATGGGTGCAGCAAAAGAAGTGCTTTACTTTCCGACCCACGCAAGTAGTCCGTCGAATGCGGCGTCCAAAAATAGACTCAACGAGATCTTAACTTTAACAAGTGATTTAACAGCCGAGGCATTCACGAAGGTCGGGTGTCTTGACGAGGATATTGAGGTGTTTGCAGCTTGGGGTTGCAGGAGTTCTATGACAACTAATTCGACAGCACTAACGCACTATTGGGTTGAGAAGTCATTATTGGAATTGCTGGCGGTAATTGACGATGGGGTTTCATTAGTTTCTTCCCATAGTGCAAGTGCTTTGGCTGAGTGTTTTGCTGACAGACTATTTTGGCACCATTTGCTTGATGGGCGTGAGCGCAACGGATTTGCGTTTATATGGGGAGCCTACGTCGCTAAAACCTCCATGAGCAAGTCATCCAATCCATTTAGAAACACCCTGCAAGGTGCTGGTCGTTATGAACAGTGGCGTACAGGGTGGTTGGAGGCAAACAAACTCATTGAGCGCCACCTAAAAAGTGGCTAGTACATTGGTTTAAGGTACTCATTCTTTTGGCTTGTGCGCGGATTTTTTAGCCAAACCAATTTTTGTTGTCACTCCATTTTTTACAAAATAGCGCACACTGGCTCCTATAGCTCTATCTAGTGCATTATCGGCAAGTTTGTTGCTGCCAAGGCAAAGAGCCAATTGTTCCGACATTTTTTCTAATCGTTTTGTTAGTTCTGCACTTTTTGCCGTTGAAAATTTCAAAAGAATCGATATCAGATTGGAGCAGTAAGGGTCATCCAGAGAAAGAACCCAAGAGTCGACAAACGCTGACTCGCTATTTAGGTTCAGTCGGTGAACCATATATTTGTTGAATGTTCCAAACCAAGCGACAGCAAGCCTATCATCACCCTTGAACAGTTCACTAACTTCTCCCGTTTGAGGGGTGAAGCCTTGCGTTATGTATTCTGATATAGTGGATCTCCCCACCGAAGTCCCTCTATTTTTTAGCTCCTCCTGCACCATAGCGTAGGTAACTCGTTGATGCCCGTGTGTTGCCCCCAACTCTACGATGACTTCGTAGACTTGCTTTACTTTTTCAGCTTTGTTTTTGACACTTATTTTTGGCATAGCTTGATTTCTTACTAATAGATTGATCAATAATAGACAAAGCCGCCGATTTATGCTGCTTTATCTAGCCCATTTAAATTCAAGAATGAGACCCAACTCGACCAAGTTCCTGCGTAAAAAACATTAGGGTTGCTGTGAAGCCGAGGATCTTGTTTGTACTTGAGTTTGTAGTCCCGATAACCGTCGATTCCTAGCCTTAGCGCAGCTTCCCCTGCCTCCTCAATGGTCGGATAGAAGTTTCTTGTAACGTGTGTGACCGCAGAGCCTTTTTTTCTCCCCAAGAATTCAGCCCAACCACTCCACGCATCTTTATACAACTTATGCTTACTTGGGTTTGATACAAGTCTTGGATCTAACTTGTACTTTGTAGCGTATTCGGTGCTGGAGCCTATTCCCAAAGCAATTGCAGCTTCGCTTGCTTTCTCCAAACTTGAATAGGGCTCAGTTCCCAAGAACGACATCCAAGAAGTCCACCCTTCAAAATACAGACTTGGGTTGTAGGGCAACATAGGGTCTTCTGAATATCTACTAAAGTATTCAGGGGCAGTTTTAATACCTAACTCTCTAGCGGCATTAGATGCCTCTGTCAGGGTCTTGTATGTCTCCTCACGAGTTCTTTTTGTCGTAAGTTTAATTTCTTTGGGTTCTGCCAACATTTCTTTATTAATCAAAAGAGTTAGGGGAAATCGATACTAGCACAGAAGCGTTACAAAGCAACCCTTCTTTATTTGTGTTTTCGTGACAGGGTTTGTACTTAGTAGTTAAGTTCAAAAAAATAATGGTTTTACTATGGTGTTTGATGGTTTATTCGTGGTGTTTATCTTTGCCACGCTGTTCAGTTTTATGTTCCGACTTCTACACAACTGGATTGAGGGAACTCGAATATTGTACAGAGTTCAAGCTCTTGCTGTCATTGTGGGGAGCTGTGTTCCCACTCTTATCGATTTAGTGCTAGTGGATGCTGGATTTATTGCATTCGAATCTGGTGTCAGGGGTGTTTTTGATTCCCTAGCAGGGTCATTGGGGGGTTGGTTAACTTCGGTCGTGGAAATGGAAGGGTTCGGGTTTGTTAACTTCTTAACACAACTTGTTACCTATTCGATTCTAACCTGTTTTATTTATCCAATGATTCACGTAATCACTATGCTCTTTACGAGGAGTTTCTTTTTTGGCGGAGCAAGCCTTCCAAAAAAAGAGGCCGAAGCCCCTTTTTGGGTTAACCAACTGTATGTTTTTGCGGGTCTTGTGTGCTCAATTATGGTATCGCTATCGACGGTCTCCGTGATGCTGCTCCTTTAACACTGTTCAGATTGCGCGTACTGCAAGCTAAATACGCGCTTTTCATCGCACAAAGCACATATTACTTGGTAGTCTTCTGGGAAATTGTCTTTAACGAAATCCTCGGTAAAGTTTGCGACGACTTCCGCACCTCTTGACGCCTCGCTCCCCATAAAGTCCTTGAGCGACGTAATACTGTTGGCTACATACTTTGAGTGCTTTGTTCGCTTTCCGTTGTGGTCTTTAACCGTGACATGAATGTCCTTCGATAAGGATGTAAGTGACGAGCGGATTTGTTTGAATTCGTTTTCAATCATCACTAGTCGATCTTCTGCGGTAAGCTCCTCAACTCCCTTTCTCCCAAACAGGTTGTTGAACGAAGACATGATCATCGCAATTACAACGATTCTTGAGAAAATGTACGCAAAAAAAGTAAAAAACTTGCCGCCACCGGTTGTGGCGACCATGTCACCAAATCCTATCGTGGTTGCGCTACTGAAAATGTACCAAACGGCATCAGGGTAGTTGGTTATGGTTGTGTTGGGCTGGTTCTGTTCACAAAGTAGGACGAAGAACGCAAGAGCTAACATCGAAACACACATTGCCGCAAATAGTGTCATTTTCTTTTGAGCGTCCTTGATTGCCTTCTTGCGTTTTTTGTCAGAGGTATTCATTCGTAATTTTTTCTAGAGTTTAGTAAATCAAAGGCAACAAGCCAAAAAGACAGTAAACAGCTGAATATCCGATAGTAAATACTGCCTAAAAAAGCCACATCAGGACGTGTAACCAGATAAAAGTATCAATTCAATCCGCTTTGCTATTTTTAAAGGCGAGAAAACTTCATACATTGAAAAGAAACAAACAACGAATAGTTCAAGTATGAGACGTTTATCATTTAAAACTAAAACCTTAGCCCTTAATACGGCATTAATTGTAGGCTCTATGGGGGCGCTGGGGGCATATTTCGCCCATTCAAATTACGAGCGAGAGTTAGTTCGTGCGGAGCAAGTTGTGCTGTCTGATAGCACAACCGTGTTCGAAACGATGAGCACACTATTTCAGGTGAAGTCAAAATTGGCGAATTCGACTGTTGAGACGCTTGATCATTCGAATAACGACCCAAAAGTAGTTTTCGATAACTCGGTAGTTCTCTCAGAGTTTATGGTAGCGGGGGCTTACATTGCTGATTCAGGTGAATTCATTGAAAACGACCCAGAAGTTGAAGTCCCTGATAGCTATGATGCACGCACAAGAGCGTGGTATAAGAATGCCATAACTAAAAACGGTTTAGTTGCAAGTGACATCTACTTTGATGACGTAAATAAGATTCAGACAATAACTTTATCTTCGCAGTTTGGTGATGATGGCAGTGTTGCTTTCTTCGATATCAACCTAGATAAGATCAGTTCGGCATTGGCTTCGACGGTAGGTTCATCTAAGACATTTGACGTCATGATGTCTGATGGCGTTGTTTTCCTAAGTAGTAACCCAAGTCATATTGGTAAGACATTCAATGAGCTTGTTGGAGTTGAGTTTGACTTACTCAGTCGCTCTCCAGTATCGGTAACTCTCGATGACACGAAGGTGATGGCCGCGGCTAATACTTTCTCGGGTTTAGGTAAAAGCATTTATGTGGTGACGGGAACAAATATTGCCAAGGTTGAAAATCAAGCTAAGGAATCTCTTGGGGCATCACTAATTGCAATTTTAATTGGTTGCTTGGTTGCGTTTGTTGCAAATCTCGTTGCGTCAAACCGCCTTTTGAGACCTATTGGTCAGTTAAATATGGCTGTTGAAAAAATTGCACACGGTGAGGGCGATCTTACTCAGCAAATTGACGCATCTAGGTTCGAGCAAGAGTTTTGGGAGTTAGCTAGCAACATAAACAAGTTCATTGAAAGCACAAGGGCTAACATGGCGCTTTGCATCGAGAATGCGAGGGCGATTGGTGATATTACTATCAGCCTGACCAACGGAAGCTCTCAGACAATCGATTTGATGAAAAGTCAGGGCGAGGAGGTAGATTCGCTTGTTAACTCTATGGATGAGATGCTCATCGCCACAAAAGGGATTGCCCAAAGTGCGGAGTCTGCTGCAGTCAGTGCTAACGAAACAGATTTTGCTGCTGAGGACGGCATTAGAATAGTCGATGAATCACAGAGAGCTATGAGAGACTTGTCCGATATTATATTGGAGGCGTCTTCTAACGTTTCCACCCTTTCTCAGACGGCTACAAAAATTGAAAACGTAACAGGTGCCATCTCGGGAGTAGCTGAGCAAACCAACCTACTGGCACTCAACGCTGCGATAGAAGCGGCTAGGGCTGGTGAGCAAGGTCGAGGTTTTGCTGTGGTTGCCGATGAAGTGAGGGAACTTGCCATGCGTACCCAGCAATCCACCAATGAGATAGCCCAGATTGTGCAAGAGATACAAGCTTCGATTGAGTCAGTCGTTGGGTCGATGGAGGTTAGTGTAGACCGCTCTAAAGAGGCGACTCAAAAAACAAGCGAGGTTGAGGTCGCGCTACAGACCATTAAAAAGGCTGCGAACACGATTAGCCAAATGAATGAGCAAATCGCTACAGCTAGTGAAGAGCAAAGTTGTGTCGCCGCATCCCTTGAGCAGGGGACGCAAAGCCTCAAGAGTGTTTCCGATTCTGTTTCGGGTATTGTGGAGAATACTACCGAGAGCTTGAGTGAGCAGGAGGGGATAATTTCAGAACAGCAGTTGGTTTTGCAGCGGTTTAAGGTATAAATAAAAAAGAGGATGTTGAACATCCTCTTTTTTTATTCATTGGTCAATCTCGTCTGTTGGGCTGTGAGTGCAACTCGACGATCTCCATCATTTTCCAACATCGATAGAAGCTCCCTGTTGTAGTGCTTCGCCACCTCTATTCTTACATATGAGTCCTCATCTCGACTGAGGATTTTTAGTGCGGGCAAATGATTATGCTTAGCAATTTCTATCCGCGTTCTTGGTGAGTCGCTGTGTGCGAAGTGCATAATAATGTCTGGGTGGAAGTGTTTTGCTACCTCTAGTCGCACTATCAGCTTTTTGTCATCTTTCAGACGAGTTAAATTATGGTGAATATTGTGTTTTGCCACGGCTGCTCTCACAGAATCGAACTCATTATCGATCAGCAAGGACAGAATGTCTGGTTTGTGGTTCGCTGCAAGAGCTGTGAGTTGCCTTTCGGACAAAGAGTGTATGATATCCTCAATCGTTAGCTTAGAAGCCTCTATGAGCCCGCTAGCGAGGATTTCATCACATCTCGTTGGGAATGTGTCGATTAACAGTTTACCGATTAATGACCTCTGTTGGTTTGTTAGTTCTGTCATGTGTTTTTGTATAAATCTAATCATGTTGGCGTCCTAACGCAAAATGATTCGAACTATAAATTCTGATGCTATCTTGACTTTGAGCAAATGTAATTGCTGCCAATTTCCATTATATTATTGCCCTACCCAACCTGTATCTCCCCCGCGTGCTTAGTTGGTTTACGCACTGTTTTAAAACAGGTTTGGAAATAAAAAGAATGTTGATTAGGTAAAAATGAAAAAATTGATAAAAGCAAAGGTCATCGGCGTTAACGATGCCGGCGACGTTGTTGTTGAGTTAACTAAGGTTCTCGACCTTAGCGCCACAATCACTTGTGGACTACTTAGGAACTCGATTGGTTCTTTATTCGCAGACGGTTTTGTGACCCGCGTGCTGATTAAATTGGATACAGGTGCGTCAGAGTGGTTTGATTCTCGACTTAACTGTTCGATCGAGCGTCTAATTCGCCTGATTCACCCTCAAGCCTCCTCCTAACTCCAAGAGTGGAACGTTATGTGGTAAGCATCAAATTTTGATGCTTTTTTTTTAACCAAGCCCTTTTATTTCGAGCATAAAAATAACTACCTTTAAAAAAAATCCTTATGAAGTTGAAAAATCAGGTCATCTTTTTCTCTGTTGCTGTAATGCTTGCGTTGCTAGTACAGGCAACTAGCGGTCTTTGGTCCCTAAGGGCAGCAAGTACCGAAGACAATAAATCTAGAGTGGTTCAGTTATTTAAAAGTTCGTTTAACACAATTGCTACGCTTGAGAGTCTAGCCAATTCAGGTGAACTAACTGACAATCAGGCTAAAGAGATCGCAGTTAATATCTTAAAAGAGAACAAGTACAAAAATAATGAATATGTGTTTGTCGCTGATGAGAATATGATTTTTTTAGCGGCACCTCATGATCCACAAATTCACGGAACTAGCTTCCATGACTTTAAGGACTCCAACGGAAACTCTGTCGGGGAAATCATGATTTCGGCTACAAAAATGAACCCAAACCAGATAGCTGAATATCATTGGACGCAGCTCCAGCAGGATGGAAGCATTGAGGAAAAATTATCAATAGCCCAAAAATCACCACGATGGGGGTGGTATGTAGGTACTGGGATTGGTAGCCAAGAAGTAGATGCAAGGTATTGGGCAAATGCAAAGGAAAAGCTTGCTCTGTCAGTCATTATTATAGGGTTTATCTACGCCCTCCTCCATATAGCCGCGAAATCACTGTTTGGTATTATAGGTGGGGAACCAACGGTTGTTCTTGGTGCCGTGAAGGACGCGTCGGGTGGCAAGGTTTATAGGAACTTTACGAACAAGGCTCCTGAAACTTCAATATTTGGTGCTGTGCAAATTATGTCGGAGAAGCTTGCTGGGCTTGCAACAAATCTTGATGATTCGACCAACAGTCTAAACAATGAGGTGTCAGGTGTTGAGAGTCGTTCTTCGCAATTAAAGAGACTTTCGAGTGATCAACAGGATAGTACATCAATGATTGCTGCAGCTGTAACGGAAATGTCCACATCGGCTAGAATTGCTTCTGAGTCAGCTTTGGATGTCGCAAACGACGCTGACGCTGCTGATGCTCAAAGCCAAGAGTCCGCTAGATTGATCCGTGAAACTGTTGATGACATAACAGTGCTTTCCAATGAGTTGGATGGCGCGAGTGAAGCAGTTGAGGAGTTGGATACTAACGTGAACTCAATTGTGAAGGTACTGGACGTTATTAGGGATATAGCAGAGCAAACTAACCTACTTGCACTCAATGCAGCGATAGAAGCAGCTAGAGCGGGTGAGCAAGGTCGAGGGTTTGCGGTGGTTGCCGACGAAGTTAGAAATCTTGCAAGCAGAACTCAAGACAGTACCAAGGAAATACAGACAATGATTAATGATCTCCAAGAAGGCTCTGCGAATGCGAGGAGGACTATGGTTGATTGTGCTGAGGCTAGCCGAAAGACTGTAGATAACTCCGTTAAAGCTGAGGAGGCGATTAAGGAAATTGTGCTGTCATTGGTTAGCATTAGTAATAAGACTCAGGAAATAGCTGCGGCTGCGTCTGAGCAAACTGAAGCTAGCGCTGATATCTCTAGAAGAATAAATACCATTGAAGTTGGGAGTAACGACATTACCGATGTCGTGGTAGAAAACCATGAAGCGGCGAAGTCTCTTTCGGTTGTTGCTGATCGGTTGGAAGATTGGGTTAAAAAGTTTGAAGTAAGCTAATCACCCCCTGTTCTCAAAGCTCCAGATAAATAAAAGCAAGCCAATGGCTTGCTTTTATTCTTTAGTGGGAAAGTCCACATGGTAGCTCGTCGCAAAACCGATCGCCTAATGCATCCTTGATCATCTCTTTTAGGGTGTGGTAATCGCATACAAATGTGTGTGATTGGTGCATTCCTTTCCAGTTGCACAGTATTAGGAGCCCCTCTCCTTCATATTCATGGCTGTGTAGCGCCCTATGAAGGTTGTTAAGTCCCCTAGTATCAGCATTATAGCTAGATGGTTGAAGTCCATCTTGTTCAATGACTATGAAGTAAAGACGGTCTGGAGACTGTGCAATAGGGAGAGTCTCTGTTTCCCCAAAGCGAAGCTGTGCGTTATCTGCAAACTCAGAGTTAAACATAGTCACCCATCTTCTCATCTAGTTGTTGAAAGATACTCATCGAGTAATCAAGGATGTATTTGTAGGTGTCTGCTGCTGACACCTCGTCGCAACCATTCGCTTGTGTAATTTTCTCTATAACGCCTTGTTTTCCGATAAGGAAAATTTCCCATATGGTTCGAATTTTTGTATTAACCAGACGTTCTACATGCTCTTTGTCGGCGGTGCCATCTTTTTTGAGCTCTTTCATTTTCAAGGTCTTGAATGATCTAATGGTCTCGTGAATGAACCCTGTGAGGGACGTCTTGTAGCGCCTGTCTTGGAGTAAGGTCATGAAAGTTTCATGGATTTTTTTGTGTATATCCGCAGGTAAATCTTCTAAAAAAGGATAGCTGCTAGGGAGTATGCCCAAACCTAAACGATTGAACTCCATTGATAATGACACACCACTGGTGCTGGCTACCATCAAGGAAAAAGGTATTGAGTTATCAATGGATGGGATGTCAGTAGTAAAGCCAAATGTGGCGGTCGGTCCTTTAATTTCAATAACTGCATAGTCCTGTTCGCCACTCACTCCAGTTGTGTAGTAGTGGCTAACCATAGTTGGTTCTTTTTTTAATCTGTCTAGTTCTTGTGATACCAATGAACTTTTTGATTCAATCTTTTTTATTGTCTGTTTTGCAGTTGTTAGCTGTGATGACTTGTCGGATAACTTAGTCTTCAATTCTTTAGGATCGCCAAATTGCTTTAGACGTTTATTTTCATTGGTAAGATCCTGATTCTTTGTCGATAAGTTCGTCACCTTTGCCTGTTCTTGAAGGTACTTTGTCTCATAACCTTGGCTATTAGCTAGATGACCTAGCAGTTTATTGACCGCAACGATCGCCATCCCAGAGTCAGCCCCTAAAGCCTTCTCAATGGATTTCAAAATTTTTGTTAGACGCTCTATCTCACGTTTGTCATCAGCGTCGCTGGTGGAAGGTACTTTCGTTGCCCTTGCTAGGTCGAGATTCGTTTTTTCTTGAATGACTCTGTCAGAAAGGCACCCTACGAGATCGTAAAAAGCCGCGAGGATTTCTGCGAACTCAGAGATTGCGTTTTCTTCATGGTCTTTTGCTGCAATGATTGTATGCTCCACCGCATCATGAACGTCATTCAAAATTGTATCGATGTCGTCTACGCGCTCTTTATTTTGGTTTAGGAGCCCTGATAACAGCTCGAATCCCTTGTATAGCATTATTCGGGCGACCGTGTTATCCCCTCTCTCAAGTGCCTCAGTGAACATAGTGAGGTTTGAGTTAATTTGCCTAATTGAATCGTGGTACATTTTTCTATAGTTGCTTATTTTAAAGTGCGAATGTTACCACCCAAGGTCAGCAAGTGAAAGATTTTTCAACGTTGTTTCATGACGTTGCAATAAGACATACCTTTTTTCTTTGCCTCAAGTCTCGCAATTTTCTTTACTTAAAAGAAAATGTGCGTCAAAACGCAAAGATTCAGTCCTCAATTAGTGGCAGATATTCTTTCTGTCTCAAAAGCCAATGTACTAAAGCGCATAAATTCAGGTGAGTTAAATGCCTTTCAAGATGGTCGGCGCACTTATGTATTAGGTCGAGATTTAGTCGGTGAGCCAAGATTTGACCGTTTCGTTAATTCTCGTTGGGATGAGGAGTTAAATGTCCCATCATCCGAATATCAGTCTGTTGAATTGTTTGCTGGTGGCGGAGGGTTAGCGTTAGGTGCCAAACTCGCTGGGCTTAGTCACTCTGCAATGGTGGAGCTCGATCCTTCTGCGTGCAGAACCTTGAGGAACAATTTTCCTGACGTAAATGTAATCGAAAGGGACATCTCTTTAGTTGACTTTACATCGTATCGCGGAGCTTCGGTAGTTTCTGGTGGTTTCCCTTGTCAGTCATTCTCGTATTCAGGGAAAAGGCTTGGGTTAACCGACGTAAGGGGGACTCTGTTTTACGAATTCGCTCGGGCAGTTAGAGAGATTCAACCAGAAGTGTTTGTTGCGGAAAACGTACGTGGGATTTTGACTGATGATGGTGGAAAGACCATAGAGACGATACTTGGCGTGTTTAGGGAGATTGGTTACACAGTGTTGGAACCTGAATTGATGAATTCGCTATTTTATAAGGTTCCACAGAAAAGAGAGAGGGTGATAATTATAGGTATTCGTGAAGATTTGGACTCCTCTGTGTTTGAGTTTCCCTCGGCGTATTATAAGCCTCTTGTTTTACGCGACGCACTCATTTCAGGGGAGTTGTATCAGACAGACTGTCCAATTTCCGAAGGAAGTGTTTATCCAGCGAGAAAAAAAGAGATTATGTCGTTTGTTCCCGAAGGTGGTTATTGGAGAGATCTTCCTCTGCACCTACAAAAGGAGTACATGAAAGCTAGTTTTAATGCGGGTGGTGGAAAAACTGGGATGGCTCGGCGACTATCCTTTGATGAGCCAAGCCTGACGCTGACAACATCCCCTGCACAAAAACAAACTGAAAGGTGTCACCCTAAGGAGACTAGACCATTGACGGTGAGAGAGTACGCGAGGATTCAGACATTTCCTGACTCATACTCTTTTAGCGGTTCAACTTCTGCTATGTATAGGCAGATTGGCAATGCTGTTCCTGTGGAAATGGCATCTTCAATATTTAGGAGTGTTTTGAGGTTCTTGGATAAATCTAAGCGGTAAGTGGTCTGGCGCAGTGGACTCGAACCACTGACCCCCGCGACCCCATCACGGTGCGCTACCAAGCTGCGCTAGCGCCAGACAAAAAAAGAATGATGAAGACAATCGGACTCGAACTGATAACCACGTCGCTGCCAGCGAGGTGGTTATCTAGTTGAGTTCATTTCAATACTCATATATAATGAATATATATACAGAATGGCACCCCCAGAACGATTCGAACGTTCGACCACATCCTTAGAAGGGACGTGCTCTATCCAGCTGAGCTATGGGGGCTTTGTAAATAAAGAAATGAATATTTATTCACTTCTATCTAATTCTTTTGGTGCGCATGGAGAGACTTGAACTCTCACGTTCACATGGAACACAGCGACCTCAACGCTGCCTGTCTACCAATTCCAGCACATGCGCTAGGGAAGGTCTGGCGGAGCGGACGGGATTCGAACCCGCGACCCCCTGCGTGACAGGCAGGTATTCTAACCGACTGAACTACCGCTCCTAGACAACTTCAAAATTTGGATGCGGGAGCTGGATTTGAACCAGCGACCTTCGGGTTATGAGCCCGACGAGCTACCAAGCTGCTCCATCCCGCATCAATGGCAGAGAGGAAGGGATTCGAACCCTTGGGTCGCTATTAACGACCGTCGGTTTTCAAGACCGATGCTTTCGACCGCTCAGCCACCTCTCTGCAATGACTTTATTCTATACTATTCTTTTTTTAATTGACAAGTCTTTTTTTTAAAAAAAGAACCCTATATATTTTCAAGAGCTTTCTGTATTGCTTTGGGAGCTTCCTTTACTGCAAATGTCTCACCAAACCCATCCTGCATGATATTGAGTCGATCTGAGTACATTGCGTTAAATAGGACGCTTTGCCCAAGGTCATCAGATGCGTAAAATGCAACCTTACCGTACTCAATGCACATCGAGTTGGTGGGTACAAGTTCCCCATTAACAATTATAGGGAGGGATTCGACAATCTCACCTTTCGCGCTATTGCAGTAAGGTGAGTGGTAATGAAATTCAACAATAATTTCACCATCGAGCTCCTTCAATGCAACCTCTCCACCCTCCAAACTTGCAGAGCTATAGAAGTAGTTTACTTCATGTCTATCGTCACTAGTGGACATGGCGATTGATTGAAAGCCAGAGAACCCAACGACCCCCAATAAAATCATCCCGCCAGACGCAATTGTATTTTTACTAAGCATCAATGATACCTCACGATAATTTACCAATTTAATCATAAACATACTAACAAATCACCGTTACAAAACAACCCTTAATCCAATTCATTGACCGATCTTTTTTCGGGGTAGCTTGTGAATCTATGACTCCCTTTCTTTTTTTGTGTAATATGTGATTTCCAAAATTGGTGCAATGCACGAACTCAAAGTACACTTAGGAAAAGATACTATTATGTGGTTCAAAAACCTCCTCATTTACAGATTCAATAGAGATATCGAGATAGATTCAGGGCAACTCGAAAAGCAGTTGAAAGAGTTTAAATTCACCCCGTGTGGTGGGCATGACAAGCAAAAATTCGGTTGGGTGACAGCGCTAGGTAAGCACGGCGAAACCTTTGTGCATAAGAGTGAGCACAACCTTCTTTTGTGTGCAAAAAAAGAAGAGAAAATCCTCCCAGCGTCAGTCATTAAGGAGTCGATGAATGACGCAATTGATGAAAAAGAAAGAGTTGAGGGAAGACCCTTAAAGAAGAAAGAAAAAGACCAGATTAAAGATGATGTTGTTTCATCTCTACTGCCTAGAGCATTTAGCAGAAGCAGTTACACTTATGTGTTGGTGAATTTAGCGAAAGGCTTCGTTGTCGTTGATGCAGGTAGTTTTAAGAAGGCGGAAGATGTCCTTGCTCTGTTGCGAAAAAGCATGGGCTCGTTACCCGTAGTTCCTGTAATACCTCAGGTTCCAATCGAAAACACTCTCACTGAGTGGGTAAAGTCTCAAGAAGCCCCTCAGGGGTTTGAGATGCTGGAGGAGGCGGTACTTAAATCGGTTCTGGAAGAAGGAGGAGTAATATCTTGCAAGAAGCAGGAGTTGTCCTCCGAAGAAATTGCACTCCATATCGAGAATGATAAAATTGTCGCAAGGATGCGTATATATTGGCAGGAACGTCTTTCTTTTGTTTTTGATTGTGATGGTAGCATTAAGAGCTTAAAGCCTTGTGACGAGCTAAAGGATACAAATGACGACATTCCAAGGGAAGATGTGGCAGCACGAATTGATGCCGATTTTTCTTTGATGTGCTCAGAAGTATTTGCCATGCTCGATGACCTATACCCCATATTTGGTGGCATCGCGGAACAGTAAAAAAAAGAGCCTTGGGCTCTTTTTTTTACGCTCTTTGGGCTAGTACGTCTTCCACCAAGTTTGCGGGAATACCTAGTCGAGAGGATATTTTCACAGCTCCATTGTTCGCGCCTAGTAAGATTATTTTTTCACGCATGGCTTTATCACCAACAGATTTAGGCTCAGATAGGCTGCACTCTAGATCATTGCGTTTACTTGGGTTCTCGTTCTTGCGGGTGGGCTCTGCCAACTCTGGCTTATGGGCGTTGGATTCTTCGTGTACCGTACCTTTAACTGCGGGGTTGCTTAAATCTGCTGCTTTGAGAATGTACTTGATTTGCGTTGCATTAAAGCCAAAAATGCGAGCTGTGGATGCCAACCCCTTACTGGTAATACTTTCGTTAAGGATTTCTGCGAGGTGTTGATATCGCCTTGCCGCCTGAGTTTTGATCTCTTCGGTGCTTAGACCTAACCTATCCAGAAGCCTAGTGATGTCCTTGGGCTCTCGGTTGTATCGCTTTGATACAGTCATCTTGGGGCTGGACTCTAGGTCTTTCAAGACTAGTAAGTCTTCTTTCGCTACGCTGGACATTGGCTGCCATTTGGGTTTTAACCAAACCGATGGATTAAGTTCTTTCTTTAGGCGGTCAGGACCAAGCTTGACACCGAATCTGCTGCTCAGTTTCCTTATTTCGTTCTCGCTCATACACATATCACTCATGACATAACGCAATGGTTTTATTTGTATTAAGCGGTCAATCTCCTGCGCTATCTTTAGCTCAGCTCTTTCTTGTGCGATGTCCTCAGCGGTTTTTAGTAGATAACGGTTAGGCTTCTTTTTTTTAGGCTTTTCGTTCCGAGTTTTCTCTAATTTTTCATATTTGGCGTATAATCCACTGTCCCTAAGCAACTTAACCCCTTGACCATGAGAAATATCACAAAATTCAGAAGCATCATGAATATTCATAGTTTCAAGGCGATGAAGGAATCTTTTGAGAAGACGCTGTTCTTTGCTTGTCTTAGGGCTGTTCATAGTTCCGTAGTCCATGGGGCAAATATGGGTGGAGATGCTACATGGTTTCCACATGTTTTTACAGGATTATTTTATATAGATTACAGCGGGTATAAGAGATATACTCGCCGAAGGGCGATAAATGAAGTTTATGCAATACCTACATCGCTTACGTAGTGGCGCTATTGATATACGTAATTTGACAGTTGATCTTACTCTGTGTCACGACGTCAAATACGTAAAACCCGTACCGACTGCCTTTGGCTTGGATGTAAAGGTTGGTCTTGATATACCCATGACTCTCCTAAAAGAGATTTATCGAGATTTATGCCCGTATCAGGGAAGAATTGAAGGATCAACCGTCCGTTTAATTTTAAGGGGATATAAGGAAAAACATATGAGTGACGAAAAGAATACTGTTTCATTTGAGGGTCAAGCCCAACGAGGGGTTTTTGGGGTTTCAATTGAGCATCTCGTTACCAGTGCGGACAGTTCGTCGGACTGCCCTATCACCGCTGATATCGCATTGATGGGGGCTGAGGATTGGTTTAACCATATTTGCGATTCTCAGCAGACACTTGACGCTGAATCGTGGCGAGCTAAAGGGAGCTTCACTTTCAAAGGGCAAGCATCGGTTGATGAAGGACTCACTGAATACAATGGTATTGTTCTAGCTGAGAAAGAGACGAGCTTTGTTGATGTTGGTGACGAGGGGTAACTGTGTTGTTCGGAATTACTAATCTTGCTGTGCACCAACTAACAATGGTTGATGACGAGCTAACCTTAACAGCGGCAGACTCGGAATTGTCACCTTCGCCAAACTCAGAGCTTCTTGTTGAGTCGCTACACAAGACTGTGAATGCTAAGGCGAAAGGTTTTGCTAGGTTTAAGGAGGACAGTGGCTTTCTCGCTGGGTTGAATTCAAGTGTTAACTCGGTGGAATCCACTATTTTTGACTTTACAAAAGTTTCTAGTGACCGCCTTAGACAAGAGCTCTCCAAGTACCCGTTTGCTGAGGAAGGATTTGTCGTTTTTGCAAAGTATTGTCACTTAGCAACGGACTACCTACTTGTAGCTTATTTGACTAGCGATCAGAGTATTAGTGTAAAATCTGATCTGGAACTTGTATCAACAGCGCACCTAAATGTAAATGGTGCTGATATTGTTGCGCGAATCAATCTTACTGATTTAGCTACCAAGGGCTCAGAGGAGCGTCAGATTAGCTTTCTCAAAGGTAGGGTTGGTAGAAAAGTGTCTGACTTTTTTTTAGACTTCTTGGAAGCGGAAGTTACCCTGAATGCCCCGCAACAAGCTAAGGTTTTCGTACAAGCAATTGGGGACTTCGCTGCAAGTGGTGATCTTAATAAAGACGAATGTTTGGCAATAAAAAAGACAGCTCACGATTATTGCAAGGGGCAGATTAGCTCTGGAGAGGAACTTGATATTTCAGAGTTGTCCAGTGAATTGGCGAGTGTGAATGAGGTTTCTTTTTTAGACTTCACAAGAGACCAAGGGTATGAGTTGAGTGAATCTATTCCAGCTACCACCAGTGATGTTAAGCGATTAACTAAATTTGTGGGGGCTGGAGGTGGATTGAACATTACATTTGATAGTATGCTTCTTGGTGAGCGGGTATTTTATGACCCAGAAACTGACACGCTTACCATCAAGGGAACTCCTCCAAATCTTCGTCACTCCCTAACCCAAACAAAAATGTAGATAAAAAAGGAACTTAGTTCCTTTTTTTGCTTTTCTTGAGCTGAACTTTAATAAGCACCTTGGAGGTTTGATTCGACGACTTCTAATACAGATGTCGTGTACAGATACTAATTGGGTGGGTTCATTATTGATTTCTGCTGTGCGCCTTGCATCGACTCCATGACAGTTTGCGAGGCGCTTTTTAGTATATAGTCAGCGTCGATTCTTATACTTTGGAGTTCTTTCTCTAACAGCATTAGGGTCATCAGAGTTAACAAGATGGGCGTATTTATACCGAAATCTGTAGTCAGGGTTAGTGGTCTCGCGCAAAGTAGACCAATTCTTTTGCGTAATACCAAGCTCTTTGACTCGGTCGCATGAGAGGATTTGTGATTTTGTGACTTTTTGCAACTCTAGTTTGTTATTGATGTACAAGTCAAAAATGCGCTTGTTAAATCCTACTTTTTTTCGTGGCTTATAGTTTGGATCGAGAGGGGGTAAGGGGATGTTTTGATCTGATGGTCGCACAAAATACCCAAGTGAATGCCCACCTGTGATGGATGTTCCTTTGGGACTAAGTTTTGCCTTGGTCGTTGTTTCAATTAGTCTGTGGATCATAACCCTGTTGACATGTTGACCGTTTGGGTCACCTATTTCTACAGATATTTCCTTGGCTAGTTGACTACGAGTTAGACTTGATTTGATCAATGTGTTTGAGCCATATCGATACAGATCGAACAGCTGTTCTTCACTGACTTCGCAGCGGTTTATTGCTTCGACAATTTGGGCTAGTGGTTGTAGTTTGTTCATGTATTAGTATAAGGTAGATTATCTTTTTCTCAATTAATCAACAACATATCCATCATGTGTCGTAAGCAAATGCTACCCTATGGTCGAGAGCAAAACAACCCTTTTATTTGGCTACGATAATTTGAGTGCCTACCTTCCTAATGGTCAGTTCTGGTCTAATCGTTTTTATGAGATCTACATAGTGCGCTGTTCTTTGATTTCGTTGATATTGATCTTTCCTCGTAATTTTTCCGACTCCCGTTTTATTGCCCTCGTAAATATTGAAGAAAAGGGTTGTTAATCTCTGACAGAACACAAGTTCACAGAGTCGCGATGTTAACCTATTGAGCTCTTCATCGTCATCGATAACGTTCAGAACATTGCTGCAAACTGCAATATCAGCAAACCCCCTATCAAGAACAATATCCGCAAATAGGTTTTCACTATGCGTTCGGTTGTAGGGGTCGCTTGGAATATACACTCCTCCTAGCTCAGAAATGTATTGCTTTACGTTGTCAAACTTCCCTGCACCTATATCGACGACCTTTGTCCCTTTTTCTATATGATCGCTCACCATCCGATATATTGCTGGGAGCTTCTGGGAGTTAATGCTTGTATTCTTGCTTGATGCGGACTGAGGGTTCTTTTTTGGTGGTCTTGGGATGCTTTTTAGTAGTTTCTGCCAATAATCCTTTCTGCCGATCTTGCTGCTAATATCACGATCTCTGCCTACATAACTCCTCCACCAAAGGCTATTTAGCTTATGTGCAGAAACGTCAATTAAGTCTGTGCCCTCTGGGTACATGAGCCATACGTGATGGTATATAGGGGGATTGTTATTGTAAGTCCGCTCCGTGATTTTATTTGAAAGCATATTGATTGTTATAGCGGAGATCAGCGCAGGTTCAAAATTTGCTGCATTATCGACTTTGATCATAGAGACACTGGTGGCGTTCGCCTTAATAAAGCAAGGGTTATATCTATCTAGTAGTTTGTGTCTTTGAATAAATTGATATGCGGTAGGAAGCGCTTGTCTTAAATGGGTTATGTTCGTACGGTGTACATACGTACTGCCCCCTATGACTTTAGCGCCAGTATGCCTTATGTCGTATCGTTGCAATAGTTCATCTAAATACTGCATCTTGTTTTATGTAACTAATACATAAAACACCCCGCCTTCGCAAATATGAGTCAGTAAAAAGTTAGCTATTCTTCACTGAAAACCATTGATTGATTTGAGCGACTCCCACCATGTGCTCTGAAACTATGTATTGAGCTAATAATGCTGAAACCTGACCTGTAGCCGGCGAACGATTCAAATCCAGTGAGTAAGACGGTGGGCTGGAGATGCAATTGTCAACGCTATCTACTTGAAATCTCGCTCGACATGCTAATGGTCTGTCCATATATATTCCACACTTGTTTGTTTTGGCATCTAGGAATGTGCAACTACCTGCTTTACTAATTTTTCTAGTCGGCGTTATGTTTGATATTCCTTTGTTTTGTATATGCAATGCTTCTGCATAAGTCATAACTGTTTTGCCAGTACAGCAATGAGAGCAACTGGGGGTACAGTGAGATAGTTTGTTTACTCCTGTTTTTTTTAGGAGTGTGTCTACTCGTTTATATAAATCTGATAGATCTACGGGCTCTGTGATCTTTTCTAGTGCATCGGCAACCCAGCGAATTTGTGTTGTATAGTCTTTTGCTAAAGATTCTCTGAGTAATCTCCGCTTTTTGTCATTGTTCAACGTTCGTGACCTCTCGCCCATCTTTGGTGAATACCCTCAAGCTTCCCTTAACCTCCACTCCTGAACGGAACTTGATGAGCGTTTTCGGACTTCCATTATGGTGATATGTTGCGGCATCGCCGTCCAATAGACCACTATCATTAAATGTCCTGTGCAAAAGGACGATTCCTCGCGGACTAATTAGTTTAAAGGTGCCCACTACTCTTCCTCTCAGATATGTTCCTTTTGCGAAACCGTTGATGCTGGGGACGAATGAAGAGAATGGGATTCGTCTTTCGGATTTCTTTGAAGCCTCTAAAGCTTCTCGTTCTGTTTTGTACATTACAGGCAGTAATTTTTGTAGATAAACAAGTGTTCAAAATTCTATATTAAATAAAAAACATGATTGTGAAAACCAAGATAATGTCTAAGAGGTTGCTTCCTTTTTTTCTCTTGTTACCAACTTTCGCCAATGCAAGTCTGGATGGCGAAGATTATCGCGTGTGGTTGTCGAGGGTTAGTGAACCTCTTGCCTCTATTGATATTTTAAATGGGGCGGACTTTATTGACCTAAAAGGCTCGGGCATCCCTCCTATGAGGTATATGGAGTTGACTAATTACAATTCTGCGCTTGGAGCAAAACATTTGGCGGATTTTTCAGGCGAGGAATTTTCATTAGCGCTAGACAACTTACTTGTTTTGGCGAGGGATTATGATTATCCCCCTGCCTCTTACTCTTTCGCGATGCTTTCTATTGCTAGAAATAAACATTACTGCAAATTTGCTCAAGATTGCTCAAAAAAAATGACTGACGACGTTAAAAAGCATTTCACTATAGCAGCTGAAGCTGACCCTACGGGTGGAGCAGCTTTCCAGTTTTCTACAGCAATATCTAAGGAAAGGGATTCTGGGTGGAGAGATAGAATGGTTTATTGGGGAGGGGTTGGCAAGAAGAAAAAGATTTTGTTCATGCAGGAAAAAATGGACGAGATCTACTGATTAGCATGAATAAAGAGAGGGAGCTTGTCTACCAACAGTTAGCTCATATATTTGGGGCGCGGATGGACTCCTTGAACCTCAGTGTTCGGGAATCACAAAAGCGTTATGTGTTTGAGGTGATGAAAGCATATTTTGATGATGTGAAAGATGTTCGCATTGAGGCGGGCACTGGCGTTGGCAAAACTCTTTCATACTTAATATCGAGCTGGATCGTTTCGAAACGGGAGGGTGTGGCTGTTCTAATCTCCACTTCGACTAAAACTCTACAAGATCAGGTCATTAATAAAGATTTACCTCTCTTGGAAAAGCTGGTTGGTAAAAGTATAAAGTTTTGCTCAATTAAAGGGCGTAATAATTATCTTTGCTTAGTTAAACTGCGGAGGAAATTGTCTGATGACCTTGATGTCGGTGAGAGAAATGGTTTGGAAGAAATGTTGTCGCTGTTTGAGTCTGGGGCATGGGACGGATGCTTGGATTCGTATAGCAACGCAGCTCTTGCTTTCGATTTAAAGATCAATAGTTGTTCAGGTGAAGAGCAGTGTCAAAGATGCCCCCATAAGGAGCAGATACTGTTAGCGCGGGAATCTGATTTTATAGTTTCGAATCATAGTCTTGTTCTGGCTAAAGGGTTTGCTAAGACTTTTGGACGTGGTCCTAATGAGTACATGGTTATTTTTGATGAGGCACACAATCTAAATGATGGTTGCATCTCCGCTAATCTACACTCCATTAATTTAAGAGCAATCCATGACCTTATTAGCTCTGATGAAGTCGTCGATAAGTGCGACGTGACTTCTTTGCTTAATGTGCATAAGGAGCTGGTTACCCTTTTGAATGTAGATGAACTCGAATCGAACTTAGGTGATTTTTTCTATCCAAACCTCTCAAATAGTTGCCTTTGTGACTTTCTGTCAAAACTGGCTTTCTTGTGCGAACAAGTTAGACAGAATTCATGTGGTTCGGAGCGATGCATGGAGTTGAGCTCATATGGTGAGATTTCATCCTACTTATTGAGTCTGATTGCTTCCAAAAACAGTAAGCAAATTTGGCTTGAGAGAGGTAATGGTGGTTTTATCGTTAAAGGCGTTGATTTAACGTCTGCTTCTGATTGTTTAGTTCGAGTTGTTGATGACTCGCTCCTTTCTATTCGAACATCTGCAACATTAGATACAGCTACTGCTGATAGTGCGCAGCGGTCAGTTAAGATCCCATCCCCTTTCGATTATCACAAGCAGGGGAGGATTGTTATTGATATGGCTGCCCCATCGCCCAAGTATACTGATGAGCATTCACGATACTTGCAAGATAGTATGTATGGTAAGCACCTTAAAGGGTGTGGGGCTAGCTTAGTTCTTTTTACATCAAGGGTGATGCTTGAGCGTTGTTATCAAAGCATTGTTAACGAGGCGAGAAAGGATGGTGTGCATGTATGGAGTCAGCTGAAAGGACAAAAGTCACATATACTGTCGGAGCATAAAAGGGTGATTGATCAGGGGGAGCGTTCCATCATTATGGGCTTGACTTCATTTTCGGAGGGTGTTGATTTACCGATGGAGTATCTTACCAAAGTAGTCATTACAAAATTAAGCTTTCCATCTCCCGCAGATCCAATTGTCAAAGCAATAGAGTCGGAAATTCAGGGAGGTGGTGGGAATGTTTTTGATGATTATAGTATACCTATTGCGCGTAGAGTGCTGGTGCAGTCAGTTGGTAGATTAATCAGGACTTCGAGCGACGAGGGGGTTGTAGTGGTTTTGGATATAAGGCTAAGGAATGCTTCGTATGCAGACAAAATGATATCGTCACTACCTCCCTTCCCTATTGAGTGTCAAGAGTAGGGGTAAGAGTTGACGTCTACCCATTGGTTGTTCAGTGTAACGTTACACTGAACTTAGCCCAATAATGACGTCCAGTGTAACGTTACACTGACTAATAGACGCTTTAGACAACGATACATAGATAAAAAGACCACCTTTCGGTGGTCTTTATATGATTAACTTGAGGTGAGCTCTTCATTGAGTACCTGAGACAGTCGACTATGAATTCGCTCCAACGTTGCTTCATCAATATTGGTAGGAAAGTTGTCGATCTTATATTCAAACGAGCACGTCTTGCCCTTTTCATTGCTGCGGCGACTAGAAAGTCCGAGACCGTTATTTAAATCACAGCTTTCTATAGCTACGTATTTAGATGGAGACGTTTTGTTTTCTGTAGCTTCACCCAATGTTTCGTTTGCTACTTTGACAAGATTATTTACGAATACCCTATTCGCCTCAGTTATGCTCATTTTCGCGAGTTCGTCTTCCGATTTCTTGAAGAGCTGTTCTCGGGTCACTTGGAGCTTATCGAGTGAGAATTTTGAGTTCAAAGTTCTTAGAATCTTAATCTGTCTTACACTTATGCTCGCTGGGTAAATAGCAAGTTTGATTAGGTTATTGTCAAGCTTGGCAAAACCGCAGTAAGTCTTCACGGTATCGTAACTCTTGTCCAGATAGGAGCTAAGGCGATAATAGTCAACTTTGTCCTCGCCGAACTCTTCGTTCCACAACATCAACCAATATCGACCTTGTTGTATTGGGGAGCGAGCGAGCTTTGCCTCTTCAACTTCGTCGAGAATTTTGATATCTGCTAAGGTAAGTCTATCTTCTGTAACCCAAACCTTGAAATCTCTTACATTCTTGCCTTTACGAGCATGTACAATCAGTGCAAGTCGTCGACGTTGCCCTTCCGATATGAGGATCACTCCATCTTTTAGGTAACCATAGGCAGGTTTATCTTGCTCGCGCTCGTCTAGGGTGCTGACAATATCTTGTACGTCAGATTCAGTAACTCCATCAACACCTCGCGGGTTGATGGGTGCGACTTTGGTCAATGACTCAATATCGCTTGCTGGGATGATTTGTTTCCTAAAGTTGATGGTGCGACCATCTGCCCCTTTGACGACTTTTGATGCCGACAATTCGTCAATAAACTCTTTTGGGAGCTGATTTTCGCTATATAGCTTCATTAGTCCTTCGAAGTCTAATGAACCAGAGTCATTCGACACATTAACCCCAAGCTTACTCAGGAGAGCAGGTACATCAACTCCAGATTCTTTTGCTAATTTAATGGCAGTACGGAGTTGGCGTTTTGCCGCTCCAATATCCCCGTCAATCGTAGACCCTGCACTAGCAACCATATCTCCTGCGTTTTCATCAAGACCATCATTTAGGTTCTTCGCATCACGACTCATAATTAACAATCCACCTTAGCTTGTTTAGTCCATACATCTTTCACTAATTTAAGGATTTGAGCGCCCACACCATGGTTCTTTACCAGAGCAGTCTCAAACGGTTTTTTGTAGGTACGCGCTTTACCTAAGATTTTGTAATCCGATTTAGAAACATCCCAAATTGTGTTTTTTTGGGCAGCGCAGTGTTTGATTGCTTCTGAATTTTCAACATAGTGTGGAAGAACGGATGTGCCATATACGCGACCAAACCTTTCCATTTCAGCTATTGAAGAGTGCTTCCCATCAACATTTGTGAAAAGATGTTTAATTTCATTATCGTAGCCTTCAAAGCCATGCTCATCTAGAGTTTCGAAAATCGTTGGTAATTGTATGTGCCAATTAAATGTTGCGTCGATATCATTTTCACTAGGGCTAACACACACAATGGCTGTCGTGGCTGCGTTAAATGCATTTAGAACGAGGTTGTCAAGTAGCGGTGGCGTATCAATGATAACAATGTCAAATTCATCTTTCACTGAATCCAATACTTCTTTTAGGACAGCATAAGGTCGTTCAACCTCCCCTTTAAGGCATCGGTTGCCGAAAATAGTACCTGCACCGCGATCTGACTCTTTTGCACAAATCAATTTTAGGTTTGGTATTGTTGTGTCAAGGCACGAACTTAGAACGACTTCTTTCATAGTCTCGCCAGCTTCTATGCGAGGAATATGTTTTCCTCTGAAATAGTCACCGAAAGAAAGGATGTGCTTATAATCTGGGTGATTCCTTCCAGACGCGTAGTACATACTACTTGTGCCTTGGGGGTCCATATCGACCAATAACACTCGATATTGTTCGTGAAGTTGAGCAGCTAAAAACGATGCAATGGTTACTGATGAGGTTGTTTTGCCCGACCCACCTTTTTGGTTGCCGAACAACAAAACTTGTAGCTCCTGACTATCAAGGCGCTTAAACAATGGTGGGAAAAAATCAGGAAATTCGCAACGCAGGGAATCTCGAAGTGCGTAGATCTCCTTCATGTCTACGAGCCATTGCGCTTTAGGATCTTTATTCTTAGGGTCAAGTCCCAACTTGTTGCAATGAGCGATTAGAACCTCGCGTTCAACTCCATTTAGGTACTCCATCGCCTCACTCTGAGTGAAGTATCTAAGGTCTTTCTGGTTGTCGCTGAGCAAAATGCGATTTCTTCTATCTATCTCTTTTTGCGCCAACTCTGCTAGCTCATAAGCCTCAGAGATTGTATCTACTTTATTAGCCTTCATCACAATTACGTCCCTTCAATGACATTGATTTATGGTTGGGATTTTACATGGTTACAAACACTTTTGCAATTAATCATGCATTTTCATTTAACGATCGCACAATCCATTTCAGTTGCAAATAAGTGTCGTATGTCGCTCAATTTTAAGAGTTAGATGCGACACTGATTTAGCATGATAAGGGTTGGTTCACTCAGTGTAACGTTACACTGAGCTTCCAACACCGTCCGACTCAGCGCCGCTGACCGCGCATCACTATTATTCCTATGCCACAGTACCTCACTAAACCAACTGGTATTTAGTAAGCTTGTGCAATATTACCGAGTACGTAGCAACGCCCGTCTTTAATAAAGACGCCAACATCGTTCAAATTTTTCATAGCCGCTTTAATCTTTCTCATAGACTCATTTGTCTTGTCGTTAAATTTACGACTTGAAAACTTGTTGTGACGCTGTGTGAACTTAATCATCGACATTTCAAGCTCACTTGGAACAAAAATCTGTTCGATTTCGGTTCCCGATTGTTTTTTAGTGACAGTGAACTTGTTCTCGAATGCGTACTCAGATATCTGTGGGTTCACACCTATAAAATCAGGGGTCGTGGCAGTGAAGTTCTCGGTTTGTTCCCTGTAACCCAATGGGGGTTGAGGTTCGTGCTCGGTTTGTTCACAGATGTTCTCATTGTGGATCTTGTTTTTATTACTTTTGAGTTCGGGTACATGTAAGGGTGATTTTGGGTTTGTCGGTTCGCGATTCTTGTTTGTTTCCTGAGGGGTTATCGATGCGCTTAAAGCGATGATTGTAGCAAGCATAGCGGATGCATCAATTACGACACCTAGAATGAAAAATGCTAAGAGTCTGTGTTGTGTGTAATTGTCCTGCAAATAGACGGGAATGTTAACGTCGCTTTTTGACGCTTTTACAATCTTATCGGATAGTTCTCTTAGTTGGTTCAGTTTAGGGCTTAGTTTTGTTTCTGATGTTTCAATAGAGCGCTTTCGAAAGCCATTCTTCTCATCCGTCTCTATTACAGACTGCAACTGAGCGATTGATTTAAGCAAAATTTCCCGCTCCTGTTCGAGTGCAATAAGCTCAATGGATGATGATCGAGAAATTTTAAGGTCGTGTTGTATAACCTTTTCCATGAATGTGACCGTGGCACCACACGACATTATCAGTAGAAATGTCGAGATTGATTTTGCAGCGAGGGTGACAGCTCTGCCTCCTTTGTAGGCTGGGAATAAGAACATTGCGGCGGACAACCCGATTGAGATTACCCCCGCTAGTGTTTTTGTTAGTGGTGTGTCCTGCATGGAAACCATCATTACGAAAGTCATGCCTGTTGAGCTTGTTGTGAGACTGATTGCGACCAATGCAATTGGCAGTCGCTTTATAATTTGAATAAATGAAGGGAGCATTATTTTTCCATCCTACTGATTGTATTGAGATAGTAGCCAAACGAAAATGATTTTACAACCTTGTATGCATTTTTGTTTGTAAAATGCATATTCATTTAACTGAATCATTATTGTAATTCTTGTTGAAAATCGTTAGAAGGTATCTGGACAGCTAGAATTGGTTAATAAGTATTCAAGTTATGTGTATGCCAAGCGTCGCCAAACGGCGAGGTTACGTAATGAATGGCGACCAGTAGTGCAAACTATATTCAACAAAAGACAATTGAGTGTATTCGAGCGATGTATTGCTGCCGTTAGTTGGGCTGACTATTGTAGCGATACGCTGAGTTATTGGGTTTAGCCCGTTTACCCAGTGTAACGATACACTGAGCCATTGGGTGCAGAACGTTTTTCCAGTGTAACGATACACTGAGCCATTGGGTGCAGAACGTTTTTCCAGTGTAACGATACACTGAGCTATTGGGTGCAGTCTGTTTTTCCAGTGTAACGATACACTGAGCTATTGGGTTTAGTTCGTTTTTCCAGTGTAACGATACACTGAGTTATTGGGTGCAGTCTGTTTTTCCAGTGTAACGATACACTGAGCTATTGGGTTTGGTTCGTTTTTCCAGTGTAACGATACACTGAGCTATTGGGTTTAGTTGGGCTATCCAGCGCGAGGGTGCACTCTATTTTTGCGATACGCTGATTGAATGCTTGGTTTGTAAGAGTAGGCAAACCTCGGGCATAGAGGGAAACAAATTTCAATTTACCGTAAAGGTTTCCTAAAATTAGAGAAAATGCAAAAACACAAGAATGGTTACCTGTTATGGGAGGCTGCTCTTGGGATTATTCTCATAGGAGCTCTTTATATTACCAGTGACATAATGACTGCTGAATTGGAGACTGAGCGTAAGGCGCAATTGATTGGAAAAGATGCGGCAGACATTTTACATGGGATAGACAAAAGAATCGTTTTAGACTCTAGGGTCAAGGCAACTTACAACTCAACTGGTATCCCAACATATGGAGACTGGAATGCGGGCTGGGTCGGGATTGATGCGGTTAAGACGATGATGGCACACGAGCTCGTGGGTTTCCAAAACCCAGAGTGTGGTGTTTCGGCGTTGGGTTGGCAGCCACGATTTACTGCAAACAACACACAGGCACTGATTCCTTGCGAGCTAACGCAAACAAACTTCACCACTCTAGGGTTCGATATAGATTCGAGCCGTGACTCAATACCCACTAACAACGAAATACTGGGGAGTTGGTCGATTACGCTATACCATTCAAGTCCGACACTATTCGAAGAATACTCAAGGTTCTATGACGAGGTTATTAAAGGATTTAAGTTAAATGCTGTCCTTAAGATGGCAGGGCAGCACAGAGCTTACTACGTCGATAGAACCACGGGAAATGAGATAAGCCAGTTGTCCAAGTGTATAGCCAGCTCAAATTCTTGTGGTATACGTTTTGAATTCAGAATTTCAGATTCAATCTATGACAACGAGGATGGAGAGTTGCGAGCTGACCGAGCGATAATGATGGACGATTTGACGTTCAGGGTCTCTGCTGCTTCACCCGAAAAGTGCTACATCCCAACAACGACGGGAGCAACAACAGTAAATTGTGGGATGGATTTTGAAGTTACCAACGGGAAGCTTGATGTAAATGCGAATAAAGTTACTGGTGATTCTTTTAAGCTAATACTTGAAGAGTTGAATAGAAATAGCCCCGTGTCTACAGAATGCAATGACCCTAGCTCACCTACAGCAACGCATCATTGCGGATTAAGTGTGATTGGCGGAGGGGCAGGGGCAGCAAAAGCGTACTTCGACAAAGTTTATGCTGAGCTGCTAAGATTCGAGTCATTGGAGACAAAAGAATTTGTGGTAAGAAAGTCCACTGATAAATCTAAGTCGACTTACAACGAAGGGCTGAGATACTCGGACAGCGGGATCAATAATATTGATGCTTCCCAACAAGTGACTGTGTCTTTAGATAATGGCATTAGTTTCGATGCTACGCCTTCAGGCTTGGATATACTTTTGAACGCAGACGAAATAAATATCACCGCTCTAGGGTTAGACTTAGTTGGACAGAACGTTGAGGTTGAGGTTGACTCCGTAGGTAATGTAACTCAAAAGACGACGTCGCCACAGAACATAAATGCTAAGTCCACTTACTTTGGAGATGGGGGTAAAAACACCGCGCTCGCTACACAGTCTTCTGTCCTGTCTAACGTGAAAATTGTTGGAATCGATACTGTAGATACTGGCTCCTATGTACGAAAAAAGACTTGCCCACTAGGAAGTAACGGGAGTCGCCCCTCTTTAAAGTGGAGTGTCATTCCAGCGTCAGGCTTTTACACGGATCTCAGACATCATAAATATGATTGGGGGCGTTGTTCGCCAACAGGTAGAAACAATGGAACTGGAGCTAAGGGGATTTATCTTACTACCTCGGGGAGTACGATCTATATGCGTATGAATTGTGACATTAATAGAAGCATGAAGGTCGCTTATAACTCAACCAGCAATTCCACAAGTATCTACCCTAAGATTTACTTTGATGTTATTGGGCGCAGTGGTCAAAATGGTGTTAACTATGATGAGATTACTGGCGTTGCAATGAACGTTATACAGTATTGCGATTACACTAAATAACCTCTTCGTGAATAAAGGGCTCTTGGGAGCCCTTTTCTTATTGCGTAAGGATTTCGTGACTGATATCAAAAAGAATATACTTAAAGGAAATGACAGGAAATCCCTTTACAAATAGAGGTTACAGGCGAGGCTTCTTTATTATAGAGGCGATGTTAGCGATCGTTCTCTTTTCGATGGTTCAAATATATCAAACATTAGTAGAGCAAGATGAGATTGAGGATGCTAGGGCTGAGGAGCTTGGTAAGGACTTGGCGGAAGTTTTGTACGCCATAGATAAACGCGTGTTATTGGATGGTAGAGTGGACCAAACTATCAATCCGTCAACAGGAGTGTTGACCAAAGGGGATTGGAATGCGACGTGGTCGACAACACAGCAATTTTTCGACAACATGTTAGGGGAGCAACTTATTGCTGTTAATCACCCAACGTGTGGTCAGCCTACAGGTTGGAGCCCCAAGTCTTCGGACAATAATGCTCTTGCCTTAATAAACTGTTACCTAATGAATGAGACCGCTACCCCATTCGGCTTTGAATTTGAGGGTTCAAGGAGTTCGATAAATGCAGTTGATACTCATGTTCTGGGTGAGTGGTCATTTATAGCATACCTACAGACCGATGATGAATTTGATGATAACTTCAAATACTTCGGGCTAATTAGGAACAAGGCAGAGCTTTACAATACTCTCGAAATGACTGGGCAACATCAGGTTACTTATGTTGATAGAACATTGCCGAACTATCCAGAGTTAGCATCTGTTAGGGATTGTATTGCGGCAAAATCAGCTTGTGCTATCCAATTTAAATATAGAGTCAGTCAAATCGGTGAGAATGCCAACGACCCATACGTAAAAGTTGACGGTTCTACACCGTTGGTTGGTGATTTAAAATTTAGGACTACTTCTGCGAACCCCGAGCAATGCTTTAAAGCTGATGGCTCCAATGTAGATTGCGGGTTTGATTTTGACTTGACCAATGGGCAGTTGGACTTACATGCTAACAGCATGACTGCAAACGAATTTAAGTTGATATATGAGAATGGAGGAACCCCTGTAGTAACGGTTTGTCCTGACTGGGACAATACTACTTGGAACGCAAGTGGGGGAAGATATGGTACTGGTGGGGAGGTTGCTACCGATACGACTTGCGGCATAAGTGTAATCAACGAATCGGGGTCTACTGTAGCAATTGCGCACCTAAACAAGATCTACGCGGATGCGATCATAGCAGAAGCATTTGAAACCTCAGGTGATATCCTTGTAAGAAAGTCTTTAGATCCCTCAAATGCGGGTTATGACGACTATATGAGGTTTGCGAACAACGGAATATCTTACTACAAGGATGGTGTTTTGGGTTCGGAAATTCGACTGGATAATGGCATCGAGATTTTGGCTGATGGCAATCTTCAAATGTCAGCAGACAATGCAACGATTACGTCCAGTGCCGGCATTAATCTTTCGGCACAAACAGTTACGGTTGAGAGTGATAACTTTAACTTGAAAACAACAACTGACCAGACGCCCCACATAAACTCACCATACATTGCAGATCAAATGCAAAGTGCTGTCGCTACAGAAGCTATGCTTTATGACGGTGTGACTATAGTGGGTATGGATATTGTTCAGTCAAACAGTAGTGTCGCGAAAAAAACCTGCCCTGCTACTAGTACAGGCGGTAGACCAACACTTAGAGCGATCACTTACCCTGCTTCAGGTTTTTATACAAACGATAAAAGCGTAGGCAGAATTTGTGACACTACTTCGTCCGAGTTTATTTCGCTGAGTGTTACGCCAAGTGTGTCGCGAATAGATACAAACTACGCGATTGACGTGACCGCAGTGGCAACACTAAGTGGTAGGATTGGGTGCGACCCAGCTCGTGATACCTCTGTGAGTTATAGGCTTGATACTAGTGGCTCTAATTGGATTCCTAGAATGTACTTTTACGGTGGTAACCAGTATGCATCACAACCAGCTGATATGATCGTAATGCAGTATTGTGACTACACAAAATAGCAAATGAACAAGAAGCGGCGTTGCCGCTTTTTTTTTGATTGGAGGAAAAAATATATAATAAAGAAAACACTCCAATGATTACACAATACATAGCTTTGCTCTCAGCTCAAGCATTAGGGCAATCAGATGATTCAATCAATCTCGATGAGATGAAGGTTGCTCATGGTATTAGTGACGATGATGTGGCTGGCGTCGCTAACTTTGGGAACACTAAGAAGGTTAAAGAAGCTCTTTGGGTGAGCTCAAAAGGGATAGTGGAAAATGTAACTACTAGTGGCATTAGTTTAGTTGATTTGTACGCTTCGATTAACCACGGTAGCAATCAAAATTACGACACTGCTGATTACAATTTAAGTAAATCTGTTAGCAGGAACTACTCCAAAGGTTGTCACTCGAATTGTCATTCCAACTGCCATGGATCTCGTGGCTGGAGATAACACAAAAACCACAACATAAATTAATTATGGAATTTACAGACAAACTAATTAGAGCCACAAGACAAGCTAGTAAAGCTGACGCTATTGAGCAATTCAGGGATATGTCTTTGAAGCTTGAGGTTGCCATAAAGCACAAAGATAATGGTGAACTCCAAAAGAGGTATAATGACGGAGCTAACTCATTTCTCGTAGGCGGTCTCCGATCTGCGCTGTCTAACAAAAAAGTATTAGATGCAGCGACTGCTACTTTATCGACGGCAGCATTTGTTTCAATCTTGAAGTCTATCGTGGATACAGGTTTCGATGGTTCTTCCCCAGCATCTCTTGCAACTACAGTTGCCTTTACGGGAGCTGCTTTGTACTCGCACTACAAATCTCAGGGGGTGCAGCTCCGTGAGTCAGCTGAAAAGGTTAAAGATGCATTGAATTGTATTATTAACGAGGCAGACCATCTGCCCTTAGCAGAGCAAAAACAATTTTTGATTAGCAAGGTGCTAGGTGACGATGACCTAACGTCCAAGTTAAATGAACTAGGGGAAAAAGTAGAGAGGGTCGTCGAAGCAACCAATCAGAGAAGGAGAACTTCGAATTTGAATCTTTAAAAAAGGGGGGCTTAGCCCCTTTATTTGCTCTTTATTGACTCCAAGGCGGAAGATTGCAGTTGCGCATTTGCATTTGCGACTTCTGCTCTTAGGTTAGCGATTACATCATGAAGGAGTCGCTTCTTGTTCTCAATAATCTCCCTGAGTTCACGACTTGAAGTGTCTGAATTCAATTCAATCGCACCTATTGGGCTCTCACCTTCATTTATTGCAGCCAACCTTCTCTCTGTCTCTGATATTTCCGCCGACTTTTTTGCGATTAGGGCATCGTACTGAGCTGTAATTCTAGACAACTCTTTGCTTGCATCCATTTGAAGAGACTGAATTTTAGATACCAATGGGACTTTGTAGATGTTATGTAGCTGAGCTCGATCTCCCCCTTGGTTGACGAACTCTTCTTCAAATCTATCCATCCTTGTCTTAAAAGATAACTTTGGTTCAGACATGTCAGTGTTAACCGTAGGGTTGATGTTTTGCGCTGGGTAAATCTGCATTCTTTTTTTTAATTGTACAATAATACAGCAGTATGATTAAGTTTTGCGTTGCCATGTTTAATTTATATAGTGGTTATAGAAAAACTATTTAAACAAAAACAATCATGGAGAAAAAATCATTACAAAGATTGAAGTCAGCGACCAATAACTTGGCACTTATGGGGTTTGTCGCCGCTACATCAACAACTGCATTTGCAGAGAAAAACTTCGGAGAAAGCGTAGACTCTGTAACCGAACAGATTAAGAGTGTGGGTAACCTTGCTGTTGTAGTTATGTTCGTTATTGGTTTGTTCTGTCTGTACAAGATAGTCCAAACTGTAATGAATAGAGAAGATGAAAGGCAATACCCTCTGAAAAACATCCCACTATATTTCCTTGGAGCCGCAGTTGGTATTGGCTCTTCAATGAGCTCGGATTTAGTTCAAAACACTATCTTTGGCGAGACCAACCAAGAAATCAAGGGTGATTTCTTCAAGGTTGAATAGTCAATTGATATCATTCTCGATAGTTAGAAAAGCTCTCATTAAGAGAGCTTTTTTCATACATCTGGTCACACCTTGGGCAGCCGATCAAAAAACACGCTAGATAAGTGTTTACACTTTAATAGCGAGTGGTAATATGTCGGAGCAAGCACAGAATTCTTGTAACATAATATCCATAGATTTATTTAGGCTGCCGTTATGCTAAAAAATAAAACCACTGTGTCAGTACCCGTTCGACACAAAGGGGATACGACTTCACTTTCAATCCCCAAGTCGGTATTCGATAGGCTAGAGACAAAATTAGAATTAGATGAGTCTGAATACACTGCGCAGATGTGGCTTGCTTCCAAAGGGGTTGAAGCGCTCTCCAAGGGGGCTGATTGTCCTTCTGCCTACGCCCGAGAGTTAGCGTTACTAGAAATAATTCCACACACTTACACAAATGGTTATAAGCTGGATCTTGATTATTCAAGGCTTGTTGTTGTAGCGAGTCTCGACGATAAAAAGAAGGCTTTGAAGGTGAATCTATTTTCAGCTTTGTATTACGCTCTTTTGACTAAGTTTGGTAGTGTAGATGCTTTTGTTGAGGAGTTTAAGGATGATTCTGATAAGCTAGCCAGACAAAATACAGGTAAGAAAGACTTCTCTGCTCGCTATCGAGCTCTATTGCTAGACTCCGTCTTACCAGTTAAGTTATGTATGTAAAAAAAGCACCGACATTGGTGCTTTTTTATTGAAACTACAAACTATCTGTAAATGTCCTCGAAATGACGTCATTTTGCTGCTCCTTCGTTAGTGAGTTAAACCTTACCGCATATCCAGATACACGGATTGTTAACTGAGGGTATAGCTCGGGGTGCTTTATAGCATCCTTAAGAACGTCTCTACTAAGGACGTTTACGTTAAGGTGCATTCCTCCCTCAATCCTTGGTGCCACCTCAACTGCCACGGGGCGCGATTTAAAGGAGCCGAGCTCTTCTATTGGGATAATCTGACCTTCCTCGTAAGTTTCGATGCGCACTGCACATTTCGCTTCATTCCTTTCTTCATCTATTAGCCAAATTGAATTAATTATTTCAGCGTTTTCTGCGCTGATGATTTGGATGCCCTTGATCATACGATACCTTTCTCTTCATTGTATTAATGTTTTAATAAATCAACAATTTTTATGCGGGCTTTGTTTTTTTGATTTAGGTCATTTTATTTGTAATATATTTGATACAAACAATATGAATTAATGTCAGAAAAAGATAAGAATAGCGGGCAAATATTCGTGACAAAAAGAGATGGTTCGACACAGCCTCTTGATTACGATAAAGCAAACAAACCGCTGTTATGGGCGTGTGAGGGGTTGTCGGGGGTTTCCCCGTCGCTAATTGCAATGCGCTCTAAGATTCAATTTAATGAAGGTATAACCACTGCCGACATCCACAAAGTGTTTGTTAAAACTGCAGCAGACCTCATCTCAGAAACGAACCCTAATTATGCCTTGGTGGCGGGCAGACTTGCGATGTTCGCCTTGCGTAAAGAAGCCTACGGTAGATTCGAACCGCCTAAAGTAAAGGATCACTACGAGGCTATAACCAAATTTGGTCTTTACCATGGGGAGTTACTTGATTCATACAATGATGAAGAGTGGGAGACTTTGAATGAAATTGTAGATCACTCGCTAGACATGAGTTTTGTTTATGCGGCTGTGAAGCAATTTCAGGGGAAGTATTTAACCCAACACAGGGTTGATAAGGAGATTAAGGAAAGTCCACATATGTCATACATCTTGATTGCGGCGACTATTCATATGAATGAACCAAAGCAAGAAAGGATGAAGTTGATTAGGGACTTTTATTCGGCATTGGCGTCCCAGAAAATTTCCCTTCCGACGCCAATTATGAGTGGAGTCAGAACTAAAACTAAGCAGTATAGTTCCTGCGTGCTTATTGAAAGCGGGGACGACCTAGAATCTATAAACGCTACTGCCTCATCTATCGTGTCATATGTATCTAAAAAAGCTGGTATAGGGGTCGGTTTTGGAGGAATACGCGGTTTAGGATCACCTATTCGCGATGGCGAAGCATTTCATACAGGGTGCATTCCGTTTCTTAAATATTTCCAAACAGCCGTGAAGTGTTGCTCTCAAGGTGGGGTAAGAGGTGGCGCTGCTACTGCTTTTTATCCAATGTGGCATATTGAGTATGAGTCGCTGATTGTCCTTAAAAACAATCGAGGTGTTGAGGAGAACCGCGTTAGGCATCTAGATTATGGAGTCCAATTAAATGGGTTAATGTACGAGCGCCTTATCAACGGTGGAACAATTACACTGTTCTCACCTGCGGATGTTCCGGGTCTGTATGAGTCTTTCTTTGCCGATCAAGTGAAGTTTAGAAAGCTATATGAAAAGTACGAGCAAGATCCAAACATTAGAAAGCAGTCCATTAAAGCAGTCGATGCATTTTCAGTTCTCATGCAGGAGCGGGCATCGACGGGGCGTATTTATATACAGAACGTAGATCACACCAACGAATTTGGTGCCTTTGACGCGAAAAGGGCACCGGTGAGGCAATCAAATTTGTGTATGGAGATAACGCTACCAACAGCACCTCTAAGCAACATCGATAGCAGTGATGGAGAGATTGCTTTGTGTACCTTGGCTGCGTTCAATTTAGGGGAGATTGTTGACCTTGATGAACTAGAGCATTTGGCAAAGGTGTTGGTTCGTGCTCTAGACAATATCTTGTCTTATCAGGAATACCCTATCCGATCTGCCTTCTTGGGAACGCAAAAGCGACGAAGTCTAGGGGTGGGTGTAATTAACTATGCTTATTATCTTGCAAAAAATGGGGTTAGGTACAGCGATGGTACAGGCAATAACCTGACTCATGAGACGTTCGAATCGATTCAATACTTTTTGCTAAAGGCTTCAGCGGAGCTAGCTAAGGAAAAAGGAGCGTGCGACGCCTTTGATGACACGTTGTACTCGAAGGGTATATTGCCTATCGATAACTACAAAAAGTCGATAGATGATTTGCATACTCAGGGTTTGACTAGAGATTGGGAGTGGTTGAGAAAATACATTGCTGAGCATGGACTGAGAAACTCCACGCTAACGGCTCTAATGCCTTCGGAGACATCATCTCAGATATCAAATGCAACAAATGGTATAGAACCGCCAAGGGGGCTTATGAGTATCAAAGCTTCCAAGGATGGAATTTTAAAACAGGTTGTTCCAGAGGTAGAGAGATTGAGCGAGGCTTACGAACTTGTGTGGGACCAGCCTAATAACAAGGGGTATCTGGAATTAGTAGGGATTATGCAGAAGTTCGTTGACCAAGCGATTTCAGCCAATACCAACTATGACCCATCCAAGTATGAGTCTGGAAAGGTCTCTATGATGGATTTATTGCGAGATCTAATTGATGCATATAGGAATGGCGTTAAGACCTTGTACTACCACAACACTAGAGATGGAGCGAAGGACGAGCAGAATGCAGAACCTGTAGATGAGGACTGCGAAGGGGGAGGTTGTAAGATATAAATTAGTGGCGGGATAAATCCCGCCAAATAAACAAAATTATAGTTATGTTTCAGTCATTCAATATGAATAAAAACAACCAATTGCATGAAAACATGTTCTTTGGTCAAAATGTTAATGTCGCACGCTATGACCAGCAAAGACATGATTTTTTGGCTGACGCCACCGATCAGCAATTGGCACAGTTTTGGCGTCCAGAGGAGGTCGATTTAGCTCAAGACAGGATTGATTTCTTAAATCTTCCAGAGCATGAAAAACACATCTTTATTTCAAATCTAAAGTATCAAACATTATTAGACTCTATTCAGGGGCGCTGCCCAGCTGTTGCCTTTCTGCCAATAGTTAGCACACCAGAATGCGAGGTTTGGTCTCTTACATGGGCATTCTTTGAATCAATTCATAGTAGGTCATATACGCACATCATTAGGAACGTCGTTAACGACCCGTCTGAGATCTTTGATGATATCGTTGTCAATGAGTTCATTCAAAGGAGAACAGCAGATGTCGCCAAATACTATGATGACCTTATAGAGTATTCAGGCTGGTACACGCTATTGGGGGAGGGTAGTCATGTAGTAAATGGTAAGGATGTTGACATCAACCTAAGGGAGCTTAAGAAGAAACTATATCTTTGCTTAATTTCTGTTAATGCCCTCGAAGCCGTTAGGTTTTACGTATCCTTTGCGTGCACGTTCGCATTCGCGGAAAGGGAAGTGTTAGAAGGTAACGCTAAGCTAGTCAAACTCATTAGTCGAGATGAAAACCTTCACATGAGGGCAACTCAAGACATGATTAATGCCCTGAGAAATGGTCGTGATGATATGGACTTTATATCGATTGCGATGGAGTGTGAAGATGAGGCTGTTGGCATATTTAGAGATGTGGCGGAACAAGAGAAAGACTGGGTTAAATACTTATTTAAGGATGGAGCTATGATCGGTCTGAACACTGATATCTTGAGCGGCTATGTTGAATTCATCACGAACGTGCGAATGAGTGGTATTGGACTTACGCCCATTTATGAAAACGTCGACAACCCTATACCATGGATTAACAGTTGGTTGACAAGTGATAATGTGCAGGTGGCTCCACAGGAGGCAGAAATAAGCAGTTACCTTGTGGGTCAGATAGATTCAGAGGTAGATAAGGGAGCTCTAAGCGAAATGTCGCTAGGATAATACTGGCAAGCAATGGGCTGGGTGTTACTCAGCCCATTTTTGTCGTCCAGACAAAAGAAATCACCACGCCCGCACAAGCCATTGCAAAGGCAACTCCAATGGTTGGTGATATGTTTGCTAAAGAGCAAAACGCGAAATTGGGGATGGCGATCCCTGTCATTGCAGGGTTGTTGAGTGCCTTATCAAACATGTGTAAGCTCCTGTTTAATTTGAGCGATCATATCATTCAGTTCATTCTTTTCGATGACATATAGGTTTGAAAGCTTATTCTTTACCAAAGACCTAATGTTGTCACTTTCATTCAAGAGAGTTCTTGCAAGACTTTCTGTTGCGCTTCTCTTGGTATGTAGCTCTTTGAGCGATTGAACAATACTTTTGCTCGCCTGTCTCTGCCTATGAAATCCGAGTTTTTGTCGAGCGAGGTCTTTTTGAAAAACAACCTCGGGCGCTCCGCATTTCAAATTTCTCGTCCGAATTAGGCACTCAAAAAACGGCTCATAAGCATTGTTGCTTTGGTACATGAAACGGTGATAAACAAACTCTGCATTTGGCTCGGATGTTACAAGACTTTTTACCAAGCCTTGGTTGCTTGTCCCAAAGGATTCAATCTTATCAAACGCTCTAGATCTAGAGTATTTTGTAGCGCTCTTTGAGCCGATAAACGTCGTCTGTTGATAACGTGAGTCAGACTCTTTGATCGTTAATCCTCCAACGACATCAAACCCCTTTACGCCTGTCGACGGCTTATCCTCAACATTCCATGCTTGTGGTAAGAACATACATAAATCTCAAAAAGAATACAAACAAAAAAATACCAACTTACAACCATGTAGTCAACACTATTTTTATAATGGGTATAAAAAAAGCAACCATCGGTTGCTTTTCAGTTAGGCTGTAAGTCCTATTGATAATTTGTTTGCCATAGAGATGGCTTTCATTCGACTTTGCTCGATTTCAGAGTTACATGCAGGTGAATGCTTTGATAAAACGCTGATATTCACAGGGGTGCCCTGTGCATCAAAAAAATCATCATTAACCTGTTGTAGTGGGAGTACGTAGTCGTTCTCTAAAAGTAGTTCTTCATTCCTGATGTCAGATACCTGATTGAATAGGTTAATCGCATCATCATGTACTCCGATAAGCTCGAAGCCATCATCCTTATAGATTTCATTTCCAACCTTGAGCTGTTCTTTGCAAACAATGTTTAGTCTTTCATCGTCATCAACATCGCATGTAGTTGTGATCCTTACAGGAACGAGCACCATGTCGCAGCTCTCCGTGGCGTCATCGTATGTCTTAGGGTCTAAAGATGTTGAGTTTAAAAAACTATCTACACTTTTCGGGGTCAGAGTCTCTAGATCTAGGAAAGTTTCGCTCATAGCGCAACCACTCCAATCAACAACATTCTGCAAGGATGCAGTAAGTTTCTTTTCGTCGATGTTAAGGTTTAGTTTGTGCTGACCCACGCGCTTCCAAAGGGTGTTGATAACGCTAAAACTGAAATCAGACTCTTCGTCTATATTAGGACCTTTTTTAGAGGCAAACTGGATCGCTTCGGTGGGCTTTAGTAGTCCCGTTAGAGTTCTCTTGGGTGGGTATCGGTTATGCATCAAAAGATCTGAAAATGCATCAAGCTTACGCAATTCAGGGAATAACTCCGACTTGTAGAGTTCTGACAAAGCATCCTTCTGCATGATGTGCGTCATTAGAGTAGTCACTGTGCCGTCACTTGACTTGTCACTTAATACATCCATGTTATAAAAGCCGGCGATCACACATGGTAATGAAATCGATAAGTCGGATTGTGACGTTGTTTGATATTGCGACAGCACTGCCTAGCTCCTGTAATTGTCAGTTTAGCGTCAGTTTAATGAAAGAAGTTTAAAAAGCAAGACGTACCTAAAGGGGCAAAAAAAAGCCTACGCCCATAATTTTCAATAACTTAGCTAACGCATTAGATAAGATGCATATGAATATATAAAACACACTTTAAAAACAATTATTTCACATAATATTAACAAAATATAGATGCACAAAGTTTATGGTTAACTATTGAACAGAAACAGGGCACAAAACAACCCGTTTCACAGGTTAATTCGCCATACTGACGGAATAACCAAATTCCCCAAGAAAAGTGCGATATCTTTTTGAAAGAGATAAAAAATGTCATGTCAATGTTCATTTAAGGCTAGAAAAACGCAAGATTTTGGTTAAATGACTAAAAATTAATCAGTATTGTCAATTTAATATCAGAATTTGGGTTTCTTGGTGTGGGTTTTTTGGCGAAGCTCAATAAGTGTACACTATAAAAAAAGCCCAAATGAATGAACGCCTAAAGCGCATCATAGAAGCGCATGATAATCCAAAGCTAAAAGCCACCCTTAGTGCCGAGCTTGAGGTTTCAAAGGAAAGGTTTCTTGATGCAGGAGTAGATTACTCAGAGTGGTGGTTTTCCCAAGACTCTAGTAGTGGTGTGTCTATCCAGAAAGATAACTTATCTCCGAGTTATATGCTGGGAAAACAAATCGCGAGCACAATTGGAAATGAGGTTGATGTCACTATATTTGTGAGGCGGGATGACACTTCTGATTTCGCTAAGGTGCAAATGGAGGTGTTAAAACAAACCAATTTGATCACCTCAGATGTAAAAATAGTTCTAGCAAGCGACGATGACCTATTTGCAGCGATCAAGGAACAGGCTGATCTCGGTGGTGAACTTGTCTTTATAGGATTTAGAGATAGTCTCTCATATATATCAAACTCCCAAACTCGCCGTTCGGCGAACATCGACGAGCAACTTATTCATGTTCTTAGTGCGTCTAATGCAGAGTCATCATCAGTCAAGGTGTCGGACAATTTATCTCTTCACAACCAAAAATCAGACGGAACAAACACTACATCACGACTCTTTACGGAAATGCTGTTGGCTATTTCCGAAGAACTTCTCCCTTTGGAAGACTCTCACATTGCCAATAGAAAAATCGAAGATGCGTTTAAAGCTTCGATGGTTGGCTCGGGTCCTGTTGAGTTCGCTAAGATTGGCGGTAACAAAAAAGACTACATTAGCCTTTCAGAGTTGGATAGAGTTTTTTCCAGTCTAAGGGCGTCCTCATGGATCGACAACCTAGAAGTTGACGCTTCAGTTCGAAGGTTGGTTGAGGATTTTGTTAGTGAGCCGACAGTGATGCTCGGCGATATCGCCAAACTCAAAGCGGCTAAAATGGCGCTGGTTGCGATGCATAAGGGGTGGTTTGAGTCAGCAGGGCAGAGTGTTGCGATGCAAATTTTGAATCGAGGGTCTGAGGTTGTTGCTGGAGATACGGGTGATTTTAACTCAATGCTTAGCGAGATTAGAGCTATATGCTTAGCTATGTCTGCAAGATCTACCAAAGACAAGTATTCAGAAGACTTTATAAGTTCGGTCGTTCAGACCTCTAAGGAAATTCAATCAATTTCAAGTTCTATTGACTCCCAGATACTTGCCTCAAAAGCCCTAAAGGTAAACGATTTAAGTCAAGAGGCTCAGGTTAGGTTGGTTAGATACAATCAATCAGCAGCTCGAATTTTTGGAGTCAGGCACCTGCAGTGGGTCGCCAAGTCAGAATTCTCTGAGTCGTTCATCATTGACTCTGTAGATAAAGATACAGGGTTCTTTAGTCTGTCTGTCCCGCGTCACATCGAGTCGTTAAACATTGATGAGTTGTCGTTGCCTAATGGAAGGGTTGTAGCAATCAGTGAAAATAGCTACTCAATTGTTCGCAATGATGACTCTAGAGTCGTCGGTGTAGGCGAGGTGTCAAAAGAAATTGCAGATGCAATATCGCGTGAGACCGTAAAAATCAAACCGCTAGATCTTGTCGTCGATTGGGGGAGTGCAGAATTGTTGGCTAATGCAATTATGCCGGTTGCGGCGATGAATACTGATCGTTTGACCAAAATTGGTTTTATCGTGGGGGGAGATACTGATGTTACTTGCACTATGAATGATGGTAGGACAGTGGATGTAACCCTTGCTGACTCGATAAGTATCATTGATGAAATGTCTTATGCGAGTCTAGTTTATGAGCGAGGAGGTTATGCTGATGGAGGTGGTCGAGGCTATGTGTCACTGCAGCCTTCTGAATTAATATCTCTTCATAAAGGTGGAGTTGTCGCTGCTAGGGTTAGTCATCATCTGGGAGGGTCATTTGAAAAAGAATTCATCTACTCTGGTGTCGGGGAACTTGAGGTGTTAACCCTAAAAGACCGAAGTGATAGAAGTGATGAGATTACGAACAACATCGATACTTTGGCAGAAATGTCTAAAACAGGCTGGATTAAAAGAGGTGTTCCTCAGGAAGAATTATTAAGCCTAAATGGAGTAAATCATTCACCTTATGTACTTAATTGTAATGTAGATATGGTTTTATCTGCCATTGATTCCATGGGCGAGGGGTCTGCCTACTGGTCGGTTGATACAGAGGGTCCCATAGATGGTGACCTGTACAACTTTGGTGCCTCTATATATAAAGTGAAAGATGGTGTGGGAGAGGTCGTTGGGGTTGATCAACTAGGGAAAAGCTTGGCAGGTAGATTTGTAAAGGTGAATGATGGTGATGAGCTCATATCGAGTGATGAGTTTGATGACTTGGATTTGTCCGTCGTGTATGAAAAAGGAGGTGATTTTTACTGCGCTGATAAGGAGGCTGTTGTTGATAACGTTAGGTTCAATGGCGATGGAACTGCGTTAATCAATCGTGAAATAACTTTGGACTACCTCTCTGTGCTGATTAAACCTGAAAATTTTGTCGGTATGAGCTCTTTTATGACAAATCTAACGGCCATAACATCTGAGAATATAGAGAGGTTTGGTATGCCAATAGAAGAGTGCCGTGAAATAGTTTCTAAAGAGGTGTCTCGCTACACCGCCAATGCATTTGCTTTCCATAACTCTGATTTTGACGTTTCCATGCTGCAGCGTGCAGATAGGGGGCTTGCTGAGATTTTAGACAGAGATAATAGCTTTGTTATTGATTCACTTAGGTCAGTGAGATCCAATAACCCTCATGTAAAAAAAGAGGATTATTTCGCTCTAAAGGAGGGTAAACGTGTTTCTGTCTTGTTCTCTGATAAGCCAAAGGTGCTTGAATTCCTAAAGTCGGCAAGTGACGGTGAATCTTTAAATTGCGATAGGGGGAGTATTCATATGGTGCAGGACAAGAAGAAGGGCATATTAAAGGTGCGCTTAAAGCAAGGGTCAGCTTCTATCTACCTGAAGGGCTTTGATGAAAATGATAGATCCGATTCGTCACTTAATGATTTGATAGTGAGCGAAAGTGCCGCGCTTTACCCAACAATTCAATACAAGCTAAGGTCTAAGCTTCATTTTGAAGGAAAAGTAGAGCTGAAAAGCTTCCTATCCAACTCTAAATCGGGGGATACACTTGCCTCGTTGAGTGGGGGGTACATTCTTAATGATGGTGGCGATATATATGCTGTTCCAAATTCCACTTCTTCTCTGTCTTACAAAGTCGGTAAAGTGGGGGCTGTTCCACTGCAAATGACGGAAGTTAAGGCTTTTAGTTCATCAATGGAATCAATGATTAGTAGGGTGAAGGTGAATGAGTTGATTAGGGGAGCGTTTCCCATATCGGCTGAAACATTTACTAGCCATTCAAAAGACACCTTGCCATACAAAAAGGCATTTATTGAAAATTACAATCACAATGAGTCATTGTCGACGAATATTCGGAACTTTAACAAGGAGTGGCCTAAGGCAACAAATATAGATTTTGAGTCGACATACAACTCTTATTTGGCGTGCAACCAAGTGAGGGTAAGAGCCTTGAGTGAAATGAATAGCATTGTATCTAACATCAACTCCGATTCGAGAAACATCTTCTCAACGGACTTTGTGACGAAAGTTTCAAAGGTTCTAAGATCTTACTCAGAGAAGGTGCATGGTGTAGATATTATGCAGGAAAAACAATCACACAATATCATCGATTTTAGAAATTCCGATGTCACCGTGGAAGCGGCTATGACTGCGGCAACGTTAAAAGGTGCTGTGCCTAATCAGTATAACGCGGCAGAAGCAGGGATCAGGGCTAATGCAAACCTGCTATACAATGTCGGGGTTGCTCAGGCGGAGTTGAGTTTGTCACTGAGTTCTCAAAAGGTGTGTAATCCAAACACCGTGAAATACCAAGACAGTGAGGAAATTCGCCTACGAGTGCGTCCTTGGGTTGACCAAAAGGGTGTTGATCCAATCGTTACACTCCCTAACACCAGTGAGGTATCATCGAAAATTAATGAGATTGCTGATTCGGTGAGAACGATACTTTCTATAGATGGTGCTGTGGCTGATGACGACCTGCCATGGGTTGCGACCGAAAGTATATTTGGAGAGTTGGAAAGGCTGAAAGAAAAGGAGCTGGTTAAGTTGAATTCTATCGGTGTGCTACCGAAAATAGCCACAAGGGACAACCAAAAAATGTTGATGTCCTCAATAAAAGTCGGGATCGAGTCTGGACTAAAGGGAGCTTTGTCTGTTGATGCTTCGAATGAAACAGAGGCAGATGTTTTGAAGGAGCTATGTAAGCAAGCCGACAGACTAGTGGATAAAATAAACCAAGGGCTCACTTACGAAGGTAGTGAAGCCTACAACACTACGTTTTACGATAACCTGAAGCTTACTGCGCTCGATAGTTCGGATGTCCTAGCCCTTGATAATAAACGCGCCATGGAGGTGCCTCCGTCTGAGCTTTTTGATTTAGCAAGGAAGTTTGTAGCTATGAAGATAGAAGATTGTTTGAATATGTCATTCGGAAATGACTTCGCCAACAAAGTTTCTTCCGTTACTGAGGAAAGTGTTCCTGATCATAAGGTTCGAAATAGAATGTTATCTGCCCCCACGGTTAAATAAAAAGAGGAGCTGCGTGCTCCTCTTTTTTTAGAATTCGTCCAACGGGAATGATTGCAGGGAGCGCTTTACTAACTCTCTCTCATTGTTCCTCATTTCAGCTTCCCTTAGTTGTTTTTCATGGGCTTCTCGGCGCTTTATTTCGACTATCTTGTTTTTAATGTTGCCCAAGCTCTCCGTTTCGCCAAGTTGGGATAGTAAATCTGCGACCTTTTCTAGGTGGGGTAGAGTTCTTTCTCCTTTCTCTTTAGCCTCTTTCGCGTCATCAAGAGCGCTTTGCAAATCCGCCTCTAGGTGGCGCTTTTCATCAACCCCTTCTTTCCACTCTGCTAAGAACCTGAGTTTAAATCCCTTTTGGTCACCAGCCTTTGGCAGCAGTTCGTAGCCGAGTGTTCCTGTCAACTCTGAGCGTTTCAAGTTCAATCGCTTCTTTGCTTCTGGTAGCGCCGCGATCTGCTCCATTGCCACCGAGATGATGCGGGAGACAAATGTTTTTTCACTTGCATAGGTGCTTTTAAGAACGCGTCCTTCCCGAGTCATGATCCCTAAACAACATTGCAAGTTTCTAACATCCTGTGGGTGCATCTCCATACCTCTCTCTCGGAATCGAGAGATCATTTCGAATACTCTTTTTGTGTTTGGAACAGATAAGGCTCTGTATACATCGTTGTAGATCTTGCCAAATCCTTTATTTTTCTCATCGGACGTAGCAGTGATCAAATATATGTCGCGCAAGACATCATTTGGGGTCATTGTCAGAACGCCTTTTTTGTATTCAATGGCTTTTAATAAGGAGGCGAATGAAAATTCCTCATTGTCATCGTCGATAAAGATGAATTGCTTCTTTGCTAAAGCTTTTGATGGGGCTTTGAGCTTAGAGTGAAGTTGTTTAGCTGAGCAACCAAACCACTTTGTGAGTTTTTCTGTATCGAAATGAAATGTGGGGCACTGACCGTTGTCCCATGACTCTTTTGTCATGTACGTCAGCATCATAGCCATCATATCCATTTGAATTGCAGTCAAGTCGGTGCAATTAAAAATGAAGTCGTGGTTTTTTAGATGATAGTCTTCAAATGACTCGTCACCATCCAGTAAAACGGGTAAGGACGATACGTTAAAAGGTTTTTCAGACTTTTCATGTAATACCAATTCGCTCATTGCATTGATCTCTGTTTTTGACTCCTAGCGCCGGATCTTATTTAAGAGTTGGTGTCGAGTCAATGTAATTCAGACCGTTTTTTAGGCAGTTAGCATTGAAGTCGGTCAGACATGATTAATAAGTAGACAATTAAGCATTGAAGTCGGTCAGTAATGAGAAAAACTCACCTAAAATAAGTCATTGCCTCCTTTTTTTTCGTTTTTTCGCATGTAAATGCGATAAAAACAACCACTTATAGGCATTGTTGGGCGGTACTAAGCCTCGACACCCTCCATATTGATTAACTTTTAGCCAATATTGGGCATTTTTGACCGACTTTAATGTTTTTAGCATTGAACTCGGTCAATATTCTTTTTTTACCACTCGCAACAAATGTAGGCACAGCAAGTCTTTCGGGCTATTTTGGGCTCAGTCGCGTGACGATTTGCACGTTAATTACTTCCTGCTAATTGTGGAGCGCTTCACAAAAAAAAGCACATCACCGACAATTAAGAATATAGTCCATATATAACATAGACTTACCACTATCTAGTCTCATTATTATAACAGGACTTTTTTATACTTACGCCATAGGGAGCTGTTAAGAGGTTCGAGCGCAAACAATGTAGGATTTCTTTTTTTTTGAAAATAAAAGGAAGACTTGCTCACTTATTAATCAAAACTCACCTAAAATAAGTCGAGATGACTTATTTCAGGTGAGTAAAATCCCCAATTCAAGTCAATTTTTAGCGTAAGATCCCCAATTCAAGTCAATACTCACTCAGAATAAGTCGTGAAAACTTATTTCAGGTGAGTTAGATCCCCAATTCAAGTCAGTTTTGAGGCTGAGATCCCCGATCAAAGTCAATACTCACTCAGAATAAGTCGTCGTAACTTATTTCAGGTGAGTTAGATCCCCGATCTAAATCAGTTTTAGGTCTGAGATCCCCGATCCAAATCAGTAAGACTTATTTCAGATGAGTTAGATCCCCGATCGAAGTCAGTTTGGAGCCTAAGATCCCCGATCCAAATCAGTGAGACTTATTTTGAGTCAGCAAGATCCCTGATCGAAGTCAGTTTAGAGCCCAAGATCCCTGATCGAAGTCAGTAGATCCCTGATCGAAGTCAGCAGATCCCCGATCGAAATCAGGCTGACTTATATTAAGCTTTCAAAAACAATGATTTACGGTGATTTTTAGGCTCCTATAGGTATTTATAGGTATCTATAGGTCTACTAATAGGTGAGTTATAGGCTTCTTAATAAGACAATAAAATAGGAAAAAAATATGATCTTATAGGTTTTGCTATAGGTATTTGTAGGAGGGCTCGTCGGCACAGAAACAGATGATCAAATTGGCGAGCGTTGCCGATGAGCCATTTTTGTTTTTTTTTCTTCTATATTATTGGTTCAGGTGAGTCTCTACCATGGACCGAGCCGAATTGGTTATGACTAGTTTGTTGCTTTTATTTGTGTAGACCAACCCTTTGTCGATCAATTCAGACATGATCTCTCTTGTCTCCCTCCTTGTTGCGACCAAATTTTCATCTTTATTAGCATTTCGTTGATTTACAAGATCAGATATAGAGACGCCAATTTGTGGATCACATATAGCTTCAATGGACTCAAGTTTGTTGTATGCTGCTTGAGCTATAGCCACCAGCGAGAAAAATGTCGTGATGTTCTCTAGATCATCTCCAGATGCGTAGTAATAACCTTCTGTCGGATTGTGGATCAATCGTAGTCCAGCTCTTTGAAGCTCTGATTTTAGCGACTCTTGATTATTGGCGATGAAATTGTATGTTTCTGATGGCAGTAGTTGATCAAGTTTGGATTTGTAATCAAGTCTGTTGATTACAACGCCTCTTTTTATTCTCTCTGTTACCTGTGATCGGTTGATCATGTGTTGTTCTCCTTTTGGTCTTAATTTATCTTCATAAAAATGAGGTGGTCTATGCAAAACGTAGTAAACATAAATAGAGAAAGCAAAGACGGTGATACTTATGTCGTTACTGACATTCATGGTGACCTAGATGCTCTTACATACCTACTTAGAGAGGTAGGCTTCGACGAGAAGAGGGATATACTCATTGTCGTTGGTGATATGATTGATAGGGGTGACAGGAGTTACGATACAGCTCAATATTGTAGGATTAACCCTTTTGTATTCCCCTTGGAGGGTAACCATGAAGGTTTGATGAGGAGAGCTCTTTTGAGGGGAGGGGAGAGCTACCATGTTTGGTTAGATGAGCAAAATGGAGGCAATTGGTCTCAGGATTATCACAATAGCGTCCTACTTGACGTCGTGAGTTGGTTTGATTCTCTTCCAATAGCAATTGAACTTAATATCGACGCTAAGTACAAAATCGCACTAATGCACGCGTCATACCCTCTGGACTATAACTTGTCTTGGGAGCAATTGAAGGATGTGCTAAACAAGGGTGAGGGGGCGATTGTTCGGAGGTTAAAGGATCATATTCTCTGGGAACGTCGTTACGAAAGGAATGATGATAACCGAAGTGTATCTGGTCTTGACGCCGTAGTGCATGGTCATACAATTCAGAAAGAGCCTAGAATCTTAGGAAACCGAATATACGCGGATACAGGTGGTTTTATCAATTCAGACGACCACGGCTTAACGTTACTTAGGTTTGTTGAGGGCGGTACGTTGATGGGGCTGTTTGACTACTACACGATCAAAAGGTGTCCATGGACAAAAGGTTTTTTCGATGTTGAATGGTTTGAGTCGAAAAAAGCCCCTAGCAGTTAGGGGCTTGTTTTTAAGAGAATAACTAAGGTGCTACGCCACGTTCATGACTTCTGTGCCCACAGTGTGGCTTATAATTGGTGAGAAGACGTGATCCATTATTTTTTTCACATCAGCTAGTTCTTTTTTTCTGAACTTTCGGTAGTGAGTAAGATCGCCGAGACCGTTTGGTTTCATTTCAGAAAGAATCGATTGTACCTCTATCAAGTTTTTGTCTTGAATTCTTTCATGTACTTCTGGATCAAGTGACAAGAATTTGATGGTCACACCTTTTTTCATGGCATCCTTGATGCCATAACCCATACCTGTACTTATTCCTCGATCAATGGCGACGATCTTCATATCAACGTGAGTATGGTGGTGAAAACTCATTTCTAAACCTAGATTGCGCTCGGTTTCGCAGTCATCATCTAAGTGCTGTGTGTATAACGTATGAAAAAAGAGAGGGGATATCTTGTGTTCCAACATTAATACTCGGGAAACGAGGTTTGTGTACAGGATGTTTTCGTTTTTTATTACGAGATCATCATTTTTAAATGGAGTTTCTAGGATGGCTGTTTTTACCATGTCACATTTCCTTTTTTAGATGCAGTTTTAGTCCGCTATTGCGAAGAGTCTTGGTTTTGATAGAGTTGATGAAGGATTCTTTCGTCAAAAATAGAGAAAGTTTCTTTTTAGCTCGGGTTATCCCTGTGTAGATGAGCTCTCTGGTTGATACCTGAGTCTGGTTGGGTGGCATCAAAATGTATGTATGCTCGAACTCACTGCCTTGGGATTTATGGGTTGTCATGCAATACGCAAGCTCATGATCGGGGATTCTGCTCGTTAGGAAGCCTTTTACCGTTCCGTCCTGCATCTCGAAGTACACTTTCATAGAGCCATCAGTGTCGAGCATAGTTATGCCGATATCCCCGTTATGCAGACCCAAACCATAATCGTTTCTTGTTATCATTATGGGTCTACCGCTATACCAGATGGCTTGGTGTGACGGTGTTATTTTTTGTTGTTTGGTTAGGAGGTTTTCGATGTTTTGATTGTTTTTCTCTGTACCGAAGTCGCCTTTTCGTACTGCGCAAAGCAATCGACTCTTATTGAAGCAATTGAGGGCTTCCTGTATATCGCCCCTAACAACAGCTTCTAAGTATGGGTGGTAAGCGTTGGTTATTTCACTTAGCAGCATTGAGTAGTTTGCTTCATTGAGTTCATGGAATTGAATGTCGTCGAACTCTAAGTCAAAAGTGCTGATTGCTTTGTTGAAGTAACCGAGATTTACATTTTTTGCTAGTACGCCAATTCCAGAGTTGGCGTGGAAACGATAGCTTTTTTGTAGAATACAAATTTTGTCAGCCACGCTTTGAGGCTCACCTGTCTGTGGGAGAGAGAACCCCGTCATCTCGTTAATCTGTGAAATAAGTAAATCGCTTTGCCCTTGGTCGTAGAAGTCGCAGATGTCGCCGAGGACTGATCCCGCGTCTACCGATGACAGTTGATCTTTGTCCCCTAGAAGTATGAGTCTTGCATGAGTCGGCAACGCAGCAGATACTCTAGACATCATCTTTAGGTCGACCATTGACGCTTCGTCAACAACCAGTATGTCTAGGTTAAGTTTGTTGTTTTTGTTAAATCGATAGTCAGATTTACCGTAAGTTGCGCCGAGTAGTCGGTGTAGGGTTGATGACTCTGTTGGTATGGCTTTTTTTACGGATTCATCTAGGTCAATCGACGCTAATGTGTTCGATATTGATTCAGTTAGCCGAGCTGCAGCTTTTCCTGTCGGTGCGGCTATTTTGATGATTGGTGCAATTTTTGAGTCGTTGCCGCTCAATGACAGTTGTATGAGTGCAGCTAGTAATTTACAGACGGTTGTCGTCTTACCTGTGCCGGGTCCACCCGATATGATAGCTACTCTATTAACTAGGGCGGTGGATACTGCCACTTTTTGCCAATCAATGATGCTTTTAGATGGTATGAGCTCGTCCAGAGCCTTTAGATCGCCTAATGATTTAGCGTTATCTAATATACTGGATATTTTTGAGTCATTTAGCCCATCTCTACAATGTACATTCAGGATGTCGTAGCAAGTATCTAGATCCTTTTTTCCATCCAAAATTGCATCAAGCAGGTAGCTGTAAGGTCGATTAAATAGGTCACTTAGTGTCGCTTGAGCTGCTTTTAGATCAACGTCCACCAGCTTGTTGTCACCAAATAGTAGGGAGACAGCCACCTCATCACTATAACTTCGATTTAGGTACAACAAGTCACCAAAAATCACGAGTGGCTTGTCAATAACATCCGACGATTCGCACACGCATGATAGGGAGACGACTTTCTCTCTAGACAATGAATCGTCTTCAACGCAATCTGGTATGAGATCTGTTAGTTTTTTGCCATTAAGAGAGTGCAACTTTTTAAGATCTACGCAGACATTGCCTTGCTCTAGTGCTGTGGCAACGACAGATGTCACCAACGCACTAAGCTCCTTGTTTAAGTCACCTGTTTCAAACTCCGATAACTGCTTGCTTAACTGGTAGCTAATGTTGGAAATTCGTTTATCTAGATACAGTTCTTTCAACTCTTGCCTAATCATCGCCACTCACCTGTTGTTTAGCATTATCTGTAACTTCATCCAGTAGCCCCTTCTTCGTATGATCCAAACATGGCAAGAGCACTTCTAGTCCCCACTCATGTATCTTTTCAGCTAGTTCATCTGACCATCCCCCGAATGCTCGCTCAGGACTTCGATCTCCAAACAACTTGTTGTTTTCGTAATTCAGTAGGTACTCGTTTTTCATTGACTTCATAGCGAGATAACTGTTTTTGTCTTCTAGCGGCGCTAATTGTGTTGCCTTTAAACCTTTTTCAGCGACATCAGGTAGGTATGGAAGGGGGGCTCTTAAGCCGATGTAGTAGATTTCCATTAGTTGCGTAAGCAGCTCTGTTGCTTCTTCTCTCGCAAGTGGATAGATGGTGTATGAGTCATTAAGCCCCATAACTACTACATGCTTGCAGTGACCAGAGGAGGATAGCGCTAGTTGACGAATCCATCCGTCAAAAATGTCATAGATTCGTACATTGCCTCCACGATAACAGAGGGCATGATGCGGAAATGTGTCTCGGATTGTGCCCACGAGTCTTACGTAATCACCATTAGCAGATGTTAACGTGAGGTTTATGTCTTCATGTACACACTCCCCCAGCATTAGAGATTCAATTTCCTCTCCGAGTTTCTCAATGGAGTTCTTCTCATCGCTCATACATATAGCGCCCATAGCTCCCACTGGAGAGACTCCGTTTTGTTGGCACTCTTTTCGTAGTTTTTCGAATACAGTCTGTTTTTTTAAAGGGTCTGTGACGTTTCGATCTGCTAGTAGCTCACTTAACCACTGCGACCTTACCTGATAGCGATCTAAGTGACTTAGATTGAACGGCTCGTCGTCTTTGATTTCCAAGCTATTCACGTTAATGTCAGATTTCAGTCGTCTTGCGAAGAAGTGTTTTGGTGGAGATTTCCAGAACTTCATTAGTTCTGATAGGTTTAGCTTGTACACACCATCACCCTCAGAAAGTTCCTTCTCGTCTTCATCTAGCGGGTTCGGGCAAAAGTCTTTCGGTAGGTAGTCTGACTCTTGTACTTTCCATTCAGAGAAAAAGTGCGGAGGACAACCAGACTTAAAATTGTCTAGGGAATAGGGGGTCATAGGTAGGCTTTTCACTAGATGACGCACAAGTCTGTCTTCGGAGTGATCCGGGCAGAGATCCGTGTCGCCTTCAAGACAGTAGCATGACGCTATGTAATCTATGAGTTCTTGAACTAATATTGATTTATTCTTTAGTTCACCACTCTTCACGGAATGACCTGTGTAACTGATATAAAGTTGCTGTTCTGCTGATAGCATTGCCTCCAAAAACAAAAAGCGGTCAGACTCCCTACGATCTCTATCCCCTCTCTTCGGATGGAGCACCACAAGATCATCTTTATTTTCTGGAGTAACTACTGGGTATGCGCCATCATTCATTCCTAGTAGACAAACTACCTTGAATGGTATTGATCTCATTGGCATAAGCGTACAGAAGTTAAGTTGACCAGCTAGGAATCGTTGGCTCAACTGCTCATTGCTTAATTCTTGTATTAGCTCTCTTCCGATGATTCGGAAATTTATCTCTTCATCAAAGTGCGCAGCGTTCGTCGAGTCCAACAGTGCGTTCGCAGCTCGCTTTATGACGTCAATAGCAGAAGACTCTTGATTCGACGTTGGTTGAAAGAACATTGATGCGATGGAGATTATTTTATTGTGCCACCCCGCGCACGTATCTTCGTGCTCTAGTAGTGAGTGAGCTTCTTTTAGGGCATCGATAAATGAGGCTAGCTTACCAATGGTCTCGCTGCTTACATTGATTGGTGGTGAAAATGGTAAGTAGTCCTGATATGACCCGCACTCACTGTCCATGGCGAGCCCTAGAAGGAGTCGAGTCACTCCAAATGACCAAGTGTTGGCGGTCATAGCTGGCAAACCAAAACCAGTTGATGTGGTTTCATCTAGTCCCCATCTAATTCCCACTTCATTAACCAATGCGTAAAGGTCATCATACTCAGCGTCTTCAAAGCCAAACTTTTCCAGAACCGCTTTGTTTTTTAATAGGGTGAGAACATCGCTCGCTGTATATCGAGTAGTTGCTACGTCTATAATTTTGCAGAACGACGCAATTATTGGATGCTCACTTTGAGCTGTCCTGTCTGATACCGAATAGGGTATAAACCTTTCGTCAAAATAAGGGGGAGTGCTGAACACCGATGTTATGTGTGGGGAATATTTGTCAATGTCTGCGCACATGACGATGACATCACGAGGTTTCAGATCAGGGTCATTATTAAACAATTCCAGCAAGTGTCGTTGAAGTTCCTCTACTTCCCTTATTGGGGAGTAGCAATCTCTTACCACTACACTCATATCTGTGTGGGATAGTTGTCTCTTGTGCGTGCTGCTCTCGCTTTCCGTTAGGTTGCTATTGTCCCGTAGCTGCAATATGTCATTTTTGATGTGCCCTAGCAGTGATTCATCTGGTGTCTCGACGAAGGCTGATATTTCTTCTTTGTGCTCCAGCTCAGATACCATTGCGATATGATCTCTGCCCAATTTCCCAAAACTAGATAAAATAGGGTTGCCTGTTGAATCGCCAAGGAATAGGTCGGATTGCTCTATAGGTTGGAGATTATTTTCGTTTGATAACTTTTCATGTAGAAGCTTTAGTTCGTGTTTGTGGACATAGCTGCGGTCTTTGATGTCTCCCCAATATAGGTGGCATGGGTTAAGTGACATATAGTGGACATCAAGTAGGGTTCCGAGAGCTTCTATAGTTTTCATTTGGCTAGGGGGCATCGTGGGAACCCCGAATATCCATATACGATCGGGTAACTTGCCAAAATCAGATCTGCCGATCGTGCCCGACTCTATTTCTCGTAGGAAGCGAATGTAAAGCTCTGCGCGGTGAGGTTCACCATTGGTTTGCTTCTTTATATTCTCACAAAGCAATTTCCAAAGGAGGGGTTGCCACTCTTGACCCTTTAGCTCCTCTAAATCTAATTCATCATTATCCCAGTTGATTAGCATTTCGGGGCGATACACTTGGTATCCGTCGAACAAGTCAGCTATTTGGTTGGCTAGCTGGTGGACGTTGAGTTCGTGCTTAACGGGTGAGTCTTCATGACCAACATAGTTTTTTAACTTTTGGAACTCTTTGTGGCTGAGGAGTTCGGGGATCATTCTGACTAAGTACCATCGCATGGTTTTTTTTGTGAATGAACTGGTTTCAGGTGCATCGTCAATGGCGGAATGGTAGATGCGCCATACAAATGAGGAGACCATGGGGAAGCTGATGTTTGCACAAATTCCGTTCCTCTCAGCGATCTGCTGCAAGAGGTATTTAGACATACCAGATGACTGTACAAGAATTTGTTCTTTGGAGAAGACTCCCTCTAGCGGGTCCATGTCCATGAGAGAAAGCATCAGCTCTTTGAGTACGCTAATGTTATTCGAGTTGTAAATCGTAAGCATTTTTTTGCCAGTTACACCAAATCCTAAGATTATGATATCAAAGGGGTGGATGAGTAGAATGCGGTTTAAGCATTGCCCCCTTGTTTCGGTGGATATTTAATGGTCTGCGGGGGTATGCCGGTGTACCGTTACACTGGATTATGCGGTTGGATGTATTAGGGATTTAGGGGGTTGTAGTTATTAGGTAGCATGTAATTGAATTATTCTTAATTTTTTCAATTACTTATTGCTACCTTTTGTAGTTGTTGCGTGTTCTAAATGTAGTTATCTGCGGGGCTTATCCGTTTGCCTGCAGAATGTTAAGTATTGATTCTCGGACGTGCTTGGGTAAGTTTGATATTGTGATTGAATTACTTTCTGGATCGAATGAGACGTTTTTTTGTAGTGCTGAGGGTGAGAGTGAGAGTGTGACACCACCAGAAGACCAGCTTATGCGGCGGAGTGTTTTGGCTACTTTGTTGTCGAGTTGAATAGGCTTGTGAGAGTCAAAGCCCGCATTTTCTAAATGATCCTTTAACTTACCAGAAATACCATTGCCTATTGCTTCTAGAGACGTAGTGAGTTCTTGCACTTCGAGGGGTTTGGCTTTCGAAGAGGCAATGGCGTCATTGAGTTGGTTTGTGGCGAGTTTCTTTTCAGTGATTGATAGTGATGGTAGCGCTAGGAAATCAGTTATTGTTTCGACGAACAGTTTTGTGTTCGACTCTATGCTGGTATCTAGCTTGAGGTTGAGTGCATTTAGGATGATTTCTTCTTCGCTAGCCTTTCGGCACTTGGTCATGGTGCTAGCGATTTCAAACCATGGGGAGCTTTCCAGTAGAGTTAAATCAACAAGGATACTGGTTAGCATCTCTGAAATTTTTATAGTTTCTGATTTAACCAGTAAAATGCCCTCAACATCGTGTGTTATCGACGTCAGTTCAGGTTTCTTAGGTAATAAAGAAACGAGTAGGTATCGGCGACCATGACTTTCGTAATCGGAGAATAGCGCCGTGATTTCTCCCCATGTCGTGGTGTCGGATTTAGCTAGGTGTTCAGCAAGCATATCCATGATTCTAGCTGACGTATCTATGATGTTTGGGTTATCAATATGAGCTCTGCAAATTTCATTCATGCATAGGGATTGCTCTCTGCTCACTGCTACATGATGCCTAGATCTAGAAAACGCTATTTTGTTAGCTTCTCCAATGAGCTTGATTGTTTCGCTGTTGTTATTTAGCTCAACAAGGCTTTTGTCGATGGAGATAGCGCTGTTTTGTTCTGATAGGTTGATTGAATGAACGATGGATTCGTTGATTTTTAGTGTTGGCATAATCTTTCTCAAAATTGTGCTTCTATAATACGGAAGCATAAAAACATTGAAATACTTACGGTAAGTGCATTTTCAACATGACTTACAGGGCATGTTTTGTGATCATGCCCACAAAGTTGTAACTCACAATATCGCAGCACCTCTACGAGTTGCGATTTACTACATACATTCCTTGATCATGCTTCCGATGAAGCGAAGTATTCATCAAGTGATTCAATTAATGCTCTATTTGGTTTTTTGAAGTAGATTCCGTTTTGAGTGGAGTCCTCTATCCCCCGCAAGAAGATATAGAAGCAGCCCCCAACATGCTTATCGTAGTCATAATTGGGTAACTTGGATTTCAAAAAACGATGTAGAGCGAGTGTGTAGAGCGTGTACTGTACGTCGTATCTGTGATCGGCGATCGCTTCCCCCATAGCTTCTTGGGTGTAATTAGATGCGTCATCGCCAAGGTGGTTGGACTTCCAGTCTAAGACGAAGTATTGACCATTGTGTTCAAACGTCAGGTCGATAAATCCCTTTAGTAGTCCCTTTACATCATCAAACGATAACTTGCTTCCTAACTTGTACAAGGGTTCGTGATTAGACATCAACTCATTAAAGCGGTCATGGGATAGGTTGCAAATGGGGAGCAAGAATTCCATTTCCACTAACTTTTTGTCATCCCCTAGCATATTTAGACTCAATCCATCCTCTAACGGCTTATCTAGGGTGTCTCCCAGTAGTTTGACGAGTGTAGGTAACCATTTTTCATCCACATCATTTCGAGACATCAAATCCACAAGGATCTCTAAGTTTTTCCCTTCTGACGTAGACTGTGTGTAGTCGATTTCCTCAAATATGGTGTGCAAGAACGTGCCAATCTCTGCCCCCCGAGGGAAGGTGTATATGTTTAATCCCTCGGGAGAGCCCTGAGCAGTCTCTTCTTTTTCAAATAACTCTGCTGATAGTGATGCAGTCTCAAACACCGAATCTGAGTGAGAATGGGCATGACGAGATAACGCCGAAAAGCTTGTTATCCACCAGCCTTTTTCTATTGAGTTCTTTAGCTGCGTTGTTTTCGACAGTTGTAGTTTTTCACTTACTTCATGAATCATTGATTGGATTTCAGGTTTTGGAAGAGCCCCCCAATCGCTGGTGCTACTTTTCTTTAGCCATTCATTGGTAAAGTTTTCGAAATCTAGTGCATCAGCTTGGGCATTCTTTTGAACTAGAGATCCTATTGCGGTTTTGTGAACGCCTGTAGGTCCCCTCGTTTTTCTCCCATCAGCAATAGGGCATAAGCCTAAGTATGTGCCGAAAACAGCTCTCGTCATCGCCACGTATAAGATGCGCAAGTCTTCCGCAAGTCGTTCCTTCTCTGCTCGTTCTAATGAGAGCTCCTCGTTCTCCAAATCAAGAGTCATTGCATTGGTGCGCTGATCAAAATAGAGCGGGGTTGTAGTTTCTTGGAATGAGGAAATGAATGGTAAGAATACGAGGTTGTACTCCAAGCCTTTTGATTTGTGAATCGTGACAATCTTAACGAGGTTTTCATCAGACTCTAATCGAAGTTGCTGTTCGTCTGAATTTGGGTTCGGGTTGTTGATGTGGTGATCTAGAGTTTGAACAATTGACAGTTCCGAGTCGATGCTCTGCTCCTCAGCCTGTAACAGTTCAGCTAGGTGGAGTATGTTGGTTAAAACTCGCTCTCCACCTGTTTGTCCAAGGAGCTGTTTTGGCAACTCTTTGGTCGTGACTATTTTCCGTATAGCGGCTGAGATCCCATTGTACTTCCATGTTCTGGAGTACACTGTCATTTCATCGAGTAAGCGTTCCCAAAGTTTTTCGCTCTTGTTGTGCGAATCTATCTCTTCTGCGGTCATGCCGAATAGACGAGTGGACATAGCAGCCCGAAGAGATCGTTCGTCTTTAAGGTTTAGTAACGATCTAAGGATTAGCAATAAGTCTCTTGCCTCAGCTGTATCGTAAACTGAGCCACTGCTGGAAAGGTAGACGCTAGATATGTTTCTCTGCTCTAGAGCATTTTGAATTGTTCGTGCTTGCTTTCCTGTTCTTACCAAGATTGCAATGTCACCAGATTCAATCTTGCGGCTGTGTTTCGCATTGATTAAGGTTGAATCCTCAGAGCTAAGTAATTCCAGAATCTCATCAGCTGTAATTTCTGCCATCTGCGATTCGTAATCACTTTTCAAAACAGGTTTTTCACCGTCATCTGTCATAAAGACATTGACGGCACTCATCCTTTTGCCTCGCTTAAACCACTTGCTGCTATCTGGTTTCGCAGCGGCGGTGGTGCGTATGAAATCTATGTCGCCTTCATACAAGAAGGGGTTATCACTAAGTCCAAATAAGTCATTTGTAGCAGCAACCATTTCATGAGATGACCGCCAATTCTTACTTAGTGTATAAATGTGTTCCACAGTGTTTTTGGCATGAATATAGGTGTTTATGTCTGCGCCGCGAAACGCGTAGATTGCTTGCTTTGGATCACCAATCATAAACAATCCGACATCGATAGGGTCTGCGTTATTAATCGTCGAGTAGATTTTGTCAAAAATGGTGAACTGGAGTGAGTCCGTGTCTTGGAATTCATCAATCATGGCAAAAGGGTACTGTTTTGCTATCTGATGAGACAGGAATTCACCCATTTTCCCCGTCAGTGCTCTTTCGAGGTTAACGAGTAAATCATCGAATGATAGGAGGGATAGCTCCCCTTTTGTTTCACGATACTTTTGACGGCATTCCTTTATGGCGATCCTGAAAAGCTCACTCTTCATGCCTTTGTGGTTTTCTAGAAAACTTTCAATTTTCTCGAAGATTGGTGACTCAGGGGGCTTCCCGCCTTCTTTTGTCTTCTCCAAGATTTCACTTAGAGCGAAACTACGTAGTGATTTAGGTGTATCTAATCCAGTAAACGGGTTGTTTGCCCATTCGCGAATCTCTTCTACTCGTTCTGGCGTTCTTTTTTTTGTCCAACTTCTTTTATTTATGTCTGAGCTTAATATGATTTTAGCTAAGTCCGAAGAGGATAGAGTGTCCTTGATGCACTCTTTAATGTGCTTTATTGACGCTACGGATTGTTCGTAGATCTCTGTGATGGTCTTGCCTAAGTTTTTTTCATCAGCCTTTATTGTTACAGCCGAGCCACTTATGTACCTGCTGATGTCCAGCTTCAATAATTCAGGCGTTTTCCAGCATGACCTAACTTCTGTCGCAACCTCTTCACTTAGTGGAACAATATGATTTCTCCAAAAATCTGAAACGATTGTCAGCTTCAACTTGTCTTCATCGGTAATTAGTTTGGCTGATTCCATTGAATTTGTATCAAGGGAATACTGTCTCAGCATTCGTTGGCAAAAACCATGAATGGTAAATATCGCCGACTGATCCATTTGCTGCTCTGCAATTGCTAGCGCTTTTGCTGCGCTGTCTTTGTCTGCAGTCTCTTTTAGGAAGGTGGATATCACAGGATCGTCGCTTTTGCCTCTCAGCATTGCGAGCTTTGTTTCTCTTATTCTAAGGCGTATGCGCTCCCTTAGTTCCTCGGTTGCTGCTTCTGTGAACGTAACCACAAGTATCTCTGTAACAGATAGTGGTCTAGGGAAGCCCTTGACACCATGCCCTAGCAAAAGTCGGATGTAGAGGGTTGCGATAGTGAATGTCTTCCCTGTACCGGCAGACGCTTCGATTAGCGCTTTGCCGCAGAGTGGAACTTCTAGGGCGTTTAGTTCGATGTGATCCATGGTTTACAGGCACTATGTGACGACAAGATGTTGCCTATATTACCACCACTTTCATACTCTTGTGATAGTTGCTTATGGATTGAGTGAGTAAGCAGCTAAAATTCCTAGCCTTGGTTGGCTTTCTTTAGAGAGGATGTCGTAATTTCCCTTTTTATTGACTTGAGCTCGCGTTTCAGTGGATTAAGTCGATGCACGAATATCTTTACTGAGAACGTTGCTGTAATGAGAGCAGCAAAGAGGAGTGCCCCTGTAGAAACGAGCTTGGCTGATTCATCGGCGTTAATGAAAGATATTGTGGCTAGGGCACAGAGGATTAGAGTGAAGGTCGCTAATTTTGCGGCATGAAACTCAGCCCTTTTTGCAGATCTTTCGATGTTCCATGCTTTTCTTAATAGTTCTTTATGTTTTTTCATGACTTTATTGTAAATGTATTGCATTTCGCGCTTATATATCAAATAAACCCTCAAAAAATCAAGTTAAAAGCGATGAAAACGGAAATTCAGTTCGATTTGATTTGAGTTTGAGTAGTTCTTAACCTTTAAAAAAAGGAATGATAGCAAGTAATGTGGTTCTGGTTTATGAGCCAAGAGAGTCTTATCAATCTAACATTATCAACCTATGCCGTTCAGAAGGATATAGGTTGGCTCTGGTGACGAACTTATTAAAACTACCGATAGAGCTTAAGTCTGCTGATAATGTTGTTGTTTTGATTGATTCAGAGCTAACGCTCGGTGAGAACACCATTTATGACATTATTCCAGCTCTAATCAAAGCGGACTTGTTGGGTAGGTTAGTCTTCTTAACCCCTAGTAAGGTCGATAGGACTAGGTTGGATCAGTTGGCTTCCTTGGAGCCATTGGATGTAATATCGCGAGTGTTGCAGCCAAGGGAGTTGAGAGAACGGCTTTCGAGGCTCTTCTTGGATGTGCAAAGGACTAGTCGGCAGAGAAAGGTGGCGAGGGGGTTCTATGATACTCGCGCTTTTGTAAACAGCACTTATGAAAAGGATTGTGATTTGATTAAAGATGGTTGTGCTGGTGGCGCAGGTTCTTACATAGCATACAAGGTTGCAGAGGAGGCTGGTGATTCGATGCGGGCAGTGAAGCATCTAGTAGATGCCTTCAAAGTTATGCCCTATTCATACTGTCTCTATGAGAAGGTTTTAATGCAATGTGGAACAAGTCGAGGGATATATAAGGCGTCGGCTATGTTTCTGAAAAGCCACCCGCCTAGCTCACCCTTTTTTGGTATAGGGCTTACTAGAGCGCTGCAAGCGTTGAGTGGATGTAGGGAGACTTCGTTACTTCGATCGATAGCCTCCGCTAGATTGTCAAACAGACTATTTTGAAGCGTAGTTTACTTTGTGAATCGCTCTATCGTCCTAACAAATCTCTTTCCAGCCTTTGATTTATTTAAGCGAATTCGACTGATGCCAGTAGTGACCATGTTCTTTTTTACATCTTCTACAAAGAAAAAGGATGCAAGGAAAGATTTACCAGAGCCAATGGCTCCACTTGATAATTCAAGTGAAGAAGCATAATTATGTGGCAGTTCTTTTATTTCTCTTGAATTTATCGGTTTCTTGTTCACAGAATACTTCCAATTGTCTGTACTATTGCCCGCAGTCAATTCCCCCTCTAAGTTAGAGTCGTCAAAAAGGTGAGGGGGTGGTGATGCTACCGTGGATTAGAGGATTTCTAGGGCGCTTTTGTCAACTTCTGTCCAACTACCATCGCCACATCGCAACTTGAATGTATCGAAGTCATCTAGATCGATAGAAAACTTTGGCTCTTCGAAATCAGACATGTTAAATTCCGCGTGCACGAATTTCTTGAAGTCATCTGTTTTTCTAAAATAGAGAGTGCTTTTATCTTTCGTTAGCGATGCATAACAAACATACAGCTCTTCGCCTGAGTCAAACCGTGGAAACTTAAAAGTTCGTCCTACAATGTAGGTGTCATTGTTCCCAATGTGAGTGATAAATTTCGAGGTTAGAATTTGGTCTATATTCATTATCTTAATCCCTTGTTTGATGTCGCGTTTTAGTAATCAAGTTGTTGAAGGAAATATGTTAAACACAGCCATTTTAGTTGATGCGGAAAACGTATCGACCAAAGAACTTAACCTCTTCTTTCGCTTTCTGAGAAGGTGGGATGCTAAGGGTCGAGTTGTCGTTAAAAGAGCTTATGGTGACTTTGGGAAGACTATCTCTAAAAAGGTTCCAGAGCTTCACACTATGGGGCTCGATTGCCGACATACACCTCCGAGCACTGGCGGAAAAAATGCGGCTGATTTTGTATTGACCATAGATGCTATTGAAATGTTATACAACAGCAATGTTGACCAATTTGTCATAGTGTCATCTGACGCTGGGTTTTCTGTTTTAGCCTCACGGTTGCAAGAGGCGGGGAAATCGGTGTTCTGTTTTTCTAGGCAAAAGCATTCTGCTCACAAGGTTTTTGATAAGTTTTTTGTGTTTGAGGAAATCTTTGCAAAAAAAGAGATATCTCAGGTAGATCATAACGCTGCAAGTTTGCCTAACGAGGTTGTTAAACCGATTTTTAGGTATGCGAATTGGTGGGTCGCAGAGAGGTTTATAGATCTAGTTCAGTCTGAGATCGATAGCCGAGGTGGCGATCTTAGGCTGAAAGGCTTGTCGAGGATGTTGAATGAAGTTGATGGCGACTTGTGTTCCAAACTTGAACAAAATGTCAACACTGTGATTCAATCAAACCCCAATCTATTTACACAAACGTGGGGGGAGGGCAAAAGGTACATCGGTATTAACCAGACATACCTAGATGCCCTTAGGGCGAGGCACGAGAGTTAAGGAATTCGCTATTTACGCGGTTTCACAACTCTCAATGAGTGTCCTCTTTTTTTCAGGATCTTCCTAAATAGCTTGGGGCAAATGTTTTTAATTGCGATCATTTCTGGCTTCACATCCCTGTTGCCGTCGCTAGAGATTCTCCGTGGTGCCATGATCTTGAATACATCAAACCCATGTGATGTGTATAAGTCTGTTATTTCTGGGAGCAATGAATTTGTCGCTATAACTGGAGCTTTTTCAGCGGTGTCCAATAGGGCGGCTAAGTCGCTTTGGTCTTCTAGTGTGAAGTTGTTTTCACTGTAACCTCTAAAAACACCGTCACCATAATATGGTGGGTCAGCAAAAAGCATTGTTGTTGGTGTTATCTTGTCATGCACATCTCGAAAGTCCCCATTGGTGAACTCGTAGCCCTTTATCGCTTGCCCATAGTCCAAGAACTCTATTTGAATCTTTGGCTTTTTGTACTTGCCCCAACCAACATTAAAGCCCGTTTTTTTACTAAACCGACTGAGACCATTGAAACAGGTGCGGTTTATGAAATAGAAAGCTTCCGCGCAATACCTCTTGTCGTCAGGGCAGTTTGATGTTGAAAGTTTGTTCATCAGAGATCTATGGCGAAGGAAGTTTTCCTTTGTGTTTTCTATATCTATGTTGATAGAGAAGTCACCTGCCTGTATTTCACGATAGAGGTTTATTAGGTGTTGGTTGGTGTCGTTGCCAACAAAGTGAGTAGGGTTTACATGCAAAAAAACAGAACCAGCTCCAACGAATGGTTCAACTAGTTTGTTGCAGTTTAGGTGTTCGTATAGATCTTTAATGGCAGGGGCTAACCACCTTTTGCCACCAGCCCATTTAAGAAAAGGTGTCATCGCTTGAGTGTTATTACTTAATGATACATTTTTATTGGTGAGGGATAATAACTCTTTCTCATGCTTTCATCCATTTGTTTAAGCTTGTGTTTTGTAGTGTGTGAGCATTTTTCTATACTTAAAAAAAAATGTTATCAATCAAAAATTGCCTCCAGAGAAGAAGTGGTTACCTTCCAAATATACTCCTCTTTTTGGCGATTGTATCGTGGTTTAGTTTTCACAATTCCTCAGCAGCCACAAATTTCGATATCACCATGGGCGAGTTTGTTACGGTGCTTGCTCTTTCTGGTGTGATCTCGCTATATGCAGTGTCAGCGACAAACTTGCTCAACCCTTATGTAGTTGCAACTTCTTTATCCTTGTCGTTCGCTACTCTCGAATTGCAATCTAATGGCTTCTTCCATAGCGCGTTGGGCTTCGCATCAGTTCAATTAGGAACTCTTGGGAGCGGTTTGGAGTCTGCTGTTACCTTTGGCCTATGGATTGGAACAGCCTTTCTTTGCGTGGTTACACCAACTTTTAGGAGGAGAATGGCGTTTATATTTACAACTATGATTGCGTTTGTTCTGCCCCTTATCAATGAAACGCTAGTTGTTACAGGTACGGTAATGTCGACTATTCAGGCTGTCCAGTTATTGCTGGTGGTATGGATTTCAGGGTTCTATGTAATGTTGCCGGCAGAGGAGGAGTTGAGGGTAAGAATGAGCTTAAAGATGATAACGTCATTCGCTTCACTATTATTGTCATGCGTAGGGTTCTTTGCTTACTGCGAGATACCTTTCGATTGGCTCTATATGAGTTTGCTGGGTTGTTTGATGATGTCGGCTGTGGTGGTGAGAATGGCGTTGCTTGGGGCTGTTGAAAGAGGTTGTTTTGCAGGGTTATTGTTTTCGATAGTCATGTTTGCAATCCTACTATTCCCTCATTGGGGCGGCAATTTTGATTTGTTATCAGACTTCATTCAGGTTGACGGAATCTACGTCGGTTTGTACGCATCTGCTTTTTGCGTCTTAATCTTTGCAGTGTTTTTTGTAACTATGGTGGAGGCAACCCCTCCAGTAACGTTGTTATTCATATTGTTCAATTTCATTCTAGGGCTATTGGCTTATGCGAGTAAGTTTGAGTTTTTAGAAAGTGCATTGGATTCATCTGGGTTTTCCGTTGTTGTTGGATCTCCTGAGGTATTTAGCTACGTGCTCGTTGCCCTTGCGGTGGTGTCTTCTTTTGTGTGGCGCAAGGCGGTTGATAGTGCCTTATCTATATACATGGTGTTGATGTCGTTAGGTGCAATATTGCTAACCTATATTTTCTTAATCGGGAACGGGGGAGGAGTAACTGCGACGAACGTCTTTGAGTCATATATCGCTATGGTTGCTAAGTGGATGCCAATCACACTTGTTGGAGTGTTCGTTTTTTCAGGAACTTTGAAAAGGAGTGCTTACAGCAATAGAATTAATGAACAGCCAGATGAGCTGTAATTCCAATAAAAAAAGAGACTCTGCTTAGTAATGCGAAGTCTCTTTTTTTTTAGTAGATGCTAAAACAAAATATGCTTAGCACTAAACACATCATTGTGAGGGTCATCACCATTCGATGGTCTGGAAACCATTGAGCACTCTTTTAAATGTCTAACTTCGTGGGCAGTTAGGCTTTCAGTGATGGTCTTGTGGAAAAATATGTTTAGCTTCTTACGTTTCCTTAGTAGGTTAAGACCGAAAACAGTGCTTGGTGATGGCAGCTTTTCGTCTGATTCATCATCAATGATAACTACGTAGTCAGAGATGTCGGTGATCCCTTTATCTTCTGCTGTTTTTGTCACGGAACTAGCGGACATACTTCCGTCGTCACATACGATGAACTTAATTCCTTTCAATAGGCGCTCGACATCACGATGATACGAGGGGTCGAAGTTTCCCACCTTATCATGGAAGCGAAGGGCTGTGTGCACTCTCTTTTTTTGGCTGTCTATGCCGTTTTTTATAAAAAAGAGAAGTTCCTTCTGGTGCTCGATAGCATAGTTGATAGCCAGCCTGATCGCATAAATGGCGGCATCATCTTCATTCCGACTAAAAATGAATTTAATTCGTTCCTGCATTTAAGGTATGTTCCTTTAGGCTTGGCAGAAGTTCGGCTCGAAACGGTTTGCTTACCTTGAAGTGCTTGCGAATGCCGCCGTTCTTAACAAACTTCACTTGTGTTTTTGGATTGATTGAGTTGCGTGGACCTGCCTCTTTGGCAGAGAACACGCCGAAGCCACGGATTTCAATTCGAACTTTACATGTTTCTGTCTCAGATAGTGCAGAGATAAACTCTCGAACTGTGGCTTCTGCTAGTTTATCAATCTCAGATGGTGAGCTGCGTAGCTTCGTTCTTAATCGTGTTTTTAGCTCGGAGATTAATTCAGAGGTATTAACCTTGCCCTGATTTGATGCTTTATTCTTGCTCGACTGACTGGAAGGCATAGTAACTGTAGCCACTTCGCTCATAGTCTTCTCTTCGCCAGTTTTAGGGTTTCTCACTGGACGACCGCCTTCTTTTATTTTCGGAACAAGCTTCCCAAACCCTTTATAGGCGACTTGCTTGTTTGAGCGAAGGGCGTCGCAGCTGATGTCAATTAGGGTGTTGACTGCAGTAATAGAGTCAGAACCCAATCGTCCGTGAAAGTGGTTGTCAGATATTCGTACAGCAATGCAATTTTTTGTTAGTGTAATCATCGGTATAGGCTTCTGTGATAATTTTTTTGCAAGATAACAAGGTCCTTGCATTCGTTCAACGGTGATGTATGATAGTGTTGAATATATGTTTACGGATGGTAACCCATAAATGAACTTAACCCAGTTCAAGAAGAAAAACCCAGAGTATCAAAATGATGAAGTCGATAAGTTTCTGAAACTTATCGAGTGGACGTTTCTGTCCATCATTTGCCTCTCTGTATTCTTCGTAGTCGTGCTTTTTTGGGCTGACTACAAGGGGGTTGCTATCCCAACAGACAGCCCTGTGAATCCTTGGATTGGTAAAGGGTCATCTGGAATTAACTTCCTGCTAATCTTTTTCTCTTTAGCTGTCATTTCAGTTTCAAGGTGGATTCGCTCAAGTCGTTTTCAATAAGCGTCGATAGGGCATCAAGTTGCCCTGATAGTAGCTGCAACGCCACTTCATCCTTCGGATGACTAGAAAGACCTTTTGCAAATTCAGACATAGAAAGGTCGATCTCAAGTTTTACTGCCGTTTTTTCTAATGCTTGCTTTAGGGTTGAGCCATCAAGAAGTAGATGAGCTAATGAGTGATTGATCTGCTTGTTTAGCTCAGTCACGATTGAGTCCTGTGATCTCGTTAAAGATTAGGTTAGCGATCTCATCACTGGTAAGCTCGCGACCACCGAGTTCGCATTCAATAGTCACAATCTTCTTGGCGAGAGGGCAGCCATCTTTGTTTAATCGGCTATACTCAGTCATGCCTTCGATAACTTGTTTGTGAAACTTGCGACCCAGTTTCTCAATATAGTCTGTTGTTCCTCGTTGCTGTTGACGTCTGACTGACGTCTCGTGGGATATTTTGAGGAAGAAGATGTAGTCTGGGATTACTATGCATGGGTTAGATGAAATGGCATCTTCAATGAGATTTATGTCCACCCCACCCGCGTAACCTTGCAAGCCGATTGTAGACAGGTTTCCTCTGTCACTGATAACGTAGCTAAACTTATTTACTAGGTTAGAGACCTCTTTTTCCATCAAGTCCGATCGAGAAGCGAGCGCTAAGTGAAGCATTGTGTGTTGGTTGATTGGGTAAGGTGGCTCCAACATTAATGCTCTTGTTTTTTCAGCTAGTCGAGTCCCGCCGGGTTGGCGTGTTAGGGCGGTTGAGTATTCTTTATTTTTCAACAGTTCGGATAACTTGCCGCACACTGTTGATTTAAATGAACCCTCAGGACCTTCAATTTCAATATACATTCTTTTTATTCCTCGACTAAGGTTCTGTTAGCGGCGCTGATGAGTACACCTTGTTCGATTTCGCGCTTCATTAATTTGTGGCATTGCAAGGAATGGTCTGCGATCTCAGAGTGCCTCTCCACCACAATTGCATCGGTGATGTTGTGATGTTTGTTATCGATTAATCCTGACAAGTAGGATAGATGATTCTTGGACTTCTGAACCGCTTTTTTCAACTCAGTATGCTTTTCATTGTGTCCAGATCGAAGGGCGTCTTGTGCCATAACTTCGATGTGATAAGTGCGTCGCCTCAATGTAAGTCTTTCTCGCTCTAACTGGGAGCGTGGGAATAGCGTGTCAGTCTCTTTTTTTTTGCTCATTTCTGGTTAACTCTCTAGATTTGATGCAATGTCCTGTAGTCCGCTAAGTAGATCCTCTCCCTCAGAATCAAGGCTAAAGTGCTCCAATGTATTGTTGGTCACCTGCTCTAGTTCCATCAAGGCATCAAAGTCTAGGTCAGCATCGGTAATAGATTTCGTTAGTTCCTCTAGTCCCCACTTGCTTAGGATGGTGGTGTTGTCAATGGGAATCTCTTTGGTGGAGAGTGTTTCAGTTAGACCAAGCGATTCGAGGTCACCGATTAAATTGGTGGAATTTCGTTTGCCAATCTCATCGAGGAGTTCTGCGAATGTTGTTTCAGCGTCTTCGTTATTTTCAGTTGAGAAGCTGTTAAGCTTTTCTGCGAATGAATCAATAGAAAGCTCTTCTGAAACGAAGTAAGCCATATTGTTTAGCTTACTTCTTACGTTGGAGAAGAGAACGCAGAGAAAATCATTGCTATGGTCTATCTTTGAGTCTGCTGTTACTTCATTCGAATCGAAGCGGTCGCTCAATGCTTTCCAGACAGGGGATAGGGTTATGATATCTTGGTCAAAGACAACTTCGTCGAGTTTACCTATCTCGTGAGCAAACTCTTTCTGTATTCGCTTTTTAATGTCCATCTCGAAAATTTTTGCCAGTAAGTTATTAATTAACTATTCATGGTACGGCAAGATGGACGCTAAACCAATGTCTAATTTTCCAACAATTTAGTAAAACTTGTGGCGCTTCCTTTCATTGTTTGCGCTGTAAAAATCGTGATTGGAACACTCAAAAACATTCCAACCAAGCCAAACCAAAAACCCCAGAAGAGCATTGATAACAAAATCACTAAAGTTGATAAACCTAGTGCCTCACCAAGCAGTCTAGGTTCTATGAGACTACCTATAACGACGTTAGTAACGGCATATAGAGCAAGTGTTGAGAAGAACAGTGTCGGGTCTAAGCCTAATAGGGAAATGGCGACTGCTGGTATTGCTGCGATGAAAGAGCCGATTGATGGGATAAAGTTGAGTGCGAACGCGGTGAAACCCCATAGTGGCCAATATTTATCGCCGAGAACGAACAAGCCAAGGGAGATTACTACTCCAGTCGCTATTGACGTGATTGTTTTTGTTGTGATGTATTTACTTACGGATGCATTGATGTGGTTTAACTCTGCATCTCCGCCATAAAGTACCACTAGTTTGTTTTTCCATCTAGGTGCCTCCATTAACATGAAGTAAGAAATGAGTAGAACTAATAGTGTTGTACTCATCAAGGCGGTGATTTCCCCTAAAATTGAAGCGCTAGTTTGAACTAGCTTACCCATGTTCAGGTGAGAGAGCACATCTATTTCAAGACCAGATACGTCTCTAGCCATGCTCTCATATTCTGATAGCTTGCCTTGGATATTGGCTAGTATGTTTGGAGAGTCCTTAATAAACTCCGATGCAGACGTTGTGACATGCTTTGCGGTGACACTGAGGATCGAAAAAAAGACAATTATCAGTGAAGCTGACCCCAATGGTCTAGGCACCTTTAGTTGTTCGAGTTTATTCACGAGGGGGACTAGCATTAAACAAATGAATGTGCTCAAAAGGAGAGGTGCGACGATTGTGTCTAGCTCTCGGAGCGCGAACAGGATGATGAAACCTGCTGCGATAGTAACGATGTGGTTTTTCATGATTTTTTCTAGTAATACAAAATCTCGAAAGAAAAAAAAACCTCGGTGCTCCCGAGGTTTGTGTCTTAGTAAATTTATTCGTTGTCGAGGAACGCTTCACTATTGAGGAGGATTAAAAGCTCGTCCTCATGATGATAGACAGACTGAATGAAGTCGTTAGCCTTGTCTTCGCCAAAGTTTGGCGTCTGATCGGCAGTCTCTCGGTCAATATCGATAACTTCGCTCACTTCATCAACAAGAACCCCAACAACGCACTCTTTAGTTTCAAGAATTACGATGCATGAGTTTTCAGTAACCTCCGATTCTTCGAGCCCAAGACGTCGGCGACCATCAATCACTGTCACTACATTGCCCCTTAGGTTTATCAAACCGAGAACAAAATGCGGAGCGTGCGGCACCGAGGTGATGTCTGCTGATGAGTGCTTGAGCACTTCCTTTATAATGAGGGCATTGATAGAGTATTTTTCGTTTGATAGAACGAATGTCGCCCACTTTTCAAGGTTAAGTTGTTTGACGTTTTTACTATTTTCCATCTTATTTACCCGAATATTTATTTAGAAGCTCCGTGATATCAACTATTAGAGCAATACCTCCGTCACTTGTTATCGTCGCCCCAGCGATTCCGTTGTTGTTTTTCAGAAAGGCTCCTAGCGGCTTGATTACCACCTCCTCTTGACCAATGACATCATCAACAACAATCGCTACTTCTGTGCTCCCAACGTGAACCAAGACAACATGACCTTTATCTACAATTTCGTTTTGTGGGAGTTGATCTATCCATTTGTCTAGGTAGATTAACGGTACTGTTTTCCCACGTACGGTCGTAGTAAGGTGTCGACCCACGCAGTTCATCTTGGTGACGTCGAGTTGGTATATTTCGCTGATGCAAGATAGTGGGAAGGCGAATACCTGCTCCTTGCTTTTGAGCATCATGGTCGGCTGTATCGCTAGTGTTAGGGGGACTTTGATTGTTACAAGTGTACCTTCACCTCGACTAGACTTAATGCGGATTGAGCCATTTAGTTGAGTGATGGATGTTTTTACAACGTCCATCCCAACGCCTCTGCCACTGATGTCTGAAATTTCACTCTTAGTGCTAAATCCAGCCGCAAAGATAAGGTCGAATGCCTCTTCGTCACTCATTCTAGATGCTTGTTCTTCATCGATAACGCCACGCTCAATGGCGAGTTCTTTCAGTTTATTGGCATCCATGCCAGCGCCATCATCTTCAATCTCTAGGAGGATATGGTCGCCTTCTTGTGAAGCTCTTAGAGTAATACTGCCCTGTTCGGGCTTTCCATTTGAAGCGCGAACGGATGGGAGTTCGACACCGTGATCGACTGAGTTTCTAACCATGTGGATTAGAGGATCAGCTAGTGCTTCCACAAGGTTTTTATCGAGCTCGGTATCTTCACCAACCATGTGAAGGTTTACATCCTTGCTTAATGACTTGGCTAGATCGCGGACTAGTCTAGGGAAGCGACCGAAGACCTTCTTGATTGGTTGCATTCGGGTCTTCACAACGGCATTTTGAAGGTCGCCGACAACTAGATCTAGATTGGCAACAGTTTGTGCTAGTTGTTCTGTAGACTCTTGCGTGCTTTCCTGTTTGGTGCTTCCAAGAAGAATTAGGCGATTACGAATGAGCACGAGTTCTCCGACCATATTCATAATGTCATCAAGCCTTTGGGTGTCGACACGAACAGTCGGTTCAGCCTTGGTCATGCCGCTTGGTTGTTTATCACTAGATTTAGTAGGATTGTTAGCAGCTGGCTTGGGGCTTTGTTTAGGGGCTTCTTTTTGGACAGCTGGGGCAGGTTGCTCAACAGAAGATGGGTCACCTGAGCCAAAATCGCTACCATGAAGCTCTTTTAGTAGCGCCTCAAACTCAGCTTCGGATATATCCTCGCTATCAGAGTTTAGAGCTTGTTCTAGTAGAGAGCCTTCTTGAGGGCTATTGTCCTCGGGCGCTACTAGAGACTCACCCGTTTCAGGGAGAGTACCGTCGTTGGCAGCTTTGATTTGCTCGATGATTTCTGGTTCCGTCGGAATTATTTCCTGACCGTTTTCTAGCTCACCAAACATTCTTTGAATGTTATCAAAGCCAGCAAGTATCGCATCCATGATTATAGAAGAAAGTACGATATCTCCGTTTCGTAGGCTGTCCAGTAAGTTTTCGCTACAGTGACATGTGTCCACCAGCGCAGTTAGATCAAGAAAACCAGCCCCACCTTTAATGGTGTGAAAGCCACGGAATATGGCATTTAACAGCTCTTTGTCTTCTGGGTTATTTTCGAGAGTAATTAACGATTCTGATAGGTCGTCGATTATTTCACGAGCTTCAATAAGGAAGTCTTGTAGAATTTCATTATCCATATCCTTGTATGTTTTATTTAAAAGCCTAGACTTGCTAGGAGGTCGTCGACATCTTCTTGACCCGAGACGTTAGCCTCTGAGTCAGGATTTGTATTAGGTCCAACAGGCGTTATGTCGCTTTCAACTTCTTCATCTACACCAGCGGCATTGTGATTCTTCAAAAGCTCAACTAAGTTGCCTTCGATGGTAAGTAGTGCAGTGGATATCCTTTGTGCGACTTGACCTGTGAGGTCTTGGAAGCTTTGGGCAAGAAGTATGTCATTGAGATGATTCTCGATGTCTTGCGACAAATCTTGGCTGCCCTTTAAGTGGCTACTAAGATCTCTGGCAAATTGACTGAACTCAGTAGAGCTCATTTGACGAAGCCTTGATAAGCTCTCAATCATTTCGCTGCTTTCTTTTTTTGCAGGTTCAATCTGGCTCAAGATACTTTCGACAGACTGGATTGTCTTCGAAGCAGCTTCTTCTGCTGTATTTATAATGTAGTTGATGTCACTTTGAGCCTTCGGCAAAGAGTTTGCGTCTTGCACTAGTTTCTGATCTAGCGCGATGCTTTTAACCTCTTCGTGAATTGTTCTAGTAAGGGTTCCGATCTGTTGGTAAAGCGGATTTCCCTTATCGGTCATGAAGAGTTTGTGCAATATAGTGGAAGCCTTTTGTTGGTCTCCACTTTCTACGGCAGTTACGAGTGTTTTGGCGGTTTCCAGTGAAATGTTCATGTTTACCACCAATTATCCCAGAATTTTCTCCAGCTTTTCGCGTAGAGTCTGCTCGTTGAACGGTTTTACTATATAGCCGTTTACTCCAGCTTGTGCAGCGGCGATGATCTGCTCGCGCTTTGATTCAGCTGTAACCATCAGGATCGGAACCTTAGCTCCTATATCCAGTTTCCTAATCTGCTTAACCATATCCAAACCATTTAGATTTGGCATATTCCAGTCGCTAATGATTAGGTCGAATTCCCCATTTTTTGCAAGATTGAACCCTTGAAGTCCATCTTCCGCCTCCACAATATTGGTAAATCCAAGTTTGTTCAGAAGGTTTGTCACTATGCGTCTCATGGTCGCAAAATCGTCTACTACAAGGACTTTAATGTTAGTGTTCATAAGTTTCTTTTTATTACAGAGAACATTTTTTTTGCTAATCATGCAATCCGGCATCATCATTTTTTTGCTATCTGGTGGCGGGGGTGCGTTTTTTTCTTCTTGGGCTCATATTTTGTACACTAAAAATAAAGGTTTATGGCTCAGTTCAAGCAAACAACAGTCTTCAAGCTCGCTCTACTGCAAGAGATAACTCAGAAAAATAAAGTTCTTCTGGATAAGTTGGTGGAGAAATGCGGGGAGCAATACAAGAAAAAGTTCAATAGCGATCAACCTGATTCAGTCGACTTTGAATACATGGTTGGTAGTGTTGTATTCAAGGGGGCGTTTTTAGAGAACTTCCTTAAAGAAGAGGGGGAGTGGGCTAAGTATTTCGAAGGCATAAAGGATCAGATGTCGTCGGAAGTGATAATGAATGAGGTTAGGTCGAATAACTCCAGTTTTGATAAGGTTCGTAAACAGAACCCTAGTCAGGCAAACGCCATTCAGCTCCAAGCCTTGATAGATCAAAAAATTCCTAAAATGGTTAAGTTAGCCTTTATGATGAAGAAGGCTGGAAAGAAAGGTTTCTCAAAAGCAATTGTAACCGCGCTGGGGGAGAAAGAGTTGCAGAAAGGCGTTTGGGTTGGTTTATTCAGGGGTATGAGAGATAGGGGGTTGAGTCGCACCGTTGGTTACGGGTTTAAGGGCGCATTGGAGTCTGGCGTCGTTCACGCGACAGCTTTAGCTATGCAAAAATCCGTTCTTGATTACGCCAAAGAGCATGGATTGAAGCACGCTACGAAATTCAAGGAAATGATGAAAAATGTAGTGGCAACGACTGCAATGGTATCAGCAATGACTCTAACTATGGCTCAGATGCCATCAACTGAATCGGTCGAGCGTGTTGTCAAGGTAGGTAATGAATCATCTTTCTCGCAAGCAGCTCCTACAATAGAGGAGTTCAAGGACTTTGCTAAAGATATCCACATTCACCAACTTCCTAAGGTCGCAGATGTAGGGGGCACTACCGGCGAAACAGTTTTGCCGCTTCCAGATGATGTGATCGAAGCATCCTTTGATTTCGGGGACGTCGACTTGAGTGTTAAGCGTGCAATCGAAGAGAGTGTGGATGATGTGTCGACTAATTCGTTTGGGTTTGCATCGAAAGTTGAGTCGCTGATGGATGGTGTTCCTCAGGATTACACCGTAAAAAGTGGTGATAACCTGTGGAGTGTGTCTGCCGATTTGGTGAGTCAGGCACTGAAAGGTAGGGAGTACATACTCGATGAGCAGGGACGATTCGATAATATGGTTGCTAATGTGGTCAAGACTATTGCTAGCGAAAATGGCATTCAAAACCCTGATGTTATTCACCCAGAACAAAACATTAAGTTACCGACATCAATCATTGATGGTATAAAAGCCAAGCTGGGATTATCAGATGCAGCGGTAGATGTGCTGTCATCACACGAATATGAGCCTCAGATAAAGTCTGGGTTGGCTATGAAGATGGTTAGGTAGTGAGAGAGCTAAGTTCATAGGGCGGTAGCCCTGACATTACTAAGAAGAGGACGGCATGTGCTGTCCTCTTTCGTTTCTAACTTTATTAATTGTGCGTTTATTTATTGCCCGCCTTTTTAAAGCCCATTGCCTCTTTAAGCTTTGATCGCTTGCAATGAAGGCAGGAGCCAGCCTCGTTTCTGATCGAGAATTTACATTTTCGACAAGGGTAGGTGTGTATTGCAATTGTGAGTCTCTTGGATTCACTTAGCACCTTTTTGAAGTCTCTGTCAGAGTGCTGCTTTAGATCGTAAACGATTGATGGATCAACCTTCATGGACTCAATAAATTTTAACTCAGGTGTCTTCCGAATACGCTTCTCACTATTTAACTTATCGGGGTTGCACAACACGCATGTGTTATTGATGTTGCGCAGGGTATGACCACCAGCGTTGCAAGGGTAGGCGTTGTAAACGAGTAACGCACCGAGGCTAGCCATCTTATTGAGGTATTCCTTTGTCTTGAGTCCTCTGCCATCGATGACTAGTTCCTCTGAAATCCCGTGTTTATCTATAAAGGATTTGACGTCATTGGGCAGGGTGGACTCAATTAGGGATATTGGGTTGTAGAAGGCAGTTTTCTTCGTTATGTGGTCTTTCTTGTTGTCGAACGCAGCTAGTATTAGCTCGACTGGTGCTAGGTGTAATCCAGCGGCGAACACCTCCTTGCCTTTATCAGACTCCAAAGACTGAATTGCGTACGAGTCTATTGAGGCGAGTGCTGAGTTAAGTGCTTTTATACCTCTCACCTCAATTTGCTTAACGAACTCCCATTTTCCCAAGGACTTTTTCGCAGAACTGATAATAGGAGTGCCACTACTAATCTCCAAAGAAACTGCAAGTCGCTCTGGTAGTTGATGAACGTTAACCTTTATGGCTTTATGCCTTGAGTAATTTCTTTTAACTATATGTGGGTTGCATTGAACACAAATGCCATCCTCGTCCTTTATTGTGTGCCCTAGTGGACAAGGCTCCTCTGTGTTATTTGAGTACAAGAATCCACCGTCGATAAAGTCCCCGCTAAGTTTAGCGGGGGCAATGTATGCAAACGGCAGTTCAAGGTTTAATGTGAGATTTTCCATCGTTATGCTGTTTTTTTATGGTCCTTTTGGAGCTGTTCGATTCCTTTTGTCTGGACGATTACCTTGAGGTTTTTCGCTTGTTTCCTGTTGGTTCTGAGCGTTAGTAAGCTTGTCAGCAAGGCTGCTTTCATTGGTTTTCTCAGTAGTAAGTTCGTTACTATCGCTTTCCTCTGGTACATCATTAGGTGTAACAGTCTGAGCAACTGCTTCGCTCAGCTGTTGCTCGTTGGCGGCTTTTTCTTCTTGAAGTTTTTTCAGCGCTTCTTCTGCTGCCTTCTGATGCTCGTCAAAGTTATCAAACTCATCCATGACGCTGGGCGCGGCAAGTCCACCATCTTCGTAATCCAAGGCAGTTTGTTGCGCTGCGAATTCAAGGGAAATGTCTTTCTTGGCTTGCTCAATAGCCTCCTTGAGCCCTGAGTTCAGAAACAGAGTTGCACCTTTGTGGTAACCAACCTCATCTGACTCATAACCAGCTTTCAACAAAGCACGATAGTTGGATTTGAAAAATTCCAACTTCTGTCGGTCACTTACGTCTTTTCTACTAGGCAGGATTATGTACGGGTTTTTAAGTCCAGATTCTTTTGCCTTCAGAGCCGCAAATTTGTGAGCGTCAGGATTCATGAAACCTTTTTGTTCATAGTTAACGCGAAAACTAGCGTCGGTGTTCATCACTTTTTCAAAGACACTTTCTTTATCACTCATAACGAGAAGTGCATCGCCATCTTTATCAACTAGTTCAGATGAGCCCTTTTCCACAATATCGGTACTTGGTGGATTCGGTTCTTTGGGTTCAGCATCTTTGACATACTTTCCTACCAATGGGGCTTTTTTCAGTAGAGACCTAACGCCACTAGCCTCCTGCTCGTTTTGTTGGGTTAGTTTTGCAAAGCCATCAAGGGAAGTTCTCTTCTCCCTGCTTTTTTTGTACTTGTCGTATTTATCAGCAATAAACCCTTTGTCGGGTACGATTCTGGTTAGTGTTAGCTCTTTTTCTTTCAATAACTCATGGATGTTGGTTGCGTAATCAACGTCCTTTTTACGTAAGCTCTCGTTGCGGTTGATTGCGCCCATAATCATACCGTCTTGACTTGAAACGCTAATCACGTCACCTTTGCTATCTATAATAAGTTGAGGGTGTATGTCGCTCGATTCATCAGGCTTAGGTAAAAACTCCCTGCCTTGATTAAGGCTTGTTGCCCTATTCACAATATCAACGGTTTCTGGGGATTTGTGATTCGCTAGCGCTAGTGAGTTGACGAGTGTTTGCTCCATGAAGTCCGATGGAGAGATGAAGTTGGATTTACGCACTGCAGCATCCAGCTTGGCTTCGGATTCTTGCTTGAACTCGTCGACAATATTCCCAAGGTAGCTCTTTGCCATTTCCGAGCTTTCGAAGCTCTTGCCATCGAGAGATGAGAGCCTTTCTTTTATTACTTGTTTTTGGTCATCATTTAGGGTTTTGCTAGCATCGATCTTTGATTCTAGGTGTGCCTTTAGATCTGAGCCAACGTTAAATTTGATAGCGTTGTTAGTGGACTTGTTGTCCAATTCATTGCTCGCTTCAAGGTTTAACTCTGCCTTATTTTCTACACCTAGATTTAGTTCTTCACTTACGTCGTCTAATGCAACGAAGCCTTTGAGGTCGTTGATTAGATACTGCTCCTCTTTGTAGTTTTCAAGCGTCTCAAGGTTCGCAGCTATGGCGTGCGTAGATGTCGAGCCCCTCGTGCAGTCTGCTTGGCTTTCTAGTAACTGTGCTTTCAGATTTGGCGACGACTCTAGGACACTTTCGCCTATTGGGCTATGAAGCAAGAAGTTATCAATGATGTCTTTTGCCACTTCGTGCGGTTTGTCCAGTGCACTCGAAAGCAATAGCGCTTCCGCAAGATTTTTTTTCTGGGCGTCAGACAATTCGCTATCAGTGCTAAACGCGCCGATCAAATCTTTTCCCTCCAGCCCATGGTTTTTGATAAACCAAGTGATTTCCCACTTTCGATCTTGGAGGAGGGCTGATGTGTTCTTTATTTCCGAACCATGAATATCCCTTGAAGATGATTCAAAGAAGTATTTATTGTCCTTTATGAAGTCGGTAAAGAGAGTAGACATGTTTACTTAAAGTATATATTTCCAAGTTAGATCCTCAAATAGCTGTCTTTTGAAAGAGTATGGAAATTTAATAAACTGAAAAGAAACGTATGCGAATCTTTTTAAACCTATTCCTCTACCTAGCGATAGCGGCATTTTCGCCCTTATCGCTTGCCGACGACATGTCATGCGATGGGATAGTTAAAGCGAAGGAGGGGGATAGTCTTTTAACACCAGAGGTTGTGGAGGGGAAAGAGTACCTAATTTGTGAGCAAGACTTCTCAATGATCTCCCTCAACCTAATGTTCAACAAAGCTTTTAATACTGATACGACTGTACAGTGGCTTTATGATCTGCTGGGAGCACCTGCCCCGAATCAAAAAGGGTCGTACGAGATGGTGTCTGGTCTGATTGATATGACTGCTTACACGGTATCATCTTTGTTCTTCAAGGTATTTTTGCCAATATTCGTAGTTGTCATGATTGCACTGTCTGTAAAAATGGCAAACGGTGCTAACGCAAAAGATTTGCTCAAAGACAAAACTGTGTGGACAGGGGCGGGGGCGCTTCTGATTTTTGCGATCCTGATTTACCCAGTTGATAAGTATATGTTGGGTCAGGCTCTAATTGTGGGCGCAGCAATATTGTCTATAAAGTTGGGGTTGTTCGCCCTTTCAAGCGTTATAGAGATTTTCGACTTTGAAGCTGTTGCCGGTAAGGCGACTTCAAACGCGATGTTCGACGCATCCTCAAAGATATTTGCCAACGAGCTTATAGCAGAAGCTTCGGCTGGACGAGCATCGACTCTTAGATTGAATAGAGAGGGGCTGAATGCAACGGAGCGCGAGGTTATAGTTGATGGCGGAGCGGTGGTTAGGCAGCCTAGAGGGGGCGAGTTCGGAAGTAGTTTTGAGATCAGCTTGAGTGAATTTATTTCTGGTTGGAATGATTACAGAGATGATGAGCCTACTACGAATGAGTCTTATGCAATTCAAAGTCTGACACAGTCACTGATTACTATAAAAGTGCCTCCTGTTTTAACTAAAGATGCCAACAACTCTGCTGGTAATGTTAATGAGCGAATTCAGTCCGAGAGTTTTTCTTACACTAAATCACTAAGCTACGGTCAGTCACTGGAGAACAAGAACTCTCCGATTACCTTTGGCTCTCTAGCGAACTATAAGGGGACTGGGCGTTTTGTTTCCGACAGTGATTCAGATCACTTTGGGGTATTCACTCCATATGCCACAGAGCCTACATCCATAGATGAGATTTACCAGACTTCTGAACTTTCCAAGTCTGAGTTCCCGTTAATGTTTGCGCCGCCGAAGCCAGAGGAGAAAGGTTTCTTTAAGACAGCGACGCTAGAAACAGGGTCAGCAAAAGATATGGTTGAAGATTTGTACCAAAAGGAACTGCACGGTGTATTCAGCTACCCTTCGGGAGTTCCAACAAAAAGTTCAACCGATAGTTTCTCGCAAAGCTATGAGTCTTTGGCGAGCTCAGTGTCGAAACTGGTTGAGCCGGCAGCTGCATTTTCAAAGGCGCACTACTCGGATGATACTGCAGTGCAAGGCTACATCCAGAGTGCCGCGCCTTTCTTAATCGGTTATGGCAACTTTCAGGGTAATACGGGGAATAGGTATGGAGTACACTATTTTACGTACAACCCAAACAATATCGATGCATTCACGTCGGGGAATACTCGTTTCGCTAAAACCATGCTCTATGGGATGATGAGGGATGCTCACGCCGCTTCTTTTGAGGCTGCAAAATTCTCTTGTCTAAACATGATGGAGGAGGTGAATTCAGCTGACATGACCAATGTCGTGTCTCAAATTTACTTGTACTTGGCAGCGACAGATGCAGACAAGAAAGGTGAAAAGATTGACCGCGACAATGCGCCAATAAATCACTCAAGTCAATGTCTGGCGTATGACAGTAATGGGCTAAAAATCTTGCTACCAGATGGTCTTGTTAATGCAGCTAAAGAGCTCATCGAAAAAGAAGATGTGGAGGCAAATCTGCTTCGCGAGGCGTTGGTTCACGAGGTTGCAAATTACAAAGATGACAAGATTAAGGCAGCAGAAATGGTTGCTTTATACCGTGATCGTATCGCCGTTGGTATGAGCAACATACAGAAGTTAGTTACCCAATCTATCAATCATCAAGCTACGGAGGAAAGCTCGAAGGATCTAAGTCTGGATGTGCTTAATTCTATGAGGGCTCAGGGACTGACTTCGGTAGTTGGCTATTTTGCCAAGGTGTCACAGGAGCTCTCCTCAAGATTAATTGGTTTGAAAAATTCACAAGTTATTGCGGGGCTAACTACATACGTTCTTGATGACGAAATGCACCCACCTTTCTCGGAAAACAAGGTTATTGATGACGAAGAAGGCGATCAGATGGAAATTTTGTTCTCTTCTACTGGGCTTACTCTTAAAGAGATACTTAATGGTAAAGGGAGTGCTGCATCACTAGTGCACGGAGGTGCCCCATCAACTTCGACAAGTATTGATATGTCATTTGTTGTCGATGAAGTTGTGGACATTGCCCTTCTGGAGCAATCGATATTGAGTTTCGGTTTTGGACTTGGTGACGGCAAGGAGGATGATTTTGTTGAAGGGTTGAAGAAGTGCGCCGATGGTAGCTGTTACAAATTCGTTCAACACCCCATTATAACGCTGTCCCTATACGGTTCAGAGATGCTGTTTACTGGTGGGATTATTATGATTCTATCGACTTTTGGCGACATCATAACCGAGGGTATTTCAACGATAGCTGACGTAATTGGTGACATGGGAAGTCTTCTTGGGGGGATTGTAGGACCACTAGGAAAAGTTGTTGGGTTCCTTAGTGGTACTCTTGTGGGGATAGTCGCTGACGTTTTCATTGTTACGTTCAAGGTCGTCATCGCTTTAGTTGCACCTATAGGAACACTTTACATGGTGCTCGGGCTTCTTATGTGCTTCATGTTGCCGATTATACCTATTGTCGGATATCTAATGATGTGGGTTATGTGGCTTCTTGAGGTCGCTATGGTATTCGTGTTTTTCCCTGTTTTTGCGATGCTTCATATCATAAAAATAGACAAGAGGAGGCTACTTCCATCGAGTAGATTTGCAGGGCTTTTCTTATCAATAATCCTCAAGCCGCTGTTGTTCTTGATGTCCTTTGTTCTGTTCTATTCACTGACATACATAGCGGTATACCTAGTTAACTCAATGGCGGGGGTGATGCTTGCTAACTTCTCGGATGTCGGGATTTTCGGGGTGTTCATGGAAGTGATTAGCATGATGATAATCCTCTACTTGTACTACAAGTGCTTAGTGAAAATCTACAGCTCGACTCAAGAAGTTCCTAATAGAATTCTGAGCTACATTGGTGTCCAAGGGTTTGATGTTGGAGGTATATCTAACGGTGAACAACTTGTTGGCTCTATTGGTGTTGCTGCAGGTGTTCAAGGTGCCATGGATAAGGCAGGAAGGAAAGTTGCCGACAAGAGCGTGAAGAAAGCCGCTGCCGAGGCAAGAGAGGGCACTGTGTCTGAACTTCAAGAGGCATTGGAAGGTAAGGGAATTGATGTAAGAGCTTCTTTGGAAGAGTTCAGAATGGCAAAGAATGGCGGTGGTAAGGGCTAGGTATGAGTAGATTATCCCGCATTTTATTACTAATCACGGCACTGCTTCTAAGTTTTGCTTCACCGAGCTATGCGGAAGACGAGGCAGTTGTTGAGTGTCCTGACGACAAGAATGCCTGTTTTGCGATCGAGGGTAGACCCGACATTATTATTGAGGGGCTTACTTTGCTTTTGCCAGATGTTGTGGGTGGAATACTCGATCCCAATAAAGGATCGGTTATTGAAACTAATCTCGGTGCAGCCATAGGCAGTGTTACGGGACAGGTATCAGAGAAAATAGTTAAGCCGATAATCGAGTCGGTTGGATCAGAGATAGATTACACGGTTCATGATATTTATTTCGGTGAAGGAGCGGTGTTCCGTCCTGTAGCTCATGAGGATGGTTTGGTTAATACCCCTTTGGCTATGTTTGAAAAACTACTGCAGCTTTTCTTGAGTTTGACAGGCGCAATAGCAGCATTGCTCATTCTCGTCGTTACAGTGGTGAGAGTTATCAAGTTGGGTTTCGGGATGGACAGAGATGGCACCATTCTCCGAAATCTTGTTACACAAACTCCGTTGTTTTTCCTCATGGGTTTGTGTCTGTGGCCGATAAGCAGTGGTATGCCGATATTCTCAATCGTTATATTGGCTGGGTTTATCCTCGGTGCCTTTATTGCATCTCAATTTGGCTACTTGTTTGTTGTCTTCTTTGCTGACTACTTGCTCGATTCCCGAGAGGAGTTATCCCCTGTATTTAGGGACGACTTAGTTGATATGGTTGCTCAAAACTTGATGTATGAAGCGGATATGGCGTCATCAACGATTTCTCAAAACTTATTCTCAATGGATAGGTCATTCTTTCAGCGACATTCTGTGGAACTAAGCACGAAGTTGCCAAGTACATCGGGTCTCAAGGATTTGTTTGAGTCAGATGAGCTAAAGGATTTAGTGGAAAAATGTTTCGTAGGCTATTGGCACCTAAACCAACATTTCAGTGGGTGCGACTCGTTGTTTGTTAACTTCTCTAGCCATGAAGGTGGCACTACGTTTAGTAGTGACGCATCGACGGTATATACCACGGACAGCGAAGTGGCTATTGGTGACAATGATTCACTACTAACTGCTATTGTTTCAAAGTTGGTGGCTGATAGTGCTTTTTCCAAAGTGATCGATGTCGACGGGTTCAAGGACGAATTTGAAGAGTATGTAAGGGGCGTTGTAAGGGTGTCTTTCTCCAAAATGAAGGCGAGGAAAGAGCTTCATTGTATGGACTCTTCTTCAATAAGCAGAGAGTCAACTTATGAGAAAGACTGGGCGTGTGCGCAGTTTGATTTCGCTTCTAGTCAATTCGATGGGGTTTATGCCCAATCAGTTATGACTGCTAAGGATAACGGTGACGATGAAACGGCTAAAGAAGCTATTCGGTATCTGTCCAATAAGGTTAATAGTCAATCTTGGGGCGTTGTAGCTGGGGGCGAGGTTTACGAGTTGTCGCACAGTCTTGCGAGTGCCATTGTGGAGAGCATTATACCTCAATCTGGTGGTGGTGATTTGAAGGTGGTAATTTCTGGTAGTAACGCTGTTTCTTTGGCGTATGACTCTGTCCTAAAGGTATCTTTAATTGAGGGTATGAGGAGGGAGGATGGAAACTCACATTTAGAGTCAATTTCAAACTTCCTCGGACTAGTTAGGAGTAAGATGGAGTCAACTTTAGCGACAAGGATGGATGTCAAGTTTGATGGTGATGATGCGGGTGTCGAAGAGGAGCGATACCTTAGGGTTTACGCACAGAAGGTTGGTCACTATGAAGTTTACGAGAGACACTCTTTATCAACAATTGCTGCTAGCTTGAAGCAGGGCGAGCCTCTACTTTTGTATGTAGATGGGTTCGTTAGAGAGCTGCCATTACTTTATTTTGGGGGCGCGTTGTTTGGGGCGCTTGAGAGTCATGTGGCAAGTAGTGACAAATATGGCGGTCATTACCGAGATAACAAGGGTAAGTACGAAATCACATCAAAGCTTTTGAAGATAGCATTTTCAGTGTGTCTCCTATTCTTGATTTTTGGATTTGTCTCCTTTTTGTACTCTTATGTATCCCTAATTTTGAGTGCTTTTGTGAGGTTGTTGACTCACTTGATGTTCGTGCCGATTTTTGTGGTTAGATTCGCGATCGATAAGAATGATGAGGAGGACGATGATGACAACGTATTCTTCCCTTCAACGCTCAAAAAGATATTGGAGCGCTCTTGGGTGGATGTTCTCGCGGCGATGGTCAGTTTCGTAATCGCGCTTTGTTTGATGTCGCTGCTGTTTACTATGCTGACTGACTTGGTTCATTACTTCATGATCGAGGTGACCAAGGGGGCGATTCTTGAGTTCTTGTTTGAAAAAGATTCAATGCAAGCGAACGTTGTAATGATGGGCATTAATGCACTTATAGCGGGCTGGCTTTTGATAAAGGGCAACAAGACCATAGATTACATGTACTCGAAGGTAACTCAGTTTATCGAAGACCCTGCTGGTAAGGGGGCTCAAGCGGGCGAAGATGATGAGGGACTGAATGAAATATTTAGCCAGATTAAGGGAGTGTTTGGCAGGAAATAGAAGAAGGGGGTAATCCCCTTCTTTTTTTTATACTCACACCATCGTTATGCGTTTTTCTACTCAATTTGCTACATTTATATAAAACGATAATGAAGAAACTTCTAAATCTGCTACTAATGTCGGTCGTCGTCATGTTCGGCTCCACATCTTATGCAGAGGACTATGATTTTCCTGATTCCTTGAAGTTGCCGTTTGGAGAAATGGCTAGTGATGAGGTTCCTCTTTATAGAACTGAGGGGGAAGTTTTTGATGCTTACCACAATAAGCTGTTGGCTTCACTCTTTGGGAAGGAGCTCTTCGCTGATTTTATAGCGACGGCATCTAGTGACGAAGTTAGGGATATAATCAGGACAATGGATGACAACATGTTCGCCATGTACCTATCCCCGCTACCCTTGGGTATATCCAAGATATTTCTATCGGTCTGGTTATCTTTCTTCGTATTGGCAATGTCTTATGCCGTTATTGTAAATACAAAGTATTACCTAGAGCGTATGTACGTGTTATCAAAGGGTGGGAAACAAGACTCTGCATCTCCAGCATCTGGTGGGCAGGAGTACCTTTTGAGGGTTGCGGTGTCTACTATGTTCTTGCTTCCAATGGCACCATATCTCATAAAGGTTTTGCTTGATAGTGATGAACAAGACCCACCGATTTTCCTATCGTCTCTGTTTGGTGTATTAGGGCAAACCTTTGAGCATACTGAGCGAGTCAGTAGGGTTTTCAACACTGTTACCGAGATAGACTCCCCAAATTACTTTGTTCCAGAAGATCATGTTCTACGAGAGCACTTTAGCTCGATGCTCGATTACTCGGTGTGTGTTGCTAGTATCCAAGAAACTGGAGAAAAAAGAGTGGATTCCTCAATCTCAGCCACTGAGTTGCTCGGTGGGAGTGGTTCGGTGAACTACACTTACGAATCAAGTTACAGGTCTAGCAATCCTGATGCAGGGTCGTGCAGTTTGAATATTACCTTGGGAAGTGACCTCGTGCTCGGTAGGGACGATTTAGGTGGTGCGTCAAGCGAGGCTATGTTGGAGTATGAAAAGGAGTTGGTGAAGGATACGCTAGATAAACTATTGTCCGAAGCGCTTTACGGTGCGCATTCTTTGGCTGATGGATTCTACAGACTGAGTAGAGAAGATAATGTCCCTGTGTACGATCCAGTAACTTTAAATCCTGAATGGCGAACCTCTTGTCCTGCGATGAGGGAGTTGATATCAAGCCCAGTAGATGATGAGAAATACCTTGAACTAACAAATGCATTTTCCCACATGCCCTACTGCTTTAGTAAGGCGTACATTGAGGTGTTTGGTTACCCAATAGGAAGTTTTGCGGATGAAATATCTGTGATGGAGGGGATCGAGAAACGCTATAACTTTATGTGCAGTATCGCTGGTGGTGTTGAGGTGTATAAGTCTTCTGTGGAATACCTAGAGGAGTGCGCTAGATTAAGTTGTGACGTAGGAAACATTGACGGTAGGGGACTGGGTAGCTGTGAAAGAGTGAGATCTGCCTTAGGGTTGGCAGAAGAAGTTCAAAACCTCGCTAACGCAAGAGGATTTATTTTTGCTCCTGCCTACAAATATTCATCGACGATACTTACTGGTACAAGCTTAACAGGGCACAGCATCGACGACCTCTCAGTCAGGTTTACGCATGAGTTTAAGCCTCTAACTGTAGGTGAGCCCTTATTTGTAAAAGAGTATTCTCGCCCTGATAAAACCCCAGAGGTTTCCTTTGAGCAAGCTTTCAGCAATGAGATAGTTGCGCCATCATCGTATTCAGAGCCTACGGTTGTTTTTGACAATATGTTCAATCGTTTCGATAGCTGCTTGGGGAACTCAGGTAATATCCATGGTCAGTTTGGGTTGTGTAAAGATGCCTATTCAGAAATGAGGATTTTTGCAACTGACTTCGCAAGTCTGCTTTGGTGGGGGTTGGTGGCTCATTTCAGCGGAAAAATGGTTGGCGGTGCGATGTCAAAGTCTCCGAGCCATGGTGGCTTGGAAGATTTGGGTCTGATAGATAAGGTTTTGAACAAACTAAAAGACGTTGGTATAAATCTGTCTAAGTCGGCGATCAATTTATCGACAAGTTTGTTTGCTAATGTAAATCCTGCCCAAGAAAGAGATAGTTACTTTACCCCTTACCAAAGGGTGGTTGGGGATAAAAACGGCGCATTGATATTTGCAGCGCTAGGAGCCTTGTTTGCGGGGGATAGTGTTGTTGGTAGCCTTATACTGCTACTGCTTTGTATCGTGATGCTGATGCTTGTGATATTAATTGTTTATCCAATGTTTGCCTTTTTGGCCGCGGTAACACATGCGCTTATTAACCTGTTTGCTTTCGTAATATCGATGCCTTTCCAGATTTCCGATGTACTTTCAGATACTGGTGAGGAGGCAACCCAGCACTTGAAGACCGTTTTAGTCAAATGGGTTCTCGTTCTATTTAGGTTCCCAGTCATTGTTGGTGGGTTTTACCTGTCTTTCATTGCCTTTGATGCACTTATGGGGGCAGTACCGTGGGACTTGTTTTATGGATCAACTTCTGTGATAGCTGGTGGCTCGTTGGAGACTAGCACCATGGTTCTCTACCATGTTGGTTCTTTCGCCTACATATTTGCGATTTGTTATTTGATGCTTATGGCGTCATTTGGTACAGCGGGTGTTGCTTACTCGATCGTTAGGGAGTATTCAGGCGCAGATGCACGAGGTGTCGATGGAGATGATCTAGATGACATTGGAGATCTCAGACAGTCGATGGATTTGACTGCTAGCAAGTAAGATGTAGGCATCTTTGGTTGTATAACTATTAAAGTGGGTGGGGGTTCTCCATCCACTTTTTTTTGCACGTAGAGCCATAGCTTGGTTGTTTTTGTAGAAGGATTAGAAATGCTATTCTTTGATAAAAGTGATTAAGAAATTCCAAACAATTGTTTTTGCTTTTATATTCGCAATATCCGCGTCAGTGACTCTTGCTAACCAAGCGTCGCCGATAGAGGGTAGTTGTGGGTTGGGTGAAAATGGGAAGGTGGCTCCTTTTACTTTCGATATCTGTCCAGAAGATGGTAGTTATAAAGTGCTATTTTCTGTCATGCCCAATTTATACACCGCCGCCGTCGATGCCTTTGGTTTGTCCTATGCAGAGGAAATAAAGGAGAGTAACCCAGTTCCCGACGCCTCAAAACCACTGTCAGTGGCGGAGTTGGCTTCTGCGGAGGTGACGGAGCTATCTATTTTGCTTGCTTCTATCATGGCGGGATTGGGCGTTTGGACTTTATCTTTGTCCCATTTGAAAACCATGAAGTCAGGTGGTAAGACCGAGTTTGATGTGGATTATACATCGACGATATTTTACCTGCTCTTTGCGGCAATTCTATTGATGCCGGTTGGTGGCTTTTATGGCTACCAGTGGATAGTGGCGGGTATTTCCCTCTTAGCAATCGCATTCTTCAATTTCTTTGTTAGCACACTGCTTTATTACTACTCGCAACTAATAGAGCCCACTGATGCTCCTTTGTGGAAAGATGAGGAGCCAGACTTTTTGTTTGACGCAGAGAGATTTGCCCAGTTCGACATAAAAAGTGCGTTGTGTAATGTTCAAGCTGTACATCAGAGTGCAGGGGAGGCGAAGCATGGTTTGTTAACTTTCATGAGAGACATTGATAAGTTGACTCCAACTTTTTACACCGACATGGAAGAGTCTTTGGTAGAGGTTGAGGGTGAGGGCGCTTCTCGCACTATTTACTATGGGGTAGGTGTAGGGAAGCCTGAGTATAGCGCTTTTGATTTTGGCGAAGGTTCAGAAAAATGGCTTAAAGATAATTGGTTGAGTGACAAGTTCATAACAGCTCCCGTCGAATGTGGGAAAGAGACCTTTGGTGTGCCTCAGACAGAAACTTCAACAGGAACATACGACTCTAATATCTATGCGGATTTTGAGGAGGACTTCAACAACGTTGCGAATAATCTTGAGAAGCTGCCTGATATGTTCGAGAAAAGGTTCAATAAGCAGTTCCCAGACGGTGAGGGCGGGAATGATGAGAAGATGGGATTTCTCGTAAACTACTATAAAACGGCATTCATTACCCTTAGGGACCCGATGGTGGGGGATTTCAGATTGGAGACTTACGCTTACTCGTTAAACTTAGCTTCAGAAGTTAGGAGGTTAGCTTGTCTAAACCAATATTCGACATATAGAGGTGATGGTACAAGTATGGCATGTAAAACTGTACTGAGTTTAAATAGTAATTTATTGGAAGAGCCAACACTACGGGATAACCCAGTTCCATTTTTTGCTAACTCTCCTAGTGAAGAGGAGATCCCTGACATGGTCATTAAGCTCGAAGACAGTATTCTAAATATGAAGTCTGAACTGAGGGATAGGTATGAGGGAGTCATACGTAGATTCGTCGCTTCTTACACAAAGTCGATGGAGTTTGTTGCCAAGAGAACTTCTGAGGAAGACCGTCTGACGAGAATTAGGCAAAGGGGCTTCATTTATTATTTCAGAGAATTCTTTGAGTTGTCTTATATCGTTGAGGATAGAATAAGATTCGGGACATCTTTTGGAAATCTTCTACCAGAAATACCTAGCATTAATTACAACGAATACTACCTTGTAGATTACTTTAATCCTGAGCGAACGTATGTGGCTAAATTGACTCTTCCCCAAGATGAGACAAGTGTCGTAAGCGGCAGGGTAAATGAAAGGGGAGTTGATGTGATAATGGGCGTCGATCCAAAGATAGATAGTAACCCCCAAATGAAGCTAGACACCCAATTGGAAGAGGTTGTTGATAGCTACATGGACTCGATGCAAGCAGTAACAGAGATTATTGCAACAGGAGTTAGAGCCTCGGTCTCAAGTGATCAATATGAAAATATGGATTTTGGGGTCGATGTTCATGAGTCATTGAAGCCAACCTACTTTGTCTCTAAATGCTTTTCAGGTGATTTTGATAACTTTACGGATGAAATGTTTGATTCATGCGAATTAATGCGAGCCCACCCGTTCTATTTGATGAAGAACATAGGAACTCAGCTTCTCATTAGCGGAGCAGCGTTCCTTGGAGTGAAGCTTGCTGTCGACACTCTTCATGATAGAAACACCAAAAATCGCGAAAATCAGAAAAAGAATGATTTGCAGCAAAGAAAGGAGGGAGATAAGCCTTACTCGCAGCGTTACAATAATAAGTACAGTAGCGGCGGGATTGGTGGCAAGTACCATGCAAATAAGGCAGCGGGGTACGCTTCTGCGTGGGATAAAGTCATGGGCTTCCTAAAAATTCTTGCTGGTGTCGTCGGGATGATTGGACTTGTTTTATTCCTACTCGGGTTAGGGTTAGCAGTTATTCTCCCGTTAGTACCAGTGGTCTCAGCAATAACGGTTATGATTGGCTGGTTTATCCTAGTAGTCGTAAGTTTGGTTTTCGGTAGTATGTTCGTCCCATTCATGGTGTCAGCTCGTAAGAAGACTAACGGGGGACAAGGGCTAGTTTCTGGGGGGTTCTTGAAAACTTATATCCACATAATTATGAAACCTCTAGTCATTGCAATCTCATTAGCCTTAATCTGGGCGTTGCTAGATTTATCAATGAAGCTAACTTACTTTACGATTCAATTCATATTCAGTGGTGTTGATGGTCGTGTTTCATCGAACATTATGGCTGCGGTGATGGGCGTGTGTTATGGCATTTTCTGCATGTTTTTAATTGTAAAGGTGTTTACTCAGGTGAGCACTATATCGGGTAAGCTTACTGAAACGGTGCTCCAGTTGACGAATGCTGGTGCTTCGAAGGTTTCTTCTGCAGCGGGTGATAAGTTGGTTGCTGCGGCAGCTGGGGTGGCGGCTCTAAGCCCTTATCAGAGACAAAGAGGCTCTTTGAATCAAGCTTCGAACTTGGCTGGTCACGCGGGGCGTAGTGCGTCAGGCTATGCTAAGGAAGTCGGTAAAGCAGCAAGAGGTAAGTTGGTTAAGCCTGATGTAGAAAACAAAGGGAGGGGGTAGGTTACGCCAGTGCATATCCCTAAAAAAGGGTCGCTCTTAGCGACCCTTTTTAGTTTATAGCAAAGTACAGGCGACGGTTTTTATTAGAGATGTTGCTCTTTTTCGACTGCTTGCGCTTGGTGATTCGACGTTTCAATCTCATTGAAGATCCTTTTATTTGTTATATTTTCTTTTTTGGTTTACCACGATAAACAGGCAGCCCACCAAGATATACCCCAAGAACACGTTGTTCGTTGAGTTTGTGCTCCATTGAGTGGTTAGCTCCCCTTTTTCTAGGGCTAGTAGAATTGCAGAACAACTGACCGCTGTAAAGATGCTAGGGCTCAAAAGTGCTCTTTTTTTAACTACAGACACTGCATTTGCCATTAAAGTTAGGGCAAACGCGCCTACTAATAGTAGGAGTGATAGTTCGTGAATATCGCTCTTTTTTAATTCGGTAAACAGGACGCCAATGCCGATTAGACACCAGAGAATGGCGAGTTTGGGGGGTTGCTTTATCATGATTTTCTTTTTGGAGAGGGTATTTTTTTTTAACTGACAACTCAAGTGGTGTTGATGTAATGGTTGCAGGTTGGTAATATGTTTGTATAAATGATGAATGAGGAGTAGCTCGTGTTGGAAGCCCGAGAAAAAATAGATTCAGCGATGAATAGTTTGACTGGACAATACCCTGATTTGCAACTGGCAAACAAATACCTGAACCTAGCTCCAAAAAGAAAGAATACAGCAGGTGAAGAGGTTTATCCCAGTACCATTCTTATTAAAATCCCTAAGCCGCTTATTAAAGGGGAAAGGCGACAGTTCTTTACTCGTTCGTTTAAATTTAAGAAAAGTGATAGCGCCCCCGATTTCATAGAAGAGGTGAGAAAAAAGAGAAACCTATTTTTCGAGGATCTCTACGGTAAGCCTTTTCATAGACGAAATTTAAAGAATAAGACGGTATCGACTCCTACCAGTGCAGGTTGGGCGGGAGTTACCCTGAAATCAACCACCTTGGAATATAAGGTGTCTTACATTGATGATGCGAGCGTTCGTCGCTACGTTTATGTAAGTATTATTGCGAAGAGGGGGGATACCAAAGCTTATCTTGAAGCTTGCAGAAAAAGTGACAAGCTGAATGGAAGACGAGTGAGTGGTGATGATGTTTACCTTGCGGCAAAAAAGCTTTCTGTAAGTGACGATGTTGTTCGCTCTGCCCTAAAGGAGAGGGACTACCTTCGCGATGTAAAGTCGGATTTTTCGGGAACAAAGAAGGGGATCGAGTTAAGTATTGTTTATGGTAGATACGGATTCTTCGTTAAAACATGGAATAAACAGCTGAAAAAGATTGAGTCCGTTTTAGTTAGTGCTCACGCCTTTGGTGAAGATGAGGCATTTGTTGAGGCTTGTCGCTTGTGTGATGAGATTAATGGGGAACACCTCCTTTCCGACGAGGAGTACCTAAAACTAAAGCCTAGTAAGATATTTACCTCACTGTAACATGGGGCTTGAAATCTCTTAGGTTGATTTTTACCATTTAAAAAAAATGGAAACAGACCGACAAAGCGTTAGCAGTCCCGACTTTTCGGAGATTTATAGTAAAAATAGGAATTTTAGCTTCTTTCTCATTGGCGGCTTGGGAACCATTGTTTGTTCGTTGGTGTTCTTCAAGTTGCTGATGATTGACTTTGTTACCTATACCTCACCAGTCATTGCCCCGATACTACTTCTCACATCGGTTATATCTACATGTCTTTGTATCAATGGCTGGCTATTGAGCATTTCAGGTAAAGTTTTCTTATCTTTCTTGTCTCTTACCTACCCCATGTTCCCCATTGTGTGTCGTGTTTTTGATTTACCTCTTATTAAAAATGAGATCGTCCAGATAGATGACTTTCTTACAGGGGAGGTAAATCTAACGATGCTCGCGCTCTTTGCTACGATTGTCTATTCGGTTGTATTTCAGTCCTATCAAATCTATTTTGCTTCTCTATTGAGGAGAAAGCCCAGTGTAGTTGCCGCTTGGTTGAATGATGACGTAATCCCCTTTGAAAAAGGTATTAAGGGGAATTTTGTGGAACTAAACAGAAGCTTCAAATTGAGAAAATTACTTGAATCGAAAGAGACGGCGTCGTCCAGAGATGGTTTGATTTTATTCAGAGACAAGTTGAGAACGTTCCACGCACCATCTTCTAGAGGGGATAAGGGCAAAGAATTGGTGTCAATATGATTTGCTAACCCTTCCCTGACTTTGTAACTTTTCTGCATATTTTATTTACATAGATTTTAGTCATGCGGAAAACTAGTTTGAGGAAGCGTAGGGTAGAGCGTAGGGCTGTTGATAGTAGAGCCGTTGTAATTTTCGTTTTGCTCAGCGCCTGTTTGCTTGCTCTTTTGTTAAGAGTTGCTGATTTGCAATTGAATCAGCATGAACAGCAAAAAAAAGTGGCAATAGGTAACACTATTAAGTCCTTGTACATGTCCCCTGAGAGAGGGGATGTGTTCGACCGTAACGGTTTTAAAATTGCTAGTGTCCGCCCAAAGTATGACTTGGCAGTTATTCCCGAGAAGATCCCTACCTATCACCAAGATAAAGAGGTATCGGTTCGCGAGTATCTCGATATGCTAACTAATTTCATCGATATTGAACCCGAAGACTTTTCAAAAATAACGCGAGACATTCTAAAGGCTCGAAGCTACGCAGAGGTCGTTGTGAAAAGCGATTTGTCAGATTCGGAGCTGTCTACCCTATTGGCTAATACTGGACTTGTTGATGGAATTACCGTTAGGGCAAGAAAGGTTAGGGAATACCTTTATCCAGAGATGTACTCTGCCGCTCTTGGTCATGTGGGACGCGTATCACCGAAGGATTTATCTCTATCTAAAGAAAGAGGGTATAAACTCCTCACTTCCGATCATACAGGCAAATCAGGTGTCGAAAAGAAACTGGACGCCTCATTATACGGAGAAGTGGGAAAGGAAATAGTGGCGCTTAACAGCAGGGGTCGTGTTGTTGAGAGGAAAATATCTAGCATTCCTAAAAAGGGAGATGGGGTTGCCCTTACTTTGGATCACCAGCTTCAATCTAAAGCGGCTGAGCTTATGGAGGGTAAGAGGGGAGTTGTTATAGTAAGTGATGTAAGGACAGGTGAGCTTCTTACAATGCTCAGTTACCCAGCTATGAACACGAATAAGTTTGTTACGGGTCTTACCTCAAAAGAGGCAAATTACATTTTTTCGGAATCTGCGGGGAAGCCTCTGTTTAATAGAGCTACGAGGGGGCAATATCCACCAGCATCTACAATTAAGCCATTTATGGCGTTGGCGGCTATAGAGGGGGAGTTTGTAGATCCCGAAGAGATGGTTACGTCTGGTCCCCACTTTAAGCTGGGTGGTTTAACGTTCAGGGATTGGAAGCGATGGGGGCATGGCAAGGTGAACGCTGCGGATGCTATAGCCGTTTCATCAGACGTTTACTTCTACAAAATTGCGAACAAGATGGGCATTGATTATATGCATGACTATCTTGCTGAGTTTGGATTTGGGAAAGAAACAGGTTTGGGCTATGACAAGGAGGCGTCAGGTCTTTTGCCGTCAAGCAGCTGGAAGAAAGCTGCTAAGGGGGAGCCGTGGTACGCCGGTGAAAGTCTCAATGTCGGCATTGGGCAGGGATATCTCATGGCAACTCCTATGCAGCTGACAATGGCTACAGCTATGTTGGTTAATGGCGGAAAAAGGCTACAGCCCAGATTAATAAGAGGCGAAGAGGTGAATGTTCTTTCGACTCTCAACATTGACCCTACTGCGCTAAAGCACGTTAAACAGGGGATGATTGATGTTATTCACTCTAAGAAGGGTACGGCAAGATCCATCAGAAAGTACGCCAACGGTTTGATTGCGGGAAAGACAGGGACGGCACAAGTCTACTCGACTAACGGAATAGAAAAAACAAAGAACGAGGATCTCAAAGAGTCATTGAGAGATCATGCTTTGTTCATTGGGTATTACCCATATGACGCGCCAGAAGTCGCCGTAACAGTATTTGTAGAAAACGGTAGTTCGGGAAGTTCTGTTGCTGCACCTATTGCAGCCAAAGTTCTAGATGTTTATGCAAAACAGGGAGTTAAGGATGAAAAATAATCTGATTGATCTTGAATTCAGCGAGGGGCTCAAAGTTGACAGAGTTATCTTCACTTTGGTCTGCTGTCTGTTTCTGATGGGATTTGTTGCAGTATTTTCAGCTAGTAAAGAGAATGCGTATATCTTGAGTTCGCACATTACTAAGTCTCTACTAGGGATCGCTGTGTACCTCTTGATATCTAGGGTAAACGTTGTCTATTTTGCCCAAATGACTTCGAAGTTATACATCCTTGTGGTCATGCTGCTGATTATGGTCGCTTTGTTTGGTGAGACAAGGATGGGGGCAACTCGATGGTTAGATGTAGGACTGTTTTCTTTTCAGCCTTCCGAGTTAGCCAAGTTGTCAATCCCGCTAATGTGTTCATTAATTGTTTTTAAGTATGGCTTGTTTACATCCGCTAGGAATATAGGGCTAGCGTTTGCAGTTATTGCCTTGCCCTCACTACTCATATTTAAGCAGCCAGATCTAGGTACAGCCATCATGGTCGCCGCGTCTGGTGGTGCAGTATTGCTGTTCGCAGGATTTAGTCTACGATTGTTGGCTGGTGGTGCGGCGGCTCTCTCCTTGATCTCGCCATTGCTGTGGATGTATGTACTGAAGCCATACCAAAAGAAGCGCATCGAGGCAGTATTGAGTCCAGAGTCAGACCCACTAGGTTCGGGATATCACGTTATTCAGAGTAAATCAGCGATTGGCGCTGGTGGCTTTGATGGGGTTGGATGGCTGCAAGGGACTCAGACCCACTTAGGGTTCATCCCAGAACAACACACTGATTTTATCTTCTCAGCAATCGGGGAGGAGTTTGGCTTTGTTGGTGCGCTAGTGTTGTTTAGCTTCTATTTGATGCTAATGGGCAGGTTGTTGTTCATACTTCTGCAGGTCGACAGCTTGTTTGGGAAGGCGTTTATCTCAAGTGTTCTTTTTACTATATTTGCTTACGTATTTGTAAACATCGGTATGGTAGTCGGCTTGTTGCCTGTGGTCGGTGTTCCGTTACCGCTGATTAGTTATGGTGGGACTGCGACATTAACTCTCATGATCTCTTTGGGCATCGTATCTGCCTTTTCCGTACAGTCAAAACCAAAGCAAGGCGCTTAATAATCATGTAATGGTTTAATAGGGAATTTGACCATACTGTCTATTGCCACCTGATCATGAAATCTAAGTTCATAACTCGATGGTGATGGTTTAATAAGGAGTTTGACCGTGCCGTCGATTGCCATCTGGTGGTGAGAACTCAACTCATAACTCAACGGTGACGGTTTAATAGGGAATTTGACCGTGCTGTCGATTGCTACCTGATCATGAAATCTAAACTCATAACTCAATGGTGACGGTTTAATAGGGAATTTGACCGTGCCGTCGATTACCACCTGACCACGAAATCTAAGCTCATAACTCAATGGTGACGGTTTAATAGGGAATTTGACCGCGCTGTCGATTGCCGCCTGACCACGAAATCTAAACTCATAACTCAATGGTGACGGTTTAATAGGGAATTTGACCGTGCCGTCGATTGCTACCTGATCATGAAATCTAAGCTCATAACTCAATGGTGACGGTTTAATAGGGAATTTGACCGCGCTGTCGATTGCCGCCTGACCACGAAATCTAAGCTCATAACTCAATGGTGACGGTTTAATAGGGAATTTGACCGCGCTGTCGATTGCCGCCTGACCACGAAATCTAAACTCATAACTCAATGGTGACGGTTTAATAGGGAATTT